>Ga0164290_1000021_pt1 | contig 617728 bp, 505 predicted proteins | sample Micstemetagenome_FD_108782 | JGI IMG/M metagenome (GOLD analysis project Ga0164290, IMG submission 108782) | Contaminated culture microbial community from soil near Moab, Utah, USA - Microcoleus steenstrupii SON62 (Illumina Assembly) | ecosystem: Environmental > Terrestrial > Soil > Soil crust... | reverse complement strand
GATTCGCGAGTATCGGCACCTTGCCAGGCGCGAGTGTTACCGCGCCGAGAACCTCCGCAAATGCGCCGTGCAGGAGGAGTGCGACCGGCAGCGGAAGCTCGAAGAGACGATCTGGCAGGACCCGAGCGATCTCCTCTTCTGGCCCGACATCCACAAGGAGACGCCCGACCCGCCGTACATCCATGACTGGCACCGGCAGCGAATCTTCTCGACCGTGCGCCGTCGGCGGGTTGCGCGGCGACGGCTCGCGAAGATCATCTTCAAAGGCCTCAATGCGCCCGCGCCGCTGCTCCTCCCCCCGCGGCCCGCGGCGCCCGTCGTCTGCGCGGGAGCGACGCCGCCAAAGATCGACGGGACTGACTCGGCGTGATCGCAGCCTCACGTGCGAGCGGCCCTGGCGCCAAGTCGACAGGTCCGCGACACGCGCTGTCTGAACACGTGCGCTTCGAGAGCCGGCCTTCGTGCTCCGTGAACGGCGGTCGCGACCTGCGCGCGTCACGCTCGCCCCACGACTCGGTCCGCCGGCGTCCGCGGGCCCCTCGCGCCGTCGCCGGCCCCTTGGACGCGCCCACGCAGGCGATCGCCGGCGCTACTCGCGCCCGAGCCCGTTCGCGCCTCCGCGCGTCCGCACAGCGCCGCCCACGCGCCCGCGCCGCCCGCGCCGCCCGCGCGCCCGCGCCGCCCGCGCCGCCCGCGCACCCGCGCCGCCCGCGCCGCCCGCGCGCCGGCGCCGCAACCCACCGCGGCGTGGCTTGCCGCCCCACGACGGCAGCGGTCCGCGCGAGCTCGAGCAGACAAGGCGCGCGAAAGCGCGGGCTCACGCCATGGAACAGGCGCTGCTTTGGAGACTGCTCATGGCGGCACATCGGGCGCACGCGAAGCGGAAGACGGAAGAGAAGGACGCGACCGGCGACGAGCACGGCGGCGGCGCACCCGGCCGCGGCATCTGGTCCGGATCGATTAGCTTCGGTCTCCTCCAGATCCCCGTCACGATCTACACCGCGGAGCGCCGCGACCAGGAGATCCACTTCCACCAGCTCGACAAGCACGACATGGCGCGCATTCGCTACCAGCGCGTCAACGGGAACACCGGCAAGCCCGTCGAGTGGAAGGACATCGTGAAGGGCTACGAATACGAGCCCGACAACTACGTCGTCCTCGACCCCGAAGACCTCAAGCAGGCGAACGTCAAAGCGACGCAAACGATCGACATCCAGGACTTCGTCCCCACCGACCAGATCGAGGCCGCCTACCTCGAGACGCCGTACTACGTCGTTCCGCAGAAGCGCGCGACCAAGGCGTACGTGCTCCTCCGCGAGGCGCTGAAGAAGAAGAACGCCGTCGCGATCGCGACGTTCGTTCTCCGGACGCGCGAGCACCTCTGCTGCCTGATGCCCGTGGGCGACGCGATCATGCTCGAGACCATGCGCTTCGGCCACGAGCTCCGCCGCGCCGAAGACATGCCGCTCCCCACCGAGAGCCCGAAGGAGGCGGCCGTTGGTGACCGCGAGCTCGCCATGGCCGAGCAGCTCATCGAAGGCATGATGAGCGACTTCGAGCCGAAGAAGTACAAGGACCGCTTCTACGCCGACGTCATGAAGATGATCGAGGAGAAGGCGAAGACCGGGACCTTCAAGGGCCACACGGCGAAGGGCACCGGCAAGGTCGCGAACGACGTCGTCGACCTCCTCGACCTCTTGAAAAAGAGCGTCGCCGCGAAGGGTCATACGGCGAACGACCACGCCGACGCCGACGAAGGCGGCGCGACCGCGAAGAAGAAGTCGAAGACCGCGTCCAAGACGAAAACGAAGACGGCGAGCGCGAAAACCAAAGCCGGTCCGAAGAAGGCCGGCACGAAGCGCGCGCACGGAAAGGCCGCATGAGCACCCATCACGGCTCTGGTTCCGCACCCTCCACGCCGGCGCCGGCGTCCGCGTCGCGCCGCGCGCCCCACAAGGCGTCCTCCCACCGCGCACGCGGTCGTCGCGCCGCGAGCGCCGCCGCGAAGACGCTCCCGCGACGCGCCGCGCGTGCGACCAAGCACGTCGAACGCGTGACGAAGCGCATCGCGAAAGCGGTCGGCCTCGTGCGTCCGCTCCGCAAGAAGCCCCTCCCCAAGGATCCCCACGAAAGCGCGAAGGCCGCGCACTGCCACTACGTCGACGACACGAAGCCGGGCATCCGCCGCGTCAAATCCGGCAAGGGCTTCCGCTTCGTCTCGCCCGACGGCAAGACCGTCCGCGACGCCGACACGCTACGTCGCATTCGCTCGCTCGTGATCCCACCGGCGTGGACGAACGTGTGGATTTGCGTCGACCCCGACGGCCACATCCAAGCCACCGGGCGTGACGCGCGCGGCCGCAAGCAGTACCGCTACCATCCGCGCTTCCGCGAAATCCGCGAGGAGACGAAGTACGAGCGCATGATGGCGTTCGCCGAGGCGCTCCCCGCCATCCGCGCGAAGGTCGACGAGGACCTCGGCGCCCACGGTCTCACGCGCGACAAGGTGCTCGCCACCGTCGTCCGCCTCCTCGAGATCACGCTCATTCGTGTCGGCAACGAAGAGTACGCACGCGAGAACGGCTCGTTCGGTCTCACCACGATGCGGACGAGGCACGTCGACATCTCGGGATCGACCATCGGGTTCCATTTCCGCGGCAAGAGCGGCAAGGAACACCAAGTGAAGATTCACGACCGCCGGCTCGCGCGCACGCTGCAGCGGTGCAACGATCTGCCCGGCGAGGTCCTCTTCCAGTACATCGGCGAGGACGGCGAGCGTCACACCGTGGAGTCCGCGGACGTGAACGAATACATCCGGCGCATCGCGGGCGCCGAGTTCACCGCCAAGGACTTCCGCACGTGGGCAGGCACCGTCCTCGCGGCGCAGGCCCTGAAGGAGCTCGCGAAGTTCGACACGAAGGCGGTCGCGAAGAAGAACATCGTCGCCGCGGTGAAGAGCGTCTCCGGCCGTCTCGGCAATACGCCGACGGTTTGGCAAGTGCTACGTGCACCCCCAGATCTTCGATGCGTACCTCGACGGTCACCTCGTCCAGACGCTGCAGCAGCGCGCCGAGGACGAGCTCCGCGAGAACCTCGCGAAGCTCTCCTCCGAAGAGGCTGCGGTGCTCATGCTCCTCCGCGACCGGCTCGCCGGAAAGCGCCCCTCCGCGACCGCAGACGACGAGGAGCCTCCCCACTCGAAGGCGGCGTGATGGCAGCCGCAGACATCCGGATCGGCATCTCGGGCTGGCGCTACGGGCCGTGGCGAGGCGTCTTCTACCCGAAGGGCCTCGGCCAGAAGAACGAGCTGCACTTCGCGAGCCGCATGATGCGCAGCGTCGAGATCAACGGCTCGTTCTATTCGCTCCAGCGGCCCTCGAGCTACCTGTGTTGGTATCACGAGACGCCTGACGACTTCGTCTTCGCGGTCAAAGGCGCGCGCTTCATCACCCACAACAAGAAGCTCCGCGACTGCGCACCTCCGCTCGCGAACTTCTTCGCGTCCGGCGTCCTCGCGCTCGAGAACAAGCTCGGGCCGATCCTCTGGCAGCTTCCCCCGCAGCTCTCGTTCAGCGCCGAGCGCCTCGAGGCGTTCTTCGACATCCTTCCGCGCACGACGTCCGCCGCTGCCGAGATCGCCCGCAACCACGATCATCGCATCAAGTACGGCGCGTATCTCGACATCAAGGAAGACCGGCCGCTGCGCTACGCGCTCGAGGTTCGCCACGAGACGTTCGACGATCCCGCGTTCGTGAAAGTGCTCCGGAAGCACGACATCGCGCTGTGCGTCGCGGACACCGCCGGCAAGTGGCCGTACCTCGAGGACGTGACGTCGGACTTCGTCTACGTGAGGCTGCACGGCGAGAAGAAGCTCTATGTGAGCGGCTACGACAGGAGCTCGCTCGACTGCTGGGCGGATCGCGTGCGCGCGTGGAGCACGGGCAGCCAACCCGATGACCCCGAGCTCGCGGCGCCAGGCACGAAGCCGAAGGCGAAGAAGCACCGCGACGTCTACGTGTACTTCGACAACGACGTGAAGGTCCGCGCGCCGTACGACGCGATGAACCTCGCGGCGCGGCTCGGACAGGGAGAGCTCGTCACGTTCCCGCGCAAGGCGCAGCGCGCAGCAGAGGCGACGCGCGGCGTGGAAAACCCGCTCTCGAACTGGGATCGCTGGCGGTTCACGCCGGTCGCGAAGAGGAGCGCATGAAACGGGAGACGGAAAGCGCGCGCGAAGCTTCGCGCCATCTCGAGAAGTACAACTCGATGCGCGACTTCGGGCTCACCGAAGAGCCGAGCGGCGCGGTCCATCCTTCGGAGACCGGTCGCTCGTTCGTCATCCAGAAGCACGACGCGACGCGCCTCCACTACGACTTCCGCCTCGAGCACGAGGGCGTGCTCTGGAGCTGGGCGGTCCCCAAGGGCCCGAGCCTCTCGCCGAAGGATCGGCGCCTCGCCGTGCAGACCGAGGACCATCCCGTCGACTACCGCGACTTCGAGGGAACGATCCCGCACGGCGAGTACGGCGGCGGGCCCGTGATCGTGTGGGATCGCGGCACGTGGGAGCCCATCGGCAATCCCGACGAGGGCATGAGGAAGGGGCGTCTCGAGTTCGTCGTCCACGGCGAGAAGCTCCACGGAAAGTTCATGCTCGTGCGCCTCGCCGACGGCGATCGCGGCCCGAACGGGTCCGCGCGCGGCGGCAACGGCAAGAAGAACTGGCTCCTCATCAAGCGCGGCGACGAGCACGTACGCGAAGGGGAAGAAGCCGACATCGTGAACCGCATGCCGTGGAGCGTTCTCACCGAACGCACGATCGCGGACATCGTCGCGGGCGTACCGGCGCGGAAGCGCAAGGCCGCGAAGGCGACCACCTCGAAGCGAAAGGCGAAAGGCGCCGTGAGCCTCCCCGAGTTCGGCAAGGCGCAGCCCCAGCTCGCGACGCTCGTCGACGACGTGCCGATCGGGAAGGAATGGATCTACGAGCTCAAGTACGACGGGTACCGCGCGATCGCGACGCTCGACAACGGCGTGGTGCGCATCGCGTCGCGCAACGGCAAAGACTGGACGGATCACTTCCCGGCCGTCGCCGAAGCGCTCTCGCACGTGCGCGCCAAGACGGCCGTGTTCGACGGCGAGATCGCCTACGTCATGGAAGACGGGCGCACCGACTTCCAGAAGCTCCAGAACGCGCTCGGAGCGACCGGCGCCGACGGTGGACGCGTCGTGTACTTCGTGTTCGACCTCCTGCACTACGACGGCGTCGACCTCACCTCCGAGCCGCTCCTCGAACGCAAGGAAACGCTGCGCACCATCCTCGCGGGCGAAGGACCGCCGCTGCGAATGGGCGATCACGTGCGTGAAAGCGGCCGTGAGTTCTTCGCGCAGGCCTGCCGCCTCGGCCTCGAGGGCATCATCGCGAAGCGCGCCGACAAGCCGTACAAAGCCGGGCGCGGTGCCGACTGGGTGAAGGTGAAATGCCAGAAGCGGCAAGAGCTCGTCATCGTCGGCATGACGCCGCCGAAGGGGAAGCGCACGGGCCTAGGGGCGCTGCTCCTCGCCGTTCATGAAAAGGGCGGGTATCGCTACGTCGGCAAGGTCGGCACCGGATTTTCGCACGCGTCGCTCACGGAGCTCACCGCGAAGCTCGCGCCGCTCGCCGCGCGCGAGCCGACCGCCTCCGGCGCGCCGCGCTTCCGCGACGCGATGTGGGTGAAGCCGGAGCTCGTGTGCCAGGTGCGCTTCACCGAGTGGACCCGCGACGGCGCGCTCCGACACCCCTCCTTCGAAGGCCTTCGTGACGACAAGCGACCCGAGAAGGTGGTGCGCGAGGAGGAGTCTCCCGCGCCGGATGCTCACGACGCCGCGCGCGCGCCCGCGCCCAAGAAGACGCGCAAGCCGGCGGCCGGCAAGCCGAAGGCACCGCCGCCCGCGAAGCCCGCCGCGACCAAGAGCGCGCGCGCCCGCGCGAAGGCTTCTCACGAAGGCGATCTCGTCATCGGCAAGACCACCATCACGCATCCCGAGCGCGTCGTCGATACCGCGACGGGCATCACGAAGGGCGATCTCGCGCGTTACGCGGAGGTCGCTGCGCCGTACCTCCTGCCTTTCGCGAAGAAGCGCCCGCTCATGCTCGTGCGCTGCACGGATGCATGGACGACGGCCGGCTTCGGCTCGCAAGGTGGACGGCCGAAGCGATCACCGTGCTTCGTGCAGAAGCACTCGGGTCGCGGGCTACTCACGAACATCGGTCGCGACGAGGTCGAGGGCGAGGAGGTCCTCTACGTAACGAAGCCCGAAGAGGTTCACATCCTCGCGCAGAACAACGCCGTGGAGCTCCACGGTTGGGGCGCGCGGCTCCCGCGTTACGATCAGCCGGATTGGATCGTCTTCGACCTCGATCCCGACGTCGGCTTGCCGTTCGCGCGCGTCGTCGAGTCCGCCCTGGAGCTCCGCGACGAGCTCGCGAAGATGGGGCTCGTCACGTTCGTGAAGACCACCGGCGGCAAGGGGCTCCACGTCGTCGTACCGCTGCGCCCGAAGGACGGCTGGGACGTGGTGGGCGGCTTCTCCGCAGCGGTCGCGCACGCGATGGTGAAGCGCGCGCCGAAGGACTACGTCGCGACGATGACGAAAGCCGCGCGCAAGGGGAAGATCTTCGTCGACCACTTCCGAAACGGGCAAGGCGCGACCGCCATCCTCCCCTACTCCGCGCGTGCACGCGCCGGGGCGCCGGTGGCCATGCCCATCGCGTGGAAGGATCTCCCGCACGTCGACCCGCGGGAGATCACGGTGCTCACCGCGCCAGGTCTGCTCGCCAAGCGCCGAAACGACCCGTGGGCCGAGCTGCTCGAGACGAAGCAGACGCTGCCGCGCAACGTCGTGGACGCGCTGCGCGGCGGCTGAAGCGCCTGCTCACGGCTCACGCCGTGAGGTCACCGCGTCGGCGGCGATCCGCGGGGATCACTGCGCGCGCGGGATGCACGCGGCGAGCGGATTGCCCGCGCCGACGCACGAGGAGCCCTGCACGCAGTCTGCGTCGCTCTGGCAGGGGAACGCGCACTTGCCGTACTGCGTGTTGCAGCGGTGGGTCATGCACGACGAATCGTTCTGGCAGGGCAGCGCGGTCGGGCCCGGCACCGCCATCTGACCGGTCGCGGGGGCGCCCGGCGTGCCCGGCGCGGGCGCGGCGCCCGGCTGCTGCGGGTACCCCGGCTGCTGCGGGTAACCCGGCTGCTGCGGATAGCCCGGCTGCTGCGGATAACCCGGCTGCTGCGGGTAGCCCGGCTGCTGCGGGTAACCCGGCTGCTGGCCGTAGGGCTGCGCGGTCTGCGGAGGCGGATCGTCCTTCTTGCACGCCGTCACGGCGATGGCAGCGATGACGAGACCGACGACCACGGGGGAAACCTTGCGCATGCACTCCTCCAAGCTACGGGCGAACGACGCGAGCCGCGGACCGGATGAATCCGGCCTTTGGCCGATGAACCCTACAACTATCGGCGTGGGCGTGGACCGTCAATCCGAGTAGGTTCCCGGCGATGCGCCGCTCCGCAGCGTTCGTCTCGGCATTGTCGCTCCTCATGACCGCGTCGCTTGGGACGGCATGCCGCCGTGGCGAGCCGCCGACCCTCGCCCTCGACGCGTCCGTCGCGCCGCTCCCGCCTCCGAATCCCGCGGGCGACGGAGCCTCGGAGCACCGCGCCGCAACCGACCCGAGCGGCGATGCGAGCGCGCCACTCCCCGCGTCGTCGACGGCCGCGGTCGCCGACGCGGGGCCGGATCCCGGGACGCTTCCGCAGACCCACGACAAGCCGGAGGCGACGGGCGCCGCGTTCGAGGCGCGCATCGCAGCGCTCTGGGAGGCGATCGTGCAGGACGACCCGGAGCGCGCGATCCCGGCGTTCTTCCCGGTCACCGCCTACGAACAGGTGAAGGCGATCCCGACGCCCGCCGCGGACTGGCGCCGGCGGCTCGTCGCTGCCTACAAGCGAGACATCCACGCGCTCCACAAGCGGCTCGGCGACCACGCAGCCGAGGCGAAGCTCGTACGTGCCGAGGTCCCTCAGGACCGTGCGCGCTGGATCGATCCCGGCGACGAGGGCAACAAGATCGGCTACTACCGCGTGTATGGTACACGCATCCTGTACACCATCGACGGCAAGGAGCGAAGCTTCGACGTGAGCTCGCTCATCTCGTGGCGCGGCGAGTGGTACGTCGTTCATCTCACCGGCTTCAAGTGAGCGTCGCGCGCGCGCGGGTGCTCGCGGCCGCCACGCGATGCCGCGCCGAAGCTCAGGGCGTGCCGCCCGCGCCGCTCGGACCACCGCTGCGCATGGTGCGCGGCGCGTCCCCGCGGTCGTTCGGCGTGTTGCCGGTCGTGTCCTTGTTGCCCGCTGCGCCAGGACGCGTTCCGTTCCCGGTCGACGGCTGACTGTCGGCCGCCGTCCCACGGTTCGGCCCGGCAGCGGTGGGAAGGCCGCCGAGGACGATCGTGCCCGCCGGCGCGGAAGCGGCCGATGCGTCGCGGGCGCTGCCGAGGTCCGCGGACGTCGTTCCCGTCGTGCCGCTGACGACGCCGTCTCCCGTCACCGTTGCTCCTCCAGCACTGCCGCCGCCCCCGGTCGCGCCTGCCGCTTCACGGTTCGGTAGCGCGCCGAAGGGGCTGCTCGCAGGGTCGATGCGCGGAAGCCCGGGCTCGTTGCCCGTCCCGAGGCCGGTCGTCTCCGTTGCGCGTTCGGACCGCGCCGCGGGCGCGGGGCTCGCCGGAGCAGGCGCGAGCGTGCCCGAAGTCGTCGTCGTGTCACCGCTGCGAGACTCGTCGCGTCGCGAGCACCCGGTCGTCGCGAGGTGGACCAAGGCCAGCGCGGCCGCAACGGTGAGCGTATGGAACGTGCGAATCATCGGCTCCCTCTCGTTTCTGCGAACGAGGGAGTGCATCGCGCATGCCCCCGGCAGCGCCCGGCACCCGGGCCCGGAGGCGCTGCGCCCGCCGCGGGATGCTCGACGAGAGCACGAGAGGAGTAGACGCGACGCCGAAGCGAAGGTAATCCGGCAGCGACGCTCTCGGGCGTCGGTCGGGCCTATAGCTCAGTCGGTAGAGCTGCGGACTTTTAATCCGTAGGTCCCGGGTTCAAGTCCCGGTGGGCCCACCCTGACAGAGCGCCATAGTTGGCGCACCCCTCCGCAGACGTTCCGAAGCCGCTTCGCGGCCTCGTGGACGTCTTCGCCACCGCCGTTCACCGCAACCTCGCCGCGTTTTCCACGCGGTGTTTCGCGCTCTCGGCACGAGCGCGCGGGCTCGCGCGGGTGGCAGACCCGTTGCACCTCGTGCGGCACGCGCTGCGCTTTCATGCAGCGCACGAGGTCTTTCCGATGAACCGCCAATTTCGTTCGCTCGGTGTCGTAACGGTCGTCGCGCTCGGCGCCGTGGTCGCGCTCGGAGGCTGCGCGAAGCCGAAGCAGGCTCAAGCGCAAGGCGACGTCGCGCCGGCACCGCCGCGCGAGGGTGAGGGTCAAATCACGAACGTCGAGGTGCCCGGCGACAAGCGCGCGCTCGTGGTCGTGGGCAACGCGAGCGTTCACCGCCCGATCGTGCACCTGCACGGCATGTGCGGCAGCCCGCGCGAGGACCTCGAGGCATGGGGGCCGTCGGTCGCCCGTGAGCACGGCACGGTCATCGCCGTCTCGGGAGACGTCCCGTGCCCCGACAAGCCGGGGATGATGAAGTGGTCGGAGAACGCGGAGAAGCACGACGCGCGCATCCTCGCCGCAATCGACGCCGTCAACGCGTCGCGCGGGCTGCAGCTCGACAAGAACGAAGTGCTCCTCGTCGGCGAGTCGATGGGCGCGGCCCGCGCCGAGCTCCTCGGCAGCACGTTCCCGGAGCGGTACCCGCGTCTCGTGCTCGTCGGATCGCCGCAGACGCCGTCGCCGGAGAACCTCCGCGGCGTTCGCGCCGTCGCCAACGTCGCGGGCGAGAAGGAGCAGCAGAAGATGATGAAGGAAGGCGCGCGCGTCCTCGGCGCGGCCGGCAAGCCGACGCAGTTCTGGGAGCTCCCCGGTGCGACGCACGGGCAGTACGGCCCCGAGGGGTCTCGAATCATGTCCGAGGCAATCGGGTTCGTCGCGACGAAGTGACGCACCCGAAGCGAGTCATTCTGCTACGGCCCTCGTTTCGGGCGGTACCGGGCGCCACACGCTGCGGCGACGCGCCCGTGACCGCCCGTCGCGTTCCATGCCGCCAGCCGATGCAACGGTGCGCGATCGTTGTGAGAACGTGTGCGAGCAGGCGTGCCGCACGCCGTGGGCACGCGCACTGCAAGCCGCCGCGCTCCGTGACGGGGCGCTTTCGCCGCGATTGAACGCGCAGCGCCTCCGATCGATAAAGCGTTTACAACTGCGAGCGGCGTTCACGGGACATCCCCGCGTCGCGCTCGCCTCTCACTACTCGGAGATGCTCATGAAGCTTTCGCACGTCGTTCTCACCGCGCTCATGACTGGCGCCGTTGCCGCGTGCGGCGGCAGCAACGAGCCCGCCAAGTCCCCCGACAACACCACCACCTCCGGCACGATGAGCGATCCGAGCGGCACGACCGGCACGGGCGCTGGCTCGACGACCGGCACCGGCTCGGGCAGCTCGCTCGGCGGCACCGGCTCGGGCATGGGCACCGGCTCGACCACGGGCTCCGGCATGACGGGCTCCGGCTCGACGACGGGCTCGGGCAGCGACACCTCGATGGGCAGCTCGGGCACGGGCTCGACGACGGGCTCCGGCTCGACGATGGGCGGCAGCACGGGCGCGTCGGGCTCCGCCGGCGCCGGTGGCGCGGGCGGCACGAGCGGCACGTCGACCTCGGGCACGGGCTCGTCGGCGACGGGCGGCACGGGCACGAGCGGCACGGGCTCCACGACGGGCGCGGGCGGCACGACCGGGTCGGGCTCGGGCTCCGGCACGGGCACGGGCAAGACCGGCGGCAGCAAGACCGGCACCGGCACCGGCGGCACGACCGGCGGCACGGGCACGACCGGCGGCGGCAAGACCGGCACGGGCGGCACCGGCGGCACGAAGAAGTAAGCCTCGCTGCGGCGGTCACGCCGCGCGATGAAAACGAGAGGCCAGCGAGCTCGCGCTCGGTGGCCTCTCGGCTTTTTGTCGGCTCTGTCGGCGCGCGGTCACGCCCGCGCGCGTCCGCGGGCCGTGCCTACTGCGTACCGGTCGGGTCGAGCATCGCCGCCGTCTGCACGTCTGCGAAGTCGGTCTCGACGAGCCGGTCACATAGCTCGATGACGCCGGTGCCTCGCGCGCCGGTGAGCACCAGGTCGGCGCGGTGCTTCAGGGCGGGAACCGCGTTCTGCACGGCAGCGCCGAGGCCGCAGGCGCCGAGAAGGGAGTGGTCGTTCTCCGCGTCACCAACGGCGACGACCTGCTCGGCAGCGATCCCGAGCTCGGCAAGCGCCGCGCGCAGACCTGCCGCCTTGTTGATGCCTGATGGCAAGATCATCACGGCGCCTTTGTTGAAGATCACCTCGAGCTCGAGCCCCTGCTCCCGGATGACGGAGAGCGCCGTCTGCTCGTGGGGCTGCCACGTCGCGACGATGATCCGCCCCGTCGCGAGCGGGGTCACGCCGCGCAGGCGGAGCGCGGTGACGAAGTCGGGCGGCGGCGGCTTCGCGAGTGGTCGCTCGGTTGGTGGGCGCCCCGCAGAAGCCGGCGTGTAGAGGAGCGCCCCGTTCTCGGCGACGATGCGGTCGAACACGTCGACGTGCTCGAACGTCCGCATCAGATCGTCGAGCTCACGGCCGGTCACCATGATGAGCTTCCGTCCGGTGCGCTTCACTCGGAGGAGCGCTTCGACGACGTCCGCGCGCACGCGGCCTTCCTCCGCGAGCGTCCCGTCGTAGTCGGTCGCGATGGCCGTGTAGTGCATCGAGGAGAGAGGGTGCAACGCGCGTTCCGGCGTGCCGCATTCTCGTGGCGGCGCCGCACCCGTGAAACGTCGCGCGTTCTCGGCCGCACGCCCGGACGAGCTCGCCCACGAGTGTGGCGGTGCGGCCGTCAGAAGCGCGTGATCGCCGTCACACCGGCGCCGCCCGGAAGTGCCACCGGCGCGAGCATCGGCCGCTCGCCGCTGGCGGCGAGCGTCTTCGGGTCGACGCGCTTCGACTCGACCTCGTCCGTGAAGAGCGCCGCGACGGCGAAGGCGATACCTGCAGTCTGCACGACCGCGCTCGCGACGAGGAACGACTTCGCGACGTCGTCGTCCGGCCCGCAGCCGCGCTCGGAGCAGCCGCGGTCGAGCAGGTCGGCCACGGGCCCGACGACCGGGATGAACAAGTAGCGATCGGCGGTGCGCGGGCTGGCAGCACCGACGACGGCCGAGCCGACGTACGCTCCGCCGAAGAGAACGAGGCCGAGCCGGAGCAGCGCTTTGTGCGGCGCGTTCCTCGTCTCCACCTCGACGGTCGCGGGCGCAGGCTCCTGCGCCTGCAACGGGCCGGGAACCACGGTGAGAGCGAGAAGAGCTGCGAAGCCGAGCTCGAGCTTCCGCATGAGCGCGAGGGGAGCATACGTCGGCGCGCGTGCCCATCGGAACCGGCGGCGCGGCGCCGGGCCGCGTCCTCTCGCGCGGCGCACTCCGCCGACCGGCCGGCGCGGCGCTTGCTCCACGTCGGGGTTCGGAAAGAGAATGCAGCGGGAGCGTCGTCGAACCGCGGCGGCGCCCCGACGCTCGGAGGAATGAAGATGATCGTATGGCCGGACGAAGCATTGCTGAGGAGCCCGGGTCGTGAAGGTCTCCGCCGCTTCCGCGAGACCGCCGCGTGCGCGGAGCTCGAGGCTTCGCCGAAGAAGTGGACCGTCATGGCATGGCCGTGGACGCACGAGCCGCCGATCCGCGTCGTCCTCGAAGACGAGGAGCATCACACGATGGCCTTCTCCTTGAACGAGGCGGGCATCTGGCGGATGGCGCTCGAGACGCGCAGCGTGCACGAGCGCAGCGCGGATGCGCGCGACGCGGATGCGCGCGGGCTGCCCAACGTGCGGCCGCTGCAGCCCGGCCACCACGTCTGACGGGGGCTCACCCCGGCGCCGCGGCCGGCCGTCCGCAGACGCGAGGACCACGGTCCTCGTTGCGGTCGGCCGGCGCGCGCAAGTGCACGAACACAGGTCGGCGCGCGGCCGGCACCGTCGTTGCTCGATGGCGCCCTCCATGAGCACGCGCAGCCGCACGGGGTTCTCGTTCGCAGCCACGGCGTGGGCGTTCGTCGCGGCCGCGGTCGTGCTCTCCGCACCCGGGCTTGCGCGTGCGGACAGCGCCTCGCAAGCGAGGGCCACGCTTCTCGCCGACAGCAGCGCGACGCCGCCGCCGAAGCCGGTCCCGACTCCGACCGTGAAGGAGGCGAACGCGAAACGGGCGCACGCGGCCACCCCGCCGGCGAAGCCGGCCAAGGCGACGGCGAAGCCGAGAGCTCACGCCAAGGCGAATGCGAAGCCGAAGTCGCACGCGACGCACGTCACGCACGTCAAGCACACGCCACGCGCGAAGCACGCGAATGCGCACGCGCGCGTCAAGGCTGCGCCGCCGAAGCGCGCCGGTCACAAGCGCTGATCAGCCTCCACCGCGCGACGCTCAGCGAAAGACGTCGGCGAGCGAGACGCCGAGCTGCTTCTCGGCGATCGGTGCGAGCGCGCTCTTCGCGCCGACGAAGTGCATCGTGCGGTGCGTGTGCACGAGAGACTGCCCCGGCGCGAGCTCCGCTCCGGGCGAGCTCGTCTCGATCTCGTAGAAGCCGCCGAGCGCCGGTTTGCCGGCGCCCGGTGAGCCGTCGTTGTAGCTGTTCACGACGTCGCCCGCGTACGGCGCCTTCTGCTTTTCCCACATGCTGTTCACGTACGGCAGAGAAGCCTTCGGCTTGTCGTACGTGACGACGGTGAGAAGCCCCTCACCCTCGCTGTAGCTGCCGAGCATGGGCTTCGCGCGCGCGGGGCCGAGCCCGATCTTGCCGCGTTCCTTGCCGTCCGCGGTGAAGAGGAGGAAGCCTTTGTCCTCACGCACGGTGAGACGCTCGCGCGCGACCTTGCCGAAGTAGGCGTCGTTCACGACCGCCGTTCCGGGTGCTGCCTTCGTCTCGAACGGCACGATGACCCGCGCGTCCGCGCTGGGCGCGAACATCGCCAGGATCCAGATCGAGACCAGGCCGGTCTCCTTCTTCCAGGGCGCCTTCCCGGCGTTCGTGATCTTGTTCACCGACTCGTACGCGACGCTTCGTACGCCGTCCGCTGCGGGTGCGTCGACGAGCGAGATGCTCCGCTCGATCGCGATCGTGAACGGCGTGCCGCTCCAGTTCGTCACCGTCATCGTCTTCTCGAAGACGACGCGCGACTTGGACGCTTCGCGCACCTTCCACTCGCCTTCCTGCATGTCGTGCGGGACCTGCCAGGTGTCGAACGTGAAGGGCCTTCCGGGCGGAAAATATAGACCGAACTGGCCTCCCTCCGGGCCGAGCCAAAAGCGATCCTCGCCTCCGTAGTTGTCGAACTGCGTGCCCGTCTTGCCCGCGGCGATGAAGTCACGGTTGATCCAGCCGAAGCTCTTGCCGCCCGGGTCGACGGCGCTCGTCATGACGCGGCCCTGGTAGCGCGCCGAGACGGCCACGCGCGCGCCCGCGTCGCTCTCGAGGACGTGGACCGAGCCGTGCTTCGCGAGGAAGGCGACATCCGACGCGAACGTGCCGGGCGCCGGCGCCACGTCGCGAGGCGCAGCGGCGTCCGCCGGAGGCGTCACCGGTGCAGCCCCCGCATCGGCGCGATCGGCGACGGGCGCCGCGGGCGCGGTCGCGGCCGGCTCGCTGCCTCCGCACGCGACAGGCGCGGCGAGGACGAAGGAGAGGACACCCGGGACGAGCACGCGCCGCATGCGCGCGACGCTATCATCGGATGCGGAGCACGTCCCAGCGGACGCGGCGCGCGAGCGGTCCCTTCGCGGTCACCGCGAGGTCGGCGTGGGCGATCGACGACTCCGGCGCGAGCGGCGTGGTCAGCCGCAGCCGCGAGACGCCGCCCTGGTCCGAAACGGCGAAGCAGCCGCGATCGTCCGGCAGGCCCGAGCAGCGCGCGAGCGCCTCCGGGGCGACCTCCGCGAGCGCGCTCGGCGCGACGTCGGCCGCGGCTCGCTTCGCCTCGAGGACCGTGCCGTCGGCGAGCACGATCCGAGCGTCTCTTCCGGGCGAGAGCGCGACCACCACGTCGAGCACGTCGCGCACCGTGTCCGGCGTCACGACGCCGGGATCCGTAGCCGGCGCGAGCGTCTCGATCGCGGCGTCGAGCATCGGGACGATCCCACCGTCGCGGACGAGCAAAGGCACCTTCGCGAGCGGCGCCGGAATCGCGGCGCGACGCCCGCCTTCGTAGACGGCGAAGTCGGCGAGGTCGACCCACTTGCCCGGCGGCAACCAGCCCTCCTTCACGGAGACGCCGCGCCGTACGACGGGCGATGCCCACAGCGAAGGTCCGAGATAGAACGCGCTCTCCTCGGCCCACGCCTCCGGCTCGCGCGGATGCAAGAGGAAGGGATGACGCATGATGGGAACGCCCGTCTCGTGCGCCTGCCTCGCGAGCACCTCGAAGTACGGCGCCAGGCGCGTGTGCAGGCGGGACATCGCGCCGACGACGTCGATGGTCTCCTGATCGTCCCAGAGACGCCACTTCGTGCGGCGACCGAGCGGGTTCGAGCAGGCGTTCTGCTCCATCATGATCGGCGACACGGCGCTCAGCGCGGTCCAGCGGAGGTACATCTCCTTGTCGCGCGGAAAATCCGTGATGCACTTGAAGCCCGTCGCGTCGCTGCCCCAGAGCGGAACGCCGGAGAGGCCGAGGTTCAGCCCTCCGCGAACCATCGCCGGCATGCCCTGCGTCTCGTCGAAGGTGGCCTCGGCGTCTCCCGCCCACACGGCGGGGACGTACGCTTGCGTGCCCGTGTAACCCGAGCGCACGAAGAACAAGAAGTCGTTCCCCTTCTCCTTCGTGAGCAGGTCGTGCGCAGCCTTCGCCGAGAGCACCGGGAACTCGTTGTGAACGGCCTCGCCGTTGCGGCCGTCGCCGAACGTCCAGGGCCTCCGCACGTACTCGCCGAAGTCGTGCATCCAGCCGTCGTAGCCGAACGCGAGCGTGCGCCGGAGGAGATCCTGAAACCACGCGACGCCTTCCGGCCGCGTCAGGTCGATCGTCGCGACCGTCTGCGACTCGCCCGAGATGAAGAACACCTCGCCCGGGTTGCCCTCCGGCGTCTTCGCGAAGAGCCCGCGCTCGCGTCCATAATCGAAATCGCTCTTCGCCTTGGCGAGCGAGGTGGAGACGTACGGGTTGTTGTACGCCATGACCTTGTAGCCGAGGGCGTGTGCATTCTGCACCCACCGGCGGAGCTCGTCCTCCCGCCCCAACTCGGAACGATGAGGAAGGAAGTGCACGGCGTCGTCGAGACCCGTGGTGGGGACCTTCTTCTGGCGAAGGAGCTGGTACTCGTCGACGCCGCCGACGTTCTGGCCGCTGCTCACGCGACGCCGCGGACCGAAGACCCACGTCGCCGGCACGAACGGTCGCCCGGTCTCGCGCGTGAAGTCGTCGAGCGATGCGAGCGGGTCCTCGTGCACGTACACGACCGTGGTGAGCGACGGCGCGCTCGCGGCCACGCGCCAAGCATCCGGGCGCTCGCTCCCGAAGTGTGTCTCCGTGCGGTACGTGGTGGCGAGGTGCACGGCGTATCCCGCGCTCGACATGAAGAACGGCACGGGAAAGTACGTCATGGACGGCCCGTTCGGGCTCGGGTTCATCTCGCTGCGCGGTGCCCCCTCGCCTCCCCCGAGGCCGCCCTCTTCCGCCCACGAGTACATCGAGAGACCGCGGTGATCGACGCTCGCGAAGCGCTCGCCGAGACCGAAGAAGTGCTCGTCGGGCCGGAGCGCGAACGCGAGAGACGTCTTGTTCCACGGGCCGTCGCCACCGCGCGCCGACGTCGCGAGCGTGACCTTCGCGCCCTCGAGCGCGACGTCGACCACGATCGTGCCGCTGCCCGCGCGGAGCTCGAACGAGGCGGACGTGGCCGTACGCGCGAGCAGCGTCGCGTTCGCGGCGTGCGCCCACGGACGCTCCTCGGGGACGAAGCCATCCCAGCCGGGGATGACCTTCACGTTGTCGAGACCATCGTCGCGCGTTGCCGTCGCCGACCCGTACGGCCCGGTCTCGCCGCCTTCGAGGGTGCGGAGGACCTCGGTGCCCTTGCCGTCCAGGATGCGGACCACGAAGGGCTCGAGGCTCACCGAGACGGCCGCATCGGCCGACCGGAGCTCGACCGGAGGCGGCGCCGGGGCAGCGTCTTCGCCGCACGCCGAGGCCGACGCGAAGAGCGCCGTGATGGAAGCCATCCCGAGCGCGGAGAGCAGGCTTTTCGTGGGCATTGCGGCTCTCGTGACCCTAGCACGCGACCCTCGATCGCCGGCGCGGCGGCCCGCTCGGGTTCGGCGTACTGAGGCCAGAGAGCTCGACACGCGTGAAACCACACGCCTCTCTGCCGATTCGTACGATCCGGAGTACTCCCGGGGGCGTACGGCCTTTCGCCGCAGCGGCCGACATGTCACGATCCCACTCGGATTTCTGGTGAGCTTCCCGTGAACGAACGCCCCGATGATCGCGATGGTGGAGGAACGGCCGCGGCTGGCCGTTGTAACCCTCGTGTCTGAGCGCGTGATCGACGGCCGATACCGGGTGGAGCGAAGGCTCGGCTCGGGCTCCATGGGCGTCGTTTACCTCGCGGAGGACGTCTTCCTCGGCCGCCGCGTCGCCATCAAGGTCATCGACCCCGTCAACGCGAACGATCCCGCGAGCACCGAACGCTTCGTGAAGGAGGCCCGCGCGCTCGCGCAGATCCGGCACGACAACGTCGTGCAGGTGTACGCGTTCGGACCGCACCAGCGCTCGTTCTACTTCGCGATGGAGTACGTCGAGGGGCAGAGCCTCGAAGAAGCCATCGACCGCGGAGAGACCGTCGACGTCGTGCGCGCCCTCGAGATCGTCCGCGCGGTCGCGAACGGCCTCGGCGCCGTGCACGCCCGGCAGCTCGTCCACCGCGACGTGAAGCCGAGCAACATCGTGATCGAGAACGACACGAGGAGGCCCGTGCTCATCGACTTCGGCCTCGCGCGGCGAAAGAGCGCGTCGAGCCCCAAGCTCTCGATCACCGCGGGGACGCCTTCGTACATGGCCCCGGAACAAGCCACCGACCCCGACGGCACGCGCGTCACCGGCCGCGCCGACATCTATGCGCTCGCGTGCACCGCGTTCGAGCTCCTCACCGGTCACGCCGTCTTCGAGGGCACCGACGTCTTCGAGATCCTGAAGGCCCACCTCAAGTCCCCTCCCCCGCTCCTCTCTTCGCGCCGCCCGGACCTCGCGGTGTTCGACGCAGCCTTCGTCCGCGCGCTCGCGAAGGATCCGAAGGACCGCCACGAGAGCGCCGTCGCATTCGCCGCCGAGCTCGATCTTGCCCTCGCGAGACGTGAAGCGACGCAGGTGAAAGACACCCTGCCGCCTCGGTCGGACGCAAAGGCCACGGGACCTGCCGGGCTGCCCGGCGAGCGCGTCCTCCTCCTCGCGAAGGACGAGGGCGTCGCCAAGCAGATCACGCGTACGGCGAAGCGGAGCGTCTCGGCCAGCGGACGTCGCGCCGACGTCGCTCAGGTGGTGAGCGCGCGCGAGCTCCTCGATGCGTTCGCGAGCGACCGCGCCGGCATCGTCGTCATCGACGACGACAGCTCGGACGTGCCCGTCGGCGAGCTCGTTCGAACCCTCCGCACGCTCTCGGGCGGATGGGCGGCGAGCGTGCTCGTCGTGAGCCGCGCGTTCGGGACGACGCGGCACGAGCTCACCGCGCACGGCGTTCGTGACGTGCTGCCGAAGCCGCTCGTCGTGCAGATGCTCGCGCAGGCCATCGACCGCATCGTGCTCCGGCGATCGACGCCCGACACGACGATGGGCACCTGACTCAGTTCGCGTCGGCGCCCGCGTCGCCGGGCGTCTTCTCACGGCGCACGCATTCCTGCAGCGGCTCTACCGGGACGAGCGGGCCCGCCACGGCTTGGAGCGCCTCGAATCCGAGCCCCACGCTCATTGCATCGCACGTGCGCTCGGGGTCGCGCGCGCCGTCCGCGAGAAGATCGAGGTTCTTGTCGACGAAGTCTTTCATCAGCCCGTAATTCGGGTCGTTCTCGCAGAAGCCGATGTCGCGGAAGCCCTTCACGATGTCCGCCGCGAGCGTTCGCCCGGCGATGACGCCATCGGTGATCCGCCACACGCCATCGGGGCCGCGCAGGATCTTGCCGGAGGCGACGCCCGCCCGGAGCTGGATCGGGTACGCGGTGACGAGCGCGCTGTAGCCGGGGAACCAGAGGTAGAGGTCCTTCAGCGAGAGCACGAGGTAGCCGTCACGTACGAACGCGGCATCGTCGAACGCTTTGGCGTCCCCGAGATCCGGCCCCGGACGCGGAGCGGTCATCCCGCCGGGCTCGACGGTGAAGACCTGATCGGGCGTGAAGCACGGACGCGTCTTCCACGAAGGATCCGCGCAGTTCCACGGCAGCGGCTTCACGAGACCGGGCGAGGGATAGAGATCGACGCGGACGCGATCGTCGTTCGGGGCGCCGTTGTAGCCCGTGATCTTGATCAGGTAGTTGTAGTGCCCGACGCAGAGCGCGCAGTTGAACGCGTCGCTGCTGAGGCCATATTTGTTCGACAGCTCCGGGATCAGCGCCGCGGTGAACTGAAGGCGCCCGAACGTGTTGTCTCGGCAGTGGTGCCCGTCGGTCGCGATCTGCGGAACCGTGGGACGGCACGACAGCGGTCCATCCGTGCCGGCGCACGTATCGGCGCCCGTGCACACGCCGTCGAGGTCGTAGCCGACCTCCTGCCACGCGGTCGGATCGAGGTTCCCGGCCGAGTCGAGCGAGCCGAGCCGCGTCGACGTGATGGCGAGGACGATCGGAGGGACCGCGATGTCGCCCGCGGGAGGAGGGCGACCGTCGGCGCGTGGAACGCCTGCGCTGAAGCAGCCCCGGTCACCTTCGCCCGACCACCATCCGACGCCGCCTTCCGGCGAAGGGCGCGAGGGATCCGGCGCCAAGAGGGATGGATCGTAGACGCTGCACTGCACCGCGAGCGCGAAGGCTCCGAGGCCGAGCGTCCAAGCAAGCGTCCCCCGCGCGCCGCGCACGCAGGCGATCGTAGCGAATTCGCCGCCTCGATCGCGACAAACGCTTGATCCGCGCGGCCCCGACTGGGAAAAACGGCAAGCACATCGGGAGGCGGGAAATGAGCGAAGTCGTCAAGATCGTCCAGCTCCTCAAGAGCGAGGCCATCGAGAAGCAGATCGCCGCAGCCATCGTCCTCGGGGAGCTCCGCGCCAAAGGGCCCGGGGTGGTCGAGGGCCTTGCCGAGGTGCTCGGCAGCGGCGTCCCGCTCCTGCAGGTCCACGCCCTCGATGCGCTGGCCCGCGTCGGCGCGAAGAAGGCGCTGCCGACGATCTTTCCGCTCCTCGGAACGGGCGCCGACGACGTACGAAGGGCGGCGACGCGCGCGATCGCGAGCGTGGGCGACGAGGTCGTCCCGATCATCAAGCAGCGGATGGCGACGGCGTCGGCGGACGAGCGGCGGGCGCTCGATGCGGCGCTCGCGGAGCTCGGAGGCAAAGACGCGTTCTCGACCCTCATCAAGGGTCTCGCGTCGAGCGATCCCGAGGCGGCAAAGGCCGCCGCGCTCGCGGTGCGTCAGCAGGTCAAGGGCGCCGACGGCCACAAGCGCCGAAGCTATCTCGCGGAGACCGAGAAGTTCCTCGAGGCACAGAAGAAGAAGGATGCCGCCCCGTCGGCGATTGCGGCCGCAATCAAGATCCTCGGCTACCTCGAAGACGAGAAGACCGTGCCCACGCTCCTCGCGTATGCGACCGACGAGAAGCAGCACCCGAGCGTTCGGCAAGAGGCGATCATCGCGTTCCGCTTCGCGCTCCAGACGGACAAGCCCAGTGCAAAGGTCGTCGATGCGCTCGTGAAAGCCGCGGAAGCCGCCGATCGTACGCTCGCGCAGACCGCGCTCCACACGCTCGGAAGCCTTCAGATCGGCGAAGACGCGCCGAAGCGCCTCGAGAAGCTCGCGCTTCATCCGGACTTCGAGCGCGCCCGCTTCGTGCTGGACCTCCTCGGCCGCATGGGCGGTAGCGAGGCGGCGCGCGTCCTCACGAAGGTGCTCGTGACGACGGCGGACCGCCGCTACGCCGAGGCTGCCGCGGCCGGGCTGAACGGCAAAGAGGATGCGGTCCCCGCGCTCGCCAAGGCCCTCCTCGAGACGGACAACCCGGACCGCGCATGGGTGCTCCGGAACGTCCTCCGCCCGACCGCGAAGAAGATCTCGTCGGCCTCGAAGAAGGCGATCCTCGAAGAGGCCATGGCGCGGCTCGCGAGCGCAGGACGCGGCTGGGAAGCGCTCCTCGACGTGGCCCGCGACGCGGACCCGGACGCGGCGGCCGAAGCGCTCCGCGTGCTCGCCCAGAAGCTTCGCCGCGCGTCGGGCAAGGAAGAGCGCGCGCGGTCCGTCTATCAAATCCTCTGCAAGAGCGACCGCGCGACGGACGACGACCGCTATGCGCTCGCGTCTCTCGAGCTCGCCCGATCGAACCGCGACACGCGCCCGGCGTCCCGCGCCGGCGACGAGGGGCTTCGACTCCTCGCGCTGCTCCTCCGCACCGGCTACGACGTCGGCAAGGCGCTGAAGAAGGATCGCGGCGTGGACCTCGAGCAGCTCTATTACGTGGGCTTCCATTTCGCGGAGCTCGATCACCCTGTCGGCGAAGAGCTGCTCGAGGAGGTCGTGAAGAAGGGCGGACGCGCGAAGGTCGCCAAGATGGCGAAGAACAAGCTCGCGTTGTCCGACGCATCGACCTGACGGGCGCGCCAGCCTTGACGGGCGGCCGCTCCTGGCGGAAAGGTCCCGCTCGATGCTCGATCGCGTGCGCGCCTCTCTCCACCGCGTCCTCACCACTCCCGTCGGCGATGGGCTCCTCGCCGTACGACTCCCGAAGGACCTCGCGCGCCGCGTGAACGTGGTGCTCGGCGAGCCAATTGCGTCGGCCGAGGAGATCGCGCGTCGCCGCGCGGCTCGCGCGAAGCTCGAGGATCTCCGCGCGGGTCGCGGCGGCTCGAATGCCTCCACGCCGCGCGAGGCAGCGCCGGTGATGGTCTACTTCGAGAAGGACCGGAACCACCGCATGCTCGAGCGGATCAAAGATCTCCTCGGCACCAAGGGCATCCCGTTCACCGCGCTCGAAGTCGACGCCGCGACGAAAGACTTCGTCATGCGCGAGGCGCGGGTGAAGGAAGACGAGCTCCCCATCGTGTTCGTCGCCGCTGCGCCGGTCGGCGGGTACAACGAGCTCGTCGATGCCGACGTCTCGGGCCGGCTCGCGAAGGCAGTCTGGGGCGAGAACGCCGCGCGCGCCGAGGCGTGAGCCTCGCGCTTTCGTCCTTCAAGCTTCGCTTCCACGACGAGCACGTCCGCGCCGTCCCTGCGCGAGACGAACGCGGCTGCCCGTTCGCGGGCCCCGGAGTCGACGTGCGGGGCGAAGCGGCACGCGTGATCCTCGCGGCGGCAGCGCCGATGATCGCGTGGCTCGCCGAACGCGAGCCCGGGATCGAGGTCCGCTCGCTCGCGCTCAGCCGCGCGCCCGACGGCACGCCACTCCGCGTGCTCGCGACGTTGACGCCCGCGCCAGGCGACCGTCCCCGCGTCGTCCGTATCGACCCGCCGCATGCCGCCGACCTCGCGGCGTGCGCGCGCGACGTCGAGGAGCGCATCGGGGAGGCGTGCGTCGCTGCGCTGCGTCGGCGCGCGGCTCAACCCGACGGCTGACCGCGGTCGCTCCGCTTGAAGAGAACGCTCGTGCCGAGGTGCCCGAGACGCCGCGCCTCCACGCACGCGGGGGATCCCGGCTCGACGATGCGGCAGTCTTCGGGCCGATGCGTGTAGATTGCACACGGATACCGGTCGGGGACCGAGACGTCGAGGCCACCGCAGCGCTCACCGGCGTTCTTCACGAAACGAAACCACGGAGGGCGGTCGTCGACCTCCGTGTAGAGCTCGAGCAGCCGCTTGCCCATGCGCTCTTCGTCGGGCTCGAGGAGGTGCACCGTGCGCGGCCCGTGGTGACAGCAGCGCCCGCAGGCGACGCAGTCGCCGCCGTCGGGATCGGGCTCACCGGACACGGGCGTGAGGGGCACGGCGCTTTCGTAGCGCGCGTCGCCGCTCGCGTCGACGTCTCCGGGGCGCGCTCCCGCAAGCGGCGCGTTCAGGCGGTCTCGGAACGGTTACCGCCGAGCTGCACCGGCCACTTGGCGTCCTCGACCATCGAAGCGACGGCGCGGATCTCCGCTCGGAGCTGCTCTGCCGTCGGGCGATGCCTCGGGTCGCGGCGCAGGGTCGTGACGAGGAGCTCGGCGAGCGGACCGACCTCGGGGTTCGCGATGAGCGAGCGCATCGGGAGCGGCGCGCCGTCGTGCGAGACGTGCATCGTGATCTGCGTCACCTCGTTCGGCGCGTCGAACAGCACCTTGCCCGTCAGCATCTCGAAGGCGAGGCAACCAAACGAGTAGATGTCCGCCGACATCGGCTGCGGCTGCGGCAGGTCGTCGGGCAGAACTCCCCAGACCTCCGGCGCGCCGTAAGGACCGGTACCGCAGCCCGGACGAATCTTGCGCCCGGCGAGGCCGAAGTCCACGAGCACCCCCTGCTCACCGCGACGAAGGAGCACGTTCGACGGCTTGAGATCGAGATGCCCGAGCCCGACGGAGTGCATCGCCTCGAGCCCGGCGAGAACGTCGTCGAGCGCCTTCAGGCACTTCTTCATGTCGAACGTCTTCGCCTCGATGACGCGCTCGAGCGTGACGCCTTCGACGAGCTCCATGACGAGGATCGGCAGCGGCCGCGCCGCGAGGTCGAACGTGACGAATCGCGCGAGGTTCACGTGGTTCGGCAGCATGATCAGCGCCGAAGCCTCCTCGCGGAACAGCTTGAAGAACTCGTCCTGCGAGACGGAGCGCGCCGCCGTCGCGTTGTAGTCGGGCACTTTCAGCGCGAACCGCTCGGCCCCTTGCTCGTGCCGGTCCTCGACGCGGTTCACGACGAACACCGACGCAGTGCCGCCGACGCCGAGCGCACGAACGACGTAGAACCCGCCGATCGTGCGACGCGCCGGCAGCCAGGCCGGGAGCTGATCGCCGAGCGACGACGCGATCCCTTCCCGCGAGGGGCGCTCGATCGGCAGCTCGACGAGCGTCCAGAGAATGCCGGCGGTGAGCCGCGCGATACCGTGCGGGAGGCCGGCGAGCAGCTCGTCGATCGCCGGCGACAGGATCGTGTCGGTGAGCGTGAGCTCCGCGCCCGCGAGCACGCGCGAGACGGCCATGCTGAGGAGCTTCGGCTGCGCGGGCTGCACCGCCATCGTCGGCAGCTCGGGATCGAGGCGGCCGCGCGCACCAGTGCACATCTGCACGAGCGCCGCGACCCACGTCTCCACCGCATCGACGACGTCGGGCTCCGATGCGCCGGACGTCGCGAGCGACCGGAGCGAGCTCGCCTTGGCGATCGTCGCGAGCGCCGCATGGAGGCGGACGAGCACGGTCCGGAGCGCCTCGCTCCGCGCCGAGGCTTCGAGCGCGAGCTCGTCGGCGAGCTCGTCGAAGGCCTTGAGCTTCTCTTCCGTGAGGGTGCCGCGAGGCGGCGCGTCGGACGGCGGATAAACGGACTCCTTCGGGTCGCTCGCCTTCTTCTTGATCGGCTTCGTCGCGTCCGAGTCGCGGAGGAAGCGCGCATAGCGCGAGAGCACGTGCCGGAGATCCGGGTCCATCGAGGCTTCGGCGAGCGTCTCGAACTCGCCGGTCGACTTGATGCGTTGCGCGAGGACGAGCAGCGCATCGGCGACGTCGCACACGCCTAGACGGACGAGCGCGTCGAGCGCACGCGCGAGCGACGCCAAGAGCGTGCGCTTCAGCACCGGCGCCGGATCGTGGTCGAAGTGCTCGAGGAGCGCCTTCACCGTGCGCAGCCAGAGCGCCCGGAGTCGCTTCGCACGCTGCACGTCAGCGCCTTCGGTCTCGCCCGGACGCGCGCCTCGCGTGACGGTCTCTGCCCCCTCGCCGAGATCGCCGTCGACGAGGTGGAGGAGCGCGCGGAGGCGACGCAGCCGGAGGGTCGCATGCTTCGGCGCACCTGCCGACGACGCGAGCTCTTCGGGCACCTCGCATTGCACGATCCACTCGGCGAGGCGCTCGCGAATCGCATCGAGCGCGTCTTCGCTCGCACGCACCTGCTCGCCCGACCCTCCGAGCTTCACGAGGTCGGCGACGACGTGCCGTTCGAGCAGGCTCGCGTCGAGATCGCGGAGCACGCCCATCGACGTCCGCCTCGCGAGCGATCCCGTCCGACCCTCCGCGTCGTCGTCCTTCGCGACGGCCTCGAGCGCGTCCATGCCGCCCTTCGCGGCGGTAATCGTGTCGCGCGCGAGGCTGTACGCGGCGAGCGCGCCCTCGCTCACGAAGGCGTCGAGCGCGAGGGCGACCTGGACGCGCAGCGATGCGTCGGCGGGAGGGCGCGCGCTGCCCCTCGCGTCGGACGGCGGGGGACCACCGATCGGAATGGCCACCTCGAGCTCGCGCGCGATCTCGCGGAAGAGCGCGTCGGCCCCGTCGTCTTCTCCTCGCGGCTTCGCCTTGTCCGAGTGGAGCAGCTCGAGCGCCTTCTTCGCCGCACGATCGACGATGCGCGAGGGGCCGTACTCGAACCGCAGCTCGCAGACGGCTTCGGCGACCTCCGGCGAGGCGACCGAAAGAACGAGGTCGAGCATCTTCGACGCCGCTTCGGGCTCCGCTTCGACCGTACGCGCGATGCCCCACACGAACGCGGCGGCGCTCGCCGGGTCTTCCCACGTGAAGAACCCGCGCTTCACGAGGGCCTGCGTCATCTTCACCGCCTCGTCCGGCTTCACCGCGCCATATGCGGCGAGCGACGCCGCAGCACGCCGCCACTCGGTCGGGCTGAGGCCTTCTTTGAGGCTGTCTTGAATCTGGCTCTTCAGCTCGGGGACCCACGCGGCGCAGAGCCCGCGCGCCACGGCGACGTAGCGCCACACGAGTGACTCGCGATCCGCGAGCAGGCGACTGTAGGCCGCGCGAACGGCGTCTCCGACGAACACGCGGAGCGCATGCGTGTCTCCCATCTGCGCGCGTCGGGCTGCCTCGCGCGCCGCGCGCTCGAGGATTTTCGCCGCGAGACGACGCGCAGGCAGCGACCGCGTCGACGGCGACGCCACCCACTCGCGCGCGTACTCGCGGCGGCTGACGAGCGCGAGGGCGAGCGCCCCGTCGGCGACGCCGTGCGCGATGGGCAGCTCGCACACGAGGCTCACGCGGGCGCGGATCGCCGGGCTGGAGAGCCCCTTGCCGGCGGTCTGCGCCATGATGGTCGCCATCGCGCAGAACGTCTCGGCGTTGCCGGCGAGCATCCGCGCGAGGACGCGGCGACCGAGCTCGCGCTGCTCGCTTCCGACGGGCAGCGCAGCGGCGAGTGAGTAGAGGGCTATGCCTGCCGCTTGCGGCGAGAGCCAGTCGAGATCGTCGACGAGGCCGCTCTCGAGAGCAGCCTGCACGCCGCGGAGGAGGACGTCCGGGTGGAGCGCCTCGAGCGGCCCTGGCCCGCCTTCGACGGGAACGCGAGAGAGCGCCGCCATCGCTTGGCGCCACAACCCGCGCCGGTCGTTGGGGTTCGCGTCGGCGAGCTCGAGGAGGCTCGAGACGTAGAAGGAGGGATCGCGCAACGTAGACCTGCGGGCAAAGCGTATCCGGGGCGGAGCCGCGTACGCAAAGACTCGGTGAATCCAGCGGAAATGCCGCGCGTCACCTGTTCGGGCGTCTGGGCTGCGCGAGAGTGTTGCATCATGTTCTTCTCGGCTCGCGCCGACGGTCGGCGCGCCCTGTCACGAGGTCCTGCATGCGTCTTGCGCTCGCGTTCCCTGCCCTTCTCGCCGCCTCGCTCGTCGTCGCCTGCAGCGAAAGTGGCACCAGCGATGGGAGCTCCGGTTCGTCCGGCAGCTCCGGCTCGTCCGGCTCATCGGGCAGCTCCGGGTCGTCGGGCAGCTCCGGGTCGTCGGGCGGCACGGGGGCGTGTCTCGACCCCGCCTCGTTCCAGTACGTCGTCCCGCTGCGCAAGGAGGGCGACAGCTCGTGGCTCACGTACCACCTCGACAACGACGGCGCGAAGCTCTACGCGTCGACGACGACGACCACGTACGCGATTGATCCTGGCAACGGCGCGCTGTCGACGGTCTATACCGATCCCAACGCGATCGTCTTGCATCACTTCCTCCGCGCCGACGATCTCGTGATCGTCCAGGGCGACAAGGTCCGGAAGGTCGCGAAGACGGGAGGCGCCCCGACGGATCTCCCGAAGTTCACGCGGAGGCCGAGCACCTCGCTCGCGGGCACGATCGATATGGCGCTCGACGGCAACGTTGCGTACGTGAAGGAGGTCGACTTCGGAAACAACCGGACGGTCACCTACTTCACGCACGACATCGAAACGGGCGCGGAAACGGACCTCGGCACCGAGAACCGCGCGTGGTCGTCGAGCTTCGTGCTCGGCGCAGACGGGATCTACAGCTATGCGCCGCTCAGCGAGAGTCTGAACCCGGACTCGGAGCTCTTCAAAATCGCGAAGACCGGCGGCGCGCCGACGCCGCTCGCGATCACGGGCGCGCCGACGGCGAAGACCTTCCCGTTCGGCTTCGACGCCGCGGGCAACCTTCTCCTTCTCTCGTTCCTGGAGAACGCCCGCGGCTCGCAGTTCCTGCGCGCGCCATCCGCAGGGGGCGCGGCGACCAAGGTCGCGGACACCGAGGTCGGGTTGGTGGTCAAGGGCCAGACGAGCGCGTACCGCGGGCAAGGCGGGACGGTGCTGCGCGTCCTCGACCAGCTGTACTGGCTGCCCGACGGCGCGCCGCAGGCCACGAAGGTCGCATGCGTCGGCGACGGGTACACCCTCCACAATGCGACGGTCGTCGGCCGGACGATCTACGCGAACGTCCTCGACGACAACAACCAGGGCGGCATCATCAAAATCGCCATCCCGTGAGGCGGGCGCGGCCCTCGCCGCGTCTAGCGCGTGCCGAACAGCGCCGCCGTCGTGCGCGGGTCCTTCCACGGCGTCCACAAGAGAGCGCGCGCTCCGAGCTCGGCGACGCTCTCGACCGCCTCGTATGCGGCGTTTCGCGCCGCTCGGCGCGTGCTCTCGAGAAGGCTCTTCGTCCACCCGCGCGCGGGCGCCTCGTGCGCCCCGCCCTTCTTGCTGCTCATGCCCGCTTGTGTTGCGAGGTGCGTGCCGCGCAGCGTCGTCATCCCGGTCGAGTGAGCAACACGCGCGGCTGCGCTTAAGGAGCGCGCTCAGACCCGCTTCGCCGAGTACGACGGGCACGTGTACTTCAAGGTCGCGCCCTTCGCGTCGAACCCGCTCAACGCGGGCGAGCTCGACGGCGGAGTCGCCGCAGGCGAGCGGACCTTTGCGGTCGTCCCCGTCGACGACCACGGTCACAGCACGTACCGCGCCGCCGAGGTCACGCCGGGTCCATGGCCTGCGCACGATACCGATGCGCGTGCGGCGCTTCCCTTCGCGGCCGACCTCGCGAAGCTGCTCCCGGCTCGCCTGCGATGCTGCGTACGGCGTCGAGCGGCGCGCGCGTCTACGTCCGGACGGCGGACGCGCTCCTCGTGACCGATGGCGCTGCCGCCGGAACCCGCACGCTCACGGCGCACGCGCCCGTCGGTGACGGTCGCGACGCGAGCCTCGCCGTCATCGGCGATCGCGTCTTCTTCGTCGTCAGTGACGGTAGCCGCGACGGCCAGCTCTGGGCGAGCGATGGTACCGCCGAAGGCACCGCCGCCGTCGAGGCTCCGTGGGCGCGCCGCACGCGCGTGCACGAAGTCCTCGCGCACGGCACGCGCGTGTACTTCAACGGCGACTGCGATGCACGCGGCCGGCAGCTGATGTCGACGGACGGCTGCGACCTCGAGACGACCGTGCCGAACTGGCCCGTGCACGAGAAAGACCTGAATCCGCGCTCCCTCGTCTCGATGCCGACGGGGATCGTCTTCGTCGCGGCGCAGGACGCTGCCACCAGCAAGACGCGCCTCGTGTCCTTCGTGCGCATCACGCGGCGACGAGGGCGCGGGGAAAACTGCGAAGGATGCGGCGACCCCGAGCGACGGCGGAGCAGATGCTGGCGCGAACGACGCAGGCGCCGATTCGGCGATCTCGTGCGTGGCGGACCCGGTGCCGATCGATGCTCATCGTCACCGCGTGGGGCGCTCCTGGCGATCGCCACCGCACGGTCCTCGCCGTCGCCGCCGGAGGCGCGGTGACGAAGCTCGACCTCGCATGGGATTCGGCCGAGCTCGTCGCCGCGCGCGGTGACGATGCCCTCGTCTACGCGACAGGTGCATGCGCGCCGTCCCTCTACTGGGTGCGCGGATCGGACCTTCACGTCACGCCGCTCGCCACGCACGCCGGGGCGCCGCTCGCTGCACTTACCCTGAACGCGCGTGTTCTTCCGCACCTTCACGTCGCTCGCGGTCACCGATGGGACGCGCGAGGGCACGACGACGCTGCTGAACGCGCTGGCGCCGTTCGCGCCCTCTGGAGTCGAAGCGCTCGCCGCACACGGCGGACGCGTCTACTTCGGGATCCGCTCCGCGACGAGCGAGCTCTGGTCGACCGACGGCACCAAAGAAGGCACCCGTCCGGCCGACGGCGCGTGGACGCACGGCCTCCGCCCGACCGAGCTCGTGAGCCACGAAGGCCGGCTCTTCATGTCGGGCGTCGACGAGCACGGCGGACGCCAGCTCGTTTCGACCGACGACGGCTGCAACGCGGCCACCGCGGTGCTCTCACCGGCGGCCGCGAACGCGGAGCCCACGCACCTCACCAGCATCGGCGGCAGGCTCCTCTTCACGCGCACGCGCCAGACCAGCGACGGCGCGCGCTCGATCGGCGTCGTGCGCTGAGGCCCTGAGGCCTGAAGGGGGACGCGGAAGGCGACGTTGAGCGGATTCATGGATTCGAGATTCGCCGCGGCGCTCGCGACGGTCGCCTACACGTTGGTGGCCGCCTGCGCGGCGCCGGCGACGGAGCCGCCGTCGTGCTCCAGCTGCGAAAAGGTCGCCGCCCCGCGGCGCGAGGAGGCCGGCGCACCGGAGGCCTCCTCCGCGGAGATCGACGGCGTCGAGGTCACGCCCGCATGCTCGTTCGCGAGCGCGGACCTTCGGAAGATCGACGCCGCACGCGTCGACGGAGGTGCATTCACCTCGGGAGACGATACGTACTACCAGCGGCCGATGACGCCGCTGTTCGTCGCGTCCGACGAGCGCGTGTACCTCGGCGCGCAGCACGGCGACGAAGCGCCGCAAGCGTACGTGCTCGAGCCATCCTCCGGGCAGCTCACGCCGCTGACCGAGCTCGCTCTGCACGTGCAGGGCAGCTTTCGAGCTGGGTGATCCGCGAGGAGGCCGACGGCGTGCGGTTCACGGTCGCGCCGTACGCCGTCTTCGACGATGCGTACGCGGGCGAAGACGGGAGCTCGCCGGAAGAGATCCTCTCGACGTCGCGAGGTCTCGTGTTCGTCGAGCGCCGCCGTTATCCGCAGCACCGTTCGTTGTGGGTGTTGCCGTGATGCCGGACCGCGCAACACGGATGGCTCTCGTCGTCGGAGTCTCGGCCGTTGCGCTCGGCTGCGCCGATGAGCCGTCGTTCGACGCGAGACGCGTCGAAGGTGGCGCCTTGAAGGCGAGCGCGCGCCCTTCGAATCCGTCGCCGATCACGAAGCTGTTCGCCGCCGCGGATGGTCGCGTGTACCTCGGCGGTCAGTACGAAGACGGCGCGGCTCAGGCGTTCGTGGTCGATCCCGCCTCCGGGCAGCTCACGCAGCCGTCACCGACGGGACGCCTGCGGGGACACGCGAGCTGCCCAGCACTGCCACGCCCGCCCCGCGTGCTCCGCCGCACCCGCCGTCGGCGGGCGAAGCCGCGTTCGCCGCTGCGGGCGTTTCGGTGCGACGCACGCTTTTCGCGGACGGCAAGTGGTACGGACGCGCGGAGTCCGCGCTGTACGTCACGGACGGAGCGCCGGGCGGCGTCGTGAAGCTCGCCTCGGACGTCCCGAGTCACAACGAGTACAGCTGGCCGGTGGACTTCACCATGGCCGCGGCGTCGGGGCGCGTGTTCTTCGTCGTCAGTGACGACGGTGGCCCGCGCGCCGGCGAGCTCTGGTGGTCGGACGGCACGCCCGCGGGCACCTCACGGCTGCCGACGCCGTGGGCCGCGAAGGTCCGCGCCCGCACCGTCGTCGCTCACAAGGGCCGCATCTACTTCAGTGGCGACTACGAGCTGCAAGGTCGCGAGCTGATGTGGACGGACGGCACCGAGCTCGCCCTCCACGACGCCTATCCCGGAGAGGCGGGCACGAACCCGCAGGAGATCACCGCCACATCCCGCGGCCTCGTCTTCCTCGAGCTGAAACGCTACCCCGAGCAGCGGACGATTTGGGTGGTGGAGTGATGCGCCGAGCGCGCACTGTCAGCGCTCCTGGGCGCCCCTGCACGCGCCGGCCGACGTCGCCGTTGTTCTTGCCATGATCTTTGCCCGCCCGCTCGCATGGGTCGCCGTCGCCGTGGCGTTCGTCGGATGCGCACCGCCCGGAGCCGAGCCGGACGGAGAAGCCGAACACGGCAGTGCGCCTGCCGCAGGCGCTTCTTGTGCGGGGTGTCGCGCCAGCGAGGCCGATCCGCCGCAATGCTCCGCCGCGTCAACCGAGCTCGGTTCCATTCACGCGGTGCTCGTCCATGGCGGGGCGTTCGCGTCCGGCTACGACACGTACTTCGCGGCGCCGCTCACGGACCTGTTCGTGGCGTCCACCGGAAAGGTGTACTTCGCCGCGCGCCGGGGTGACCACGACGCGCAGGCGTACGTGCTCGACGTCGCCGCGGGGACGCTGACGCGACTGACGAGCTTCGCGGCGGACACGGTGCAGGGCATCTCCTGGTGGAACGTCGGCGAGGCGGCCGGCCTCGTCTACTTCCGCCCGACTCTCTTCGTCGGTTCCGCCGAAGACCGATCGCTCGCAGACCCCAGCGACTGGCAAACGCGCACGTTCGTCACCGACGGGACGGTCTCGGGAACACGCGAGTGGACGAGAGAACTGCCGCCGTTCGAGATGAGCCCCGCGGCGCGCGCAGCCGGCAATTTCTACAATGCGCCGAGCACCGTCTACGAGCACGTGCTCGTGAACGGCGCGTGGCTCGGCCGCGGAGCCGACGCGCTCTACAGGGCGACGCGCGCCGTAGACCCCACCCTCGAGTTGGCCTCGAAGATCCCGAGCGAATACTACGCGAGTGAGCACTCGTGGTGGCCTGCGGACCGCAGCATCGCAGCCGTCGGTCGCCGCGCGTTCTTCGTCGTGAGTGATACGAACGGTGCTCGCCTCGGCGAGCTGTGGTGGAGCGACGGTACGGTCGCGGGCACCTCGCGTGTGCCGAGGCCGTGGGCGAACAAGGTTCGCGCTCGCGGCGTCGTGTCGTATCGGAACCGCGTGTACTTCAGCGGTGACTACAAGCTCCACGGCCGCGAGCTCATGTCGACCGACGGATGCGACCTGGCCATCCACGAGGCCTACGAGGGCGAAGCCGGCACGGGCGCGGAGCTCCTGACCGCAACGCCGCACGGGCTCGTGTTCGTCGAGAGGAGCGCGGGTCCGCAGCGGCGCAGGCTGTGGATCGTTCGGTGAGCGCTCGTGCCGGTCTCCCGCCCACGCCGCCGCGGCCGAGACGCGCCCCGCGAGTACGCCTGCACCGCGCACCTGCACGCGCTGCGGACCTCGCCCGTTGATGCGGAGGATGCTTCCTCGCCCACTCGCCTGGCTGGCCATCGCCGCGGCATTCGTCGGCTGCGGGCCGACCGAAGGCGCCGCAGACACGCAGCCCGCACCTGCCGGGCGACCGTCACCGTCACTGGCGCGCTACGACGAGGCGTCACGACGGTCAGCGTGCGAGGCACCGATCGGGACCGACCGCGCGGACCGAGCAACGCAGACGTTCTACGCGCCGGAGGACGAGCACGACCTCTACGACCCGTTGAGCTCGATGTTCGTCGCCTCGGACGGGAACGTCTACTTCGCCGCGAACGACAACTACTGGCGCGTGCAGGCGTTCGTGCTCGATCCTGGGACGGGCCGCGCAACACAGCTGACGCACTTCGACGTCCGCACGGGTCTCGCGCAGACGTGGACCTTCGCAGAGGCGCTCGGTCGCGTCTTCTTCGGCGTGCCGCTTGGCCGCGACATCGAGAATGACGACGCCGCGGTCGAAGCGAGACTGTACGTGACCGACGGCACGCCGGGCGGGACGCACGACGCCGGACGCAAGGCGCGGGTTGACGACTACTTCGCGGACGATTCCACGCTCGTCGGCACGAAGAGCGCGCTCTACGTGGCACACGGCGGAGGGTACGAGCGCGTTACGGCCGAGGGCACGGCAGGGCCGGTCGTGTCGGGCTCGCCAGTTCGAGTCGGCGAGCGTGTCGTGTTCCTGCGTTCGGACGGAGCTTCGATCGTGGACACCGACGGCGCGTCCGCCGAGCTCGGCCCGGGCGGGCCAAAGGCGACCAGCCGCGTGCGCGAGCTGCTCCGAACCGAGCTCGGCACTTTGTTCTCCGACGATCCGAACGCGCCAATTTCGGACGGCGTCCGCTTCATCCGCGCTTCCGACTTGCATGTCGAGCGAATCGCGGAGAAAGGAGCGGCGGTGGCCGTCGCGGTCGGCGGCAAGATGTTCGTGCGGCTCGCGAACGAGGTGCTCGTCACCGACGGCACGCAAGCAGGCACCGTGGTCCTCGCGAGACACTCATCGGCGTCGCAGAAGCCCGCACTGGCGGCCATGGACGGCCGCGCCTACTTCGAGGCAAGCAACGGCATCTGGGCGTCGGACGGGACTGCGGCGGGTACAGCGCTCTTCCGCCCGAACCGCGCCGTGCGGCCCGACGGCGACATCGTCGCGCATCGCGGAAGACTCTACTTCGGCTACTACGAGCCTGGCGGACAGGGTCGGCGCCTCCTCTCGACCGACGACGGTTGCGCCTTTCGCGACGTGCACCTCGGCACGGACGGCGGATACTGGCCCGACCAGCTGACCGAGACGCCGCGCGGTCTCGTCTTCAGCGTCCGCGGGCACCTCGGCCGCGCCGTCGCCGTGACGTGGTGACGGCTGGGCTGCGCCTTCGGCGGGATCCGTGCTAAACGCCGGCGCGTGATCGTCCTCGACAAAGTCACGAAGCGTTTCGGTCCGAAGATCCTCTTCGAGAACGTGTCGATGCAGTTCGACCCGGGCAAGAGGTACGGCCTCACCGGCGCGAACGGCGCGGGCAAGAGCACCCTGCTCAAGATGCTCGAGGGCAACGAGGACACGGACACCGGGGCGATCACGATCCCCGGCAATCTCCGCCTCGGCGTCCTCCGGCAGAACCACTACGAGTACGAAGAGCAGCGCATCCTCGACACCGTCATCATGGGCAACAAGGCCCTGTGGGACGCGATGCAGGAGAAGGAGCGCCTCCTCCAAGGCGAGGTCACCGACGAGATCGGCGTCCGCCTCGGCGAGCTCGAAGGCACGATCGGCGAGGAGAACGGCTACATGGCCGAGAGCGAGGCGGCCGAGCTGCTCGTCGGTCTCGGCATCCCCGCCGACAAGCACGAGTCGAAGATGAGCTCGCTCGCGGGCGGCTACAAGCTCCGCGTCCTCATCGCGCAGGTGCTCTTCGGCAAGCCCGACGTCCTCCTCCTCGACGAGCCGACCAACCACCTCGACCTCGAGTCCATCCGCTGGCTCGAGCACTTCCTCACCCAAGAGTTCAAGGGCACTCTCGTCGTCGTCAGCCACGACCGCCACTTCCTGAACTCGGTCGCGACGCACATCGCCGACGTCGACTACCAGACCATCACCGTCTACGCCGGCAACTACTCGGACTTCGTCGACGCGAAGTACGAGAACAACCAGCGCGCCGCCGCGCAGGCCGCCACCGCGAAGAAGAAGGTCGCCGAGCTCCAGGAGTTCGTGCAGCGCTTCGGCTCTCACGCCTCGAAGAGCAAGCAGGCGCAGTCGCGCGTGAAGCAGATCGACAAGCTGAAGGAAGAGATCGACGCGAAGGGGCCGAAGCGCTCGAGTCTCGTCCGTCCTTTCGTGCGCTTCGAGTTCGACAAGCCGAGCGGTCGCGACGTCGTTCGCATGGAGAACGTCTCCAAGACGTTCGTCGACGAGCACGGCAAGGAAGTCGTCGTCTACAAGAACGCGTCGCTCAACGTGAACCGCGGCGACAAGATCGCCGTCACCGGCCCGAACGGCGTCGGCAAGACGACGCTGCTGAAGCTCCTTCTCGGCGGCTTCGCGGGGCTCGACGCAGACACGAAGAACGACGCGCTCACGCCCGACAGCGGCGAAGTGCGCTGGGGTCACGAGGTGTCCGTCGGCTACTTCGCGCAGGACACGCACGAAGCGCTGAATCGCACCGCCTCCGGCGCGAACGCGTTTCAGTGGCTCTACCAGTGGGACAAGCTGCGACCGCAGGAGGAAGTTCGCGCCGTGCTCGGTCGCCTCCTCTTCTCCGGTGAAGCCGGCCTGAAGCAGGCGGCGACGATGAGCGGCGGCGAGTGCGCCCGCCTCCTCCTCGCGAAGCTCGTGCTCCTCAAGCACAACGTCCTCATCCTCGACGAGCCGACGAACCACCTCGACATCGAATCCATCGAGGGCATCCTCGAAGGCCTGAAGATGTTCAAGGGAACGATCGTCTTCGTCAGCCACGACCGGCATCTCGTGAGCGAGCTCGCCACGCGCATCGTCGAGCTGCGGCCCCGCGGCGATGGCCAGGGCGCCGAGATTCACGACTTCGGCGGCAGCTACGAGGAGTTCCTCGAGCGCGAAGGCCGCGACTTCGCTCACCGCGGCTGAGCACGATGCGCCGGAGCGAGATTCCGGGTCCGGCGCAGACAAGGACGGGGGCTCGCTTCAGAAGGCGGCGGGCACGCCGTTCCTGACGTCGTGCTCCCTGCGCCGCCGCCGCCGCTCGATCAGCGCCCGCGGCGGAGGCGGCTCGCCCGCATCGCGCTCGCGCTGACGGTCGCGCTCGTCGCCGTCGTCGCGGCGGTCGTCGCCTTCGCGCGCCCGCACCGAGAAGCCACCGCGATGCCCGTGACCCTCGACGTCACGCAGTGGGTCGTGGAGCTCGCCGCGCCCGCCGGCGGCCCTGCGCGCGAGGTGCCGATCACGTTCCCCGGCCACTTCGATGCCGTCTTCCCGAGGGACAGCGAGGTCGTCCTCCGCACGGAGGTCGAGCTGCCGCCTGCCCTGCGCGGCCAGGCGCTCACGCTCTCGATCCCGAGCTACGGGGGTCGCGCTTCCCTGGAGGCCGAAGGCCGCCCGACCTCCGACGTCGCGCTGGATCTCTTCGACGGCTACCGGAGCCGCGGGCCACACGCCTACGAGATCCCGGCCGAGCACACGAGACGCGAACGGCTCGCCCTCACGCTGCGGGTGAAGAACGTGTGGTCGCAAGCTTCGTGGTTCCCCACCGTGCCGCGCCTCCACGAGACCGCGCGCCCCGATCCGCGTGTCCGCGCGGTCCGCATCGTGAACGACGCGCTCGCCGCCGTTGCCGGCGCGACCCTGGCGCAAATCGGGCTCACCTATCTCGTCGCGTACGCGCTCGGGCGCCGAAACCGCGCGCACGTGCTCTTCGCCGTCCAGGTGATCAGCGCGTCGTACTACCACGTGTACTGCCTCGGCGTATCGCAGTGGCTCTTCGGCACCTACGACGTCGCGATGACGGGGACGCTCATCACGATCGCGCCGATCAGCGCGGTCTACGTCACGCACGCGCAGTACGGCCTGCCGTCGCCGAGCCGCATCTGGCTCGTGCTCGCCGCCATCGCGATCGGAACCGCGTGGGTCTTCTCCGGGCCGTACGACCAAGTCGTCGCGACCGCGCCGTGCGTGCTCGTGATGCTCTGCGTGATGGCCTATCAGATCGTGACGCTCGGCCGGCTGACGTTCCGGCGCCCGCGTCCGTTCGGCGCGGAGACCGTCCTCGTCGCCTGGATCGTGCTCGCCATTCCGTCGGCGGCCGAAGGCATCTACTGGTTCCAGCTCGCGGACGTCCTCGACGGCGTCCGCGCCGACTGTATCGGCCTCCTCGGCTTCGCGCTCCTTCAATCGTTCCTGCTCGGACGCGAGCACATCCTGAGCATGCTCCGCACCGACGAGCTGAATGCGGTGCTCGCCGACCGCGTCGACCTGCTCGAAGCGGGGCGCCGCGAAATCGAGAACCTGAATAGCGAGCTCCGCCGGCAGATCGCGGATCGCTCTCGCCAGCTCTTCGACGCGCTCGGCCTGCTCGCTGCGCCGGGCCGAGCCGCGAGCGCGATCGCCGTCGGTGACGTCGTACAGGACCGCTACCGCATCACGCGTCCCATTGCCGAGGGGGGGATGGGCGCCGTGTTCGAGGCGGAGCGGCTGACCGACCGAAGGCGTGTTGCGCTGAAAGTCGCGCACGACCCTTCGAGCGCCGTGCTCGCGCGGCTCGCGCGCGAGGCTCACATCGCCTCGCGCGTGCAACATCCCAACGTCGTCAGCATCCTGGACGTGGACATCGGCGCGTCGGGCTTGCTCTTCGTGGTCCTCGAGCTCGTCGACGGCTCGAGCCTGGTCCGGGAAAAGGCGCGTTTCGCCGATCCCTCTTGGGCGGCGTCGGTCCTCCGGCAAGCCGCCGCCGGTCTCGCCGCGATGCACGCACACGGGATCGTCCATCGCGATCTCAAACCCGCGAACGTGCTCGTCGCTCGCGAGGCCGGCGCAGACGGCGCGCCACGCGTGAAGCTCGCCGACTTCGGGATCTCGCGCGTGATGCAGGCGGTCCCGCAGCCCCACCCGGAGAGCGCCACGGTGGAGGTCGGCGTTCGACGCATCCCCTCGCTCGCGGCGCTTCTCGCGGACGAGGATGGAGACGCCGACGACGGAACTCCGGCGACGGTGACCTTGCCTCGCAAGGGGCCGACCGGCCGCGCCGCCCTGACGCCCACGCCCTCGTCGATGGAGTCGCCGCTCACCGAAGCGGGTCAGCTCGTGGGCACGCCCGTCTACATCGCGCCGGAGCTCGGTCTCGACCCGCAGCGCCTCTGCCCGATGGCCGACATGTTCAGCTTCGGAGTGATGGCCTACCAGTGCCTCACGGGCAGGCTGCCGTTCGCGGAGTCCCCCGCCCTCGCGCGCCACCGAGGAGTCGAGCTGCCGGCGCCGCTCCCGCTCTCGACCGCGCGCCCGGACCTCGACGAAGCGCTCGTCGCGCTCCTCGAGCGGTGCCTCTCCCTCGACCCGAACGAACGCCCGACGGCGGACGAGGTCGCCGCGGAGCCCGTGGAGCGCACGTCGCGCGCCGCATGACCTCAAGGTCTCGGCATGCGCGCCGTTCCTGTCGTTCGTGATCACCTCTCGCCTCCTCGAGAAGCTGCCTCTCGTCGTCCGCGCCCGCGTCGAAAAGCTGCGCGAGCTCGCCACCGATACCGGTGCGCTCGCGACCGGTATCGAGAACCGGCGCGTCCTCGGCGCGCTCGCGCCTTCGGCGATACGCGGTCTCGTCCTCGGGCGCGGTCACGGCGCGAGCTCGGACGTGCAGGCACATCACAAGGCGAAATTCGACTGGCAGTACGAGCGACCGAGCGCCGAGCTCCGCGACCTCTACCGACGTGCGAAGCGGTCGCAGTGGGACTCGGACGAGCTCGCGTGGGCGACCAGCGTCGATCCGCGTGACCCGGAGGTGCCGCTGCTCCGCCCCGACTTCCTCGCGTTCGACGCGCTCGCAGACAAGGGCGTCACGTTCGGCGCCGCCGAGCGTCGCGCGATGCTCCACGACGTAGCCGCGTGGATGCTCAGCCAGTTCCTCCACGGCGAGCAGGGTGCGCTGCTCGCGGCCGCGCAGGTCACCGAGGCGATGCCTTCTCTCGACGCCAAGTCGTACGGAGCGACGCAGGTGATGGACGAGGCGCGGCACGTCGAGGTGTTCCACCGATACGTGACCGAAAAGCTCGAGAACCTCGTCCGCATCGACGACAACCTCTATGTCGTCATCGACGCGCTGATGACCGATGCGCGCTGGGACGTGAAATGCCTCGGCATGCAGATCATGGTCGAGGGACTCGCGGTCGGCGCGTTCGGCACGATGTATCGCAGCACGCGCGAGCCGCTGCTCCGCGAGCTCCTGCGCCGCGTGATCCGAGACGAGACGCGTCACGTGCGCTTCGGCGTCGTCGCGCTGCGCGACCACATCCGAGACGCGCTCGACGACCGCGAGCGGCGCGAACGCGAGGACTGGGCCTTCGAGGTCTCGCGCATGATGCGCGACCGCTTCATGATGTTCGAGATCTACGAGCAGCACGCGAGCCATCGCGTGAGCCGCACGGAATGGCGCGAGCTCATGGCAGCGTCGCCCGGGATGCGCGAGTTCCACCGCAAGATGTTCTCGCGGCTGATGCCGAATCTCAGGGCGATCGGGCTCCTCGGCCCGCGCATGCTCGAGCGCTACCGCGCGGACGGCATCCTCGGCCTCGCCGACGAGTCCGCCTGGGACGACGTGACGGAGACACACGACGAAGCCGCCTGACGCGCGCCGCGCGGTATACTCCGCGCGCCCATGACGCCTTCGGCGCTCGCCACGAAAGACTTCCAGCGAACGACGTTCCGCGCGACCCATCGGCCGATCGTGCGCGCGCTGGCCGAGGCGCTCTTCTCGCCCGACGGCGAAGCTTCGCCTGGGCGGCTCGAGACGTTCGTCGACGAGGTGGATTCGTTCATCAGCCCGGCGAGCAAGACCCTGCGCTTCGGCTTCGTCGCGATGCTCGTCGTGCTCCGCTGGTCGCCGCTCTTCTTCCTGAAGCTGCGCACCTTCGACGAGATGACCGTCGACGAGCGCGTTCATCACCTCGAGCGGCTCGATCGCTCGAAGGTCCGGCAGCTCCCGCTCATCGTGGTCGCCTTCAAGACCGTGATGACGATGCTCTGGTACGAAGACGAAGCGGAGCTGACCGGGCTGGGCTACCCGGGTCACGACCGCAAGCGATACCTCAAGGTCGTCGGCGGCGCGTCCGAGACGGTCATCGCTCCTTCAGCACAGTGACGCCCTCGCCCTTGATCTCGAGCGCCTGAATCGGTCCGCCGTAGGCCTTCGCCATCCCCGTATCGATGCGCCACGCGCGACCGTCGCACGCCGATTGGATCCCGGGCTTCTGCGGCGTGTGTCCCATCACCATGCGCTTCGCGTGGAGGAGCTCGAGCGCCTCGGCGAGCCAGGCGCACTCCTCGCGCCCGGGCGCCGCCGAATACGCGCGGGTCCACAGCGGGCCATCTTCCGCCGTCGCACCGCGCGGCGGCTCCTTCGCATCGCCGGCGAGCCACGCGCGCGTTCCCTCGTTCAGGGCATCGAGCCCGCTCCGCACGTACTTCGGCAGCACGCCGCCGTGGACGAACACCGAATCGCCGACGCGCGCGACGACCGGCCGTGACGCGAGGCGCTTCGCGTAAGGCCCGCCAGGCGCGAAGGCAGCGGCGCGACCACGCTGCTCGCTCGCCAGGCCCGGCACGCTGGGGACGTTCGCATTCACGTCGCGAAACGCGGTGAACGCGCCCTCCGTCACGTAGCGGAAATCGAACGAAGCGTTCATGACCTCGTGATTGCCGACGAGCGCGACGACCTGGCCGCCGGTCTTGGCCGCTTCTTCCTTCAGGCGGTCGAAGAGGTCCAAGATGCGCCGATCGTCGTCGCCGCGGTCGATCTGGTCACCGGTCTGGACGAGCACGAGCTCGCCGCCGACCCACGCATCCGCCGCATCGATGGCGCCCGCCAGACGAAGAACGCGCCGCGTCGCGTCGAGATCGCCATGGAGGTCGCCGATCGCGACGACGCGCGCCGGCGCAGTGCGCACCGAGCCGAGGGAGCCTGCATCGAACGCCGCGGGCGCTTCGGCGCGGGCAGCGCTCGCGACCGGCGCCTTCGTCACGGGGGCCGGCTCTTCACGCTTCGAGCACGCGAGCAGGAGCAGAGAGGCTGCGACGAGGGAGGCGATCGGCTTCGGAACGAGCACGGATCCACTATACTCGCGAGCCGCAACATGCCGCCGAGCCTCGTCACGCCCGAGTCCCCGAACGCGGCCTTCTCGAACGGAGGGCGTGCAGGAAGCGGGGCTCGGGCCGACGGCGAAGGCGCCGGCACGATCTGGACGAAGAGTCGCCTTCCCGTCGTGCGCGGACGCGAGCAGACGCGCCCCTTCACCGCGAAGGTCGACGTCGTCGTGGTCGGCTCCGGCGCCGGAGGCTCCGTCGTCGCGCGCGAGCTCGCCCGCGACGGACGAAGCGTGCTCGTCGTCGAAGAAGGCGGCTACTACGCGCCCGAAGAATACGGCTCGATGACGCCGTCGAACTCGTTCCGAAGGCTCGCCCGCGAAGCTGGCATGTCGGTGGCCATGGGCGTCGGCGACACGCCGCTCATCAGCCTTCTGGCCGGCAAGTGCGTCGGCGGCTCGAGCGTGCTCACGGGAGCCGTCTGCTTCCGCATCCCCGACGAAGTGCTCCACACGTGGTCGCACGAGCTCGGGCTCGGGCACATGAGCCACGATCACGTGGAGCCGTACTTCCAAGAAGTCGAGCGCACGTGCCGGATCGACACGGTGCCGGTCCACATGCGCTCGCGCGCGACCGAGCTGTTCGTCGAGGGCGCCGACAAGCTCGGCATTCCGATGAAGAGCATGCGCCGAAACACGAGCGGCTGCCGCGGAGCCGCGCGCTGCAACTTCGGATGCCCGCACGGCGCGAAGATGAGCGTCGATGTCTCGTTCCTCCCGGAGGCAGTCGAGCGCGGCGCGCAGATCCTCTCCGATGCGCTGGTCGAGCGCGTCGACATCGCCGGGGGCAAGGCGCGCGGTGTGCGCGGACGGTTCCTCGGGAAGAACGGCGAGCCCGGCGTGCCCTTCGAAGTGCGCGCGAGCGTCGTCGTCGTGGCCTGCGGCTCGATGCACACGCCAATCCTTCTCCGGCGCAGCGGGCTCGATTCCGTGCACATCGGCAGGCACCTCACGCTGCACCCCGCGGTGCGCATCGGCGCGCTGTTCGACGAACAGGTCGACGGCTGGGACGGCGCGCTGCAGAGCGTCTACACCGACCACTTCCTCTCGGAAGGCATCTGGCTGAACGGCGTCTACTCCGCGGTGAACGTGCTCGCCGCTGCCTTCCCTGGCCTCGGCCGCGAGCACCGCCGGCTCGTGAAGAACATCCCGAACCTCGCCTTCTTCGGCGGAATGGTCCACGACGACGGCGGCGGCCAGGTGCGCCGCTGGCTCTCGCGCGAGCCTCTCGTGTTCTACAAGATGATCCGCCGCGACAAGGAGCGCCTTTTCAAGACGATCCACATCCTCGCGAAGATGGCGTTCGCGGCTGGCGCGCGAGAGGTGCTTCTTCCCGTCTTCGGGATGCCTACCGTGAAGAAGCCGTCGGAGCTCGAGTTCCTCGCGGAAGCCAAGCTGCCGGCATCGCGCGTCGAGTGCATGGCGTTCCACCCGCTCGGCTCGGCAAAGATGGCGACGAGCCCGGACGCCGGCGTCGTGAAGCCCACCGGCGAAACGTGGGCGGTCGAGAACCTCTTCGTCATCGACGGCAGCATCCTTCCGACGAGCATCGGCGTGAACTCGCAGCTCCCGATCATGGGCGTGTCGATGATGCTCGCGCGCGGGCTCGTCGACGCGTTCGGCAGTCATGCGCGGAAGGCGCTCGCTTGACGAACGACGACGGCAAGAGGACCGCGAAGGACCTCGCCGCGACGGTGCCGGAGCGCCGCCCTTACGATGGCACGATCGTCGTGCCCTCTCTTCCCGGCATCCAAGCGCTCGCTTCCGAGATCCCCGCAGCGCCGCGAGACAGCTACGAGCCGGGATCCGAGCCGCGCACGGCGGTCGGCTCTTCTTCTCTGCCGCCACGCGAGGTCATCGTGCCTTCCGCGTCGCCGATCGCGCGCATCCTGGCCGACATACGCAAGACGCCCGCCGAGCGGCTCTCCATCGAATCCCGTGTTGCCTCGGGAGGCATGGGGGCGATCGACGTCGCGGTGGATCGCGCCCTCGACCGACGCATCGCGCTGAAGACGCTGCATCCGCACCTCCGCACGAGCGACTCCGCGGTGCGAATGTTCCTGCGCGAGGCGCGGCTCACCGGCCTCCTCGACCACCCCCACATCGTCCCGGTCTACGACATCGGCGAGCGCGACCCCGAGCGCCTCTACTTCGCGATGAAGCTCGTCGAGGGGCAGACGCTCGGCGACCTCATTCGCGCGCTGCCTCGCGGGCCGCTCGATCCCGCCACGCTGTACGCGCTGCTCGACGTCGTCACGAAGGTCTGCGACGCGCTCGCCTTCGCGCACAGCCGCGGCGTCCTCCATTGCGACATCAAACCGGCGAACGTGATGGTCGGCGAGTTCGGGCAGGTTTACCTGATGGACTGGGGCATCGCGCGCCTCGCCGCGACCGAGGCGTCCCCCGCATCGGCGCACGCGGGCGACGGCGCGTCACGGTCTGCCGCCGCGTCGGCCACCGACAACTCCGTCATCGGCACGCCTTGTTACATGTCACCGGAGCAGGCGCGCGGCGATCGCTCCAAGCTCGACGCGCGCTCGGACGTTTTCCTGCTCGGCTCGCTGCTCTACGAGATCGTCACACGCAGGCCGCCGTACGCCAGCACCGATCGCACCGAGACGCTCAGCCTCGCCGCGTCGGGAACGTTCCCCCCGCCTCGCAAGATCGCGAAGGACCGCACCGTCGCGCCGGAGCTCGAACGCATCGTGCTCCGCGCGATGGCAAAGAGCCCCGCCGACCGCTATCCGAGCGTGACCGCGCTCCGAGAAGATCTCGTCCGCTTCATGCGAGGCGGCGGCGATTTTCCCCGTCGCAGCTTCGTCGCCGGGGAGACGATCATCACCGAGGGCGAACCGGGCGACGCCGCGTACATCATCCTCGATGGGCGATGCGAGGTCCGGAAGGAGACGCCGTCCGGAATCACCGTGCACACCACGCTCGGCCCCGGCGACGTCTTCGGCGAGATGGCAATCCTCACCGCGGGCCCGCGCACCGCGAGCGTCGTGGCGACGGAGCCCACCACCGTGCTCGTCGTGACGGCTTCGGTGCTCGAGCAGGAGCTCGAGGCGATGAAGCCGTGGATGGCGACGCTGCTGAAGTCGCTCGCGGCACGCTTCCGCGACGTCGACACGAAGCACCGCGCGACGTACGCCGCCGCTCCCAGTCCTGCGCGCCTCGCGAGCCACGTCCTCATGATCGTCAGCACGTGGGGAGAGCGCGACGGCGCACGCGGGTCGATGAAGTGGACCGCGCTGGCGACCGAGCTCGAGGCCGTGCTCGCCGCACCGCCTCTCGCCATCTTCGGTGTGGCGACCCGTTACGGGATGCAGCTCGACGTCGAGCGCGATCGGCTCGTCATCGAGGACGTCGACGCGCTCAAGGCTCGGCTCGCACGCGAGCTCGGACGCTGATCCGCTACGTCAGGCGATCGCGTCGGCGAGGTCCGGGCGAACGCGCGCGATGGCCTGCGCGAACGCCTCTTTGTCGACCGCGCGCTCGAGCGCCGCTTCCGGGGTGATGCGCGAGGCCGCGAGCAGTCGCTCGAGCGCGGAGTCCATCGTCTGCATTCCGTGCGCTTGGCCGCTCTGCATCGCGGCGGCAAGCTCCGCGTTCTTCCCTTCGCGCACGAGCGTCGTGATGGCGGGTGTACCGACGAGGACTTCGTGCACGGCCAGGCGGCCCTTGCCGTCTGCGGTGCGCACGAGCTGCTGCGCGACGATTCCGGCGAGCGCGTCGGCGAGGAGCCCACGAATCTGCGGCTGCTCGAGCGGAGCGAACGCGCCGAGAAGGCGGTCGACGGTCTGCACCGCACCACGGCTGCGGAACGATGCGAGAACGAGGACGCCGGACGTCGCGAGCTCGAGGGCCAGCTTGATCGCCACCGGTGAGTCGAGCGACGAGACGAGGACCACGTCCGGATTCTCGCGAACCGCGCTCCGGAGCGCCGCCTCGACGGACGAGGCATGCACTCCGACCTCGCGGTGCGTGATCTGTGCGCTCCGCGGCTCGTGCACGAACTCGAGCGGCTTCTCGATGGTGAGGACGTGACAGGCGCGCGTCTTGTTCACGTGGTCGACCATGGCCGCGAGGCTGGTCGACCTGCCCGATGCGGTCGGGCCCGTGACGAGGACGAGGCCAGAGCGGCGTTCGGCGAGCCGCGCGAGCACTTCCGGGCCGCCGATCTCCGCGAGCGTGAGGACCCGGCCGGGGACGAGGCGAAACACCGCGCCAACGCCCGATGTTCGTTGGAAGTACGTGACGCGGAAGCGCGCGATGTCGCGATGGCCCAGAGCGAACTCGAGCTCCAGGTCCGACGCGAAGCGCGCCCGCTGCGTCGCGCTGACGAGCTCGAAGAGGAGGTCTTCGACGTGACGCGCTTCGAGGGCCTCGTCACGAATCGGCGTGAGGTCGCCGCGGATTCGCGCCATCGGCGGATACCCGGCTGCGACGTGCAAGTCGCTGCCGCCGCGCTTCATCATGTCGTCGAGCAGCGTGTCGATCTTGGCCACGGTCACGCCTTTCTCGGGGCGATGGAGCCGCCGCGTGCGACGAGACCTTCGAGCTCCTGCGGCGCCTCGGCGACGGACTTCGCAGCGTCGAGCGTCACTTTCTGCGCGCGGACGAGATCGGCGAGCGACTCGTCGAGACGCACGATGCCGAGCGCGCGCCCGCGCTGCTGCAGGCTCGGGATCTGCAGCGTGCGGGCATCGCGGACCAGGGTGTAGAGCGCGATCGAGATCGGGAGCAGCTCGACGGCCGCGTGCAAGCGCGTGCGATCCACGCTCGGCAAGAGCCGCTGTCCGACGATCATCCGCAGCGCGCCGGCGAGGCTCGACCGCACCTCGGCCTGCTCGCCGACCGGGAACATGTCGACGAGACGATCCGGCGTGCGCGCCGCGGAAGGCGTGCTCATCGTCGAGAGCACGAGGTGGCCGGTCTCGCTCGCCGCGATCGCGAGCCGGACGCTCTCGGCATCGCGCAGCTCGCCGACGACGATGACGTCCGCATCCTCGCGCATCGCGCTCGCGATACCGGCGGCGCACGAGTGCACGTGCGTGCCGACCTCGCGGTGTGTCACGAGCGCGCGCTTCCGCGGATGCACGACCTCCACGGGATCCTCCACGGTGACCACGTGGAGCGGAGACTCGCGATTGAGCACGTCGACGATGGCTGCGAGCGTAGTCGTCTTGCCGTGGCCCGACGGGCCCGTGACGAGGACGAGGCCCTGCTGGTGCTTCGTCACGGAGGCGAGCGACTCCGGAAGCCCGAGCCCGGCGAGCGTCGGCACCTCCGGAGTGATGACGCGCATCGCGATTTTGTAGCCGGTGCGCTGGCGCGAGACGTTGACGCGGAAACGGCCATGCTGCGGGTGCTCGAGCGCGAAGTCGCACGCCCCGTCCGTGTCGAGCACCTCACGAAGACGCGCGGGAACGATCTGGCGCATCATCCGCTCGACGTGGTCGGGCTGCACCGGCTGCGTGCGCGGCACGAGCTCACCGGCGATGCGGAGGAGCATCGGACGTCCCGCGATGATGTGGAGGTCGGTCGCTCCCGCCGAACCGGCCGTTCCGAGGAAGGAATCGAGCGCTCCGTCCGCGCGCGGGCGTTCCGCGACGGAGGCGGCTGCGGGCGCGCCCGCCGAGGGTGACGTGGAGGGAACGGCAGACGGAACGACGCCGGCGGACGCAGCCGGCGCGCTGCCCGGAGCCGACGCGTCCTTCGCTTCGAGCAGCGCCGGCGCACTCGACCTTCGCGCGGTCGCCGTCTCCACGTCCACGGCGTCCACCGATGTCGGCGTCGTGATGCGTCGCTCGACCTTCGCGCGCTCGGCGACGGCGCGCTCGGCGGCAGCACGCTGCGCGCTGGCCGCGCGTTCGGCGGCGGCGCGCTCCATCGCGAGGCGCTTCTCTTCCGCGAGGCGCTTCTCTTCCGCGAGGCGCTTCTCTTCCGCGAGGCGCTTCTCTTCCGCGACGCGCTTCTCTTCCGCGAGCCGCTTCTCTTCCGCGACGCGCTTCTCTTCCGCGACGCGCTTCTCTTCCGCGACGCGCTTCTCTTCCGCGAGACGCTTCTCTTCCGCGAGGCGCTTCTCTTCCGCGAGGCGCTTCTCTTCCGCGAGGCGCTTCTCCGTCGCGGCCGCATCGGGCTCGGCGCTCCGCGCCGGAGTCTTGGCGGTCGCCTTGCCGTCCGGGCCTGCGCCGGGGGGCGGCGCGACCGGCGGAGAGATCGTCTGCACCGTCGGCTCGTCGTCGTCGTCCCACTCGTCGGCCGGCGGGGCGGGTCCGGTCGCCGGCGCGGCGGAACGCGCAGCGCGTTCGTGCCCGGATGGCGCGGAAGGAGGCGCTGCCCCTGGCCCAGAGGAAGCGGCCGTCGGAGCAGGCCCGGCCGCAGCGACGGGCGCGGCGGCACCCACGACCTGCGCCGGGCGCGACACGGGCCCTGCGGCCTGCGCAACGACGTGGGCCGGCTTCGACGGCGCTGCCGCTCCGACGGACGACGTCACCGGCGATGGAGATGGCGCCGGCGCCGGCGCGGGAACCGAGCGCGGCGCGGTCTGCGCCGCCTGCCCGGCGTGCCCGCCATGGCCCGCCGCCGGCGACGTGCCGGAAGGTCGCGTCGCCTGCATCGCCGGGCGCGAGGTGTGCGTCACGCCCGGTGCATCGCGGCGCGCCACGGTGAAGCGCGCCTGCACGATGTCCTTCCGCATGATCGCGGCGACGGCGATCACGCCGACGCCGTCGAGGCGCGTGGTCCACTGCACCGGACGCTCGCTCAGCTGCTCGACGTAGCGGCTCCCGCCCATCGTCACGAGCATCTGGAGGAGCTTCTCCGTCGTCGGAGCCTCGTCGTCGACGGGCTCGAACTTGCCGCCGATGTTGACGCTCGGCAGCCGGTTCGTCACGAGCCCGAACTCGAGCACCTCGGCTCGTCCGAGGTTCTTTAGGAGCTCCTCGATCGGTTTCATCGGGCAGGGGCGAGAACGCCGAGCCCTAGACTACACGACCGGTCGCGAAGGGTCAGCCGATCGAGCGGCCGAACGCCTTCTTGCCGGCGTACACGGCGCCCGCCCCGAGCTCGAAGCCGATGCGGAGGAGCTGGTTGTACTTGGCGACGCGGTCCGAGCGGGACAGCGAGCCGGTCTTGATTTGGCCCGCGTTGGTCGCGACCGCGAGGTCGGCGATGAACGTGTCCTCGGTCTCGCCCGAGCGGTGGCTGATGATGCTCCGGTAGCCGGCCTCGGCGCCCATGCGAATGGCGTCGAACGTCTCGGTGAGCGTCCCGATCTGATTCAGCTTGATGAGGATCGAGTTCGCGACGCCGGCCTCGATGCCACGACGAAGGCGCTCGACGTTCGTGACGAAGAGGTCGTCACCGACGAGCTGCACCTTCTTGCCGATGCGGTCGGTAAGGAGCTTCCACGTGTCCCAATCGTCTTCGGCGCAGCCGTCTTCGATCGAGACGAGCGGGTACGTGGCCGCGAGCTTCTCGTACGTGGCGACGAGCTCCTCGCCCGTGATCGCCTTTTTGTCGAACGTGTACTTCTTCGTGCCCTTGTCGAAGAACTCGCTCGCCGCGCAGTCGAGCGCGAGGAAGACGTCCTTGCCGGGCTTGTAGCCGCTGTCCTCGATGGCGCGGACGAGCGTGCTGATGGCCTCTTCGTTCGAGGCGAGCCGCGGAGCGAACCCCCCCTCGTCGCCAACGGCGGTGGTGAGCCCCTTCTCCTTCAGGTTCTTCTTCAGCGTCGCGAAGATCTCGGCGCCGGCGCGGAGCGCGTCGGGGAAGTTCGAGATCCCGGCGGGCACGATCATGAACTCTTGGACCTCGAGCCCGTTGTCGGCGTGCGCGCCGCCGTTGATGACGTTCATCAGCGGCGTCGGCAGGAGGCGCGCGTTCGCGCCACCGAGGTAGCGCCAGAGCGGGATGCCCACCGAGTCGGCGGCGGCGCGAGCGACGGCCATCGAAACGCCGAGGATGGCGTTCGCACCCAGCTTCGACTTGTTCGCCGTACCGTCTGCCTCGAGGAGGATCTTGTCGACTTCCGCTTGGTCGAGCGAATCGACGCCGATGACGCTCGGTCCGAGCGTCTGCATCACGTTGTCCACGGCCTTCTGGACGCCCTTGCCGCCGAAGCGCTTCTTGTCGCCGTCGCGAAGCTCGATGGCCTCGTGCTCGCCGGTCGATGCACCGCTCGGGACGGCCGCGCGGCCCTGGCCGCTCGACGTCTGGACCTCCACCTCGACGGTGGGGTTGCCACGTGAATCGAGGATCTCTCTCGCGATGACGGCAGTGATCTCGCTCATGCGAGATGTCCTAGTCGATCGCGTGCCAGAAGTCGCGCACGTCGTCGAGCGTGCGCACCCGGCGTGCCGGGGGCAAGCTCGCGAGAAGCGTCTTGCCGTAGCCGCGGCGCACGGCTCTGCGATCGAGCAGCGCAACGAGCCCCGCGTCTCGCTTCGTGCGGATCAGGCGACCGAACCCCTGCTTCAGCGTGATCGCCGCGCTCGGCACGGAGTACTGCGTGAATGCGTTTCCGCCGTCCGCCTCGATGCGTGCCGAGCGCGCCGCGACGACCGGATCGGACGGCACCGCGAACGGGATCTTGTCCATCACGACGAGACGCAGCGCGCCACCCGGGACGTCCACGCCTTCCCAGAAGCTCATCGTGGCGACGAGCACGGCGTCGCTCTGCTCGCCGCCTAAGCGAAAGCGCTCGAGGAGGACGTGCTTCGGCGCTTCGCCTTGCACGAGAAGAGCGCCGGGGACGCGGCCCGCCAGGAGCTCGCGCATCGTCCGCATGGCGCGCGTCGACGTGCAGAGCACGAACGCTCCGCCACCCGTGATCGCGACGAGCTCGGCGACCCGGTCGGCCGCAACCTCGTCGAACAGCGCATCGCTCGGCTCCGGCAGATCTTCGGCGACGTAGAGCGCGGCGCGCGTCGCGAAGTCGAACGGCGAAGGCACCACGAGCTCGTCGGCGTCGGCCCGCGCACCGAGCCGACTCTTCGCGAAGTGGAAGCTCGGACCCACCGAGGTCGCCGTTGCGAGCGTCGCGCTCGTGCAGATGACCGACGGCACGCGCTCGAACAGCCGCTCACGGAGAAGCGGCCCGAGCTCGACGGGGCTCGCACCGAGAGACACGTTGCGATCCCGACGGTCGATCCATACGACGCCGCGTTTGAAGCCTTCGGCCGCGCGCGCGAGAGCTCCCGCAACGGGGTCGTCGTCTTCCCAGTGGCGCTCCTCCGCGTTTGCGGTCGCCTCGATGCGCACGAGATCCGTGCGCAGGTCGACGCCGCGCCGCGCGATCACGGCCATCGCGTCTTCGCGGTCGTTCGCCTCCGCGAACGCGACGAGCGCGTCGAGCGTCGCGTCGAGCCGCGCCGTCGCCTCGCGCCGCGGGGCGGTCCATTCGTCGGCTCCGAGGATTCGCTTCGTCTCCTCGCCTCCGCCCCGCGCGGACGGCGGACCACGTCGCGCGGGTGCGCCGCCGCCGGCACCCTGCCAGGCGCGGAAGAACTCGTGGCCCGCGTGCTCGACGCCGTCGACGAGCTTCATCGACGCGGCGTCCATCACACGCGCCGCGAAGATGGCGCGCCGCGCGTCGCGCACGAGCGCGTCGATCCTCGTCGTCGAGATCCGCACGCCGAAAAAGTCCGTGGCGACGCTCTCGATCTGATGCGCCTCGTCGAAGACGACCGCGTCGTACGCGGGGATCGCGCCACCGTAGCCGCCATTCTTCGACGTGCGCAGCGCGAGATCGGCGAAGAAGAGGTGGTGATTGACGACGATGATCTCGGCGTCGTCGGCATTCCTGCGCATGCGCGTGACGAAGCACTCTTCGTAGTGCTTGCACGGAGCGCCGAGGCGCGTGTCGGTCCCCGATTGGACGTCGCGCCACGCCGGAGCGTTCTCCGCGAGGTCGACGAGCTCGGCGCGGTCGCCGCTCTCCGTCGCGAGCGCCCACCGCTCGATGCGCGCGAGCTCGGCGCTCACCGGCTCTCCGCTCCGGAGCCGCTCGCCGAGGCGCCGCTTACATACGTAGTTCGACAAGCCCTTCATGAGCGCCGCTCGGAAGGTCACGCCGTGCTCGGCGAGGACCTCGCGCACGAGCGGCAGATCCTTCGTGAAGATCTGCTCTTGGAGCGCATGCGTGGCGGTCGAGACGATGACGCGCTTGCCGCTCAGGATGGCCGGCACCAAGTACGCGAGCGTCTTGCCGGTTCCCGTCCCGGCCTCGACGAACAGGTGTCCGTCGCGCGCGAGCGCTTCGTGAACGGCGCGCGCCATCGCGAGCTGGCCCTCGCGGTGCTCGTACTCGGCGAGCCTGCCCGCGAGCGGAGAGCCCGGCCCGAGCACCGCGTCGACGTGCGGCGCCTCCCCCGAAAACGAGGCGATCGGACCGCGCCGCTTCCGGCGCGTGAGCGACGCGACGGGCACGAGCTCGGAGTTTTCCAGCTCGTCCGCGAAGTCGTCGATGTCGTCAGGCGCCGGAAGCTCGCCAAGGGGCATCGCGGTCCAAGGTCTACAGAACCGCGGACACGACGTCGAGTTCGATTCCTGCCGAAGAGCTCAGGCAAAGTCGCGTCGTCGGGGCGGACGTTGGTACGATTGGCCGGGCCATGAACCGTCTGGGTCCGCCACGTCCGTCGCCGGTGCCGCGGGGCAACGCACGCGCGACGGCGGACCTGCGTGACCGCGAGCGCGAGCGCGACGGGAGAACGGCCGCCGGTACGCACGACGCCGACGCCGCTCGCACGCCGGTCGAGCTCCGGCTCGCGATCGGCCGCGACGGGCTCGGCCTCGAGCTCGCGAAGCCGGCGCGGCTCGCGTGCCTCGACGTCGTCGAGCTCGTCATCCGCCTCCCCCACGTGAAGTTCCCGTTCGACGTGAGCGGCGGCGTCGCGAAGTTCCGCCACAAGCGCGGCGAGCTCGAGCGGCTCCATCTCGAGGTCGATGCGCGGCGCTTCGCGCGCTGGGCGGAACCGCGGCTGCGCGGTCTGCTCGCCGCGGGCCCTGCCACCGTGGTCGCCACGCCGCGCGCGTACGGCGTCACGATCACGGTTCATGCACGCACCAGCGTGAGCCGCGCAGCGCCGCGCGGACGCTCGATGGCGCTCGCCTTCGAGCTCTATGTCGTCCCGTCCGGCGGCGACGTCGGCCTCGTCGTGCACGGCGCGCGCGGCGCCCACCTCGTCGAGCCCGCGACCACCCTCGCCCTTCGTGCGATGACGGCGCTCGTCGGCGACGCCGCGCGCCGCGAAGGCTCTCGTTTCGTCGTCAGCGACGCGGCGGCCCGGCTCGCACGCACCCTCCTGCCGGACGCAGGCGTGCGGGCGCCCGGCGCCGAAGGCGTGCATCTCGCGGGATCTGGAGAGAGCGACGGCGTGCTCTTCGTCGCCTTCGCGCAAGGCGCTGCGCCCGCGAAGCTTCCCGCCGAGGCCACGTTGGCCGCGGAAGCCGCGCTGCTCACCCAGGCGGCCGACGACGCGCGCATGGTCCGCGACCTCGATCGCGCGCGACAGCTCGACGTGGCCGCGCTGGAACGCGCCCCGCGGCACCCCGAGATCGCCCGGCGCATCGCCGAGGTCGATCGCGCCGTTGCGGGTCGCGCCGAAGCGGCGAACGCCATCTTGCGCGAGGTCGGTACGCCCGTGCACCTCGGGCTACTCGGAGGCGATCTCCTCGCCGAGGCCGGCGACGTGCCGAGCGCGATCGCCGCTCTCCTCCGCACGGGCGAGACCGAGCCTTCGCCCACGATCGGCGCTCTCGCGTACGCCCGCGCCGCCGAGCTCGCGCACGACGATCGCGACGCGCTCGAATGGCTCGATGCTGCGGTGGCGCGTGCACCACGGCTCGCGGAGCTGCGATGGGAACGGGCCCGCCTCCGTATCGCCGCGGGCCGGCTCGCGGATGCACGTGCCGACTTCCAGGAGCTCGAGGCGCTCGCGCACGGTGCTCGCGACCGGCACGACGTCATGCGCCGCGCGGCCGACGTGTACCGCGCCGCGGGGCTCGGTGCCGACGCAGCCGCCCTCTACGAACGCGCGCTCGTCTACCGCCCGGACGATCCCGAAGCGCTCGCCGGCCTCGGTGCGGCGCTCGCCGCGGAAGGACGCGCGGCGCGAGGCGCAGCGATCCTCGCGGACGCCATCGCGGCGGCCGAAACGAAGCAGCTGCAAACGGCATGGATGCACCTGGAGCTCGGGCGCATCCTCGGCGAAGGGCTCGGCGATCGTCCCGCGGCGGTCGCGCGGCTCCGCGCCGTACCCGACGACGCACCGGAAGCGATTGCCGCGCGAGGGCTGGAGGGCCGGATGCGCGCGCATCTCGGCGACGTCGCCGGCGCCTCGATCGCGTATGCGCGGATGCGAGAGCGTGCCGGCAAGGAGGTGAACGCGCGCGCGTGGCTCGAAGAGGCCGCTGCGTTCGAAGAGAAGCGCGGCGATCTGCACGCCGCCCAGCGGCACCTCGCGGCCGCGATCGGCATCGCGCCTGCCGATGCCGCGCTCGAGGAACGCTACCGCGCTGTCGGGCAAACGCTCGCGGCACGCGCCGGGGTGCGAGACGTCGAGCCTCGCGCGCCCGAGGTGCACGAGCTCGCCGCGGCCGTCGCGCCGTCCGCCGCTGCGGAAGTCCCCGTGCACGCGCTGCCGGGAGCGGGGCTCGCGCCCGTCGCCCTCCTGGAAGCGGCGCCCGAAGAGTCGCCCGCGGCGCCGCTCGACGAGGCGGCGGCCGAAGCCCGTGTCGAGTCGCTCACGCGCACGCTGCAGGGCGATCCGACGAACGACGCGGTGGTCGACGAGCTCAGCGTGCTCCTCACGCGCCTCGGCCGAAGCATGGATCTGCTCGCGCTGCTCTCTGCACGGCTCGAAGACGCGCCGCCCGACCGACGAGAGGCGCTCCTCCCCCGCCACCGCGAGGTGCTCGCGACGCTCGAGCGCGAAGCGCGCGACGCGGGACGCGACGCGGAAGCCGACCTCTTCAAGATGGCGCGCGAAGTGAGCTGACGCGATCCGCGCTGCGCCGCTCGTGCGATGCGAGCACGTTCAGGCGAGCGCGGTCTTCACGTCGGCCAGCGCGAGGTCCACCTCGGCGGCTTCGAGCCGACACGCGCTCGCGAGCTGCTCGAGTACGGCGCGCTCCACGTCGCTCACGTCGTCGCTCACCTGCGCGATCAGCGCGGCGATCCGGAGCACCTCTTGCGCATGCTCTCGACGGCCGATGCCTTCGCCAAGGCGCGTGAGCCGTCGCTCGAGACCGTCTTCCGCGAGCTGGTCCGCGAGGTCGGCGACGAGGTCAGCGATGTGCTTCTGCGGGACCGCACCGCCACACGCGGCCGCGACGATCCGCTCGAACGCGGCACGCTCTTCGTCGTCGAACACGCCGTCGGCGGTCGCCACGATGTACGCGCCTTCGACGATGCTCTCGAACAGCGCCGCCGCCATCGGGTCGAACCCGGTCGGTACGGTCGACTCGTCCGTCGGACGTGACCCGTACGCAGCCGCCGACATCATGAGGATCGATCGATCCGCCGTCGTGCCTGGTGCAGACACGTAATGACCGTGAGGCGTGCGCGCGACCCGCGCGAGCATGTTGATTCTCTCGTCCGTCAGCATCGTCGCGGCATCCTCTCGCGCTTCGCGAGTCTACCGTTCAGCGGGGCTGCTGCGCGAGGAGGATTTCGCACGCCCCGGTCGCATCCGTCATCGCGCGGCCGACCTCGACGAGCGGCGCAGCGCCGTCCGACGCGGGTTGGGCGAACACGCGCACGACGGCGCGCGCAATCGGATTGCCCGCGAGGCTGGGATGCGGGTCGCGAAGTGTCACCGTGAAGCGAATCGGAGGCGGCACTTCGATGTCCCCCAGCTCCGCCGCGCTCGCCCCGATGGTGACGATCGTGACCACACGCGGGAACCCGGAGCCGGCCTGGGGATCGACCGCGAGGTCGTACTGACCGGGGTCTAGCTCGAGCTCGAAGGTGCCATCTTCGCGGACGCGCGTTCGACCTGGACGCGGCGCCACTGCGCCTCTCGGCTGGCGCGTCGACGGGATCGCGCGTACCTCCGCGTCCGCCACGGGGCGACCGTCGGTGAGCACCGCGCGCCCGCTCGCCCGGGCCCGCGGCGTTGGCTCGAAGCGGACGTCGTCGCGCGACGCGGCCACGTCGAGGGTCGCGTCCCTCCCCTTCGGGCGGCCTTTCGCGAAGCCAGTCCCTTCGGCGGGCTCCACGACGACATCGTAGGTGCCCGGCGGAAGCACGGTAGCGAAACGACCGGAGCCGTCCGTCGTCACCGACGTCTGGTAGTTGAGGAACGTCTTCGACGAGCCGTCCGCGAGGCGAATCTGCGAGCTCGTGAACACGATGCGTGCGGGGACGCCACTGAGGAGGCCGTCCGTCGGCACGGCGACGCCGCCGCTCACCGACGCGGGGGGCGGAAGCGGCGGATACGTCGTCGTGCCGAGGTCGGTCCCGGTGAGGTCGAGCGCGCTCCTGAACGTCGGGATCGCGAGCGAGCCGGGCGGCGGCGCGACGACGATGTCGACGCCCTCACGGAGCGCGCCGGTCGTCGACGCGCTCTGTCCGACCGTATCGAGCCGCACGGTCGCGGTCGTGCCGGTCAGTGGACGCGCCGGCGACAGCCGTCGTCCCGTCGTGCCGTCGACGAGCCACGTCGTCCAACCATCGAGACCATCGATCCGCGCGATCGTCGCGCGGCGCAGCTCGCTCGCCGGCGCGTCGAGCGTCGTCTTGTCGGCACCGAGCGTCACGTCGTCGATGAACGGTTCCGTGACCGGCAGCGTGGAGACGATCGGCGGGAAGTACGCGTCGTACGGAGGCTCCGGCGCGAGCACGCGTGCATACCGACCGAGCGAGACCGCCTGCGTGTAGAGCACCTCGGTCGGAGCCGCGGTCGACTTGCGTACGAGACGCGAAGACGTGAACGCGGGATCGATCGGCAGCCCCGAAAGAAGCGCCAGCGTATCGGTTCCCTCGAGCAGCCGCTCGAACGTCACGCGTACGGGCAGCGACGTTCCGTCGGGGATCTCCGTCGGAAAGCCCACGTCGCGCGCCGCCTGGCTCGTGACGCGGTAGCGACCCTCGCCGACGACGAGAAGCGGCAGCTGCACGCAAAGCGGTGGCGCGCACGCGCGCGAGGTCTGCACGCCGGACGGGCGGATGTCGTTGCGCGTGAGAACGAACGCTTTCCCCGGCGCGTAGAACGAGGTGTCCGGGACGTTCACGAGGACGCTCGACACGTACGCCGGCAGGCCCGTCGCCTGAACACAGACGCCATCGGTGCACTGCGAACGCGGCCGGTCGTCCGTGTCGTAGCTCTCGCACGGGCGGCTCGGACACGCATTGATCGGCGCGCGCGAGAGCGGCGATCCTTCGATGGGACCGCACGCAATCCCGACGGCGAGCGCCACCGACCCGAGCGCGAACGCCGCGGGAACGATCCGCGCGTTCGACGTCACTCGACGCCTCCCTCCGCGGCGTCGCCATCCGTTCCCGCGTCGCGCCCCGCGTCGATGCCGGCGTCGAGCGCCGGACATCCCGCGAGGTCACCATTCGGGTTGTAGAACCACGACACGACGTCGCCGCCAGGCTCGGCTGGCGTGTGCGCCGTCTGCGCGGTGGTCGCCGACTCGAACCGCAACGCGACGACGATCTCCACCACGTGGCATCGCCCGAGATCCGTCGGCGGGGAGAGCGCGACGCCGAGGATGCGCGTGCGCTCGGTCGTATTCGCCGGCTCGAAGATGCTCTTCGTCGGCGGGACGACGAGCCCCTCCCCGGTCGCCGAGTTGTAGTCGATGAACGCCGAGTACTCGAAGGGCTGCGTCGGGTCGGCGAGCTCGACGGGCACGATGAACTCGCTCGGAAACGTCGCCAGCACCATCGAGGCCGACGGCACGACGGAGCCGCGCACGATCGTCGGCCGCGTCGGCGGAATGCGCGGGAGCTCCCCCGTCGGCTGCACGAGCACGCACGCATGCTGCACGGCCACGGCGAGCACGCAGCTCGCGACGGAGGCGGTCGCAACGACGCGACGGAGGAGCGAGGAAGACGCGCGCATGGCTCAGACCGGCGGAACGCCTCCGGTGGCGAAGCGCGCCGAAGCAGGCGCGGGAACACGCCAGCGCGCGTCCGCGTACTCGGGTCTCACGGCAAGCCGATAGAGGTCGGCGAGCGCGGGCAGCTCGGCGCAAATTCGCGCGAGGCCGTCGGGCTGCGTGAGCTCCGCGGGGTCGAACGCGGAATGCTCCGCGACCACCGCGCGCGCGGCGTGCTCGAAGTCTCCGGTCAGGAACATCCCGACGCGTCGTCCGCTCTGCTTCGCACGCTCGATCACGAGCTCGAGAGGCGTCGCATCGGCCTCGGCAAGGAGATCCTTGAGACGCCGCTGCGTGCGCGGAGCGAGCGCCTGCCAGAGCATCTCGGCCAGGCGCGCATGCGCCGCGTCGAGCTTGGTCGCGCGGTTCGAGCCGCCGAAGGCGGTCGCGAGCACGTCCCACAGCGTCCGCGCCTCCTGCTCGGGCAGTCCGAGCGGCAACGCGTTCTGCGGAAGCACCGCGGCGAGCGCATGGCCGAACATCCAGCGCACCTCGCGCGAGTCTTCGCGCGCATCGCCGGCGAGGATGGCCGAAGGTGCCGCGAGCAGAGCGACGGTGAGCGAGAGCGGACCGGTGCTGCGCCGGTGGAAGAGAGCGAAGCGCGGTGTGTCGAGGAGGCGGAGGGCGACCTCGTAGAGCCGCGAGAGAGGCGACACCGGCCCCGGCGCGACGCGCTCGAGGCCCGTCATGCCGTAGGCGGTAGGTGATTTCGCGAAGAGGCCCTGCGCGCCCTCCCAAACCGCTGCAAACGCCTCACCCGCGGGCTCTCGCGAGTGGCGCGTCAAGAGCGTGAGCATGCCCGGTTGCGTGCTCTGCGCGCTGAGCGGCGGCGGCGCGACCGCGGGACGATCCGTGCCGAAGGCGTTGAGCACGTGCTCGATCGCGCGCACGTACGTGGGGTTCTGATCGAGGCGCGCCGCATCGCGCAGCGCAACGAGCCGGAGCATGTCGCCAGGGCGGAGCTCGACCGCCTGGCGACGCACCTTGAGGAGCGCCGCAGAGCGCGAAGGCTCTCCGGACAGCATGCCATCGAGCGCGTCGGCGGCAGCGATCGATCCGTCGCGGAGCGCCTCGGAGAGGATCTTCTCCGCTTCTTCCTTTGCACCGGCAGCGATCTTCGCGCGTGCTTCCGCGACGCGCGCGGCGAGCGGATCGGGGCGATTCATCGCGGACACTGCCGTCGTCGAGCCCGCCGTGACGTTCGGCGCGGGTGGGCTCGGCGCGACGAGCGGCGCGATGGGTGTCGGCACGTCGTCGACGCGCGTGGGCGCAGCGAGCGGAGGATGGCGTACGGACGTGATGCTGCCTTCCGGAGCGGTCGCCACGACCACCGGCGGCGCGTCGGCAAACCGTGGGATCTGCGGGATGACGGCGGCGCCGGTCGGCGCGCCGATGGGCGGCGGAGGCGGCTCGGACACGCCTCCGGGCCTTCCCCAGTCGGAGGGTGGCGTCGGCAGCCGCGCCGCCGAGGGGATCGTCTCCGAAGGCGGACGGCTCGAAAGGCGCGGCACGGACGAGGGCCCGGGCGGCCGCGTGCGGAAGGTGTCGAGCTGCGCGCGGAGGCGCTCGGCAACGTCCGGCGGCGCTGCGTCGATCGCCTCGCGAAGCGTGCGGTCTGCTTCGAGCCGTTCGGCAGGGCTCTCCGAGTCGAACAGCGCGCGCGCGAGCTGCGCGAGGACCTCGGCACGCTCCCGCCCCTCGAGCGCGTCGGCGAGACCGCGGAGGACGCTCCGCGCACGCGTCACGTCGCGCGTGACGAACGAGACCTGCGCCAGACGGCGGAGCGCTTCGACGCGCGTCTCCGCGTCTTTCGCCGCTTCGTTGAGAAAGCGGAGCGCCGCGTCGTTGTGGGCGAGCCGCTCGGCGGCATCCGCCGCCGCGAGCGCGACCCGACCGGGCCTTCGGAGCCCGAGGAGATTTCCGTAGACCGCCTCGGCGTAGTACGTGACGGCCTCTTCGAAGCGCCCGGTCGCGGCGGCGCGCTCGGCGAGGCCGAGCACGACGAGGGGCTGCGCGCCGACCACCGAGAGGCACTCGCGCAGGGTTCGTTCTCCCGAACCCGGCGCCGCGATGTCCTCGGCCTCTGCGAGCAGGAACGCGCGCAGCGCGATGTCCTCCGGCTCGAGCGATGCGTCGTGCGCCAGGCGAGAAAGCGCGGAGATCGTGGCCTTCGCGTCCTCCTCGGAGCCCGCGCCGCGCAGCCGGTACTCGAGGCCGCGTGCGAAGAGCTGCGTCGAGGCAACGTCCGGGGCGAGCCGCGCGGCATCGCGCGCACGGGCGAGCGAAGCCTCCGAGTCCCCGGCGCGAGCGGCGGCCTGCGCGGCCTCCACGAGCATCTCGCTGCGCGTACGAGCATCGTCGGGCGAAACGCGCGCGAGATCCTCGAGCGCTGCGCCGAGCTCGGTCGGCTCCTGCGTCGTGCGTGCGAGCGCGACGCGGGCCTCGACGATCGCGACCGCCGAGTGGAACCGATCCGTGCTCGCGTACGGCTCGAGGATGCGACGTGCGGCATCGACGTCGTTCGCGGCGACGAGCGCACGCACGCGGCGGAGCGCGATGCCTTCCTGCTCGACGGGATCGCTCGCTGTCGACGCGAGCTGCTCGAGCGCGTTCAGCGCGCGTGCCGTCGCTCCCGCACGCTCGTGGAGATCGGCGAGCCAACGAAGGGCGCTCGCGTGGCCCGGCGCTTCCGCGAGGAGCTGCTCGAGCTCCGAAGCAGCGTCCTCGAAGCGACCGAGGCGTTGCTCGAGGATCGCCGCACGCCGCAAACGGACGGCGCGCAGGGTTTCGCGGTCGGCCTCGGCGCGGGACTGCGAGAGGCGCTCGGCACGCCGCGCGAGGTGTTCCGCGAGATCGTCGTAGCTCGAACGCGCGACGAGGAGCGCCTCGATGGCGACGTCCGCCTCGACGTCGGACGAGTCGAGCTCGAGGACCTTGCGCCAGGCTTGCTCCGCAGCCGCGAGCGAGCCTCTCGCCCCTTCCGCGCGCGCGAGCCGCTTCTGCACCGCGAGCCGTGCAGCTCCGTCGACGTGCTTCGTGAGCTCCTCGAGCGCCTGCACGCGGATGTGCTCGCGCCCGGAGGTCTCCGCCGCGCGCTCGACCGCCTCCCAGCGCGCAGCGCTCGGTGCGTCCGTCGCCGCCTGCAGGAGCGCGTCCGTCGCGCCGGCCGCGTCGCCGCTCTCGCCACGCATGCGCGCGAGCTCGGTCCACCGCTCGGCGCGCTGCTCCGGCGTCAGGTCCGGCGAGGCCACGTCGCGGAGCATCGCCTCTTCGCCGCGCCCGGCCGCGAGCAGCGCATCCTTCAGCTCCTTCGTCGCCGCGTCGCGGAGCTCGGCGGGCGCGATCGCGACCGCGCGCTCGAGGAGCGGGATCGCCGCGGCCGGATCACCGGCCTCGACGTGCTTCGTCGCGACGGCGCGAAGCGCCTCCGCACGGCGGTACGCGCCGATCTTCTTCGAAAGCCGCTCGACGAAGCCAGGGTCGGCGTGCTTGGCGATGGCGGCATCGGCTTCGACGACGACGAGGTCGTCGTCCGGCTCTTTCTCCGCGGCGCGCACGTACGCGCGAACGCTCCGCTCGCTGTCGCCGAGCGCGGCCGCGATGGCGCCGACGAGGCGCAGGAGCGCGATCCCGACGTTCGCATAAGGCTTCTCGCACGCAGCGACCACGCTCGCGAGGTGCTCCTGCGCGCCCTCTGCGCGCGCGAGCGACTCGGCGAAGGGCAGAAGGCGAACGTACTCGTCGACGTCCGCATCGGCCGCCAGCGCACGCTCCAGCGCGCGCCAGGCCCACGGCGCATCGGAGAAGAGCTCGAGCGCCATCACCGCGAACGTGATCGCGATACGGGCGCCGTCGGGGCCTTCGAGCGCCTTGCCGAGCGACTCGCTCGCGCGGTCGAGGCGGAGCGCGACGGTCTCCGCGTCGTCGGGCGCGAGCGACACGAGCTCGCGCGCGGCGACGGCGAGCATCGACAACGTCGCCGGCGCCGCCGACAAGACGAGCGCCTTCAGCAGGAGGTCGACGCGCTGACGTGCGCCTTCGAGGTCGCGCGCGGTCAACGTTGCGGCGCGGAGGAGCCACCCTGCGCGGACCGCGTGGCTGCGTGCGAGCTCGGCGACGTGCTCGACGGTGCGCACCGCGACCGACCGGCGCTGCGCCTTGTCGGCCGTGCGCGCCAGGAGGGCGAGCGTCGTGCCTTCCGAAGGAACGGCGATGAACGCCTGCGCCGCGTGCTTCAGCGCGAGCATCGGCACGGAGGCCTCGAAGAAGCGCGCCGCGCGGTGATGAGCGGCACGCCGACCGAAACGACCGAGCGCACCGCGCGCGGCCTGGTCGTAGATCGGCGAGACCTCGTGCATGCGGCCGATGCGCGTCGCCGCGGCTTCGGCGATCGCGAGCCCCTCGGCGTACGACGGGTGACGCTCGATCGCGGTGCGCGCGAGGGCGAGGGCACGCATCGATGCGCCGGATTCGAGCGCCGCGCGGGCAGCCTCGGTCGCGATCATGCCCGCCCGCGCGCGATCTCCTTCGCGCTCGACGAGCTCGCTCAGGCAATCGACCGCGTAGCGCGCGTCGGCGAACGTCTCGAGATCGCGCCGCAGCGTCGAATACCCGCGCGCGGAATCGAGCTGCGCCGCACGAAGCCATGCCGACAGCGCGCGAGGCCGGTCGTCCGCCATGTCCCAGAGCGCGGCGCCGAGATCGCGGAACGCGGCAGCGGCGGCGTCGGTCTGCCCCTCGTCGAGGAGCCGCTCGGCGTTGGCCTCGAGCCACGCGAGCTCGGCATCGGCGGTGGCGAGCCGTTCGGCGAGGACGTCGAGCCGCGCACGTGCGTCGGTAAGGTCCACGCCCGCGCGCGCGGCACGCACGTACGCGAGGAGCTCCCCTTCGACGTCGCCGACGGCGGCGTGGTGCTCGGCGACGGTGAGGAGGAGCGGACCGCGCTCCGCGGCTGGCGCACCCGCCGCGATCCAGCGCTCGACGAGACGCGCACGCAGCGCGGCATCGCCCGCCGCCTGCGCGACCGTCTCGATCGCGGATCGAAGCGACGCGTGCCGCGGGCCGAGCACGTCGAGGGCGCGGCGCGCGAGCAACGTGGCGCGCGCGGCATCGCGCGAAGAGAGCATGCGCAGCGCGGGCGCGAATCGCTCCGCCGTCGTGCGCGCGGGCTGCGGCTGAGGAAGGAGCCACGCGAGGGCATCGGCGAGTGACTCCGCGTCGCCCGCGCGCGAGGCGCGCTCGAGGAGTGCCTCCATCACGGCAGCATCGCCAGGTCGCAACGCAACGGCGCGTCTCGCCCAGGCGATCGCGGCGCGCGCATCGCCGAGCCCTTCGTACGCGTCGGCGAGGCGCGTCGCGAGAGCCGCGGAGGCGCCCGCGACGCTCACCGCGTGCTCGAGCGCGGTCGTCGCGACGACGCCCTCGGAGATGGGGATGCACGCTGCGAGCGCGAGGACCGCGCGTGCGTCCTGGGCGTCGGCGCGGCACGCCTGCTCGGCAGCACGTCGGGCCCCGGCCACGTCACCGACGCGAACGAGCTCCTCGGCGGCAACGGCGGCAAGAGCGGCGACGACCTGCGGGCTGCACGACGGAGCGAGCGCCGCAAGCGCGCGCGCACGCGTCGGCCGGTCCGATGCGACCGCGGCGGTGATCCACGCGACGGAGTACGCCCACGGCGTGCATGCATCGAACAGCCCGGCGGCCGCATTCACCGCACCGCGCACGTCGCGCGCACGGCGGAGCGCGGCCACGAACGCGAGCCGGAGCCGAGGCGGGGCCGTCCCGCGGGCGAGGGTGCCACGGCAGAGCCGCACGACGCCGTCGAAGTCCGAAACGCGTTCGTAAACGCGCAGCGCCTCGGCGACGACGGCGTCGTCTTCGGTCGCCACGGCAAGCTCACCGAGCACCTCGGCGAGCCGCGTCGATGAGCCCGGCGACGCGCGAAGGAGGCGCGCGAGCTCGCGAAGCGCGGTCACGCGGCCGGCTTCCGCGGAGCTCTCGAGCGCGCGCTCTGCGAGGTGAACCTCTTCTTCGTGCCGACGCGCCGCGTCCGCGTCGCGCATCGCCGCGCTGCGTGCACGTTCGTCGGACGCATCGAGCTCGGCGCCCAAGGCGTGCGCCCAACGCGCGAGCGCCGCGTCACCGATGCCTTCGGCGACGTCCGCGAGCGTTCGCGCAGCCACGATGCGCGACGCTACGTCGGGCGAGCCGCCGTACGCGGCGCCGCCGAGCGCGCCGCGCACGAGCCCTTCGACGAGCCATGCTTCGGCCGCGCCGGAACGAGCGACGGCACGGAGCGCGTGGACCGCGTCGCTGCTCGTCGCGTCGGCCGCAACGCTGCGTGCATACGCTTCCGTCGCGCGCTCGGGCGCGGCGAGCGGTCCGGAAAGGAGGCGACCGAGCTCCGCCCAACGGCGAGCAGCTGCGCGAAGGTCACCCGCCGCATGCGCGAGCTCGGCTCGGATCTCGAGGCGTGCCGCGAGCGCATCGAACGCCCCCGCGCGCACGAGAATCGCATCGAGCACGTCCGCGCTCGCGCCTTCGAACGTCGCGTCGAGCCCTTCGTCGAGCGCCGCCGAGAGCGCGCGCGCGAGGTCACCTTGTTCGAGCGCTTGCTCGCGGCGCCGGGCGTGCACCTCCGCGGCTTCGCCTTCTACCGTGCGCGCATCGGGCTCGAGCGCCGCCGCGATGAGCCGCGAGACGGGCGCGCTGTCGACGAGCGCGAGCGCATGCGCCCTCAGGACCTCGTCGGCCGCGGACGAGCGATTGCGCGCCGCGTGCGCCGCGACGAGCGCGGCGGCCGCGAGTGGGCTCGAAGGATCGAGCTCGAACGCGCGATAGAGGTTCTCCATCTCCGCGTCACCGTCACCGGCCCTCGCCCTCCGCTTGGCGGCGTGAACGTAGGCCTCGGCCCCGCTCCGCGGCGACACCGCGTCGGGTGCCCACTCCGCGATCGCGCCGAGCAGCTCGAGGGGTAGCGCGTCGGTGGGCTCGAGCTCGGCGGCCTCGCTGAGCGCCTCCTGCGCGCCGAACGCGTCGCCCGCGCGCGCGTGCAGCACGCCGATTCGAACCAGGGCGGCGTACGCTGCAGCCGCATCTCCGGCCGCGCCGCTCTTGCGCAGCTCGGACGCGGCGAGCCCTGGTTCACCGAGCCCTTCCAGCCACGTCGAGAGCTGGTGCCGGAGCTCGGCGTCGTGACCGGCCGCCGCTCCGTCGCCACTCGCGAGGATGCGCGTCGCGAGCTCGATCGCCGCGTCGAGCTCCACGTCGCGTGACGCGAGACGCCGGGCCAGCGCCTTGCCGGTCGCACGCTCGTCCGTCGCGTCACCGAGCGCGCGCGCGAGCTCGAGGCGCGCACGCAGGTGTGCCTCCTCCGCCGTGCGTCCAATGCGCCTCCGCAGCGGCGCCACGCGAGAAGCGCCGCGTGGTCTCACGCGCGAAGCGCCGCGGGGCACGTCGTCTGCCGACGCGACCGCAACCCCTTCGCTCCCCTCCCCCGTCCCGTTCGTCGTCGCCACGTCACCTCACCAGGATCGAGAACGGCACCGCCACGACGGCGCGTTCGCCCTCGGCGAGCGGGGCGAGGCTCGCGACGAACGGCACGACGTCGGGCGCGAGACGCTCGAGAACCGCCATCGGCGAAGCGGTGATGGCCGCACGGACGCGCTCCTCGCTCGCACCTCCGGCGCTCGCCGGATCGAGCGCGTCGAGGAACGTCGGCTTCGTTCCGACGATCGCGACGCGCGCGCTCGCGGGCAGCTTCGCGAGCTCGCGTGCGCGGGCGATGGCGTCGGAGAGCCCGCCGATTTCGTCGACGAGCCCGCGACGCTGCCCTTCGCGGCCGCTGAAGATCTTGCCCTCGGCGCTCTCGGCGACCTTCTCGCGCGTGATCGTGCGGCCGCGGGTGCTCCGGCCCTCCGACACGCGTGAGAGGAAGAGCTCGTACACGCCCGTCATACTCTCGAGGACGCGCACGCGCGTGGCATCGTCCCAGCGAACGAACGGCGACTCGTACGCCGCGCGCGCACCCGCGCCAGGCTTCTGCTGGTTCGCGGCGAACGTCTCTGCGTGAACACCGATCTTCTCGAGCGCGTCGCCCGCGCCGACCTTGCCGCCCACGACGCCGATGGATCCGACGATGCTCATCGGCTCGGCGAAGATGAAATCGGCCGCCGACGCGAGATACATCCCGCCGCTCGCCGCCATGTCGCCGACGCTGAAGACGAGCGGCTTCTTCTTCCGCACGCGCATCAGGTGGTGCCAGATGAGATCGCTCGCGAGCGCGCTGCCGCCGGGAGAGTCGATGCGCACGACGACCGCTTTCACGTCGTCGTCCTTCTCGAGCTGACGCAGCGTGCGGTCGATGTCCTTCTCGATGATGCCGCCGCGGCCGCCGAGAAGCCCGTTGCCGCCCGACGTCATCGCGATGCTGCCCGTCGCGCGGATGAGCGCGATCGGACCAGTGCCCTCGCCGTCGCCGGCAAGCACGCGCACCACGTCCTCGAGGTCGCCCGCCTTCTCCTCGGCACCGCTGCCGAAGACGAGCTCCTCACGGACGGCGCCGGTCGCCTCTTTCGCCTTTCCGAGCGCGTCGATCGCGTAGCCGACCTCGTCGACGAGCCCGAGATCCTTCGCGCGAGGCGGAGAGTACGGCCCGTCTTCGACGGCGTCCGCCAGGCCCGGCTTGCCGCGCCCTTTCGTGATCGCCTCGAGCCATGCCGCGCGCATGTCGACGAGGACGCCGGTGAGCGAGGCGCGCGCCTCGGGTGACGGACCATCACGCGTGAGCGGCTCTTCGGCGCCCTTGAACTTGCCGACCTGCAACATGTCGATCGACAGGTGGAGCTCGTCGGCGAGGAGCCGGCGCATGTAGAGGATCTGCGCGGCGAGACCGACCGTCTCGACCTCGCCCGCGGGCGAGACGTAGATGCTCGAGCAGCCCGTCGCCGCCGCCATGATGGTGGCGTTCGAGAAGCCGTCGCCGTGGCAGTAGACCTTCTTCTTCTCTTTGAGCCGGGCGAGGTGCCGACCGATCTCCATCGCGCGCGCCGCGCCGATCGAGGCGCTGCCGAACTTCACGAGGACGCCGACCGCTTTCGCGTCCTTCTCCACCTCGTCCACGGCGCGCAGGAGCTCGTCGAAGCTCTTGCGTCGACCGACGGGACCGAACAGCCCCGCCGCTTCCTGCTCCGGGACGCCGCCCGTGAAGTCGAGGAGCGCGATCATCGGACCGGTCTTCGGCTTCGGCTCGGACGACGAGCCCTCCGCACGCGGACGGCCTTCGCAGCCCGCCGCCGAGATGGCCGTCAGCGCCGCGAGAGCCAATGCGAGCGCGCGCTTCAACCGCCGCCTCCGGTGTCGACCGGCGCGGGCGTCGAGCTTCCGCCGTCCAGGCGATGCTTCACGCGCGGCGGGTACGTGCCCTCGGGGAAGCGGTCGACGATCTCCTTGTACGTCTTCATCGCGGAAGCCCTGTCACCCGAGTCCCACTCGACATCGCCGAGCCCGACGAGGGCCGGCACGTAGCTCGGGTTGATCGAGAGTACACGCTTGTACGACGCGCGTGCGTTGTTCAGGTCACGACGCGCGTACGAGATCGCAGCGACGCCGCTGAGCGCCTCGGTGTCGCTCGGGTTCTTCTCGAGCGCTGCGCTGTAGAGCTCTTGCGCGCGGTCGTACTGCCCGCGCTCGCGCGCTGCTTCGCCCTGCGCGACGAGGACGCGCGCGTCGGTCGGGAGCGCCTTGCCCTTCTTGTCCTTGTCGGCGGCGGCGGCACCGGCGTCCTCGCGCGGGTGCTTCCCGTCGGCTGCCACGAGGCCGGAGTCCGGCGCCCCCGCGTCCGTCTTCGTGGCGGCCGCCGGTGCGCGCTCGGCGTACGCGCGAAGCAGCGGCAAGAGGGGGTGGGGACGAGGCATCGATGCGAGACGCTCCACCTCGGCCCTCGCCCCGGGCGCGTCGCCCGACCGCGCGAGCGCGTACGCGAGAGCGGCGCGCGCACGGCCGGGGCCCGACTCCGCGCTCGCTGCCGCACGGAGCCTCTCGGTCAACGTCGACCAGAGCGGCTCGTTCTCGGCGAGATCGAGCGCAGCGAGGACGTACGCGGTCTCCGGCTGCGACGCGCTCGACGCGACGCGCGCGACGAGGGCTCGCGCACCGTCGCGGTCGCCCTCGATGCGGAGGGCGTCGATCTTCGCGCGAAGCGCCGCCGCGTCGTCGGGCGCGACCGCGATCGCGTCGGCCGCCGCCTTGCGCGCGGCGGCCCCGAGCTCCGCGAGGTTGTCCTTCGTCACGCGCTGGTCGTCCTTCGCGTCCGGCGCGAGCAGCCGCATGCGCAGCCACGGCACGTCGGCGCGCGCGGCCGCGAGACGCGCGACGTCCAGGAGCACGCGAGGATCCTTCTCCGCGAGCGCGCTCGCCTTGTCGAAGCTCTCCTTGGCAGCGTCGAGGTTGCCGTCGGCGAGCGCCTTTTCGCCGCTCGCGAGGAACGCGACGACGCGCGGATCGGTCGTCGCGACCGGAGCGGGGGCCCTTCTCGCGAAGATGCCGCGATCGCGCGCGTAGACGGCGCCGAAGACCGCGATGCCGGCGAGCACGAGCACGGCGACGACGTATCCGCCGACGGAGCGCCGACGACCGAGCGAGCTCGGCGCGTCCGGGAGAGAGCCGCGGCCGCGGCGCACGTCCTCGTCGTCGAGGTCGGCGGCGCGGCCGACCGGCACCGCGGGAGGCAGCGGCGACGACACGTCGAACGTGCGCGGCGGCGGCGCGTGGAAGCGCTCGCCGGGGTCCGAGTCGATCGCGTGCCGAGCCATCGGCGGAGGCGGCGCGGTCCGGACGCGCGCGTCCGCGGCGTCGAACGACGCGCTCCCCGCGAGCGGCGTCGCATCGTGCGCGGGCGCGCCAGGGATGCGCTCGGTGCCTGGCGCGCGCTCTTCGTCGACGGGCTCCGCGGGCGGAGGCGCGTCGAACGCCGCCGCGGGCGCAGGCGCGTCGTACACGTTCGGCAGCATCGGCTCGCGATGCGACGTCGAGGCATCGCCAGGCGCGCCTGCGTGCGCCTCCACCGCCGATGCGGCGTCGCCCCCTCCCGTGCCGAGGAGCGTGTGCCGCATGGCGCGAGGCGCGGGAGCCCCCACGACGGGTACGCCCGACGTGGGCGCCGCGTCGGGGTGGGCTCCGGCGCGCGCGTCCTCGGCGACGTACGGCTCCGGTGGGAAGTCGGGACGCGTGCTCGTACGCGCCCGCGGGGGGCCGAGGGCCGGTGCCGTGGCGCCCGGCGGAGGCGGCGGCCGCGAGGTTCGTGAGGGCCGCGGGCCTTCGCCGCCGTCCCGCGTCGTGACCGGCGCAGGCGGCAGGCTCTTCCGCGGCTCGCGCGCGTCGAAGAACGGCGCGAGCTCGGGGATGTGCCCGATGGCCTTCGGCGGGAGCCCTCCCCGGGAGAGCATGTCGGTGCGCTCGACGAGCTGCGTCTGGATCGCGCGCTGGAGCTCACGCAGGGACGTGAAGACGAGCGTGCGTCCATCGCCCGTCTGGACGTTCCAGAAGTCCTCGCTGAAGTCGCCGTCGCGTCGACGGATCTTGAACTTGTGCCCGCAGTTGGTGCACTTCACCGTCGTGCCGCGACCGCTGACCAGCGCGTCGTCGAACTCGTACTCGGTGCTGCAGCGCTCGCATCTGACGTCCATGTCGTCAGGGGCCCGTCCTTCGGAGGCTACCAGGTTTCCTGGACGACTGGCGCGTCGTCCACACTCGACGTGAACGGCCGTCCACGGTCCGGGCCGGCCCCGCCCCCCTGCCCCCGTTTTCTGCGAGGATCCGCTGCGGACGCGGGGCTCTTGTCTGGGGCATGCCCGTTGCTACCCTCACCGCCGAACGCTCCACGGGCGGACGAGGACCCACCACCCATGATGATGAAGCACGCAGTTTCCTTCGTTCTTCTCGCGCTCGGCGCTGCCGTGCTCGGGGGCTGTCCGATCTACTCGGACGACGACAGCCGCGCCCACCGCGTGTGCGTGGGCAGCGATTGCTACAGCTGCCGCGACAACTTCCTCTCCAGTGACTGCACGCGCTGGTCTTGCTACGACGCGGACGACTGCCCGAGCGGGTACTCCTGCGGCTCCGACCGCCGTTGCCATCTGACGGATGGCACGCCCCCGCCGCCCCCGTCCGGGACGACCTGCACGAAGCCGTCGGACTGCGCCCCCGGCTCGAACTGCGGCGCCGACAACAAATGCCACGCGGGCGACTGCTCGACGTCGGGCTGCCCGTCGAACTTCGTTTGCAAGCTCGAAGGCGGAGTCGCCGCCTGCGTCGCGGTCTCCACCGGCCCCTCCTCGACCTGCAAGAGCGACAGCGACTGCCCGACCCCGGCCGGCTCCAAGTGCCTGACCGGCCAGTGCGTCGCCCCGCAGGATCAGTGCGCAGACGCCACGCAGTGCCCGGCCGGCTCGCAATGCGTGCAGGGTGCATGCACCCCGTCCTGCAGCGCGAACAAGCCCTGCCCCACCGGCTACTCGTGCGACACGGCAAAGGGCGTCTGCACCGGCAACCCCGGCCCGTGCACGAACTCGAGCCAGTGCACCGGTGGCGCCGTGTGCGTCCAGCAGCACTGCGTCGACCCGTGCGGCGCGGGCAACACGTGCCCCGGCGGCCTCAAGTGCGTCGACGGCGGCTGCACCCCGGATCAGAAGCCGGTCTTCAGCTGCACGGCGCCGGACGGCGAGCAGGGCGAATGCCAGGCGGGCAGCATCTGCCTCCGTCACAGCTGCTACATCGGCTGCGACGCGGACGCGGGCTCCGAGGCCTGCAAGAGCGCCGACACGTTCAACGTCTGCAAGCAGGTGACGACGAGCTCGGGCACGCACGCGGTGTGCGGCTCCGACTCGAACCTCGGCACCGATTGCGACCCGACGGCGTCGAAGAACTGCGCGTCGCCGCTCGTCTGCATCGACGGCTTCTGCAAGTAACCGCGAGCGCGGGTTCGTACGAGGGCCTGCGGTCACACCGACCGCGGGCCCTTCGTGCATTTCGGGTCAGGGCGTGCCGGCACCGGGGCGCTCGAGCGTGCGCTTCTCGAGACGATCGAGGCGCCGGACGATCTCGGCGTACACCGTGTCGACCTTCTCGTGCATGTGCTGGATCTGCATCTCGGCCTTGAGGTTCACGTCGTACTCGATGTCGTTCCGCACCTTTTCGCGCTCGGCTTGGCGGTTCGCGCTGAGGAGCACGAACACCGAGAGGACGATTGCCTCGAGCGACACGACGAGCGTGAGAAACCCGAACGGGTAAGCGTCGAACCGTCGCGCCTCGGGCATGGCGACGTTCCAGCCGATCCAGAACGCGAAGAACCCGAGGTGCAGGAAGAGGAACGTCAGGCTGCCCGAGAACGCCGCGATCCAGTCGGCGACTTTCATGAGCGTCGAGCGCCCGTCGTGCGTCGACTCTTCGTTCGCGTTTCGCGTGGCCGCGTTGCGAATGAGGAGCGCCGTCTGCCGAAGTCGACGTCCGGTCGCCGACAACAGGTCGAGCGCCGCCGCCGGTTTCAGGCGAAACAGCTCGTCGAGATCACCGCGGTCGACCTCGAGGGCTTGCACGTCGCTCTTCGCGACCGCCGTCGCCGTTCGCGGCCCGACGTCGAGCAGCGAGATCTCGCCGAAGAAGTCGCCGGCGGTCGCCCGCTCGAGCACGACCTCCTCGCCCGTCTTCGTCTTCACGGTGAGCACGACCTCACCGGAGACGAGGACGTACATCGACTCGCCGGGGTCGCCCACGTTGAACACGGTCTCCCCTTCCGCGAAGCGGACCTGCTCGACGCGCTCGGCGAGGACTGCGCGCTCCTGTTCGTCGAGAAGGGAGAACAGCGGGACTTGGCCGAGGAGCTCCGCGGGCGAGGGCATCGCGCGCGAGCATGCCCGCTCTCTCCGCGCCTGTCAGCCGCGTCGACGCCCGGACACCACGCCGACGACGACGCTGAGCTCGAACTCCGCTTCGCTCCAGTACTTGTCGATGGCGTCGCGCACGTACGAGAACGCGGCGTCGACGTTCATGCCGAGGTTCACGCGGAACTCCGGCACGAGCATCAGCCGCGTGAGCGGATCTTCGAAGAGCTGACGTCCGCTCTCGAAGCGGAGGGTACGCGTGCGCACGTCGACATCGACGTACTCGAAGCCGACGTCGGTGAGCTCCTTCTGGAACATCTCGTCCGTCGGGCGGAGCTGCACGGCCGCCTCCACGGCGCTCCCGAGATCGCCGAGCTCGTTCTTCAGCGCGCACTCCCGGAGGAGATCGGCGATCTCCACGAACGATCCGCGCAGCGGCATCGCGACGAGCGCCTGACCGCGCGGCGCAGTGATGCGGGCGAGCTCCTCGAGCAGGCGCCGCCGCTCGGCCGGCGCGGCGAGCGGATGCATCGTCATCGTGTGCGAGAACGCACCGGCCGGAAAGGGCGTGCCGTAGCCTTCGACGACGCGGTAGTCGCTGACGAGGCCGGGCACTGCCCGCGCCTTCGCGCGCGCGAGCTCGATCGCGTGCTCGGACGTATCGCAACCGTACACGTGCGCGTTCGGCAGGCGGTCGAGCAGCAGCCGATCCGGGTACCCCGTGCGGCACGCGAGGTGGCAGACGCGCGCGTCCTTGCCCGGCACGACCATCTCGAGGAGGCGCTCGGCGAAGAGCGAGAGATAGCGGGGGACGACGAACGTCTCGAAGATGGCCGCGTCCTCGGGGCCGAGGAAGCGCGCGGGCGAGGCGGCGATGTCGCTGGCCTTCGCCTCCCCCCTCATCCGCGGCCCTTCGGGCGCTGCCCTTTGCCGCCGCCGCCTCCACCGCCCCCGCCCTGCGGCGCCCGACCGGGATGCTGCTGCGCGGCCTGCGCGCTCTTCACGAGATCTTCGAGGATCTCCTTCGCTTCGTAGGCGAGGTCGCCGAGCGCGACGCGCTCGCCTTCGCCGTCTTCCTCTTCGAGCTGCACCTGACGCGCGTCCTTCTCGAGCGGCGTGAGGAGCGGAATCGCCGCCGGATCGCCGAGCTCCGCGAGGGCCTCGATCGCGGCGGCGACCGCTTCCGCGTCGCCATGCTTCAAGAAGCGCCCGAGGAGCTTCACGCAGCCGGGCTCGCCGACCTCGGCGAGCAAGAAGGGCAGCTCGCTCAACGCGGGGTTGCCGCTCGGGAGTCGGTCGAGCGCACGCTCGATGCCGACGGCGACCTCCTTGAAGCGGTCGAAGGCGAGCCCCTCGAGAGCCTCTCCGGCCTGTCCGCGGCCTTCCGGCGAAGGGCTCCCGAGGATGTCGATGAGGAGATCGACGACGTCGTCTCCGTCGAGATCGCCGAGCAAGACGGCGATGCGCGCGAGACGCAACGAGCCTTCCGCGCTGTCTTCGTCGTGCAGCGCGAGCGCTTCCTTCGTCGCGCTCTGCAGCTCCTTCACGAGGTCCTTCGGCGGGAGCGTGAGGAGGTCGCCGTGGAGCGTGCGGGCGGTGCGCTCCGCGTCGAAGAGCGCGGTGAGGGTCTCGCGGATGGAATCGGCCATGGGCGCTCCTCCTTTATCACGACCCGCCGCCCGCGGACGTCCACCGACGTGCCCGCGGCGGCGTGGCTCGGGAATGCGCGGGCAGTCCTGCTAGTCTCCCGGTCGTGACGCCTCGGCCCCAGCGATGGATCTGGGTCGGCGCCGCGCTCGTCGTGGCCGCCGGGTTCGGCTCCGGCTCGCCGCTCGCTCCGCTCCGCATCGCGATCGCGACGGCCGGCGAGGCGCCGTCTCGGCCGACGGAGCTCGCGCGCGTCGAGTGTCCTCCGGGCACCGCGCCCGACAACGACGCCTGCGTGCATCTCACGCGCGGCGCAGAAGACGGCCCGCTCGCGCCGGCGCTTCCGAACGCGCATCGCGAGCGCTCGGGCCGCTGGGCCGAATACGAGCAGATCCCGCGCCTGCCGGATCGACCGAGCGAATACGACGCGTACCGCTACCCGGTCCCGCCCGGCCTGCCCGGCGGAAAACACGTGGTCAGCGGCTACGACCTCGATCGGCCGAACGAGCAGCAACGCCGCGGCCGAACACTCTCGCATGTGGGGCACGGCGGCGTCGATCTGCCGCAAGCGAAAGGCACGCCGGTGAAGCTCGTCGCGCTCGAGCACCAGGAGGGCGAAGCCGAAGTGCTCTTCACCGGAAAGCTCTTCGGAACGACGGTGGTGACGCGGCACGCGCTGCGTGAGGGTGGCCGCATCCGCGACTACGTCGTGCTGTTCGGGCATCTCGACTCGATCGCGGCCGGCCTCGCGCCCGGTGCCACGCTGAAGGACGGAGATCTCGTCGGGGCCGTGGGAGACACGGGGTCGCCCGAGCTCGTCCACCTCCACTACGAGGTCCGGCGCGTGCGCGAGGGCGTCGACCTCGCGAAGGTGCCTGCGGGCGCGCAGCTCGTCGCCGAGAGCGTCAGCGTCGTGTGCGATCCGCGCAACGTGCTCCCATTGCGGTGAGCGCCGCGCGACGGGATCAGGGGAAGAACACGCCGCGGACGCCGAGCGTGAACCATTCGTGCACGCTCGTGCTGCCGATGGGCCCGGAGCTCGTGACGTTGTTCGTGGTCGAAGACTGCGTCCCGTACTGGCCGAGCGAGATGTCGAGGAACGGTCCGATGCCGAAGACGCGGCTCAGCCGGAAGTCGACGCCGAACAGGAAGTGCGCGAATTCGAAGCCGCCGAGGCTCGTCGTCACGTCGTTGCCCCGGCGCGTCCGCGAGAGCTGCTGGATCTCGTACCCGATGCCGTAGCCGACCCAGGGATTGACCTTTCGATCCGGCAGGATGTGGTACTGGACCTGCGCTCCGAACCGAAAGCCGAGCGCGCCGCAGCTGTCGTTGTCGCGATCGCAGTCGCGCCCCGTGGCGCCTCCCGCGCCGCCGAAGCTGACGCCGAGGTAACCGCCGACGAAGAGCTGCGGGATCACCTTGCCGCCGACGTCCACGAGGAGCGGCAAGTGCACGCCGAACGTGTCGCTCATCTTCTGGTTGCCCGCGACCTCGCCGAGCGGGACGGACACGCCCGTGCGGAGCGCCAGCTGGAACCCGGTGCGCGCGGGCGGAGCGTCGGTCACCGCGTAGACCTCCTCGACGTCTCGCGCCCGGTCGTCCTCGCGGTCACGGTCACGCTCGCGCCGCCGACGTCCACGATCTTCCCCGCGGCGCGCAGGCTCACGGCTCCTGCCGCCGCCGCCGCCCGAGGGCTGAACGGACGGAGGATCGGCAGGCGGCGCGCCCTCGCCGGGCGGCGGCGGCGGAGGCGGGGGCAACCCGGACGTGCCCTGCGCGCGCGCCGGCGATGCGATGACGAGCGTGAGCACGGCGGTGGACGCGGCGAGCGCGCGTCCGGCGCGGAGCGCGTGCCGGCTCCGTGGCCTGGCGAGATGAAAGCGAGCAAGCGAAAGAGGCGCGATCAAGGCGTTCACCGCGTGAGAAGGAGGGAAACGGCGATGCCTCCATCAAAGGACGAAGGCCGCCGCGCGTCGAGCGTCACGTCGCGCGGCCCGTGCACCCCGTTTGGAAGCGCAGCACTGCGCAACGCACTGCGCAACTCGGGCACCCGCGGCTGCGGCGGACCGCGAGCTGAGACGTGAAAAGACGCGACGAGAGGACTCCCGCCGCTTGCGCCGCGAGCGGCGTCGGGGGACGATTGCCTCACACGTGTCCCTCCCCACGGCCGCGAGGCAATCGGACGACACGGTTCCGTCGGAACCGAGGACGCTCGTCTGCCCGAGCTGCCGTAAGAAGTGGCCGGAAAACGCGGCGCCGGCCGTGTGCCCGAACGACGGCTCGAGCCTCGTTCGGCCGCGGGATCTCGTCGACATCGGCGACGATCCGATGGTCGGCCGCACGCTCGAGGGCCGGTACACCATCCTCGCAAAGCTCGGCGCGGGCTCGATGGGCACGGTGTACCGCGCGAAGCAGCATGCGATGGGCCGTGAGGTCGCCATCAAGATCCTCCGCGGCGACCGCGCCGCCGACGACTCGGCGAAAGCGCGGTTCATGCGGGAGGCGCGCGCAAACAGCCTTCTCGGGTCGCCGAACACGGTCACGGTGTTCGACTTCGGACAGAGCGAGAGCGGCGAGTTCTATCTCGCGATGGAGCTCCTCGAAGGCGAGAGCCTCGGGCAGCGGCTCACGCGCGTCGGGAGGCTCTCGCCTGCAGTGGCCGTCGATGCCGCGCGCCAGGCGCTGCGCTCGCTCGGCGAGGCGCACGCGAAAGGGATCATCCATCGCGATTTGAAGCCCGACAACCTCTTCTTCGCGCGCGTTCTGACCAGCGCGTCGCGCCCGGGCTCCGACCCCGGCGAGCCCGACGCGCAGGCGCACGACGAGATCGTGAAGGTCCTCGACTTCGGTATCGCGAAGATGATCACCGAGGACGATCCCAACCCGATGAGCGTCGTCGAGACGCAGGCGGGGACGGTGTTCGGAACGCCCCGCTACATGTCGCCCGAGCAAGCGCAGGGCAAGCCGCTCGACGCGCGCAGCGACCTCTATTCGCTCGGCGTCATCGTCTACCAGATGCTCACCGGGCGGCCGCCCTTCACCGACAACGACGCCGTCGTCGTCATGGCGCGGCACATCAAGTCGACCCCGAAGCGGCCGAACGAAGCGGCGCCGGACGCGTTCGTTCCGCGCGAGCTCGAAGACGTCGTGATGCGCACGCTCGCGAAGGACCCGAACGACCGCCCGGCGAGCGCCGAGGTCCTCGCCGGAGAGCTGCTCGCGGCGCTCGAAGCGCAGGGCGCGATGACGAGCGGCGTTCGCGCCTCCATCACCAACGCCGCCGGGATCCGCGTGCCCGAATCGATGCGGCCGCCGGCGATGGCGCTGCCGAAGCCGAAGCGAAAGCTGCCGCTCGCCCTCCTGGCAGTGCCGCTCGTCCTGCTCGCCGCCGCGATCGGTGTCTATCTCGGCATGTCGCGGCGCGTCGCCGTCTCCGCCGATCGGGCGCACGGCACCGCGTCGAACCGGCCGACCATGACGACGGCGACGCCGGCTACGGCGACGACGCCGGGCGCGCAGCCCGCGAGCACGAGCGGCGCTGCGAGCCCCGAGCCGCAGACCATCACGCCGGACGCGCTGCCGAAGGCGCAGCCCGTCGCGGGTAGCTCGGCCGGCAAGCACGGAAAGCCCCTCCCGGGCGCCGCTGCAACGAAGCCCCCGCGCGGCGCGGCATCGTCGAAGACGGCGCCGGGCACCTCCGCGACGCCGGCTCCTCCGCCGGCCGGCGGAGGCACCGGTTACGGCATCTTCGACTGACCGCGCGCGTCGTTCGAGCGCGCGTCCGCCGAGGTCGCGCTCACGCCGCGCACGTCGCGCGCGGGCTCGCGCTCGGAGGTCCGCGTTTCCGGCCGCGTCGCCCGAGACCCAGCGATTGCTCGTTTCGCATTCGAGGTGGTAGCCTCCGCGCCGATGGATCGCGCCGAAATCGACAGGCTCATCCAGCGCCTCGTCGAGAATCCGCACGACGAAGAGTCGCTGGCTTACGCGCACCAAGCCGGTGAGGCGGATCCCAAATCGTACGCGATGCTCCTCGAGCGCGTCGGGTCCGATACGCGTGATCCGGCCTACGCCGCCCACTGGCTCGCCGAGGCGGCGAACGTCTGGTCGACGACGCTCGGCGACGCGCATCGCGCCGCGCGCGTCCTCATGATGGCGATCGACAAGGACCCGACCGCGCAGGTCGCGGCCGAGCGACTCGCCCAGCTCTATCGTGACAAAGGCGACACGAAGGCGCTCGTCGCGCTGCTCGATCGGCGCGCGAAGGCGCTCTACCCGCTCATCGGGCAGAACCCGGAGATCCGCGGCGAGCTCGCCGGCATGCACGAAGAGCTCGGTCGCCTCTGGTCGGAGCCGCCGCTCACGCAGCCGAAAAAGGCGATCGAGAACTACAAGAAGGCCATCGAGCTCGATCCGTCGAGCGCGTACGCCATCTACAACGCGCGGGAGCTCTACAAGCAGACGCAGGAGTGGGCGAACGCGATTCCGCTCTACGAAGCGGAGCTGCATCTCGAACACGACCCGGGCCGCCGCGTCGGCCTCCTTCGCGACGAAGCGGCGACGCGCAAGCTCGCCGGGGATCTGCCCGGCGCGACGCGTGCGCTCGCGGCGGCGCGCGAGATCGATGCCTCGGATCCGGCGCTGCAGCAGGAGTACGCGTCGAGCGTTCTCGACCGCATCCAAGCGGGCGAGGCGGTTCCGCACGAGGAACGCAACTACGCCGCGGAGCTCCTCGTCGCCCTCGCCGAGACGTACGAGGGCGAGCACGGCCTCGCCTACGCGGGCGCGGCGCTCGACATCGAGCCGGGCAACGATCGCGGCGTGCAGCTCTATGCGCACTACGCGAAGGCGCTCGGCCAGGAGAACGACCTCGGCACGCGTTACAACGCGTATCTCGCGGCGAACCCGAACGGCGCGATGGCCGTCGAAGTGCGCGGCGCGCTCGGCGCGAGCGGCCAGCATCTCGAGCTCGTGTCGAACGCCTCGCACCCGAGCCTCCCTGGCCCCGAGTCGGCGCGTGCGCCCGAGCGCGGGCTCGACCGCGGGCCCGAGCGACACGAAAAGGCGGCGCCAGAGGCGCGCGCCGACGACGTTCCGCCCGTGAAGCGTCCGAGCCTTGCCCCTTCGCCGCTCGGCTCGATGCTCGGCGGAGCTTCGAGCGCGCCGAGCGCGAGCTCGTCGCGGCCGTCGACTCCTCCGTCGACGATCGATCGCGACCGCCCCGTCGAGACCGACCTCGACATGGGCTTCCGCCGCGCCGCGCCGATGTCTCCGGAGAAGCTGCAAGGCGTCCTCGACGCGGCGCAGATGCTCGCGGGCAAGGGCAAGAAGCCCGAGGCGTTCGCGAAGTACAAGGAAGTGCTCGAGAGCGACCCCGCGCACCCCGAGGCGCTCGGTTGGACGGAAGACTACCTGCGCTCGAAGCGCGACTACGGCCAGCTGCGCGACGTGCTCCTCGCGAGCATCCGCGCGACGGCGAACGTTCCCGAGCAGGCGGAGAGCCGCAAGGAGCGCCTCCGCGAAGTGGCGGGCCTCTGCGAAGGCAACCTGCGCGACGTCGACGGCGCGATCGCGGCGTGGCGGCAGCTCCTCGCGCTCGACCGCAAGGACGAGAGCGCACGCACCGCGCTCATGCGGCTCCTCGAGAAGTCGCAGCGCTGGGACGACCTCGCGAACCTGCTCGAGCAAGAAGCGACCATCGAGAGCGACGTCGAAACGAAGGTGCAGCTCGAGCGAAAGCTCGCGAAGCTGCAAGAAGACAAGAGGAAGGACCTCGTCGCGGCAGGCGAGGCCTGGGCACGCATCGCGCGCCTCCTCGGCGACGACGACCAGGCGATCGTCACCGCCTCTCGCCTCTTCGAGAAGGGCGAGCGCACCGATCTCGCCGCGGCGATCATCGCGGAGAACGCGCCCTCGATCGACGATCCCGTCGCGCGTGGGCAGCTGATGCATCGCCTCGCCGAGCTCCGTGAAGCCCTCGGCGACGGCATCGCGGCGGGCGACTCGTATGCGGAGGCGGCCGACGCGCTCCGCAACGGCAAGCTCTGGGAAGAAGCAGACCGCCTCTACAGCGCCGCAGAAGCCTGGGAGAAGGCCGCCAACGCGGCGCACCAGCGCGGTCTCCTCACGGGCGACCTCAAGCAGCAGGCGATGTTCTTCGCGCGCGCGGCCGACTACCTCGTGAAGGCCGGCCGCCCCGACGACGCGCTCGAACGCCTCGAGGAAGCGACCGACCTCGACCCGCTGAACGACGACTACGCGAACCAGCTCGTCGCTCGTTACAACTCCGACGATCGCATCGACAAGCTCGTCGGCTTCCTCTCGAAGCGTGGCGACCGCCTCACCGATCGCTCGAAGCGCGTGAACATCCGCCGCGAGGCGGCGAGCCTCTGCTCGACGCGCATGCAGGACAAGGAGCTCGCGCGCGAGCTCTGGCTGAAGCTCCTCGAAGACGGCGACGATCGCGAAGCGCTCGAGAGGCTCATCGACGACGCGGTCGAGCGCGAGGACCACACCGAAGCGGCCACCCTGCTCCGGCGCCTCGGTCAGAACACCGTGGACAAGGCCGAGAAGGCGCGCGTCGCGCTGCGCGAAGCCGAGCTCCTCGCCGACGGCGTCGGCGACGTCGACACGGCGATCTCGCGGTACGAGCTGATCCTGAGCGATCTGGATCCCACGTGCCGTCCGGCGCTGCAGGCGATCGCCGATCTCCAGGAGACGCGCGGCAGTCTCTCCGAGGCGGCCGATGCGCTCGAGCGCGAGCTGAAGCTCGTCGCCGACGTGCAGGAGCGCGGGCAGATCGCCGGCCGGCTCGCCCGCCTCTACGAAAAGCTCGACGACGCGCGCAACGCGATCCGCGCGCTCGACCTCGTCCGCAAGGCCGACCTCGAAGACTTCGACGCGCTGACGCGGCTCTGTGAGCTGTGCGAGCTCACCGAGCAGTGGGGTCGGGTCGCGGAGCTCCTCGTCGAACGCATCGAGATCGAAGCCGACGACCAGGAGGTCGTGGAGCTCACGAAGAAGCTCGCGAGCATCCTGGCCGACAAGCTCGATCGCGGTGACGAGGCGCTCGGCGCGCTCACGGATCTCGCCGACCAAGGCGAGGCGACCGTGCGTCAGGCGTACATCGAGCTCGGTGACCGGCTCGGCTGGAAGGGCATCGTCGCCAGCAAGTTGAAAGACTGGTGGTTCGACGCGCGCCACGGTGCCGAGCGCACGAGCGCTCTCCGCGGCGCGTTCGAGCGGTTCGCCGAGGTCGGCCGCGACGCCGACGCGGTGACGGTCGCCATCGAGCTCGTACGCACGAAGGGCGCGGACAAGCGCCTCGCGCAGCACCTCGAGGAGCTCGCGGTGAAGACGAGCGATCACGACGCGCTGACCGTCGCCCACGAGCTCCTCGCGCGCGAGGTGCAGGGCGAGCGGCGCGGCGAAGAGCTCGTGCGGCAAGCCGAGGTACGGGTCCGCGCGGGGATGCCGCGCGCCGACGCGATCAGCCATGGCGAGCAAGGGCTCGCAGTCACGCCGCCCGGCGAGGCAGAGCCTCTCCTCGAGCGTCTTGCGCTCCTCGCGGCAAAGCCGGTCGACGTCATCGATCTCTACGAGCGGCAGGTCACGCGCAGCAAGGCACCGAGCGACCGCGTGAGGGCGCTCGCCCGCGCGGCGCAGGTCGCCTCGATGCGTGGGCAGCCCGAGCGTGCGCGCGGGTTCTTCGAGCTCGCCCTCGCCGGCGCGCCGTCGGACGAGACGTGCGCGATCCTCGAGACCGCCGCGCGTGACGGCGACAAGATGGGCGGCGGCGACCGTCTGCGTCGCGCGCTCTGCCAGGCGTTCGCGAGTGGCGGTCACGGCGCTCGTGACGGCGGCCGTACGCGCGCGAACCTCCTTCGGCGCGCGGCGATGCTCACGCACCGTGACCTCAACGACGTCGAGCAGGCGTTCTCATGGCTCGGTGATGCGCTCGTCGCGCACGTCGACTCGCTGACGCTCGACATGCTCGAGTCGCTCGGCATCGACGGAGGCGACCCGCGGCGCGCTGAGGCGGCGCTCACGCACGCGCTCGGCGAGGTCTTCGACGGGCCGCTCGTGCGCCAGCTCCTCTCGCGCCGCGCGAAGATCCGTCGCGATCAGCTCGTCGAGCCGGTGAATGCCGCGGCCGACCTGAAGAAGCTGCACGATCTCGCGCCGACCGATCAGGCGGTGATGGACGAGCTCGCCGGGCTGCTCATGGAGCTCGGAGACTACAAGTCGCTCGTGCAGCTCTACGAAGACCAAATCCTGCGCGGCAAGGACATGAACGCGCGCGCCGAGCTCGCACGCAAGGTCGCGCGCATCTGGGAAGAGCAGCTCGCCGACGGGCGCGAAGCCGCCGATGCGTGGCGCCGCGTGCTCCGGATGCGCGCGGGCGACACGGAAGCGACGCAGGGCCTCGATCGCTCGAAGTCCGGCCAGCTGAAGAAGCCGGAAGGCGATCCGAAGTTCGTCTACGCGCCGCCGAAGCTCGTGAGCGAGCAGCCGGTTCCGCCGCCCGCGCGGCAAACGAAGCCAGCGTCCACGCCTCCGGCCGCCGCTCCGCCGGCCTCCGTTGCGCCGGCTGCGGCCGTCGCCGCGGCGCCGGACAGCGCGAACGGTGCCGAGCCCCCGTCGGTCACCCGCGTGCCCGCTACGGCGGTCGCGCCCGTCGCGTCCGGCTCTCGCCCGTCGCGCCTCTCCGAGGCTGGCTCGTCGCGCCTCTCCGAGGCTGGCTCGTCGCGCCTCTCCGAGGCTGGCTCGTCGCGCCTCTCCGAGGCTGGCTCGTCGCGCCTCTCCGAGGCTGGCTCGTCGCGCACGGCGCCGGCGGAGCTCGCGGCGCGCGGTCCGGAGTCGGTGCGTCCGCCCCGGTCCGTTCCGCCTCCCCTTCCCTCGTATGCATCGGCCCGGCCGCCCGTCGATCCGATCCTCGAGAACGAGATCGACGCGTCGCTCGACCGCCTCGAGCTCGAAGGCCCGACCGGAACGTCGCTGCCCACGCTCTCCGAGCCTGCTCCGTCGACCGAAGATGCGGCCACCGCGCTCCGTTCATCGAACGGCCACGCCGCGAACGGCGACGACGTCACACGCAGCGGGAACATCGTCCCGCAGACGCTCCGAGACAGCGTCCGCCCGGGCCGCGACCCGATGCCGACCGACCGCGCCGAGTCGATGACGAGCGACAGCGCACCGCCTACGGCAGTCACGTCGGCGCGCGCCGGCTCCGACGCGGATTCGCTGCTCGGCGCTACCGGCGAGACGGCCGTCCCGCAAGAGATCGAATCCGGCGAGCTGCTCGACGCCGACGAGCCGACCGGCGTCGGTACCGACATGGAGATCGATCGCGCCCTCGAGTCGACGCTCGCGCGCGCCGACGGTGACGACGACGAGATCGTCATCGCCGACGATCTGGCCGAGGAGGTCGACGATCTCCACAAGCCGATCGACGACGGCGACGAGCACACGGACGCGGGCACCAGCGTGCCCCCCTTCCGCACCGAGCCCTGACGTCGCGCCGGAGGCGCGTGACATCAGCGGCCCGAGACGAGCACCATCAGCAGAAGCGCACCGCGTCGCCCTCGAGGCGCGCGCTGCGCCCCAGCGTGAATGCGTAGTTCGGTGCGCCGTGCCCGAACGGCGCGCCCGCGAGCACCGGCACGCCGAGCTGCGACGTGAGCTCGGCGAGCACGTCGCGCACGGTCGTGCCGTCCGGACCGGGCTCGCATTGCGTGAAGCCGCCGAACACGATTCCGGATGCGCGCGCGAGATGACCTCCGAGGAGGAGCGAGACCAGCATGCGGTCGATGCGATAGGGCCGCTCGGTCACGTCTTCGAGGACGACGATCGCGCCCTCCGGAACGACGAAGCGATTCGCGGCCGCCATCGCGGTCACCAGCGCGAGGTTGCCTCCGACGAGCGGCCCTTCCGCAGCGCCGGGGCAAAGAACGTCGAGCCCCGTCCATTTCGCAGGCGCAGCCGGCTCTTCGAGCGAAGCGAGGAGCGAGGCGCGTTCGGCGGCAGAGATCGACCGCCCGAGCCCGGTCACGTTCGGCCCATGGATGCTCGCGACACCGAGCGCGCTGGCGGCGAGGTGCAGCGCCGTCACGTCACTGAAACCGACGAGCCACTTCGGCCGGCGGACGAACGTCTCCCAAGGCACGCGATCCAAGATCCGCATCGCGCCGTACCCGCCGCGAGCGCAAACGATCGCGGAGACGCTCTCGTCCTCGATGGCGCGCGTGAGCTGCTCGGCGCGATGCGTGTCGTCGCCGGCGAGGTACCCGCGGCGCGACAAGATGCTGCTCGAGAGCCGCAGCTCGTAACGGGTGCGCAGCCACGCGAGGCCGCGCATCAGCTCCTCGCGGTCGAACGGGCTCGCCGGAGCGACGACGGCGATTCGACTGCCTGGTTCGAGCGGCGCAGGAAACGTGAAGCCCACGGCGGTGGTGACCGTAGCAGGCGTGCGGGACCGACAGGTGCTCGGCGCGCGCGCGCGAGCGACGACAGCCCCCGAGCGCGACGGCTCGCGGGTCGTCACGGGAGAGCCAGGAATGCCCGTCTTGACGTTCACGCTCTGCATCTTGCTTGCCGCGGCGGGGCTCTTTGCCGTTGCGGCCTGGGTAGGCCGCCGTCGTCGGGTACGCGGCGGGCGCACGAGGCGCGCGCATCGGACGCGGCGAAGCGGCAGGAGCCGAGAAGGACGGCGTGTCGGCATCGCACGCGGCCAACGCGCCGCAGCCCTCCCTTCGCGAGGCTTGACCGATCGGCCGCCCGGCGCGATACGTGGGCGCGTGGCAGCGACGTCGCGGTCCCTTGCCCGAATCGGGGGAAGACTCAGAGCAGCAGCGCCGTTCGCACGGCGGCTGATCGATACGGCCACGTCCGGCGTCGACGACTGGATGACGTCGAAGCTCGGCGAGGAGTTCAACGCGCGGCTCGCGCGTGTGCCGCTGAACCTCACCGCCACGGGCGTCGACGAGTTCGGGATGGACCCGCAGTGGACGAAGTATGCGCTTGCGTCCGTCGCGTTCCTGCACCGGCACTACTTCCGCACGGAGATCTTCGGCAAGGAGAACGTCCCTGCCGGAAGGCTCCTCCTCATCTCGAACCACTCCGGTCAGATCCCGATGGATGCCGCGCTCATCGGAGCGTCGCTGTTCATGGACGTCGAGCCTCCGCGCTTCATGCGTGCGATGGTCGAGAAGTGGACGCAGACGCTGCCCTTCGTGTCGCTCTTGTTCTCGCGGGTCGGCCAGGTCGTCGGCGTTCCGGAGAACGCGAAGCGCCTGCTCGAGAACGACGAGGCGTTGCTCGTCTTTCCCGAAGGCGCCCGTGGCATCTCGAAGACGTTCGACAAGCGCTACCAGCTCGTCGACTTCGGTCTCGGATTCATGCGGCTCGCGATGGAAACGAAGACGCCCATCGTGCCGGTCGCCGTCATCGGGGGTGAAGAGCAGTACGTGTCGGTCGGCAACTTCGACGGGCTCGCCAAGCTCCTTCGCGCCCCGAGCATTCCCATCCTTCCCCAGCTGCTCTTGCCGTTCGGCGCGCTGCCCTTGCCGACGCGCTACCGCATCTACTTCGGCGAACCGATGCGCTTCGACGGAGACCCCGACGACGACGACGCGGTGATCGAGGAGAAGGTCTTCGTCGTGAAGGCGACGATTCAATCGATGATCAACCGCGGCCTCAAGGCCAGGAAGAGCGTCTTCTTCTGATGAGCGCGAAGTCCGGCGACGTCGGCTCGTCTGGTCCGCGCTCGCGCGAGGTCGCGCCGCAGTCACGCAGGCCGGACAGCGTACCGCCGACCTCTCTGCCTCGCGGGCCGACGCTGCCCCGTGGGCGCGGGACCGTGCTCGTCACCGGCGCGTGCGGCCGCCTCGGCAAACACGTCGTTCGCGTGCTGCACCGCGAGCGGCGCGTCGTCGGCGTCGATCGCCGACCGTTTCCGGACAAGCCGAAAGACGTCATCCACCAGCAAGTCGACATCCGTCGCAAGAAGCTGAAGGACGTCTTCCGCCTCGAGCCGATCGAGGCCGTCGTGCATCTCGGCGTCATGCACGACCCGCGCGCATCGCAGGCCGAGCACCATTCCTGGAACGTGGCGGGGTTCCAGAAGCTGCTCGAGTACGTCGCGCATTACCGGGTCCCGAAGCTCGTCGTGCTCTCCAGCGCGAACGTCTACGGACCGCAGCCCGACAACGCGCAGTTCCTGACCGAAGACGCGCCGCTTCTCGGCGGCGCTCGCTTCAGCGAGATCCGCGACCTCATCGAGGTCGACATGCTCGCGCAGGGCTTCTTCTGGAAGCATCCGGAGACGGAGACGGTCATCCTCCGGCCCGTGCACATCGTCGGAAACGTGCACAACGCCGCGTCGAACTTCCTCCGGCTGCCGACGATTCCGACGCTGCTCGGCTTCGACCCGATGGTGCAGATCATCCACGAGTCCGACGTGGTGCGCGCGATGGAGCGCGCCCTCGTTCCTGGGCGACGCGGCATCTACAACATCGCCGGGCCCGAGCCGCTGCCGCTCTCGCACATCGTGAAGATCCTCGAGAAGCCGAGCGTTCCCATCCCGTACACGCTCGGCAAGGCGATCCTGAAGCGCCTCTGGTCGTTCCGGCTCACGAGCTTCCCGGCCCCGGAGCTCGATCACATCCGCTATGTGTGCATGGTCGACGACGGCCGCGCGCGCGAAGAGCTCGGGTATGCGCCCGCGCAGTCGATCGAGGACACGGTGAAGAGCGTCGTCGCCGAGACGTGGTGAGCCGACCGGCGCACCGCGCACGTGTCTAAGGGCCGACGTAGCGTGCCCGCGGACGTAGCAGGTGACCCGCCGAACGTTGCTCGAGAACGTGCGCGATGTACCCGGCGAGCCGGCCGCACGCGAATAGCGCCAGCGGACTCCCAGGGCCGAGACCGAGCGCGGCGGCGAGGGCGACGAGCCCGACGTCGAGCGTCGGGCGTTCGCGCGCGACGAGCTCCATCGCGTAGGTCGCGGCGACGAGCACGCGTACCGTCCGCGAACGTGCACCGATCTTCTGCGCGAGCTCGAGGAGCCGCGCTCCGCGCGGATCACCGGCGGGATAGAGTCGGTGTCCGAAACCGGCAACGGCGTCTCCGCGCGCGAGCCGCTCGCGCACGACCAGCGGGGCGCGCTCTGGCTTGCCGATTTCGCTGACGAGCGCCTCGACGCGAGCCGTCGCACCGCCGTGCAGCGGCCCCGATAGCGCGCCGAGGGCGGCGGTGAGGCACGCCGGCATGCTTGCGCCGGCGGAGGCGGCGACGCGCGCCGCGAAGGTAGACACGTTGAGCTCGTGGTCCGCGGAGAGCACGAGCGCCTCCTGCAAGGCGGCGACGCGCGGCGCGGTCGTCGCAGCGCCGAGCGCGACCAGCAACGCGCGCGCCGCCCCGTCGGCCTCGAGTGAGGCCGTGACCGCGTCTGCTCCGCGCGGGAGACCACACGCGGCGATACATCGGCGGAAGAGCGCAGGCGCGCGCGCACGTGCGACGTCGATCGTCGGCTCGGCGTGCGGCTCGCCCGCGGCCAGCGCGGCGGCGGTCACCAGCATGGCGTCGAACGGCTCTGCGCCGCTGCGGAGAAGCCCACGAACGTGGGCGACCGGCACGCCGAGCCGGCGATCGTCGGGCGACAGGACGGGGCCGCACGGGCCACCCCACAAGAGTGCGCAAACATCCTCGAAGCGAGCGCCTTCGCGCGCGAGCTCGACGGCGCTTCGACCGCGATACAGCGGACCGGCTTCCCCGATCGAGCCCACGGTCGTCTCGAGGACCGGCTCCCCCCATCGCAGCGCGCTCGCCGCGACGGGCGCGTGCCCCGAACGGGCTTGGCTCCGCGCGCGGAGCCGGTCGATGTCGTCGCGGTGGTAGAGGCGCGCGCGACTGCCGGCCGCCGGTGCGCTGCGGACCAGGCCGCGGCTCGCGTACGCGTAGAGGGTCTCGCGTTTCACGCCGAGGAGCTCCACCGCCTCCTTGGCGCTCATCCACTCGCGGGACGTCTTCGTGGGCCGGAAGGCGCGCGGAAGTTGATCGACGTTGCGGGTACGTTGATTCACGAATCCATGATGCGTGGCCGGCGCCTGTTGTCCACATTGATCAATGTCGATTGCGCACGTCGCCGCCGCGTACATCGCCGCCGCCGCGCGTGCCGCCGCCGCGCACGTCGCCGCCGCGCGTGCCGCCGCCGTCCACCATGCAAAGGAGCCCCATGACGACCGAGAAGAGCCCCACCCGCGCGCCCGTGCCCACCCCCGACCCGATCACCGCGAGCGGTCTCGAGGACGTCGTCGCCGCGACCACCCGGCTGAGCGACGTCGACGGCGAGCGCGGGCGGCTCGTCATCGCCGGCCACCCCGTCGAGGAGCTCGCCGGCACGGCGACGTTCGAGGACGTCGTCCACCTGCTCTTCCGCGGCGCGCTTCCGACCGATGCCGAACGTGCCACCGTCCGCGAGGCGCTCGCGGAAGCGCGCGAGAACGCCTTCGCGCGGCTGCCGGACCTCGGGGACGCGCTTGCGCTGGCCGACGCGATGGACGCCCTCCGGGCCGCCGTCGCCCACCACGTCGGCCACGGCGCCCACCACGCCCGTCATGCCGCCGCCGCCCGATCCGCGGACGCGCGACGCGAAGCACCGAACGACGCGCTCGCCGAAGCGGTGGGAATTGTCGGCGCCGCCGCCGTCTACGCGGCGGCGTGGGCTCGGCAGGGGGCGCCGGTGCGCCCCGACGCGACGCTACCCCACGCGGCCGACTATCTCCGCATGGCGACCGGAGCAATCCCGCCCGCCGCGAGCGTCGCCGCGCTCGACGCGTACTTGGTCACGGTCGTCGATCACGGGATGAACGCGTCGACGTTCGCGGCGCGGGTCGTCGCGTCGACCGCTTCCGACACCGTCTCGGCGGTGGTCGCCGCGATCGGCGCGCTCAAGGGCAAGCTGCACGGCGGCGCGCCAGGCCCGGTGCTCGACATGCTCGATGCGATAAGCGACGCGAGTGAAGCGCCGTCGTGGGTTGCGGAGGCGCTCGCGCGTGGCGACCGCATCATGGGCATGGGGCACCGCGTGTACCGCGTGCGCGACCCGCGGGCGTTCGTGCTCGAGCGCGCGGTCGCCGTTCTCCAGGAGAGCGCGCCCGCGGGCTCACGCACGGCCGCGCGTCTCGCGCTCGCACGCGCCGTCGAGCGCGAAGCGGAGCAGCAGCTCGCACGGCGCCACCCCGAGCGCGCGCTGAAGGCGAACGTCGAGTTCTACACGGCCGTGCTCCTCGAGGCCGTCGGTCTCCCGAGGGCGCTCTTCACGCCCACGTTCGCCGTCGCACGCGCCGCCGGCTGGTGCGCGCACGTCGACGAGCAGCGCCGCTACGGACGCCTCATCCGACCGCGCTCCCGCTTCGTGCACGCGCCGCCCGCGTGAGCGCGCCCGCTGCCGGCGGGCGCCGGTCAGATGCCGGGGTCGCAGACGAGCGGCGTGGCGAGAACCGCCGCGCGGCCGGTGCTCGCGCCGAAGAAGGCGACGACGCCGCGTCCGTCTCCCGCGACCGCCGCGGCGGGCTGACCCGCGTTGACGTCTTCCGGCGAGACCACGACGGCGTCGCCGCGCGCCGCGAGGTCCCTGCCGAGCCGACGCGCGACGACGCGATGCGCGCCAGCTCCACCGACCGCGTACGCGAGGAGCACGTCACCGTCCGGCATCGCGGCGATCGACGGCGACATGCCCGCCGTGAGCACGCGCACCTGGCGAGCGTCGTCGTCCGGGCCGCCGACGGACGCGACGACGACGTTCCACTCCTTGTCGCCGAGCTTCCGCTCCGCCCACGCAATCGCGGCGCCGCCTCCGAGCGCGGTCACCGACGGCATGCCGATCGTTGCGCCGGCGCGCGCGAGCGGGACGAGCGGTCCCTCCGGCCGGAGGTCGTGATCGAGGAGGCCGACCCACATGGACGCGCCGCGACGCAGCACGACGGCAACGCCTCCTCCGTCACGGCGCGCCGCGCGCACGTCCACCGGCAAAGGCGGTGCGGAACGCGCGCCACGAGCGTTCGCCGCAGCGCCCGCGAAACCAGGAACCGCCCACGCCGTCTTCGTCGCCCCGTCCTGACGCGCGACCACCACGAAGGGCCCCGTCGCGCGCACGCGTACCGGGGAGCCCTCGCCCTCGACGAGCACCGTACGAGCGTCGTCGGTGTCGATGCGGAGGTCGATGTCGCCATCGCCATCGTCGCCGGAGGCCGCGTCGACCGCGACGTGCTTCACCGGCGCGGAGCCCTTCACGCGCACGCGATCTCCGCCGCGGAGCAGCGAGGCATCGAGCCGGATGCCGATCGCCTCGATGCCGTGCGCGGCAACGCTCTCGCTCGCAGTGCTCGCGGCGAAGCCGATGCCGAATCCCGCGTCGAGGACGCTGACGTCGAGGCCGGTCGGGATGTGCGCGCGCGCCGCGAGCATGCGCGACGGTCCACCGGCGGTGCAGCCGCCGGCCGGAGGGAGGACCGCTCCTTCGCTCGCGCGCTGCGCGAGCGGGGTGAGCTCCTCAGACGCGCTTCGTGCAAACCGCGGCGCCGCCGCCACGGGTGACGGTGCGAGCGCATACCCGGCGGCGAACGCGAGCACGCCGAGAACGACGGACGCGGCGACGAGGCGCCCGAGCACCTTGCGGGACCGCATCCGCGCACGAACGCGCTCCCATGCCCGGCGGCGCGCTTCGCCGTCGCGAGCGGGGTCGAGGACGAGGCGCGTCGCAAGGCGCGACGAGCTCGGCGCGGCGCTCGGCGTGGGGATGCTCGGCGCGGCATCGTCGAGAGACAGCGGCCCTGTCTCCAGCGCGGAGGCGGAGAGCTCGATGACTTCCGTGTTGCTCGTGCCTTCCTCGGCATCGTCGACCGGCGGGAGCGACGGTACGGTGGGCCGCTCGCTCGGCCGCGGCGCGGGGATCCCGGCGGCGACGATCTCGGACCGCCACTCGCGCTCGGCGCGGTCGAGCGTCGGGAAGACCAGCGTCTTCTTCGTCGGCAGCGCGGCCGGCATGGATGCGGACGCCGGCGAGGCGGCAGGGCGGACGCCCGTGAGGAGAGCTTCGTCTTTTCGGGCGTACACGAGGAACCCTCCGATGCAGGGCCGGGTCCATCCCACATCCACCGCACTCGTGCAAACCGCCCTTGAAGAAGCCCGCTTCGTGCCCACGCGACCTGCTCCTCGCAGCCCTCACCTGAGGACGACGCGGCGCATCATCGGGCCCCTCCACGAGATCCGACGCCGCAGCACGAGCTGCGCCCGGCGGCGTGCGCGCGGGCGTGACGGAGCGCCAGCGGCGGTGTATAGCCCCGGCCCCTCCGTGGCATCGCACGTCCTGCCTTTCGAGAAGCCCGTCGTCGAGCTCGTCACGCGCGTGCGCGAGCTCCGAGCCCTTGCCGAGTCGGACCGCCGTTTCGAGGGCGAGCTGCGGAAGCTGGAAGAGCGCGCCGGCCGTCTCGCGCGCGAGCTGTTCGCCGACCTGTCGCCTTGGCAGAAGGTGCAGCTCTCGCGTCACCCGAACCGGCCGTACACGCTCGATTACGTCGCCCATCTCTTCACCGACTTCGTCGAGCTGCACGGCGACCGCGCCTTTGCCGACGACGCCGCCATCGTGGCCGGCATCGGCCGCTACCACGGGCGCAGCGTGGCCGTCATCGGTCACCAGAAGGGCCGCGGCGCGAAGGAGAACGTGAAGCGGAACTTCGGGATGCCCCATCCCGAGGGGTACCGGAAGGCGAAGCGCATCTACGACCTCGCGTCGCGCTTCGGCATGCCCATCCTCACGTTCATCGACACGCCCGGCGCGTATCCCGGGCTCGGTGCCGAGGAACGCGGGCAGAGCGAAGCCATCGGTGCGTGCCTCGCCGGGATGGCGCGGGCCTCGGTCCCCGTCATCGCGACGATCATCGGCGAAGGCGGTTCGGGCGGCGCGCTCGCTCTCGGCGTCGCGAACCGCGTCCACGTGCTCGAGTACGGCACGTACAGCGTCATCACTCCGGAGGGTTGCGCGTCGATCCTCTGGCGCGATGGCGCGAAGGCCGACGAAGCCGCCGCACGCCTCCGCATGACGGCGCCGGAGCTCTTGAACCTGAAGGTCGTCGATCGCGTCGTCGAAGAGCCCGCCGGCGGGGCCCACCAGGACCCGCGCCTCGCCGCGCGTCACGTCGACCTCGCCATCTCGGAAGCCCTCTCCGAGCTGCTCCAGAAGACGCCCGACGATCTCGTCCGCGACCGCTACGACCGCTTCCGCGCCCTCGGCGCGTACGTCACCTGATTCGCGGTTTCTTCTCGCTTTCTTCGCACTTACGCCCGTTCTGATCGCGCGCTCCGGCGCCGGCGCTGCCGTCGTCGGAGGGACGTGCTATCGGTCGGGGCGCGAACGCCGCACCTGAACGTACGCCGAGGATTCCAAGCGATGTCCGTCACCGTCACGCTCGAGAACAAGGTCGCGATCGTCACGGGCGCGAGCCGCGGGATCGGCGAGTCCGTCGCGCGTGCGTTCGCGGCGAACGGGGCGAAGGTCGTCCTCGCCGCACGCAAGATCGAGGGGCTCACCGCGGTTGCCGAGTCGATCGGCGCCGACAAGGCCTTCGCGGTCGCGGCGCACACCGGTAAGCAGGACGACTGCATCGCGCTCGTCCAGGCGGCGGTCGCGAAGTTCGGCAAGGTCGACGTCCTCGTCAACAACGCGGCCACGAACCCGCACTTCGGACCGCTCGTCGACGTCGACGAGGGAGCCTGGGACAAGACGTTCGAGGTGAACCTGAAGGGCTACTACTGGATGACGCGCGAGGTGGTGAAGCACCTCCGCGCGCGCGAGGCGCCCGGCTCGATCATCAACATGGCGAGCGTCGCCGGCCTCGTCGCGTCTCCGCTCCAGGGCACGTACGCGATGACGAAAGCGGCGGTCATCTCGATGACGAAGACCTTCGCCTACGAGCTCGCCGGCAACAACATCCGCGTCAACGCGATCGCGCCCGGCTTCGTCGACACCCGCTTTGCCGCCGCCGTCCTCAAGAACGACACGCTGCTCGACGAAGTCCTGCGAATGACGCCGATGAAGCGCTACGGCCAACCGGACGAGATCGCGGGCGGCGCCGTCTACCTGGCCAGCGATTCCGCCAGTTACTTGACCGGACAGGCACTTGTGATCGACGGAGGTATGACGATCGCGTGATCGTGGGCGCGTGAGAGCCCGTCTTCGCGGCGAGCGCGCGGACGCGCCGACGGGGTGACGGGGAGTGAGGCGGCGCCGCGGGGCGCTCGAGGAAGGTCCGGGAGAAAGAGCCGTTTTGGAGTCCGGGAAGGTCGTCGCAGGCAAGTATCGGCTGAACCAGCTGCTCGGCAGTGGTGGGATGGCCGAGGTGTGGTCGGCGACGAACACGTTCACGGAGCGGCAGCTCGCGATCAAGTTCATGAACATGCAGGTGGGGAAGACCCCGGAGGCGGCCGCGAGGTTCCTGAAGGAGGCGAAGGTCTCCGCCCGCATCAATCATCCGAACATCATCGAGATCCACGACGTCGGGCAGACCGACGACGGGCAGCTGTTCCTCGTCATGGAGCTCCTGACCGGCTTCCCGCTCGAGGTCGCGCTGCGGCGGCAGACGCCGCCCATGTCACTCTACGAGTTCGCGATCGTGATGCTCGAAGTCGGCGAAGCGCTCGCCGCGGCGCACAAGAGCGGGATTGTCCACCGCGACCTCAAGCCGACGAACATCTTCCTCCACAAGGTGAAGGAAGGCGTCGCGCTGCCGAAGCTCCTCGACTTCGGCGTCTCGAAGTTCCTGGAAGACGACCAGAACCACGCGCTCACCATCGCGGGCACCGTGCTCGGCTCGCCGCTCTACATGAGCCCGGAGCAGGCGCGCGGCGACAGCCATCTCGACGGGCGCACGGACATCTTCGCGTTCGGCGCGATCCTCTTCGAGGCGCTCTGCAGATACCGCGCGTACGAGGCGAAGAACTTCAACGCGCTCATCGTGAAGATCGCGACGAGCAAGCCGAAGAACATCGACGAGTGCGCGCCGCACGTCCCCGAGCTCCTTCGGGCGGTCGTGCGCGGCTGCCTCGAGACGGACCTGAAGAAGCGCTTCCAGAGCTTCGACGAGGTGGTCCGCGTGCTCCGCGCGGGACTGCCGGAGCTCGAAGCCTCGCCGCTCCGCCTTCCGACGCCGGTGTTCGCGACGTCCGCGGGCGTCGATCCCGACGCGACGAACGCCCTCCCCGTGCTGCGCGCGAGCGACCGTCCTCCGCCCGCGTCCGTTCCGCCGCCGAGCGGCAACATGCCGTCGATGTCTTCGCTGCACACGCCCGGCGCGCCGATCTCGCTCTCGGGCAGCGCTCCTCCCGGCGCCGCGAAGTACCCGACGCCCGGTCCGACCGGGCCGTCGTGGCACACGCCGAACACGTCCTATGCGTCGATCACCGTGTCGACGCCGCGGCCTCGCTCGCACGCGTGGGTGTTCGCGCTCGTCGGCGTGCTCGTCGCCGGTGGCCTCGCAGCGGGTGTCGGCCTCGGATGGCGCTCACGTGCGAGCAGCGCGGCTTCGGCGGCCACGCCGCCGAAGACGACCGAGCCGGCGAAGCCGCCGCCGCCGCCTGCGTCTGCGCTCCCGTCGGCAGCGGCGTCGAACGAGCCGACGAGCGTGAGCGTCGATTCACTTCCTGGTGCGCCGAAGCTCGGCCCGGTTCCGGCCGGCTCGGGACGCCTTCTCGTCACCGCGGCGCCCGGCGTGTGTCAGCTCGCGGTCGACGGCAAGGACCGCGGCGCGACGCCGGTGGTCGGTCTCGACTTGCCGGCGGGGCCGCACCTCCTCGAGTGCAAGCCCGCCAAGGGCAAGCTGCGCACGTCGAGCATCACGGTGCAGGACGGCGCGACGTCGCGTTACAAGTTCGCGCTCGACGAGTGAGCGCCCGCCGCGCTGCTCGCTTCTCGTAGCGCATCGAGGACCAGCTTCGCGACCGCCTCGGACGACGCGGGGTTCTGGCCGGTGACGAGGTTTCCGTCGCGCACGGCGAACGGAGCCCACATCGCCCCGCGCTCGTAGCGCGCGCCGAGCTCGACGAGCCGCGTCTCGAGCGCGAACGGAACGACGTCGGCGAGCCTCACGGCGGCTTCTTCCTCGTTCGAGAAGCCGGCGACGCGCCTCCCCTTCACGATCGGCTCGCCGGCGCGAGATCGCGCCTTCGTGAGGCCGGCGGGTCCGTGACAAACCGCGGCGACCACGCGGCCTTCGTCGTGGGCGTGACCGAGCATCGCCGCGAGCGTCGCGTTTTCGGCCAAGTCCCACATGACGCCGTGGCCGCCGACGACGAAGTACGCGTCGTAGGCCTCGCCCGCGACGTCGGCGAGCTTCTTCGTGGCGGCGAGCTTCGCCCGCGCGGCCGCGTCGCCGTGGAACCGCGCCACGACGGCGGACTCGCCGCTCTCGCTCTTGGGATCGACGGGCGGCGCTCCCCCGAGCGGCGACGCAATGTCGACGCGCGCCCCTCCCTCGAGCAGCGCGTAGTACGGCGCGGCGAGCTCCTCGAGCCAAAACCCAGTCTTCGCGCCGGAGCTCCCTAGCTCACCGTGGCTGGTCACGACGAGGAGCACGCGAGGCTTCACCGCCGCCGCATCGTTCGGCGTGCGCGTGGTGCTCGTCGTGGTCTTCGTGGTGCGGTCCGTCGTCGTCATTGCAAACCTCGCTTTCTCGTTCCGCAACGTGACGCTTCACCTTCGTACTATCCAGCTCGACGTTCTACACTGACCGTACAGGCCGGCTTGATAGTTCGCCGGCTAACGGACGGATGAAGCAACCCATCGACCTCGAGCTCCTCCGCACCTTCGTCGCCGCGGAGGCGGCGCCGAACCTCACCATGGCGGCCGCCGCGCGCCGCGTCACCAAGTCCGCTGTTTCGCAGCAGCTCCGCGCTCTCGAAGCGCAGATGGGCGTCGCCCTCTTCGAGCGCGTCGGTCGCCACGTCCGCCCCACCGAAACCGCGCGCACGCTGGCTGCTTCGCTTCGCGCCGCCTTTGCGACGGTCGACGCGTCGGTCGAAGCCGCGCGCGACCGCGAGGGCGCCGTGCGCGGCGCCCTGCGCCTCGGCGCGCCGCGACCGTTCACGCGGTTCTGGCTACGTCGCCCGCTCGCGGAGCTGCTCGCGCGGTACCCGGACCTCCTGATGAACGTGTCGTTCGGCGTTCCCTCGGAGCTCGAACGGCGCCTCCTCGCCGGCGAGCTGGACCTCGCGGTGCTCGCGCGCGCTCCGGAGTCGCCGACGCTCGCGACCACGCCGCTGTTCGTCGAGACGTTCCAGGCTCTCGCCGCCCCTTCGTACCTCGCCGCCCACGGAACGCCGCGGTCGGCCGCCGACCTCGCGGCCCACCGGTTCGTCGCCTTCGACGGCGACCTTCCCATGCACGCGGCGTGGTGGCGTGCCGCGTTCGGCCCGCGCGCGCCGCTCGCGGGCACGATCGCCTGCTACGTCGCGAGCCTCGACGAGATGCAGGCGCTCGCCGTCGCCGGCGCCGGCATCGTCGTGCTGCCGGACTACGTCGCCGCCGACTCCGTGCGCGCCGGCGACCTCGTGGTGCTGCGGCTCGGTCGCGACGATCGCCACGCGCGGAACGAGATCTCGCTCGCGTGGCGTAGCGGCGCCGTCGAGAATGCTCGCCTCCGCGCCGTGCGCGAGCACCTCGTCGCGAGCACGTGAACGGCTACGTCGCGCTCTTCGCCGCGTCGCGCGCGTTCGTGAGGCGCGCGTTCTCGCGGACGATGCCAATCGCGACCACGATCCACGTCGCGACGAGCACCACGTTGACGACAGCGAACGCGCGCACTCCGAGGTGCAGGATCGACGCGGCGACGTACACGAGCACGCCGGAAAGAACGTCGCCCATGCGCACCATGAACGTGTCGACCGCCTGCTTCGCCTTGTACTTCATCTCGGTCGTCGTCGGCAGCCACAGCATGTTCCGCACGGTGTTGTTCACCGAGTAGTCGGTCGCGTTCTCCGCGATCTTGCCGTAGCGAACGACGAGGAGGCTGCCGAGCGCGGCGACGCCCACGGCGTCGAGCAGCGCGATGACCGGCAGGATGAAGAAGGCAACCTTCAAGCCCCCGAACTTCACGATGCGCGACACGGCGAACGTCTGAAGCACGAGCACGAGGATGTTCACCCAGAGGAGGAAGCTCCCGTAGAACCCCGTCGTGAAGTCCTTCGCTTCCTGACCCGCGAGGCCCTTCGCGGCCGCATCGGCCTTCACGAGCACGCCGAGGATGTACTCGCCGTTCGTGTTCACCCACGTGAACAGCGCCGAGAAGATCGCGATCAGGATCAGGTACTTGTGACGGAAGACGAGCGCGAACGTGCCGGAGCCATCCTTGTCCGCCGTCTTCCTCTTCGCCTCGGCTTCTTCGCGCTTGCGCCGCTGCTCTTCTTCGCTCTCGAGCTTCGCCGCGTCGGACTGACGCTTCGCGGTCAGATACGTGAGGCCGGCCGACGCCACGAGCACGCCGGCGCTGACGAGCATGAGCTGGTACGTGCCGAGGAGCTTCACGAGCACCGTCGTTCCGTACGCACCGAACACGCCGCCCGCGGCCGCGCCGATGCCGAGCAGCGGAAACAGCCGCTTGCCTTGCTCCTCCGTGTAAATGTCGTTCGCGAACGCCCAGAATTGCGCGACGAGCATCATGTTGAAGATGCCCACCCACACGAAGAACACGAGGCCGAGCTGCGACTCGAGCCCGGTCTTCGAGAGGACGTAGAAGACGAGCAGATGCGACGCGAAGAACAGCGTGACGCCGATGACGAGGCGGTTCTTCGCGAAGTGATCGGCCGCCTTGCCGTACGCGGGCACCGCGAAGAGCAGCGCGATCGCGATGGCTCCACCGAGATACGACTTGTACTCGGGGCCATGCGGCATCGTGATGATGAGGCCCTCACGCACGGGCTTGATCACGTAGTACGCCGTGAGGAGCAGAAAGACGTTCAGCGCCATGAGGAGCGCGTTTGGCCCCTCTCCAGGATGCACGTCGGTGACGATGCCGAGCGCGCGCTCCAGGCCGGAACGCCCTTCGCGGCGAGCCAGCGCTTCCGAGTCTGCCATGCGCCGCGAGCATAGCCGCGCAGCGCGCGACCGACCGACTTTCTTGGTATCGTGCTCCGCGACGGCCGATGAGCGCGACGAGCGCGAGACAAGGGGGCGACGGCGAAGCGCTCGCGGTCGTCTGGCCTGCAGCGATCGCATCCGGCGCACTCGTGGCGACACACGTCGCGGGAAAAGCGACGCGCGACACGCTGTTCCTCGCGCACTTCGGGCTCGCCCTGCTCCCGGCCGCGATGATCGCGGCGGCGCTCGTCTCGTCGCTCGCCGTCGTCGGCTTCTCGCGCGCGCTCGCGAAGTACTCACCCGCCCGCATCGTCCCCGCGATCTTCGGTCTCGCTGCGGTCCTCTTCCTCCTCGAGTGGTGGCTCAGCTTGAGGTCGGAACGCGCTGCCGCAGTCGCGGTGTACGCGCACATCGCGCTGTTCAGCTCGGCCAGCGTGAGCGCGTTCTGGTCGATGATCAACGAGCGCTTCGATCCGCACATCGCGAAACGAATCGTCGGACGCATCGCGAGTGGAGGCACGCTCGGGGGCGTCGTCGGCGGCGTCGTCGTGTGGCGCGCGTCGGAGCATCTCTCCGTCCCGATGATGCTCGCGCTGCTCTCGTGCATGCAGCTCGTCGGGCTATGGGGCTCGTGGAAGACCGCCCGCGGCGACGCGCGGCAGAAGCCTGGCGCGTCGGACGAGCCGCCGACGGCAGGCGGCGGCTGGACGATCGTCCGCGATACCCCTTACCTCCGGAATCTCGCGCTGCTCGTCCTCGTCGGCGCCGTCGTGCAGGCGCTCCTCGACTGGCTGCTCAGCGCACATGCGACCGCAGTGCACGGCAAAGGGCCTCGCCTGCTCGCCTTTTTCGCCCTTTTCAACACCGTCGTGGGCATCGCCTCGTTCGCCGCGCAGACGGCGCTCACGAGGCCGCTCCTCGAACGGCTCGGACTCGCGGGCACCGCAAAGCTCCAGCCTCTCGGCGTGACCGTGTTCGGCCTCCTCGCGCTGCTGAGCCCGCAGTCGTCGCTCGTCATCCTGCTGCGCGGCGTCGAGGCGGTGACGCGGAACTCGCTCTTCCGCTCGGCCTACGAGCTCTTCTACACGCCTCTGCCCACGCAGAAGAAGCGCGCGACGAAGACCATCATCGACGTCGGCCTCGACCGCGTCGGCACCACCGTCGGAAGCGTCGCGCTCCTCGGCCTCGTCCATTTCGGCACGCCGTTCGCGACGCGTGCCGTGCTCGTCGCCTCGATCGTCCTCGCGACGGTCGCGTGGGTCGTCGCCACGCGGCTGCACGATGGTTACGTGTCGGCGCTCGCGACGAGTCTCAAGTCGGGCTCCGTCGCGCTCGACGACGACGAGGCGCACGACCTCACCACGAAGAAGACGCTCGCGGAGACGACCGCGTTGCTCGACCGTGAAAAGCTCCTCGCGCGCATCGAGCAATTCCAACGGGACAAGGAAGGCCGTCGGGACGACGGCCGCCCGGCGACGGGCGTCGAAACCCGTCCTGCGCTCGTCGTTCCGCCGGCGGAGCCGAGCGCTCCCCTGCCGGACGTTTCGGACGACCCGCTCCTCGCGCGTGCGCTCGCGCTCCGCTCCGGCAGCGCGTCGCGCGTTCGCAGCGCGCTCTCGTCGGCGCCGCTCACGCCGGCGCTCGTAGCGTTGGCCGTGCCGCTCCTCGCCGACGACGCCGTCGTACGTGACACCGTGCGCGCGCTCCGCAAGGTCGCGCCAAAAGCGACGGGGCAGCTCGTCGACGCGCTGCTCGACCACGACGTCGACCTTCGCGTGCGGAGGCGCATCCCTCGCGTGCTCAAGGTCTGTCGCACGCAACGTGCGGCGAGCGGCCTCCTCGCGGGCCTCCGTGACCCGGTCTTCGAGGTGCGCGTGCAGGTCGCGCTCGCGCTCGCCGAGATGCAGGACGAGGCGCAGGTGGCGCTCGCGCGCGACGAGGTCTTCGATCTCGCGATCCACGAGCTCGCGAACGGCCGCGCGACGTGGAGCTCGGTCGCGAGCTCGCCTGCGTCGGCGAGCACCGCCCCGCCCGCCGCGAGCAGCGAAGAAGCACTCCACCGCGGCCTCGCGCACGTCTTCACCGTGCTCGGCCTCGTGCTCGATCGCGAGCCGCTCTCGATCGCGTATCGCGCGCTTCGGTCCGAAGAAGCCTCGCTGCGCGGCACGGCTCACGAGTACCTCGAGGTCGTGTTGCCCGCGCGCGTCCGTGAGGTGCTCGTCCCGCTGCTCGGCGACGTCAAGGTCGCCCCGCGTGCGCACGTCCGCGGGTCGACGGAGCTCGCGGAAGAGCTCCTCCGTTCGAGCGCCTCGATGCCGCGGCCGGTCCGCTGAACGCGACGCGTGCGCGGACGGCCGCGGAGCGGAGCGGCCCCACCCGTCAAGTCACGCTTCTCGGCGCGCGGGGTTTGGTCGTATGGTGCGGAAGCTTGGCGACTCGACGCGTCCGGTCTTGGAGGCTCCTGCCTCGTGCGCGCGGCGCGGCCGCGGTGCTCGCGGTGCTGCTCTCGGCCGGGCAGGCGTCTGCGCAGGAGCAAGGCGACGTCCCGTCCGGCGGTCCTTCGCCGCCGCCGGGCTCGGGCGCACCGAACGACGTCCCTGCAGGCCCGGCCGGCGACGGACCGCGCAAGACCGAGCGCTCTCCCGAAAACGGCGGCACCGAGGGCGCGCAAGGTACGCCGCCGGGCACGGAGGCCGCGCCCCCGAAGGAGACGCGCGAAGCGCCGCGCGCCGCGAATCCGCCGCCGCCCGGAGGCGTGAGCCCGAAGCGTCCGGTGCCCGACTACGACGGACGCGGCGGCGAGCCGACGACGGCAGACGACGTCGCGCTCTGGATCCCGCGCATTCTCTTCTCGCCGCTGTATCTCGTCAGCGAGTACGTGATCCGGCGGCCGCTCGGCTGGCTCATCGCGACCGCCGAGCGCAAGCAGTGGCCCTCGGCGATCGCGAACTTCTTCGTTTTCGGTCCCGACAAGAAGGCCGGCGTGGTCCCCACCGCGTTCCTCGATCTCGGCTTCCGCGCGAGCGTCGGGTTCTATGCGTTCTGGGACGATCTCCTCGGAGAGGGCAACCACCTCCGGCTGCACTTCTCGACGTTCGGCGCCGACTGGCTGCAGGCCGCCGTCGCCGACAAGATCCCCGTCGGCAAAGACGCCTTCTTCGACGTGCGCCTCGAGGGCGTGCACCGGCCGGATCAGATCTTCCACGGGCTCGGACCGCGCACGCTGCAGTCCGAGCGCTCGCGCTTCGGCATCGACAAGCTCCAAGCGAACACCGTCTTCGAATCGATGTGGTGGCGCTCGAGCCGACTGACCATCAACGGCGGCGTCCGCTACGTCGGCTTCCGCGAAGACTCCTGCTGCGACGATCTCTCCCTCGACCAGCGCATCGCCGAGGGCACCCTCACCGCGCCGCCCGGCTACCGCACCGGCTACACCGCCGTCTTCCAGCGCGCGGAGCTCACGGTCGATACGCGCGAAGACCGTCCCTCCTCGCAGACGGGGTTCCGCATGGAGCTCGAGATCGAGCAGGCCTCCGACGTGCGCCGCTCGGCGAGCAACTGGGTCCGCTACGGCGGCTCCGTGGGCGGCTATCTCGACGTGAAGAACAACCGCACGGTGAGCCTCGCCTTCACCGCCGTCGCCGTCGACCCGCTCAGCGGCGGCGGCGAGATCCCCTTCACCGAGCAAGTCGTCCTCGGCGGCAGCGGGCTGATGCGCGGCTACCTGTACGGCCGGCTCGTCGATCGAAGCGCCGCCGTCGCCACGCTCAAGTACCGGTGGCCGATCTGGGTGTCACTCGACGGCGCGATCCAGGCGCAGCTCGGAAATGTGTTCGGCCCTCAGCTCGAAGGGTTCGACCCGAAGCTGTTCCGGCTCTCGACCGCGATCGGCATCGAGACGGTGGGCGCGGCGGATCACACGTTCGAGGTCCTTCTCGGCCTCGGCACGGAGACGATCGAGCACGGGATGAATCTCAACTCCGTGCGCTTCCTGTTCGGCACGAACCGCGGGTTCTGAGCGCGACTAGCGGCGCCTTCGCTGCACTGCGCGGAAGAAGAACCAGCCGACGGCGAGGCCGCCCGCGATCGTGACGACGCGGAAAATCTTGTCCGGCACGACCGTGGGCTCCGGCGAGGGCTCCGCGCCGTCACTCCGTAGTGCGCCGCCGTCCCGAGGCGCCCCTCCACCGCCGTCGCTGCCCACGCCCGAATCGCCCGTCTCTTCGCGCGTGAGCCCGAGCGACCCGCGCATCTTCGGCCAGTCGGCGACGCACTCCTTGGCAACGCTGCTCCCCTCCGGACAGGAGAGCGGACCGCGAATGTCACGCAGGTGAAGTCGCGGTTCGAAGGTCGGGCCGCCTTCGCGCGAAGCGCCGGCGACGAACCCGCTCGCCTCGCTCGAGCACGCCCACAGCTCCTCGGCGGTACGTCCGAGGCACTGCACCCGAAGCGCGGTCGTTCGCGCGAGCGGACCTCCATCCGCGCGGCCGATGAAGAGGCCATCATCCGGTCCTCCTGCGTGGATCGTCTTCCCGTCGGCGGACAGCGCGAAGCCGAACAACGGACCGGACGCGGTGAGTAGCTTGTCGAACGTCCGCCCCGCGTCGCGCGTCACGAGGAGGCGCGTCGGGTTCTCGGGCGACGCCGAGGTGCGGACGTAGACGCGATCGGGCGCGGTCGGGTCGACCGCAGCGATGAACGGCGCGAGCTCCCTGCCCTCCGGAGGGATCGTCCTCTCGCCCCACCGCTTGCCGCCGTCGGACGAGACGAGCAACACCCCCTGTCTCGGCATCTCGTCGCCGCGAACGGCGGAAACGTAGACGCGCGAAGGGTCGCTCGGCGCGACCTCGATGCTCTCGGCGAGCACCGTCGGGTCGAGCGGGGCCCCGACCGGGACGAACGTGCGCGCATCGTCGGTCGACAGCCATACTCGCGACGCATAGAGCACGCCCGCGTCGCCGTGGCGGTCGTACGCCGACGAGAGAGCGACGACGGCGCCGTCGCTACGGAGCGTGAGATCGACGAACACCGGCTTCGCGGCGACCGCGGCATCACCCGCGCCCAAAGCAACCGTCTCCCACGTGCACCCGCCGTCTCGCGAAACGCGGAGCCCCTCGAAGAGGCCAGCCACGATCGCGCCGCTCTTCGTCACGACATACGACGGATCCTCGAGCCCCGAGAAGCCGATCGCGCGTTCGCAGATCCAGCTCCACGTACGCGCGCGGTCACGCGTTGCAAGAAGCCCGAACGTCACACGGACGTAGAGCGTGCTCGCGTCGTTCGGGGACGGCACGATGGCATTCGAGGCAGGGAAGCGCCCGTTGGCGTGCGCGGTCCGCGCGCTTCCCGCCGAAAGCGATGCGAGGAGGAGACCGAGCACGAGGCGACGCGCCGAAGGCCGCCGCGAGTTCCGACGAGGCACGGCGGCTTCCGTAGCACGCTTCTTCGCGTTGCGGCGACGAGGCTGGACAAAAGCAGGGCACGAAAGCAGTCGCCAACCGCGCGTCTCCGATCCAGGATCGGCATCGATGAACGGCCGCAACATGCTCGCGACGTCACCGAGGTTGCGCGTCCTCCTCGTTCGCATGCAGCTGCAAGACGACGAAGAGCTCGCACGCGAAGTAGGTCGAATCGAGGTGACGCACGTGCGCGATCTCCGTCGCGCGTGTGCCGCCCTCGCGAACGTGCAGGACGTCGTCATCGCCGATGCCTCGCTTCCGCCGTGGGACCTCGAGGTCCTGCGTGAGCACGCCTCCCGCAGCGATACGCCGGTGCATCTCGTCGACGGCGATTCATCGTCGCGCGAGATCGCCGACGTGCTGTTCGACCGCGGCGCCCGGCGACGCGCCCGTGCCATCGGCCGGTGAGGAGAGACCTTCAGCGCGCGCTGGCGAAACACTCGCCTTCGCCGCGGAAGTGCCCGAGCGTGCGAGAGAGCGCTTCGACGAAGGCACGCAGATCGTTGATACCCGCCGCGCTGCCCGTGCCGTAGGTGCCCTGCCCGGCGGGAATGTCCGTGAGCTTCACGGCGGCGAGCTCCTCGAGAGTGATCTCGCCGTCGCCGTTCTTGTCGGCCGCGGCGATGTTCGCGGCGCGGACCTTGGCTTCGGGCGCCTGGAGATCGTCGTAGAAGAAGTGGTCGCCGTGGATGGTGAGCTGCACCGTGTCCGTGCCGCCGTTCGTGACGACGACTCCCTCGGTCTTCTTCCCCGCGAGCTCGCCCTCGCAACGGTCGTACAGCGTGCTCGTCTTGAAGCCCCACCGGAACTTCTTCGACGTTCCTTCCTTCGAGAGGGTGCCCTCGACGTAGATGCTGTAGCCGTTCGCGAGCATGAGCTGCTTGTCCGCCTCGGTCGCGCCCTGACCGACGAGCGCCGCGGCAGTGACCGGTTTGATCTGATAGCTCACGTGCGTGTACGCCTTGCCTGGCAGGTTCGCGAACGTGACGACCGCACGATCGCCGGGAGCGTGCATGTCGAACAGCTTCTGCTCCGTCATCTGCGCGACGGGCGGCGCCGAAGGCTCCGCGACGGCGATGTCCGAGAGCGCCACGAGGAACTTCGAGTACTTCACCGCGAAGCCATCTTCGACGTCGGCCGCGGGGATCTCCTGCTCGATGTACTCCTCGCCCCACGTCGTGAAAGCGACCGTGCCGCGGCCGTCCGCGGACGTGCCTCCCTCGCTCGAGCAACCCGCGAGAGCGGCGGCGACGAGAGACAGTGGAAGCAGGCTCTTCATGATGATCTCTCCGAGGGCGGGCAGAAGGGCAGACGGCGCCACGAGGACGGCGCGAGGCAGGAACGCGTGAGACGCACGCGCGGTTGCATGCGTAGCACGACTTTTTACGATCGTGCTACTCGCGTGACACGATTCGCCCGCTTCGTGTCACCGCCCGTCGCCCGCGACGCACGGCGCGGACTAACGCGCGGTGTACGAGAACACGTAGCCGAGGCCGGCCTTCATCCCGCGCGCGAGCGCCTTCCGCGGCGCTTCGTCCGGAGCGAGCAGCACGGGCGAGGCGCCGTCGCCCTTCGGCACGAGCGCGAAGTCGACCTGGTCGAACCACAGCGAGGGCTTGAGCGTCACCGTCACGACGCCGTCGGCCTGCATGTCCGTCTCGACGAACGGGCAGCCTTCGACCGAGGGCGCATTCTTCGTGTTGGCGACGTCGGCGGCGTCGATCTCGGCGCGGAACGCGCGCGTTTCGCCGCCTTTGGTCGCCGCGCCGACGAAGACGGCGACGTGCGCGCCGAGCTCGGCTGCGTGTGGTCCGGCAGCGGGGGCCTGGAACGAGAACGTCGCCGAGCGCGTCGGTCCAGAGACGCCGTTGCCGGTTCCGAGCATCGTCTCGATGCGGAGGTCGGCAGACGAGCCCGCGAGGTACTCCCCTTTCGCATTGCCCGGCACGTAGTGCCCCGGATGCGCGAACGCCGACCTGATGCCGAAGAACGGCGGCGGTGACGGGTGCGGCGCGCGCAGCGAAAAGATCGTTGCGCCGTCGAAGTAGTACAGCGCGCCAGTCGCGACGTACGCCTTCTCGAACGTCACCTTCCAGCCGAGCGCGTTCGTGAAGCCGTCTCGCGCCTCCGGCGACGCGACCTTCACGTCGAGCAAGATCCGCTTGCCGCTCGTGCCGTCTTCCGCCGAGCTGCACGCGCTCGGAACGCTGGCGAGCACCGCGGACGCGGCGAATGTCACGGCGGAGACGAAGAGGCGTAGCGCGAGCTTCATGGCGAATCGTTCTCCAGCAGCGTCAGATGTAGAGCGTGAACGAGGCGAACACCGTGCGCGGCGGACCGATGGTCACGTGCCGCGCGGGGACGAGGGGCGGGTTCGGAGCACGCGCGAAGTTCGACGCATACGTGAACTGGCCGTCGTACCAATCGACGTCGAGGAGGTTGAACACGTCGACGCCGAGCTCGACGCGGTCGAAGCGGAGCCCCGCCGACATGTCGAGGAGGAACACGTTCCGGCCCGTCTCCTTGTACGGCAGTGGCCGCCCGACGAGCCCCTCGACCCCGCCGCCGATGCGCGCGACCAGCGGCGTTCCGAGGACCTTCGCAACGGTGCCGCGGAGAGCCGCGTCGGAGCGGAGGACGAGCTGCGGAACGTACGGCAGAAGGTCGCCCTTTCCGTAGAGCGCGTTTCCCTCCGTGAACGTCGCTCGCGTGTACGTCGCGCTGCTGGAGAGGAGGAGGAGCTCGCCGGCCCGCGCGCTGAGCTCGGCAGCGATGCCGGTGCGCTCCGTCGGCGGGACGCGCTCGTTCCGAGCCGTCGCCGGATCGAACGCGAGGTCCTGCGTCAACGTCGTGTAGAAGCCGGCAAGCGATCCCGAGAGCGCGCGACCGTCGCTGTAGCGGACCCCGGCTTCGACGCTGCGCACCTCGGTGAAGAACGTGCGCTCGCCTTCGGAGAGACTGCGCGCCTGCGGAGAACGGAAACCCTCGCCGTACGAGAGGAGCGCGTGCACGCGGCGCGCGACCGCATAGTCGACCGTGGCCTTCGGTCCGAAGTGCGCGCCTTGCGCCGCGCGGCCCTGACCCGCCGCGGCCGTCCCGTCGGCGAGCACGCGATCCTGCGCGGTGTACGCGAGGACGTCCGTGCGAAAGCCGCCGCGTATCGCGAGCCGTTCGTGCGGATGCACCGCCGCGTCGACGTAGCCCGCGACGTTCGTGCCGCGCACCGCTGCGTCCACGAGCGTGGACGTCGGCGCGTCGTTCACGTCGGAGAGGCGACGCTGCGACTGTTCGATGATGTCATGACGGCCGTAGACGCCGATCTCCACCGTGTCGCTCGCGGTGAAGATGCGCACCGACTTCTTGTAGGAGCCCGTCACGCCGACGGTGATGCTCTCGTTCAGCTGCTGGGTGTTGTCGCTCTCGAGCCGGTCGCGACCGCCACGCTGCGTGTCGAGGAAGTATCCGGTGAAGTTCTGCCGGAGCTGCAAGCTGCGGAAGGCGATGAACGGTGCGACGCTCCAGCGCGACGTCTCGTCGTCCTTGTGGAGCTCGAACAGAACCTGGTGACGCGACGAGTACCCGCCTTGCTTCGGGTCGTAGACGGCGAATCTGTCGATGCGCCCCGATTCGACGTCGGCCGCCGTGACGACGCCCGCGGAGTCGAACCGTCCGGAGTACGTCGTACCGAGCACGCGTAGCGCGAGCCCGTCGGCGAAGTCGTGCGTCGCCTGCGCGACGAGGGAGCCTCTTCGGGCGGCGCGGTTCGGGCCGAAACCGTCGGTCGAGTACGACTCGAACGCGGCGAACGTCTCCTCCGACGCGTCCTTCGGGTGGTACGCGAGGAACAGGCGGCGAGCTCCGAACGAGCCGAGCGTTCCCTTGATCGTGGCGCCGGCCTCCGGGTACGCGAGGCGCATCCGCACGCTGCCGGCGACCGCGAAGTCGCCCTGCCGCGGATCGTAGGTTCCCGGCGTCGAGGTCACGTCGCGGATCACCTCGGGCATCACGAAGTGCAGGTCGGCGTAGCCCTGCCCGTGGACGTTCGAGACCTCGTTGATCGGAATGCCGCCGACCCACAGCTCGACGTCTTGGCCGTGCACGGCGTCGAAGCCGCGAAGGAAGATCTGGTGAGCCTTCCCTTCCCCGCTGTGCTGCGTGACGAACACTCCGGGCACGACGTTGAGGACGTCGCTCGCCGTGCGATGCGGCGCGGCCATGACGACGTCGCGACCACGCACCACCTCGGAGGCGCTCCGAGGCGGAGCCGCACCCGTGACACGAACGGTGTCGGCACGTGGAGCAGGCGGCGCGGGATCCGAGGACGGCGCTGCAGTGGGCGGCGCGGAGGGCGGCGTCGCGGGAGCCGCCTGCATGGAAGGCGCCGATGCGGAAGCGGGCGAGACGCCGAGGAACCGCACCGCGCTCCGTACGCGCGCCGCGACGGGCTTGCCGTCACGCAGAGCGGGCTCGAACGTCCACGCGCGCACCGCAGCGAGGGCAGCCGCATCGAACGCGGGGCTCACGCTCACCTCGACCGACGCGTCGGCGACGCGACCGTCTTCCGCGATCGTCAGCACGACGGGAACCACGACGTCGTGATCGGCGCGCTCGGCGGTCGGCCACTCGGGAGCCGGCTGGACCTTCGGCTTCGGCGCGACGACGTCGTGCGCGAGGGCCGGCGCCGCCCACGCGAGCGCCGCCGATGCGACGCCGACCACGAGGAGGCGGCGCAGGATCATCGCCTGCGCTCGTAGCATGAATTGCTCGGATCGTGGCACGGATCGCCGGTGGCAGGTCGACATCCACCGCCCTTACGCGGCACACCGCGCGCTGGATCGTGGACGAGGGCCGGCGATCCGCGCCGGTCGCCTGCGCGTAGGCCGCCGGGAGGAGACGACGATGAACGCTCGCGCGAGGAAGTAGCGATGGTGGGGCGGGACTTCGAAGCGCGCCGCTACGCGCATCACGGAGAGTGAGCGGCGCGCCTCCGCTGCCCGGAGTAGATGCCGCGACGTCCGGAGACCACGTAGGCGATGACGGTGACGAGCGCCACGTGGGGGAAGGCCCGCCCGCCGAGGAGCTCGGCGGCCATGATGGAGAGCGCGATCGGCGTCTTCGCCGCGGCGCCGAACACGGCTCCGATACCGACACCGGCGCCGAGCTCGATGGGTAGGCCGAGGACGCGGGCGAGGACGCTGCCGAGCGTCGCGCCGACGAAGAAGAGCGGCGTGACCTCGCCACCGAGGAATCCTGCCGCCAACGTGATCGCGGTGAAGAGCATCTTCGCGGCGAACGCCCACGCGGGCAGATCGGGATCGTGGAACGCACGCAGGATGACGGGGACACCGAGGCCGAGGTAGTCGCGCGTGCCGAGCGCCTGCGTGAGCACCAGGACCGCGAGCCCGCCGAGCGCCATGCGGAGTGGCAGCCTGCGCATGTGGCCGAAGAGCTTCTTCATGCGCGTGAGGAGCTCGACGAAGGCGATCGTCGCGAGGCCCATCGCGACGCCGACCGTGGCCAGGCGCGCGACGACGTCGAGGGTCAGCGGCACACGGGCGAGCTGCGGGTAGGCGGTGTGAACGACGCCGAGACGCGCCGCGACGGCATCTCCGACGAACGCGGCGACGACGGCCGGCGCGAGCGCGCGCAGCTCGAGGCGGCCGATGGTGAGGACCTCGAGCGCGAAAACGGTTCCTGCGATCGGCGTTCCGAACACGGAGCCGAATCCGCCGGCGATTCCAGCGAGCAACACCTCCCTGCGCACCTGCGCGACGGCGCGGAAGCGCGCACCGAGCGCATCGGCGAGGCTCGCGCCCATCTGCACGGCCGTCCCCTCACGGCCCGCGCTGCCGCCGAAGAGATGCGTGAGCACCGTGCCGACGAGCACCATCGGCGCCATTCGAAGCGGCAGCCGCGCGCCGCCTCCGTGCGCCGCCTCGAGCACGAGGCCCGTGCCGCGCTCGATGGGCTTGCCCCAACGCTCGTAGGCGAGCCCGACCGCGAGGCCGGCGAGCGGGAGAGCGAGCACGATCCACGCGTGGGACTCGCGGAAGCGCGTTGCCGCCTCGAGCAGATGGAGGAACGTCGCCGACGCGACGCCGCAGGCGATTCCGACGAGCGGAGCGAACGCGAGCGAAGCGATCACCCGTCGAACGCCCGCGCTCATCGCGTCATTCTATGCAGCGGAAGCCCATCTCCGTCCGCCATTCGCGCGCGGTGCTCGTCAGGTCGAACGTCGGCACGCGGTCGAGGATGACCGGGTCGAGGTCCTTCGTCGCGACGAGATCGTCGAGCAGGTCGAAGTCAATCGGACGGATGCGCACCTTCATCGTCACGCGATCGGGCGGGGGCAGCGGCAGCGCGTACGTCTTCGTCACCGAGTGGTAGAACGCGGGGTCGCTCGGATCGGCGGTCACCGCGGCCGGCAAGAGCTCGGACTCGACCTTCGCCGCCTGCCAGAACATGTGCACTTCCTTGCCGGCCGTATCGAAGATGCGGTCGCGCAGGAGCCACAGGTTCGGGTCGCCGATCGAGGTCACCGCCTTCTTCTCGGGGACGACGCCGCTCGAGAACACGACGTTGCCACCGCGATAGGCCACGAGCTCGACCCACGCACGCCGATCTTGGGCCGCGCCGCTCGGGAACTTGTGCCCGGCGAACGCGTTGTCGAGCGTCACGTCGGCGACGAAGCCCGCCGGCGATTGCTTCACGCAGAGCTTCGCGAGCAGCGTCGCATCGAGCAGGCGTTGCACCTCGGCACGCTGGGCTTCGGTCTCCGCGAAGGGCGTGAGCGCGACGTCGACGGCCGCGAGCGAGTGATCATGGAGGCGACGTTCGGGCGCGCCGATAACGCCCTTCGCGGCGACGCCGTCCCGGCCGTCCATGTGGCACTTGCCGCACGAGAGCTGCCCGGGCTTCGAGTACAGCGACGCTTTCCACTCGGTGAACGTGCGCTCGACGTGAGCGCCGTGACCGGTGACGACGTCGTGGCACGCGCCGCACATGGTCGAAGACTCGGGCGCCTCGCGGTCGTGCAGCGTCGAGTAGCCGGCGCGGTGCGGGCTCTTCACCGGATCGGCAATACCGCCGCGGAGCACGCCGTCTCCCGCCAACCGGAGCGGGTTGTTGTGCGTACCTTCGACGGCGTCGGTCGTGTGGCAGAAGAAGCAGGTGACGCCGCGCATGAAGGGCGGAAGCTCCTTCAGGTTCAATCCGTCGGTCGTCTTTCCCAAGCGCACCGCGACGGGTGCGTGGCAACCGACGCAGAAGGAGCCGGCCTCCCCCTTCGTCTCGCGCTGCATGCGCTGGTTCATCGCGAGGAAGACCGGGTCTTCACCGGAGTACGCATGCATGCTGCCCGACCACTGTCGGAACTGGTCCGCGTGACACGGCAAACAGTTGTTCGGGTCGAGGAGCGCCTCGCCCGTGAGCGTCGGCTCCTCTTCCGCCTTCGAGCTGCACGACGCGAGCGCCAAGGCGCCCGCGAGGGCGGGCACGAGCAGCGCCGACCAGAGTCCGGTGGTTCGTCGCGTCATCGACGTTTCGCTCCGCGTGCGATCCATTGCGTGATCGCGCACTGCTCGCTCGCGTCGAGCGAGCGACCCGGCGGCATGCGCACGTTGCCGTCCGTCGCCGCGAGCCGTGCGACGAGCTCGCTGCACCCGGGATCGCCGGCAACCACCACGCGCGTCGACTCGAGCATCATCCGGTACGCTTCGTCTGCGTCGTCGAAGGCGAGGCCGCCTTGCCGGCCGGACGAAGCGTGGCAGCTCACCCCCGACTTCGCGCACGTCGGCTGGAGCGTCTTTGCGAACACCTGCTCGTAGCTCGGCTCGTACGCCGGCGTGCAGCTCGAGCTCACGGGCGCAGGCGTGCACGCCGGCCCGGCAGGCGGGTCGTCGTCACAACCGAGCGCGAGCTGGCTCGTGGCGAGCGCGACAGCAACGAGGGTCCGAGCTTGCATGCGGCAGCGCGTCTTCTCATGGCACGACGTGCGCGGAATTGCCAAGCGGATCGGCCGCGCGCGCCGCCGCTCTTTCGCGTTCCCGCGCTCGCGGGTCAGCCTTCCACGCAGAACGAAAAGGCGACCTCCTGCGGAGCGGCGCCAGGGGTCGTGACCGTCACCGTGATCCGCCAAAACCCTGGCATGACGAGATAGATTTTGCTGACTTCGTAGGTGCCATCGCCCTTCGCTGCGACCTCCGGCACGACGTTCGTGCCGTGCGCGTGATCGGGCATGTATGGCGTGACCGCGACCGTCGCACCGTCGACCGGCGCGCCGCCCGCGTCGGTGATGCGAAGCGTGAACGCGTTCATGCTCTTCGCCGGCGGCGATGGAGACGAGGCGAGCAGCGCGACCGTGAGCGAGCTCGCCTTTTTCGTGAGGCCCGCGGCGTACACGTCTTTCCGCGCATCCGCCTCGCACGTCCCCGGCTTTCCCGAGCTCGAGCTGCTGCCGCCCCCGTCGTCGTCGCTCGAGCAGGCCGTCACTCCGCTGGTGGCCGCCAGGAGGCCGGCGACGAGCACGGCCGACAGCCGCGCGGCGCCGGAGAACGCGAGAGGCGTCGAACGCGAGAACCAGAGGCGAGAGACGGAAGGAAGGGCCATGGCTTTGAGCTCCGCTGCCGTGGGCTACGCACGAGCCCCGCGGCAGGTTTCGAAGGATCCGGCGCGGGTAAAACGTAGCACGCGGCGACGTCGGGACGAGCGCGCCGCCGCGTGCGAGGTCACCGCGTGTACGCGAGGAACGTCGTAAGGCCGGTGGCCGCGACAGCGTTGGTCGACAAGCCGTCGATGGGTGGTTGCCACGTCAGCGCGAGCCCCGCGCGTAGGCCCACGTCGGTCTTCAGGCTCGCGCTCGCGCCGAGCGAGAAGGAGCGCTGCGCGCTCGCGGGGGAGCGACGCCCGCCGTAGGCCACGTCGGTCTCGGCGGCGAGGTCGACGAACGCGCCGAGCGTCGCATCGCCCACGAAGGCGATGGCCATCAGGCGAACGAGGCCGCGCGGTCCGAGCGCGCGGTCGATGCCGAGCGAATCGTCGGGCGCCCGCCATGCGCCTTCGACGACGGCGCCGAGCTGCCATTTCGCCGCGAACGTTCGGCGCACGTCCGCGGCCAGCGCGAGCTCCGTCGTGCCGAGCCCCTGGCTCGTGGCCGTGGACCCGACCGTGCCGGGCGAAGGTCCGCTGCTCGCCGCGTCGGTCGACCGATCCACGGTGCCGGTGGGCACGCGGACAGAGAGCGTGAGGCCGAGCGAAGGACGGCGTGACCCGCCGGGCAGATCGATCGCCGGCTCCGAGAGGGCCTCCCAGCGCACGCGGAGGCCGAGATCACCGAGCGCCGCCCGACCGGAGCGGAACGACGGCCCGCCGACGAGGACGTTGCCGTACGCCATCGTCGTGCCGATCTCGATCGCGTCGACCGGACGGTATGCGCCCGCGAGCGCCACCTCGAGCACGCGATCGTGGCTCTCGCGACCGAAGCCCCGATAGCCGCCCTCGTGATCGAAGACGCCGTGGCCGAGCCGCAGCGTCTCCGTCATCGATACCCCCCAGCGCTGCCACGGCGCCGTGAGCGCGGAGCCTGCACCCCCGGGACCGCGGCACGATCCACACGCCGCCACGGAGCGCGCGGCAAGCGTCATCGCCACCGCGACGAACGTCGCGGCGGTCTTCACGAACCTGCTCGACCGCATGCCTAGGGCACGTCGATGGTGAGCAGCGCTTCGTCGTCGCGCCCGTCGTGACGGAGCGTGAGCCGGAGCTCCCATCGTCCCGACATGTAGAGCACGAGCTCGCGCACTTCGTACCCGCCCTGCACGGGCGCGATGATCGGCGGCCGCGTGCCGTGCCCGTGCGAAGGCATCAGGGCAGACGCCTGCGTGAGCTCCACGCCGGGCTGCGTGATGGCGACGCGCAGATCGTTCTTCCCCAGCTTGATCGGCTGCGCGGTCGAGACGTCGAGAAGCGTCTGCGCACGCGAGGTGACGCGCACGCTGCCTTCGCGGAGCTCCGGAGCGGCGACATCCTCGCCCGCGCTGCACGCCGGGACGGCGGCCGCGAGAACGAGCCCGGTGACGAGCGCGCGGGCGACGCGCCGACTAATGGCCGTGACCATTGCCGTCCGCGCTCGCGTCGTGCGCTCCGCCTTCCGAGCCGGCTTCGGTGCTGCCGCCGTCGGCGGCCGGCACGCAGGCGCGGAAGCACTCGTCCTTCTTCGCAGCGCACGCCTCCTCGCTCGACGCCTCGTGCGCCACCTCGTGGCAGTCGTGGATCGCTCCTTCCCCGACATCGAGCGGGTGGCAGCGATCGATGATCTGCTGGCACGAGACGTACGGGCTCGTGTGCCCGCCGCTCGTCCCGCTCGACCCGTGATGGTGGTCGTCACTACACGCAAGAAGCGCAACGACGCTGCCGAGCAGCGCCGCGACAACGAAAACCTTCTTTTTCATGAGACACGCTCCCGACGAACGCGCGCCTCACGCGAGCGCGCGCATTCGTCCACGGCGCGCCTCCGTCGACTCTCGCCGACGGAGTGCGCGCGCTCTGGTTGCCCTGGGCAGGACGTGAAGTGGAGGACTTCAGGTCGTGCGAGGCGGGCGTGGCTCGGGCCGCGGGCCCCACTGCGTACGCTCGAGAGGCGGCGTTCGCGGCGGATCGACGACCCCGAGCGGCGCGAGAACGACGAACGGAGAGTCGGGCACACCGGCGCACGCCAGCGTCCGCCAACCGGCATCGTCCTTGCCGCAGCGGCCCGTCACGCTCGGTGCGCCGTGCGCGTCCTCGTCGTCGTTCAGCTCGGGAAAGCAGAGCGGACAGGCGCAATGCGCATGACCGCCGCGAACCTCGCAGTTGCACGCGTGCTCCGCAGGGCCCGCGACGAGGCGCGCCCACGTGGGCATCGCAGCGCCGACCGCGACCAGCACGACGAGCGCTGCGACGAGCACACGCGTGAGGGTCTGCGGGACGCGCCGGAGCACCGGCTCACCTTACCACGGGCACGCACAATGTGCTGCTCGCGCCAGCGGCGGCGCGGTATGGATCCCCGGCCCACGTGACCCCCTCCGACGGCGCCGCCCGAGCACCAACCACCGAGCCGAGCTCCTTCGAGCCTCTCGCGCGCGCCGTGGCTGCACGGTATCGGTCGCGGCCCGCGTACTGGTACGTGCGTACGAAGCTCGGAATGGACCCCGTCGCACGCGCGGTCCTCGACCTCGCGCGCAACGAGCCGTTCGGCGACCTGCTCGACGTCGGGTGCGGCAGGGGGCAGCTCGCCATTCTCCTCGCGGAAGCCGGCCTCGTGCGCTCGGTTTCCGGCGTCGACTGGGACGAGAGCAAAGTGCGCATCGCGAACGACGCGGCGAAGGAGCTCGCCGTTCCTGCCGCGTTCGCCCAGGGAGACGTGCGCGCCGCGGAGCTGCCCGAGGCGGACACGGTGCTGCTCGTCGACATCCTCCACTACCTCCTGCCGGAAGAGCAGGACGCGGTGCTCGCGCGCGCGGCGTCGCGTGCGCGCCGTCGCGTGCTCGTGCGCGACGTGGATCCCGATCAGGGCAGCGCGAGCGCGTTCACCCGCAGCTGGGAGTGGGTGACGACGACGCTCGGCTACAACCGCGGCGCGCGGGTCGCTCCGCGGTCGTTCGACGAGCTCACGCGCGTCCTCGTCGCGAGTGGCTTCGAGGTCGAACGGGCGCTCTGCTCGGCGAAGGGCATGTCGAACGTCCTCCTCGTCGGCCGCCGCTGACGCGAGCTCACCCGCGCGCGCCGAGGAGCACGCCGCGCTCGCCCAGATCCGCGAGGAGACGCGCTGCGCCTGCGAGCACGTCTGCATCGAGCGGTAGGCCTGCGGCGCGCGTGGCCTCGACCATCGCGTCGGCGAGCGGGCGACCGGCGAACAGCCGCTCCAGGATCGCGGCGGCCGCGGGCGAAAGGTCGAGGTACCGCGTGCGGTGCTCGGCATCGCGATACACGAGCAGGTGGACCTCGCGACTCTCCGGCTCTGCGCGCAGATCGCCAGGCGCGAGCTCGTGGACCGCCGACGCGAGCCGCACGATGACGTGGGGGTCTGCGAACACCAGCGGGCGATCGGGCGCGACGTCGGCGAGCGGCGGCGGCGGGGCCGGCCGCGGCGCGACGGCGATGGTGAAGTCGACGAGCTCGAGCTCCGCGTAGTCCACGATGAAGCGTGGCAGCCGCGCGTCGGTTTGCCAGCGAGGACGTGCCCACGCCAAGAACTCGCTCGGCACGTCGCGGAGGTGCGGAGTGCGCGGCCCCACCGCGGCGAGGAATGCGTCGACGTCCCGTGCGAACGCGCCGGGAGCGGCCGCTTCGATGCGCGCCTTGGTGCGCTCGAGCATCACCGACACGACATTGACGACGTTGTGGCGGACGAGCTGCCGGTACAGCCCGAGCCGCCGCGGCGATGCGAGGAGCGCCTCGGCGTCCTCCTTCGCGACGCCGTGACGCGCGAGATACGCGCGGAGGTCGCCAGCGAGCGCATCTGCGGCGTCGCCGAAGCAGGCGTCGGCGAACAGTGCGTGCAGCCGCGCGACGGGAGAAGACGACGGCGTGCTCATGCCGCGTGCCGCGCCGTCGCGCGCGTCCAGATCGCCTCGATGCGCCGCACCTCGGCGAGGAGCTCGTCGAGCGGCGGAATCGCTTGGTCGCGTTCGAGGAGCACCGGGACGGGCCCCGTCTTCTCGAGCGTGCGCTCGAGGAGCGCGAGCACCTCGTCGCAACAGTCGGCGCCGTGCGTGTCGACGATGAGGCGACCGTCGTTCTCGCGAGGGTTGCTCGGCCGCGCGGCGGGCGCGAAGCCTTCGCCGTCGACGAACCAGTCGTGCCCCGCCACGTGCATCTGCACGACGCGGTCGAGCGGCACCGTCCGCATCCACGCGTCGACGTCGTAACCGAAGTTCGTGGCATTCACGAACGCGTTGTTCACGTCGAGCATGAGCCCGCAATCGGCCTCTTCGCAGACGCGCGCGATGAACTCGGCTTCGGTCATCTCCCGCTTTCCGGGATGGAGATAGAAGCTGACGTTCTCGATCGCCATCGGACGTCCGAGCGCGTCCGAAGCACGCTTGATCCGGTCGGCGATGCGCGTCACCTCCTCCTTCTTGAAGGGGATCGGCAAGAGATCGTGGAGCACGGTTCCACCGAACGTGCTGAAGCAGAGGTGATCGGAGTGCCAGGGGCTCTTCACGCGGTCGAGGAACGCACGGAGCGACGCGAGGTAATCCTCGCGCAGCGGATCGATCCCGCCGATGCTCATCGTGAGCCCGTGCGTCACGATCGGCCACACTTCGGCGGCGCGGTCGAGCGCTTCGTCGTAGTACCCGCCGCGGCCCATGTAGTTCTCGGGCGAGATCTCGACGAACGCGAGGCTCGGCTTCTTCTCCAGGATCTCGTCGACGAAGTCCCAACGGAGCCCGAGGCCGACACCGGTGATCGCGTTCTTCATCATGTCCTCGCGCCTCGAGGAGAGTTCTACCACCGGCCGTCGCGAGGCGACGACGACGCCGGAAAAGGAAGAGGCCGGGCTTTCCGACTCGCGGACGTGCCCGGCCTCGCTCTTGCGCTCGTGCTCGCGCTAGCCGCGCGTCACTTCTTGGCGCCGCACGTGCCCGCGCCGCAGCTCGCGGCGCCGGCCTTCTTGCCGCCCGCCGGCGGGGTGCCGGGCTTCGCGCCGGTCGACGCCGGAGGCGTGGCGGACTTCGGGGCCGCGGTCGTCGTCGAAGCGGGTGCCGTCGGGGCCGCCGCCGGCGCTGCGCCTGCCGGGAGCGCGGGAGCTGCGCTCGTGTCCGGCGTCTTCGTGTCGGTGTGAGCCGCGCCGCAGCTCGCCGCGCCGCCCTTGCCCGCGCCGCAGCTCGCGCCGCCCTTCTTCGCGTCCGCCGAGCACGTGGCCTCGCCGGTCTTGTGATCCTTGCCGGCGCCGCAGTGGCTCGCGCCGTCGCCGGCCTTCTCGCCCGCGGGCGCGACCTCGTTCGCGTTGACCGGCGTCTTCGGCTCCTCGCCGCCGCCGCAGGCCGCCATGAGGACACCCGTTCCGAGGACGGCCAGCGCGCCCGCAATGCTCTCAATGGACAGATTCGGTCGCATCCCTCTCACTCCTTTTCATGTTTGTCCGCGCTCGCAGAACCAGGCTCTCCGGCGCTTCCTCGACGAGCCCTCTCCACCCAACGAGGTGTCGAGGACGGTATCACCACTCCATCAAGACTGCGGCGTGGCGCGCAAATCCAGGCTTACGTCCGCGGTCTCCGCCACCTTCGTGCCGAGCAGATTGAACGCGCCTTTGGCGATTTTGCCGAGGCCGTCACGCGGTTTCACGTCGTGCTCTGCAAGCGTCACGCGGAACGGCTTCTTCGATTTGATCGTGACGCCTTTCGGCTTGTCCGCGCTCGCCCCGGGCGCGTAGCGGAACGTCACCTCGACGTCGGCGTCCTTGTCGACCTTGTGGCCGTGCACGAGGAGCTCGCCCTTCGTCGTCGCCGTCACGGTGCGAATCTCGTCGGCGCCGTCTTTCGTCGCCGGCACCTTCGCGAGATCGGTCGCGCTCAGGTTCTCGACGCTGCGGATCGCGTACGACGCATAGCGGTTCGAGGTCTTCAGATCGTCCGGGAGCTTGCCGCTCTCGCCGTCCGCGACCTCGAGCCACGTCCTCGCGTGCACCGTCTGCGTCTTGTCCTTCTCGGCGTCGGCGAACGTCTTCGTCGTCAACGTCGTCAGGTCCGCTTTCACGTCACCGCGCGCGGTCGCGAGGTCGTGCGGATCGATCTCGAGGGTGCCGGTCGCCCCGTCCGTCACGGCCTTGATGTGCTCGTTCGGTGCGGGCATGTCGATCGACGTCGTGCTCTTCGGGTCGATCACGAGCTTGAGAGCCTTGGCCGCGACCGGCGCGCCGGACGAGGCCGTCGAAGGAGCGAGCGAGCTCGCCGCCGGAGCGGAGGGCGCGGTCTTCTTGTCGTCACAGCCCAACGCGCAGACCGAGACGCCGAGCGCCAGCAGCGGTGCGACTCGCGCGAGCGGCGCGATTGTCCTGTAGACCCGTCCCATGCCCTTCCCTCCCGGCCTCGGTGCGGCAGCGCGTACTCTACGCGTAGCTCCCTACCGCGGTTTCGTTTTTTCTGCCGCCGCGCTGCGGCACGCACCTGGTGCGATGCGCCGCGCGGGCGCGGCTGCGTGCTAAGCGAGACGCGCGGGACGATGGCCACGACTCCGAACGCACAGGGCGACGCCGTCGTCATCCCCGTCGGGGGGATGACCTGTACGGCGTGCGCTACGCGCGTCGAGAAGGCGCTGAAGAAGACGCCCGGCATCGCGAGCGCCGAGGTCAGCTTCGCGAGCGGAGCCGCAAAGGTGTCGTTCGCCGAAGGCGATGCGCTCGAAGCGGCGCTCGCCGCGATCGTCGACGCAGGCTACGAGCCGGCGGCGACGGCACCGCAAATCCGCGCGCACCAGACGAGAGGCGCCGCCGCGGCGCGCGCGCTCGCCGAGCGGAAGGAGCTCTCGCGCGCGGCCGTCGTGATGCTCGGGATCGCCTCGCTGCAGATGCTCGTGTCGATGCCGCTCATGGCGCACGGCCACGGCATGGCGCCGGCGCTCGCCTCTCCGACCGCGCATCCCGCGCTGCGCTGGGCGCTCCTCGTATCGACCCTCGTGGTCCTCGTCCTGGCGCGAGGCTTCTTCACCCGCGCGTGGAGGGCGCTCCGCCACCGCACGGCGGACATGAACACGCTCGTTGCGCTCGGCGCCGGAACCGCGTTTCTCTACTCGGCCGTCGCGACCGTCGCGCCCACGGCGCTCAGCGCGGACGGCTCGCCGCCGGACGTCCACTTCGAGGCGGCGAGCTTCATCCTCGCGTTCGTCATGCTCGGGCGCGCTCTCGAGTCCGGCGCGCGCGCCCGCACGACCGAAGCGCAAGGCGCGCTCCTCGCGCTCGTGCCCGCCACGGCGACGCTCCTCCGCGATGGGGTCGAGACGCGCGTGCCGGCAGACGCCGTGCGCGTCGCCGACGTGTTCGTGCTCCGCCCGGGCGACCGAGCGCCGGCCGACGGGGTCGTGGTCCACGGAGCATCCCACCTCGACGAATCGCTTCTCACCGGCGAGAGCGCGCGCGTCGCGAAGACCACCGGCGATGTCGTCCACGCCGGAACGCTCGCTTCGGGCGGGTTCCTCCACGTCCGTGCCACCCGAACGGGCGCCGACACGCGCATCGCCCGCATCGCGTCGCTCACCGAAGAGGCGCAGTCCTCCCGCGCTCCGGTGCAACGCGCCGCCGATCGCGTCGCCGCCGTCTTCGCGCCGGCCATCGTCGTCGTGGCCGCGCTCGCCGCGCTCGCCTGGGCCGTGCTCGGTCCCGAGCCTCGCCTCGTGCACGCGCTGACCACGTTCGTCACCGTCGTCGTCGTCTCGTGTCCGTGCGCGCTCGGCTTGGCGACTCCTACCGCGATCGCCACGGGCGTCGGCCGCGCCGCGCAGCTCGGCGTCCTCGTCCGGTCGGCCGAAGCCCTCGAGCGCGCCGCGCAGATCGATACCGTGGCGCTCGACAAGACCGGCACCCTCACCGAAGGGCAGCCCGTCCTCGTATCCTTCAACGTCGCGCCGGGCGCCCGCGAAGAAGACCTCCTGCGGGACGCAGCCGCCGTCGAGCACGCGAGCGAGCACCCCGTCGGCGAAGCGATCGTCGAGGCGGCGATCGCGCGAGGGCTCGTGCTGCCGACCGCGGACGCCTTCGTGTCCGAGACCGGTGCAGGCGCACGCGCGCGGGTGGAAGGTCGCGACGTGCGCGTCGGCGCCATCGCATGGCTCGCCGAGGACGAAGGCGTGACGATGACGCTCGCCGCGCCGCCGGACGCCGCCTTCGGCGTCGCGGTCGACGGCGAGCTTCGCGGCTGGGGCGTCGTGAAAGACCGCGTCCGGCCCGACGCCCGCGATGCCGTGGCCCGCCTCCTCGGACGCGGGATCCGCGTCGTGATGCTCACGGGCGACCGCGAGGAGGTCGCACGCACGGTCGCACGTGACCTCGGCATCGAGGACGTGCGCGCGGGGCTTTCGCCGGAGCGCAAACAGTCGGAGCTCGCCGGTCTTGCACGCGAGGGCCGCCGCGTCGCGATGTGCGGCGACGGCGTGAACGACGCCCCCGCGCTCGCCGCAGCCCACGTCGGCGTCGCGGTCGCGGGCGGGACCGACGCCGCGATGGAGGCGAGCGACCTCACGCTGCTCGCGGGCGGCCTCGCCCGTCTTCCGGATGCGCTCGAGCTCGCGCGTCGCACGCTGCGCGTCGTGCGCCAGAATCTCGCCTGGGCGTTCGCCTACAACCTCGTGCTCGTCCCCGTCGCTGCAGGCGCGCTCGTGCCGGCGTTCGGGATTCGGCTGCCGCCCGCGCTTGCTTCCGCCGCGATGGCGCTCTCGAGCATCAGCGTCGTCGTGAGCTCGCTCCGGCTGCGCCGCTTCGTGCCCGACGGCGAGACGCGATAGGATCGTCGGCGCACGACATGCTGACCGTCGTAAGCGCCGTCACCTCGCATCGCGTCTGCCCTTGCAACTGCTTCGCGGAGCTCCCCGCCGACGAGCGCGCGAAAGGCATCGCCGCCGTCTACGAGCTCGACGACGCGCTCCGCGGCTGGGGCTACACGCCGATCTACGACGTGCATGGCGACCGCCTCTGGCGTGAGGCGCAGCGCAAGAACGATCCCGACTATCGCGGCGTGGCCGTGCGCTTCGACGAGTGCATCTACCGGCGACTCCTCGGAAGCATGCTCCACGAGTGCATCCACGCGGCGTGTGGCGACGTGACGAAGGCGAACTACGGCGTGCTCTTCGGTCTGCCCTACTCGGTGCCCGTGGACGTGCCCGAGAAAGACGAAGAAGCGTTCCTCGAGCCCTTCAACTTCGGTGAGGCGCGGGCGTGGGTCGGCGTCTGGATCCTCGGCCGGCATCTCTTCGGTCTCGACTGGAACCTCCGCACCGCGCGCGACATCGGCACGTACTGCTTCGTCGGCGGCAATGCGCTCGTGCCGGCACTGCCCGGCTATCGCGCCGTCGCGCACATCGATCGGCAACACCACCCCGAGCGCTACTACGCGCGCGGTCGCAAGCTCGAGGAGCGCGCGCGCGCGTGGTTCGAGGAAGGCGACAACCTCGCGGTGATGACGCGCGCGATCAAGGAAGCGGCGGCGATCGGCCATCGGAAGCGCCCGCTCCGCTACCCCGCTCCCGAGGTCGTCGCAAAGGCTCCGCCGAAGAAGGTCGGAAGGAACGAGCCGTGCGTCTGCGGGAGCGGGCAGAAGTTCAAAGACTGCTGCGCCATCGGCGGAGCGGTCTCCTCCTTCGCGCCGGCGCTCTCCCGCTAACGCGCCGCGGACCGCTTCGGCAGCGCGGCGACCATTCGCCGGAGGGCCTCCTTCACCTCGCGCTCGTCGTGCTGCGCGAATCCGATCCGCAGAAAGGGTCGCGACTTGCCGTCGTACGCGAACTGCTTTGCGGGCTGGAGCACGAGGCCGAGCGCTTCGGCGTTGGCGGTCCACGCATCCACGGAGACGTCCGGCGCGGCGCGCGCCCATATCGCGGTCCCGCCAACGGGCAGCGCGAACGAGAGCACGGAGCCGAGCTGCTTCGTGAGCATCGCTGCGAGGCGCGCGCGCCGCTCGGCGTAGATGCGCTTGGCGCGACGGATGTGCCGCTGGATCTCGCCGTCCTCGAGCATCTCGGCGATCGCGTGCTCGAGGAGCTGGTCGCCCTGGCGGTCGACGATGCGGCGGAGCGCAGCGAGCCTCTCGACCAGCGGCTCCGGCGCCACGACGAAGCCGATGCGCATTCCGGGAGCGAGCACCTTCGACAGCGTGCCGAGGTACACGACGACGCCATGCACGTCGGCGCTGGCGAGCGGGAGCACCGGACGTCCCTCGTAGTGGAACTCGTGGTCGTAGTCGTCCTCGAGCACGAACATGCGCCGTTCGCGCGCGAGCTCGAGGAGCCGCAGCCGGCGCGCCGGCGCGAGCGTCACCGTCGTCGGAAACTGGTGATGAGGGGTCACGTACACGCCCCGCACGCGCATCGTCGCGGCGAGCCGCTCGACGGCGTCGACGTCGATGCCTTGCGCGTCGACCGGGACGGGCACGAGCTCGGCGCCTGCTGCACGGAGCGCCTCCCACGCCGGCCGGTACCCGAGCCCCTCCACGACGACGACGTCTCCCGGTGCGACGAGGGCACGCGCGACGAGGTCGATGCCCATCTGGCTGCCGCGCGTGACGAGGACGTTCTCCGGTCGCGCAGCGACGCCGCGCGTCGCCGCCACCATGCTCGCGAGCGCGGCGCGTAAAATGGCCGGCCCGGCCGCGTCACCGTACGAAAGCACCTCCACGCATCGCCGGCGCAGCACGCGGCGCATCGCTCGTGCGAGCTCGCCTCCGGGGACGAGGCGCACGTCAGGGATACCTCCACCGAGCGACATGCGCGCGTCGCCGAGACGACCCGCCGGCAGTGGCGCGGGCGGAGGAAGCGGCGGCACACGTGCGGCGCCGAGATCGAAGCCAGCCCGCGAAGCGACCTCGCGCGCGACGCTTGCCGCTGGCGAGAAGCGGCGCGGCGCAACGTCCGGAATCTCCGCGGAGACGAAGGTGCCGCGTGCCTCTTCCGTGGCGATCCAACCCTCGGCCACGAGCTCCCGATACGCGGCGAGCACGGTGTTGCGGTGCACGCCGAGCGACGTCGCGAGCGTCCGCGTGCCGGGTAGCGCGTCTCCTGCGCGAAGGCGGCCTCGGCGGATGTCTGCGGCCACCGCGCGCGCGATGCGCAGGAACGTCGGCCCCTTCTCCGTTGCGTCCACGTCGATCGCGACCGTCCACGTTGCCATCCCGCTGGTCTAGCATCATTGGCGGATCTGGCACTTTGGGATGTACCAGCGTGAAGTCATCCTCGGTGCATGGGAATGCGAATGCGCAAGGCCATCTACCGTGGAACGCCCGACGAGGGCCGCGCGATCTTGGCACGCGCGGACGCGGTTCAGGTCGCGATGGTGGGAGACGACGGGCGGCCGATTCTGCGCACGTTCAACGCGGTCGTCGCGGGTGACGTGCTCGCGTTCCACGGCGCACCCGCCGGTGAGAAGATGGAGGGCGTGGGGCGTCCCGTCGTGGTCGCCGCGCACGAGACCGTCGCTTCCATCCCGAGCTGGTTCATCGACCCGCTGCGCGCGTGCCCCGCGACGACGTACTACCTCGCTGCGCAGGCGCACGGCGTCCTCCGCCGCGTCGACGACCCTGCGCGCAAGGCGCTGCTCCTCGAAGCCTTGATGCAGAAGTATCAACCCGAGGGCCGCTACACGCCGATCGGCGCGCGCGACCCGCTGTATCGGAAGCAGGTGCAGGGCCTCCTCGTCGTGGAGGTGAACCTCGACGACGTGGCCTGCAAGACGAAGCTGGGTCAGAACCGGCCTCCGCACGAACGCGAGCGCATCCTCGAGCACCTCTGGCGGCGCGGCGGTCCGGGAGACGTGCGTGCAATCGCGCTCATCGTCGCGCGCGCTCCCGAGCTGGCACCGTCATTCCTCGCCGTGCCGCCTGCGCTTCGTGATGCGATCGGCTCGCTCCAGTGCGCCTTCGAGGACGACGAGCTGGACGAGGTCGTCGAGCTCCTCCGCGGCGTGTACTGGCTCGAAGGGGCGCCGCGCTCGGCCATCCGAGAGTCGCTCGTCCGTGCGTCCGCGGCCGTAGGCGCTCGCGATCCGAACGGGCGGCTCGTCGGGTTCGCGCGCGCCGTCTCCGACGGCCGCTGCGCATGGCTCTACGACGTCATCGTCGCTCCGGACCTGCGCGCACGCGGAGTCGGCCGCACCGTCGTCTCGCTGCTCCTCGATCACCCCGCGGTGCGCGGCGCGCGTCACGTGCGGCTCGCGACGCGAGATGCGATGCCGTTCTACCGCCGCTTCGGGTTCCGGGACCTCGACGAAGCCCCGCGCCATCCGTGGCGCTCGTTCGAGATGATCCGCGCGAACGCGTCAGAAGCTGCCGCCGAGCCCCAGTCCGTACGTTCCGCCGCCGACGAGCGGCAGGATCGTGGGCTTGTCGAGCCGACCTGACCGCGAGCCGCTCGGTGCGGTGAGCACGAGGACGATGCCGCCGGCGAGGAGCAAGCCGCCTCCCACACCCGCGATGATCGCGCCGGTCTGGTTTCCCTTCGCCGCGTCGCGGTGAGAGTCGGCCGAGCGCTGGTATTCGTCGCGCTCGATGGCCCTCTGCGCCGCCTGGTTCGGACGCCCCGCGGCGACGGCGTTCGCGCGCTCGACCTCCGCGCGCTGCGCGTTCTGCTGCTGGTCTTCGCGCTCGTTCTCCTCCGCGATCGTGAGGACGCCGAGAATCCCGGCGACGACGCCGGCTGCGAGGCCCGCGCCGCCGGCGATGAATCCGATCGTGCGCTGGGTAGACCCGTCTCGACCACCGCCCGCGGGCGGCGGCTCGGTGACGAGCGGCGCGGGGGCAACGGTGGTCGCCGGCTTGTCGTCCTTCGCATCCGCGAGCGCCGGGACCTCCAAGCGATCGACGCCCGGTCCCGCCGGCACGACCACCTTCTGGCGGAACGGCTGCTTGCCTTTCGCGCTCACCTCGATCGTGTGCTCGCCGGGATCGACGGGCACTTCTTTCCCGATGACCGCCGAGGGCACCGTCGCGCCGTCGCGCGTGACCGTGAGCCCTTCCGGCAGCGGCGGCTTGATCGCGATGACGAGCTTGTGGAGCTTCGGCTCGAGCTTCGCCGCCTCCGCGCGCGCGAGGTCTGCGCGCTCCTTCTGGCCTCGCTGCTCGGCGAGACCGGCGGCGGTGCGGTACCAGCCCCACGCGCTCGCCAGCTTGCCCTGACGCTCGTTGCAGAGCGCGAGATTGATCTGCGTGCCGGGCGAGGGATCGGCTTCGTTGCTGCCCGCGAACGCGTCGCACGCCGCTTTGTAGTCCTGCTTCTTCATCGCGCCGAGGCCCTCCTCGAAGAGGTGCTCGGCCGTCGAGGTATCGCCCGCACGGGCGGAGCCGGCGGCGCTCGTGACAACGACGAAGCAGGCGACGGCGAGAGCGCGAGGAAGAGCCGCACGAAGCATCGCGCGACTTATAACACCATCCTTCGTGCCTTCGGCCGCGCGTTCGGCGCGGGGCTCAGCGCGAGTGCTGCTCGACCGACGTGGGCTTCGGCGCGGGCGTCACCACGGGCGGCGGCTTCGGCGGATCGGGCTTCGGCGGCTCCGCCTTGGGTTCGGCCTTCACCTGCGTGGCCGCCGTATGCGGGGTCGGGCCGTGGTTGTGCGGCCGCGGCGCGGTCTGGCTCGCCGCCGCGCTCGCTGGCCCTGTCGCCGTCGACGCGCTGGTCGCCGCCGAGGCGCTCGCCACCGGCGTCGACGTGCTGCTCGCGGTCGCGACCGTGGTCGGCGACGTCGTCGGCGGCGGCGGCGGATCGGTCGCGACGTGCGAGGCCGAGCCGACCGGGTCGGAGCTGCCGTGCGTGCGCTTCGCCCATGCGGCGCCGCCGGCGACGAGCCCAACGAACGCGAGCGCGCTCGCGCCCACCAGGATCCACGTCATCGCCGACGTCTTGGGCAGCCCGGCGGCGGGCGCAGTGCCCGTCGATCCCCACGCCGCCGTTCCTTGGTTGGGCTGCGGAGTGACCGCGCCGAGCGGGACGGTTCCTTTCACGCCGGGCGCTCCGGGCACGCCGGGCGAGGAGCCCGAGCCGGTCGTCGCGCCGATGGCCATCGGATAGTGACCGCTCGGGCCGTGCCCCGGGCTGCTCTGGTGTTGCTGCGGCTGCGAGCGCAACGCGGCGGCGGCGATCGCCGGCGCGGGGTTCGCATCGGGCGAGAGCAGCGCCGTTCCTGGCAGCGACGGCATCATGGCCGCGGACGAGGAGAACGGCGACGTCGAAGGAGCCGCGAACGCCGTGAGCTCGCGCATCAGCTCCGTCGCCGACGCGTAGCGCATCTCGGGCTTTCGCTGCAGGCACCGGGCGACGATGGCCTCGAGGCCGGGCGGGACCTCGGGCGCGCGCGAGCGCACCGGTGGAGCATCGTTCTCGAGGATGGCCGCGAAGAGCTCGCCGAGGTTCTCGCCCATGAACGGCAGCGTGCCAGTGAGGAGCTCGAACAAGATGACGCCGATCGCCCAGATGTCGGCCCGCGCATCGACGCTCTTCGAGCTGCGAAGCTGCTCGGGCGACATGTAGAGCGGCGAGCCGAGCATCGCCTTCGTCGAGGTCCGTGCGGCCGGCGTTTGCGAGAGCGCCTGCTGCGCCTGGCCGGCCTTCGAGATGCCGAAGTCGAGCACCTTGACGACGACCGACCCGTCGCGCCTCTTCGCGAGAAACAGGTTCGACGGCTTCAGGTCACGGTGGACGATGCCTTGCGCGTGCGCTTCGCGAACGCCGTCGAGCGCCTGCAGGACGTAGGTGACCGCGAGGTGCGGCGCGACGCGTAGCTCGCGTTCGAGCACCTGTGCGAGGTCCTCGCCCTCGAGGAGCTCGAGGACCATGTACGCGTAGCCGTTCTCCTCGTCCACGTCGAACACCCGCACGACGTGGTCGTTGTGGATGTTCGCCGCCGCGCGGCCCTCGTTCTTGAAGCGCGCGATGGCCTCGGCGTTTGCGGCGTCGGCCAACATCACCTTCACCGCGTAGCTGCTGCCGAGCGTGAGGTGCTTCGCCGCAAACACGGCTCCCATGCCGCCCTGACCGAGCAGACGCACGAGATGGTACTTGCCGTCGATGACATCGCCGGCTTTCGGCAGCACGGCGGTCGCGAGGGCGGACATCGCTCGTGAGGATAAGGCGCTCGCCTCCACGCCACAAGCAACGCGCTCCTCGGCCCGCGTCATCCATTTCGGCGACGCGGGCCATGTCCTACCTCGTCAGAGCGAGGCGACGTCAGAGATCGCACACCAGCTTCGCGCCGTCGGGCGACGGCCCTTTGCACTTCGTGGTCGGCGCGTCGCAGAGGAGGCTCGCGGTGACGCGTCCGCCGCGGCACGTGTAGCCCGCGATCGCGGCGTACTCGGCGCAGTACGTGCCGTCTGCCTTGCCCTTGCACGACTCGGTGACGTCACGCGAGACGGCGCCGGACGCGACGCGGCCCTTCTTGATCGCGGGCAGCGCCGCCCAGCCGAAGCGCTCGCCGGTCGTGGTCTTCACCGCGCCGTATGCGAAGACGAGGCTCTTCATCGGGGAGTCGTAGACCTTCACGCGCACGAGCGTCGGGCGCGCACGCGTCGACTTCACGCGACGGAAGGAGAGCGTGTCGTGCGGGACGATGAACGTGTCGGTCGCGACGCCGCCGACGCCAGGCGTGTTGTACGCGAGGTTCCAGACGTTGCCGTCGCGGAGGACGTAGTCGCCGACCTTCTTGCTGCCCTCGCCGAGCGCGACCTTCGCGCGCGACCACGCCGGCAGGTTGCCCGCCGAGAACGTTGCGGGGTCTTGTCCGTAATCGCGCGCCGACTTGATGACGTAGCCCGTCGACGCGAACGAAGACGCGCGCGTGATCCGGCGCGTGGCCGCGGTCGGCATCTTGCGGAGCAGCTCGCGGTCCCCGCCTTCGATCGCGGCGAGCGGGATCCAGCCGCTCACGTCGAGCCCCGTGGGGCCGACGTCGATGAGCACGTTGAACGCGTACACGAACGTCTGCTCGGCGCCACCCGCCGGCCGGATTCGCTTCTTCGCGCCGAAGTTGATCTTGGCGCAGGTGCCGGGCGCGGGCGCGAACGCGACGCCGTCGGGTCCCGCCCACGTAATGCAGACGTTGTTCGGATTCCCCGGAGCAGGCGGCAGACCGTTCGCCGCGACGACGCGCCCACGCGGAACGCCCGTCCCGTCGTAGAGCGTCGTGCCCGCCGCGACGTGCCACTTGCCGCCGTCGACCGGGGACGTGACCTTCTGGCCGGTCGCCCGGAGCGCGCTGACGCGCTTGTTCATCTCCGCTTCGAAGGCCGGAGGAAGGTAGCGGTTCCGTCCCTTCTGCGTGTTCGGCACCTGGCAGTTCAGCGGGGACCAGACGCACCGGCAGCCAGGCACGTTTTGACCGTTGAGCCGGCACTTCCGCGAGGCGACCGTGCCGCGGAACTCCGCGCCGGGGATTTCCCCTGGGCCGACGAGCGGCGAGAGGCTGAGCGTCTCGATCGACGCCTCCTCTTCTTCGTCGTCGGCGAGCGGGTTCTCCTCGTCGGCGGCGGGATCGCCCGGAAGCACCACGTCGCCTTCCTCGTCGAACGTGACCTCCTCCTCGTCGGCGATCGGCTCTTCGTTCGCGTCGATGTCGAGCGCGTAGAGCTCGGCGGCCTCGCCCTCGAGCGAGAAGGCCGGCGGCGCGTCTTCGTCTCCTCCCGAGCATCCGACCGAGAGGCCGGCAGCGAGGAGGAGCGCGAGCGCCGCGAAGGTCGGACGGGTCATGCAACATTGCAGGAGCAACGGAAGTGCCATGGCGCGCCGCGCGCATTCGCTTGCGCACGTGCGCCGAAAGGCGCGCGTTTTCCCGGTCGGAAGCGCGCGCGGGATGCGCAAGCGCACGCGCCGCCCGGCAAACCCACACGGATCCAGCGAGGTCCGTGAACGCCGGTCGGTCGCGCAACCGCCTGCGCAAGCGCGAACGCGCAGCCGGGGCGAAGCGCCCGGTTCCGGCCCGCAGTGCGGAGGGCGAGGATGGCGCCGGCCCTGGTCGGACTTCGAGCGGTCGGTCCTCGCCGGCGCGCGCATCCGCCGCCTCGATGGCGCGGACACGCGGAAGTACCATCGACGAGAGATGGTCGCGCGAGCAACTCGACCTCCCGCCCTTCGCTGTGACGGCCGGACGAAGATTCGTCACCGCCTCTGGGTCCGAACGCGCCAGAGCTTGGCGAGCGCTACGGGTACTTCTTCAGAGCCACCTTCGAGATTTGAACTCGAGACCTACGGTTTACGAAACCGTTGCTCTACCGCTGAGCTAAGGTGGCGAACGCACTCGCGATGTAGTCTGCCCAGGGCTCGCTCGTCAATACCTCGTGTGAGGGGAGCCGGTGGATTCTCGCGAGGGGGCTCGCGCCGCTCACTCGGTAGGCGTCGCTAGGCGGCGGCCGTGCGTGTGGACGCGCCCGCGATGCGCATCGCGGCGAGGCGGCTCATCGCCATGATCGTGTGCTGCGGGTTCACGCCGAGGTTCGTCGGGAACACGCTCGAGTCGACCACGTAGAGGCCGTCCGTGCCGTGCACGCGGAACGTGGGATCGACGACGGAGGTCGCCGCGTCGGGGCCCATGCGTGCCGCGCCGAACAGATGCGTCGCGATGGGCGCGTAGCTCCGCGGATCGCGCGGGCCCTCGGAGACGAGACGCACCTCGTCGATCGACCGGAGCACCGGCGGCAGGCCGTAGATACCCGGCCACACCTCGCGGGCCCCTGCCTCGAAGAGCATCGTCGCAATGATGCCGAGCGCCTTGCACGTCGTCTCCATGTCTCGCGGCGTCATCGAGTACTTCACGCGGTCGACCCCGCCCCAGCCCTCCGTCACCGTTCCCTCGGCCTCGGCGCGGACCTGCGCGACCCATACCGCGACATGCGCGAGCTGCGCGAGGCGCTCCGTGAGCTCCTTGCCCACGCCGGGAATGCGTGCGCCCGCGAGATCCGGCGGCAGCGAGATCGTCTCGAGCTTCAACCGATCCGAGCGCCGGAAGTGGATGCTCTCGGCCCCCTGCGTCGCGCCGAACGACATCTGCACGGGTCGATCGAAGAGGCCGGCCATGCCGATTCCGGGATGCGCCTGGAAGTGCCGTCCGAGCGCCGCGCTGCGCACGCCGCTCCGCCGGAGGATGTTCGGCGTCTGCACCGTGCTCGCGGCGACGATGACCGCGCGGCGCGCGCGCAGCGTCACGACGTGGCCGCTCGCGGAGCGCGCGACGATCGAGGTGGCGCGTCCGCCCGCGACCGCGACATGGTCCACGCGACACGACGTGAAGATGCGCGCGCCGCGACGGAGCGCCCACGGCACGTACGTCACGCTCATGCCCTGCTTCGCGGCGGTCGCGCAGCCGGTGAGACACATGCCGGAGCCCTTGCATCCGCGGTCGTAGCGACGCATCGGCGCCGCCTCGATGCCCATCTTCCGCGCCTGCTCGAGGAAAAGGCGGTTGTTTTCGCCCATCACCGCTTCCTCGACGTCGCGGACGCCGAGATCGTGCTCGAGCGCGTCGAAGTGAGGCTCGAGCGCGCGCATCGTGATTGCGTCGCCCAGCCCGAACCGCGTCCGCCAGTCGTCGACCACGTCCTCCGGGACCCTCCACGCGATCGCGGAGTTCACGAGCGTGCTCCCGCCGACGCACCGGCCCTGGAGCATCGGCATGAACGCACGGCCCTGCAGGACCTGCATGCCGGATTGGCGCATCACGCGGCCGAACGTGGAATGCACGTCGACGGCGACGTCACGCGTCTTCAGCCAAGGTCCTTCTTCGACGAGCGCGACCTCGAGGCCGGCCTCCGTCAGCGCATGCGCAGCGACCGCGCCGGCCGCGCCCGAGCCGATGACGACGACGTCGAACGCACCATCGAAGGCGCGGCGCAGTCCTTCGCCGTCGACGACCGCCCCCTCGGGGAGGTCCTCGTCCGGGTGCCGGCGCTCGCCGACGTGCTCGTGGTCGTGAACGTCACTCCGCAGCGTTCTCGTCGTCGTGCTCATGCGCCCCTCGCTTCACGCGTGTCTCGCTCACCGTGCCACTCGCGACCGCCGGTGTGGTCGCGGGTGAACGCCCATTCTTCGTCCGCAAGCCGACGAGCGGCTGCGGAGCGCGAATCGGTGTGCTCATCTGCGCGCGCACCACCGGCGAACGCGCGTAGAGCAGCGTCGCCACCGCCTTCATGCCCATCGTGAGCTGGCGGACGACGTACACGGGGCTCGTGATCAGACGCTCGAGCACGCGCTTGCGGTCGGCGGGTGCGAGCGACGCGATCGTCGCGAGCTTCCTCACCGTGAAGAGCGGCGCGAGCGCGATCATCCAGAGCGTGAGGCGCAGGCCGAGTGACTGCTCGAGCGGAACGGAGGCGAGGACTTCACCGAGGTACTCGCCCGGCTTCATGTCGAGCACGCCGTGCGCGAGCGCGCTCGACGGCGGCGCCGGGTAGATCGCGTCGAAGGCCGCATCGGTCCAGGCCGCTTCGAACGAGAACAGGCGCCGCGTCATGATCTCACCGTCCCTTCTTCTTCTTCGCGCTGGGGTCACGCGTCTCGCTGCGCGCGGGCGTCGCCGCGCGCGCTGCCGGCTTCGTGCGCGCCGTCGCCGTCGCCGTCGCCCGATGGCCGTGGCGCGCAAGCCACTCGTCGTCCATCTGCGTGAAGGCCTGGCGCAGGGTGTTTCGCGCGGTGTCCGCATCGCCGCTCCTCACGAGCTCGATGATGGCGTCGTAGAAGCCGACCGACTCTTCGCGGCGATCGTAGAGCGTCGCCATCAGCGCCGGCTGCTCCTCGGGGAAGCGCGCGAACGAGTTGAGGAGGAGCTCGAAGCCGACGTTCCGCGCGGCGCGGATCACGGCGCGTTGGAAGTCGAGATCGCCGCGCGCATACGCCTGCGTGTCGTGGAGGCGCGACTTCTGCTGTTCGGCGACCGCGCGCATCGCATCGAGGTCGTCCTCGGTGTGCCGAACGGCGGCGAGCGCGACCGCCTCTGCGGCGAGGACGCGGCGGACCTCGAGCATCGACGTCAGCAGGTCGACCCACGCCGGCTCGTCGGGATCGAGCGATCCCATGACCATCGGAAGCGCCTCGAGGCCGGCGCGCTCGCGCCACGCCGCGACCTCGGTCCCCGACCCGTGCCGCGTCGTGACGAGGCCCATCGCTTCGAGCCGCGCGAGCGCTGCGCGAAGCGTGAGGCGGTTGACCCCGAGCGCGAGCGAAAGCTCCCGTTCCGACGGCAGCCGCGACCCCGCCGCGAGGCGCCCCGCCAGGATCTCGTTACGCAGCCGATCGGACACCGCATCGACGACGCTCGAGCGCGCGACGGGACCGAGGACGGCAAGCGTCTCGGTCGGGTCGGTCGGCGTCGGAGGCAGCTTTTTCATTCAGTCGTCCAGTGGTTGAACCAGTTAGCATGCTGCGCGCGAGTGCGCAACGGGCTTCGCACCTGGTGAGCACGGCCGCAGGCGGACCGGCCCTTCGACGCACGAACGTAGAGGATCTCGGTACCCTTCTCACCCCATGATGACGCCCGTGATCGATCTGAGGAGCGACACGGTCACGCGGCCGACGCCGGCGATGCGTGACGCGATGGCCCGTGCGGAAGTGGGCGACGACGTCTTCGGTGAAGACCCGAGCGTCCGCGCGCTCGAGGAGGAGGCGCGCACACTGACGGGCAAGGAGGCCGCGCTGTTCGTGTCGTCCGGCACGATGGGCAACCAGCTCGCGATTGCGTTGCACACGCGCCCGGGTGACGAGGTGATCGTCGGCGAGGGCGCGCACGTCGTCTTCTACGAGAGCGGCGCGGGCGCGGCGCTCTCCGGCGTTCAGTTCACCGTCGCCGGAGCGGGCGGATTCTTCACCCCGAGCGAGCTCGAAGAGCGGATCCACGCGCCGGCGTACTGGTCCCCGCGCACGAGCCTCGTTTGCCTCGAGAACACCCACAATCGTGCGGGCGGACGGATCTTCCCGCAGAACGAGGTCCTCGCCGTCGCCGAGCGCGCGCGCGCGCGGAAGCTCGCGCTCCACCTCGATGGCGCGCGTATCTGGAACGCGAGCGCGGCGACGGGTCTCTCCGTCGCCGACCTCGCCGCGCCGTTCGACACGGTGAGCATCTGCTTCTCGAAGGGCCTCGGCGCGCCGGTCGGAAGCGCGCTCGTCGGCCCTCGCGAGCTCGTGGAGCGCGCGCGGCGGCTGCGGAAGATGTGGGGTGGAGGCATGCGGCAGTCCGGCATCCTCGCGGCCGGCGCGCTGCACGCGCTCCGCCATCATCGCGCGCGCATCGCCGAAGATCATGCGAACGCGCGCGCGTTTGCCGAACGCGCGGGCCGGATTCCGGGAGTGCGCGTCGACGTCGCACGCGTCGAAACGAACATCGTGAACCTCGATCTCGACGCGCCGCTCGCGCCCGACCTCGTGTGCGCCGCCGCGCGCGTCCGCGGTCTCCTCGTCAATCCGTCGGGCCCGAGGCGCATCCGTGTGGTGACGCACCTCGACGCGTCCGCCGCCGACGTGGCGCGCGCGGCGGAGATCTTCGCGGACGCGGTCGCCGAGGTGAAGGCGGCATGAAGCGGCTCGTCGTGGCCGCCGTTGCGCTCGCGTCGAGCGTCGCGGCATGCGCGCCGAACCGCGGGGCAGCGTTCGAGCGCTCGATGGCCGAAGCACGGCGCGCTCACCACGCGGGCCGGTTCGGCGACGCCGCCGTGAAGTACGACGACGCGGCGAAGACCGCGAAGGTGCCGCGCGACGGCGAGTTCGCGAGGTACGAGGCGGCGCTCGCGCGCGTGCGTGCCGGTGACGTCGCACGTGGCGCGCAGGACTTGCGCGCCATCGCGAGCGCGCGCCCGCCGACGACGTACTCGGCGCAGGCCGCGTTCAAGGCCGCAGAGCTGGCGGCCGCGAGCGATCCCGCGAGCGGGCTCCGGGACTTCGAGGAGGTCGTCGTGACGTTCCCGGACGCGGGCGTCGCGCAGGTCGCGCTGCATCGGCTGCTCGCGGCGGACGACGCGAAAGGGCCGGACGCGGCGCTCCCGCGGCTCGACGCGCTCGCGCCGCGCGTCAAAGGCAAGCGCGTGGAAGAAGCGGTGCTCTATGCACGCGCGCGTCGCCTCGCCGGGCTCGGTCGCCGCGAGGAGGCGCGCGACGCGTTCCTCGACGTCGCCGCTCGCTTCCCCTACCCGTTCGGCGCCTACAACGACGATGCGCTCTACCGCGCGTCCGAGATGGAGGAGGCGCTCGGGCGACCGCGCGAAGCGATCGCCGTCCTCGAGCGGCTGCTCGCGCAACGCGAGACGTCGTCGATGATGGGCAGCTACGAGCGCCCGCGTTACATCCCGGCGCTCCTGCGCATCGCAAAGCTGCAAGAAGAGAAGCTCGGCGACCGCGCCGCGACGCGCGCGACGCTGCATCGCCTCTACAGCGACTTCAAGACGTCGACGTTGCGCGACGACGCGCTCTGGCGCGAAGCCGAGCTGTGGCGCAAGGACGGCGACGCGGCCAAGGCGTGCGATCGCTTGGCGACCCTCGCCGGTGAGTTCCCCGACTCACGCTACGTGCCCTGCGCCGTCGAGCGGTGCCCGTCGGTCAAACGGCCGTCGAAGAGCAAGGCTCCGGCGACGTGTCACGGCTATCTCACGCGAGAGGCGACTCCGCACGATCGCGAGGAGCCGCGCCCCACCATCGATACCGGCAGACCCGACGATCCGACGTGAAGCGAGGCGGCGCGCGAACGAGCGCGAGAGCCGCCTCGAGCACTCGCTCGCGGCTCAGACGTCTTCGTCGGCTTCTTCTTCCTCGTCGAGGTCGTCGTCGTCCTCGTCGAGGTCTTCGTCGTCCTCGTCGAAGTCTTCGACGGCGTCGTCTTCGTCTTCTTCTTCGGCCTCGGCCGCAGCGGCGGCCGCCTTCTTGTCGAACTTCACGTCGACGCCGATGTCGCCGAGCTGCGCGTCGAGGAGCTCGAAGAGCTCGTCCACGTCGTCGCCAGACCACTCGTCGAGCATCTCGGTGAGAAACTCGTAGAAGTCGCCGCTGTCGAGGCGGCGCTCGATCTCTTCGACCTGCTCCTCGGTGAACGCCTCGAGGATGTCCTCGCGCAACGTCTCGGTGTCACCCTCCTCGATCGCATCCTGCGCCGAGAGACGAATCTGCCGAACCGCACGCTTGTCGAGGACGATCTCCATCGGTCTTCTCCGAAGGCCAGAAGCGAGATGCCTCGGCCTGCCGTGGCGCCCACGAATACGCAATGCCGTCGTCTCGTGTCAACGCTCTCTCACCATGTTCCCGATTGGTTATGCTGACGGCGATGGACCGGGTGCTCGTGGTCGCGACTGCCGTGTCCCTCGTGGCGTCCTCGAGCCGCGGCGCTCACGCCCAAACGGTCGCGCCTCCCGCCGCCGGGGCAGACGAAGCTCCGCAGCCCGCAGGAAGCGGGGCGGCGGACACGTCCTCGAAGCCGCTGGCCGACCTCGAGAAGGCGCCGCCCCCGCCCACGAACGTCGTCTACTTCCAGTACGGCGTCTCGTTCACGGCCGAGGTCGTCACGTCACCCGGACCGATCTGCGACAACGTCACCGTGCCGTGCATTCTCGGCCCTGGCGGCGGCATCGCCGCGCGCGCGGGCTGGCGCGGCACCGGCGCGCTCTACCTCGGCGGCGCCTACGAGTTCTCGAAGCAGGATCCCAACAAGCTCTATCGGCTCGCCATCCTGCAGCAGCTGCGCGGCGAGGCTCGTTACTACTTCGTGTCGGGTCGCGACGCGGAGCCGTACATCAGCGGTGGCCTCGGGATCGCGGGCTACGGAAACGAGTGGGCGGTCGACACGTGGGGCCCTGCGGGCTTCTTCGGCGTCGGCGTCGAAGCGCAGATCACGCGGCGCACCGTCGTCGGCGTCGGCCTCGGCTATCGCCTCCTCTACTTCCAGCGTTTCACGGACACGACGGGGGCGCCGCGCGACTCGGGCATCGCGCAGCTCATCGGCCTCGACTTCGTGCTCGAGCAGCGCGAGCCGATCTTCACCGAGGGCAGGGCGCCGACGCGCGCGGGTCGTTGACGCGCACGACGAACCGATCCGTGCTTGACGGCCCCGCAGGCGTGATGTCCCATCGGTCCACGTCATGACCTGCACGACGTGCGGACGCGAGAACCCGCCGCACCTGACGTTCTGCCAGGAGTGCGGTCAGAGGCTCGGACCTCGAATCGCCCCACCGACGCCGCCCATCGGGCTTGGTCTCGGTCCCGAGGCGGCGGCGGAGGGTGCGCCTTACGGAGCGGGGCCCTCCCCGCGGGCGCCATCCGATCCCTTCGCGGCACCGCCGCGCGCGGCCACCTCTCTCGGCGCGGGGCCCTCGCCGCTCGGCGCCGCTCCCGCTGCAGCGCCCGCGGCCGTCGCTGCGGAGCCTCCGAGCGGCCCTCGTCGCTGCCGCGTCTGCGATACGGTCAACGCGCCGAACCTGCGTTACTGCACGTCGTGCGGCAGCAATCTCGACCCGCCGGCGGCGCTCGCATCGTCGCCGCGCGCGGCCGCCGAGGCCCCTGCTCCTCCCGCTCCTCCCGCCGTGAGCGCGTCCGCGGCGTTCGGCGCGCCCGCGCACGCGTCGCCCGCGCCCGCAGCTGCGTTGTCGCCGATCGCGCCCGCGCCGCCCGCGCCCATCGCTCCCATCGCACCAATGCGCGTCGTGGATCTCTCGAGCGGTCGCGCCGCCGTCGATGCGCCGCGAACGTGCGCACGGTGTCGAGGCGTCGTCGATGGGGGCGCGCAGTTCTGCAAGTTCTGCGGCGCGCCGCTCGGCGAGCCCGCGCGCGACGTCGGCGGCGCGCCACCTCCGGCGACGTCGTCGGCAGCGCCCGCCGCTTCGGCGCCGCCCGTCGCGCCGCTCCTTCCGCACGAGCGTCTCGAGCTGCCGCGGACGAACGGCCATGCGCCGTCGCCGGCGTACGGCGCGCCTCCTGCGCCTTCGGCGAACATGCCCGCGGCGCGCGCCTTCGAGCCCCCGCCGCCCGCGCCAGCACCGCCCGCACCGGCGCATGCGCCCGCGCGCCCGCCGAGCGCGCCCGTCGCCGCTTCCGGCAGCGTCGCGCGAACGACCACGCGCGGCCGCCTCGTCGTCATCGCCAAGAGCGGCGCGGACGGTCCGAGCTACCCGATCAGCGAGACGCTCGACGTCGGTCGCGCCGAGGGGCAGGTCATCGTCGCGGAGGATCCGTACCTTTCACCGCGCCACGTGCGTCTGACGTGGCGGAACGACAAGCTCGTTCTCCGCGATCTCGGCAGCACGAACGGCGTCTACCTCCGCCTCGTCGCCGCGCGCGACATGAACGGCTCGCGTCCTTCGGCGAGCGAGATCCACACCGCAGGCGAGGTCGCCGTTCCGCTCGAGGACCAAGATCTGATACTCGTCGGGCAGCAGGTGTTGCGGTTCGAGATCCTCAAGGACGGAGAAGCGGGCCTGGGTCCTGCGACCGAGCACGGCACTCTGTTGTTTGGCTCTCCCGCCGCTCCAAGGTACGCTCGGCTTGGACAGCGCACCGTCGAGGGAGTGACCCGCGACGTCTACTACGTACGGAAGGTGGAGACCGTGCTCGGCCGAGAGTCCGGAGATGTGGTGTTCACGGAGGACCCGTTCCTCTCGCGCAGGCACGCAGCCATCCGCGTGCTCGACGCATCGGGGAATGGCGCCGCGCCGGGAACCGTCTCGAAGGGCGGCGACTCGCCGTCGTTCGCGCTCGTCGACCTCGGCTCGTCGAACGGCACTTTCCTCAAGATCCGGAGCGAGGTCGAGCTCGTTCCGGGAGACCACTTCCGCGTCGGCCAGCAGCTGTTCAGGGTCGACTTCGACGTGGCGGGCCGCGCGTGACCCTCACGCGAGAACCGAGGACGAGGGTTTGCTCGTGACGCAGCCCCATACGCCCGTCCCCCCCTCCACCACGACGGAGGCCGAGGGCACTTCGGGCGCCGACGTGCGCGTGAAGCTCTTCGCGCGTACCGACGTCGGCCAGGTGCGCGAGCACAACGAGGACAACTTCCTCGTGGCCGATCTCACCCGGCGCTCGCGCGGACTGCTCGAGGCCAATCGCGCGACGGGCATCGGCGCGCAGGGTGCCGTCTTCGCGGTCTGCGACGGCATGGGCGGCGCGGCAGCCGGCGAAATCGCGAGCCAGCTCGCGGTCGACATCATCTACGAGCGCCTCGTCGACGGTCTCGGCGATCAGCCGATCAAACGCGACGACCTCGCGCGGCGGCTCGTCCGCGCCGTCGAGGCTGCGGGTCTCCGCATCTTTCACGAAGCGAAGGCAGATCGGTCGCGCCGCGGTATGGGGACGACGGTCACCGCCGCGGCCCTCGTGGACGACGTCCTCTTCTTCGCGCAAGTCGGTGACTCGCGCGGCTACATCCTCCGCGGCGAAACGCTGGTGCAGCTGACGCGCGACCAGTCGCTCGTGAACCAGCTCATCGAGGCCGGTCAGCTCACGGAAGAGGAAGCCGAGACCTTCGAGCACAACAACATCATCCTGCAGGCGCTCGGCACGTCCGACACCGTGCAGGTCGATCTGACGTACGCCGAGCTGCGCCGCGGCGACGTCCTCCTCCTCTGCTCGGACGGCCTCTCCGGCATGGTCCGCTTCGAGGAGATCCGCGAGCTCCTCCGTTCGTCGGTCGAGCCGCTCGACATCTGCAAGGCGCTCACCGAACGCGCGAACCAGGCCGGCGGTCACGACAACATCACGGTCATCGTCGTGCAGTTCGACGGCGAGACACTGAAGCCGTTCGACGCGGAGGCGGGCGACGAGCCGCTCAAGTACCGCAAGTACGTCCTCAGCGACGACGGCCTCGGCGACACGCACCCGATCGCGCCCGGCCACGGCACCTCCGCCGCGGGCGGAGCCGGGGCGCCGGCCCCCGACGGCAGCATCCGTCCGTCGGCCTCCGCTTCGCACGGCGCCGCGGGGTGGCACGAACAGGGCCCGCACGGCCCCCACGAGAGCTATGACCGCATCGACATCCCCGGCACGCACGTACCGATCTGGATGGTGGTCGGCATCGTGATCGGCGTCGTCGTCCTGCTCGCCGGGACCGCCTTCCTCCTCCTTCGCTGAGCCTGCGCCGCCCCGCCGAGCCGTGCTTCGTGCGCGTTCGCGCAGCTCGGTGCCGTCACCGTGCGCGGCGGGTGATCTCCAGCGCGACCGCATCGCGCTCGTCCCGTGCGAGGGCCTCGCGCGCCGCGAGCCTCGCGCCCTTCGCGTCACCACGTGCGAGCCGCGACACGCCGATCCAGCTCCACGCGGCGCCCGCTCGCGACCGATCACCATCCGCCGTGAGCGGCGCGAGCACGTCCTCGGCCTCCGCGTACGCCTCGCGGCGCAGCAGCTGACGCGCGACGAGGACGCGGAGCTCCGGCGTGTCGCCGAACCGCTCGCGCGCCCGACCGATGACCTCGTCCGCCTCGTCCTCGCGGTCGAGCCGCAGGAGGCACTCGGCAAGGCCGATGTATCCTGCAGGGACGTCGGCCTCGACCTGGGTGAGGCGGAGGAACTGCTCGCGCGCGTCCTCGAAAGCGCCTCGTTCGAAGAGCCGCCGCGCGAGGTTCACGCGGGAGGCGACGAAGCCGGGGTCCACCTTCAGCGCGGCGCGGTAGTGCTTCTCGGCTTCTTTGCCGAGCGCACGGCGGTCGGCGAGGAGACCGAGCGCGTGGTGCGGCGCAGGAAGGTCCGGGTTCAGGTCGCGCGCCTTGGCGAAGTGCTTCTTCGCGAGCTCGAAGTTGCCGCGCCGCAGCTCGACGTAGCCGAGATTCACCCACGCCTCGGTGAAGCGTGGGCTGTACTCGAGCGCGAGGGCAATGCGCGCTTCGGCCGTTGCGAGGTCGCCCGCGGCGAGCGCGGCCGCGCCGTCGCGGTTCAGCTCGAGGGCCTTCGGGGGGAGCGGAGGAACGGTCGCGCAGCCGCTGACAAACACGAGAAAGAACAGGGACAAACCCGAGAGCGCGAAGACCCACGAAGAACGCATGGTCGCCCTGTCGGCCGCGCAGCCTTTCCAGTTGCGTGGAAGTTGCGCGGAAAAGAGATGGCGCCCATACGCAAGGAACGCGCGCTGCGCTATGGTTAGCCAGCCTCATGAGCGAGCTCCCGAAAGGTTTCGTCACTGCCGGTCACACGGTCCTCTTCTCGGAGAACGAGGCGCACCGTTGTGACGTCTGCGGCGAAGCGCTCGCAGCCGAGGAAGCGTCGTCCGATGGCGATCCCTGGAGCGGCGTCAGCGGCCGCGGGCTCCTCGTTTGGTCGCGCGGCGAAGAGCGTCGCTACCAGGAGCCGCCGCTCTGCCCTTCGTGCGCATCGGCGATCGGTGTGAGCGCGCTCCAGCGTTGGGAAACCGAAGAAGACGAGGGCTGAGGGCGGAGCGCGACTCACGCGCGGGCGCCGCTCACTGGAGCGCGTCGTCGTCGTCAGGTGTCTCCGGGAATTCCGCAGGCGGACGCCTTTCGAGATGCTCGATGGCGAGCGCGCGCACCGCCGGAGCGACGGTCGGTGAGGTCGCCACGAGCCGCAGCTCGTGACGCATCAGGAGCCCCACGACGGGCGCCGCTACCTCGAGGGGCGTGTCGGGGTTCAGGACGAGCGCCATGCGAATGCGTGGACGATGCACCCATCGCGGGGCACGCGCGATCTCGGTCAGCACGTCGGGTCGGCAAGGCCGACGCGCTGCGAGGGCGAGGATGTCCTCCTCGACGACCTTGGGATTCGCGAGCAGCATCCGAATCACGTCGGGATGCGGGTCGCGGACGAGTCGCTCGATCGACGCGCGGTCCGGTCTACGCGCGAGGCTTTTCCGTTCGCCGAGCGTGAGCGGACGTCCGCGACCGTAATCGGGGACGCGGTCGTCCTCCGGGTCGGGCACGTCGCGCGGCGGCGTCGTCGAGACCGGCTGACGTACGAGGCGCTCGAGCGCGAGATGCGGCACGCCCACGGCCTCTTCGCGTAGGAGCCGGACCACCTGCGCGCACGCCGGATCGTTGAGCGCGTCGACGAGAGCGACGAGCGCCTCTCGCGCGGAGGCCTCCGCTTGTTCGGCGCGCGCGCAGACGACGTCGAGCATCTCGGCGAGGTCGGCGACCTCCGAACGGAGCAGCACGCTACGTACGTACGCCGACCGAAGCCGCGCTTCCGGGAGCGAGCACGTCGTCTTCACGAGCGCGTCGGCTCGCTCCGTCGGAAGGGCCACGGTTCAGAAGCCGAGGTTGATCGGCTTCTCCTTGCCGGGCGCGGTCGAAGCCGCCGTCGCGGTGGGCGGGGCTGCGCTCTTCGCGGCCGAAGCGGTCGCCTTGGTGCCCGCGGCGCCCGCGCCTGCCGCCGTTGCCGCGCCTACGGTTGGACGCGTCGTCGGCGCGGCCGTGCTCGTGGCGCTCGCGACGGTGGGCGCCGCGCTGGCCGAGGCGGGTGTCGTCATCGCGGCGGGCGCAGTCGCGGTCGCGCTCGCCGTCGCGCTCGTCGAGGAAGCCGTCCCTTCCGCGGCGGTGGTCGGGACGGCGGCCGCGCCGGACTCGGATGGCAGCGCGGAGCCGGACGCAGCCGTACCGCCCGCGTGCGCGCTTCGTCCGCGAACGAGCGCAAAGCCGCCGAGCGCGATGCCGACGATCGCGATGGCGGCGATGCCGACGATCAACGCGAGCGGTGGCGACTTGCGCGGCATCCCGGCCGGGGGCTCCACGCCCGAGAACGTCGCCGCAACCGGGTTCCCGGTCGAAGGGCCGACCTGCGCGCCAGGCGCCATCCCATACGGCGCTCCGCCCGCGGCGTTCGCGTGGGGCGGCGCGTGCCCCGGCGTGTTCATCAACGGGTGCGGCGTTGCGAGAGCGGCCGTCTGCTGCGGCAGCGGCGTGTTCGGTACGTTGCTGCGTACGGCGAGGCCGTGCGGATCGCCGAGCACGGCGGTGCGCTGCGGAATGCCCGGGAACATGTCCGTCGGGTTCGTCTGCCCCAGCGCCATGGCGAGCTCCTGCGCGAACTCCTTCGCCGTCTGGAACCGTCCGTCGGGGTTGCGGTCTGCCGCGCGCGCCCACCACCGATCGAAGCCCGGCGGGACGTGCGCGTTGTACGTCGACGGCATCGGGATCGGGTTCACGATGATCTTCACGAGGAGGTCACCGAGAGCCTCGCTCTCGAACGGAAGCCGCGCGGTGAGGCACTGGAAGACGATCACGGCGAGCGACCAGAGGTCACTCCGCGCATCGACCGACTTGATGCCCTGCGCCTGCTCGGGGCTCATGTAGTACGGGGTGCCGAGCATCGCGCCCGTCTTCGTGTTCGACCCGTCGAGGCCCTGCGAGGTCTGCTTCGCGACGCCGAAGTCGAGGATCTTCACGACCTCCGGGTTGTCGTCGTCGCGAACGAGGAAGATGTTGTCCGGCTTGAGATCGCGATGAACGATCCCGGCCTGGTGTGCCTTCGCGAGCGCGCGGCAGACCTGCTGCGCGATGGTGTTCACGGCCGCGGGCGTCAGCACTCCCCCGCTCCGTGCGAGGCGCTTGCCCAAATCTTCACCCTCGAGCAGCTCCATCGCGATGAACGGATGCCCCTGCCAGACCCCGTGGTCGAAGATCTGCACGACGTGAGGGCTCTGGAGCTTGGCGGCCGCCTTCGCCTCGCGCTCGAAACGCGCATGCGCCTCGGCCGCGTTCGCGAGCTCGCCCTCGATGAACTTCACGGCGCACGGGCGGTCGAGGCTCAGGTGCATCGCCTGCCAAACCGAGCCCATTCCGCCTCGACCGATCATCCGCACGAGGCGGAACCGGTCTGCGACGACCATGTCTTCCTGGAGGACCATCGCACCCCGCGCTTCGCCCTTCCTACGCACGAGAAGGAAGGTCGATCCAGGCTAACAGCCGCGGCGCGTGCGCGAAAGCAGCGTCACCGGAGGAGCGCGACCAGCTCGCCGTGGCGGCGGACGCGGACGGGCACCGCCTCCGGCAGCTCGGCCCCGATCGGGCACGGGTCGCCGCGGAAATCGAAGACCCAGGCGTCCGCCGGGAGAGAGTCGAGGAAGTTCTGGACTGACGCGTCGTTCGCGGCGTCCACCTCGCCGGGCGTTTGCGGCTCGCGCAGCCAACGCGCCTCGTAAGGGGCGGAGTGGCGCTCGTCTTCGCTCTCGTCGTCGGCGCTCGGTGAGGCGACGGCTTCGAGAAAGACCGCACAACGCTCGACGTATTCGAGGAGCGAGCGCGCGACGAGAGTCGCAGGCCACGAGTCGTGACCGAACCACCAGAGCCTACACGAGGGCTCGCCGGGCTCGAGATAGAGCCCATCGCCGTTGCCGTAGTCCATCACGAGGAACAGCGGTCCCGCGCCGACGTGACCGCCGTCGAAGAGGCCTCCCGGAGGACAGAGGGAGAGCTCGGCGTGCGCCTCGGACGCGGGACGACCGGAGAGATCCTTCGTGACCGCGAGAAGGGCGCGCAGCTCGGACGGGATTGCGCCGCCGAGGCGCGCCGCGATCGAGTGGAGCTCCGCATCGGTCGCGGCGGGCTCGACGTGGACGCGCTCGTTGCCCTCGTCGGCATCTGCGAGCTCGATCGCCGCCATGCGTGCAACGAGGCTGCGGAAGGTGTCTTCCAGTGCGGACACGACGTGCGGAGCCTATCACTGCGAGCGCGCGCCTCGGTCGCGCGGTGCGCTAGCCTGCTCCGAAACGAGCGGCACCATGGCATCGTCCCTTCCGAAGCGTGTGCTACCGATCGCCGGCGCCTTCGTCATGGCAGTCGCCTGCTCTCGGCGTGAGCCGAACGACGCCGGCGCGTTCCGAGCCCCGGCGTGCCGTTCGGCGCAAGCGGTGGTGGCCGAAGAGGCGAACGACCGTGGGCGCCTCCGCGCGTCGTGGCGCGCCGCGATCGCGCAGCGGATGAGGGTCTACGACGAAGTCCTGTCGGGCACGCGCGCCGCGTACGTCGGCTTCGTTCGCGTCGGCGACGTCGTCCACGGGCCGCTGCGCGGGGTGGTGGCCGACGACGTCGTCGACGGCATGACGGTGCGCAGCCTCGGGCTCGGCGGTCCCGTGAACACGGGCATCACGCTCGCGCCGAAGACACCACGGCAGCGTGGCGCGTTCGTCGTGCAGCTTCCGAACGAGGCGGTCGAGTGCGGGCACTGCGTCGATCTCGACACGCGGGAGCTTTCGCTCGAGCCCGTGATGCGGTTCGAGCCGCGCCGAGACATGACCGTCGAGCTCCGCCGGCTGCGCCCGAGCGAGATCGACGTCGCGCGCGCAACCGCGCTGTTCCCGTGGCTCGAGCGCGCGCGTGTCGAAGGCACGGAGGTCGTCGTCGCCGGCGCGCGAGAAGACGTTTACGTCGAGACCGCTCGCCCTGCGCACGTCGAGCCGCGTTTCGCGAGCTGCGAGCTCTCCGCCGTGCACCCTCCCGAGGTCCGCATCGCGACGAGCTGCCCTTCGACGTGGCGCGTGCACTTCGCGAGCGACGCGACCGAGCTGCGCTGCTGCTCGGCGCCGCCGTACCACGGTCCTGCGAGGAGCGGCTACTATCCGGAAGACTGCGTGAGCGTGGCGACGGAGACCCGGACGCCGTGATGCGCGGCTCGGATCTGCACGTCGCTCGCGACGACGACCCGCGCGAAGCATGAAGCCACGTTGCTCGGCGAGAACTCTGGAGTGACGCGCGCGTCGCACGTAGAGTGGGCGGTCATGCGTCGCTCGATCGCTTCTTTCGTCGCGCTCTTCTCCATGCTGCTCGTTGCGTGCTCCGGCGACGAAGGCGCTCCGGGACCCGCAGGTGACCCCGGCCCCGCCGGGCCGGCCGGGCCGCCCGGCGCGAAAGGGGACCCGGGACAGCCGGGCGCCGCTGGCGAGGCGGGAGCTGCAGGCGTCGTCGCCGTGCGTTCGTTCGCCACGTCGAACATCGCGCCGAACCTCCCCGCGAACACACCGACGAGACCCGCCGGATGCCAGACGCAGCCGTACGTTGCCGGCGCGAACGAGAGCGCGATCGTGAGTCTCGATGCCTCCGTGCTTCCGACCGTGGCGGCGAACGCAGTCGTCTACGTCTCCGTGGGCGCAGGCCAGAACGGCGGCGCTCTCGCAGAGATCCTGCCGCAAGCGGTCGAATCGATGAGCGACGGCGTCGCGAGCGCCGGCGTGCAGGCCCTCGTTCCGCTCACCGCGGGCACCAGCTACGTCTTCGGCGCGATTCTCGAATCGAGCAGCGCAGTGAACCTCGTCAAATCGAGCTGCACCGGCGTGGCCACCATCGTGAGAACCGCCCCCTGAAGCTCGGCGCGCGCGTGGACTGTCGAACCAACGCGCCGCGGTAAACGCGAGGGCGCGGCATGGCGACTCTTCGAAGTGGCAGTTGCCATGATCTAGAGTCACGCGCATGCAGACGACGACCCCCGACCCGGCGCTCGTGGAGCTGTCGCGCATCTTGGAGAGCGCCGGTGGCCTCGTCGCAGCGTTGCGATTTCTGAACGGCCGCACGCCACACCGGTTCACCGGCATCTACCGCTACGACGGTGACATGCTTCGGAACGTGCGGCTCGTCGATACGTTCGACGAGCGCGTGACGAAGGGCGACGACGTGGCGATGGCCGATGCGTACTGCGCGATCGTCGGCGAGCGACGCGAGGACATGATGTTCTCCGACGCGAAGAACGATCCGCGCTTCGCTCACAAGCCGGGCAGCCCGGTCGTCTGCTACTGCGGCGTCCTCCTCGTCGACGAGCGCGGTGAGCCGTTCGGCACGCTCTGCCACTTCGACGTGAAGCCGTGCCAAGCGCCGACGAACGACATGCCGCTGCTCAGGGCGGCGGCGCCGCAGATCCTCCGCGCGATTCGACGCGAAGAACGCTTCTAGACCCGCTCGCGATACGGCTCCGCCGACGCGACCGCGTCGACGAAGGCATCCGAGCGCGAGGCCGACGCGCGGAGGGTCGACGCACACCTCGACCAGAGCTCCATCTCGCGCGCACGCGCGTCCGCGGACGAGCCCGCGGACGAGCCCGCGGGCGGCCGCCACTCCGCGGGGCGAGCACAGCCATCGCAACGAGGTCCGTCAGCGAGCGCGACGCAGGCTAACAGCGGCAGCGCGGCCGCGGAAGGAACGGAACGCCGCGCCGTGCGGGCGCATCGGTAAGTGGTTCGAGTGCGCGCGCGTGCGAGCTTGGGTCTTGCTACCGGCGCCTCGGGACGCACAATGGGGATCCTCCCGTGATCGACGACTCCACGCTCACTCTCGCGCAGCTCGAACGGCCGCGCTTGCCGCTCCCGGTGCTGCGCCCACTCGCGACGCGCGCCGCTGCCGCCGGTCCGCCCGACCCCAAAGATCCGACGAACGACCCCGACCACGGGGAAGACGTCGATCTCGAGGACAAGCCGGTCTCCGCGACTCCTCGTCGATACAAGGTCATCTTCCACAACGACGACTACACGACGATGGAGTTCGTCATCGAAGTGCTGAAGCGCTTCTTCCACAAGACGGACACGGAAGCCGTGCACATCATGCTGACCGTCCACAAGACCGGAGCCGCCGTCGCCGGCGTCTACACACGCGATGTCGCCGAGACGAAGTCCACACAGGTGATGGACTACGCCCGCGAGAACGGAATGCCGCTCCTGCTCACCACCGAGCCCGAGTGACCGAGCATCTCAGAGAAGGTCCGAAGGAAAGCTCCCGATGAGAATCAGCCCCGAGGTCGAGATTGCCCTCTCGCTGGCCGCAAACGAAGCGGCGCGGCGCCGGCACGAGTACGTGACGCTCGAGCACCTCCTCTATGCGCTCATGTTCGACGAAGCGACCGCGCTCGTCGTGAAGCACTCCGGCGGAGATCCCTCCGCGATCAAGAAAGAGCTCGAGCAATTCCTGACGGACCAGCTCGAAAGCGTGCCGGAAGACGTCTTCAGCACACCGACCGCGTCGCTCGGAGTGCAGCGTGCGATTCGCCGCGCGATGAGCCACGTTCAGTCGAGCGGCAAGGACCAGGTCACCGGCGCCAACGTGCTCGTGGCCGTGTTCGCCGAGCGCGACTCGCCGGCCGTCACCATCCTCGAGAAGAACGGCGTCACGCGACTCGACGTCGTCGCGTACATTTCTCACGGCATCTCGAAGGCGGACGAGCCCGGTGAAGACCGGGCCGACAAGGAGCCCGCGTCCGTCGACGGTGGCGAAGAGGGCCCGCGCTCGCGGCGTGACCCGCTGAAGGCCTATGCCATCAACCTGAACGAGGAAGCGCAGAACAAGCGTATCGATCCGCTCGTCGGGCGGTCGAACGAGGTCATGCGCATGATCCAGATCCTCGCGCGCAGGAAGAAGAACAACCCGCTGCTCGTCGGTGACTCCGGTGTCGGCAAGACCGCCATCGTCGAGGGTCTGGCGCTGAAGATCGTCACCGGCGACGTGCCGAAGGCGCTCGAGAAGTCGACCGTGTACTCGCTCGACATGGGCGCGCTCATCGCCGGCACGCGCTACCGCGGCGAGTTCGAAGAGCGTCTGAAGGGGGTCGTGAAAGCGCTCCAGAAGATCGACCACGCGATCCTCTTCATCGACGAGATCCACACCATCGTCGGCGCCGGGGCGACGAGCGGCGGTTCGATGGACGCCTCGAACCTGCTGAAGCCCGCGCTCGCGTCCGGCCGAATGCGCTGCATCGGCTCGACCACCTTCGAGGAGTTCCGCCAGCATTTCGAGAAGGACCGTGCGCTCTCGCGGCGGTTCCAGCGCGTCGAGGTGAACGAGCCCTCGATCGAGGACACGCGCAAGATCCTCGACGGACTCCGGCCGAAGTACGAAGAGTTCCACGGCGTCACGTACACGAACGAGGCCCTCGATGCGGCGGCGACGCTGTCTGCGCGGTACCTCCACGATCGACGCTTGCCGGACAAGGCGATCGACCTCCTCGACGAGGCGGGCGCGGCCGCGAAGCTCGCGCTCTACAAGGGCGAGAAGCCGCCGAACCTCCTGCGCGACGAGCCGGAGGCGGGAGACGCGGCGAAGAAGGCCGCCGCCGACGGCGCCGCGAATGGCGCTGCCACGAACGGCGCACCGAACGTCGCGCCGGCCGCAGGCGGCGGCGAGGCGCAGAACGGCAAGATCGTCGTCGGCGTCGTCGACGTCGAGACGGTGCTCGCGCGCATGGCGCAGATCCCGCCGCGCGAGGTGTCTTCGAACGACAAGCAGAAGCTGAAGACGCTCGAGATCGACCTGAAGAAGGTCGTCTTCGGTCAGAACCGCGCGGTCGAGCAGCTCGCCGCGGCGATCAAGCTCGCGCGCGCCGGCCTCCGCTCGCCCGAAAAGCCGATCGGCAACTTCCTCCTCACGGGCCCCACCGGCGTCGGCAAGACCGAGGTCGCGAAGCAGCTCGCGAAGATCATGGGCATCTCGTTCATCCGCTTCGACATGAGCGAGTACATGGAGCGCCACACCGTCTCGCGCCTCATCGGCGCGCCGCCGGGTTACGTGGGCTTCGACCAGGGCGGTCTCCTCACCGACGCGATCGCGAAGACGCCCCACGCGGTGCTGCTCCTCGACGAGATCGAGAAGGCGCATCCCGACGTGTTCAACGTGCTCCTCCAGATCATGGACCACGGCAAGCTGACCGACAACAACGGCAAGTCGACGGACTTCCGCCACGTCGTCGTGCTGATGACGAGCAACGTCGGCGCGCGGGACCTCGGGCGACGCGCGGTCGGCTTCGGGGAGCGCCGGGCCACGGGCGACGCGGAGCGCGAGTACAAGCTCCTCTTCAGCCCCGAGTTCCGGAACCGGCTCGATGCGCGAATCGCGTTCGACCCGCTCTCGAAGGAGACGATGGGCAGCATCGTCGACAAGTTCGTGAAGGAGCTCACCGGACAGCTGGCCGAGCGAAAGGTGACGCTCACCCTGAGCGAGGCCGCCCGTTCGTATCTCTCGGAGAAGGGTTACGACCCCGACTTCGGCGCACGGCCGCTCGCCCGCGTCATCCAAGACGAGGTGAAGCAGCCGCTCGGCGAGGAGCTCCTCTTCGGCGCCCTCGAAAAGGGCGGAAGTGTCGTCGTCGACACGGAAGACGCGACGGTCGAAGACGAAGCAACCGGAGAGAAGAAGCCGGGCAAGAAGCTTCGCTTCACCTGCACCGCGCTCCCGCTCGACGAGCAGAAAGACGACAAGGAGAAGGCGGCCGGCGAGGGCGCGAAGTGAGCACACGCGCCCGCGGGCTCGTCGCCGTCGGCGCGCTCACGCTCGCCGCGGCGTGCGCCGCTGCGTGCGCGCGTCAGCTCGACGTCCCGGAGCCGCGCCCTGCGGGGACGGCGAGCGCCAGCGGAACTCCGACGTCACCGGCTGGTGCGGTCGATGCCGGGGAGACAGGCGCACGCGACGCGTCCGCCGGGATGCACGCGACGCCGTACACGGCCGCTCAGATCCGTGACGCCACGAAGCCCGGACGGACGTACCGCTACCGCGTCGAGGCCGAAGGGCTCCCGGCGGGGCAGAAGACGATGACGTTCACGTCGGTCGATGCCGCCGGCGCCGAGGTGTCGACCGACGGCGCAGCGCCCACGCGCGTCACGTGGGACGAGCTCCGGAAGCACGCAGAGTTCCCCGAGCCGGTCGTTTCCACGCGCGAGGAGAAGATCACCGTGCCCGCGGGCACCTTCGACTGCACCGTATACGTCGTGCAAGGCGAGCCCGGTGAGGTGCGCACGTTCTACTTCGCGAAGGCGTTGCCCGGTGCGCCGGTTCTCTTCTTCACCACGAAAGACGGCAAGCGCGTGATGACGAGCACGCTCGTCGAGCACCGGGCGAGCGGCGCCGTCGCCGTCGCCGCGCCCGCGCACGGCAGATAGCTGAGCCATTCCATGGGTCTCGCCGCCTTGCACTGAACGCCTGTTCTGCTACGTTCCGGGGGTGTCGCGCTACCTCCCCGTCGCGAATCCGCCGAACCCGTTCGCGAAGGCGTCGTTCGAGTACGAGCTCGAAGACAACCCCGGCGCGCCGCTGCAGGTTTTCGAGGATCACACGCGCAGCATCCTCGCGACGAACGACAGCCCGGATGTCGGCTTCAAGTGGAGCGTGAACCCGTATCGCGGCTGCCATCACGGCTGCGCGTACTGCCTCGATCCGGAGACGCCCATTCTGATGGGGGATGGCGCGGCGCGCCCGATCCACGCGCTCCGCGTCGGCGATCTCGTCTACGGCACCGTGGTCGAGCGCGGCCGCCGCCGCTACGTGCGCACTCCGGTGCTCGCGCACTGGAACACGGTGAAGCGCGCGTTCCGCGTCACGTTGAATGACGGCACGGAGCTCGTCGCGAGCGGCGACCATCGTTTCCTTTCCACCCGCGGATTCGCGTACGTGAACCACGTACCGCGCGGCGGCGAGCGCGGCGAGGTGCTCGCCCCGGGCACCCGCCTCGTGGGCACCGGCGCGTTCGCGCAGACACCGGTCGCGACACCGGACTACCGGCGCGGCTACCTCGCAGGCGTGAGCTGTGCGCGTCGCGACGCGCGCCCGTTGCGGCTTGCGCTCGTCGACCTCGAGCCATCGCGGCGGGTGCGCGACTACGTGCAGGCTCTGGACACTTCGCGCATCGCGGACGACGCGAGCGTCGCGGTGCTCGCGCGGGCGAGCGGCGAAGACCGGCACGTCACGGCACTACGCACGTCGCCTCTCGGCCACGTCGAACGCACGCGGCACGTCGTGGCATGGCCGGCGGCGCCGTCGCGCGAGTGGTCACGCGGCTTCCTGGCGGCAATGCTCGATGTCGAGGGCGAGGCGCACGGAAACGTTCTCGTCGTGCACGCGTGCGACCGGCGCGCGGTCGAGGCGACGTGCCGCGCGCTCGAGGCGCTGGGCTTCGAAAGCTTCGCGGCTCGCGACGGCGCGATCACGATCCGCGGAGGTCTCGGTGCGACGCTGCGGCTGGTTCATACGGTCGACCCGGCGGTACGACGCAAGTACGACCTGCACGGCCAAGCGCTCGACGCGCGCAAGTCGACGCTCGAAGTCGTTTCCGTCGAGGACCTCGGGTTCGAGATGCCGATGGTCGACATCACGACCGGCACGGAGGACTTCGTCGCGAACGGAATCGTGAGCCACAACTGCTACGCGCGGCCGGGCCACGAGTATCTCTCGTTCGGCGCGGGCTCCGACTTCGAGCGGAAGATCGTGGTCAAGCCGAATGCCCCTGCCCTGCTCCGCGAAGCCTTCGAGAAGAAGTCGTGGAAGGGCGATCTCGTCGTGTTCAGCGGCGTGACCGACTGCTACCAGCCGCTCGAGCACACGATGCGCCTCACGCGCGGCTGCCTGGAAGCGTGCGTCGAGTACCGGAATCCGGCGGGGTTCATCACGAAGTCGCCGGTCATCGAGCGTGACATCGAGCTCCTCGCCGAGCTCGCACGCGTCGCTCGATGTCGCGTGAGCATCAGCATCCCGTTCTGGAATCCCGAGTACGCGAAGGCCATGGAGCCGTACGTGACGCCGCCGGCGCGGCGGATGAAGATCGTCGAGCGCCTCGCACGCGCGGGCGTCCCGGTCGGCGTCAGCGTCTCGCCCATCGTCCCAGGGCTGAATGACGAAGACATCGGCGAGGTGCTCGAGGCGGCTGCGGCCGCAGGCGCGACGCACGCCTTCTACGTGCTCTTGCGGCTGCCCGGCTCCGTCAAAGACGTGTTCGAAAAGGCGCTTCGAGAGCGGCTGCCGCTGCGCGCGGAGAAGGTGCTCCGCCGCTTACGAGAGGCCCACGGCGGCAAGCTGTACGACTCGCGGTTCGGGATGCGTCAGCGCGGCGGCGGAGTCTACGCGCAGACGATCGACGCGCTCTTCACCAAGACGGCCACGAGGCTCGGTCTCGTCCACGAGATGGACGAGCCGGAGCCCGAGCCGGAGCGCGTGACGTTTCGGCGCCCAGACCGATCGCCGCAGCGCTCGTTCGGTTTCTGACGGCGGCGGTTCGCGGTCAGGGGCTGCAGCAACGAAAGCCGCGCGCGGAGTGGTGGGTGTCTCGCCCGCGCACGCCCGTCGTCGCGCAGTCGGCGCTGCGCTCGCCGCCGTACCAGCTCTCTCGGATGCGACAGTCGTCGGTGGCGCCTGCCGTTCCGGTGCAGGAATCGACCCACTCCGTCGCGTTGCCGAGAAGATCGTAGATGCCGGGGTAACCGCCGCTGCACGCGGGAGAGCTGGCGACGTTCCAGAGGCCGCCGCCGTCGGTGGGAACGACGTTGCAGACCGCTGCATCGGCGGACGCGTCGCCGTAGGGGCGACGGCGGGTGCCGCCTGCAGAGCACGCCGCGAACCATTGGTCGACCGCGGGATCGTCGACGTCGAACGGCGCAGTCGGACCTCCGCCGATCGCGCCGCAGAGACGCTTCCCGGCCCATGCACAATACATGTACGCGTCGCACCAATCGACGTCGGTGACCGGCAGCGTGTCGCCGGCGACCGGCCAAGCGCCCGGCGTGTACGAGGTGTTCCACGCGCACGTCGCGGGCGGCGCCGGGATCTCGGTGGGGCTCGCAGCGAGGAACGCCTTGTAGTCCGCGACCGTCACCTCGGTCGCATCGATGCAGTACGTGCCGACGCGAATGCCCGTCGGTCCCGCGCGACCGACGCATGGTCCGAACGCGTCCGCCCCCGCGTCTGCGTCAGGGGTCTCGCGCGGATCGTCCGGCGGGGCGTCGGTCGGTGTGGCGCCCTCCGCCGCCGACGACGCGCCATCCAGCGCGCCTTCCGCGACCTCGGACGCGAGCCCGTCCGTGTCGACGACGAGCGAGCACGCGGCGAGCGCGACTCCGGCCCCGGCGACGGCAGCGACGACGTGCTTCCGCATCCTTTCTGAAACGATAGGAGAAACCGCGCCGAGAATCCGGCCCGCCTCACCCGACGGCGCGACCCCGATCCACCCGCCCCGGCCACGGAGCGGCGCGAAAAAGAACCCCGGAGCGTTGCAGACTCAATCATTTCAGGCACTTACATTCGGGCGCGCGGGTGGAACCATGTGTGCTTGCGGGAGCGCATGATTCGATTCGACGCGGCCTGGGTGGGTCGAGCGACCGCCCTGGCGCTCGCGGTGGCGGTCGCGGGTGCGTGCGGCGGAGGGAGCGAACCTGACGGGCAGCGCGCGCCGCACGGCACGGCGCCGGCCGCGACGCCGCCGTCCGGGGTTCCCGGAGAAGCGCCCGGCGAGGGGCCGGCGGGTCCGCCCGCCGTGCGGGGAACGTTCCCTCCGGGGTTCTTGTTCGGCACCGCGATCGCCGGGTTCCAGGTCGACATGGGATGCCCGACGCTCGCGCCCGCGGCATGCGAAGACCGCGCTTCGGATTGGTACCAGTGGATCACGACGCCGCGCATCGTCGACAACGCCATCCTCTTCATGTCGAAGGACCCGCCGTCGAAGGGTCCGGGTTTCTACGAGCTCTACGAGCAGGACCTCGCGCTCGCGGCCGGCGCCGGCGAGAGTCAGCTCGGCGGCGGCGCGCTCAGGCTCTCGATCGAGTGGAGCCGCATCTTCCCGCGCCCGACGTTCGGCGTGAGCAGTCACGCTTCGCTGAAGGCGCTCGCGAGCGCCGAGGGCCTCGCCTTCTACCATCGCCTCTTCGCCGCGATGAAGAAGCGGGGTCTCCGGCCGTTCGTGACCGTGAGCCACTACAGCCTTCCGCTCTGGATTCACGACGGCAACCTCTGCAACCAGTCGCTCGACGCATGCATCGCCGAGGGCAAGGCGGGCTGGGCCGACCCGAACCGCGCGCGGATCGTGAACGAGATGGCGAAGTACGCCGGGTTTCTCGGCGAGGAGTTCGGCGGCGAGGTCGACGACTGGGCGACGCTGAACGAGCCGTTCTCCGCGGTCGTCGTCGCCGGCTACCTCGCGTCGACGCCCATGCGCTCGAACCCGCCCGGCCTCTCCGGGCCCTGGATGAGCATCACGGGTGCGAAGACGGCCGCGAGCGCGATGGTCGAGGCGCACGCGCGCGTGTACGACGCACTCAAGGCCTTCGACCGCCAGGACGCGGACGGCGACGGAAAGAAGGCCGACGTCGGCATCGTGTACGCCTTCTCGAAGGTGGAGCCGAAGACGTCTTCACCAGACGACGCCAAGGCCGCGGAAGACGCCCGCTACTTCCTGCACGACATGTTCATGGATGGGGCGGTTCTCGGTCGCCTCGACGAGCAGTGGGACCAGGGCCCCGGGAAGGCGCCCGTGCGGCCCGAGCTCGCGAACCGCTGCGATTTCATCGGGGTGAACTACTACTTCGGTTTCCGCGCGACGAAGAACGCACTGCCGGTGCCGCTCTCGTTCGTCTCGCCGTTCGTCACGTTCGACCTCCTCGAGCCGTTCGTCGAAAACGACCCCGGTGGAATCCACGACGTGCTCGTCGAGGTGGCGCGGAAGTATGGCAAGCCGCTGTACGTCACCGAGACCGGCACTGCCCAAGACGACGAGCCCCGCGGCGCCGCATGGATCGTCCGCACGCTCGCGGAGACGCGCCGGGCGATCCGCGATGGAGCCGACGTGCGCGGCTATTTCGCGTGGTCACTCATGGACAATTACGAGTGGAACCACGGCATGAACATGCGCTTCGGCCTCTACGCGGTGGATCCGACGTCGAAGGCGCGCGCCATGCGCGACGCCGGCGTCGTGTACGCCCGGATGAGCAAGGAACGCGACGTGCCCGCCGACATCGAAGCGCAGTACGCGAAGTACTTCCCCTGATCGCGTGGCGGTAATCCCTCGCGCGCGATGACGCGCGCGCGCGGCGACGTGCCTCGTCGCCGGACGGCATCCCGTCGAACCCTGCAAACCGAGCTGCTAGGGTGCGCGCCATGCGTTCGGCTCTTCGCGAGGCAGTCCTCTTCGCGCTCGCGACGTGCGCGGCCGTCGGCCAGCCCCTCGCCAGCACGGCGCACGCGGAGGCTCCACGTGCGGCGCCCCACGTCGAAGACGTGGCTCCCGACGTCGCCATGGCTGCGCACCCGCGTCACGTCGCTGATTACACGCTTCGCGCGACGCTCGATCCGGTCGCCCACACCGTGCACGGCGAGGGCACGATCACGTGGAGAAACGTCTCGTCGAAGCCGGTCAGCGAGCTCTGGTTCCATCTCTACCTGAACGCGTTCAAGAACCAGTCGTCCGTTTTCATGCGGGCGCCGGTCGGCGGGTTCCGCGGGACGACGGTTCCGGCTGACTGGGGCACGATCGACGTGCGCCGCATGGCCTGGCTCGATGGCGGCGAGGTTCGCGAGCTCTGGCCATCGGTCGAGCTGCGCCGCGCGAACGACGAGGACGAGACCGACGCGCGCGTGCCGCTCGCGCGCCCGGTTGCGCCCGGCGAGACGATCACGCTGCAGATGGCGTGGGACGACAAGCTGCCGGCCATCGTCGAGCGCACGGGCTACGACGGCAGCTTTCACATGGTCGCGCAGTGGTTCCCGAAGGTTGCGAAGATCGAGCCAGACGGCACGTTCGCGCACTTCCCCTTCCACCACCTCGGCGAGTTCTACGCCGACTACGGACGGTACGACGTGACGCTCGACGTGCCGTCCGACTTCACCGTCGGCGCGACGGGCCCCGCGTCCGAGGCTCGCGACGAGAACGGTCGTCATGTCGAGCGCCACGTCCAGGAAGACGTGCACGACTTCGCGTGGACGGCCTGGGACCGCTTCCAGAAGCGCACCGAGACGATCGACGGCGTCGTCGTAACGAGCCTCTATCCGCCCGGCTACGAGAGCCATGCGGAACGTGAGCTCGCGACCATGCGCTTCGCGCTTCCCTATTACGGAGCGCGGTACGGCAAGTACCCTTACGGCGTTCTCACGATGGTTCACCCTCCCGCCGGCGCGCCGGAGGCTGGAGGGATGGAGTACCCGACGCTCATCACGACCGGCGGCGCCTCTTACACGCCCGAAGGCGTGAACCTCGTCGAGCTCGTGACGATCCACGAGTTCGGGCATCAGTACTTCTACGGCCTCGTCGCTACTCACGAGACGAAGTGGCCGTTCCAAGACGAAGGGCTGAACAGCTACGCCGAGTCGGAAGCGATGGCGGCGTGGAAGGGGCCGGGGTCGGCCATCGATCTGTTCGGTCTTCGCGTCGGTGACGCCGAGGCGCAAGCCGAGCGCGCGCGCCACGTGACACACGACGAGCGCGTCGCGCAGCCGGCGTACGGCTTCCAGACCGGCGCAACGTACGGTGCGCTCGTGTACAGCCGCACGGCCACGATCCTGGAGACGATGCGGCGCGTGTACGGAGACCGGGCGATGCAGCGCGCCATGGGCGTCTACACGCGGCGGTTCCGATTCGCCCATCCCGTACCGGAGGATCTCGTCGAGACGTTTCGAACCGAGATCTCGAAGGCCGCGGGCGACACGCTCCATGCAGCGCTCTTCGAGAAGGGCTGGGTCGACTACGCGGTCACCCAGACGGCATCCCACGCCGTGCGCGCGTCGGCGGGGATCTTCGATGTGGCTGGCAAGCGCGAGACGGTCCCGGCCGACCGCGTCACGCAAGGTCGCTATGCCGGTTGGGCGCTCGTCGTGCGACGCGGCACGTTGAGCTTTCCCGTCGAAATCGAGCTCGTCGCGGAAGACGGGACGAAGACGCGGGTGCCCTGGGATGGCGCGACGGAGTCCATCCGCGTGCCGTACGCCGGCAGCTCACCGCTCCAGTCGGTGATCGTCGACCCGGACGATCGGGTGCTGCTCGATCAGGACCCGGCGAACGACTTTGCGACGGCCGCGGGTCGCGCTGCGAGCGGCGCCCCACGGACGCTCGAGCGCGCCACGTACTGGGCGGAGCTCCTCCTCGGAGCCATTGCACCATGAGCGGCCTTCTCCTTCCGCGCACGCCGGAGCGGATCGCGGCGCGCCGACGGCTCTCGGTCATCCTCTTCGTGTGGGCGTGGGAGCTCGCGCTCGCTTTCGTCGTCACCTCGCCGACGCATGCATGGGCGCGCCGCGTATGGGGCGGCCACCCCGACGGGGACGCCGTGCTGTTCCGGCCGGGCGCGCGCGCTCTCCTGGTGTGGCTCGGGCAGGGCGACGCAGCGCTGCCGGTCGTGTCGCGTACGACGATGGTGCTCGTCATCGCTGGCGCCGTCGCGTCGCAGCTCGCGCTGGGCGCGCTTCTCGTCGGCATCGGGTTCGCGCGCGACGACGACGATCGCCCCCCCCGGCTGCGGGACGCGGTCTCGGCGGCAACGCGAGCGTTCCTGCCGCTCAGCGCCCTGCTCGCATTCTCAGTGCTCGCGCAAGGCCTCGTCGTCGGCGCCGGGATGCTCGCGTCTTCCGCGGTCGATCATCGTCTCGCCGATCGTGTGGGTGATGCGCGCTCGTTCACGCTCCGCCTCGTGGTGATGGCTGCCTTCGTCGTGATCGCGCTCGTCATCGGCGTGTTCGTCGACCTCGCGCGAGCGGCCGTCGCACGAGACGTGGCGCTCGGCCCCGAGGGCTCCGCAGGGCGCACGCGCCCCGCCTGGAACACGATGCTTCTCGGAATCCGAGCCGCGCTCACCGTCGTGCGCCGCGGCCGAGGTCTCCCGCGTCCGCTGCTCGCGTGGGCATGGAGAGCGACGGCGGGTGTCGCGCTCCTCGGCGTCGGCTGGGCCGCGTCGGGCGCGCTCGGCGGACGCGGCGGCCTCACTTTGTGGCTGCTCGCAGCCGTGCACCAGGGCGTCGTGCTTGCGCGCGTCGCCTTGCGCGCGTCCTGGCTCGCGCGCGCGATGCGACACGTCGCACTCGTGCAAGATGCATGGACCGCGGACCCGGCCTCGCGCGGCGCCAGCATGGCAGGCGCCGCGACGGGCTCGCCGACGGCAGCTGCCGATCAGCTCGCGCGCGAGGCGGTTCCGAGCGAGCGGTAAGCCTGCTCGTACTGACGAGCGGCGCGTTCCCAGCCTCGGTCGAGACGCATGATGCGCCGACGGAGCGCCGGCCAGCGATCCGACTCGAACGCCGAGACCGCACGTTGCACGGCGGAGTAGAGGGCGTCGGCCGTCGGCGCGTCGAAGAGGAAGCCAGTGCCGGTCTCGAGCTTCGCATCACAGTCGACGACGGTGTCGACGAGCCCGCCGGTCGCGTGCGCGACCGGGGCCGCGCCATAGCGCTGTGCATAGAGCTGCACGAGGCCACAAGGCTCGAAGCGGCTCGGCACGAGCGCGATGTCGGCGGCCGCGAAGATGCGGTGCACGAGGGCTTCCGACGCCGCGCGCACGAAGACGGCGCGACCATGGCTCTTCTCGACCGCCTGCTCGATACGCGCGACGAGCGACTCGTCTCCATCACCGGCGATTACGATCTGAGCATCGCTCGCGCGGAGGATGCGCGGGAGCGTGTCGGCGACGAGGTCGGTGCCCTTCTGCGCGAAGATGCGACCCACGTTGACGATGATCGGGGCGGTCGCGTCGAGCGGGAGCCCGAGCTCCTTCTGGAGCGCGCCCTTGCATCGAGCCTTGTTCGACACGTCTTCCGCGTCGTAGCGCGCGACGAGGTGCGAATCCGTCGACGGGTTCCAGACGCCGTAGTCGACGCCGTTCACGATTCCCGCGATTCGCTCCTTCGCGCGAAGCACGCCTTCGAGCCGGTGTCCGCCTTCGTCGCTCTGGATCTCCTTCGCGTATGTCGTGCTCACCGTCGTCACGAGGTCCGCGGAGACGATGCCCTGCTTGAGGAAGTTCGCCGAGCCCCAGAACTCGAGCCCATTCACGTGGAAGTCGTCCCACGAGAGGCCGATCTCCGGGACGACATCCTTCGGGAACACGCCTTGGTGCGCGACGTTGTGCACCGTCAGGAGCGTCGGCGTCGCGACACCGAGGTCCTTCAGGTATTTCGCGACGAGCGCGGTCGGCCAATCGTTGACGTGGACGACGTCGAACGGCGAGCCGCTCTCGGCGCGCTGGCGCACGAGCTCGGCGATCGCGCGCGAGAGCACCGCGAAGCGCTTCGCGTTGTCCGGGTAGTCCTCGCCGCGCTCGCCGTACACAGCGGCGCGGTCGAAGAGGCCAGGCGCGTCGAGCAGGACGAGATCGACCTGCGTGGCGAGGCGACCGTCGAACACGGTGACTTCCTGGGGCGAGCCGCCGAGGTCGATCGTCATCGGGGTGAGCCGGCGCGCGACGAGCAGCCCGGCGTCTTCGAAGGCCGGGTAGCGCGGCATCACGATGGTGACCTTGTGGCCGAGCGACTTCAGCGTCTTCGGGAGGGCGGCGCTCACGTCGGCGAGGCCGCCGACCTTCACGAAAGGCGCGAGCTCGGTGGTGGCGAAGAGGATCTCCATCGGGCGCCGGATCTACCATTTTTCGCGCGGCTCTCCCCGCGTTTCGGAGCTAAGAGAAAGGGCGATGACGCGGATCCGGGTCGCGGATGCGATGGAGAGCGTCGGGTTTCGTAGGCCCGACGGCGTACCGGACGGGTCCGTCGTGACGGTGTTCCGCGTGCCGCCCGAGGTCGCGGGGCAGCGGCTCGACGTCTTCATGCAGAGCCAGCTGAAGCGAACGAGCCGCACGCGTACGCAAGTCATCGTGCGCGTGAGCGCGTTCGATCCAGCGGGCAAGCGGCTGCGGCCGAATCATCGCGTGCAAGCGGAGGAGCACGTCCTGCTCTGGCGTGCGCCATGGGACGAGGAGCAGGTGCCGACGGACGTTCCGATCCTCTACGAGGACGACCACCTCCTCGCGGTCGACAAGCCGGCGCTGCTCCCGGTGCATCCGACGGCGCGGTACCACAAGAACACGCTCATCAACGTGCTCAAGGCGGCGCGCCCGGGCACGTTCCTCTCGCTCGGTCATCGGCTCGACCGCGAGACGAGCGGCGTGCTCCTCGTGTCGAAGTCACCGGAGTGCGATCGAGCGTTGAAGCGCGTCATCGAGGGCCGAGGCATCGACAAGACGTACGTTGCGCTGACGTGGGGCGTGCCGGACCCGTCGCGCGCCGCGCCGGCGGGCGGCGTCGTGAACGCGGCGCCTGCCGACGGCGACGGCGCTTTTCGTTTCGAGAGGTCGCTCGAGCTCGATCCGACGAGCCGCTACAAGGTGAAGATGCGGCTCGGGATCAGCGTGGACGCGCTGAGCGCATCGACGCGGTTCCGCGTGGAGGATTCGCGGATCTCGTCGGCGCGCGGCACGAGCTACGCGCGGGTGCGCTGCGAGCTCGAGACCGGGCGGCAACACCAGATACGGGTGCATCTGGCGACGCTCGGTGCGCCAATCGTCGGCGACAAGCTTTATGGCCCGGACGAGACGTGCTTCGCGCGCGGGGCTGACGGCGAGCTGACCGCGGAGGACCTGGAACGGCTCGAGCTGCCGCGGCATGCGCTGCACGCGGCGAGGCTCGCGCTGCCTCACCCCATCACGCGCAAGCCGCTCGTGGTGGAGGCGCCGCTGCCGGCGGATCTCGTCGCGTTCTGGGAGGCGGTCGGCTGAGCGCCGGCGCGGTCAGAGGCAGTCGCTCGCGGCGCCCGGAGTTCCCTTGTCGGCGCCGGTTGCCCACGGGTTCAGAGAGAGACACCAGCTCGATTCGGCGGACGTCTGCGCGGGGTCGAGCACTTTCAGCTGCACGGAGCTGCCGCCAGACTGACTGAACCACGAGCCGTACGGTGCATTCGCCACGGTGACGGCGCCGTTCAGGAGGGCGACGGCGCCGCTCGAGCCGTTCGCGAGCTGCACGCCGGCGTTGTCGGGCAGGCCCTTGCCGTATTCGTAGAGGATGGCGGCGGCGGGAACGAGCGCGGTGGTCGTCGCGATCGCTTTGTTGCGAACGAGGACGGCATAGGCGCCGCCGGCGAGCGTCACGCCCGCGCCGATGACATGCGTGCGTGCGGCGCCGTCTTTCAGCGTGAGGCCGGAGAGCGAACGCTCGGAGGCGGCGAGGTTCTTCACCTCGATCCACTCGGCGCCGGGCTCGCTGCCCTTCAGCGCGTTGTACATGACCTCGGTGATGAGGACTTCGCCGGGCGCGGGCTTCGGCGCGGTCGGCCCTGCGTCGGTGCCGCCGGCGTCGGGGTTGACGCTCGGCTTGGCGTCGGTGCCCGCATCCTTCGGCGGCGGCGGCGGCGGCGGCGGCTCTTCCTCCTCTTCGCCGCCCGCATCGGCCGCGCCTGCACCGGATGACCCCGAGCTCCCGTTCCCCGGCAACGGCGTCGGCTTCGCCCCCGCATCCACGCCGGGCAGCCCCGGATCAACCCCGGGCTCCAGCACGGCGGGCTCACTCGTCGCGCACGCCGCGCCCGACGCGCCCCCCGCCCCCACGACCCCGGCGGCAGCGACCCAAAAGAACCCCGGAGCGAAATAACGACGCATCGCGCGCCCGTTATGTGCCGCGCTGCATCATCGCGCAAGCCCGACCTGGGGGAGGGACGCGCGGGAGACGCCATTTTCCCCGACAATCCGGCGCTCCCGGCCTCTCCGGAGTTCTTTTTCCGAGGTGCCGGGGTTCTTGTCGCGAGCTCGTGATCTCGCGGGGTTGTGGACGACGCGAACGCCCGCGTGACAGTGCGGACGTCGTTGCGTCAATGCTTCGTCACATGCCGCGCGGGATCTTGTCGATGTCGAGCTGCTCGAGCGCTGCACGGATCAGCGCGCTGCGATTCGCGCGGGTGATGCCGCGGGCCTTCAGCTCCTCGACGAGGACGTCGAGCTGGTCGAGGTCCTTCGTGTACATCGAGATGCAGATGACCTTGTAGTGCGTCGGCTTCGCCTTGTTCGCGTCACGCTCAGCCTTGAGCATGCGCACGCTCTCGGGCGGCGCTTGGTAGAACGCGCCCGTGAGCACGCCCTGGACCTCGTCGCCATCGAGCACGCGTGCCGCTCCGAGCCCTGCTCCATCATCTCGCGCTGCCATTTGCTCTATCCTCCTGAATCCGCGGAAATCTTTGGGGGTTCGACCGCGCGTACGGCGTCAGCCGGTCATCGCCGAACGGTCTTCGGCTTCGCCGCCGTCCGCGCCGTCGTCGAGCTCGCCGCAGCGGCCGGTCACGAGGCGCTCGACGACGCGCAGGTAGTCCGCCGCTGCCTGCGAGTCGGGGGCGTGCTCGAAGATCGTCTTTCCCTGCGCGGGCGCTTCCTTGATCTTCGTGGTCGAGCGCACCGGCTGGAAGCAACGGTCGCCGAAGTGCTCCTTCAGCGTTCCCCACGCATCGCGGCAGATGCGCGCGCGCGAGTCGTAGAACGTCGGGAGCACGCCGTAGATTTGAACCGGATGGTGCAGGAGCGAGTTGACGTTCTTGACCGTCTTGATGACCTGGCGGACACCAACGAGCGAGAGGAAGTCGCACGCAACCGGCACCAGGATGCCGTCCGCGAAGACGAGCGCGTTCTGATTGAGCAGCGACAGCGACGGCGAGCAGTCGAGGAGGATGACGTCGTAGTGCGACGCGGCCGCGGCCAGACGGTCCTTCAGGATGCGGTCGCGATTCTGGCGGCCGGCGAGATAGAGCTCCGCGGCCGCGAGAGTCTCGTTCGAGGCCACGAGGTCGAGGTTCTCGCGAACCTTCACGGCCACGTCCTGCGGCTTCAGCCCCATCACGAGGCAGTGGTAGAGCGTGCGCTCCGCCTTGATGCCCAGCGAAACGCCGACATTTCCCTGCGAGTCAGTGTCGACGAGCAGGACCTTGTAGCCCTTCATGGCAAGACCGGCGGCGATGCTCACCGTCGTGGTGGTCTTGCCCGTGCCACCTTTGTGGTTGAAGACCGCGAGCTTCTTCGGAGCCGCGATTTGCTTTGCGATCGCCGTCACGCGCGGTCCTGATGCGGGCGCAGGCGCGACCGGCATCGGCGCGGGCGTCGGCGCGAAAGACGCGGGCGTGTCGAGAACGCTCGAGGCCGCCGGCGCGGCGGCGGCGGCCGCAGCGGATGTGGCTGCGGGAGGCGCAGAGTTGGCCGCCAGCGGCGTCGCTGCGACGCGCCCGGGAGCTGGCGCGGCTGCGGGCGCGGCGACGGCGGACGGTACCGGCGTCGATGCAGACGCCGCCGCGCGAGCCGTCGCGGCGAGGGCCACCGGGATCGCCGGCTGCGTCGCGGGCGGCGCCATCATCGCGCCGAGGCGTGCTCCGCCGGCTTCGGCAAGCAGCTGACCGCGGCACCCCTCGGAGCACGCGTAGCGAGCCTCGCCCTTGATGCGGACGACCTGGGAGACGAGCTCCACCACGAAGCGCTTGTTGCAGCAGTCGCAGACAACGCCGCTGGTCGTCTCGCCGCGCAGGCTCTTGCCGTGGCATGCCTGCGAACAGAAGAACGAGAACGCGTTCTCGCGCTCCTCCATCTGGTAGCGGAACTGCACCTCGAACCCCCGACCGCACACCGTGCAGGTCTCGCTCATTCCGGCCATACGCCAGGGGTGCCAGATCGCGACCGCCTGGGCCAAATAAGTGACGAACTCGCCGCGCCCGAGCTCTCCGGGGTTCTTTTGGAAGGCCGGGGTTCTTTTTCGCCGCGGAGCGTGGAAAAGCGGGCAACTCGAGAGCGGGGCGGGCCGAAGGGACGGGCGTGACAGCGCCCCGCCAGGTTGTGCCCGGTGAGATCTACCTGCTGACGCGTCGGTGTACGCAGCGGCTGCACCTGCTGACGCCCGACGACGAGGTCGTCGCGATCATCGAGTACCTCCTGGCGGAGGCCTCGGAGCGGTTCGGCGTGTCGTTGCTCGGCTGGCTCGTCATGAGCAATCACATTCACGTCGTCATCAAGGACAATGGCGGCAACTACCCGGAGTTTGCCGCCCATTTCAACAAGATGACAGCGAAGGTGATGAACGCCCGTTTGAAGCGACGCGAGAACTTCTGGTCGAACGAGCAGCTGAGCGTCGTCCGGCTCGTGAACCCGGAAGATCAGCTAAGAAAGCTCGTCTACACGCTGCTGAACCCCGTCGCCGCCGACCTCGTCGATAACGCCGAGGATTGGCCCGGGTCGTCGTCGCTGCGCATGAATCTCACGGGCGCGTCGCGCGTCGTGAAGCGGCCGTCCTACTTCCGCGAGGAAGGCAAGATGCCGGCGACCGCGACCTTGGTCGTCGAGCGCATCCCCGCGTTCGCGCACCTCGCGCCGAAGGCTTGGGCCGACAAGCTGCGCGAAGCAATCCGCGAGGAAGAAGACGCGCACCGCGCGCGACGGCGCGACCAGCGCCGCAAGGTGCTCGGCCGCAAGGCGGTTCTTCGCGGCAAACAGCACGACCGCCCGACGCGGCCGGAGAAGAAGCGCGAGCTCCGCCCCTTCTTGGCGTGCGCCGACCGCGACCAACGCGCGCGCGAGCTCGCGGCGACCAAGGCGTTCCGCGAGGCGCATCGCTCCGCGCTCGTCCGGCTTCGCATTGGCGAACGAGGCGTCGTCTTCCCGTTCGGAACGTACCGCGTCGCGAGATTCGGCGTGCGGTGCGCCCCGAGCAGGGACGCGCCGACAGCGGCTTAGCATGGTTGTCCGCCCGACGGCCGACGCGCGCACCGCAGGATGGGTTCGCGCGGTGGGCGCTCAATGACGGAAGTGGCGGAACCCCGTCAGCACCATCGCGATGTTCAGCCGGTCGGCCGCCGCGATCACGTCCGCGTCCTTCACGCTGCCGCCCGGCTGCGCAATTGCCGTGATGCCCTTCGCAGCGGCCGCCTCCACGCCGTCGGGGAACGGGAAGAACGCGTCCGAGGCGAGCACGCTTCCGCTCGCCTCGTCGCCAGCCTTCTCACATGCAATCTGCACCGAAACGACGCGCGACATCTGACCGGCGCCGACTCCGACCGTGCGCGCACCCTTCGCAAGCACGATCGCATTCGACTTCACGTGCTTGCAGACGCGCCACGCGAACTCGAGCCCGGTCATCTCCTCCGCTGTCGGCGCTCGCTTCGTGACGACACGACCTCCCGTCACCTCGCCCGCCGCCGACGCATCCCGCGACTGCACGACGAGGCCGCCGCTGACCCGCTTGTATTGGAGCGCGGCGTGCTCCGGCGGCAACCAGGTGCCCGTCGCCAGCAGGCGTAGATTCTTTTTCGCGCGGAGGACCTCGAGCGCGCTGGCGCTGAAGCTCGGAGCGACGACGCACTCGAGGAAGGTCTCGGCGAGCACGCGCGCGGTTCCTTCGTCGACCTCACGGTTCAAGGCGACGATGCCTCCGAAAGCGCTGAGCGCGTCGGCCTCGCGCGCCGTGCGGTACGCGTCCTCGAGCGAGTCGGCGGCGGCAACGCCGCACGGGTTCGTGTGCTTCACGACGACCGCCGCGGGCCGCTCGAACTCCCGAACGGCTTCGAGGGCGGCGTCGACGTCCACGAGGTTGTTGAAAGAGAGCTCTTTTCCGCCTGCGCCGAGGCTCTCGGCGCGCGCGATCGTGCCGGCGACGGCGTTCCGCTCGACGTAGAATGCGCCCGATTGATGCGGGTTTTCGCCGTAGCGGAGCCCGTACGCGCGCTCGAACGGGAGCGTCAGGAACTGCGGGTACGGCGTAGCGCCGACCGTGCCATCGGGCTCCTGAGCGCGCGGGCCGGAAAGGATGCCGCTGATCGCGGCGTCGTAGGCCGCCGTGTGAGCGAAGGCCTTTGCCGCGAGGTCGCGGCGCGTGCTCCGCGCCACCTCGCCGTCGCGTTCGATCTCGCCAAGAACGCGCGCGTAGTCGGCGGGGTCGCAGACGATGGTGACGCGGTCGTGGTTCTTTGCGGCCGAACGCACCATCGACGGGCCGCCGATGTCGATGTTCTCGATGAGCTCGTCGTAGGCAGCCAGCGGATTTTCCGCGACTTTCTCGAACGGGTACAGGTTCACGACGACGAGGTCGATGAACCGCGCGCCGAGGCGTGCGAGGTCCGCGTCGTCGGTGCCTTCACGCGCGAGGATGCCCCCGTGCACGCGCGGGTGCAGCGTCTTCACGCGGCCGCCCATGACCTCGGGCGAGCCCGTGTACGTCTCCACCGTCTCGACCGCGATTCCTTCGGCCGTCAGCGCCTTCGCCGTTCCGCCGCTCGACAGCAGCGTCACGCCGCGCGCTGCGAGCGCCGCCGCGAACCCCACGAGGCCAGTCTTGTCAGAGACGGAGAGGAGCGCGGTGCGAATCGGCATGCGCCCCGTCTAGTAACCGCCCGATCCGCGGTCAATCGCCCTCCCCTCCCGCTCCGGGGTTCTTTTCACCTCCGGGGTTCTTTTCACCTCCGGGGTTCTTTGCCGGAAAGGCGAACGGCCCGGAGCCCACCTTGGGAGGGGGGGCCGGGCCGGGCGCCTGCAGGGGGACGAAGGAAGGGCTATTCGGCGTCGAGGGCGTCGCTGGCGAATTCGGCGGCGTCGAAGTCGTCGGCGGCGGCGGCGGGCTCGGCGTCCGCATCGGCGGCGTCGTCGGCGTCGTCGTCGGCGTCGGCGGAGGCTTCGGCCTCCTCGTCCTCGTCCTCGTCGCGCGTGAGGACGGGGAGACGGCGCTTGCCGACCGGGCCCTCGTCGACGTAGTCGCGGAGGGCGGCCATGTCGCGCAGGGCTTCGAGCTTCGCGAGGCCCTTCACTTCGACCTGGCGGATGCGCTCGCGCGTAAGGTTCATGATGGCGCCGACCTCCTCGAGGGTCGTGCCGCCACGGTCGGCGACGTCGAGCGCGCACGTCTCGGTCATCTCCCAGACCTCGAGGTCGGGGAAATTGAGCTTGATGGCGCCGGTGCGCGCCGAGACGTCGAGATAGAGATGGTGCTTGCACGAGACGAAGGGGCACGGACGCTCGCTGCCGATGCACTCTGCGCGCGTCTTCGGCTTGATGACGTCCTCGACGTCGGGGTAGAGGAGGCGCCCGAGCTCGAGCTCGCGCTTCGTCATGCGCTTCACGCTGATCGTGCGTGCACGCACTTCGCGCTTACGCCGCGAGCGACGCTGCTCACGCGTGACGGCCTTGTCGCCGTCCACGTCACCATCCGCGTCACTCCCCAAACCTACGGAGTCGCTCGCCACCGCGAGAGCGCCGTCGATCATTGGGGCGGCCGCGTCGGCGCTCGGCGTCTCGTCGGTCGTCAGGTCCCCTGCGATAGCGTTCTTCGGGTCCATCGTGATGCTCCTCCGTGCGCTGCAACGTCTTCTTGGGCGAGCGTGCGGAGTACACACGTTCGCCGTCGGGGCTCGCTGCCGAGGACGCATGTCCCACAGCAAGCCACCTTCTCCCTCCACCCCTTCACTTCGATAAGCGCTTCGATGAGCGCCTCAGCCCGGAAACGACGACTCCTGCGCGCGGGCAGACACGTGCGCTGCCGAGCCTCCGGCCGCGCATGCTGCGCACGACCGACGACTCGCAATCCACTGCTACAGGAGTCCGTCGAGCGACTCGGCCGACGACCCTTCCGGGTCACCCCGCGCTCCACCCGCGCGAGTACTTCGATCGAGAATCACTCTCCGGTCCGCCTGGTCGATTCGCGATCGTGAAACCGCGAAGTCGCCGGCGTAGGTCCGACGCGAGCGACTGTATTCTGACGCAAAGACGAGGGTCAACGACGCGAGCGCGTTTTTTTTGCTCCTTTCCATTATGGAACTGTGAACGCGCACTTAGATCGACCCTATGACAGAAAATGTCATAGCGATGGACGAGCTAATGCGTGTGGATCGCACTCATCGTGATCCACCCCTCCGCGTCTCTTCGCGACCACTTCGCGACCGCTTCGCGACCCCGCCGCGCGGCCCCGCGCCCGCCGTGACCGCCGCGGCCGCCGACGCGCCGAGCCCGCACCCCTCCGCGCCCGCGCGCGACGATCAAATCGTCGCATGGAGCACGCGCCGCCGTACAAGTAGTCGGACGAGACGCTCGTGCTATCGTCCGCCCGTGCTCGCGAGGGACGTTTCTGCACGCGGGGCTCGCATCCGCTTCGTCGAAGCGGGCGAGGGCCCTGCGCTCATCCTCCTGCACGACGCGCTCGCGAGCCACGCGACGTACGAGCGCGCCATCGGACACCTCGCCTCCTCGTTCCGCGTCATCGCGCCGGACCTCCCCGGCTTCGGCGGCAGCGAGAAGCCGGACCCGCAGCGCTACGCCTACGGCTACGACGCCTTCGCGGAGTCCATCTTCGACCTCGTCGCGGCGCTCGGTCTCGGTCGCGTTCACGTCTGCGGCCACGCCATGGGTGGCGGCATCGCGCTCGCCCTCGCCGCTCGCCACCGCGCGATCGTCCACAAGCTCGTTCTCGTCGACGCGCTCGTGTACCCGGCGGACGAGCCGCTCCTCGAGCGGGCCGGCCGCATCCCCGTGCTCGGCGGCCTTCTCTGGAAGCAGCTCGTCGGCGGCGCGATGTTCCGGGCCCACCTCGAACGCTCGCTTTACGCCCGCGGCGCGAGCCCCTCCTCGCCCTCCTCGTCACCGAAGGCCGCACCGCCGGGCCGCATCGACACGCTCTACGCCGCGTTCAACGCGCCGGCCGCGCGTCAAGCCGCGCACGCCACGATCGTCGCGAAGGCCGATACGCGGCCGCTCGTCGCGCGCCTGCCGCGCGTCACCGCCGAGACGCTGGTGATCTGGGGCCGTGACGACCTCCTCGCCCCCGTCGAGCACGGACGCCGTCTCGCGCGTGAGCTCAAGGCCCGCTTCGACGTGCTCGAGTGCGGGCGCTGTCCGCCCGACGAAGATCCGGAAGGCTTCGCATCGATCGTGACCTCGTTCCTCGAGTCGGCGCCGTCGCGCCGCACGCCGACGCCGCCGCGCACGCTCCCGCACGTGCCGTGATCCGACGAACGCGCGCCCGTAACCGGTCGGCGGCGGTCGGCCTGTTCATCGTCACGGCGCTCGTCGCCTTCGCCGTGGTCGGTCCGCTCCTCGCTTCTCACGATGCGTACACGAGCGACATGACCACGGGCGTCACGCCGGAGCGCCTCCCCGTCGGCCCGAACGCGATGTATTGGCTCGGCACCGATCGCCTCTTCCGGGACGTCCTCGCGCGCCTCGCCGTCGGCGCGCGCATCTCCCTCTTCATCGGCGTCGCCGCCACCCTCGTCGCGAGCGCGGTCGGCGGGGCGGTCGGGGTCGTCGCGGGATGGTTCGAGGGGCGTTGGGTCGACACCGTGCTGATGCGCCTCGTCGACGTCGGGCTCGCCTTCCCCTTCCTCCTGCTCGTCATGGCCATCAGCGCTGCGCTGGAGCGCACGACGCCGACGACCATCCTGCTGACGCTGGGGCTCACCGGTTGGCTCGGCACCGCGCGCATCATCCGGGCGAAGACGCTGCAGATCCGTCATCTCGACTTCGTGACCGCCGCGCAGGCGCTCGGCGGGGGTACGTCGCGCATCCTCGCTCGGCATGTCGTACCGAACGTCGCCGGCCCGCTCGTCGTCGTGGCGACGATGTCCGTCGCGCAGATGATCCTCGCGGAGAGCGTCCTCTCGTTCCTCGGCGCAGGGCTCTCGCCTCCGACGCCGACCTGGGGTCACATGCTCTTCGAAGGGCAGGACTACTTCACGGCGGCGCCCTGGATCGCGCTCGCGCCCGGCTGTGCCATCGTCCTCAGCGTCCTCGGATTCAACCTGCTCGGCGAGGGCCTGCGCGATGCGCTCGATCCGCGTCAGGACTGACCTCCGCTCCTGCGCACGTCGCCTCGCTCGCCGCGGCGGCGCGCTCCTCTCGTGCGCGGCGCTGCTCGCCATGTCTGCATGCGACCGTGCATTGCCCGCGCCCCTCGCGACGGCGCATCCGGACGATCCGACGCCTCGACGCGGCGGAACGTTCACCGTGGCGAGCTTCGGCGACATCCGCGGTATCGACCCGGCGAACCTGAGCGATGGGCTCGCGCCGCAGATCCTGCAGTCGCTCTTCGCGGGCCTCGTCGACTACGACGAGCAGGGCAAGATCGCTCCCGATGCGGCGGAGAGTTGGACCATCTCCGAGGACGGCAGGACGGTCCGCTTCGTCCTCCGCGCGGGCGTGCGCTTCCACGACGGCGAAGAGCTCACGGCCGACGACGTGAAGCGAAGCGTCGAGCGTGCCCTGCACCCGACCGCACCGAATCCGTACGGAACGTACTTCGCCTCGCTCCAGGGCTACGAAGCGTTCACGACGAAGGGCGCCGAGCACCTCGAAGGCGTCCGCGTCGACGGCCGGTACGTCGTGACGTTTCTCCTCGCGGAGCCTGACGCCGCGTTCTTGCCGCTGCTCGCGATGCACATGCTCCGCCCTGTCTGCAGGAGCGCAGGCGATCGCTACCGCGACGGATGGCACGCCTGCGGCGCGGGCCCCTTCAAGCTGCCGCAAGGCGGCTGGGACCGCGGCCGGCAGGTCACGCTCGAACGCCACGACGGATACTTCCGCGCGGGCCTCCCGCACCTCGACCGAGTCCGCTTCCAGTTCCACGCCGGCGTCGTCGGTCAGCGGTTCAAGTTCATGGCGGGCGAACAGGACCTGCTGCGTGACTTCCTCACGCCCGACCTCCTCAAGATGCAGGCCGACCCGCGCTGGCAGCCGTACGGAGGCTTCGAGGTCGAAAAGCAGATCGGCGGCGTCGCCATGAATACGGAGATGCCGCCGTTCGACAACATCGAAATCCGTCGCGCGGTGGCAGCCGCGCTCGACCGCGAGCAGCTCCGATTCGTTCGTGCCGCGAGCCTTCGCCCCGCCGGTCAGCCGGTCCCGCCAGGCGTCGAAGGGCACGACCCCGCGCTCGCGGGCCAGCGCCTCGACCTCGCCGCCGCGCTCGAGCACATGCGTCGCGCCGGGTACCCGTACGACCCCACGACGAAGACCGGCGGCTATCCGCACGTCATCCCGTTCCTCGTCTACGGGCAGAGCCTCGACGAGGCCCTCGCGCAGGTGGAGCAGCAGCAGCTCGCCCGCATCGGCATCCGCATCGACATCCGCGTCGTGAACTACCCGACGTTCCTCGCGCTGCGCGGCCGTCGCCGCGAGGTCGCCCTCGGTCCGGGGTTCTGGCAGCAGGACTACCCCGAGGCCGGGAGCTTCCTCGAGCCGCTCTTCCACTCTCGCAGCATCAACGATTCCGACTCGAACAACTGGGCCTTCTACAAGAACCCGCGCGTCGACGAGCTCGTCGACCGCGCGCGCCGCGAGCAGAACGCGGACCGCCGCAAGAAGATCTATGGCGAGGCGCAAGCGATCCTCTGCGACGAAGCGCCGTGGGCGTTCACGCACTCCTACCGGCACTTCACCGCGTGGCAGCCGTACGTGCACGGGTTCCGTCCGCACCCGCTCTGGAACCTCGACGTGTCGCGCACGTGGCTCGACCGCGTAGCGGGCCCCGTGGCGGCACGCGCGCTCTTTTCGCACGACGCAGTCGCGAAGCTCCTGGGCGCTTCTTCGGAGGCGCGTCCGTGATTCGACGCCTCGGCCGCCGCGCGCTCTGGGGGCTCTTCGTCGTGTGGGCGACGATGACGCTCGCGTTCCTCGTGAACCACGCACTTCCTGCCGACGCCGCCCGGATGACCGCAGGTCCGCAGGCGCGTCCCGCCGAGGTCGCCAAGGTCAGGAAGAGGCTGCGGCTCGACCGGCCCCTTTACGTGCAGTACACATCCTTCGTCCGGAGGCTCCTTCACGTGAGCGCGACGCCGCCTTCTCCGCGCGACGAAGAGCATGCGTCGTGCGCCGAGCTTTTCGGCCCGGTGCACGTCGATCTCGGGATGAGCTACCAGCAGCGCCGCCCCGTCGCGACCATCCTCGCCGAACGGTTGCCGCGCACCCTTCTCCTCGCGCTCGCCGCGGCGGCCGTGCAGGCCGCGCTGGGGATCGCCGCGGGTGTGATGGCGGCGGCCAAGAAGCGAACGCTCGTCGACCACCTTGCCGTGTCCGGAAGCCTTCTCGGCATCAGCGCCCCGACGTTCGTGATCGGCCTCTTCTTGCAGTGGCTCTTCGCCTACCGGCTCCGACTCCTCCCGCTCGACGGGTTCGGCGAGACCGCGTCCGAGCACGTGACGAGCTTGATCCTTCCTGCGCTCACTCTCGGGATCTTCGGCGCCGCATACTACACCCGCATGGTTCGCGACGAGATGATCGGTCAGCTCTCGCAGGACTACGTGCGCACGGCGACGGCGAAGGGTCTCTCGCGTCGAGCCGTCGTCGTTCGACACGCGCTGCGTAACGCGCTCGTCCCGATCGTGACGATCCTCGGCCTGGAGGTCGGCACGCTGGTCGGCGGCGCCATCGTCACCGAGTCGATCTTTCGCTGGCCCGGCCTCGGCTCTCTCAGCGTGACCGCCCTGCTCGACCGCGACGGCCCCGTGATCATGGGGTGCGTGATCGTGACGTCGCTCGCGGTCGCGTTCTCGACGATCGCCGTCGACCTCGCCTACGCGGCGCTCGATCCACGCGTGCGGGTGGAGCGCTAGTCCATGCCGGCGAGCGCGCGGCACTCGGCGACGCGCGGTCCGGACGCCTTCTGCGCGCACGTTCGGTACGCCTGGAGCGCCTGCGCCTTGCGACCGAGGTTGTGATACGCGGCGCCGAGCGTGAGCCACGCCTCGGCATTCGTCGGGTCCTGCTGCGTCGCCTTCCCCGCGAGGTCCGCGGCGCGCGTCGCCGCGCGGATGTTCTCGTTTTCGAGCGCCTTCTGCGCGGCCTGCGTCAGCCCCTCCGACGCGGAGGCATCGACGATGCCGGCGTCGACCGCGCCAGGCGCGCTGGTGACGACGGCGGCCGCGCTGCCGCCCGCGGCAGCCGGTTTCCCGGTCGGGCGCGGACCGCTCGCTACCGAGTGCGCGACGGTCGACGTCGGCACGACGACGGGCGGCACGTCTGCGGTCGGTGCTGTCATCGTGGGCGGGACGATCGGGGCGACGGTGCCCGACGCGAGCGTCGGAACGGCGGGAGACGAAGCGGAGCCGGCCACGGAGGCGCTGGGCGCCGCGGCGTCGCGCAGCGGGAGGCCGAGACCGGCCGCCGTATCGTGCTCGCCGCGATACGCGTAGCGCGCGACGAGCACGAGCGCGGACACGACCATCACGAGCGCGACGAGCGTGAAAGCGACCGTCCTGCCGCTCGTCCGCGCGGGACGTCGAGGGTCTCTGCCATCGTCGCTACCGTCCGCGCGCCCCCATGCAGCCGCAGGCACGCGCTCATGCGGCGATGCATCTTCGTCGCCATTCGGGTCTTCGTAGGCGTCGGCGCCGTCGTCGTCCCCTAGCCCGCGTGGCTCGCCGTCCTCGGCTCGTGCGGGCGCGCGCTCGGCCCAGTCCACGACGGAGGAACGCTTTGCGAACACGATCTCGGCGCTGCCCGGACCATCGAACGCGGCGTCCTCGTCGCGGCCGCTCGGCGGCGCGGCATCTTCGGCGGCGAGGCGCTCGGGCGCCTCGTTCGCACCGCCGAGGCTGCTCTCGTCGTCGGGCGGTGGGCTCTCGAGTGCCGCGCGAGGGCCGAGCGTCGGTGAAGGCTCGGTGCTGGGCGCACCCGGCGGCGCGCCGAACATCGCGGGATCCATGGCGGCCATCGGCTGCGTGCGAGCGCCGAGCGGCGCGCTATCCTCCGCTTCGACGCGGTGGCTCTCCGCGGCGTCGTCGAGCGCGGAACGAGAGCGCCGCAGAGCGTCCTCCGTCGTCGGCGGCGGCGCGATCGCGGGGAGCCTCAGCGTCCGGACCTCGTTCGCCGGCCCACGGAGCGCGGACGGCGTGTACGACCGCGCGCGCGCTCGTCCGCCATGCGCGAGGCGCGGAGGGATCGCCGTGACGGGCTGACCGGTCGGTGCCGGGAGAGGCCGCGTCGGCGTCGAGCGTTCGAGCGGCGCTTCGTTCGTCGCGGTCGTCGCGTCCGTTGCGCTCGCTCCTTCCGCCGAGGGCGGCGGCGTCGCGGTCGGGTCCACGACGACGCCCGGGAGCGACGTTGCCGACGCGACACGCTGCGGCTCGCCCGTCGACGACGGGACGAGCAGGCCCTCGAAGTACAGCTTCGAGAGCGTCGTCAGTGTCGAGAGGTCCTCGAAGGGCGACTCGTCGACGACATCCATCAGCGTCCGTCTCCCATCGAGGAGCCGGAGGATGCCGTTCAGCTCGTCGGGGATCTCGCTCAGGCGATCGACGAGGCGCTCGTGATCGACCTCGAAGACGGCACCGAGCGGCGGCAGCTGCTCGACGAGCCGTCCCCAATCGTCCGCGCGGCGCATCCCTTCCATGACGAGAACGGACGTCGCGGTCTCGACCACCTCGTCGCGCTCGCCCCCCCCGAAGTCGACCTCGAAGTCCGCCTCGCTCCAGACGAGCAGCCGGTACACTGCCTCTTCACCACGTAGCGGTCCGACCTCGGCGTCGACGAGGCGGCCTTCCTTGAACCAGACGTGCCCGAGCCGGCTGCCGCTCTTCAGCGTGATGGTCCCGCTCTTTCGCGACACCTCGAACGTCTGGAGCAGATCCACCACGGTCATGTCCTGAATCGATCCGGCGAAGCGCGTCTTCATCGACGCACTGAGGCGCTGGTCGGAAAGGCTCTCTTGCGTGCGCCGCGCGAGGACGACGTTCACGCGCGCGAGGAGCTCGCGGACGAAGATCGGCTTCGTCAGGTAGTCTTCGACGCCGAGCTCGAGGCCCCGGATCTTGTCTTCCACCGAACGCTGCGACGCGAGGAAGATGACCGGCAGCGAGGCGTGCTCGCGCGAGTCGCGAAGCCGGCGGACGAGAGCGTAGCCGTCGAGCTGCGGGAGCTTCGTGTCCGCGATGACGAGGTCCGGCGATTGATGCTCGACGATCTCGAGCGCCGCTTGCCCGTCTTGGGCGCACGTGACGTTGTAGCCAGCTTTGCGCAAGCTGACCTCGAGGACCCGCAAGCTACGCAGGTCAGCGTCGACGAGGAGGACCTTTTTCTTCGCCAAGACTGGGAGACGGAAGGATCCGCCTCGCTGCGAAGTTGGTCAACGTTTCCATGGATCGGTGAACTCGTCCGGCCCGGCCCGGCGCGTCGTGGGGGCCGTCGTCGGGGGCGTCGATGATCCCGGCGGCGGCGCCTTCGGAGCGGGCCCACCGCTCGTCGGGCTCCTCGCAGGCTCACCTCCCGGACGTGGCCGGACGGTGACGAGAGGCGCCGCGGGAGCGGACGGGACATGCGGTGCGCCAGGAGCGGAGGAAGCCGTGGGGGCCGGCGGCGCGGAGGTCCCCTCACCTGCCGCGTCTGCCGTCGAAGCGCGCGGCGACGGCGCAGCCGCCGATACCGAGCTCGTCGCTACCGCGACGACCGTGCCGGCCGCGCTAGCACCCGTCGACGCGACGCTGGACGAGGGCGATGACGGCCTCGCGCGGCCTCGGGCATCCAGCGCGATGACGGCGCCCGCGACCGTCGCGAGCAGAGCCGCGCCCGCGAGGACCGCGACGACCACGTTCTGCAGACGTCGGCGGCGGTCCTCATCGACGCGACGCGAGACGGATTGCTGAATGCGATCCGCCGTGCTGAGCGGCGAGAACGGGAGCGGTTGCGTCCTCTGCACATGCACCGCCGGCGCAGCGGCGGGGGCGGCCGCGAGAGCACGGGCCGCAGATTCGAGCTCCGTCGCGAGCTCCGCCATCGACGCGTAGCGCACCGTCGCGTCCTTCTCGAGCGCCCTCAGGATCACGGCTTCGAGGCTCCCGAGGCTCACGCCCGAAGGCACGCGCTCGCTCGGCCGCACGGGCGCCGCGAACATGTGCTTCGTGAGCACGCCCATGTACGTGTCGGCCTCGAAGGGCACGACGCCGGTGACCATCTCGTAGAGGAGGACGCCGAGCGAATAGATATCCGCACGTGCGTCGACGGACTGGCCGCTCGCCTGCTCGGGCGACATGTAATAGGGCGTCCCGAACACGATCCCCGGCCGCGTGAGCTTGCTCGCTCCGACGATCTTCGCGGCGCCGAAGTCGACGATGCGCACGTCCTCCACCGCGGCTTTGCCGTGCGATTCGCCGACGAGGAAGACGTTCTCCGGTTTGAGATCGCGGTGCACGACGTTCGCCGCATGCGACGCCGCGAGCGCATCGGCGATGCGCCGCCCGACCCGGACGGCAGCCTCCGGCGGAAGAGGTCCGCGCGCGCGGAGACGCGTCGCCAGTGTCTGGCCGACGAGCAGCTCCATGACGAAGAACGGAGCTCCCTCGTCGAGCGCGCCGAAATCGGTGATCTGGACGACGCCCGGATGCTTGATGGCCGCCGTCGCGCGCGCCTCCTGGGTGAAGCGCGCGGCGAGCTCGGGGTCGGCGGCGAGATCGCGTCGCAGAACCTTCATCGCGAACGCGCGCTGCAGCGTGATGTGGCGGACCTCGTAGACCGTCCCCATGCCGCCTTCGCCGAGCGGCGCGACCACCTCGTAGCGACCGTCGACGACGGTGCCCGTCAACGGGTCTCCGCCCGGATCCCACGTTCCGTGCTTCAGAGCCGTCCCATCGAACGGGCAGAATGCCGCGTCGAATCCGAAACGCGCGCCGCAATCGGGGCAGCGCTTCACGTCCACGGCGATGTCCTTGATCGTGTCCGAGCTCATCGGGACTCGCCGATCAGCCGCCGTCGGACTGCGCTCCGTCACCTTGCGCGTCGTCGGGTCCGCCGTCCGCAGGCGGCGCGCCGGAATCCGGCGCCGTGCACACGCCTTCCGAGCAGACGAGCCCTTCGGCGCAGTCCTTCGAGCGCGTGCATGGCGCGTTCACCGCGCCGGCGGGTGAATCGCCGCCGCCGCATCCCGGGTCGCGCGACAGCCCGAGAAGGGCGACGACGGCGAGCGCTGCCGATCCCCGAAGCACGACGCGAGCATAACGTGCACGCGCGAGAATCGCGAATCCGCATCGCGCGCGCGTCGCTGCGGGGGCAGCGGCCGTGTGCTACGGACGGGCGACGACCATGCGCGACGACGACCAGCAACTCGTCTCCGAGCTCAAGAAGATCGGCGACAAGCCGTGCCTCGCGATGGCCCATTTCTTCGAAGAGGCCGAACGCGACCCGGAGCGCGTCGTCGCCCGCGCGCGTCAGGCGGAGGGTCTCCCCGAGTCGATGACGACGCTGGACGCGCTGCTCGAGAACGCGCGCGCGATCGCGCGGGAGCTCGTCGCCGAGGCTGCGCAGAAGGCGGAGCGCCGTCTGGCCGCGCAGCGCACCGACGCGTCGATCGACGCCATCATCGAGGACGCCGAACGTCTCCTCTACGAAGGCGACTTCGCCGCGGCGAAGGCCGGGTTCGCGAACGCGGTGACGAAGACGGAAGAGGCGTTCGGCGCGTCTTCGCAGGCGCTCGTCGTTCCGCTCATGGGCCTCGCGCGCGCGAGCGGCGGTGAGACGGGCCGCAGTGGTCCGGCGCTCGATGACGAGCTCGGCATCCAGCGGAGGGCGCTCGGGATCGCGGAGGCGACGCTCGCGGACGACGACATGCTCCTCGCGGAATGCCTCCACGCGCACGGCGTGAGCACGTGGGCGAGCGGCGACGCGTCGAAGGCGGTCGAGCTCCTGAAGCGATCCGTCGACGTCGTCACGCGCGCCGGTGCGGAGGACAAGGGCGCATTCCTCGCGCCGCTCGTCGGCGCGCTGCTCGACGCGAAGCGTCCCGAAGACGCGCTGCCGTACGCGCGCGAGCTCCTCGCGGCGGCCGAGGGCGGCGGAGAGACGGACCTCACGACGCTGTTCGTCGTGGGTCAGGCGTTTCGAGACGCCGGCGCGCACGAGGAAGCGCGCGCCGTGCTCGAGCGCTTCCTCGCTGGCTATGCGGGAGACGGCCAGAGCGGCGAGATCCGAGATCTCGTCCGCGGGTGGCTCGCCGCGCTTCCGCGCCCGAGCTGACGAACCGCCACGCTCGGCCCGCCTCGCGGCTCAGCCGCCCGCGACCGCCGGAGCGTTCGCGGGGGTCCCGCAGTTCGCGCAGAACTTCGCGGTCGCGCCGGTCTCCTGCCCGCACCCGGTGCAGAACTTCTTCGCCTGCGCGAGCGGGCCTCCGCACTCTGCACAGAACTTCCCGCCGGGCTGGCGCGTGCCGCACTTCGCGCACGTCACGGCGGCGCCGCCGGGCGTGAAGCTCGGCTGCTGCGCGCCCGACTGCGGCTGACCCGCGCCGGAGAACGCGCCCGCCATCTGGTTCGCCATGTTGACGCCCATGGCCATCTGCACGCCTGCGCCCGCGATGCCGCCGTCGCCCACCCCGTGCGTCGCCATCCCCTGGCCCGCGCCGATCATCGCCTGACCGGCCGCGTAGTTCTGGAAGTTACCGGCGAGCCCTTGGACGTAGCGCTCGTCCTGCTTGTACTTCTGATCGAGCTCGAACTGGCGCGCCTTGGCCTGCGCCTCCGCCACCTTCACGCCGCGGTTCGCCTTGGCGATCTCCGCGTTCGCCGCGACGAGCCGCTGGCGGTCGTCCTCGGAGAAGTTCAGGTTGAACTGCCCCATCTGGAGGATGCGCACGCCGATCTCGTTCAGATCGGGCGCGTTCGTCACGAAGGCGTTCGCGAGCTTCGTCGTCAGCGAGACGGCCTGGAGCACGCTCTTCTGCTCGACCTCGCAGAGCTCGCCGAGGGTCGTCTTGACCCCGTTCATGAAGAGGCCCTTGATCCACTGCAGGATGGCGTCGTTGTCGCCCTGCGCGGCCTGGCCCGTGTAGCCGATGATGAACCGCACCGGGTCGGTCACGACGAGCGAGAACTCGCCGAAAATGCGCGGGATGACCTGCTCGCCGGTGAGCGGGTCGATCATGTCGCCGATGGGTCCACCGAACGGGATGCTCCGGATCGGCGACGTCTTCACGAAGAAGATCTCGCTGATGAACACGTCCCCGCCCGTGAACTTGTTCACGATGTTGTTGAGGAACGGGATGTTCTGCGTGGAGAGCGTGTGCCGCCCCGGCGGAAGCACGCCGACGACTTTGCCGTCTTTGAAGAACACCGCGCACTCGTCGCTGTCGACGGTGAGCTGGGACCAGAACGGGAAGTTCTGATCCGGATGTTTGAAGACGACGAGGTGCTTCAGGTGGTCGGGACGCGCGATCATCATCTCGCGGACGCCCTGCTTCACGAAATCGAACACGCCCATCGACTCGTCCTCCGGCTGGTGGCGGCTGGTGCGCGCACGATGAGAACACCAGCGCACCGGAAGGTAAATCCGCGATCGCGCGTCCGCCAGAGGCGTATTAGGCTTTCGCCTGGTGACCGCCGCCATCGACATCACGGCGCTTCCTCCGAACGCGCAGAAGATCCTCGACCCGAACGGTCCGGCGCCCCTCAAGGCGATGGCCGCGAAGGGCCTCGCGCCGGGTCTCAAGCCCGGCGAGACGCTCGCGGTCGTCGTCGCGCTCTCGCTCGGTGAGGGCGCTCACGCCGAGACGGCACGGAAGACGCTCGAGAACCTCCCGCTCCCGCTCCTGAACGGCGCGCTTTCGGGCGAGCTCCAGCCCGCCGTCCTCGACGTCATCGGCCCGCTCTACGCGAAGGACGCGAACCTCTCGGAGAAGATCCTCCGGCACCCGGCGATCTCCGTCGATACCGTCGCGGCGATCGCGACGGTCGCGACCGAAGGCGTCGCCGAGCTCATCGCGACGAACGAAGAGCGGCTCCTCGCGAATCCGCGAATCATCGAGAAGCTCTACCTGAACAAGAGCACCCGGATGTCCACCGCGGACCGCATCCTGGAGCTCGCCGTCCGCAACGGCGTCGACCTGCCCGGCATTCCCGCGTTCGAGCAGGCCAAGAAGGCGATCGAGGGAGAGCTCATCGCCGAGGCCTCCGAGGAGCCGAACTTCGACGACACGCAGTTCGACGATGCGAAGAAGGTCGCGAACGAGGTCGCGATCGCCGAAGGCGAGGACACGCACCGCCTGAACGAGGAGACCGGTCAGGAAGAGGTCGTCGACAAGGCGAAGCCGCTGCACGCGATCTGGGCCGAGCTGCGGCCGCCGGCGAAGATTCGCCTGCTCACGCTCGCGTCGATCAAAGAAGAGGACGACAAGGGCAACGTGCACGAGCAGCGCTTCGACATGAAGGCGCTCCGCATGATCGGCGTGCGCGACGCGAACCCGCTCGTCGCCGTCGCGGCGCTGAACGCTCCCGGCCTCGGCGACAGCGAGGTCGTGAAGATCGCTGGCCTCCGCAACGTCGCCGAGGACGTGCTCCGCGAGATCGCGACGCGCAAGGACTGGACGCGCATCTACGCGGTGAAGTACGCGCTCGTCGCGAATCCGCGAACGCCGTTCGGGCACGCGTCGAAGTGGGTTCTGCACATGCGCGAAGACGATCTGAAGAAGCTCGCGAAGAGCAAAGAAGTCCCGGGCGCGGTGCAGACCGCCGCGAAGCAGCAGCTCCAGCGCAAGGGCAAGTGACGGGCTGAGGCCGCGCCGCGAGCGCGGCAGAGCGAAGGTGTGATCGCGCGATCACGCGCTCCTGCCCGAGCGCGCGAGCGCCCGAGCTTTGCTTGACCGTGCGATCCCTCGGTGGCAATTACTGAAGATTCCTGGGCGGCGCTCCGTCCACGCGAAGGGGTCCTTCACTTATGTTCGACGTCAAACTGATGCGCTGGATCGACAACCAGGTCGGCAACCTGGCTTGCAACGTCCTCGCAACCGCCAAGAACGCGACCTCGCGCTTCCGCACTCCGCCGACGGAGTACCGGAAGATCTGCGTGATGAAGTTCTTCGGGATCGGATCGATCGTCGTCGGCGCGCCGAGCCTCATCGCGCTTCGCGAGGCCTATCCGGACGCCGAGATTCATTTCGTCTCGTTCAAGTCGAACAAGGAGATCCTCGAGATCCTCGATCTCACGGACAAGAACTGGTTCGTCGACAACTCCTCCCCGACCGCATTCGCCGCTTCGACGCTGAAGCTCACGAAGGACCTTCGCGCCGAAGGCTTCGACCTCGTCATCGACTTCGAGTTCTTCGCGAAGTTCCCGCTCGTGCTCTCGGGGCTCGCCGGGATCCCGAAGAAGGCCGGGTTCTACCTGACGCAGGAGCCGTGGCGACGCACGCTGCTCGACGTGCCGGGCTCGTACAACCACTACTACCACACGAAAGACATCTTCCTTTCGCTCATCTACCTGCTGCGCACGGGCGATCTCTACTACCTCGATTTCGAGAGCTTCCAGCAGCGTTACCGGTATCCGCGCATCGAGATCGACGCCGGCGCACGCGCACGCGTCGAAGCGCTGCTCGACACGCGGGGTCGTGGCGGCCGCCGCCTCGTCGTCGTGAATCCGAACACGTCGCCGGATCTCGCGCCCGACGTCCGCAAGTGGCCGGAGGACCGCTACGTCGAGCTCGCGCAGCGCACGCTCGAGGAGAGCCCCGACACGTTCGTCGCGTTCATCGGCGCGAAGTCCGAGCGCGCGTACGTCGAGCGGATCGCGAGCGGCGTGAAGGACGCGCGGTGCGTGAGCCTCGCGGGTGAGCTGTCGTTGAAGGAGCTCCTCGCGCTGTTCGAGGCCGCGGACCTGTTCGTCACGAACGACAGCGGACCGATGCACCTCGCCTGCCTCGTCGACTGTCCCATCATCGGGCTCTTCTTCGCCGACACTCCGACGGTCTTCGCGCCGCTCGCGTCGCGCGCGGTCAGCGTGGCGCCGCAGCTCTACTCGCTGCCGCTCTTCACGGTCTACAACGGCAAAGACGTCGTGGCGGGACGCCCGGTCGACACGATCCAGAACACGGTCGCGCGCACGGTGCCCGTCGAGCGCGTCCTCGTCGAGGTGCGGCGGATGCTGCAGGACGGCGCGCCGAGCGAGCGCCGCGTCGTGCCGTTCCACTGACGAGGGCTGACGAGGGCTGCGCCATGAAGCATCAGGAACTCTCGCGGCAGATCATCACGCACGCGCTCCGCGACGGCGCGCGGCTCCGGCAGCTCGTGATCGAGCGCTGCGCGGACCAGATCGCGAGCGCCGCCGACATCGTCAGCGAGGCGCTGCTCGCGGGGAACAAGATCCTCATCTTCGGCAACGGCGGTAGCGCGGCGGATGCGCAGCACGTGGCCGCGGAGCTCGTCGGACGCTTCGTCGCCGAACGTCGCCCGCTCCCCGCGGTGGCGCTCACGGTCGACACGTCGGCGCTCACCGCGATCGGCAACGACTACGGCTTCGACCAGATCTACTCGCGTCAGGTGCGTGCCCTCGGGCGCGCCGGCGACGTCGCCATCGCGATCACCACGAGCGGCCGCTCGCCGAACGTCCTCGCCGCGATCGAGGCGTCGCGCGAGCTCGGGATGAAAATCGTCGGGCTCACCGGCGGCAAGGGCAAGGACTTCGCGAAGGTGTGTGACGCGTGCATCGTCGTGCCTTCGACGAACACCGCACGCATCCAGGAGATCCACATCACGGCCGGGCACATCATCTGCGAGGTGGTGGACGCGCGCGTGCTCGCGCACGAGCCCGACTTGCGCGACAGCAGCACGGAGCCGACCGCCGAAAAGGGCAACGGCGGCGCGCCTCATCGAGTGTCGGCGTCGACGAAGGAAGTCGATCTCCCTGCGCTCGTCTCGCTGCGCGCCAAGTGGAGGGCGGAAGGCCGTACCGTCGTCTGGACGAACGGCGTGTTCGACGTCCTCCATGCAGGTCACCTCGCGTCGCTGACCGCCGCGCGCGCGCACGGCGACGTGCTCGTCGTCGGCGTGAATGCCGACGCGACGGTGACGAAGGCGAAGGGCGCAGACCGGCCGGTGTTCCCGGCGCACGAGCGCGTTGCGATGCTCGCGGCGCTCGAGGTCGTCGACCACGTCATCGTCTTCGAGGAGCCCACGCCGGCCGAGGTCATCGCGGCGGTGCAGCCCGACGTGCACTGCAAGGGCGCCGACTACGCGCCGCCGAACGGAGCGCCCATTCCCGAGGCCGACATCGTCCGCGCGTACGGCGGACGCATCGAGTTTCTGCCGCTCGTCGACGGCCGCTCCACGACGAAGACGCTCGAACGCCTCCGGGGCTGAGGCGGCGGCGAGGCGACGGCCTCGCCCGCGCCGGCGTGCCCACCTTGTCGCAGTGAAATGCGCGCTCCCGCTTTCGGGAGCAGGCGGATTGCTGTTAACCAAGATGGGACCCCATGCCGCTGAGCTCAGGCGCCGCGCGAATTGCTCTGCTCGCCGTCTCGGCGGCCGCCGCCGCGGCGCTCGCTGCCTGCTCCATCTCGCCGGACGCGCCGACCGGCAGCGTCGCCCCCGAAGCGACGGCCCCCCCGAGCCCGCGCGACGCAGGCGCGCCTCCCGCCGACGCGGCGGCCGATGCTCCGCGAACGCTCTGCACGTCGGACTGCGAGCCGACGCGCTTCGCCCCTGCCGCCAAGGCGACGGGTCTCGCCTGCGCGCGGGGCAAGCTCTACGCGGGGACGTCTTCCGGCAAGCTCCTCGCGTTCGACACGACCGCGGCCGAGCCGGAAGCGACGGAGCTCTCGCCCGCTCCTCCCAGCGCCGTCGGCTTCGTCGCCGTCGCCGACGGAACGCTCTTCTACACGGTGCCGAGCGCCGGCGAGGTCCACGCGCGCGAGCTCGCGACCGGCCGCGACGTGCGCCTCACCGCCGGCGAGGACGAGCCGCGCGGGATCGCCGTGCGCGGCGACGACGTCTTCTTCGCGACGCGCACGCATCTCCGGCGCATCGCACGCGTCGGAGCCGATCAAGCGCCGACGACGCGCGTCACGTTCGCCGATGCCGATCCGATTTGGGACGTGGGGCTCGGGGGCGCCGTCGCGCTCGCGGGCGACCGCTTCCTCGTCACGCACCCCGAGTACGATGCGCTCGCGCTCTACGCGCCCGCGGGCGCCGCGCTCGTCCTCCAACGACACGCGGCGACGCCGACGACGGTGGCGATGGGCGCGACGCTCGCCTACTACGCAGAGAACGACGGCAAACTGTACGCGCACGCGCCGCTCGAGAAGGCGCGTCGTCGTATCGCGGTCGACCAGCGGTTCCCCGGCGGAATGTGCGTCGCCGAAGGCCGTCTCTACTTCGTGAACGACGGCGAGATCCGCTGGCTCGACGTCGAGTAGACGCGTTCGTATCATCCGCGCCGCTTGGACCCGCGGCCCGACCACAGCGATGCACGCGCGCTCTTCCTCGACCGCGATGGAACGCTGATCGTCGACGTCGGCTACCCGCGTGACCCGGCGCGTGTCGAGCTCCTTCCCGGCGCCGTCGACGCGCTCGGGCTCGCCACGGCGCTCGGATACTCGCTCGTCATCGTCAGCAACCAGTCTGGCGTCGCGCGCGGGATCATCTCACCCGAAGAAGCACGCGCCGTTCAGGTACGCGTCGACGAGCTCTTCGCGGCGCATGGCGTTTCGTTCGCCGGTACCTACTTCTGCTTCCACGGTCCGGACGAGGGTTGCACGTGCCGCAAGCCGGCGCCCGGCATGCTCGTCCGCGCCGCGCGAGAGCTCGGGCTTTCACTCCGCGCTTCGGTGATGGTAGGGGACAAGCCGTCGGACGTGGCCGCAGGCATCGCTGCAGGGTGCCGCGCGTCCATCGCCTTCTCGTCCTGGAGTGACGTCACTCCCCTTCTGACCGAACGCCGATGACCGAGCCGCGCAACCCGCTCCCCGACGTACGAAAGACCGTGCCGAACGTCGCTTCGTTCGCCGGCCGCCGCGTCGTGGTCATCGGCGATCTGATGGTCGACGAGCTCGTGAAGGGCGACGTCACTCGGATCTCGCCCGAGGCTCCCGTCCCCGTGCTCGAGGTGACCGGCCGTTCGAGCACACCCGGCGGAGCGGCGAACGCCGCGATGAACATCGCGAGCCTCGGCGGCCGCGCACGCCTCGTCGGCGTCGTCGGCGCAGACGACACCGCGGCGACGCTCGCGCGCCTCGTCGAGGCGTCCGGCATCGATGCGTCGACGCTCGTTGCCGACCCGTCGCGTCCGACCACGCTGAAGACGCGCATCGTCGCGCGCCACCAGCAGGTCGTCCGTATCGACCAGGAGTCGCGTGCGAAGATCTCCGACGCGGTTGCCCGCGATCTCGCGAGTGTCGTTCGTACGGCCATCGAGGAAGCGGACGCGGTCGTCGTCTCCGACTACGGCAAGGGCGTCGTGACGCCGGAGCTCGTCGCCGCCGCCGTGCAGGCGGCGCTCGCGCGCAAGGTGCCGGTCGTCGTCGATCCGAAGCGTAAGGACTTCACGGCCTATCGCGGCGCGACGATCGTCACGCCGAACCTGAACGAGCTCGAGGTGGCAACCGGCACCTCCTGTCACTCGACGGAAGATGTCGTCACCGCAGGGACGTCCCTTCTCGGCGCGCTCGGCGGCGGTGCGGTGCTCGTGACGCGCGGCGCAGCGGGCATGACGCTGCTCGAGGCGGGCAAGGAGCCCTTCCACACGCATGCGCGCGCGCGTGCCGTCTTCGACGTGACCGGTGCGGGCGACACGGTCGTGGGCACGCTTGCCCTCGCCCTCGCCGCGGGCATGTCGCTTCACGACGGTATCGAGCTCGCCAGCGTCGCCGCCGGCATCGTCGTCAGCAAAGTGGGTACCGCGACGGTCAGCATCGAGGAGCTCACGAGCGAGCTCGGAACACGACGAGGATCATGATGACGACGAGCGAACGCGATACGAGCTCCGCGCGCGACCTCGCATGCGCCGTCTGCGGAGCGCCCGTCCACGAAGACGTCGCGAAGCCGGCTTCGACGTACTCGGCGCCCGGCACGTACCGCATCGGCACCTGCGCGGTCTGCGGATGCGGGCAGACACTGCCGCGTCCCGACGAAGCCGAGCTGAACGCGTTCTATGCGCGCGAGTACAAATACGACGCGCACGTCCTCATCGCCGGCGAGAAGCGGTTCCGCGCGCGCCACATCCTCGACACTGCGCTTCCGGGCTCCGCGTCCGGCAAGCGCGTCCTCGATGTCGGTTGCATGTACGGCTACCTCCTCGAAGAGGCGGCACGCCGGGGCGCGACGGCCGTCGGCGTCGAGCTCTCCGCCGGGCCCGCGAAGGACGCGCAGCAGCGTGGTCTCGACGTCTTCCAGGGCACGATCGAGCGTTTCGCGAGCGAGCGTCCCGAGAGGTTCGACCTCGTCGTCGCGCAGCACGTCCTCGAGCACGTGCCCGACCTGTCTTCCTTCCTCCGCACCGCGCGGGCGCTCGTCGCGCCCGGCGGACGGCTTTGCATCTGCGTGCCGAACTACGACGCCCGCGCGCGACGTCTGTTCCGCGAAGCATGGGGTTGGTACCAGGTGCCCGTGCACCTCCACCACTTCGGCGCGGGCGCGCTCGAGAAGCTCCTGGCCAAGAGCGGGTTCGACGTCGAGCGGAGCGCGCGCCGCGGTGGCGACTCGCTCTTCGTCCTCCTCACGCTCCTCCAGAGCATCGGTCGCGCGCCGAGCTCGGAGTCGGTGGAGCCCGGCGCGATCGGCAAGGCTCTCGTGAAGACAGCGAGCGCCGTCCTGCGGCCGTACTACTTCGTGGGCGACGACGAGCTCCTCGTGCTCGCGCGCCCGCGCGCCGACTGAGAGCGAAGGCGGGGATGGCGGAGACCGGAACGCGGAGAGAGCGGTTCCACGGAATCCTCGTGCGCTGGCGCTGGGCGATCCTCGGCGCCGTGCTCCTCCACTGCGTCGTCGTTCACTACTTCTTCTTCGGGTACGTGAGCTGGGACGGCTACGCGCACCGAATGCAGCCCATCATCGAGCTCGTGAAGCACGGGGCGATGAACCTGGAGAAGTTCGACAACGCGGCGCTCGTCGGCTTTCGCCCGTTCGTCGAGCTCATTCATGCCCCGTTCCTCGCGGTCTTCGGGCTCGACGCGCTGTACATCGCATTCCCAGTCACGTTCCCGCTGTTCGCGCGCGCCATTCACCACTGCGTTCGCGAGGCGGCGGAGGATGACGCGGCCGCGCTGTACGCCGCGGGCACCTACGTGCTCGTCCCCGTCGTCAGCAGCCAGCTGTTCTCGGGCTACATCGACTGGGCGATACCGGCGCTCCTCGCGTACTTCGTGTATGCGCTGCTCGCCGCGGCGCGCGATCCGCGGCGGCTCGCTCCGTTCGTACGCGTCGCCTTCGCGACGTTCCTCTTCACGATGTCGCGTCAGCAGGCGCCGTACGTGTCCGTGCTGTTCGTGGCGTACGCCGTGTACGCGCGGTTCGTGGAGCGGTCGGGCTGGCGCTTTACGATCGCTCACAGGAAGCGGCTGGCGGCGGCGCTGCTCGCTTACGCATTGGGGCTCGCGCCCGCCGCCTTCCTCCAGCTCGCGACGTGGCTGAAGCACGGCTCGCCCATCCATCCGTTCGAGCTCAGCATCCTGGGCCTGCGCCTGGGGAAGGGCCTCACCTACAAGGCCGTGTGCTGGTACGGCGGCCTTCGCGACTACACACCTCGAGGCTTCTTCCGGGCGTCCTACGCTGCATGGATCGCGCCCGCGGAGCTGCCGTACGCCTTCTTCGACTCCCGCTACCTCGGTGGCGGCCTGTTCTTCCTCGCCGGCGTCGTCACCGCGCCGCTCTGGTGGCGTCGCTCGACGCGCGCCGTCCGGCTCCTCGTCGCGACCCTCCTGTTCGTGTCTCTCGCGGTGCGCGACTTCTGGTTGCCGCGGTACGCGTCTGCGCTCCTCCTCGCCGTATGCATCGCGAACGCGCTCGCTCTCGCCGCGCTCCTTCGCGACCGCCGCCGCCCGATGGCGCTTGCGTACGCAACGCTCGTCGCGGTGGCTGCCGTTCACGTGTTCCGGCCCGAGTGGGAGATCGATCGCGCGCAAAAGGGCGCCATCTACGCACGATTGAACGCGTCACAGAGCCGGTGGTTCGTGCCCGGAAGCGTCGAGCTCCCGCTCTACCCCGACGCGAACGCACGCCTCGTCCTCCTCGAGGGGCCGACGTTGAACTTCGCCGTGCCTCTCTACGGTCGGAAGCTCACGAACGAAGTCGTCACCTCGGTCCCGCCGGAGAAGATCGGCGAGCACTGTGAGGGGTTGCGGCCGTATCTCGCCTCCGGCGCGCCCGTGCTCTTCGTCGACGACCATGACCACGCGGCGGCATGCAAGCGGACGTGCGCGCTGCCATCCCCGTCGCGATGCCTGGCGTTCACGATCGAGCCGCCGCCTCTTTGAATCACGCAATCGCGCGATTGCTCGGCCCGAGAGCGGCTGGTAGGGTCGCGCCGTTCAGCGGAAATGAAGACCTCGCCTGCTTCTTCTCCCCCGCTGCTGCGCATCGCGGCGGTCGCGGTCATCGGCTGCTCTGCGCTGCTGCCCGCATGCTCGAAAAAGGAGCCGGACCCCGAGGCCGCCGTGCGCATGGCGTTCGTCGAGCGGCAGGCGCTCGCCGCCGATGCGGGCAGAGCGTTCCACCTGACCTCGACGGAGGAAGTCTTCTTCGATGACGGCTGGTACCCGATGGAGGTCGTGCAGAAGGACGGCGTGCACGGTGACGTGTGGCGGTGGATGGGTCGCACGAGCCTCCTCAAGCTGAAGAACCACGACGAGACGCGACAGCTCTCCATCACCGGGTGGGTACCGCTCCACATCCTGCACCACCCGCCGCTGATGACGCTCCGGTGGAACGGGAAACGCGTCGATGCGTTCCTCGCGCCGGAGGGCCACTTCACGCGCACCGTCACGATCTCGGCGGAGATGCAGCGCGCAGGTGCGTATTCCGACTTCGCAATCGAGACCTCCTCGACCGCGTCCGAGTGGGGCGACCTCCGGGAGCTCGGCTACGCGCTCGCCGAAGTTCGCTGGGAGCCGCACGGCCGCTGAACGACCGATGCCCTTCAGCTCGCTCCTCTTTCTGTCCGTCTTCCTTCCCGCGTTCCTCGCGGCGTATTGGGTGAGCCCGCGCGCGGTGAAGAACACCGTCGCTCTCCTGTTCAGCATCGCCTTCTACGCATGGGGCGCTCCGAGGCTCCTGCCCGTCGTTCTCGCGCTCGGAGTCATCGACTACTGGCTCGGGCATGTCGTCGCGCGCACGCGCGCAGCGGCCCGCGACGCCAAAGGAGACGAACTCCGAGCCCGCCTCGAGCGGCGATCGCGCCACATCCTCGCCGCCGGCATCACGATGCACCTCTCGGTGCTCGCGTACTTCAAGTACTCGAACTTCCTCGTCGGCGAGACGAATGCGGTCCTGGCGCATCTGCCGACGGCGGTGCATATCGCGTGGAAGGAAGTGCCGCTGCCGATCGGCATTTCCTTCCTGACGTTCGAGGAGATTAGCTATCTCGTCGACGTTTATCGCGGGGACGCGCGGCCCGCGCGTTCCGTCGGACGATACCTCCTTTTCTTGATGCTGTTCCCGCACTCGATTGCGGGGCCGATCTTCCGTTGGAAAGATCTCGAGACGCAGCTCGACACGCGCGAGCACTCACTCGCCCTCGTGACCGCGGGTTTCGCGCGATTCACGCTCGGGCTCGCGAAGAAGGTGCTCGTCGCCGATGCCGCGGCCGTGGCGGTCGACGCCATCTTCGCTGCGCCTCCGCACGCGGTCGGTGCAAGGCTCGCGTGGATCGGCGCGGTTGCGTACACGCTCCAGATCTACTTCGACTTCTCCGGCTACTCCGACATGGCCATCGGTCTCGGGAAGATGGCCGGATTCCGATTCAAAGAAAACTTCGATGCTCCGTACATTTCGGCATCGATCACGGAGTTCTGGAAGCGCTGGCACATCTCTCTTTCGACGTGGCTCCGCGACTACCTCTACGTGCCACTCGGGGGAAACCGACACGGCGAGCGGCGCACGCGCCTGAACGTCCTTATCGTGTTCACGCTCTCCGGCTTGTGGCACGGCGCGGCTTGGACGTTCGTCGTGTGGGGCATCTACCACGGCCTTCTCAGCGTCGCCGAGCGCACCGCGCTCGTGAAGCGCACCCGCGCTGCCCTGCCGCGCGCGCTCAACGTGGCGCTCACTCTCGTGCTGGTCGTGATCGGCTGGGTCTTCTTCCGTGCGCCGACGATGGCCGTCGCGTGGAACGTCCTCCGCGCGATGTTCGGCCTGCGTCCCGGAGATGTCGTGCTCACCGACTTCCTCGTGCGGGGACGCATCCTCCCGGACTTCCATGTCGCCATTCTCGTCGTCGCGGCGGCGGCGGCGCTCGCGCCGGTTGCGTTCGGCGAAGACCGCGTCCGCTCCATCGAGAGCCGCCTGCGTCCGATTGCGCTCGTTCTCGTGCCTTTCGCGCTCGTCCTGTCGATTGCGCAGCTCGTGAACGCTGGATTCACGCCGCTCATCTACTTCAAGTTCTGAGCGCGCATGAGAGACCAAGCCCTGCGCCTCGCGCTCGTCGTCCTCTGTTTCGGGATCCTGCTCGTCCCGACGGTGAACACGCTCGTCCCGTTCCTTCCGCAGGACCCGGTCCACGGCGTCGAGGAGAGCGCGCAACGCCCGCCGGTTTCGGGCCGTGGACTGTTCGACGAATCGTTCCAGAAGGGATTCGTTGCCTGGTACGAACAGCACTACGGCGCGCGCGCGTGGGCGACCCGGATCGACAACTCGATACCCTTCCATCTCTTCGGAGAGCTACCGCCCGACAAGACGGTCCGCGTCGGGAGGGACGGCGTCCTCTTCCTCGACCACCAGGTGAACTACTACAACCGCACCGACCAGCCGGACGCGGCTGCATTCGCGCGGAAGCTGAAAGAAGCGCAGACGCTGCTGCTTGCACGCAACAAGGCGCTCGTTGCGATGCTGATGCCGACGAAAGCCGTTATTTGGCCCGACGCCATCCCACCGGCGTGGGTGCTTCCGCTCGGTCATCCTCGCCCGGTGTCTCAGCGAATTTCCGAGCCGTTCGTGCGCGAGATCCGCGCCGCGGGCGCCATGTTCGTCGACGGGCGGCAGGTCGTCCGCGAGCGCGGGCTTGCCCCAGACATGATCTACACCCGCGTCGGCCGGCATCTCAGCACACCGGCCACGTGCGGGATCCTGGACGAAGCGGCGAAGCTCGCGCGCGCGCATCTCCGCGACGTCGAGCTCCCGCCGCTCGACTGCCGTTACGAGCTGAAAACCGGCCTCGACCCCATGGCCGAGGAGCTCGACCTCTATCGCGTCAGCAACGTCTGGCGACGACCTTTCCCGGATCCCATCCCGGTGGGCGTCACCGTAGCGGAGTCGGTCGCCCGCGAGCGAAGACCGAACCTCCTCGTGACCGGGACGAGCTTCGGTTGGAAGGTCGTCTACGAGGCGGAACGGAACAAGGCATTCCGCCGCGTCTACTACCACTACTACGGCGCCACGCTCGTGACCCGAGGCGAGCCCGACGCTGTCACGAGCATGAAGCTCGCGTCGGATGCATGGCGCGACGTCATCGAGTCGAGCGACATGATCGTGATGCCCATCGCCGAAGAGTACCTGATGGAAGATGGCGCGGACTTCCTCGACGCCGTCGTGCGCACGTATGGCACGCCGCTGACGAGGACGCCGTGAGCCGCGCGAACGCTCGCGTCGCGACCGCGACGGCCGTCGCGAAGATCGCATTGGTCGTGCTCGCGTTCGTGTACGCGACGCAGCCCGCGATCAAGAAGCCCGAGGTGTACGAGACCGCCGTCTGGGGTCTCCTCGTGCTCGCGGCTTTCAGCGGTATCGGCGGCGCGCTCAACGAAGGCCTCTTCCCACATCGGCGCGCCGACGCCGCACTCCGCGCGGTGTGGGGCGCCAGCGCCCTACTCTTCGTCGGCGGCATCCTCGCCGCCGCGTCCCTCTACTCGCGCACGGCGTCGGTCGTGCTCGTCGACGTCGGCCTCGTCGCGTACTGCGTGATGCTGTACCGGGAGCGCCTCGCGGGGCTCCGGAGCGCGCGCTTCACATGGCGCGTCGCACGACACAACGGGCTCCTCGCTACGTTGCTCGCCGTCGTCGTGTTCGCCGGCGTCGTCGCGTACCTGGGCGGCGTCGCCGACCCGACGACGAATCCGTACGACGACGACATCGCGTACCTGCCGTTCGTTCGAAAACTGATCGACACCGGCACACTGATCGAGCCGTTCAGCTTCCGGCGCCTCTCGGCGCTCGGCGGGCAGACGTTCTTCCTCGCGCTCGTCTCTCCTCACGCGGGCTATCGGCAGATGAACGCGTTCGACCGCGGCATCTGCGTCCTGCTCTTCGTGGGGCTGCTCCTCTTCCACAAAGACTGGCGCGGACGCCGCGCGCCGCTCGCGATCACTGCGCTGCTCATCGGCTTCTTCCTCAGCCTGCCGAACAACAGCATCAACACCGCTCCGCACTTCTCGGGGTTCGCGTTCTTCCTCGGCTTGTGGCGCTCGGTCGTGTTCCTTCGTCGGGAGGACGGCCTTCTCGCGCGCACCGTGCCCATCGCGCTGGTCGCAACCGCGACCTGCACGCTGCGCCAGAACTATCTCAGCGTGCCGGTCGTCATGCTCGCTGTCGGCTATGGGATGGCGGCGCTCCGTCGCGAAGGGCGCGGCTCGCCGTGGAAGACGCGTCTACGCGAGCCCGCCGTCGTTGCCGCGTTGGCCGTCGTCGCGCTGCTCCCTTGGTTCGTGCTCGCGTACCGCTCGAATCAGTCGTTCCTCTTCCCCATCCAGAACGGCACGTTCCGGCGCGCGCTCGAACTCAAGAGCCCCACGCTGACGTTCCTGAAGGAAGTGCGGTTTCTCTTCTCCGTGGCGCTCGAGAACGAGCCCATCAAGCCGCTCGGGGTGCTCGTCCTCGCAGGCGCGCTCGTTCCCGACGAGCACCCGCTCCGACCACTACGTGCGCTCTGGATCTCGTGCGCGATCGGCCTCGTCATCCTCTCGCACTCGTTCACGCTTTCCGACGCCGGCAACCTGGCGCGGTATCTCTACGGGTACTTCTCCGCGCTCGCCGCCGCCGTCGTCCTCACGACCGGCACGCAACGCTTCGGCCGCGGCGCGCGCGGCGGGCGGGCGGAGCTCCGGGCGCGGGCGGTCCTGGGGCTCGCCGTGATCGCGATGCTGCTCCAGTACCAGTTCTCGCGCGAGAAGGTCTCGAAGACGTACCAAACGTTCGTGAAGAACGTCGACATGCAGAGTCGGCGCGTGCCGCCGTCCGTCGACAGCTATCCGCACGAGCTCTTCATGTACGGGCACATCCAGTCGTTCTTGCCCGCCGGCTCGAAGGTCGCGGTCATGGTCGACGAGCCGTACTGGCTCGACTACGGCAAGAACGAACTCTTCAACCTCGACATGCCCGGGTACTCGAGCCTCAAGCCCGACATGCCCTATTTCCAGGGCCCCGAGAAGGTCGCCGACTACTTCCTGGCGCACGGCATTCGCTACGTCATGTACGTGCGGCCGGAGTTCTCGCACTGGCTCTACCAGCGCGAGTTCTGGTTCGCGCGCATGTTCAACGAAGAAGAAATCTGGCGACTCTGCGCGCCCTACTTCGTCGACCTCATCGACTCCTTCACGAGCCTGCGCGAGACGCGCACGACCCTCCACGAGGAAGCGGGCATCGTGATCCTGGACCTGGCGACGCGGAAGTGACGGCGCGCGCGCTCGCCTGGGCCGTTCGTCAACGCGGGCCGCTCGTCGGTGCCGCGCTCGGCGTCGTGCTCGCGTTCGTCGGCTTCGGACCCGGATACATCTTCGGCACGAGCGAGTTCTGGTCGTATCCGCCGACCGACTTCAACTCGCACGTCATCGGCTATCGCGCGTACGTCGACGATGCCTGGCGATGGCCGCTCTTCTTCACGCGCTCGCTCGATGCGCCCGACGGCATCAACATCCTCTTCATGGACAGCCTGCCGCCCGTCGCGCTGCTCGCAAAGGCGATGCGCGGCGTGGTTCCTGGCTTCCTGCACGGTCTCTGGCGCAATCCGTTCGGACTATGGCACCTGCTCTCGTACGCGCTGCAAGGCGCGTTCGGCTCGCTCGTCGTCAGGGCTGCGCGCGGGCGTGGCGTGGTCGCAGAGATCTCGGGAGCCGCCGTCGCACTCTCGATGTCCGTCTTCGTGCTCCGCTTCTATCACACGGCGCTGAGCTCCCATTTCCTGCTGCTCGCGAGCGTGTGGCTCTATCTCGTCACGCGCGACGACGAGGGCGAAGCGTTCCCGAAGATGTCCCGACGCCGTGACCTCGGCGTTGCCGCGCGGTGGGCCTCGCTCCTCGCGGCGTGCCTGTCCATCCATCCGTACCTGTTCGCGATGAGCGCTGCGGTGTTCGTGGCGTCGCTCGGCACGTGGGCGCTCGGGCGACGCTGGCTGCGCGTCGTCATCGCCGCGGCCCTGGCAGGCGCGACCGTTCTCGCAGTCATGACCGTCGGCGGCTTTTTCGTGAGCTCGACGTTCAAAGGCGGCGCCTGGGGCTTCGGATACAAGTCGACCGACCTCGCGTCGTTCTTCGTGCCGCAGTACAGCCCATTCTTCCCGACGCGCGCGCACGCCCTCGCGATCGACATGGCGCGGAACGAAGCCGCCGAGGGCTGGGATTACTTGGGCGTGGGCGTCGTCGCGCTCGCCATCGCGATGGTCGTGCGCGCCCCGCGCGAGATCGGCCGTGCGATGCGGAGGCACGCGTGCCTCCTCGTCGTGCTCCTCCTCATGGCTGCATGGGCGGTCGGCAACCGGATCACGGTCGCGCAGAAGGTCGTGTTCGAGCTGCCGATGCCCGGCGTGCTCGAGTGGTTCGTGCGGCAGTTCCGCTCGTCAGGGCGCTTCATCTGGCCGCTCACGTACGTGGGCGCGCTCTACTCGGTCGCGCTCGCCTCGCGCGTGTTCGCGACGGGGCATCTTCGCTTCGCGACGCCCCTCCTCGCGTACGTTCAGCTCCTCGATGGGGCCGGCAACCTCGTCTACGTGCACGCGTACACCGCACGGCCCGAGGCGAGGTTCCTCGATTGGAAGAGCTGGGACCCCGTCGTCGTCGATCATCGCGCGATCGTGGTGGGCCCCACCTTCGGGTGCATTCAGTGGATGCACCCGATCATCGCGTTCCAGAGCATGGAGCTCCAGTACCTCGGCGCCGCTCACGGCGCGACGCTCTCGACGGTGAGGAGCTCGCGACCACTGCTCGACTGCACGCGTCGCGACGTCCTTCGCGCGCGCACCACGCTGCCGGACGACGCGGTCGTCGTCCTCTTCGCGCCCGAGACGAAACCGGCCGAGTCGATTCACTACGAGCGCCAAGGTGCGCGGTGCGCGACGTTCGGCCCAAGCGGCTATCTCTGCTCCAAGCGACCGCTCCCCACAGCGCCCGCATTCACGCCCATGCGCGCCGACGTCGACTACGAACCGGGCACCGGAATGACGCTCGATGCAGCGGCTTCGCGCTATCTCGGCGTGGGATGGTCGTATCCGGAGGGCGATCTTCGGTGGCAGACCGGCGACGCCGGCTTCGTCTATCTCCGCCCCACGCGTCCGCTGACCCCTTCGATGCGGCTGCGCATCGTTCTCGCCGGCGCAATCTTTCCGCAACGCCCGACGCAGAGCGTGGAGGTGTTCGTGAACGACGCGCCCGCCGGCGGGCTCCTCTTCACCGATGCCGCTCTGCACACCCTCGAGCTGCCGCTTCCTCCGTCGGCGCTCGGCGCGCCGCTCGTCGAGATCGAGCTCCGCCCGTCCGACGCGCGACCGCCCGCAGAGCTCGGATTCGGCACCGAGCTGCGCCCGAACGGCGTCGTCGTTCGTGAGCTCGGGATCACGGAGTGACGCTGCTGCCGACCTCCGCGCCCTCACGCACCGGGCGAAGTTCGCCTGCGGACGTCAGCGGCGGGAGCTCGAACACGACGTTGCCCTTCCCACCGAAGAGCACGCGACGGCCCGGCGAGCCCACCGGCGCGTTCCAGAACTCGTAGAGCAGATCGCCGAGGCGCGGGCCGGCGCACGTCCCCGGCTCCGGCCCGGCCTCGCAGTACGCGAGCCCGTGATCCTTGTTCACGAGCGAGTGGTAGTGATCGAACGGAAACACCCACGCATCGCCCCCGGCGAATACCCAGGGGACGTCCGCGAGGCGAAGCCGATACCGCCGCTCGAACTCCTGAAACGTCGGCAGCTCCCAGTCGGGAGGTGGAGTGAGCGTGTACAGATACGCGCCGACCCAGACGGGATCGTGGAGCCCTTGCTGCACGAAGTACGGAAGCTGCTTCGCGTCCCAGCTCGCGCGCGCGTGCTGCAACAGATAGCAGCGGCCAGGCTCGCGGGCGTTGGCCTCGAGGCAATGCGCGCCCGGCTTTCCGCCCCAGAGCGCCATCGCCCGCGTGAAGACCTCTTCGTCCTCGAGGCCGCTCGGTCGCTGCCCGCACGCCGCGTCTTCCCAGCCGAGCGAAACCCGCGGAAGGTCTGCCCCCGGAAACGTGCCCGCATCGATGACCGCGCGGAAGCGGCCGCCCTTCGCGGTGCTCGGGAGGAGCGTCGCGACGTGCTCGAGATTGACGACGACTCCCACGCCGCCCGCCGACGTGCCGGTGAAGAGGACGCGCGTCTCCGGATCCGCGTCGTCGAGACCGTAGCGCTGGGCGAGCATCTCGAACGTCGCGGTGACGGCGTGACGTCCGGCGAAATACCACGGCCCGAACGACTTCGGTCCTTGGAAGCTGGTGGGAACCGGCTCGGTGCGCGCGCCGCTCCACATGTCGCTCGAGCAGTAGAGAGCGTGCACGTGATTCGCATCCGCGAAGTGCGGGTTCGTCCGCGCGCTCCGAGAGAGGACACCGCCGGCGTCCTGACCGCTGATGCTGCCGATCGCGCCGTCGGGCTCCTTAGGTCCGTGGAGGATGGGATCGTTTTCGGGTACCCAGCATCCGGCGCGTGCCGCGCAGCTCAGCGAGACGTCGTCACACCAGCCGCCGCCCTGGAGGTGGACGACCCACGTCTTGCTGCCGGTCGCGGACAGCTGCACCTTGAACGCATACGGCTCGCCACCGTTGCAGCGCGCGGCGGCCCAACGCACGTCGCGCTCGGAGGGCTTCACGAGCTCGGCGGCGCGCGCATCGATGCGGCTGCACGCGGAAACATCGTAGCCACTGCCGTCGACGCGGCACGTCGCGGTGCCCGCGGTGAAGAGGGCGCCGAGCGAGCTGCAAGGCACGGACGGCGCTTCGCACGACACGCGAGCTTCCGTACCGACTCCGCCGACCGCGGCACCGCCGCTCGAGCTGCAAGCGGCGGCGGCGAGCGCGACCGCCCCGAAGACGAGACGCATCCCAGGGGAGTGTAGCGGAAACCAAAACCACCGCGCCCGGCGGGCCGGCGGCGGCCGCCTTTCAGCGGCCGATGCCCCAGATCTCGCCCGTGGCCCACGTTGCGTCGAGCAGCGCGGTCACGACGTGCACGACGTCTTGCGGGGTGCCGAAGCGACCGAGTTGGCTGCGCGTCGCGAGGCGATGTTGGCGGAGCGGATCGGCGTCGGCTTCGGGGTCGGCGACGATGCCGAGCTCGACGATGTTCACGCGAACGTCCGGTGCGAGCTCGACCGCAAGGGCACGGAGCCCCGTCTTCACGGCGCCTTTGGCCGTCAGATACGCGACGTGGTGCTCGTACGGACGCGTCGTGCCCGCGTCGCCGAGCGCGACGACCGCGCCGCGTGCCTTGGCGAGGTCGCCCGAGAGCGCGTGCACGAGAAGCAGCGGCGCGACCGCATGCACCGTGAGCGTGCGCTCCAAGTCCTCGCGACGGAGCTCCTGGAACGGCGTCCGCGGGAACGGCCCGCATGCGAGCACGATGTCGTCGATGCTCCCGCGACCGTCTTTCGGCGGAAGCGCGGCACGAAGGCCCTGCACGATGGTCTCGACCGCATCCCGGTGCGTGAGGTCGGCGCAGACGAACGGCGCCGGACCGCGCCCGCGATCGAGCGAAGCCGCGAGCTGTTCGAGCTTGTTGGGGTCTCGCGCGGTGAGAACGACCTCGTCGCCTCGGTCCGCGAGCGCCTCCGCGATCGCGACGCCGAGGCGCCCGGTCGCGCCGACCACGAGTGTTCTCCGGCTCTTCCGAGCAGACGCCGTCATGCCCTCTCCGTATAGCCGAAACGAGAAGACAGGTGTCGCCGGGGCGAATCGCGTGTAGAAAGGAAGAGCATGAGCGATAAGGGCGGCGGCGGCGCGCCGGAGTCACCCTATCTGTCGCACGCGGAGATCTCCCAGCTCTGGGGGAAGTTCCGGGCGGGAGACGTGATCCGATGCCCGCGAGATTCGATGGGCATGGCGCTCGCCGTGGACGGCGCAGCGAAGGCCTACCGGCTCGTCTGCACCCAGTGCGGCCTCGCCTCTCCTTGGTTCGGCACGACGCCGTCGGGGCTCGTCTTCCGCAGCCCTCCGGCCACCGTCAATCCGAACGGCAGCCCCGGCGAAGAGTGACGCGCTAGCGGTCGAAGACGCCGAGGCAGTCTTTGCCGCGCTCGCAGTCGCTGCCCGCGCCCGTCATGCAGCCCTGGAACGTGGTGCGCGCGGCGCTCGTCGTCTGCTCGCAACGCGCGTGACACGCGGCGTGCTCCGCCGCGGTCACGCAGTCGAAGAAAGAAAGCTGGTTGCACGATTCCTTGCACGTGCCGATCTCGAACGCGTTCGGCGCCGCCGAGCCGTCCGTGGGCTGCTCGATCGTGCCCGTCGGCGCGCAGCTCACGATCGCGGCGCATTCGGCGCGGGCGACGCACTCGAGATCGGACGGGCGAGCGCCACGCGTGCAGTCGCTCATGCAAGATGCACGTTTGTCGAGCGCGACGTAGCCGCACGCGATGACCTTGTCACACACGCTCGCGCACGTCGGAGCGGCGGCGTCCGTGATCTCCACCGGGCCGGCGTCTCCTCCGCGGCCGAGGTCGAGCGACGACTCGCACGCCGCGAAGGCCGCGACGAGCCCGAGCCCGACCAGGAGGAGACCGCCACGCATGGCGTCACGATATCAATTCTTGAACGTCGTATAGCAGCCGTTCGCGTCGTCGCACTTCGGCACCGTGCTCGAGACGCACGACGAGAACGTGTCGCGCTTCGCGGCCGCTGCGGTGGTGCACGCCGTACGGCACGCGCTCTGGTCCGTCGACGTGAAGCAATCGAAGAACAGCATCTGATCGCAGGCCGACTGGCACGCCGCTACGCCGGTCGGGGTGCCGCCGGAGCTCGTGCCGCCCGAGCTCGAGCCTTCGCCGCCGCCCGAGCCGCCGCCGCATGCACTCTGCATCTTGTCGCACGCGTTGTTGTTCACGCAGTCGATTTGATACTGGTACGCCTCCTTCTCGCAGGACGCGACGCACGCGTTCTTGTCACCGACGCGAATGAAGCTGCACTCGACGAGCTTCCCGCATGCGGTGGCGCACGACGATGCGGTCGCGCCCGTGCCCTTCGGCGGAGGCGCTCCCGGGGCCGGCTTCGGCGTGATGTTCGTGCGGCACGCGGGGTCGCAGATCGACGTGTCTGCGCACGCGGTGAAGAGCTCGATCTGCGCCGGAGTGGCCTTGCCGCACTCATCGTAACAAGCGGCCTGCTGCTCCGCCGAATTGCAGCCGAAGAACTTCATCTTGTTGCAAGCTTCCTTGCAACCGTCGACCTGCTGACCGGTCGCGCCTCCGGTGCCGGTCGTGCCCGACGAGCCAGGCGTCGCTTCGGTGGACGACGAACAAGCGGTGACGACGGCGAGCAGGAGCGCACCGCCGGCAAAGGCAGAGAAGCGTGCGAGCATGGGGGTTCCTTTCCTCACGCGCGAAACGCGCGCGGTACCCCCTCCGTTTGGGGGCCGCGCCGACATCCGTCACCGAAATTCGATTCAGTTCGGCGGAGCCGCGAGATCGACGACCCCGAGGAACACACTCTGCGGATACGCGGCCCTGAACCGGACCGCACGCGCTTTCGCCTCGGCGCCGCGGCCAGCGCGCGCGAGCGCGTCGATCGCGAGAGCCTCGCGTTCCTCGGCGAGGCGTCCGCGCGGGAACGTCTTCGCGTGCGAATCGAGGGCCTCGAGAGCAGCGCCCGGCTGACCACGCGTGAGCGCCGTGCGCGCGCGATCGACGAGCGAGCGCTCCGCCGCGAGGTCCACGTCGTGCCCCGCGCCCGAGCCGCCCGTCGCCGTCGGCGCCGCCGACGAAACCGTGGGGCGCGCCGAGGGCAGTGGCGCCGCCGGCAGGTCGGAGGCCGCAATCGTAGGGACGCTCGTGCCGGTCGCGACGACGACGGAAGGTGTCGCGGGCGGCGGCACGACGACGGCCGACGGCGTCGAACCCGGCGGCTTTGCCGTCGCCGCGGCGTGGATGGCCGCGCCCGTGCCGCCGCCGGCGACGAACGCCGCGACGAGCCAAGGGAGCATCTTCACCGCCGCGCCGCTTGCGCCCGAGGACGCTGCGGCGCCGGCCGCGGCTCCCTTGCCTGCCCCTACCCCTGCTCCGCCTGCCGCGCCGGCGCCGCTCGCGGCCGCCGTGATCGCGGCACCAGCGCCGACCGAAGCAACGACGCGCGCGAGCACGCGATCGCGCATTGCGTCCCCCGCGTCGGGGCGCGCGCGTTCCGCCTCGAGGGCGCGAATCGCCAGCGGCCCGAGGGGCTCGAGCTCGTCAGCCACGGCGCGAGCCTCCGGTGATCTTCACGAGCGCCCTCTCGAACTCCTGCCGCGCCAGCCTCAAGCGAGAATACGCCGTGTTCGTCGGCACCGCGAGGAGGGCGGCGATCTCCGGCACCGCGATGCCTTCCAGGTCGTGCATGACGATGAGGCTCCTCTTCTCGAAGTCCATCGCGTCGAGCGCGGCGATTACCTGCCTCCGCAGGCGCTCGTCGTCGACCGCCTCGTCGGGGAGACGGCCCTCGGCGGCGGGCTCATGGGCGAGCTCGGGCGCCTCCCTACGGTGACGCGCGAGCTTGCGATGGTCGGACGCAACGCGAAAGCAGAACCCGAAGAGCCACGGACGAAGAGGACGCGAGGGATCGCGGTCGCCGAAGTGCCGATAGATGGCGACGAACGTGTCGTGCGCCACGTCTTCGAGCTCGGCGGGCTGGACTCCGAGGCGCCGAAGCGTGTGCACGACCCAACTGAACTCGGCGCGGTAGACGTCCTCGAAAGCGAGCGTCTCCTCTCCTTTGGGGCCTCCGCGCGTTTCCATCACCAAAATCAGAAGGCGACCTGGAGAGACGCGCCGAGGCGACCCGCCACCGGAGGAACGGTCCACACGTCACGGCCGTCGAGCTCGAGCGCGATGCGGGTCAGAGGCGCCACGAGATCAGCGTGGACGTCCACACCGACCGCCTGCGTGACGCGGAAGCCGATGCCCGCGCGCACGTCCACCGACGCATACACGTCGCTCGCGCGGAGCGGCGTCGCGATGCCCGCTCCTTCGCCGCGCAGCGAGCCGATCGTCACGCCGGCGCACGCGAGGAGCAGGCTCGCGCGCAGGCACGGCAGAAAGCGTGCAGCGATCAGCGCGCCGCGCACGCGCCCGCCGGTCGTCGCATTGTCGGAGCCCGGCAACGAGGCGACGCCCTCGACGCTCGGCTCGAGCCAGCGATAGCGCAGGCCGACGCGGACGGCCGCGGCGGGGACGACGCTCGGTGCTTCACCGAGCAGGACCTGCACGCCGGCGCCCACGACCGGCTGGACGCGAACCTCGCTCGCGTCGTCTGCCGGCGGGGGCGCGGGTCGGTCGGGCACGACCACCGGCGGCGGGAGTGGCTCGCTGCCCGGATCCGGAGCCGGCGGCGGAGGCGCAGGAGGCGGAGGGGGTGCAGGCGTCGGGCGCGTCAGGCTGCCGGGATCGATCCCGATCGCGATCGCGACGGCGAGGGCGTCGACGATCTCGCGGCAGTCACCCGCCTTCGACGAGATCTCCTTGTGCCCCGGTCGCGGGCCGGCCATGTCGAGCGAGCCGACGACCTCCTTCCCTCGCCTCCTCACCTGGACGATCGCCTGCCGCGGCTCGTCCGAGCTCGCGCCCACGAACGGGTCGAACCCGAGGCGCGCGGAGACCGCGTCGCGCAGCTCGCGCTCGGAAGGGCAACGTTCGATGTCCGCGTCGTGCAGGTAGGCGAGACGCGCATGGGGAACGTCGTCGGCCGCGGCGACGTGCGCCGCCGACGCGAGCGCGAGGCCCACGCTCGACGCGAAGGCACGTGCGGCGAGCCGCCTACCCGGTGAGCCCATGCCGGCGCGACTCTACTCGATCCCGCGCCGCGCTCGCGCACGTGCTGTACGCGCCGCGCCGGCGCGCGTTTGACCGCGAAGGCAGCTTCTGTCAAGGTGAGCGCGTCATGGCGAAGAGCTGCCCGACGATCACGAGGACCCCGAGCGCGCGCGCGAGCGTGCGCCCGTGCGCGTTCGTCGAGGTCATCGGGAACGCGTGCGGCGCGTGCGTGCAGGACGGCAAGTGCATCCAGCACACCGGCCTCGCGTTCGTTCGCGGATTCGTTCGCGGCGCGTCCGTTCGAGACGGAGCAGCTACCTAGATCGCCAGCCGTGTCCCCCGGAACCCCGGACGCCTGGCGCGTCATCTACGGGGTTCCAGAGGAGAGCACACGGTCATGTCATCGCTCGAAGAAGCACGCAGTCGACGGTCTCGATTGAGACGAGAGGTCGCCCACGAGCCGCGCAACGCCGCGGCGTCGTCCGACGTCCAGGCCGCCCCCGGTGAGCCGTGCGACGCGAGCGACGATCTCGAGGGGCGACCCGAAAATGCAGTGAGCAAGGTCATCGTCTCCGGCGGCCGCACGGCACCTCCGCCTGGCGGCCCCACACGCGAGCTCGTGCAGCTCGCGTGGCCCATCGCAGCCGCGATGCTCGGCGAGACGGCCATCGGTCTCGTCGATACGAAGCTCGTGGGCGGCCTCGGCGCAGAGGCGCTCGGCGGCGTGGGCATCGCCACGACGCTGATGTTCCTCTGCTACTCGATCGTGTTCGGTCTCATGCGCGGCGTGAAGGTCCGCACCGCGCACGCGATCGGAGAAGGCCGGCCGCTCGACGGCTACGTGTACGCGCGGAGCGGCATGCTCATGGGCGCGGTGCTCGGCACCGTGATCCTCGTCGCGTGCCGTGACGTGACGAGCGTGCTCGAGGCGCTCGGCGCGGATCGCAGCATCGTGCCGTACGCACGAGACTTTCTCGCCGCGATCACCTTGGGTGCTCCGTCGACGTGCGCGCTCGCAGCGCTCATCCAACATCGCCAAGCGATCGGCGACTCACGCACGCCGATGGTGGTGGGCATCGCCGGGAACGCCTTCAACGCGCTCTTCGGCTGGGCGCTCATCTACGGGCACTTCGGTCTTCCCGCGCTCGGCGTGCGCGGCAGCGGATACGCGACGGCCACGACGGAGACGCTCGAGCTCGCGGTCATGGCGTTCATGCTCGTTCGCTCCGAAGAACGAGCGCGCCGCGAGCACACTCGAGCGCCCGCAACGTCGTTCCGGAGCGCGGCGCGTGACGTGGCGGAGCTCGGCGTGCCCACCGGCCTGCAGTTCGGCGCCGAGATGCTGGCGTTCACCGCGTTCACCGCGGTGCTCGGCGGCATCGGCAAGCACGAGATCGCCGCGCATCAGATCGCGCTCAACGTGATCCGCGTGTCGTTCCTCCCGGGCGTCGCGATCGCCGAGGCGGCGAGCGTCATGGTCGGCACGTCGCTCGGGCGCCGGAGTCTCGCAGACGCAGACGCGGCGGCGAAGAGCGCGATCAAGGTGGCCGTCTCCTTCATGGCCGTGTGCGGGCTCTTCTTCGCGCTCGGCGGCGGGCTCGTGGCGAGCTTCTTCTCGGACGATCCCGGCGTCGTCACCGTCGCGCGTCGCCTGCTCCTTCTCGCCGCGGTGTTCCAGGTGCTCGACGCAGTGAGCATCGTGCTCCGCGGGTCCCTCCGCGGAGCGAAGGACGTGCGCGTCGCCGCGTTCATCGGCATCGGCGTGATCTGGGCGTGCATCCCGACGGCGGCGTACTTCCTCGGGAAGGTCTGCGGGCTCGGCGCGCTCGGCGGATGGATCGGCTTCGTCGGCGAGACGACCATCGGCTCCATCCTGTTCTGGCGCCGCTGGACGCGCGGCTCGTGGCGTGAAGAGTTCGCGCCGCGGAAATAGGTGAAGCCCGCACGACGGGGATCGTGCGGGCTTCGTTTTGCCTCGGACTCGCGCGGAGGGAGGGAGGGAGGAGGAGGAGTTGCCCTCCGCGCGAGGCCAAAGCTCGTGATTCGTGTCTTCGCTCAGGCCTTGCGGCGGCGGCGCACGAGGACGGCCGCCCCGAGCGCGACGAGACCGATGCCGAGGTAGCCGCCCGACGACGTGGTCGTGCCGGCCGTCTTGCAGCCGCAGCCGCTGTCCGCATCCGCGCCGCCCTTCGGCAGGTCGACGCTCTCGTCGTCGTCACCCGAGCCGCCGACGTCGGCGCCGTTCATGCCGACCTGGAACTTCTGCTCCGGCGAATCCGGGTCGTTCGAGGTCACGGTGACCTCGGCGATCTGCGGCCCCGCGTTGTCCGGGTTCACCTGGATCTGCAGCTCGTACTTGCCCTTCGCGGGGACGTTGACCGTGCCGGCGGGCACCGTGACCTGCGGGTCCGAGCTCTTGAAGCTCATCGAGGCGGCCATCTCGCCGGAGTTCTCGATCGTGATCGTCTTCTTCGCGCGGCCGCCCGGCTTGATGTTGCCGAGGTCGATGCCGGCGGACGGAACGTGCACGTTCGGGAGCGGGATGTGAACGAGCGTCGACTGGTACGCGACGGTCTGCGGCTTGACCTCGTAGGCCATCGAGAACGCGTCGATCGCGATCGTCGTCGTGAACGCGCGACCGAAGACGCGCGACATCGAGATGAAGGGCTGGATGCCGATCGCGCCGGCCACCTTGAGCTCGCCTTCGACCTGCGCCATCACCTCGAGGTAGTCGCCGTCGATCGCGGGCGTCGCCACCTCGCCGCCGTTCGTCGTGAGCGCCTGGTCGGCGCCGGTGAGCATCACCTTCGTCGTCTTGTACGAGAACGTCGGCTTCGTCGAAGCGCGGACGCCGAAGTTGCCTTCGATGCGGTCGGTGCCGTCCTCGTTCGTGCCGATGATGTCGCGGAACGTCGAGAAGGGCATCGAGAAGAGGACGGAGTTCGCGAGGTCGGGCGCGTTCAGCTTCGTGTCGACCACGGTGAAGCCCCAGGGCGCGAACTGCTGCACGGCCTTGGAGTCGTAGGCGAACTTCGCGCCCGGAACCTTGTTGAGGAGCTTCGTCGCGTCGAACCCGAACTGCGCGCTCGTGCCGAACGCGTTGACCTTCAGCTCGAGCGACGGAGTCAGCGTGTGACGGACCGTGACCACGCCGTCGGTCTGCGAGCCGTTCGCAGCCTTGAGGACGATCTTCTTGTCGCCCGCCCAGCTCGCCTCGACGACGGCGCCCTTCGGCATCTCGACCTTGAAGAGCGGGCCGCCACCCTTCACCGGATCGAGCTTCACGACGGCGCGGATCTGCGCGACGTTCGGGCCGAGGAAGCCCGTGTCGATGTTCGTGTCGAGGCCCTGCGAGAGCTCGTACTTCAGCGCCGCCGTACCCGTCGACGTGTTGCCCGCCGCCTCGGGCGAGCCGGACACGTCCGCGCGTGCTTCGGCCGCCGACAGCGACATGCCCGTCGCGATGGCCGTCATCAAGAACGCGGTGCGAAGCGTGGTGTAGGCGCGCATGATCGAATCCTCCAGTGTCCGAGCGACTCCCGGCGCTCGGGTCCTTGTCCCGCCCGACCTCGGTGGCTTTCGAGCCCCGTCCGCTCCGAGGTAGGTTGCGAGTAGCTTCAGCACGCACCGTGCCGCTGATGTAGGACATCCGCTCGGTCGAGAAATCGCGCATTTTGCGCATGGCGCACGTGTGGTCATACGTGGGCGGGCCTGCTCCTGTGGAGCACACGATCCAGGGGTGGATCTCCTCATGGTCGGACGTCCCCCGGGAATTGTCGGGAGCCGCTTCGCGCGTCACGGATCGCCGGACTAGGGTCATCCTCATGTGCGGCCGGACCACTCTCGTCGTCTCCGTCGACGAAATCGCGGAGGTCTTCGGCGTCGCGCCGACGCTTCCGCCGATGCCGCCCCGGTACAACGTTGCGCCCGGGCAGGACATCGTCGTCGTGCGCCCGCGGACGCCTTCGGAGCGCGAGCTCGCCCTCGTCCGCTGGGGCCTCGTTCCGGCATGGGCCGACGACCCCAAGATCGCGAACCGATGCATCAACGCGCGCTCGGAGACCATCGCGAACGCGCCGGCCTTCCGTGACGCGTTCCGCGCCAAGCGCTGTCTCGTCGTCGTCGATGGCTTCTACGAGTGGAAAGACAAGCAGCCGCGGCACGTTCGGCTGCAAGAGGGCGGAGTCTTCGCGCTCGCCGGCGTATGGGAGACGTGGCGCGACCCAGGCGGAAAAACGCTGGAGTCCTGCGCGATCGTGACGACGGCTGCGCAGGGGCAGATCAAAGATCTGCACAGCCGGATGCCACTCATCCTCGCGGCGGGCGACCGCGACCGCTGGCTGTCGTCACCCGAGGATGCGCGCGCCGTCATCGCCGAGGCAAAGGCCACGCAGGCGGCTCGCGCCGCGGAGCTCGCCGTCATCCCCGTCGCGCGACGCGTCGGTGACGTGAAGAACGACGACGCGGGCTGCCTCGCGTCGCCTGCCGACGAAGAGGTCGCGCCGCCGAAGCAGGTCTCGCTCTTCCGCTGAGCCGGCCGGAACAACGAAGCAGGCTCGCGTCGCGGAACGGGCTAGCATCGCCCCGTGGGCAACGCGGCGGCTCTCGCCCCCAAGACCTGCGTTCGGTGCGGCGGGACGTTCGGCGCGGACGCCGCGTTCTGCCCGCGCGACGGTACGAAGCTCGGGGACGGCACCGAGGAGCTCGCTCCCGACACCGACCCGTACATCGGCACGGTCATCTCGGGCGACATCGAGATCCGCAGCATCGCCGGCGCGGGCGCGATGGGACGCGTGTACCGCGCGCACCAGCGCGGCATCGATCGCGACGTCGCGGTGAAGATCCTCCACCGCGAGCTCTCCGGGAACGCGCATCTCGTGCAGCGTTTCCATCGCGAGGCGAAGATCGCGAGCAAGCTGCAGCACCCGCACGTCGTCGAGGTGTACCTCGCCGGCCAGCTGCCCGATGGCGCGCTCTACATCGTGATGGAGTACCTCGACGGCCTCTCGCTCGCCGCCGCCATCCATGCGGCGGGCGGCGTGATCGCGATCGAGCGCGCGCTCTCGATCGCGCTCCAGATCTGCGATGCCGTCGGTGAAGGGCACGCGCGTGGCATCGTGCACCGGGACCTGAAACCCGAGAACGTGATGCTCGTGCGCCGCGCCGACCTCGTCGATTGGGTCAAGGTGCTCGACTTCGGGATCGCGAAGGTGAGCCTCGGCGAGCAGTCGATGCAGACCGCGGCCGGCCTGATCTTCGGGACGGCGCGGTACATCTCGCCGGAGGGAGCGCAGGGCGCTGCCGTCGGTCCGGCCGGCGACGTGTACTCGCTCGCGGTGATCGTCTACCAGCTGCTCACCGGCCGTACGCCTTTCGACGCCGAGCAGCCCGTGGGCCTTCTCGTGAAACACATCCACGAGACACCGCCGCCGCTCACGTCGTGGCCGCTCGCGCGCGACGTGCCGGCGGGCATCGCGCGCATCGTGATGGAGAACCTCGCGAAGGATCCCACGCGGCGCGCGGCGAACGGTCGGGCGTTCGCCTCCGCTCTCGCGGCGGCGGCGAAGGACGCGAACATCTCGCTCGTCGACGGCGGAGTCGTCGCACGGCTCGCCACGCAAGACGCGGTCGCGAGGAGCCGCGCGCCATCGGCTCTCGACCCTACCCTCGACGATGCCGCCGGCGTCGCCGCCCTGTCACCCCTGCCAGTGGTGAGCTCCGCGCCGCCTGCCGCGAACGTCATCGTGACGTCCGCGCCTCCGCCGCAGCCGACGTCGCTCTCTTCGGCCTCGGCCGCCGCCCTCGACGAAAGCGAGATCCGGGCGCGCAGGGATCCCAGCCCCGAGTCTCGTCGTGAACGGCGGAGCACGTCCGCGGTCGTCATCGTGCTCGCGTTCTTGCTCGGCGCCGCGCTCGCCGTGCTCGCGACGAGGGAAGTCATGCACCGAGGCGGGAGCGACGAAGCGAAGTACGTGGCGCGCGCGCGGCGTGCGCTCGTCGAAGGCCGCTACGTCAGTCCGCCTAACGACAACGTCCGCGATCTCGTCGACACGGGCCTGCAGCAATGGCCGGACGATCCCGAGCTGAACCAGATGAAGTCCGACGCGGCGCACGAGCTCGTGACGCAAGCGATGGCCGCGCGCGCCGGTGGTGACGTGGGCGGTGCGCGGCAGCTCGCGCACGAGGCAAGCCAGCTCGATCCTTCGGATCAGTCCGCGCGGATCCTTCTCGCGCAGTACGACCAGGAGCTCGGCGCACTGACGAGCGGCGCCTCCACGAACGTCGGCCCCCCTCGCCTGCTCTTCGACGTGCCGCTGCTCGCGCGCAAAGGCGATCGCGTCCCGATCCGTGGTCGCATCGTCATGGGCGCCGCCGGCGCGAAGGCGAAGGTCGAAGGGCTGCGCGTCGCGCTCCTGCCGAATCGGAAGACGAGCGGCGGAACGCCCATCCCGATGCAGTCGTCCGATCCCGCTCGCCTCGAAGGGACGCTCGTAGCGCCTGCGCCCGGGAGCTACGACGTCGTGCTCGAGGCCTCGGTGGACGGGACGTTCGTGCGCGCGCTCCGCGATCTCGACGTCTTGCCGTGAACGCGCAGCTCGCTCAGCGGTCGCGCGTCTCGAGCGATGCCGCGCAGCGGAAGCCGATGCCGTGACTGCGAAGGCCCGGCTGGCTCTTGAACCGATACGTCGGACGCACCCAGCCCGGATCGCTGCCGTTCCAAGCGCCGCCTCGGAGCACGCGCTCGGTGCCGGACGCCGGCCCCTTCGGGTCCACGCTCGCTCCGGCGGAGTACGGCGCGTGCCAGTCTGCCGCCCATTCCCACACGTTGCCGACGACGTCGGCGAGGCCGAACGGCGACGAGCCCGTCGGGAACGAGCCGACGGGAGCGGTGGTCGCAAACCCGTCGTCGGACGGGTACATGGCCGCGACGTCTTCGCCGTTCTTCTTCCCCCAGGCGAGGCATTCCTTGCCACACGCGTTCAGGCGCGCCGGACCGCTCGTCGGAGGCTCGTCGCCCCACGGGTACTTCCGTCCGTCGGAGCCGCGCGTCGCGAACTCCCACTCGGCTTCGGTCGGGAGCCGTTTGCCGCTCGCGCGGCAGTACGCATCGGCGAGCTCCCAGTCGACGCAGTTGATCGGATGCTGCGCGCGCTTCTCGGGCTCGCGGATGTTGCAGAGCGGGTCGTAGATCTTCCGCTCGCGCGGCGAGATGTCCGGCCACTCGTTCTCGCGCGGCGCGCGCTTGCACTCGCCGCGGTCGCTGCATGCCTTGTACTGCGCGACCGTCACCTCGGTCGCATCGATGCAATACGACGAGAGCGTCACTTGATGCGCAGGGCGCTCGTGCTCCTCGTCGTTCTTGTCGTCCGACCCCATGAAGAACTTCCCGGCCGGGATCACGATCATGCCTGCGGGGCAGGAGGGGGGCACGGGCGCGCTCACCGGCGCGGCCGCCGACGTAATCGCGCCGGACGCCGCCGTCGTTCGCGTCGCCACGACGCCGTCTTTGCCCTTGATCGCGAACACGTAGACGCCGGCGGCGACGGCGGTTGCCGCGAGGACGGCGGCGATCCCGAGACCCACGAACGTCGCGCCGGCGCGCGAGGGCGGCGCAGAGGGCAACGGAGCCGGAACCGGATCGCCGGTCGGCATCGTGCGGTTCGCATTCGGGAGGAACGGCGCCGGCACCTCCGCGCTGCGCATCGACATGCTGCTCGCGCCACGCTGGACCGCCTGGAGCATCTCGCCCGTGGCGCTCTGGCCATACGGGACGGGCAAGGACCCGCTCGGAGCGAGCGCAGTGAGCTGGGGATTCGAGCGCGACGAGTCCGTCCCTGCAAAACCGCGCATCGGCTCCATGGCGAGCGCGCTCCGGAGCGCATCCCAGAACTCGCCCATCGAACGGAAGCGATCGTCGGGCGAAACGGCGAGCGCGCGCCGGAGTGTCGCCTCGACCGGATCGGAGACATGCACGCCGTACGTGCGCGGCGTCGGCCGGCGCTTCGGGTCCATCGAGCAGAACGCGAGCTGGGTCAGATCGTCGCCGTAGAGCGGCGGCTCGTGCGTCATGAGCTCGGTGAAGATGAGCGCGAGCGCGAACACGTCGGTCCACGGGCCCGTGGCTCCATGCGTGCGTGAGAACTGCTCGGGCGCGCCGTACGCAGGCGTGAACGAAGACACGACGCCCTGCGTCTGCTGGAACGCGCCGCCCTCGCGCTGGATGTCCTGGACCACCTTCGCGATGCCGAAGTCGAGGAGCTTCACCGTGAAGTCGGCACGTGCGTCGCCGAGGACGAAGATGTTCGCCGGCTTCACGTCGCGATGCGCGATGCCCTTTCGGTGCGCGAGCGCGAGCGCCTCGGCCGCGGGCTCCAAGATCTCGAGCGCCTGCACTGCGGTCCGCGGAGGCATCCGCGCGGCCTTCTCGGCCTCGAGGACCTCCTCGAGCGACTGGCCCTCGAGCCACTCGAGGACCATGAACGGCATCTCGCGGCCGTCGCGCATGCGCAGCGTGCCCACGTCGCGCGCCTGACAGATTGCGGCGGAACGCTCGGAGAGATCGGTGAGGAGATTGCCCTCCTGGATGAACGCCTTGACGAGCTGATCGCGGCGCTCCGCCGGAAGATCACCGAGCGCGCGGAACACCTTGATCGCGACGGCGCGGTTCCAGACCTTGTGCGTCGCCCGATAGACGACGGCAAAGCCTCCTTCGCCGACGACCCGCTCGATCTCGTACTTGTCCGAGACGGAGGTGCCGACGAGGTTGAGCGGGTCCGGGAGCGACATCGGCGTCGTGGAAGCTTATCAAAGCTCCTACGCGCGAAACCAATTGGTGGATTCAGGGCGTCTTCGCGCAGCGAAAACCGAATCCGTAGCTCCGGGCGGTAGGTGCGGCGTGGAACCTGAACGACGGCCGCACCCAGGAGGGCATCGCGCCGTTCCACGCCCCTCCCCGAATCACGCGATCCGTCCCCGCGGCCGGCCCCTTCGGGTCCGTGGTCGTGATGGCCGCGGAGGCCTTGTCGTATTCGGCGTAGTAGTCGGCGACCCACTCCCAGACGTTGCCAACCACGTCCGAGAGCCCGTACCGCGAACGGCCCTTCGGGAAGCTCCCGACCGGCGCCGTGTTCGGGAAGCCGTCGTCCCCGTCGTACATCAGGGCGGGCGGGCTCTCCGGATCCGGGTGCTTCTTCTGCCAGGCGACGCATTCCTTTCCGCAGGCATTCAGAAGATCCGGGCCAGGCGGGTTGTCGCCCCAAGGGTAGATGCGCCCGTCCGGTCCGCGCGCCGCGAGCTCCCACTCCGCCTCGGTGGGGAGCCGCGCTCCGCGGGCTTCGCACGCCTCACGTGCCTGATCCCAGTCGACGCAGTTGATGGGATGACGCGCCTTGGTCACCGGGTCGGTCGCGTTGCACAGCGGGTCGTAGATCTTCCGCTGCGCATCGGTGATCCCCGGCCAGACGTTCTCCTTGCCTGCCCTGCGGCACGCGCCGCGATCGCTGCACTCCTTGTATTGTGCAACGGTCATCTCCATCTCGTCGATGCAGTACGGCGCGAGCTTCACCTTGTGCGGCGGCTTCTCGACGTCGAGCGCGTCTTTCTCGTCCGAGCCCATGAAGAAATCGCCGCCCGGGATGGCGATCATGCCTTCCGGGCATTGGGGCTGCGCCGGCGGCAATGCCGTGGCGGAGCCGCCCGACGGCGGCGCGCCGCTGGCCCGCGCGGTGGCCGACGAGAGACCTCCCGGCGGGCTCGCCCCGGAGACGCCGCCGCGCAGCGCGAACGCACCGGCGCCGCCGAGCACGACGACGGCGGCAGCAACGGCCGCGAGCACGGGCGCGCGGCGCTTCCCTTCGTGCTCGGGTGCCGCGGGTCGCGGCGCCGTCGCGGCGTGCGGGTTCGGCCCGTCGAGGGCAGCCGCGACGCCGCCCGCGCCGCGCGAGGTCGAAGGCGGCACGGCACCAGCAAACGCGGTGGAGTCGGGCATTGCGCCGACGGCGAGAGGAAGCGTCGCCGAGGTCGCGATCCCCGGCGAGCTGTTCGGAATTGCGCGCGCGGACGCGGGACCGGGTGCAACGTCTTCTGCGAGCGCCGCGCGGAGGGCCGACCAGAGCTCGCCTGCCGTCGCGTAGCGCTCCTTCGTGTCGACGGCGAGCGCCTTCCGGAACACCGCATCGACCGCGTCGCTCACGGGGACGCCGAGCGTGCGCGGCGTCGGGCGCGTCGCGACGTCCGATGCGGCGAACGCGAGCTGCACGAGCGTGTCGCCGGCCATCGGCTCGCGCCCGGCGACCACCTCGGTGACGACGAGGGCGAGCGCGAACACGTCCGTCCATGGCCCCGTCGCGCCGTACGCGCGGTTGAACTGCTCGGGCGCGCCGTAGAGCGGCGTGAACGACGTCATGTGCCCGGCGGTCTTGCCGAAGCCCATCTTCTGCGCGTCTTGCACGACCTTCGCGATGCCGAAGTCGAGGAGCTTCACACCACGCGAGCCATCGGCGGCGCCGCCGAGCACGAAGACGTTCGCGGGCTTCACGTCGCGATGAGCGATGCCGCGCGTGTGAGCGAGCGCGAGCGCCTCGGCCACGGGGTCGAGGAGCTTGACCGCGTCCGCGACGGTGCGGAGGCGGACGTTCGCGGCGCGTTCGGCGAGGAGCACGTCCTCGAGTGAACGGCCCTCGAGCCACTCGAGAACCATGTACGGCACCTGATCGCCGCGCCCCGTCTTGAGCATGCCGACGTCGCGCGCTTGAACGATGGCGGTCGAGCGCTCCGAGAGCTCCGCGAGCAGCGCGCCTTCGCGAATGAAGTCGTCGAGCAGCTTCTGCCGGTCCGGCGCGGAAACCTCGCCGAGCGCCTTGAAGACCTTCAGCGCGACCGGCCGCTTCCAGAGAAGGTGCGTTGCGCGATAGACCGTCGCGAAGCCCCCTTCACCGACGACGGACTCGACGGCGTACTTCTCCGCCACCGTCGTGCCGAGCAGGCCGAGCGCGTCCGTATCGGAGCTCACCGCAGCGAATCTACCAGATCTGCCTGGGTCGCCGGCGTTCCCGCGCCGGGCGTGACCGGTGCTACCCTGCCGCGCCGTGAGCGCGCCCGACGTCCTCGTCTTCGTGTACGGCACGCTCATGCGCGGCCAGCCGAATCATCACGTGCTCGCGCGTGCGGGCGCGCGCGCGCGAGGCGCAGCGACGACGGTGCTCCCGAGGACGCTCGTCGATCTCGGGCCCTACCCCGCTCTGCTGCCGCGCGACGGCGTTCGCGACGCGAGCGCCCGCGCGGTCACGGGCGAGCTCTTCGCGGTGAGCGCGCGCGCGCTCGCGGCGCTCGACGAGTTCGAGGGGTGTCCCGACCTCTACGTGCGCGAGCGCATCGCGGTGGTCGCATCCGCATCGGCATCGGTGGATGGCGCCGCGCACGAAGCATGGACCTACGTGCTCGCCGAGACGCCTCCACCTTCTGCGCGCGTGCTCGCCGACGGCCGCTACGTCGGGCGTGAATCGGAGCGTGCCGAAGCGTAGGGCGCGCGCGATCGGAGCTGCTTGACAACGCGGCGCAAAACGAAGAAGGTTCGCGCTCCTGAGGCGCCTTCACCGGCACCCAGGCCCAGGTAGCTCAGTTGGTAGAGCAGGGGATTGAAAATCCCCGTGTCGGCGGTTCGATTCCGTCCCTGGGCACTGCGTCTCCCGCGAGCTCTCGCGTTCCCGAGCGCTTCGTGTGGTCCGAAGGGGGAGTGCGTCTCGTGCGGCGCCCCACCGGCCGAGGCTCCGGCACTCGTGACGCTCGACGACGACGGCTGCTACTTCCACAAGCAACCGGCAGACGCCTGCCGAGGTCGACGATGCCACTCGCGCGATGCATGTATCGTGCATCGAGGCGCATCGGTACGGCGGGACCGAGCCGACGATTCGTCTCCGGCTCGGGGAGCTCGGGTACTCGCACTTGTGTGACGTCCCCTCGAAGGCCGCCCGGTCGGCGTTTGGCGCGGTGTGGAAGGACGGACGCTGCACGAGCGTGGAGAGCGGAGACGTGCATCGTGCAAGCTTCGAGTACACCGCCTCGGTGAAGTACGGCGCCGCGCGGAAAGAGGCGTGACGCGCTAACCCTCCGAACCCATCGACGATGCCAACGCCGCGAACGCGTGCGCGATCGCCGCGGCGCCCGGATCGGGAATGCCTCGCAGCGCGGCGTCGGGGACGTAGCTGGAGCGGCCGGCGTTGGCTTTCGTCATCGCGGCGGTGCGCTCCGCACCTTCGCGCGCCGCAGCGGCTGCAGCCGCAAGCGACTGCCCTGCCTCGAGCGACGCGATCGCGGGCAGGAGCGCATCGAGCATCGTGCGATCTCCCGCGTGCGCGCCGCCGTACTGCATGATGCGCCGCGCAGCTTCCGCGAGCGCACGCGCCCAATCGGGCGGGGTGCCGACGACGGCCGCCATCGCCGCCGCGCCGATCGATAGAAGGATGCCGCTCGAGCCGCCCATCACCTTGCTCAGGCGGTCGGCAACCGCCGAGCAGAGCAGCGGCGCTTCCGCGAGCGGCAGGCGATCGAGATCGACCAGCACGGCGCGCGCAGCCGCGGCGAACGTCGTACCCGTATCACCGTCGCCGACTTTCGCATCGAGCGCGTCGAGCTCCGGCTGACGCGCGACGAGCTCGCGCGCGATCGCCTCGAGGGCACGCCTGCGCACCGCATCCGCAGACGGCGCGTACGCCACGTTCGCGACCGCCGCAGGCACGGCGACGGTCGTGACCTGCTGCACGGTGGTGCCGGGTGCCCACGCCCGCGGCGCGACGGGAGAGACGAGCGCCTCGCGCAAGGCGTCATCGAGCGGCAATGCCGAGACCGAGAGCCCCTTCATGTCCAAAGACGTCATGAGACGCGCCGGGCCGAACACCAACGCGACGTCGCGATCGATCGCGGCGAGCAGCGCGTTCGTCGCGACCGCCATCTCGAGCGGCGGCACCCCTCCGAGGTCGTTCACGAGGAGCGCCAGCGGCTCGCGCGATGCGCCGAGCGCCGCGTCGAGGCGGGCGGCGAGGAGCGCCGCGAGCTCGCGCACCGGCTGGTACGGGATTGTCTGCGCGCCCGGCTCGCCGTGAATGCCGAGACCGAGCTCGACCTCCCCTTCCCCGAGTCGCTGCTCGGCAGGCGCGCCAGGGATGGTGACCGACGAAAGCGAGATGCCGATCGAGCGCACCGAGCGTGCGACGCGCGCCGCCGCATCTCTCACGTCCGCGAGCGATGCGCCTGCACGCGCGAGATGACCCGCCACTTTGTGCACGAACAGCGTGCCCGCGACGCCGCGCGGACGCAGCGCGTCGGGCAGTGCGATGTCGTCACCCACGATCACCATCTCGACCTCGAGCCCCAGCGCGCGTGCCTTCTCGGCAGCGAGCCCGAAGTTCAAGCGATCGCCCGTGTAGCTCTTCACGACGAGGAGGCAACCCGCCGGTCCGGTCACCGCCAGGATCGCGGCCAGCACGGCGTCGACGCTCGGAGAGGCGAAGATGTCGCCGGAGACTGCCGCCGTGAGGAGGCCGTCGCCGACGAAGCCCGCGTGCGCGGGCTCGTGCCCTGCTCCGCCACCGGAGATCACCGCGACGCGCGAGCGATCCCAATCCGTGCGCAGCACCACCTTGATGGCGGGGTAGCCGTCGAGCCGCGCGAGCTTGCCCTCACCGAGCATGACGGCGGCGTCGAGCGCTTCGGTGACGATCGTGGCGCGGTCGTTGATGAAGTGCTTCACGCGAGCCATGCTCGCATGTGGCGGGTCAGAGGCGTGCGCGAAGCGCGGTGACGAGCGCGTCGAGGTCGACCGGCTTCTTCAGCACGACGTCGAAGCCGCCGGTGTTCACCGCCGACGCATCGAATCCCGTCAGCAGCACGCACACGCGCGGCCGCGCGTCGCCGCATGCGACGAGCAGGTCGCCGCCACTACCGTCCGGGAGCGAGAAGTCGGCGATGAGCGCGTCGGCGGGCTCGCTCGCCAGCAGCGTGCCGGCCTCGGCCACCGTCGCTGCCGCACGCGTCGTGAAACCGGCCACTTCGAGCACGTCGACCAAGAGCTCACGCGAGTCATCGTGGTCTTCCACGACGACGACGACGGGCGGTCTTCCCTCGACCATGGGGCCGAACCTCGCGCACCTGCGCGCGGTTGACAAGTGTCGTTCGAGATAACGAACGCGCTCAGGTCGGTGCGCGGCCGAGGGCCGAAGCCGGGACGGCGGAACGCTCCGCCGCGGCGAGCGCGCGCCACCAGGGGTCGGGGTGCTCGATCCGCGACGGCTCGATGGCGCGACCGAGGCGCGGCGTCACGAGATGGACGCGTTCGGCGGCGGCCTGGCGAACGAGCACCTCGACCGGCTCGTCCCACGCGTGGAGCGCGAGATCGAACGTTCCCCAGTGCACCGGCAGCAGCGTCGCGCCGCGGAGCATGCGATGCGCGACGAGCGCGTTCTCCGGACCGAGATGGATCTGACTCCACGCAGGGTCGAACGCGCCGACCTCCAGCATCACGAGGTCGAAGGGACCGAGGCGCGTCCCGATCTCGGCGAGCTCCGGCGTCAGCCCCGTGTCGCCGCTGAAGAACACGCGGTGATTCGCCGAGCGGAGGGCCCAAGACGACCACGCGGTGCCGTTCGCGCCGTTGCCGCGGCCTGAGAAATGCCGGCTCGGCGTGGCGGTGAACGAGAGGCGACCGTTCGGCAGCACCGCCTCTTCCCACCAATCGAGCTCGACGATGCGCGAGGGCGACACACCCCACGCCTCGAGGTGAGCGCCGACGCCGAGCGACGTGTAGAACGGGACGTCACGCCGCGCGAGCTCCACGATCGTGCCGTGATCGAGGTGGTCGTAGTGATCGTGAGAGACGAGCACGGCGTCGACCGCGGGCAGCTCGTCGAGGCGGACCGGCACGGGATGGAAGCGACGCGGGCCGGCGAACGAGACGGGTGAGACGCGCTCGCCCCAAACGGGATCGGTGAGCACCCGAACGCCGTCGATCTCGAGGAGCACCGTCGAGTGACCGAGCCACGTCGCGCGCGAAGGCCCGTCTCGGGAGGCGCGTGCCACGCCGCGAGCGGGCGCTCGACGGGGATGACGCCTTTCGGCATGCGCTTCCGCCCGCCGAGGACGAACTCGCCGATGATCGAGGCGCGTTTGCCGAACGGCTGCGCGTCGAGCGGATCGCCGATGGGGTCGGTGTTCTCGAAGCGCCCCGCGCGGAAGCGCGCGCAGGCTTCGATCCGCTCACGGCGGAGCCCCGCCGGTCTGCCACCGAACACACGCGGGTCGAACAGCTTCATCCGAGGCTTCGATGCTACGCGCCTCGGGCACGTTTCGCGAGCCGGCGACCGCTGCGGGCGTGCGGCGCAGGCGGCATGCTAAATTTTTAGCATCGCAGGCTTGCTAATTTTTTAGCACCTGAGGTACGAAGGCGATCACGATGGCAAAGACGCCGAGCCTCACGCGTCGCGAGCGCGAGATCATGGACATCCTCTACCGGCGCGGTCGCGCCTCCGCGCAGGAGGTGCTGGACGATCTTCCGGACCCGCCGAGCTACTCCGCGGTACGGGCGCTGCTCCGCCTGCTCGAAGAGCGCGGGCACGTGAAGCATTCGGTCGATGGTCAGCGGTACGTCTACGCGCCGGCGGTCGCGCGAAGCGACGCACGCAAGAACGCGCTCGCCCACGTGGTGAAGACGTTCTTCGCCGGCTCCGTCGGCGAGGCGGTGGCTGCGCTCGTCGACACCTCCCGGTCGAAGCTCTCGCGTGACGAGCTCGAACGCCTTTCCGAGATCATCGAACGCGCGAAAAAGGAGGGACGCTGATCATGGCTCATCATCTCGCTGCATCGGCTGTGCGCGCCGCGGCGCTCTTCCTGGTCGCGCTCGCGGCGATGCCCGTCCTGCGGCGCCGCTCGGCCGCAACGCGCCGGCTCGTGCTCGTTCTGGCCTTCGCAGGCGCCCTCGTGCTGCCCGCGGCGACCGCTCTGCTTCCCTCGATGCACGTGGCAACTCCGGCGAACGCGACCGCCATTCGCGCCCGTCACGTCGTCGAGCCGCTCGTCGTTGCGCTTTCGAGTACCGCGCCGTCACCGGCCGCGACTGCATCACGCGGCGCGAACGACGGGTTCTCTTTCGCGGCCGCGCTCTCTGTCGTGTGGGCGGCGGGCGCGCTCGCCATCGCGCTTCGCTTCGCGGCGGGCGCCGTCCGCACCGCACGCCTCGTGCGCCGCGCGCAGCCTCTCTCCGGCTGGGATGCAGTGCTCGCGCGTGCGAGCGCGAAGACCGGGACATCGGCGACCCTCCGCGCGACGACCGAGCTCGATGCGCCTGCCGTCGCCGGGATCCTACGGCCCGTCGTGCTCGTGCCGGTGTCGGCCGCAGGGTGGACGGACGAACGGCGTTTCGCGGTGCTGGTGCACGAGCTGGCGCACGTCGCCCATCGCGATCTCCTCGCGCAGCTCGTCGCGTATGCCGCGTGCGCGCTGCATTGGTTCGATCCGCTGGCGTGGCTCGCGTTGAGGCGCCTCCGCATCGAGCGCGAGATCGCGGCAGACGACGCCGTCGTGCTCGCCGGTGCGCGCGCGAGCTCGTACGCCGCGGACCTCCTCGCGATCGCGACGGACGCGCGATCCCCCGGCGCCGTTCTCGCGATGGCGGAGCGATCGACGCTGGGCGCGCGTGTGGCGAGCATCGTCGCGGCGGGCCGCGCACGTGCGCTCCCGCGGCGTGAAGCTTGCGCCGTGCTTGCCGCGGTTTCGCTCGCCACGGCGCTTGCAGCGTGCGCGACGGCGGCCACCGAGGCGACGCCGAGCGCCCGGGCGGCCGCTCGGCCTTCGTCGACGACGGCGAGCTCGCGCGCTGCCGACTACGGGAGCGACGAGCGCCTCGAAGCAATCGCGAACGAGGAGCTCACGCGCACGATGGAGGAGTGGCGCGGAGCCGCCGGCGTGGCGCTCGTGCTCGACCCGCGCGGTCGCGTACTCGCGAGCGCCGGGAGGATCGCAAGCGCCCGGGCCGACGTTGCCCGGACGAAGTCCTACGTGACGGGCTCCACGCTGAAGACCGTGACGCTCGCGGCAGCGCTCGAAGAGCGCGTCGTCGACGCGCACGACACGTTCGATTGCGAGAACGGCGCGCGCAGCTACGGCGCGAAGGCGGTGCTGCGCGACGCGGGATCGTACGGAACGCTTTCCCTCGCCGAGATCCTCGCCGTGTCCAGCAACGTCGGCATCGCCAAGGTGTACGACCGGCTCGGCGGCGCGCGCATGGCGACGTGGCTCGGGCGCTTCGGGTTCGCGAACGCGCCGCAGTCGCTCGTCGACCGCAGCTACGAAGGCGCGCTCACCGCGATCGGCGAAACCATGACCGCGACGCCGCTCGAGGTCGCGAGCGCGTACGCCGTCGTGGCGAACGACGGCGTCGACGGTGCGGGCCGACGCGTGATCACGACGGACACGGCACGCATGCTCACGTCGATGTTGGAGACTGCCGTGGCCGGTGAGCGCGCGACGGGCAAGCTCGCACGCGTCGAAGGCTCGCGGGTCGCCGGCAAGACGGGCACCGCAGAGTGGACGACCGCGGACGGGCGCGAGGCGCGGTACGCGAGCTTCGTCGGGTTCGTCCCCGCCGATCGGCCGCGGTTCGTCGTCCTCGTCGGTGTCGAGTCGCCGAAGGACGGCGCCCCTGGCGGTCACGTCGCCGCGCCCGCGTTTGCGCGCATCGCCGCGCGCGCCCTCGCGCTCTGACGAAGCGCCTTCGTAAATGAGAAGCGCCCCGAAGCCTCTTGGCCGCGGGGCGCTTTTCTCGTTCAGCGTGTCAGGCCCTTACTCGCCGCACTTCTTTCCACAGTACTTCTCGACCGAGTCGAAGCACGACAGACCCCAGAAGGTGTCGCAGCAGTACGGGTCGGAGGCGCAGACCTTCATCGTGCACTCGTCGCATGCCTGACCGAGCTTCTCGCCGGCCGTGCAGACGTCGTGGGTGCACGTTCCCGGGATGAGGCCGCCAGCGTCGCCGCCCGCGTCCGCTTGCCCGTTGCCGTTGCCGTTACCGTTGCCCGTGCCGTTACCCGCGCCGGGGCCGCTCACGTCCGCGCCGCCGAAGCACGCCGACGGGTTCGCCGGGACCGGCGGCGGCAGCGGGAACGGACCGGCCACCGTGCACGTGGCCGTCGGGCCACCCGGGTACGGGTACGTCTTGTCGAACTGCTTCGACACGTTCACGTCGAAGAGCGTGCACTCCTTCTTCCACTTCAGGCCGAAGAGGTCGACCTTCGCGAGGACCTTCGCCGAGGCTCCTGCCTGTGCGTCACCGTGGACGAGCGCCTGGGTCACGCCTGCCGTGTCCTTGCCACCGCACGTCTGCGAGGCGCCGACGCCCGCATAGGCATTCGCGGTCAGCTCGGCGGTCGCGACGCCGAAGAACTTCAGCTCGAGGCGCGGACTGACGGTGCAGTATGCACGCATCATCCCTTCCTTCGTGTACTCGGGGTCCTTCGCTTCGAGCGAAGCCGATTTGTCGAAGCTCGGGGTGAGCTTGCCGTCCGCGTACGCGAGACCGACCGTGATCGAGCCCTTCGCGGAGCCGCCGACCTTCGCCTCCACCGGTGCGGTGAAGGAGAAGTCGCAGTTGAGCGTCGTCGTGTAGTGCGCGCTTGCCGGTAGCGAGATGAAGCCCGCTTTCAGGCTGCCGAGGTTCACGTCGTAGTCGGCGAGCGTCGTCGAGTACGACTTCGTCAACGGTCGGCCGGCGATCTTCGCGGCCACTGCGGGGTCGAGCGACGGATCGAACTTCACGCCCGCGGCCAGAACGAGCTCGGCGGCGAGCTCGCCGGTGGCGTTGACCTTGAACGACTTCAGCTTGAGGAAGCCGACGTCCGCATCGACGTCGTACTTCGGCGTGAAGCCGAGCGTGCCCGTCTCGACGCCTGCGTAGACGATGTACGGAACGTCGGTGCCGTCCTCCGCCTTCGCGACGTCCTTCACCTCGAAGAGCTGCTTGCCGCTGTAGTCGAGCAGCTTGATCGTCTTGCCACCCTTCGCCTGCGGCTGGACGCTGCCGGTGAGCGGCTGCGGTCCCGTCGACGTGACGTCCGGCGTGTCGAGCGTGCCGCTGACGCGGAGGCTGTCGACCGCCTCCTGCAGCATGGCGGGCTCGGTCATGATGACGACGCCTTCGGCGTCGCGTGCGACGGAGACCACCTTGCGGAGGAAGCCTTCGGGGTTCTTGCCGCTCGAGCCGACCTTCTGGCGATCGGACATGAGGATGTCGCCGCGCTTGTGGCCCGAGAGCTTCGCGTACGCAGACGCGGGGAAGACGACGCGGTCGGCACGGACGTCGGCGACGTCCGCGAGCTCGCCCTGGAGGTACGTGGTTCCTTCGTGGAGGGTGACGGCCGAAGGCGCCGTGCCCGAGCCGTTGAACGGCGCAGGGGCGTCGTCGGAGCTCGAGCACGCGATGGCCGCGAACACGAACGCACACGCGAGGGCGAGGCTCGCCTTCTTCATAGGTCTCCTTGGCGGGATATGGACAGCTCGGACGCGAATCGGCGCGGCCGCGCGCTACTGCAGCTCGGCGGAAGACTTGTCCGCGTTCATGCGGACCTGCTTGCCGAGGTTCTTGTAGCCAACGGCGGCGAGCACCATGATCGCGATGATCAGGAGCGCGTACTCGACCATCGTCGCTCCGCGCTTCGCGAGGAGGGTGTTCGATCGGCCAGAGACGCGACGGCTCGCCTGCATGTGTTGCTTTTGGAGCAACGCGCGTGCCTCTCGTACAGCAGCGGCGTCGGCGTACGGCGATGCCGGATTGGCGGGCAAAGCTGCGCACCTCCTGACTCATGCTGCTGGATCGACGGGCGCCCACCCCGGATCGCCCCGCGCCCAGGCGCGGCGTCAGGATCCCCGCGGAAACGCGCCGAGAATCGGCGCGGACGTCAGCTGCTGGAGGAGCTCGACGAGAACGCCCGCGCCCGAACCGCGCAGCCGAGGCACACGAGCGCAGCCACGGCCGTCGTTGCAGCCGCGAAGTCCGCCGTCCCGGTCAGCCATCGCGCAGAGGCGCGGCCGAGAACGGCACCAAGGACGAGGATCAGCGCGACGGCGACAGCGCCCGCGATGGCGCGGTTGGTCGAGGTAGCGGGCGCGGCAGCAGGGGCGGCCGCGCGGGGTGCAGCGGCGGACGGCGCAGCCGGAGCGGGCGCCGCCGACGGCGCACGCGCGGGGGGCGGAGGCTCTTCGGCGGCGGGCGCGTCGGCGTAGGGATCGGGCGAGGCCTCGAGAGCGGCGTCGTCGGCGCCGGCGTCCGCATCCGCATCCGCGTCCGCGTCCGCATCCGCATCCGCATCCGCATCCGCGTCCGCGTCCGCATCCGCGTCCGCATCCGCATCCGCGTCCGCATCCGCATCCGCGTCCGCGTCCGCATCCGCGTCCGCATCCGCGTCCGCATCCGCATCCGCATCCGCGTCCGCATCCGCACCCGCGTCCGCATCCGCATCCGCATCCGCATCCGCGTCGTCGGCCTCGACGTCCGTCGGCATTGCGGGCACGACGCCCGACGTGTGGTCGTTCGCGGCGCGCGCGTCCTCGGCGGTCCCCTCGTCTTCCTCTTCGTCTTCCTCTTCTTCTTCTTCGTCCGCCTTCCACAGCGCGGCGCACAGCGTCTCGATCGCGTCGGGCGACAGGCCGGTCACCTCGACGTCCTCCCTCATCTCTTCGAGGGCGGACAGCGCGTCGCCGACGTAGCCGTCGACCGGAATGCGCGCGAGGCGGTCGGCGACGCGCACGAGGGCGACCATCTTCGGCAGCTGGCCCCGCGCACGATAGGCGCGCGCCGGCTGGTGGTGCCACGCGATGACGCGCGGCAGCGGATGCGGGAGCTTCCAGGCCGCGAGGACGTGACCCGCGAGCACCGCGTGGTCGTAGCCGTAGCGGCGTCGCTCTTCGAGATGAACCACGTCCGCGGCGCCATCCGCCGCGAGGACGTCCGCGTAGTCGAGGTCGTCCCCGCGAAGGAGCATCAGCTTGCCGATGTCGTGCAGGAGGCCGCACGCATACATCGTGTCCGGCGGAAGCCCGCAGTGGGCCGCGAACAACCGCGCGATGGCGCCGGTGCGAGCGGCATGCGCGGCGACCGCCTGGGCGACCGGCTCTTCCTCGAGGCCGAACGTCTCCAGTGCACACGCCGCCACGGCGGACGCGCGGAGGTTTCGAACGCCGAGGAGCACCACCGCTTGGGTGATCGACGTGCACTTCTCGCGCAGGATCATCGAGCCGTTCACCTGGCCCATGAGCCGCGCCGTCAGCGCAGGGTCGGACTCGATCAGGCGGACGACCTCGGCGAGGTCGAAGTCGAGCGACTCCGTCGCGGTGAGGAGCTGCTGCGCGACGGCCGGAAGGCGCGCCATGCCGTGCAGCTTCGCGACCGACGCCGCAAGGCTGCGCGCCGCGCGCTGGACGGCGCGACGGTCTTCGAGCGCGCTCGAGTCGTATTCGTAAAGGGGCTCGGCGGAGCCTTGCATGCCCTCTCAAACGGACGGGACGAAGAGGTCGTGAAGCCCGGCGAACGAAAAGCGGCTATGAGTCGGGCGATGGCGACGAGCCCACAGCGCAAACCGCAGCGAGCCCTCGCAACGCTCGCGCTCATGGCGGCTGCCTTGCTCGCGGGGAACGTGCGGGCGGAAGACGGCGGTGCAGACGGAGGGCCTGCGTGGTCGATGACCGCGCCGTTCGCCTCGGCATCCGCGCCGGCGGCGCCGTCGACGGCAACGCCTCGTCCTGCGGCCAGCGCTGCCCCTCCTTCCGAGTCGCCGCGACCTCCGCCCGGGCCGTCGGTGCATGAGCGCGGCAGCCGCGCCCGCCGTACGAACCCGGCGAGCGGCCCCATCTTCCTCGCGATCGCGATCGGCGCGATGGCGTACTACGTCATCAAGAAGGTTCGCCGCCGCTGAGCGGCGCCTCTGCCAGAAGGTCCGCGCGCCGGAGCCGCGCGACGCACGGCGAGTCACTTCGTCAACGTCGCCAACCACGGAATGGCGCGCCCCGCGTGCTCGTCGTCGAAGGCGATGCGCCGAATGCTCGCCAGTGCCTTCGTGTTCTTCGTCGTTCCTGCTGCGCTCGCACGCGCCGATGCTCCGCCCGCGCCGCCCGCGAGCACGACGCCCTTCGCGCACCAACCGAAGGCGCCTGCCGATCGCGTCGCGCTTCAGCTCGAAGAGGCGGACCTCTCCGAGCTCGTCCGCGTGATCGGTGAGATGACGGGCAAGCGCTTCGTGATCGCCAGCCCGAAGCTCGCGAAGACGAAAGCAAGCGTGTACGCGCCGCAGAAGGTCACCGTGGCCGAGGCGTACCAGGCCTTCCTCGCGGTGCTCGCCGCAAACGGCCTCACGGTCGTGCCACAGGCCGGCTTCCTCAAGATCGTGGAGTCCCAAGACGTGGCGCGGCAGCTCACGCCGCTCGAGCGTGGCGACCTCCCGCCCGACGAGCGCTACGTGACGCGCATCCACCGACTCGCGCATCTCTCGGCAGAAGAGGTCGCCACGAACGTGCTCGCGAAGCTCGCCACGAAGGACGCGAGCATCGTCCCCTACCCTGCCGGCAATCTCCTCATCATGACGGAGACCGCGTCGAACCTTCGGCGCATGCTCGAGATCCTCGACGCCATCGATGGCGCGAGCGAGGCAGACCGGCTGTACCTGCAGCCGCTCCGCCATGTGCCATCGGCGCAGGTCGAAAAACAGCTCACCGCGATCCTCGGCCTCGGCTCCACCGACAAGAAAGCGGAGAGCGCGGCACCAGGCGGATCGCTGCATGTTGCACGGATCGTCGCCCTCGACCGACCGAACGCCATCGTGATCGTCGCGACCCGCGAGTCGTACGAACGAATCCTGAAGCTGCTCGAGCCCATCGATGTCGCTCCCTCGAACGAGGCGCAGGTGCGCGTCGTCATGCTGCAGCACGCCGACGCCAAGAAGATCGTCGGTCCCATCAACGAGGCCATCAACGGCGGGCCGTCGTCCGGCGGCGTCGCCAGCGTCGGCACCGCGCCCGCCGCGGCGCGCGCCGGCGGACCGGCAGGCGTGCTCGAAGCGAGCGCGAAGGTCGCCGCGGACGAAACGACGAACTCGCTCATCGTGACCGCGACGCCGCGCGATTTCGGTCCCATCAAGCAAGTCATCGACGCGCTCGATCGACCGAAGCGTCAGGTCTTCATCGAGGCGGTGGTCCTCGACGTCTCGACGGAGCGCGGCCTCGATCTCGGCGTCGCCTGGCACGGAGGTGTACCGAGCAGCGCGGCGGTCGGACCGGGCGAGCAGACGACGTACGGAGGTTTTCGGCCGCTGAGCTCGATCATGCCGTCGACGAACGAGCTCCAGGCGTTCGCGCTCGGCGTGCGCGGCCCGGACATCCCGTTTCTCAAAGACGTGAAGGGCCTCAGCTCGATCCCGAGCTTCGGCGCGCTCCTCAGCGCGATCGCCACCTCGAAGGCGGCGGACATCCTCTCCACGCCGCACATCATCGCGAGCGACAACACGCCTGCCGAGATCAAGGTGCAGCTCCAGACGTCTTTGCAGCCGAACGCGCCTCAGACCTCGATCATCCCGGGCACGCTCACCGGCGCCGGCGCGAACCTGGGCAGCACCGTCGCGAACAATTTCCGAGGGATCGGCCCGCGCATCAAGGTGACGCCGCACCTCAACGACTCCGATCAGGTGCGCCTCGACGTCGACGAGCTGATCAGCGACATCGCGTCGACGCCGGACAAGGGCGATACGTTCGGCACGATCAGCTACGTCGAGCGAACCGCGACGACGACGCTCACCGTCAAAGACGGCGAGACCATCGTGATCGGTGGGCTCGTGCGGAACCGCCTTTCTCGCTCCGAGACGAAAGTGCCGGTGCTCGGCGACATTCCGCTCCTCGGCCTGCTCTTCCGGACGCGTGCCGACCGCGTCGAGAAGTCGAACCTCGTCCTCATTCTCACGCCGTACATCGTGCGCGATCAGAACGACCTCCGGCGCATCTTCGAGCGCAAGATGCAGGAGCGGCAGGAGCTCGTCGATCGCGAGACCGTGTTCTCGGGGAAGACGTGGACGCCGCCGAAGGACTGGGCGCGAACGCGCGGCCTCCTCGCGGACGTGCGGCTCGCGCAACGCGACGTGGAGACGCGACGGAAGGCTCTCGAGGCGAGCGCCCCTTCCGCCGCGCCACGCGCCGTCGCGCAGCCGCCTCTCGAGCTGCCGGTGCCGCAGTCGCCGCAGTCGCCGCAGCCGTCACGCTCGACCCCGCCCGCCGTCGCTCCGACGCCGAACGTGCCCGCTCGCCCGAGCGTCGTCGAGCGCTGATCGAACGCCGCGCGCTATCGTTCCATGAGTGAGCGCTTGGGACGTCGCTGCCGTCGTGCTCGCCGCCGTGACGGGGCTCGCGTTCGTGCTCTTCGCCGCCCACGCTCTCTGGCTCCTCGTGCGACCGACGATGCGCGTGCGCGAAGGAGACTGGCGCGGCGCGAGCCATGCTGCGCTGCGCCTCGAGCGAAGCCATCTGCGCTTCTTGCCCGGCGTTCGCGCCGGCGGCGAGTACACGCGCGCACTCGCGCTCCACTTCGAGGGTCGCCTGGAAGCGTCGCTCGAGACGTGCGCCGCGCGCGGCACGAATGGACCTCGCCCTGCACCGATCGCTCTTCTCGAGGGCGCGAACCTCGTGCTGGCGTCGCGCGATCCTGCGCGCGCCGAGGCTCTTCTCACCGCGGCATGCTCGCGCCGTTCGCCGCCGGAAGACCTCCTCCTCCTCGCGCTCGCGAAGCACGCGGTGGGTGCGACGGACGAGGCCGAAGCTCTGTTCCGGTCCGCAGGGACCGAGCGCCGCCGCGGAGCGCCGTCGCCTCGCCTCGCCTCGCCGATGTTCCACTACCTCCGCGCGCTCTACCTCGTGCGCACCGGCCGGACGAGCGACGCGACCGGGGACCTCGAAGCCGCCGCGCGCGGTCCAATCACCACGGTGTACGTCGATCGCGCGCGCGCGCTCCTCGCGCCCGCGAACGGCGACGCGGACGACGACCCCCGGTCTTCACTCGCGCCGCAGGTTCTCGGGCGATGAGGCGCGAGGCGTCACCGCTCGCCGACGCGAACGCCGAGCTCGTGGAAGAGGAACGCGAGCATGTCGGCGGTCTCTTCGATCTCGGCGGCGAGCGGCGTGCCCATGCCGTGCCCCGTTCCCGCCGTCGCGCGCAGCAGGATCGGGCGGTCCGACGACGTGGCTGCCTGCAGGCGCGCCGTCATCTTTCGCGAGTGATACGGGTCGACGCGCGGATCGTTCGCGCCCGTCGTGAACAGCACGGCCGGATACGCCACGCCATCCTTCACGGCGTGCAGCGGCGAGTACGCGGCGAGCGCACGGAACTGCGCCTCCTCCTTCACCGTGCCGTACTCGGTGACGTTGAACGCGCCGTTCGGCGAGAGCTCGACGCGGAGCATGTCGTAGATGCCGACGCCGGACACTGCCGCGCGATAGAGCTCCGGGTGCTGCGTGATTGCGGCGCCCATGAGGAGGCCACCGTTCGAACGGCCCCAGATCGCGAGACGCTCGGGCTTCGTGTACCCGAGATCGACGAGCTGGCGCGCGCACGCCGCGAAGTCGTCGAACACGTTCTGCTTCTTCGTCAGCTTGCCGGCTTCGTGCCATGCGGCGCCCATCTCGCTGCCGCCGCGCAGGTTCGCTTCGGCGAACACGCCGCCCTGCTCGAGCCACGCGCGGTACCAAGGACGAAGGCGAGGCTTCCGCGGGAGACCGAATCCGCCGTACCCCGTCAGAAGCGCCGGATTCGAGCCGTCCAGCTTCGTGCCCTTGCGACGGAGGATGCTGAGCGGCACCTTCGTGCCGTCCTTCGACGTGCACGTCTCCCGAAGGACCTCGACGTCGGTCATGTCTGCAGGCGGCGCCTTGGCCATGGCGGTCTTCACGAGACGGTGCTCGGAGGCGCGATACCGATACCAGGCCGGCGGCTCGACGTAGCTCTCGAGCCGCACGAGGAGGTCGTCTCCGACGCGCTCGACCGAGGTGATGCTGCTCACCGGCGGGATCGGCAGCTCCGCAGCCGCCGTGCCGCGCGCGCCAGGCGGCGGTGTGGTGGCTGCGTTCGCCGGCGCCGTTTGCGCGGGCACGGGCTTCTTCGGCGACGCTTTCGAGGTTCCCTTCGGGGGCTTCGTCGTCTCGTGCGCGAGCGGCTCCGGCTTCACGCCGATGGGAATGCGCCGCATGCGCGACGGTCCGCCGACGAGCTCGACGACGTAGAGCGCGTTCTTCGTCACGACGAGGTCCTCGACTACGCCGTCGCTCTCTTCGAGCACCGTCGTCGCCGGCTTGTCGAACGGCGGGGCGAACACGACCACGCGTCCGCGCGGCGCGCCCTTGCGCGAGACCGCGTAGACCTTCCCGTCCGGCGAGAACGTGGCGTGCACGACGTCGTCCTCGAAGCGTGAGAGGCGCGCCCAGCTCTGCGCGCCGGTGCGAAGCACGTGGTGCTCGTACTGGCCGCCGTCACCGTTCGCGACGCGCGCGAGCACGGCGCTTCCGTCGTCGCTGCGTTCGAGCTCGATCTCCGCGATGCGCGGGAGATCCTTGCCCATCGCGTACGCGTCCTTCGCTTCCGGCGTGCCGAGCTTGTGGAAGTACACCTGCTGGTAGAAATCGAGGTCTGCCTCGGCGCGTTCGCCGGCGCGCGGATAGCGCGTGTACCAGAAGCCCGACCCATCCACGTTCCACGCGAGGCTGCCGCCCGCCGTGCCTCCGTTCACGCGCGTGACGACGTCGCCCTTCTCTTTTCCGGTCGCGACGTCGAAGACGTGGACGTCGCCGCTCTCGCTCCCGCCGCTCGACAGCGACACGGCCACGAGCTTCTTGTCCGGCGACGGAACGAAGAAGTCGATCGTCGTCTTGCCCGAAGCGTCGAGCACGTTCGGATCGACGACGACCCTCTCCGTCGAGGGCTCTGCGCTGTCTGCGCGCACGACGAGCATGGGCTGCTGCTTCGGCGGCTGCGCGACGAGCACGAAGAGGAGCGGCGCGCTCGCACGGACGGCGCGATAGTCCGCGGACCCACTTCCGGCGAGCTCGGCGACGCGGGCTCGGATGCGCGCGCGGTCGGGCAGCGCCTCGAGGTACGATTTCGCGAGCTCGTTCTGCGCCTGCGTGAAGGCGGCGGTCTCGTCGCTTTTGGCGTCTTCGAGCCACTCGTAGTCGTCGGCGACGCGCGTGCCGAAGTACTCGTGCACCACGGGCCTTCTCGCCGCAGGCGGGTAAACGCGCGTACGTGCCGCGGCGCTCGGGGCCGTACCTGGTACTGGCGACGGTGCACGCCGCGAAGGCAGCGGAGCAGGCGGCGGAGCGGACGCGCCGCCGCACGCGGCAGCGAGGAGAACGAGCGCGGAAGCGAGGCGAACGCGTGAGAAAGGCATGGCGCGGCGCCGACTATAGCCCTCCCGAGGCCCTCGCCGCAGTGTGCACGCGCGAGAGCGAAGGCTATCCTCCGCCTCATGAGCGCGCTCCTCGTAGTCGACGACGACGACGGCGCTCGCCGTCTCCTCGTACGCTTCCTCAAACAGTACCGGCCCGTGCGAGAAGCCGCGAACGCCGAAGAGGCGATCGCGCAGATCGGCGGTCACGACGATTGGGCCGGGTTTCTCATCGATGTCTCGCTCGCGGGCCGCGAGCGCGCGGGGCTCGACGTGCTCGCGGCCGCGCGGCGCGTGTTCCCTGGCGTACCGGCGGCGCTCGTCACCGCCTCGAACTCGAAGGACGTCATCAACCGCGCCGCGGCGCTTTCGGCGATGTTCCTGTGCAAGCCGTTCGGGCCCGACGAGCTCCACGCGTTTCTCGAGCGCGCGGCCGCGGCCGAAGCCGGTGTCGACGACCGCCTCGAGGGCCGCCTGCACGCGCTCGCGCGCAAGTGGTCGCTCGCACCGCGCGAAAGCGAGATCCTCGCCTGGCTCGTCGCTGGAAGGACGAAGGCGGCATACCTCGCGCGAAGCGGCCTCACCTCGGTCGCCTACCGCGCGCACGTCACGCGCCTCCTCGCGAAAGCGGAGGTCGGGCGCACGACCGACCTCGTGAACGCGGTCCTTCGTGACGAGATCCGCGCACGACGGTTGGCCGCGCGCAACGGCGGACCTATATAGCGCGGCATGCCGAAGGGCGGCGGGACCGATCCCGCACGCAATGCGATCCGCCGTGCCGGAACGCCGCCAGCACGTGGCTCGGCGGCGGGGAGCACGCTCGCGCGCGTGTTCACCGACTCGGAGGACCACGCGCTCGTGCAAGAGCGGCTCGGCCTCGCCTATGGCCTCTTTGCGTCCATCCTCGGCGGTTTTTGGCTGCTCGGCGCGGCGGCCACCGCGGTGCTCGCGCCGGCTCGCTTCTGGGCGATCACGTTGTCGTTCTCGAAGCTCGCGCACCTCATCGGCGTCTTCTTGCTGGTGGCGACGTGGCTGGTCTGCCGCGGCCCGCTCCGTTCGCGCTCGATGCTGTCCGTCGTCGACGCCGTGTGCGCGTTCGTCGTCTCGCTCATTGCCGCGCTCGTCATCGGCTTCGCTCCGCCCGGGATGCGTACCGAAATGATGGGCTCGGCCATCCTCCTCCTCGTCGTCGCGCTCCGTGCCGCGGTGGTGCCGAGCCCTCCTCGATGGACCGCCTTCGTGAGCGCGTTCGCATCTCTGCCGGTGCCGCTCGGCGCGGCCGCCGCGGTCATGCGCGATACGTCGTGGCCGACGGAGCTGATGCCGCGCGCCTCCATCGTCGTCTTCTCGTGCGGGTGGTGCGTCGCCGGAACCGTGACCGCATGGGCGATCTCGCATGTCGTCTACGGCCTCCGCGCCGAGGTGAAGAGCGCGACGCGCCTCGGGCAATACACGCTCGAAGAAAAGATCGGCGAAGGCGGCATGGGCGCCGTGTACCGCGCGCGCCATGCGCTTCTCCGGAGGCCCACCGCGATCAAGCTCCTTTCCCCAGAGCACGCGGCCGGCGCGAACGTGCAGCGCTTCGAGCGCGAGGTGCAGCTCACGAGCCGCCTCACGCACCCGAACACGATCGCCATCTACGACTTCGGGCACACGCGAGACGGCATCTTCTACTATGCGATGGAGCTGCTCGAGGGGCTCTCGCTCCACGACGTCTGCGAGCTCGACGGCCCGCAGCCGCCCGGACGCGTGCTCCACATCATGGCCCAAGCCGCGAGCGCGCTCGCCGAAGCGCACGACATCGGGCTCATTCACCGCGACGTGAAGCCCGCGAACATCCTCCTCTGCGAGCGCGGCGGAGTACCGGACTTCGTGAAGGTCCTCGACTTCGGGCTCGTGAAGGAGGTCGATTCGAGCGACCCCGCGCTGAGCGCGGCGAACGCGATCGCGGGCACGCCCCTCTACATGGCGCCCGAGAGCATCACGCGACCGACCGAGGTGGACGCCCGCGTAGACATCTACGCGCTCGGTGCCGTGGGCTACTGGCTTCTCACGGCTGAGCCACCGTTCGCGGGCGCGAACCTCGTCGAGATCTGCAGTCACCATCTGCACTCGAAGCCGGTGCCTCCGTCCGAACGCCTCGGGCGGCCCGTGCCGCCGGCGATGGAGGCCCTCATCATGAAGTGCTTGGCGAAGTCTCCCGACGAGCGCCCGGCGAACGCCCGCGAGCTCGCCGCCGCCGTGCGCGAGCTCGCGCGCGACCACGCATGGACGGAGGACCATGCTCGAGCATGGTGGCGCGCGCTCGGGCCTGCTGAGAAGCGGCGTGCGCACCACGCGGCGGCCTGAGGCTTGCTCTCGGAAATTCCGTCGATACGAGCTTGCCCCGGAGCCCGAGGGCCGCTAACCCGTGTGGGCCATGCTGCCGCGTAACCCCGCCGACTATCGGAGCCTTCTCTGGGCCGCTCTCATGCCGGTCGTCGTGATCGCGCAGTTCGTCAACCCGCAGTGGGTGCCGTACCTCTCCCCGATCAGCTTCTACTTCTCGATGGCTGCAGGGACGATGGCGCACAACCACAATCACTGCCCGACGTTCAAGAGCCGGCGCGCGAACCAGATCTACTCGTATTGGATCAGCGTCTTCTACGGCTACCCGACGTTCGCGTGGGTGCCGACGCACAACCTGAATCACCACAAGCACGTGAACCGCGAAGGTGACGCGACGATCACGTGGCGGCACACGAACCGGAACACCTGGTACGTGGCCGTGACGTACTTCTTCGTGTCGGCGTATTACCAGTCGACGCCGATCAAGGAGTACATCGCCAAGGCGAAGCGCTCGAACCCGAAGCTCTATCGCGAGATCATCCGGCAGTACGCCGTGTGGCTCGGCGCCATCGTGCTGTCGCTCGTCATCGGCATCGCGGTTCACGGCCCCGCGCTCGGCATCAAGGTCGCCGCGTTCAGCGTCATCCTCCCGGGCTTCTTCGGGACGTGGTGCATGATGTGGTTCAACTACATGCAGCACGTGCACTGCGACCCGTGGTCGGAGCACAACCACTCGCGCAACATGACGGGCCGGCTGTTCAACTTCCTGCTCTTCAACAACGGCCTGCACACGATCCATCACGAGAATCCCGGCTCGCACTGGAGCCGCGCGTACGAGCTCCACGCGCAGATCGCAGACAAGATTCACCCGAGCCTGAACTGGCGCAGCTTCTGGTGGTGGATCATCCGCGGCTACGTCATCCCGGCGTTCGTCCCGGGCACGCTCCTCGAAACGAAGCAGCTCGGCCGCGCCCCGTTCGATCCGCCGCCGGAGGCCGTGGAAAACGGCGCCGGCCCGACCTCGCGCATGCGCGAAAAGGGCCCGATGATCGACAGCGTGGAGGCCGTCGACGCCGGCACGAACGCCCAGATGGCGTGAGGCAGGCGAAGCGACGCGGAGCGAGAGCGAAGCGACGCGGAGTGATGTTGGAGGAGAGGGCATCCCGGCGAGAGCCGCGGGTGCCCTTCTCGCATTTCGCCCGTCGCGCTGCAGGCAGCGCGCGGGCGGGCGCGGATGCGGAGGCGGATGCCACTGCGGATGCGGAATGCATCGTGCGCCGGCGACCGAGCTACTATCGCCCTGTTCATGAGCGGGCGTCGTCGTCGGAAGCCCGTGCCGAAGCAGCTCACGTTCGCTGACCGGCGGACGTGGGGCGGTCGGCGCAAGAACTCGGGGCCGAAGCCCGGGCCGCGCGCTTCCGTGCCGTCATCGAACGCGCCCCGTGCACGAGCACTGGGAGCCCATGCACATCACGTTTCGCGGCCGCCGCGGCCTGCCCTCGTTCCGGAGCGAGCTGCTCTCGGCCGCCTTCGCGGACGTGATTCGGCGCACGAATGCTCGCTACGACGACTTTCGCGTGACGGAGTTCTCGGTCCAACACGACCACGTGCATGCGCTCGTCGAGGCGGACGACCACGCGGCGCTGTCGCGCGGCATGCGCAGCCTCATGATTCGGGCGGCACTTCGCTTCAATCGCGTGCTCGGCCGCGAGCGCGGGAAGCTCTGGGGCGACCGCTACCATCGTCGTGACCTGAAGACGCCGCGGCAGGTCCGGAACGCGCTCGTGTACGTGCTCGCGAATGACAAGAAGCACCATCGGATGGTCGGCCGCGTATCGACCCGTGCTCGTCGGCGGCGTGCTTCGAGGGTTGGGTCGCGCATCGGAAGCGGCCCGTCGAGCCCTCGCCGGTGGTGCCGGCGCGAAGGCGACTCCTGAGGTCACTCTGGCAGAAGCACGGCTAGATTCATCCCGGCGAGTACCCGAAGCTGCCGGCCTGACCGAGCCCACGGAGCTGTTGCCACCGGGCGCACTGCCGTGCGGCTCCCCCTGCCGACCGCCGCGCGGGTGGCGAGAACCAGAGACGCCGCGCGCGCAGCGCCTTGCGGAGAGTCGTCCGCCGACGTGTCCGTCGGGTCGGGGCGAGTCGCGTGCGCGGACGCCGCCGGGTACGTTCGACGCGGCCTGCTGGCGTACAGCGAAAGTGTCGCGTCGCGGATGTCTCCACGTCGGGCAAGTAACCGCGCCAGGCGACGGCGTCGTCGCGCGGTTCCGATTCGCACGGCCGCCCGCGTCCGCAGCTGCATTCATCGCCGCCGGCGCGACCGCATCCAAGTCCGAGGCATCCCTCGATCGCGTCGACACGTCTCTGGACGTTCATGCGTGTTCAGAAACGCCCGCATCATCGAACGTGTGACGAGCTCTTCGGGCACGACCCGCTCGCGGCCCCGAGAAGAAGCGACCGCTCCACGGAGGCTCTCGCCGCGCGTCTCGAGATCGCGTCGGGGACACTCCGATACGGGTACGAAGTCGACATGGCCAAGACGGGCAGGAGGCCCTCCACGGTCGGCGCCGAACCGCGATCGCACCGGAGACGAGCGAAGACGAGCGAAGACGAGCGAAGATTCCGCCGAGCGCTCGCGTCCGCTCGGAGCGGGTGCGTCGAAGGCTTCCACGACCGCCGGCGGTCGCATTCGTCATCGGATACGAGACGCTCTGAGCGAGTCGAAGAGGAGTACGCGGTCGCGGCCTGACCGCGTGTCAACGCGAGCGAGAGAACCTCACACCGGCGTCCGCAGCCGCGTCCGCATCCGCATCCGCATCCGCGTCGGCATCCGCATCCGCGTCCGCATCCTCATCCGCATCCGCATCCGCATTCGCGTCCGCATCCGCATCCGCATTCGCGTCCGCATCCGCATCCGCATCCGCGTCCGCATCCGCATCCGCATTCGCGTCCGCATCCGCATCCGCATTCGCGTCCGCATCCGCATCCGCATTCGCGTCCGCATCCGCATCCGCATTCGCGTCCGCATCCTTATCGCGCATCCGCCGTCGCCCGCCGCGCCCGCGCACTCCTACCGCGAGCACCTCTCCACCATCCGCAGCGTCGCTTCACGTCGACCTCCTGCGGCGCCGGCGAACGGATCCGCCGCGCCGTTCATCCTCGCTCGTACCGCATCGAGCGCTGCGCGGTCGCCGAGGGCGCACGCCGCGATCGCGCGCTGCCGAAGGGTTTCGCGCGCGATGCGCGCGGTGGGGAGCTCGCCGTGCAGGGCTGCATCGAGGTGCGTGACGCCCGCCTCGTAGAAGCCGCGGCCCACGAGGTTACGCCCGATGAGATAGCTCACCAGCGGCGACGGCAACGGCGACCGCGCCGCCCCGCCCGGCGCCGCCGCGCCTGCCGCCTCCCCACCACCCGCACCCGCGCCACCCGCACCCGCCGCCCAGACCCCCAGCGCCACACCGCCCAAGAACACGTCCGGGCCATGCTTCTCGTCGCCCAAGAGCAGCGCCTGCACCGCCGGGCGCGCTGCGGGATCACGCGCGCCCAGCGCCTTGACCTCCAGCGTGCGCGCGACGTCCTCGTCCACGGAACGTCGCGCCAGTGCTTCGTAGCGCGCGGCGGCACCGTCGTAGTCGCCGTCGATCAGCTGCGCGTCGGCGAGCGCTTCGTCGGCGCGGTCGCGCCACGTGCGCGGCACCTTCTTCTCGTCCGCCGTCGCGAGCGCCTCGAGCGCCGCCCTACCCTTTTCGCGGTCGCCGTGACGACGCTCGACCGCGGCGACCTCCTTCTGCGCCGCGAAATCGTGGGCGTCCTTCGCGATCGCTTCGCGATACAGCTCGATCGCCTTCGCATACCGCTGCGTGTCGCGACACACGTCGGCCTCGTGCCGCAACGCATCCACCACGTGCGGGCACTTCCGCCCGAAGATCCCGGGACGCGCGAACTTCGCCTTCGCGAAGCTCTCCGCCTCCGCCGGCAACGCCCGCGTCGCGAGGTCCTCCTCGAACTCGCGATCCAGCGTGGGCCAATCCTTGTCCGTGAGCTTCTCGATGTCGCCGCCGCCATACCACGCGCGGACGACCTGCATCCCGTACCGCGAGCCCACCCACGAGACGAACGCGCCCGCGAGCGTGTAGCTCTTCGCCGACGACTCGCCGAGGAACGCGAGCGAGAAGACCGTGTGCATTTTCGGCAAGATGCCGATCTTCTTCATCGCGAGCGCCCACTGCGCGTCGGTGAGGTCCTCGTCGTCCGGCGAGGCTGCGACCGCGACCCCCTCGATGAGGCCGGGATTCGGCACGAGCCCCCCGAGCTCCCCGGCGATCCGGAACGGTCCTCGCCCGAAGCTGCCTGCCACGACGTGCGCGAGCTCGTGACCGAGCACCGGATGCGGATACGCGAGCACCTGCAGGTAGACTTCTTCGCGCCAGGGCTTCGCGATGTACGTATGCGCGGCCCCCATGAGGCGCTTCTTGTCCTCGGCGTCTCGAAAGAAGTACGCGCGTACGCGGGCCGGGCCCTGGGCACCGAGCGCCTTCTCGACGGCCGCGACTTGCTCGTCGCAATCCTTCACGAGGAGGAGCGCCTCCTGCTCGCGCGTCGTCGACGGATAGACGACGTCGCAACGCACGCCGTGCTTCTCCGCGCCGAGATCCTTCGCGATGGAAGCAGGCGTCGAAAAGTGCCCGAGCTTGCTCCCGAGCACGACGAGCGCAGCGCTGACCACCGCAGCCGCGACGCCAAGACCTGCGCGCGCTCGCGTGCCCGCCGAGCGAAGATCGAGCACGAGGCCGAACGGCCGGGTCGCATCGCGCTCGAGCACCGATGCGATCAGCACCGCGGCCGAGACCGTCGCCAGCGAGCCGAGCCGATACGTGAGCAGCGCCGTGCCGGCGTCGATCATCGTGTCGTAGAGGGTGCCACTGAAGTAGCCGACGAACGGATCGAACGCGAAGATCATCGGCGACGACAAGAATCGCCACACGCTCACCACGACGCCGAGCACCGGACCGCCGAGCGCGAGAAGGACCGCGGCGGCCGTCACCCGTCGCGCCCGCACGATCCTCCCGCGTCGCGCGGCGGCCGAGACCATCTCACCCGCGACGGCTCCCCACACTCCGCCGATGACCGAGCCCGCCGCGGCGGTGAGCGCGAAGTAGAGCAGCGCGCCCCACCACTCGCAGATGCCGACGCGGGCGCCGTGCACGATCGCGGTGACGAGCGCGAGCGCCGCAAGGCCGCCTCCAGCGACGACGCCGCGCGCCACCGACGCGAGCGGAGACGGTGACCGCCGCGCGACGTCGACCGCGGTCGCGATCGCCGCCGCGCTCGGCACGATCAGGCCCGTCGCGAGCGCCTGCTCGTAGCCGGGGCCGCCGAAGAGCGGGAGGAAGCCGATACCGGAGAGCGCGACGAGGACGACCGCGCTCGCGACGGCGTACGGTCCGCGCGGTCGTCTCACGCCGTCGTCATGGCGATTCGGTCGAGGCCGCCGGCGAGCCGTCCTGGGACTTCGGCGACGCCGCCGGGTCCTCGAGGACGATCGGCAGCACCTCGCCGATGTTCTTGATGAGGTGCACCTTCAGCTCCGCCAGGATGTCCTTCGGGACTTCCTCGAGGTCTTTCTCGTTGCGGCTCGGCACGAGGACCTCCTTGATGCCCGCACGGTGCGCGGCGAGGAGCTTCTCCTTGATGCCGCCGACCGGGAGCACGGCTCCGCGAAGCGAGATTTCTCCCGTCATCGCGACCTCCTTGCGCACGGCGCACGCGAGGAGGAGCGAGGCGACGGCCGAGAACATCGTGACGCCGGCCGACGGACCATCCTTCGGCGTGCCGCCCTTCGGCACGTGGAGGTGGAGGTCGATCGTCCGCAGGAATTCGGGATCCAGCCCGAGCTGCGGAGCGTGGCTGCGCACGAACGACATCGCCGCCGCGGCCGACTCCTGCATGACCGACTTCAGATTGCCGGTGACGAGGATCGAGCCCTTCCCCGGCATCTTCGTCGCTTCGATGAAGAGGATGTCGCCGCCGGAGGGCGTCCAAGCGAGGCCGGTCGCCACGCCCGGCGAGCTCGTACGCTCTGCGAGATCCGGCGTGTGCTTCGGCGGCCCGAGCACGATCTGCGCGAACTCGCCCGTGCACTGGAGATGCACGTCTTCGCCTTCGGCGATGCGCATCGCGACGTGACGACACACGGAGCCGATCTCGCGCTCGAGGCCGCGCACGCCGGCTTCGCGCGTGTAGCTCTCGATGATCGTCTGGATGCCGTCGTCTTCGAACTGGAGCCGCTCGTCCGTGAGCCCGTGCGACGACAGCTGCTTCGGGACGAGGAACTCCTTCGCGATCATCTTCTTCTCGCTGCGCGTGTACCCGGGCACCTCGATGATCTCGAGGCGGTCCCAGAGGGGCCCCGGGATCGTGTCCGGATTGTTCGCGGTCGCGAGGAAGGTGATCTGCGAGAGGTCGAACGGCGTGTCGATGTAGTGGTCCTGGAACGTGCCGTTCTGCGCCGGGTCGAGCACCTCGAGCAGCGCGGCCGACGGGTCGCCCATCATGTCGACGCCCATCTTGTCGATCTCGTCGAGGACGAACACGGGATTGCGCACGCCGACCTTTTTCAGGCCTTGAATGATGCGCCCCGGAAGCGCCCCGACGTACGTGCGGCGGTGACCGCGGATCTCGGCCTCGTCGCGCACGCCGCCGAGCGCGATGCGGTGGTAGCGGCGCCCCATCGACCGCGCGATCGAGCGGCCGAGCGACGTCTTGCCGACCCCGGGCGGGCCGATGAAGCAGAGGATCGGCCCCTTCTTGTCCGCGCGGAGCTTCCGCACCGCGATGTACTCGACGATGCGCTTCTTCACCTTCTCGAGGCCGAAGTGATCTTCGTCGAGGCAGCGCCGGACGTCCGCCGGATCGAGCTTGTCGGGCGTGGTCTTGTTCCACGGCAAGTCGGAGAGCCACTCGACGTACGTGCGCGTCACGTTGTACTCGGCCGACTGCTGCTGCATGCCGGCGAGCCGCCCGAGCTGCTTCTTCGCGATTTTCATCGCGTCTTCCGGAAGCTGCGCGAGGCGCACGCGTTCGCGGAGCTCCTCCACGTCGTCTTCGTCGGTCTCGCCGAGCTCTTCGCGGATGCTGCGCATCTGCTGCCGGAGGATCAGCTCGCGCTGGTTCTTCCCCTCGTCGGCCACCATGCTGGAGATCTCGCGCTTCACCCGAAGGAGCTCGAGCTGCTTCGTCACCATACCGAGCACGAGGCGGACGCGCTCCTTCACGTCGAACGTGGCGAGCACCTTCTGCTTGTCGCTGACGGTGACGTGGTCGATCGTGAGGTTCGACGCAATGAGGTCGGCGAGCGCGCCGCTCTCGCGCACGTTCTCGAGGATGCCGCTCGTCTCCTTCGGGAGGTTCGGCATGAGGTTCAAGAGCTCGCGCGTGCCTTCGCGCAGCTGCGCGCCGAGCTTGTCGAGCTCGGCATCACGTTCGAGATCTTCCGCGATGCGACGGACCTTGCCTCGCATGTACGGCTCGAGGCCGACCTTCCCGGCGAGTCGGAGCCGCGAGAGCCCGTGGAGGACGACGGAGTAGTTGGAAGGGCCGAGCCGAATCACCTTCACGACGCGGGCGACGGTCCCGACGTCGTAGATGTCCTCGAAGCCGGGCTCGTCGACGTCGGCGTCGCGCTGGCTCACGATTCCGACGACCGCGCGGTCTTGTCCGAGGAGATCCTCGACGAGCCGCACGCTGCGCGCGCGCCCGACGTTGATCGGCACCACGCTGGCGGGAAAGACCACGCTGTTACGCAGCGGGAGGATGGGCAACGTCTCGAGATCGGAGCGCGGTTCCTGAGTCACTCTTCGGTCCTCGCGAGAATGTACCGTGTGCGCGCACACGGCCGATTCGTCCTCTATATTGAATCCACAGGGTACCGCGGATGACGCGCGCCGCGCCGAAAAAACCAGACTCACGGGCGATCGCGAGCGCCGGCATCCGGCTGCCCGCGGCCGTGCTCTCGCGCCGCGAGCTCGGGCGTTCTCTCGCCGGTCTCGGCCTCGCCGCGATCGCGGGCCCCGCATGCACGACGGGACGCGCGGCGGCGAAGCCGGCGGACAGCGTCTCTTCCGCGATCGCTTGCGCGCCGCGGACGCGCCCCGCGCTACGCGGTGAGGTCAGCCTCTGGTCCTGCTTCGATCTGCCGGACGACCCGCGAAGCCGCGAGCTCTCCGGCGCCGCGTGGGACGCCGAGACCCGGACGCTGTGGGCCGTGCAGGACGAACGGGCGACCATCGTTCCGCTGCGGCCCGACGCCGATCTGCGCCATTGGACCTTCGGCGAGCCGATCCGGCTCGCGGTCCCCGGGTCGCTCGACCTCGAAGGGATCGTCCTCTCGCGAGACGGCTTCTTCCTCGTCAGCGAGATCGGCCCGCGCATCATCGAGGTCGATCGCGCGGGGCGCTTCCGGCGCGACATGTCGCCCCCGCCGAAATTCGCCGAGGCCCTCCGCAACAAGAGCTTCGAGTCGCTCACGATCGATCCCGAGCGCGGCGTGCTCTACACGACGAGCGAGACCGCCCTCCCCCGCGACGACGGCGCGATCGCGCAGGGCAGCGGACCGCGCGTCCGCATCGTGCGCGCCGATCTCGCGAAGGGCACCTCCACCGAGCACGCGTACGCGACCGACGAGGTCGTCACCGGCGGCGGCGACTACGGGGTCGCCGACCTCGCGGCGCTCGGCAACGACGATCTCCTCGTGCTCGAGCGCGGCTTCCGCAAAGGCATCGGCAACGCCGTGCGGATCTACCGCGTCGACCTCGCCGACGCGGCTTCCGCGTGCGACGGCATCGAGCAATTGTCGCCGAGCGCGGCCGTGCTCCAGAAGACGCTTTTCGTCGACCTCGCGACGCTCAGCCCGGAGGGAGCCTCCGCGCCGAAGCAGCCGCAGCCGACGCCGCTGATGGAGAACTACGAAGGCATGACGCTCGGCCCCGATCTGCCGGACGGCCGGGCCTCGCTCGTGCTCGTCAGCGACGACAACGGACGCGCGACGCAGACGCCTCGCGTCGTGGTCCTCGCCGTTCGCTGAGGGCTGTAGAACCGCGCCGTGACGCGTGATACTCGTACCCGCGCCATGTCCGCGAAGGGAACGTCGCTCGCTGCTGTGGCTCTCGCGTTCGCGCTCGGCCTGACCGCGTGCGGAGCGCCGCGCGCGGAAGACCCGCAAGGGATCCTGCGTTCGTACTCGCGCGCGCTCGAAGAGGGCCGCGCGGAAGACGCGTACCGGATGCTCAGCGAAGAGGCTCGTCGCGGCATCTCGCTCGAAGCATTCCGCCGGATGGTGAAAGACAATCCGGAGGAGGTCCGCGAGATCGCTCGAGCGCTCGCCCGCCCGGCTTCGACACCCGTCGTCACGGCGACCGTGACGAGCGGCAACGGGCAGGAGCTGCAGCTCGTGCTCGAGAACGGCAAGTGGCGCGTCGAAGCCACGGCGATCGACCTGTACGCGCAGGACACGCCGCGCCACGCGATCCAGGGCTTCGTTCGGGCCGTCGAGCGGAAGCGTTACGACGTCGTCCTGAAGTTCGTGCCCGACTCCCACAAAGAAGGGCTCGATCCCGCGAAGCTGAAGGCGGCGTGGGAAGGGCACGACAAGGAAGAGATCGAGCAGGTCGTCTCTTCCCTGAAGCAGGCGCTTCCCGCGGCGTCGATCGAGGAGACCGGCGACCGGGCGACCATGGCCTACGGCGCCGGGACCATGCAGCTCGTGCGCGAGCGCGGCCTGTGGAAGATCGAGGACTTCGACTGACGACCGAGAGTGATTGCCGGAGAGGCCACCTCCGTCTATCTCAGGAGACCATGCGTAAGCTCATCCTCCCGGCCGCCTTCCTCCTGTCGTCGACTGCCATCGCATGCAGCTTCCAGGTGGGCGCAGGCACCCGCGCGAACACGCCGCAGGGTGGCGCCGCGGCGGCCCCGACGCCGACGCCGGCCCCGTCGCCCTCGGGCACGGTGCGCACCGGACCGGCGATCCAGGTCCTCGGAAAGCGGCCCGCAGGCGGCGCGTCGACCGCGCCGTCGACCAATCCGACCATCAATCCGAACAACCCGAACAACCCGACGCCCGCGCCGACGACGCCGACCGGGATCCCCGTGCTCGTAGGCACGAACGTGTTCGGGACGGGCACCGCGGACGTGACCGGCTGGAAGGGCAGCTTCTACGCGATCCCGCCGGCGACGCAGAAGCTCCCGGCGCTCGCCTCGATGACGCCGTCCGGCGTCCTCTTCACGAAGACCCTCGACGTCGCGCAGAAGCCGATGACGGGTGGGTTCCCGGGCATCGACGCATCGAAGAACGAGAACTTCGCGATCCGCTGGGAAGCCCCGCTCGTCGTCGACGCGGAGGCCGATTACACGTTCCGCCTCGTCTCCGACGACGGCGCCATCCTGCAGATCGACGGCACCACCATCGTCGACAACGACGGTGCGCGCGATTCGGCGAAGGAGAAGTCCGGCCCCGTGCACCTCGTCAAAGGCACGCACGTGATCACGGTCGATTACTTCCAGGCGACCGGCCCCGTGGCCCTCCAGCTCTTCTGCAAGAAGGCGGGCGGCGGCGAGTCGATCTGCCCGACGCGCCTCTGACCAGGCTCGGAAGGCTCCGCGCTCAGCGGCGCAGATAGACGACGGCCGCGCGGACGAGCTCCGCGCGGATAACGTCGACGCCGATGTCCGGGTGCTCGGACCACACGAGCGTGTGTACGACGCCCATCGTCATGTTCGTGACGAGCCATGCGGCGGCCTCGATGCCGTCGGTCCGTACGTCGTCGCGCGCGCGCAGCATCTCCGCGAGCGACGCCGCGAAGACGGCCTGACTCTCGGCGAGCGTCGGCATGAGGCCGATGCGGTGTGCGATGCGGAGTACGGCACGCGACGTCCGCGCGCGCGCCACGTACGTCTCGAAGGCGAAGTCGATGACGGTCTGGACCGCGTCCTCGAGCGGCAGCTCGTGCAGGCCGGCGAGCTTCGCCTCGAACCGCTCGAGGTTCTGCGCGGTCACCCGGGCGGCGACGCCAGAGAGCATGCTCCCGCGATCCTCGAACCAATCGTACAGCGAGCCGACACCGACGCCCGCGCGCGCGGCGACTTCCTGCACCGTCACCTTCGTCTCGCCGTCGTCGCGCGAGACGAGGTCGACGGCAGCCTCGAGCACCGAGTCGACGAGCTGCCGCGAGCGCGACTGCTTCGGCGCCTTCTTCAGGAATCCCTCGTAGAGAGCCTGGATTCGCCTACGGCCATCCATCGCCGAAAGCCTAGACCGATTTCGCGCGCGCGGCCTGCCTCACGCGCGTGACGGAGCTTCGCCGTCGCCCATCGCATCCACGTCGTCGATCGCGCGCCCGAGCAGGGCCACGAGCGCGCCGTGCGCGGCGCCCGGCGTCTCGCGCGGCGCGCGAAGCGGAACGACGTCGACGCCATAGGCCGCGCCCGCACGATCGAGGACGCTCGCGAGATCCGGCGCGCCCGAAGCGCCCTTCAGGGACAGGAGCGCATGCAGCGGCGCTCGGAGCTCCCCGAGCCGCCGCGCGACGGCGCCGCCGATCGCCTCGGGCGCTGCACCGGAGTCGACGATTGCGCGGCGGAGCCGTACGCGCGACTGCCGGAGCGCGCGCTCGATGGCCAGGCGCCGGGCGCGCGCCGGGACGGTGACCGCCGCGAACGGATCGGTACCGGCGATGACGAGACGTCGCTCGCGGAGCTCGTCGAACAGCAGCGGGAATGCGTCGCTCGCGCCGTCGATCTCCGCCTCGGTGATGAGCGTCGTCTCGATGCGCGCCGTGTAGCGCGCGTGCTGGAGAAGGTCGGTCACCGCCGCGATGCGGTCGAGGTCGGCGTGCTTCGCGACGACGACGACGTCGGTGATGCTCTCGCCGGGGCGGTACTCACCGCGAAGGACGCCACCATGCACGACGACGCCGACGAGCTCGTCGCCCAGCGCAGCGGCGAGGCCCGTCGCGAGCTCCTCGACGGCGCGGCGCACGAGATCGGGCAGCGGTGCGGCAGCCGTCATGCGGGCACCCGCGGCATCGTGATCTCCGGCGCACGCACGTACGTGGGCTCGAGCGCGTCGGCATCGGTCGGAGCACGGTCGCGCGCCACGCGCGCCACTCCGCGGGCGTGCGGGAGCGCATGTTCGCCGCCGTCGAGACGACGGACTCCCCACCCTTCGACCGCGAGCTTCGACGAAGCCTCGCCCACGAGGAGGAGCGCGCGCGAGGACGAATCCGTCCCGGCGCGCGTCTCGTCCAGCCACGCGGCGAACGCCGCCGGTGCGATGCACAGCGGCTCCGAGCGCCCTGCCCCGAGCGCCTGCACGTACACCTCGCCGCGGATCGCATCGATCACCGGCACGATGACTTCCTCCGGCGAGGCGCCGATCGTCTCCTCGGAGAGCGCGGCGAGCGCCTCGAGCGAGGTGACGCCGACCACCTCTGCGCCCGTGCCGAGCGCGATCCCTTTCACGGTCGCAACGCCGATGCGCACGCCGGTGAACGAGCCAGGACCGATGCCGACGGCCCACCGCGCGACATCGGCCGGCCTCCAGCCCGCATCGGCGAAGATGCGGTCGAGCATCGGCAGGAGCGACTCGCCATGCGCGTTCGACACGCGCCGCGCGTCTTCCGCGACGAGCTGCCCGCCGTCGTAGAGCGCGACCGAGCCGAGCGCGGTAGACGTGTCGATCGCGCAGAGCTTCATCGAAGCGACGATCAGAGCTGCGCGAAGCGACCGCTCCGGAACGCGGCCTCGAGGAGCTGGTCGACGCGCTGCACGAGCTCCGGCGCGCGCGGGTCTGGCGAGGCGCCGAGGGCGGCCTTGATTTCGTTCAGCGCCTTCAGCTGGCTGAAGAGCTGCACGTCGGAGAGGCCGCCGCCGCCCGTGAGGACCTGGCGCACGCGATCGATCTCGCCGGCGAGCGCCTCGATTCCCACGCCGGCCGCGCCCACGCGACGTGCGTTCGGATGATCGCGGTAGTGCGCCTCGAGCACCGGCGTGACGATCGACTCGAGAATCGCGGCTTGGTCCTCGTTGTTCCAGATGTGCTTCAGCACGAAGAAGTCGCTCGCGTCCGGCTGCTGACGACCATCGAGGAACGCGCTCGCGGCGAAGAGCTTGAGGAGCTTCACGACACGGCGGTCGGACAGGCTCACGCCTTCGGCGCGGATCTGGAAGACGAGCCCCTTGTACTGACTGAAGAACTCCTCGGTGAAGCGCATGCGCTGCGCGAACGCGCGATGTAGCTCCTGGATCTCTCGTGCCGAGGCCATCGGCTGCACCGGCGCATCGGTGAGCGCCATGATCTCGTGCTGCACGCCCTTCGTGAGGAGATCCTGGAAGTGATAGGCGTCGAGATTGTCCGACCGGATCCGGAGGAGGAAGCGGTCGAAGATGGCGGTGAGCGTCTCGTCGGTCGGCACCTCGTTCGAGGCCCCGAAGCACGAGAGAAGCGGGCACTTCAGGACGACCCCGCCGGACGTGTAACGCCGCTCGTTGAGCAGCGTGAGGAGCGCGTTCAGGATCGCGGAGTTCGACTTGAACACCTCGTCGAGGAACACGATCTCGGCAGAAGGCAGCATGCCTTCGACGCGACGCTGGTACCGGCCTTCGCGAAACGCGGCGATGTCGACCGGGCCGAAGATCTCGTTCGGCTCGGTGAAGCGCGTGAGCAGGTACTCGAAGTAGTTCGCGTGCAGGAGCCGCGCGAACATGCGGATGAGCGCGCTCTTCGCCGTGCCCGGAGGCCCGACGAGCACGGCGTGCTCGCCCGCGACCGTCGCGATCAGGAGCAGACGGATGACCTCGTCCTTGCCGAGAAAGCGCGATTCGAGCGCGCGCGCCATCTGCGCGAGGCGCATCGGCAGCGCAGCCGCGGCGGCCGGGTTCTGCATCGGTTGGACCATGTGCGGCCGACAAACCTACCAGGAATATCGCCGCGTCAGGAATATCGTCGGGCGAGCCACGCCAAGGCAAGCGCGGCTGGCGGCGCCGCCGCGTTTACGGAGGAGCGAGCGCGTCGCTCTCGTCGGTGAGCGATGCCGCAGGCGGCTTCGTCTCCTTCGCGCGATCGAGCGCGAGCTTGAACATGATCGGCCCGATCATCTCGTTGATCGCGATGCACGCGATCGCGAGATCGCGGAACGAAGGGCCGAACGACGGGAACTGGCGCGCAATCACCTGCGCGACGCCGAGCGACACGCCGGCTTGCGAGAGCAGCGGAGCCCACGACCACTTGCGGATGATCGGCTCGTCCTTCGCGATGCGGCTCGACAGCTTGGCGAGCCCGATCGTCACCGCGGCACGTGACACCGTGAGGAGGAGCGCAGCCGGCCAGAGCTCCCGCAGCAGCGGCACGTTGAGGTGAGCGCCCGCGCTCGCGAAGAACACGACGTAGACGACGCCGCCCGTCTCCTCGATCGCGTGGACGAACTTGTCACCCTGGCGCGACAGGTTCTGCACGACGAATCCGGCGACCAGGAACGTGAGGAGCGGCTCGAGCTGCAGGTAGTGGAGGACCTCGGTCGCGCCGAAACCCAGCGCGATGAGCACGACGAGGAGCTGGCGTCCGCTCACCTTGAGATACGCAGCGAGGACGAGGCCGAGCGTCGTCCCCATCGACACGCTGCCGAGGACCTCGTGCCCGAGCGCACGGAACGCCGAGGCGGACAGCGTCGCGCCCGGTTCGACGAGCGGACGCGCGACGGTGATGGCCATCGCGAGCACGGAGACGACGACGACGTCGCTCGACATGACGAACGCCAAGCTGAACCGCGCGAGCGGCCCGTTCGCACGCGTCTGCGAAAGGACGGCGAGAAGCGCCGACGGGCTCCGCGAGATCGCGAGCACTCCCCACAAGAGCGCGACGCCGAGCAGGGCGAGGAACGGGAGATCCCGCGCGAACGCCGGACGCGCGACGACGAAGAACGCCGTCATGGCCGCGAGCCCGACGATCGTCTGGAGAAGCGTCGCCGTGACGAGGCTCCGCAGCACGCGGCGTACGGAATCGATCTTGAGCTCCGCGCCACCCGCCAGGGCGATGAGCGCGATCGCGAGCATGTTCACGAGCTCGAGGCGCTTCACCGACGCATGGTCGATGAGATGGAGCACGTGCGGACCGGCGAGGATTCCCGCCAAGAGATAGCCGGTGAGATGCGGCACCCCGAGGAACTCGACGAGCTCGCTCATCAGTGTCCCCGCCAGGAGAAGGAATCCGAGCGCGCCGATCACCGCCGCGTCGCCGCGGAACGCCGGCGTGAGCCGCGTCGTCGCGTACAGGATGCCGAACAGGACGGCGAGGCTGAGCGCGTCGATCGCGCGCCCGGCCATGGTCTTGCCGTGCTTCTTGCTCACGGCAGCGGCTCCGAAGCGCCCACCGGCGCGGCAGCCGCCGTTGCCGGGTCGGGAGCAGGCAGCGGCAGCGGCGTACGCGTGGAGACCGCCGTGACCTCGCCGAGCTCCGTGAGCAGGTTCTTCACCGCCACGGTCGAGACCACCTCTCCGAGCACGGCGGACGCCGCGGCGCAGACGAGGAGCGTGTCGCCGATGCGGCCGGGGAAGCGCAGCGCGAAGACGAACGCGCAGCTCACGGACACCGGCCCCGAGGACAAGAGCACGAGGCCGAGGGCCGGGCCCGCGGGACGCGCCGTCGCGAAGACGGTCCGCACCACGAGGCCGGACGCGAGCTTGCCGACGATGCGCGCGAGGAGCACGAGCGCGACGAGCGCCACGAGGATGCGTGCCTCGAGCAGCGGCGTCGCATCGATGCGCGCACCGGCGAGGAGGAGCATCGGGTAGAGCACGGCGCGCTCGGTGCGGCTCACCATCTGACGGAGCGCGCGGCGGTTCGACGAAGCGGCGGCGAGCGCGATGCCCATCACGAACGTCACGAAGATGGTGCACAGGCCGAAGCGTGCGGACGTGCCGACTCCGAGGAGGATCGTGCCGACGAGGCCGCCCCACACCGCGTAGCCCTCGGCGCCGCGGAGGAGCAGCGCGGTCACCGTGCCGAGAAGGCCGCCGAGCGCCGTGCTGAGCGCGAACCAACCGAGCGCGGGCAAGTGCACGCCCGTGTCGGTCGCCGGCGCGAGCGAGAAGATCGCGCCCGCGGCGACGAGCGGAGCAAAGTCGTCCGACGACGCGAGCTCGCCGAGGAGCGTCGACATCGGCCCCTTCACCTTCCACCGCACGGCGACCCACTGCACGACGAAGCGCGTCGTCTCCGCGGTGACGGCACCGGCACCGGCGGCGAACAGGATGGCAGACGTACCCTCGAGCCCGGGCACGCGGATTCGCGCGAGCAGCTGGAGGACGGCGAACGCCACGCCTCCCCCGGTGAGGAGCGCGCACGCGACGCCCACCACCATCGGCTTCGCGCGCACCCGACGGCCGTCCACGCGGCCGAAGTCGAGGCCGACGACGAAGGCGAGCCACCCGAGCGCCACCTGCACGATCGGCTCGAACTCGGCGATCATCTGGCGCTCGACGAGCCCGAGTGCGTGAGGGCCGACGGCGAGACCGAGACCGAGGAACTCGACGCCGGACGGAAGGCCGCGCGCGGTGCGGCCGCCCACGATGAGGCTGCCGATGTACGACAGGACGAGCAGTCCCATCAGGAGCGCGATCGCGCTCAAACGTCCTCCAACGCGGCTTCGCTCGCCGGCGGGACGGACGCGTCGACGCGCGCGCTCCGGCCGCGACCGAGCCCGGCGCCGACCTTCGCGAGCGCGTCCTGCACGACCTTCGCGAGCGAAACGTCGTGCCGCATCGATGCGCTCGTGACGCGCCAGTGTGCGCCGCTGCCGTCGAGATAGACGAGCTCGACCCGCCCGCGCGCGCTCATGCTGCGCGCGGCCTCGAAGAGGGCCCGTTCGACCTCGTGCTGCGGCGCCGAGGAGTCGACGACCACGTCGAGCGTGCTGAGCGGCGCGTGGCGATGGACGCGCGTCGTGTTCACGAGAGCGAGGAGGTGCGGCACTCGGATTTCGCAGAGCGCGTCGTCTTCGAGGCGGACGTCGAACAAGCTCACGTCGGTGACGCGTCCGTGCTTGCCCGCGATGTCGACGGTGTCGCCCTTCTTGAAGCGACGACCGAACACGACGAGCACGCCGACCGCCGCGCACGCGAGGAGCGGCGTCGCCGCCAGCGCGACGGCGAGGAGAGCCACGAGACCGACGCGGGAGAGGACGCCGTCTCCCTCGCCGGTGATCAGGGGCGAAGCCAGGACGAGAGCGACGACGATGATGCCGAAGCGAGCGAGGGCGCTCGTCGGACGGGCGAGGTCACGCGGGAGCCAAGGCACGCGCGTGTCGCCGCGCGCGATGCTGTCGAAGTAGAGACCGACGAAGCGAACGAGGACGCTGACCGCGAGGACGGCGATCGCCGCGACGACGAGCAGCGGGAGCGCGCCGCCCACGCGCGTCGCGAGGCCGTAAAGCGGCTTCACGACCATGCCCGTGAGCCGCTCGGTGTAGCCGCGCGTTGCGTCGAAGAGCGAGAGCGCGAAGATGAGCCAGCCGTAGAGGAGCGCGAGCTGGACGACGCGATAGCCGAGCGTCAGCGCGAGGAGGAGACCGCCTCGCGCGGCGTTCGCGCTCACGAACTCGATGCGACCGAGCCGGATGGCGGTGACCGTCTCCGGGTTCTCGCCGAGCGACGTTCGGAAACGCGCTGCGACGTCCGACACTCGATTGAGGAGGAGGAAGACGAGCAGGCCGGAGAAGACGAGCAGCGAGAACGAGAAGACGGTCGTCGCGATTGCGCTTCGCTTCCGTTCCGTCGAGATCGCCTGCCCGAGCCGCGTCGTGACTTGGGCGGCGAGCACGTCGAGGCTCGCTTCGCCCGCAGCTTCGACGTCTTCCGGGCCGAGCGTCACGACGGGCGTCTTGCCTGCGTAGACGACGGCGGTGCCCTGCGTCGCCTCGTAGCGCGCCTCGCCGATGTCGTCGCTTTGCGCCAGCAGCGCTTCGAGCGCCGCGTTCGCCGCCTTCGCACGCTCGTCGGCGGTGCGCCCCGCACGCGCTGCACGGAGCGTGAAGACGGAGCGATCGTGGACGCGAATCTCTCCCGACCCCGGACGTCCCACGGGAGACGGCGTCGCCGACGGTGAGGCCGAGGCCGAGCCTGGCGTCGCCGCGTGCGGGACGATCGGAGCCGAGACGCTCGCGTCGGGCGCGGCAGACTCCGCCGCGGCAGTCCGCGCGAGGCCGAGGAACACCGCGAGCGGAGCCGCCGCGAGGAGCACCGCGAACAGCAACGTGGTGGCGAGCGCGACCACCCGTGCGCGCCGGCGGCGAGCGAGGTGCGGCTCTCGAACGTGGTACAAGCGCCGCATGCGCGAGCCGCGAGGCTACCACAGGCTCGGACGCCGCGATCTCGTCGTCGCAGCGACGAGCCTCGTCGTCGGATGCGGTGGTCCCGCAGGCGAGGCTTCGTGCTCGCGCTCGCGCTCGCAGCGTGCGAGCCCCAAGAGCACGCCCATCGGCGGCGCTCCTCGTCCGGCGTGGGGCGTCCAGAGCGGTGAGGTCACCGCGACGCGCGCGACCATCTGGAGTCGCTCCGACCGCGACAGCAAGATGATCGTCGAGTGGTCGACATCGCCGACGTTCGATCGCCTCCGACGCGTGAACGGGCCGCTCGCCGATGGCTCGTCGGATCACACCGCGCGCGTGGCGCTCGACGGGCTCCCTCCCGGAACGCGCATCCATTACCGCGTGCGCTTCGATGCAGAATCGCCTTCGGCATGGCTCCGCGGCACGCTCGTCACCCCCCTGCCCGACGACGCGGCGCGCCCGCGCGACGTCGTGTTCGCGTGGTCCGGCGACGTGAACGGTCAGGGCTGGGGCATCGACGAGAGCCGCGGAGGCATGCCGGCATACAGCGCGCTGCTCGACCGCGCGCCCGAGTTCTTCGTGTCGTGCGGAGACGCCATCTACGGCGACAACCCGATCCCCGAGCGCATCGATCTGCCCGGCGGCAGCGTGTGGAAGAACCTCGTCACCGAGGCGAAGTCGCACGTGGCGGTCACGCTCGACGACTTTCGCGGCGCTCATCTCTACCCGCGCCATGCACGCGAGTTCCGCTGGGTGTCGGCGAGCGTGCCGTCCTTCGCGATCTGGGACGATCACGAGGTCCGCAACAATTGGTTCCCCGGGCAGATCCTCGACGACCCGCGTTACGCGGAGAAGCACGTCGACGCGCTCGCCGTGCACGCGCGGAGAGCCATGTTCGAGCACGCGCCCGTGCTCGACCCATCCCAGCCCATCCACCGTTCGTTCCGATGGGGACCGCTCCTCGAGGTCTTCCTCCTCGACGGCCGCACATTCCGCACGGCGAACGAGCCCAGCCCCGAGAAGGAGTCGTTCCTCGGAGCCGCGCAGCTCGCGTGGTTGTCGGATGCGCTCGTCCGCTCGACGGCGACGTGGAAGGTCGTCGCGTGCGACATGCCGATCGGCCTCGTCGTCTCCGAGCCCGCTTCGCGCGCCTCGTGCGCGCGCGGAGCCTGCGAAGCGTTCGATGGCTTCGCGAACACGTCCGGTCCCGCGCGCGGCCGAGAGCTCGAGCTGGCGCGCCTTTTCGCGGCGCTTCGCGAACGCGGCGTGCAGAACGTCGTGTGGCTCACGGCCGACGTGCACTACGCCGCGGCGCATCGCTATGACCCCGCGCGCGCCGCACACAAGGACATGAACCCGTTCTGGGAGTTCGTCGCCGGGCCGATGCACGCGACGCAGTTTCCCCGAAAGCCGTTCGACGACACGTTCGGGCCCGAGCTCGCGTACGCCTCCGTCGACGAGCGCACGTTCGGCTCTCCGTCGGATCCGGGGACGCAGTCGTTCGGCCTCGTCCGCATCGATGCAAAGACGCTCGCGATGACGGTCACGCTCGTCGACGGCCGCGGACGCGATCTGCATACGACGACGATCCCCGCTGCGCCGCGCTGAGCGGCGGTCTCGCGCACGCACGCGCGCAACGTGGCGCGACGTCGCTCGAGGATGACCTGGATCGCCGCCCCACGCCGGCGGGCCACCAGGGCGCGGGGCGGCCGCGATCCCGCCGCACGCGATTTCGCGGTTTTCGCGGGCAATCGTGAAGCAGCGCCGGCGCGCGGAGGCTGCGCGCCGCTCGGCACGGGAGGTGCAAAGGTAGGCAAGTGTAGGTTGAGGGCGCTCGGTCTCGACGAGAGCCCCCGAAGGAGACTGCATCCATGGACGCCGCTCAGAACTTCCTCGCCCAGCTCGCCGAACGATCGGCGGCCACGTGGCACGCGCTCGGCGCGCGGACGTTCCCCGGCACGACGACGGTCGAGACCGCGAACCGCGTCTACTCGTTCCGCGACGGCGTGTTCGTGAGTCGCGCCGCGAAGCCCACGCGATCCTCGGAGGCGCCTCGCGCGATGCGCGGCCTCCGCCTCATCGGCTTCCTCGCCGACGAAGGCGGCTTCTGGTCGCTCTCGCCGCGCTGGCGCGCCGGCGCGCACGCGGTGCTGTGGAAGCCGCCCGCGTCCGCCGACGAGCGCATCGACCCGAAGTCGTTCATCCTCACGTCACCGACCTCGGCATGCTCGACCGAGGATCCGCGACCGGAACCGTGGGTCGCCGCGCGCGCGGCATCGGAGTCCGGTGTGCGCATCCGGCACATCGCTCGCCCGCCGAGCATCGTACGCCCCGCGCCCGCATCGATGACGCGCATCCACGCAGGCGCGGTCGCCGCCGCATCACTGCCGTGAGCGCGAGCGGGAAGACCCGCGCCTAGAAACGGTTGACCGGACCGCCACGTCGATCGAACGTGGAGGGCGGCCGGTATGCGGTGGCTCGATCATCCACGTGGGGCTCGCAGCCTCCTGCGCATCGCCGGCATCGGCGCGGCCCTCGCCGCGACGGCGTGCTCGCCTTCGCCCGCCGCGCGCGCGACGCCCTCGCCTCCTCCGGTCGGCGAAGCTCCGACGCCGCTTCCGCCGCCGCGCGAGGATGGCCGTCTTCCCGCGCTCGCGGTCCCGACGGAGTACGTGCTCGCGTTCGAGATCGATCCGCGCGCGCCGCGGTTCTCGGGAACGGCGAAGATCGGGGTCGACGTCCCCGCGAAGACGTCGCACGTCGTCCTCCACGCGCACGCGCTCGACGTCAAAGACGCGCGCGCGCTCCTCGGAGGCGAGGCGCGCGTCGCGAAGGTCTCCTCGCGCATGGCGACCGGAGGCAAGCCGCCGGTGCCCGAAGAGCTCGTGCTCTCGTTCGATCCGCCGCTGCCAGCCGGTCACATGACGCTCTCGCTCGCGTACGACGCGCCGTTCGACGAAGAGCTCTCGGGGCTGTACCGCGTGCCCGACGCCGCCGGCGCGTACTACGCGTTCACGCAGTTCGAGGCGACGGACGCGCGTCGCGCGTTCCCCTGCTTCGACGAGCCGACGTACAAAGTTCCGTTCCACGTCTCGGTGACGGTGCCGAAGGGGATGATCGCGGCGGCGAACGCGCCGGAGAAGGCGCGCACCGAAGGCGGAAGCACGACGACGTTCCACTTCGCGCCGACGCAGCCGCTCCCGACGTACCTCGTCGCGCTCGCCGTCGGCGACCTCGACGTCCGCGAGCTCACGTCGCGCACGCAGAAGCCGGCGATTCGCCTGCTCACCACGAAAGGAAAGACCGACCTCGGCGGGCTCGCGCTCGAGACGACGAGCGCGCTGCTCGACTCGCTCGAGCAGTGGTTCGGGATCCCGTACCCGTACGAGAAGCTCGACATCGTCGCCGTCCCGGAGTTCGAGGCCGGCGCCATGGAGAACGCGGGGCTCATCACGTTCCGCGAAGAGCTCCTCCTGCTCGACCCGGCGCGCGCGTCGGTTCGTGCGCGGCGCGCGCAAGCGATGACCGTGGCGCACGAGCTCGCGCACCAGTGGTTCGGAGACCTCGTCACCGCGGCCTGGTGGAACGATCTCTGGCTGAACGAAGGCTTCGCGACGTGGATGGAGTGGCGCGTCGTCGATCGCTGGAAGCCCGCGCTCGGCGCTCGCCTCGATGCCGTCGCGGCCGCGCACGGGGTCATGGACTCCGACGCGCTCACGGCTGCGCGCGCGGTCCGGCAACCCGTCGTCTCGACCAGCGATGCGCACGAAGCGTTCGACGGCATCACCTACGAGAAGGGCGCGGCGGTCTTGTCCACGATCGAGCGATGGATCGGGGAAGAGCCGTTCCGGCGCGGCGTTCGTGAGTACCTCACCCAGAATGCCGGCAAGAGCGTCCAGGCCGACCGCCTGCTCGGCGCGCTCGACCGCGCGAGCGGCAAGGACGTCACGCAGATGGCGTCCACGTTCCTCGACCACACGGGGGTGCCCGAGGTCTCCGTGCAGCTCGAGTGCGACCGCGGCTCGCGCTGGCATGCCGAAGTGACGCAGGACCCCTGGCATCCGCTCGGATCCCAAGCAGCTACGCCCGTCGCGCAGCAGCCGCTTCCGTCCGCAGAGACCGAGCACACGTGGACGATCCCGGTGTGCGTCCTCGCGCAAGGCGAGAAGAAGACGACGTGCGCCGACCTCGCCTGGGGCGCGCCTTCGCTGGTCGCCGGCCGTGGATGCCCGGCGTGGATCCACCCGAACGCGGAGCTCTCGTACTACCGCTTCACCGTCTCGGAGAGCGACGCCACGAAGCTCGCGTCGGCACGTGCGCAGCTCGACATCGGGCAGCGCATCTCGGTCCTGTCGAACGCGTGGGCGAGCGTGCGCGCGGGCAAGCTCCCGGCGCGCGCCCTGCTGAAGCTCTTGCCGGCGTTCGACGACGAGCCGTCGCGCCACGTCGTCGATCAGGTCGTCACCGTGCTCTCGGGGATGAGCCACATCCTCGTCGAAGACGCCGCGCGTCCGGCCTTCCGCAAGTTCGTGCAGGCGCGGCTCGCGAAGCGAAAGAAGGCGCTCGGCTGGTCTCCCAAGAAAGACGAGGCAGCAGGGAGCGGCGACGAAGCGTTGATGCGAAGATCCGTGCTCTGGGCGCTCGGCGAGCTCGCCGAGGACGACGCGACGCTGCGCGAGGCCGACGAGCACGCATCCCGGTGGCTCGCCGATCCGGCGAGCGTGGACTCCGACACGGCCGCCGTGGCGCTCGACCTGGCGTCCCGTCACGCGGGCGCCGCGCGGCTCGAGCAGCTCATCGCCGCCGCGAAGCACGCGAAGACGCGCGAGGACCGCATCGTCGCGCTCAAGGCGACCATGGGCTTCGACGATCCCGAGCTCCTCGGTCGCGCGCTCGATCACGCGCTGACGCCGGAGGTGAAGGCGAACGAGATCCATTACGTGCTGCTCCCGGCGCTCGACCGTCGACGCGCGCGCGGGGTCGTCGAAGCGTGGGTGCGTGCGCACTGGGACGCGCTCCGGAAGAAGCTGCCCGGCTCGCTCTCGACGATGTTGGTCGAGGCCGCGGGCGTCGCGTGCTCGCGCACGGAAATCGACGAACGCGCCGCCTTTTACCGGCCGCGCGCGGCGCCGATCGAAGGCGCAGCCCGTCCGCTCGCCGAGTCGCTCGAGGGCGCGTCGCAGTGCAGCGAGCTCCGGATGCACGGCGCGACCTCGCTCACGCGCGAGCTCTTGGACGAAGGCCGGCGGCGCTGAGCTCCCGGCTCGGTCAATAGCGCGCTTGGAAGAACAGCCGCACGCCGTCCGCGGCGCGGCCGAGGCCGAGCTCCGTGCCCGCATCGGAGAGGACGACGCGGCGAGCGGGGCTGCCCGCGTGGTACGTGCCCTGCGTCGAGGCGAGGTCGTACGCGCTCACGATCGCGCCTTCCCGGAGGAGGAGCACGTGCGTTCTCGAGGTGCCTTCGCCGGTGATGCGGCGCAGGTCTTCGCTGTGGCACTTCTCGGAGCGACCGATGACGACGCCGCGCACGAGGTCCTCGCTCGAGAGGGTCACCGTTGCCGAGCGTCCCGCGCGCGAGAGCGTGAGCGCGTACGCTCCGCCGTTCGCGAGCCGGCCGAGAGACGGAGACATCGGCTCGCCCACCATGACCAGGCTCGGCATGAGGGTGATGCGCGACACGCGGTTCAGCGGGCGCGCGTTCGCGCGATAGGGCGACATGGCCGAGGCGAGCGCCTCGAGCTGCTCGCGCACCGCAGGAGGCGTCGCGACGATGGGCGGCGGCAGCTCACCCGGGAGCTCGTCGCCCCGCGACTCGGTGGGGAGCGCGACGAGGGCGTATTCGCCGATCGCGATTGCGACCGGGCCTTCCGCCAGGATCGACGTTCGGCAGGAGCCGTCCGGGAGGAGGAATCCCGCGCCGGTGTGCAGGTCGAACACGCGGAGCGCGAGGCCGCCGGCGGGCAGCGCGAGCGAGCGGACGAGGACGTGCCGGAGCGCGACGCTCGGGTCCTCCATCATGACGATGCCGCATTGCGTGTGCCGCCCGACGACGGCGAACGCGTCGTCGGAGGTCTCGAGCAGAGTCGTGGCGAACGAGGCGCCGCGAACGGCGACGAGCGTGTGCCCGGGCGCGTTTTCGTGGCGCCTGCCATGCATGCGCGCGACCCCTCGCGCGAACGCGTACGCCTGCCGGAGATCGACGCCGCCGGCGCGCGGGCTTTCGAGCCGCTCCGTCGGGAGGTTCACGCGGCTGCGAACGTGCGAGTCCAATCCTCCGCAGCATAGCGTCGCGCGATGCGCGCGCACGAGCGGCCCACGGCTTTCGGTGTCACCCGAACGGACGAGCCGTCAGAAGAAGAACGAGGCCCCGACGGTGACGCTCGGGAAGCCGAGGCGAATGGTCAGCGCGATCCTGTCGTTGAAGTGGTAGCGACCGCCCGCATAGGCCGTGGGGTAAATCGGCGAACGATTGCCACGCGGGTTCACCGCCACGCCGAGCCCGGGCTCCGCGAAGACCGACCAGTGCGTCGTCAGCCAGAAATTCCACTGCATGACGACGGGCAAGAAGACCGTGCCGTGGCGGAAGAAGATGTCACCGCCGAACCCGATGCCGACGCTGTTGTTGATCTTCTTGATGAAGCCGTTGTCGAGCAGAACGATGGTTCCGCGGAAGCCGGCGCCGACGTCCGTGTCTTTTCCGAACGGACCGGAGTAGCCGATGAGGCCGTGCGGCTCGGCCTCGAAGCGGTAGCTCGGATGGTCGCCGGGGTTCTTGATGATCGACTCGTCCGCGTGCGCGCTCGAGGCGCGGAGCAGGACGGCCATGGCAGCGGTGGCTGTTGCGAGGTGCAATCGCATCGGGCCGCCATTCTCCCCGCAAGCGCGGCGCACGGAAAGAAACTTGCGCAATTGCGTGCAGTCTGCAATCGACCGCCGCGCGCAGCGCCGGTCACCGGAGCGACCATGCGGCACGCGTGCACCGCAGCCGCGCGATCCGCTACGCTGGCGAGCGCACGACACGGCCCCTTGGCGGAATCGGCATACGCAGGAGATTTAAAATCTCTGGCCCGGAAGGGCGTCCCGGTTCGAGCCCGGGAGGGGCTACCAGCGAAGACGGACCGATGAGCTGGGCGTCCGCCGTTCCGCGGTGCTCGACGCGTTCTCGTTGCCGGCCGGCGTGCACAGCGAACGAGGCGGACGATGAGTGACGCGGGCACCTCCAGCGTAGGCGCGCTCACCTTCGTGCGCCGGGTGCAAGGCTCACGCGGCGCAGAAAGCCAGCAGATGCGAACCGCGAAGCAGCGGAGCAGGACGTCGCGCAAACGCCGGTGCCGGCCTGACGTTGAACATCGGGCGGGCGTCGGAGGGCCGACTGTCCCTCGCGGCGGCGCGTCCTTTCGCGACGTTGAAAGCGAGCCCGTGTGGCAGCGCTACTTCGCGACCAGAGAAGAGGCGCGAGAGGCGGTCCCCGATTCATCGATGTAGTCCACGACTGCCGACGTCGACACTCGTCCGTCGGCCACCTCCGGAGGTCAGCAAAGACAGCCGAACCGCGCCCTCTACGCGAGGACGAAGTCGAACGTCGCCGATTGGACGCCGGCGCCGGCGTCGGTCGGGGTCAAGAGGAGGCTCGGCTTGAACATGCCGTCCGCCGCGTTGAACGGGTCGCCAGCGAAGTACAGTTGCGTGGTCAGCGACGCTCGGCCCGGCGCGCGCACGATCACGTGGATGTGTCGCGGGCGGTAGCTCCCGCCGTTCAGGTACCGTCCCGGCACGATGGTCTCGAGGCGATAGCCGCCGGAGGCATCCGCCACGACGACGCCGCGCAACGTGAAGCCGACGTTGTCGTAGTCGCCCGCGTCGTTCGCCTGCCAAACGTCGATCTCGGCACCGGCGAGCGGAGAGCAGGCGGCGCCTGCGGCGAGGACGCGGCCTGAAAGAACGAGGCGTGTTCCGACCATGCCGCTCGCGACGAGCGAGCTCCGCTTGGGCGCGCCCGGCGTGTAGTACGGCCCCTCGGGATCGTCGTCCGTCGGGTCGTCACAGGTCGGCGTCGGTGCGCGCGGGCCGGCAGAGGCGTCGTTCGCCGCCCCTCCGTCCGCCGCGGCTGCGCCCGGAGGCGGCGTCGCTCCGGGCGAGCCGGACGAGCTGCCCGCCCGCGGGTCGGACGGCTCGGCGTCCGCGGAAGAACAAGCGGCCGCCCCGAGCAGCAGCGCACCGGCTCCTGCGACGTGCTCGAGGAAGGTACGTCGAGAAACAACGCTCATCCTCCGAGCGTGACACGGGCGGCCGCAGCGTGCGTCGCGAAGATCCATACAGCGCTGTTCCACGCCGGGACGCCAATCCGGCGGCGCGCACGCGTCAGTCCTCGCTCATGAACGGCGAGCGCTTCTCCTGGTGGAAGATGGTGCGGAGGAACGAGCCGCTCGCGGCATTGTTGTACGCGTACACCAGGCCTCCCTGGGTCAAGGTGCCGGAGCGTGCCGCGTTCGGGGCACCGATGAACAGGTTGGGGTTTTCGCCCGCCTCGCCTCCCGTCCACGGAAAATCGATGTTCACGCTGCCCGTGAAGAGCGCGGAGCCGAAACGCGGCGACGGCATGGCAGGCGTGGGCCCAGCGATGATGCGGCCGTGCGAGTACACGCCGCCCGACGGCGTCATGATCACGACGCGTCCGCGTCCCGCATCGAACTCCGGCGCGCCGATCGCGAGCTCGCTCGTCGTGTCACCGCCGAGGAGGCGACCGCTCGCGAGCACGTGACCGAAGCGCTCGGCGTGCGCGGTCGAGCCCGGGTAGATGTCCTGGATCTTGAGGAAGCCGGCGAGGCCGCCGTTCGAGCGCCACTCGAAGACGAATGCCGCTCCCGTCGCTGCGCTGCCCTGCTTCTTCTTCGGTGCGCCGACCACGAGCTCCGTCGAGCCGTTCGTGGAGACGACGTTCGAGCTCGCGAGCGCGAAGCCGAACTCCTCGCCCGACGCCGGCGAAGGGCCGTAGAGGACCTGCGGATAGCGAGCGAGATCCATCGTTCCGTTGCCGCGGAAGAGGGTGACCGCACCACCCGCGTGCGAGCCCGCGCCCGGAGCGCCGACGACGAGATCGCGCGTCCCATCGCCATCGTAGTCGGCGACGGCAACCGCGGCGCCGAAGCGCCCATTCGCGTACGCCGTCGCAGGCGTGAGCGACGCGTGCGGCCGCGGCTGCCCGGCGATCGCCGTCGCGAGCGAGACGACGTAGACGGCGCCGCCCGTCCCCCGGCCCGGAGCGCCGACCACCAGATACGGCCGCCCCCCGCTCGTCAGCGTGATCGTCGCGAGTGACGCTCCAAAGCGGTCGCCGTCGGCACCCGTCTTTCCGAGGTCGCCGAGATCGAGGAACCACCAGGGCACGAGGCCCTTCGCGCTGCCGCGATAGAGCATGACGCCGCCGGACCGTGCGCCGCTGCCCGGCGCCTTGTTCGGTGCGCCGACCGCGAGATCGGGAAACCCATCTTCGTCGAAGTCGGCAACGGTCATCGCCGCGCCGAGCTGGTCGCCTTCCTCGTCGGTCGCGACGGTCGTGCCGTCCTCGCGCGGCGTGCTCTGCGTGAGGTACTCCCACGGCATCGCGTCGGGGCCGGTGCCCTTGTACGCGAAGATCGCTCCCGCACGCGGGCCGGAGCCGACCTTCTCGGAAGGCGCGCCGATGACGAGGTCGTTCCGTCCGTCGCCGTCGAAGTCGGCAACGGCGATCGACGTGCCGAACGCGTCGCCCGTCTCGTTCTTCCCGAGCGGCGTGCCGTACATGATCGAAAGCATGTTGATGTCGCTGCGCGACAGCTCGCTGCCGCCGAACGTCCGGTTGGGATCCGAGGGTGCGGTGATCGTCGGGCCCACGCACTGCGTAGTCGGCGGCGCCGGCGGCGGCGGGATCACCCACTCCCGCCTGCAGAACTGCGTACGGCGGTAGTGCATCACCGAGTCGAAGTCGTACGGCGAGTGCTCGTCGAGCACGTCTTCGTCGTCGACCCTCTCGAAGTTCGATTCGCGGCCCGAAGCGATGTTCTCCCAGTGGATCGTGACCCACGCGTCGCGGTCGGGACGCGACTGCTCGTGCTTGAGGCCGAGCGCGTGCCCGAGCTCGTGGATCGCGGTGCCACGACTCGAGCCCGGCCAGAAGCGAAGCGACTGACACCCGCCCTGCCGCCCGACCTTCGAGGACGACACGCCATCGTCGTCCGAGCTCGTGATCCAGATCATGTCGACCCAGCAGTCGAGCGTCGTCGCCGACGGGAGCTCTTCGAACCGCACACGCGTGCGCAGCTCGATGTGCTTCATGGCACTGCGGATCGTCTCTCGATCCGCGGCCGCCACTCCGTCGAAGTGGAATGGCACCTTCGCGCCCGGCCACCGATAGTCGGTATCGGAAAGGCCGTTGCCCCGGACGCTCATGTCCGCGGCATCGCCGAGGTCGATGTCGCCCTGGAAGTACGCGATGCCCTTGCGGACCTCGGCCGTCACCATGCGCACGTTGCCCTTGGCCGTCTTCATCGGGATGCGAACCTGAGGGCCCGGAGGCGCCGTCGGCGCATTCTCGTCGGGATCGCCGGTCGCGGTGCCCGCGGGAACGTCTTCGGCCGGTCGTGCGGCGCGCGAAGGATCCGGAGCGGTCTCGGCTCCGCACGCGGCGCCGAGCACGCCCACGAGAAAGGCGCCGAGCACGGGAGCGATGCGCCGGCGGGCATACGGACCGACGCGGAGAATGGAAGCGATGATCGTCGACATGGAACCTCTTCGGAGTGGAGGAGCTCGGCACGCCAACTGGGCGCTTTCCGACGCTCGACTCCGGTGACACGGGCCGGCGTGAAGTGATGCGCCGAAAAAAGCGCGTGCCGCGCCGAGGCCTTCGGCTGTCACCCGATCGACGACGATGTGAGGCGCGCCCGCTCGCCTTAGGTTCCTCCGCCATGCGACCGTTCCTGCGCCTCGGCCCCCTCGCGTCTGCCGCATCGCTCGCGCTCGGCCTCGGCGCTGCGGCATGCACGGGCGAGTCTGCGGCCGTGTGCACGACGTGCGAGGCCGTCGACACGATCGGCTTCGACATCGCGCTCGCTGGCGACGTGACGCTCCTCGGCGGATCGGTCGGCGAGGTCGAGGTCACCGTCACGCGCACCGGAGTACCCGGCGCCGTCGTCGTGAGCGCGCAAGGGCTGCCGGCCAACGTCAGCGCGAGCACGCTGACCATCCCTTCCGGCGAGACGAAGGGAAAGCTCGCGCTGACGGCGTTACCCGCTGCGCTGCACGGCCGGCACACCATCACGATCGTCGGCGCCGACGTCGAGGCCAAGGTCCGCCGCGAGCGACCGACGTCTCTCCTCGTCCGCGGCGCACCTGGCGCGCTCGATACGTCTTACGGTACCGGCGGTCGCGCCGAGGCGGCGTTCGGCGGCGCGAGCGTCGCGCTCGCGGGAATCGCCGTGCAGCCCGACGGGAGCGTGCTCGCGGCGGGCAGCGCGAAGAGCGACTTCGTCGTCGGCCGCTTCGACGCGAATGGCAAGCTCGACGAGGCGTACGGCGCCTCCGGGTACGCCGTGGTGAATCACCGGGCGGAAGAAGGCACCGACGAGCTCGCGCGCGCGCTCGCCCTCGCGCCTGGAGGGAAGCCCGTCGTCGGCGGCTACGCCGTCGCGGCGGCGCCTCCGAACGAGTACCAGGTCTCGCGCCTCGACGCGGCCGGCCGCGCAGACGCCACGTTCGATGGTGACGGCACGTGGGCGAAGCCGCACCCCACCGCGGGGTGGAACGCCGAGGTCGGCGCGCACGCGCTCGCGGTACAGGACGACGGCAAGGTCCTGGTCGCCGGGTTCGCGACGGAGAACCGCCTCGGGTTCGTGCGTCACGCGATCGCGGCGCGCCTCGCCGAGAGCGGCGCGCTCGACGCGTCGTTCGGCGGCACGGGCTTCATCGACGCGCAGGCGACGGTGAACGTCGACATCGCGAGCACGTCGGCGGACACGTGCAACGCGGTCGCGGTCGCGCCCGGCGGGCGCGTCGTCTGCGCCGGCGTCACCGAGCTCACTCCGGCGGGCGGCGGCATGCCCTCGAAGCACGTCCTCGTGTGGCGCGCGCTCCCTGACGGTCGCCGCGACGGCGACTTCGGCGCGAATGGCCTCTCGCTCGTGGCGTACGCGCCGAACGGCGTCGACGGCGAGGCGCGTTCGGTGCACCCGCTGCCCGACGGCTCTCTCCTCGTCACCGGCGAACGCAGCCAAGGCGTGAAGGCGTTCGCGCTTCGCCTCGACCCCACCGGTCGCCCCGACGCAGCGTTCGGAGGCACGGGGATCGTCGAGCTCGCACCCGGCGGAGGATTCGCGGGCCACACGCGCTCCGCGGCGGACGCGAGCGGACGCCTCGTGCTCGTCGGCACCAGCGGCCCCGACTTCGACCTCGCCCTGGCGCGTATCGACGCGAGCGGCAAGCTCGACGCAGCCTTCGGCGACGCGGGCTCCGCGCTCGTGAAGCTCGGCACGCGCGGGACGGTGAACAACGCCCGCGTTGCCTTCGCGCCGGACGGTCGCGTCTACGTCGCGACGTCGCTGGACGGCAAGGGCGTGGTCGTCTTCCGGCTCTGGCAGTAGCGCGCCGCGCCTCTCAGCGCAGCTTCGAGTGGCACTCTTTGCACGTCGCCTTCATGGCGGCGAGCGCGGCGGATGAGCCCTTCGCGTCCTTCGCCTCCGCGGCGGCGCCGAGCTTCACGGCCGTCTCGTGCAGCTGGTCGGCGAGCTTGTCGAACTCGGGTCCCTTCGAGAACTCCTTTGCCTTCGAGCTCGTCGCCTGGATGCGCGTGGACACGTCGGTGAACGCCGCGTAGTCCGCGTCGGCGTACTTCGCGCTGTCGTCGATCTTGCTGAACTGCGGATCGGCGACCGTGGCCTGCACGTCCATGAGCTCCTTCAGCGAAGTGAGCTTCGGGATGTCTTGCGCGGGCACGTCACGATGCGGAACGCAGGCAGCGGCCGCGCCGGCGGCGAGAGCGAGGACCAGGAGGCGGAGCGACGTCTTCATGGCGCCCAGGCTAGATCGCCGCTCGGGCGCCGGTCAGGTTTGTAGAGAGACGAGCGCGAAGCGGCGCTCGGTGCCCGCCTCAGACGAGCGGTCCGACCGCCTTCTCGACGCTCGCGACGAGCGCGTTGGACGCGAGGAGGTCGGTCGCCGCGGCGATGTCTCCGTAGAGCGGCCGATCGCCGGTCATGGGGGCGATGCGCTCGCGCACCGTGGCGAGCGCCGCGCGCACACCGCGGCTCGGCTTCAGCGGCGCGCGCTGATCGAGCCCGGCGGCCGCGGTCATCACCTCGATGGCGAGGCACGCCCGAACGTTGACGACGACATCGCGCAGCTTCTTCGCGCTGATGCTCCCCATCGAGACGTGGTCCTCTTTGCCGGCCGACGAGGGGATCGAGTCCACGCTCGCGGGGTGGCAGAGCACCTTGTTCTCGCTGACGAGCGACGCGCTCGTCACCTGCGCGATCATGAAGCCGGAGTGGAGACCGCTGCCCGCGGCGAGGAACGGCGTGAGACCCGTGGAGAGCGCCGGGTTGACGAGCTGCTCGACGCGACGCTCGCTGATGTTCGCGAGCTCCGCCGTCGCCATGGCCGCGAGGTCGAGGGCGAGCGCGAGCGGCTGGCCGTGGAAGTTGCCGCCGCTGATGATCTCCGTCTCGCCGCGGTCGACGAAGACACTCGGGTTGTCGGTGATGCTGTTCACCTCCCGCTCGAGAACGCTGCGCACCCACGCGAGCGCGTCGCGGCTCGCGCCGTGGACCTGCGGCATGCAGCGGAGCGAGTACGCGTCCTGCACCTTGCTGCAGTCGCGATGGCTCTCGGCGATCTCGCTGTCCGCGAGCAACGCACGCAGGTTCTTCGAGACCGCTTGCTGCCCGGGATGCGGGCGCGCGATGTGGAGGCGCTCGTCGAAAGGACGGCTCGAGCCCTTCAGCGCCTCGAGGCTCATGGCGCCCGCGACGTCCGCGGCGGTGCAGAGCCGTTCGGCGGCGAGGAGCGAGAGCGTGCCGAGCGAAGCCATGAGCTGCGTCCCGTTGATGAGCGCGAGACCTTCTTTCGCCTCGAGCGTGGCGGCTTCGATGCCCGCCTCGCGAAGGACCTCTGCGCTCGGACGCATCGGGCCGTCGCCGATCTGCGCCTCCCCTTCCCCGATCATCGCGAGCGCGAGATGCGCGAGCGGCGCCAGATCTCCGCTCGCTCCGACGGATCCCTGCACGGGGATGCGCGGATGGACCTTCGCGTTCAGCATCGAAACGAGGAGATCGACGAGCTCGGCGCGTACCCCCGAGTGTCCGAGCGCGAGCACCTGGGCGCGGAGCAGCATCATCCCGCGGACCTCGGCGGGCGATAGGTTCGGACCGACGCCGGTCGCGTGCGAGCGCACGAGGTTCTGCTGGAGCTGCCGGACGTCGGTCGCGGAGATCCGCGTCTCGCTCAGCGCACCGAACCCCGTGTTCACGCCGTACACGCGCGGAGCGGCATCACCCGCGTCGGCGATCGCGTCGATCGCCGCGCGCGAGCGGATCACCTTCGCACGCGCCTCCGGGTCGAACGCGACCTCCGCGCCGCGCACGGCGACGTGTTCGAGATCCTCGAGAGAGAACGGGCGACCGATCGAGACGGGCATGCGGGGCGAATACCACCGCGGCGCGCTCGCATGCGAACGACAAAATGCGCAGCCGGCCGCCCTCCTCACGAAGAGAAGAGCGGCCGGCGGCAGAGCTCGAGGCTCCTAGCGCTCGTGGCGCACGGAACGATGACTTGTCACATCGAAGCAGCAGGTCTCGGTCGCGAGCGTCTCCTTTCGTGGAGCGGTTCGGAGGAGGAGTTCGCGGGTCGGCGAGCACCGGCCGGACGGCGGAGGAGGCATCGCGGCGATTCCTCTCGAATCGGGCGAGCTCGCTCGGGCTTCCGGTGATGTCGTTACCCGCGCGTCGGTTGCGCCGACAGCGACTTACACTGGAGCACGCGGCGCGCCACATGGTCGCGCTCCCGAACGCGAGGCAGAGAGACAGCTAACCTCGCGGAAACACGTCCTGGGAAACGTCAATTTGCCCACGATGTACACCGATGTGGGTACGGCGCGATCCAAGCGCCCTGGATCCGCGGAACGTGTTTATCCTGCGCGCGCTCATGAGACGCGCCTCGGTCCTGGCCTTCGTCGCGCCGGCCCTCTCCTTCTTCGTGGCGACGCTCGCGGGCGGCGACGCGGCGCACGCCGCGGAGGGCGACGATCCGTCCGGCGTCCCGCGCGACCTTCCTCGGCTCGTGCTCGACAACGGACGCCGCGACGTTCCGCCGGCCGATCCGGAGACGTATCGGTTCGTGCTCCACGGCGAGCACCAGATCCGTTGGCAGTCGCAACGGAGCTTCCCGCTCACCGCGACCGCCTCCTCGATGAGCCAGCGGCCCGGCCTCGTCGAAGACTCGATCGGCCAGAACACGTTCGTGAGCCACTGGCTCCGCGTGACGCCGCGCTTCCAGATCCGAGACACCGTCGAGCTCGTCGGACAGGCCGACGTGCTCACCGGCGTCGTCTTCGGAGAGCTCGCGCACGGAACGTCCGCGGACCTCACCCCGCGTGACGAGTACAACGGGTGGAGCAACGTCCAGCTGCGGTGGCTCTACGCGCAGTACCGACTGCCGTTCGGCGTCGTCCGCGTCGGGCAGCAGCCGAACCACTGGGGCATGGGCATCCTCGCCAACGACGGCGACCACCCGACGCTCTTCGGCGACTACCGCTATGGCTCGATCAGCGAACGCATCCTCTTCGCGACGAAGCCGGGCGGCAACGACAGCGACTTCTACCTCGCCGTCGCGGGCGACCTCGTCTACCGCGACAACAACGCGCGCCTCACGCGCGGGCAGCAGGCGTTCCAAGGCGTGCTCGCCGCGTTCTGGGAGCACGGGCAGAACAAGCTCGGCGTGTTCAGCACGCTGCGCCACCAGCAGAACGACAAGACGAGCGGCTCCGCGCTCTACTCGTACACCGACGAGATCGACGCGCTCGCCGTCGACCTGCACGGCCGCGTCGCCGTTCCCGTCCCGGGCCACGACGCGTTCTTCTACGGCGAGGCCGAGGCCGCGTACATCGCCGGATCCACGAACGTGCTCCGCACGCCGGACCAGGCGCTCGACGGCAGCCGTACGCAGATTCGCTCGTACGGCGGCGCCGCTGTCCTCGGCGTCGTGCACCGTCGCTTCGCGACCGGCGTGTGGCGTGATGCGAACGACGCGCAGCGCGCCGAGAGCGCGAAAGAGACGAGCGGGCGCTACCTCGGCAAGGCCTCCGAGCGAGGCGTGCCGTTCGGCGATCTCGTCGCGCAGGTCGAGGTCGGCTACGCGTCGGGCGACGCCGACCCGTACGACGGAACGCAGCGGCGCTTCGTGTTCGATCCGAACCACCGCGTGGGCCTCCTCCTCTTCGACGAGATGCTCCGCTGGCAGACGGCACGCTCGGCCACCGCGGCGATGGACCCGCTCCTGACGAATGCCTCGCGGCCGACGCCCGGGTCCGACCTCTTGCCCTCGAACGGCGGCGTCTTCGGCGCTTCGTACGTCAACCCCACGTTCATCTACCGACCGCGCCACTTCCTCGACCTCAAGGCAGGCATGGTGGTCGCGCAGGCGACGAGCGAGGTCGTCGACCCGTATCGCGCGGCGACCCAGGGCTCGTACGTGAACTACCGCGGCGGCGACCGCCGGCGCAAAGACCTCGGTGTCGAGCTCGACGCGGGCATCGAGGGACGCTTCCCGCTCGACTACGACCTGAAGGGCGTCGTCGGTGCACAGGCCGGCTTGCTCTTCCCGGGCGGCGCCTTCGAGAACGCGGACGGCACTCGGCTTCCCCCGCAGTGGATCGCCATCGGACGCCTCGGCCTCCTCTTCTGAGTCCGACCATGCGCCCCGCGAATCGGCTCGCGCTCCTCTTGGCTCTGGCGCTCGCAGCCGCCGTCGGCCCCTCGTGCGCCGTCGATACGGCGCCGGACGGTCTCCGCCGCACGCCCGCCGGTGCGGGGCCGCTCGTGAAATTCGACGTCACGCATCGACCCTTGCCCGAGGTGCCGCTGCCGAACGACGTCGCGACGTTCGCCGACCCGACGAGCCGAACGGGCCGGCGCATCAACGTGAGCCTCGTCGCCCCCACGCAGATGGAGGAGAGGGCACGCGCCGATTTCGCGACCGTCGAAGGCTGGGGCGTGACCGCTCCCATCACCGTGTCGTTCGAGCGGCCTCTGCTCGTCGACCCGCGCGAGCCGGCCATCGACGTCGCCGATGTCGCCGCGCGCATGCAAGGCGACGAGCACGATCTCTCGAACGACCCGATCTACGTCGTCGACCTCTCGACCGGCCTGCCCGTCTTCCTCGATGCGGGCAACGGGTACTACCCGCTGACGCTGCGCGATCCTTTCAAGTACTTCCCGAACGACCCGAAGAGCACCGAGAACAACCTCCTCTTCGAGACCCAGGAGGAGGCGCCAGGGTTCCCGGCCGCGGCGTACCGGCCCGATCTCGATCGTGACTTCGACGGCGTGCTCGACCACCCGAACACGCTCGGCGCGCGCGGCATCCCGGGAGTCGACGACGTTCTCTCCTGGTACGAACGCGAGACCGATACGCTGATCCTTCGCCCCGTCGTCCCGCTGGACGAGAAGAAGGAGTACGCCGTCGTCCTGACGGATCGGCTCCGCGGCACGAACCGAGAGCCGGTCCGCTCGCCGTTCGAGGCGGTCCACCATCCGAGCCAGCGCGCGTCGATCGCACGTCTCGAGAGCGCGCTCCGCGACAAGGGCCGCGCGAACTACTACGGCGACATCGCGGGCACCGGGCTCGAGCACGTCGCGTTCGCGTGGACGTTCACCACGCAACCGACGCACGAGGACATGCGCCTCCTTCGCGACGGTCTCTACGGGAAGGGTCCGTTCGCGCGGTTCGCGGATGCGTACCCTGCCGTGCTCGAGGCCCGCCAGGTGGCCGGCCCCGCACCGTTCGACGAGCCGCAACCGTCAGGCTGGCAGACGTCCTCGCCTCGCTGCGCGGAGCGCGCCAAGACCCCATACCTCGTGAAGGTGGGCGCGCCCGACATCCGCGACTCGTTCCGGCAGTTCTTCGGCGGGGTCTTCGGTCTCGGAAAGGGTCAGGTCGAAGCGCTGGAGCGCGCGTTCGACAACATCGACCACGTCGTCGTCGGAACGTACAAGTCTCCGTTCCTGCTCGGCGATCCCAAGTCGAAGGATCCGGACACGCGGTTCCACGTCGACTTCCGCACCGGCGAAGGGGACGTGCGCGCCGACGACGTGGGCTTCTTCCTCGTCGTGCCGAAGAAGAAGGGACCGCGTACGACGCCGTTCCCCGTCGCCTTCTGGGGCCACGGCGTGACGGGTCACTCCGAAGAGCTCCTCTTCTACGCCGGCGACTACGCCCGTCAGGGCATCGCGATGTTCGCATACAACAACCCCGAGCACGGCCTCGTGCTCGCCGAGCGCGACGTCACGCTCGCGAACGCGCAGCTCACCGGGAACTGCCTCGTCCCGTTCCTCGGCGCGTTCGCCGGAGGACGCGCGCGCGACGTCGACGGCGATGGCCGCGGCGACAGCGGCGCGTACTGGTGGACGTCGCACATCTTCCACACGCGCGACAACGTCCGCCAGGGCATCCTCGACGGCATGCAGGCGGTCCGAGCGCTGCGCGCGTTCGACGGCCGCATCGGCACGCAGGACTACGACGGCGACGGCAAGCCCGACATCGCCGGCGACTTCGACGTCGATGGGATCGTCGATGCCGGTGGCCCTGGCGTGCCTTACTTCGCGGCGGGTGAATCGCTCGGCGGGATCATGAGCGCGATTCAAGGCGGCATCGAACCGTACATGGTCGCGTCCGCGCCGATGTCCGGCGGCGGTTCTCTCGCGATGGACGTCGCCATGCGTTCGTACGGCGTCGTCGAATCGGTCACGAGCCAGATGATGGGTCCGATCGTCTTCGCGGTCCCCGGCTCCGAGCGCACCGACGCGGGCTCGGACGACCGCATGGCCTCTCGGTGCGCGCCGGGCGACCGCAGCGTTCGCATCGTCGTGAACAACGCCCTCCACAATCACGAGATGGAGATCGCGTGCCTCCGCCCGGACGAGCTCGGCGAGCGGATGACCGTGGTGGTCACGAACGTGAGGTCCGGCGTAGCGCGATGCGCGCGGACGGACGCCGACGGACGCTTCCGCGTGCCGGTGCCGACGAGCACGGGCGACCGCCTCGACATCCAGCTCTACGGCGCGGCCGACGTCGTCGCGTCGTACGACGGCTGCCGCATCGTGGGCTCGCCGCCCGTCGGCCGCCGCGTCCAGACGTGGGAGCAAGCGGCGACGAAGACGCTCGACGTCGCCGACAGCGAGCGCTCGAAATGCGACGCGCCGGAGGGCTGTCAGCAGTTCCGCGACGTCTTCTACGCGGTGGGCTCGCCGCTCGTCGCACCGAACGAAGGGCTCGGCCTGCGGAGGCAATCGCCGGCGCTCCGCCGCTTCCGCGATCTCGGCCAGACCGCGTTCGATGCAGCGGACCCGGCCGTGTTCGCGCCCTACTACATGCTGAAGCCGCTCTTCGACGAGAACGGCACGCGCGTCGCGCCGCACGCGCTCCTCGACATCGTGACCGTCGGCGACAACTTCGTGCAGGTCTCGGCCGGCCTGACGTTCGCGCGCGCGGCGGGCGCCCTTCCCTTCCTCCCGCCGACGGCCGCGGGGCGCTATCCGGAGCACGCCGACTACGCGACTCCGCAGGAGCTCTACGATCGCCTCGGCCGTCGTACGCCGATGCAGTTCCTCGTCGACAACGGCGTCGCCGAAGGCGTCGCGCGCCTCGGCCGCACGTCCGCCGGCCCGGGGTGCGCCGCGAACTACCGCAAGAACGCGTCGCTCTGCACGGACGCGGTCAGCATCGATCCGGTGAAGTGCGAGCAAGCGCTCTACGACGCCGACTGGGTGAGCGAAGGACGCTTGCCGTACGATCAGCCGCACCCCGAAACGCCGCTCCGCCTCGCGCGCGTCGCCACCGTACGCCCGACCGACTCGGCGTCTCTCGCGGCCGCCTGGGAGCCGCGGCTCCGCGGCGTCCCGTTCGCACCGGACGAGGCGGCTTGGTCGGCGCGCGAGCGCGTCGTCGGCCTGCTCAACCACTATCTCGTGCCGGAGGGGAAGCACACCTGGGACGTGCCCGATGCATGTCGCGTCTGGGACTTCGCCACCTATGGCAATGCCCTGACGGCTCGGTTCTTCGCGACCGAGGGTCGCGACATCTATTACCTCTCTCATCCCCGGACGCACGGCTGCCTCGCGTTCGGCTCGTGCGACTTCTTCCGGTGAAAAGAGGCGCGACGAGCGCGCTCGGCGCGAGAGAGCGGCGTGATAGAACTCCGCGCCGATGATGAAGGCGCCGTCGGCCTCGTTCTCCGCGTTCGTTCGACCGCTCGCGCTCGTCTTCGCTGCCGCCGCGCTCGCCCCCGCATGCGCCGTCGACACGGCACCTTCCGGTGCACGCGCGACGCCTCCGGGGGACGGACCGACGGTCGTGTTCGACGCCGCGCGAAGGCCGCTCCCCGAGATCCCGCAGCCGAACGACGTCGCGACGTTCGCGGACCCTACGAGCCGAACCGGCCGCCGCATCAACGTGAGCCTCGTCTCGCCGACCAGGTTCGAAGACGTGGCGCGCGCCGGATTCGCGTCGCTCGAGGGCTGGGGGACGACGGCGCCGATCACCGTCGCGTTCGAGCGCGCTCACGACGCAGACGCGACCGCACCCGCCGTGGACCTCGACGACATCGCGGCGCGGACGCGCGACTACGATCCGGCGGACGACCCGTTCTACGTCGTCGACCTCACGACGGGGCTGCCCGTCCTCCTCGACATGGGGAAAGGCAACTTCCCTCTCGCGCTCGCCGAGCGCGGCAAGTACTGGCCGAACGATCCGCGCGCGTCTTCCGACACGCTCGTCTTCGAGACCGCCGAGGAGGGCGCGGGCCTTCCCCAGAGCGCGTATCGCCCCGAGCTCGACACCGACTTCGACGGCGTCCTCGATCATCCGAACGTCATCCGGCCGAGCGGGCGCGACGCTCGCATCGAGGAAATCCTTCCGTGGTACGAGCGCCAGACCGACACGCTCATCGCGCGTCCGATCCTCCCGCTCGACGAGATGCACGAGTACGCGGTGGTGCTCACCGACCGCCTGCGCGATGGTCGGGGCCGACCCGTCCGCTCACCATTCGAGTCCGTGCACCACGTCCAGCAGCGACGCGGCGCCGAGCGCGTGCAGGCCATCCTGTCCGACCCGCAGCGCCGCGCGTACTACGGAGACCTCGCCGGCACGGGGCTCGCTCACGTCGCGTTCGTTTGGACGTTCACGACCGAGCCCGTCTACGAGGACATGCGGCTCCTCCGCGACGGCCTGCACGGCAGTGGCCCGTTTGCACGGCTCTCGCGAGAGTTTCCGCCGGTAGCGGAGGCCGCGCGCGCGGTGGGCACGGTGCGCGATCCACGAGAAGAGCCGCCGGGCGCGATCGATGCCGATGCGCGCTGCGCACCGCACAAGCGCCTTCCCTTCGTGGTGAAGCCCGCGAACGCGAAAGAGCCGTTCCGGCAGCTCCTCCAGCAGGCGCTCGGCCTCTCCGGCGAAGAGCTGCGCCAGCTCGAGGCGAGCCTCGAGAGCGTGGACCACTTCGTCGTCGGCAGCTTCGAGTCGCCCTACTTCCTCGGCGATCCGAACCGCGAAGATCCGGACTCGAAGTTCGAGCTCGACTTCCGCACCGGCGAGGGTCGCGTCACACGCGACCGCGTGCAGTTCTGGGTGAGCATCCCGAAAGCGCGGGGCACCGCGAAGCAGCCGTTCCCGACGACCGTGTGGGCGCACGGAACGACGCTCCACGCCGACGAGATCATCGTGCGCGCCGGCTACTTCGCTCGGCAGGGCATCGCGATGATGGGCATCAACATGCCCGGGCACGGCCTTCATCTCAGCGCCGGCCTCGAGAGCATCGCGGAGGCGTTCCTCGGCGCATCGTGCCTGAAGCCTTGGACCACCGCGATCACGAGCGGGCGCCATCGCGATCTCAACGGCGACGGAGAAGCCGACTCCGGAGGCCTGCTCTGGACCGCGCACCTCTTCCACTCGCGCGACAACATCCGGCAGTCCGTCGTCGACGAGATGCAGGCGACGCGTGTGCTCCGCGCGTTCGATGGCGTCGCGCGGAGCACGCAGGACTACGACGGTGACGGCGCGCCGGACCTCGCGGGCGACTTCGACGGCGACGGCACGCCGGACCTCGGCGGCCCGAACGTCGCGATCACCACGTCGGGCAACTCGTTCGGCGGCATCCTCGCGATGATCCACGGCGCCGTCGATCCGAACGTCGTCGCGGCCGCGCCCATCTCGGGCGGCGGCGGGCTCACCGACGTCGCGACGCGCTCCGCGCTCGTGCCCGACTCGGTGCTCGAGCAGGTCTTCAGTCCCATGATCGTGGGCCTGCCTGCGAAGGGCGTGGGGCAGACGAACGGCGCACCCGATACGCGGTGCGCCGGTGACCAGCGCTCGGTCCGCTTCGTGGTGAACGATCTCACGTCGTCACGCGAGGTCGAGATCGCATGTCTGTCGCCTACCGAGCTCGACCGAGGCAAGACCGTGGTCGTCCAGAACCTCCGCAACGGCGAGCGTCGCTGCGCGCGGACCTCGGACGAAGGGCGGTTCCGCGTCGCCGTGCCCGCGAACGCGGGTGACCGTCTCGACGTCCAGCTCTACGACGTGGCAGACGCGGTCGTCTCGTACGCCGGCTGTGCGACCAAGCCCGGCGCGCCCGTGGGACGACGCGTGCAGACGTTCGAGCAGCCGGCCGTCGCCTTCACCCCGGTCGCCGATCCGGCGCGCACGTGCGATGCTGCGGTCGGCGCGCAGGGCATCGAGGAGCCGCGCGGGTGCCAGCAGTTCCGCGACACGTTCTTCCCGGTCGGCTCCCCCCTCGTCTCGCCGCGCGAAGGTCTCGGCCTCGTTCGGCAGTCGCCCGAGGCGCGGCGACTCTTCGGGCTGGTGCAGGCCGCCGTCGATCCCGCCGACCCGCTGAGCTTCGCGTTATACTACGCGCTTCGCGCCGCGCCCGGTGTCGGCGGCGCACCGCTCCCGCCGCGGGCGGTCGTCGCGTGGAGCACGACGGGGGATCCGATGGTGCCGGCCGGCACGGGCTACGCGTTCGCGCGGGCGGCAGGGGCAGTCCCGTTTCTCCCGCCGTCCTACGCGTCGTCGCACCCCGAGTGGGCCGCATACGCGACTCCGGCTCCGCTCTTCGACGCGCTCGGAGGGAAAACGCCCAATCAAGTGCTCGTCGAGACGCATACGCTCGAAGGCGTGGCCAGGCTCGAGCGCACGCGGGGCGGAGCCACGTGCCGTCCGAACTACGTCGCGAGCCCGGTGTGCGCTGCGCCGCCCGGCGCGAGCGAGTGCACGCGCGCGCTCGCCGACGTCGATTGGCTCGCCGAGGGCGCGAACCTATGGGACGCGCCACATCCGCCGTCCCCGCTCCGTCTCGCCCGCGCGGCAGACGTTCGCGTCGTCGATGCCGACTCGCTCGTGCGTGCGTGGCGACCGCGGCTGCAAGGGGTGCCCTTCGCGGCGGACGAGCTCGCCCCGGCGATCGGACCGCCGCTCGTCGGCGTGCTCGGGGCTTACATCCAGCCGGGCGGGCAACACGTCTTCGTCAACGCCGATCCGTGCCGCGCGTTCGACGACACGCGCTACCACGTCAACCTGCTGGTCCGGTTCCTCGCGACGCAAGGCACCGATCTCTACGCTCTTAGCCATCCGAGCACGCACCGGTGCCTCGAGCGCGAGCGGTGTCCGTTCTTCTGACCGCACGGCGACTCGCGCGCGAGCTCACGACGCGGATCCGTCCCGAGCACGCCGACGCCATCGTCGGCTCGCTCGGCGCGGAGGTCGGGTCCGTCGGTACGAGCGAGGCCGAGGCGCTCGGAGCGCCGCTGCGCGAGGGACAACGAGTCGCGCGGATCGTGCGCGACGCACGCGAGCCAGGGATCCCGGACGACGTCGACGTCGTCGTCTTCGGCGCGCAGGTCTACGCGTCGGTCCCGACCCGCGACGCACGCATCGTGCTCCTCGGGCGTGCGCGGCGCGCGGCGCGTACGGCCGTCGTCGTGAACGCCGAGCTCACCGACGAGGGCAGCCACGCTGCACGGCTCGTGATCGACGGCGCACGCCGCGTCCTCGCCGCTCTCGGCCTGCCCGTCGCCGAGCCCGGAGACCGCTTCGAGGGCGACCGCTTCGTGCACCGCTTCTTCGACGAGGAAGCACTCCTCGGTGAAGCGCGCGAGGCAGGGCTCATGCTCGCGAGCCGTCACGGGCCGTCCTTCGTGCTCGTCGCCGGGCGCCCTGCCGCCGAGGCGCTGGCGCCCTTCGCGACCGAGCTCCGGCGCGTCGTCGCCACGGTGCGAGACGTCGATCGCCTCCGTCTCACGCGTCCACCCGCCGAGGCGATCGCGGCTGCGCGCGAGGCGGGGCGTCGCGAGCACGCGCGCGGGGTCGTCGGCCGTGCACGGTTGCGGCGCGCAATCGGCTGGGCCGACGCGGCGATGCCCGGCGGCGCGAGCTGCTATCGCCGCACGCTTCTCGAGCTCTCGCTCGACGCGTCGGCCGCCGGCGAAACGATCGTGTTCGGGCTCGACGTCGGACGGACGGGGCACGTCGCGTTCGCCGGGCGCGAAGAACGTTCCTTCGACGTCGCCTTCGCCATCGGGCCGGACGCGACGCCCGATACGGCGAAGGATGCGACGTCGCTGCGCCATTGACGCTCGGGCCGTTTCGGTCGAGAAACGTCGGCAACGCCATGCGCTACTTCGTCGACCTCGATCCCACGCCAGGTACCGCGCCGATCACGGTCGACCTCACGGAGCTGCCGACCGGCGAGCTCGAGGTCTCCGTCGGCGGCAAGCGTGTGGATGTCGACGTGGTCTCCGTGGGCGGAACGCTCTCGGTACGCGTCGACGGCCGCGTCGTGGATCTCACGACGGAGGGTCAGCCCCCGGAGCTCGGCGCGATCGCGAGCGGCCACCGCTCGTACGTGCGCGTCGAGAGCGAAAGGCAGCGTGCAGCGGCGGCCGCGCGGAACGTCGGCGGCGGCAACCGCGACAAGCTCGTGAAGTCGCCCATGCCCGGTCGCGTCGTGCGCCTCCTCGCAAAGGCGGGCGACGAGGTCGCGGCCGGGCAGACGCTGTGCGTCGTCGAGGCGATGAAGATGGAGAACGAGGTCAAGGCGACGGCGGCGTGCACGGTCGCCGAGGTGCACGTGGCCGAGGGAGCGACGGTCGAAGCGAACGGCAAGCTCTTCACGCTGGCATGACCGCCGAGGGCTTCGGCGACCGCCGCCGCGACGAGAGCGCGCCACGGCCGCGGCTCTTTCTCGTGCACGGCCCGACGCCGATCGTGCACCGCCCGGCTCTCGACGATCTCGTCGGCGCCGAAGTGTGGATCAAGCGCGACGACGCGACGTCGGGCGCGGAGTCGGGCAACAAGATCCGCAAGCTCGAGTTCCTCCTGGCGGACGCCCTCGCGCGCGGCGCGCGCGCGATCGTGACGTGCGGCGGTCTGCAGTCGAACCATTGCCGGGCGACGTCGCTCGCGTGCGCGCAGCTTGGTCTCCGCGCCGTCGTTCTCCTGCGCGTGCCCGATCCGGCGCGCGCGCGCTCGATGCCGCTCGATCTGGTCGGCAACGTGCTGCTCGATGCGCTCGCGGGCGCGGAGATCCACTTCGTCTCGCCCGACGAATACCGGGACCGCGGCGGCATGCTCGAGCAGGCGCGCGCCGACACCGAGCAGAAGGGCCTCCCCGCGTACGTGGTGCCGGAGGGTGGCTCGAACGGCCTCGGCTCGCTCGGCTACGTCGAGGCGATGCGCGAGGTGCGCCGCCAGATCGATCTCGGCCTCGCCGGTCGCCGCGCGGTGGACGACGGTGGCCCGAGCTTCGACGTCGTCGCGCACGCGTGCGGCTCGGGAGGAACGGCGGCTGGCGTCGGCCTCGGAGCGGCGCGCTTCGGCGTCGCGCGCGAGACGTGGGCCTTCGCGGTGTGCGACGACCGCGCGTACTTCGAAAAGACCATCCGCCGCATCGCACTCGAAGCGCGCGCCTACGATGCGTCACTGCCTCCGCTCGCCTTCGTGGAGCCCGGCAGCAGCGACGCCGCTTCCGACGCAGCACGCGTCGTCGTCGACGATCGCGCGAGGGGTCCGTCCTATGCGGTGATGAGCGACGAACAGAAGCGGTTCCTCGCGCGCGTCGCACGGACGTGCGGCCTCGTGCTCGACCCGGTCTACACCGGAAAGGCGCTGTTCGGCGTCGCCCGCGCCGTCGAGCGCGGCGAGATAAGACGTGGCTCTCGCGTCCTCTTCCTGCACACGGGCGGCCTTCCCGGTCTCCTCGCGCAAGGCGAGGAGCTCCGCGGTGTGCTCTCGTGAAGGAGCGCGGCACCGAGCGCCCGCTGTCGCCTGCGGAGTCGCGGGCGGCGACGTCGTCCGCGATGCGCGTCGCCGCGTGGGGTCTCGCGGTCTATGCCGGCACGCGGCTCTCCGCGCTCCTCTTCGAGTCCGCGGCGATGCCGAGCGCCGTCGCGCAAGCCGTGCTCGCCGAATGGGGCGTCGGCCGGCTCGGCGTTGCTTGGAGTGACCCCAAGGCGCCCGTCCCGACCGGCGGCGCCATCGTGCGGCGCGCAGCGATCGGGTTGGCCGTGGGCGCCGTCACGGGCGCGCTCGTCGTCGCGTTCCTCGCCTCCACGCGTGCCGTCTTGCTCGAGCCGGTGACGCCGCAGGTTTCGCCCTTCGCGGTCGCCTTCGTGACTGCCGGTCTCTATGCGATGCGCGACGAGCTCCTCCTGCACGGCCTCGCGCTCCGCGTCCTCGTGAGCGTCGAGTCCACGTGGCCGAAGGTGCTCGCGTGCGGGCTGACCTCCGCAGCGGCGGCGCTCGGCGACCCGAGTGCGTCGCCGCGCGCCGTCGTCGTCCAGGCGCTTCTCGGCATCGTCTTCGGGGCGCTTTGGGTGCGCGATCGCGGCGCGTGGCCGGCGTGGGGCGCGCATACCGCCTGGCTCTTCACGACGAGCGCGCTCATGCAGGGCGGCTTCTTCGAGGCACGCGTCGCTTCGTCGTCGTGGGGCGGCGGCAGCGCCGGTCCGCTCGGGGGCACCGCCGCCATCGTCGCGCTCCTGCCCATCGTCGCCGGGGCGGTCGCGGGCATAACTCGCCTCCGTCGCGCCGCCTGAGTTACGCTCCGCGATCGCACATGCGTGACGCGCACCCCGCCCCGAACGACGACCCCGAAGGGGCCGTCGAGGCGCCGTCTCGCAGGCTCACGCCCTCGATGGGGCTGGTTCCGGAGAGTGACCGGCCGAGCTTCGCGGCGAACGAAGACTTCCTCTTCCATCTCTATCGCGGCAGCGAGCTGCTCCAGGACAATCGCGCCCACGAAGCGAAGGAGGAGCTCGAGCGCGCGCTCCACCTCCAGCCGCACGACGCGAAGGGACAAGACCTCCTCGCCGTCGTCTACTTCCGGCTCGGTCTCTACCCGCGAGCGATCTCGATCTACGAGCAGCTCCGGCGGACGAGCCCGCGGGATCCGGCGCTGCTCCTGAACCTCGCGCTCTGTTACCTGAAGACGGGCCAGCCGTCGCTCGCACGCCGCGAGCTCGAGCAGCTCCTCGCGCTGAACCCCACGCACACGCGTGCGTGGGGGTATCTCGGGCTCGCGTGCGAGCGGCTCGGAGACCTCGCCGAAGCGGAGCGCGCCTTCCGTGAAGGTGGTCACGCGCAGATGGCCCGACGCATGGCCGAGCGGCGCGCCTCGATGTCTCCGCCTGCGGCGGCGCCGCCGGCAGCGCCCGCCGTGCCCTCGCGCGAGGTGCGCGAGGTCGCCCTCGCCGCGTACGAGGAGCTCGATGCGGGCGAGCTTTCCTTCGCGCTCGCGGAGCCGGCGAGTGACTCGCACGACGACGGCCCGAACAGCTGGCGCTCCGTCGAGCTCGGGCAGATGGCGGCCCCGCCCGTGCGTGCCGCCGAGCGCGCAGACCACGCGCGTCCGGAGACGGACTTCGAGACGACCGCGGCACCGCCGCCGGTAGCGCCCGCACCGCTGCCGCAGGTCCGTAACCCCGCGCCCTCGCCGCGTCGGCCCACGTTGATCGTCGGCGTCGCGCCCGCATCGGACCCCGCCGAGATCGAAGCGCTGAGTCGCGTGCCTTCGCCGAAGCCGCCGCCGTTCGCGCTCGACGACGCCGGCACCTCGCCGGGTAAGCGCACGGCGGTCGTCGTTCCGGCCGTGCGTCAGCCGCGGGTGCCGGCCGACATGGGGCCCCCCGAACCGCCGACCGGGAAACGAACGCTCCCGCCCCCGCCCGCGCTTCGTGCGCCCTCCGCACCTCCTCCGCCGATCGCGGAGCTCACGCGCGACTCCATCGTGCGGTTTCCCGCGTCGGGCGTGACGGTCCATGCCTCCGGCGTCGCGCTCGTGCGTACGACGGGACCGGGCGGGTTCGCCGCGCGGCTCGAAGCGGTGCGCGCCTCGTCGAACGGGCTCGCGATGAAGCTCCTCGAGAGGCAGATGAAGGGCAAGCCGACGGGCGAGTCGTTCGGCGGCGCGTCGAGCCCCATCGCGCATGCGAGCGGTGAAGGGCAGCTCGTGCTCGCTCCGCGTCCGGGTCGGAAGCTCTCGTCCTTCCTCCTCGACGACGAGATGTGCTTCGCACGCGAAGAGGTCCTCCTCGGCTTCGACGGCGAGCTCACGTTCGAGAACGGCCGCCTCGCGACGGGTGAAGGCGAGTTCGTCGCAGTCGTCCAGCTCCGCGGCCGCGGAGCCGTGCTGCTCGAAGCGATCGGCGACATCCTGACGTTGGAGGTTCACGGCAACCGCGGACTCAGCGTGCGGCGCGAGGTCGTCCTCGGCTGGTTCGGCCGTCTCGTGCCTCGTGCGCTGCCGACCAGCGAGGCGCCGTGTGGACAGCGTGGCCTCGTCAGCTTCGCAGGAGAAGGCCGCGTTCTCGTCGCCAGCGCGTGACGCAGGCGCGCAGCCGCGTTAGACCGGCGATCGTGGTGGAAGCGCCGCAGTCCCAGAGCCAGCTCGACCCGCGCCTCCGCCGCAAGGAAGTGCGCCGCTCGCTCGCGCAGGACGCGGTCAATCTCCCGAACCTGCTGACGTTCGGGCGCATCGTGATGATCCCGCTGTGCCTCTGGTTCTTGGAGCAAGACACGCCGCGCTCCGGGTTCTGGGCGGCCATCGTCTTCACCGGCGCGGCGCTCACCGACGCGCTCGACGGGTATCTCGCGCGGAAGCTCGGCGTCGTCAGCGTGCTCGGCAAGCTGCTCGACCCGCTCGCCGACAAGCTCATCGTCATGGCGGCGCTCGTCTGGCTCGTTCCGATGGAGCGCATCCCGGCGTGGGCGGTCGTCGTGCTCCTCGCGCGCGAGTTCAGCGTCACCGCGCTCCGCAGCGTCGCGGCGAGCGAGGGCGTCATCATCGCCGCCGGTCAGGAGGGCAAGACGAAGACGGCGCTGCAGATGATCGGGATCATCGCGCTGCTCGTCGGCTACCCGTATCACCTGTCGTATCTCGGCATCGACCTCGGCGTCGTCGACTGCGCGCGCGTCGGTCGCGTGTTCGTCTATCTCTCGCTCGTCTTCTCGGTCGCGAGCGCAGCTCAGTACACGGGCCTCTTCGCCCAGGCGGTACAGGCGAAAGAAGAGAAGCTCGAGAGCAAGGACAAGAGCGGGAAGCTCCCGTGAGTCTTCGGTCTTGCCAGCGAGCGAAAGACTGTGCCATCAAGGGGCCCGCATGAACCGCCGCAAGAGGCCGAGGAGCGTGGTCGCCGTCGTCGCCGTGGCGGCGTTCGGGCTGTTCGCGGCCCTGAGCGCGTGCTCGGACAACGAAGAGGGCGAGCGCTGCAACGAGAAGAACGGCAACGACGACTGCGCGACCGGCCTCGTGTGCGTGGCCGCGAACCAGCTCGCCGAAGCTTTCCGCGCCGCCGGCGGCGATCGCTGCTGCCCCGCGGACCGTTCCACGGCGTCGGCTCCCGCCTGCCGCTCGGGTGACTCGACGCTCTCGCCGCCGCCCGACAGCTCGGTGCCTCCGACCGAAGCAGGCGTCGTCGATACGGGCACCGACAGCGGCTCGGTCGTCGACGCGGCCGATGCAGCCGACGCCGCGGCCTCCGACGCGGACGACGACGGCGGCTGACGCAATGTCGCCGGCGGCCCTGCTCGAGCAGGCGCAGAGCGCCCTTCTCCTGTCGCTCGCCGTCGCCCTTCCTGTGCTCGCCGTGGCCGCGCTGGTCGGCCTCGTCGTCGCCGCGTTCCAAGCGGCTTCCCAGATTCAAGACCCGACGATCGCGCATCTGCCGCGTCTCCTCGCGGTCGTCGTCGCCCTCGTCTTCCTCGGCCCTTGGATGGGCGCGCAGATCGGCGGGTTCGCCGAGCGCATGTTCCTGATGGCCGCGCGCTGACCCGCGTTACGCTGCTCCGAGCCACATGCCCCGCCTATGCGCCTCAGGAAGTTCTCGATGCCTTCCGACAGATGGGGGAGGCCCGGGACTCCGTCGTGCAGCGTCTCGCGATGACCGATCCCGCCGATCCTGGCGTTCCGCTGGGCTCTCGGCCGCTGCCCGACGGCGCCTCCGAGGCGCGACTCGGCGAGCTCGAAGCTCACTTCGGTAAGCCGTTCCCGCCGAGCTACAAGCACTTCCTACGCAGCCACGACGGCGCGCCCTGGGCCGATCTCGGCACCCACTTCTTTCCGGCCGCGGGGGTGCTCGAGTTCGACCGCAAAGAGAAGTCGAAGTTTTTCGGGCGCAACCTCACGCGAGTCCAGCGGGACTCCTCCGACGGCCTGATTGTCTTCGCGGCCTCGCCGGACCGCAACACCACCGTCCTGTTCGACTCCGGCGCTCCCGATGCGTTTGGAGAATGGCCCGTCACCTATCTCTCGAAACGCGACAAGGTCCTCTACACGGAACCGGACTTCGTGCAGTACCTCCTGGGTGCGGCGCATTCCCTCGCTAGGCTTCGCAGCCGGTACGGCTGATCCGACACGAAGCGATACGTCGCGCGCGGAGACCTACTCGCGCGCGTCAGCGTGAATTGCCGAGAGCACCGGCAGCGTGCACGTCACGCGCGGGCGGTCCATCGGGTTCGAGGCGAGCTCGTCGACGAGCTTCGTCACCGCGCGCTCGAGGTGCTCGAGCTTGGCCTCGACGTCGCTCCGGAACACGACGACCGCGGCGACGTGCTCGTCGTGGAGGCGTCCCTCGACGAGCGTCCACGCGAACGGCTCGATGCCGGCGGCCGCGGACGGGGCTCGCGCGAGCGCCTTCTTGATCTGCGGAAGGCGCGCCTTCACTGCGCTCGCCGGCGTAGAAGCGTCGGCGGCGGCGCCCGCGTCGAGCTCGCGCGTGCCGGCGAGACGCACGAAGACCTGCTCGCAATGCCCGACCCAGAGAACCGGAGGCTTGGCGTTCTGCACGAGGACGCGGGCATCGATCTCGCTCGGCAGCTCCTGGACGGCGCGGCGCGGGCCGGAGTGGAAAACGACGCGCCCACCCGGATCCGAGCCGACGATCCACACGTCGTCCGGTGAGCGCGCAATCACTTCCCCGAAGTGGACGCGCTCGTGCGAAGCGCGCGCGTCGTGGCGGAGCAACAGGGTCTGCCACGGTTGCCCGTCCTCACGGACGACCTCGGTGACCGACGACCCGTACGAGGGGCCGCGGACATCGTCGTGCGGCTCGACGGTGAGCGGCGTGCACGGCCCTCCCGGTGCGCAGCGTACGGCCTCGCGTCCATTCGGCGCGAGCGCATACAGCGCGCCGTCGCTCGACACCGAGCCTCTCCCGTAGCCGCTCGCAGCGCCGAACGTCTTCGACCAGGTCCCGCCGTCCAGCACGTACAGCGTGCCGCCGGCCATCTTCGGCGCATGGCAGCGCGCGTACGTGCGTCCGTCGAACGACCGCACGCGTGCGCAGCGCTCCTCGCCGGGCGGGCGGCTCGGGAGATCCTGAGACGCGCCCGTGTACGGCGGAGGAGCCGCGGCGGCGTCGAGCAGCTTGAGGGCGCCGCCTTCGATGCGGAAGCCTCCTCCGTCGACGGTGGCGAAGCGCACGTCGACGCCGCTGCCGTTCGGGACGACGCGCGCGATCCTCGGCAGGTCGAGGTACCCGACGAGCGCTTCGTCACCATTCGGCGAGACGACCGGCGCGTAGATCCCAGGATTTCCCCCGACCAGGTCGAGCGCGCCGTCCGCGCGCGCCTCGTAGACGAGCCCGCCGGACGGGAAGAAGAGGCGCCCATCGTCGGAGGCGCCCACGTCGAAGGGCGCCCACGGCGCGCGCGCCACGACGCGCATCGTGCGGTCCGGCGGGCCGGCATCGACGATGACCGCCCGCGCGTCGTTCGAGGAACCGTCCGTCGACCCGGCGTCGAGCGCGCCGGATGCCGCACCGGGCGTGCGACGGCACCCTGCGCTAGCCGCGAGCGCGACGACGAGGACGGCCACGGAGCTCGGCACAGGGCGGCGCATGGCAAGCACGATACCGGTACGCCGCAGCCGCGCGGGCGCTTCCACGTCGCGCGGGGCTCCGGCGGTTGACCCGTGGTCGTCGGTTTGGTACCTCGCGGGCTTCCAATGAGTGAATCCTCACTCAGTTTGCGTCGCGCGGGGCGGGCGTCGGCAGCACGGAAACCCAAAGATTTCCGAGGCGACGGCGCATCGGCGCGAAAGCGTGAAGACCGCGAGGCGGCGAAGCAACGCCGGTCCCGAGACAAGCGGGATCGCATCCTGCGCGCCGCGGTGAAGGTCTTCGCGAAGAACGGCTTCCACGCCACGCGCGTCAGCGAGGTGGCGAAGGCCGCGGGCGTCGCCGACGGGACGATCTACCTGTACTTCAAGTCGAAGGAGGAGCTCCTCGTCTCGCTCTTCGAAGATCGCGTGAGCCGTCTCCTCGCCTTCATGCGGGAGAGCCTCCCGAAGCTGCCGAGCGCGCCCGAGAAGCTGCGCGCCGTGATCGACATGCAGCTCGGTCTGCTCGAAGGAGAACGCGAGCTCGCGGAGGTCATCACCGTGATCCTCCGCCAGTCGACGCGCCTCATGAAGGAGTTCGCGGCGCCGAAGTTCCTCGCGTACCTCGACGCGATCGCGAAGATCGTCCAGGAGGGGCAAGCGGCCGGTGACTTCCGCGCCGACGTGTCTCCGCACATCGTGGCGCGCGCGGTGTTCGGTGCGCTCGACGGCATCACGCTGACGTGGGCGCTCGGACGCGCCGAGCGCGGTGCCCTCGCGCGCTCGGCGACGCAGCTGTCCGACGTCTTCCTCCGCGGCCTCAAGCCCTGAGCGCAGCGGCCCCCCCGTGAGAAAGAAGCTCGAGGCCCGCGCACGCATCGTCCGCGAGGCACGCGCGTTCTTCGAGTCGCGCGGCTACCTGGAGGTGGAGACGCCGATCGCCATCCCCTGCCCCGGGCTCGACGTGCACCTCGACGCGTTCGAGGCCGTGCCCACGGGCATCCCCGCCGGCGGTCCTCCGCGCTTCTTGAGCACGTCGCCCGAGTACCAGATGAAGCGGCTCCTCACCGACGGGTACGAGCGCATCTTCCAGATCACGCGCGCCTTCCGTGCGGGCGAGCTCGGCGAGCGGCACAACCCGGAGTTCACGATCCTCGAGCTCTATCGCGCTCACGCCGGAATGGAGGCGATCATGCGCGACACCGAGCAGCTCATCGCGCGCGTGACCGGTGGCCGCGTGCGCATCGGCGAGCGGAGCATCGACACGACGCCGCCCTTCGCGCGCATGACGATCGCCGAGGCGTTCCGCCGCTTCGCGGACGTCTCGCAAGACGAGACGCTGCGTCTCGCAGACCACGACGAGGACGCGTTCTTCCGCCTCCTCGTCGATCGCGTCGAGCCTGCTCTCGCGCTCCTCGATCACGCCGTGTTCGTGACCGAGTATCCGGCGACGCAAGCCTCGCTCGCGCGAAAGAAGCCGGACGACCCGCGCGTCGCCGAGCGGTTCGAGCTCTACGTCGCCGGTGTCGAGCTGTGCAACGGCTTCGGAGAGCTCACCGACGCCGCGGAGCAGCGCGCGCGCTTCGTGAAGGACCAGGAAGAGCGCGCGCGCCGAGGCAAACCGGTCTATCCGATCGACGAACGCTTCGTCGAAGCGCTCGCGCGAGGGATGCCCGAGAGCGGCGGCAACGCGATCGGCCTCGACCGCCTCGTCGCCATCGCGACCGGGTCGACGTCGATCCGGGACGTGCTCGCGTTCGCGGCGGACGAGCTCTGACGGGGCGTGCTACGGGAGAGAGATGCTGCGTTTCCACGAGGCGCTGGAGCGCATCCTCGCGCTCGGTGCACCCGCGCTCGGGTCGGAGCTCGCCGTGCTCGACGAAGCGGAAGGGCGCGTGCTCGCCGAGGACGTCGTCGCGCCGGGCGACCTACCCGCGTTCGACTACAGCTCGATGGACGGATACGCGCTCCGCGCCGCCGACCTCGACGCGGCGGTCGGCCCGCCGTTCCGTCTGCCCGTCCGCGGTGAGAGCCGCACGGGCGTCGTTCCGGGCGCCCTCGAGCCACGCACCGCGATGCGCATCTTCACCGGCGCCGCGCTCCCCGCAGGCGCCGACGCGGTCATCATGCAGGAGAACGTCGCACGCGATGGCGACGTTGCCGTCTTGGCCGCGCGCGTGCGCACGGGTCAGCACGTGCGCCGTCGCGGAGAGGATCTCGCACGTGGCGCGGTCGCGATCGCACAGGGCACGCGACTTCGTCCGGCGCACCTCGCCCTCGCCGCGTCGCTCGACCGCGCCTCGGTGAGCGTCACGGCGCGCCCGGTGGTCGCCGTGCTCGCGACGGGCGACGAGCTCCGCCGGCCCGGCACCGAAAGCGTGCCGGGGACGATTCCCGAGTCGAACACGGTCGCGCTGCGAGCGATGGCAAGGCGTGCCGGCGCCGATGCACGCGCGTACCCGTACGTGCGTGACGACCGTGCCGCCACCGAGCGCGCGTTCGCGACCGCGCTCGACGAGGCGGACGTGCTCGTGACCGTGGGCGGAGTGAGCGTCGGCGATCACGATCTGGTGCGCCCCGCGCTGGAGGCCGTCGGGGTGCGCCTCGACTTCTGGCGCGTCGCGATCAAACCGGGGAAGCCGCTCGCGATCGGGCGCTTCGCGCGGAGCGGACGTCGCGACGCGATCGTGCTCGGGCTCCCCGGCAACCCCGCGAGCGCGATGACGACGTTCGCGGTCTTCGGCGTGCCGCTCCTGCGCGCGCTGCAGGGCGATGCGCGCCCCTTCCCGCCCTTCGCGCGGGCGCGCATGACGCGCGCCCATGCGCACGACCCCGGGAGACTCGAGCTCGCGCGCGCCGAGCTCGGCCGCGACTCCGCAGGTCTCGTCGTGACGACGTTCGGCAACCAGGCGAGCGGCGCCGCCACGACGATGGCGCAGGCCGATGCCCTCGTGTGCATCCCGGAAGAGGCTTCGGGCGTCGGCGCCGGCGAGGAGGTCGACGTCCTCCTCATGAGCGATCTGTGCGGCTAGAGTCTCTCTCGTGCCCACGAACGACGAAGAAGCGCAGCCGCACCTCACGCACCTCACGCCCGAGGGGCACGCGCGCATGGTCGACGTCGGCGACAAAGACGTCACGTCGCGTCGCGCGGTCGCGCGCGCGCGCGTGCGCATGAGCCCGGAGACGTTCGCGCGGCTCGTGGCCGGGGACACGCCGAAGGGCGACGTGCTCGCGGCGGCTCGCATCGCAGGGATCCAGGCGGCGAAGAAGACCTGGGAGCTCATTCCGCTGTGTCATGCGATCCAGCTCACGCGCGTCGAGGTGAGCATCGCGCTCGAAGCGGGGACGGCGATCATCGATGCGTCCGCCGAGGCTCGCGATCGGACGGGCGTCGAAATGGAAGCCATGGTGGCTGCGAGCACGGCCGCGCTGACGCTGTACGACATGCTGAAGGCGATCGATCGCGCGATGTCGTTCGACGTCGCGTTGCTCGAGAAGACGGGCGGCAAGAGCGGAACGTGGCATCGTGGGGCGGAGGAGCCCGCTCGCTGATGCGCACCGACGTCCGAAACACCCCTCTGTCGCTCGACGAGGTCGTTGCGCACGTTCGCCGCCCCGGTGCTGGCGCGGTCGTCACGTTCGTCGGCGTGGTGCGCGACGAGAGCGAAGGCCGCGCCGTCACGCGCCTCGATTACTCGGCGTACGACGCGATGGCGAAACGCGAGATGGAGAAGATCGCCGACGAGATCGAGCGCGAGCTCCCCGGCGTACGCGTCGCCGCGGTGCATCGCGTCGGCAGCCTCGGCGTCGGCGACGCGGCCGTGGTGTGCGCGGCGAGCGCGCCGCACCGCGGTGAGGCATTCACCGCATGCCGGCTCCTCATCGACCGCATCAAGGAGCGCGTGCCGGTGTGGAAGCGTGAGTGGGGTCCGGAAGGTGCGGCGTGGGTCGGCTGGGTCGACGCGCGATGCACGCCGGACGGTCACGGGCATCGCCACGAAGCGCACGCGCACGCCCACGAGCACGCGGCGGCGAGCAAGGCCCGCGAGACGCCGCGCTAACCTCCGGCGACGGGCGGGATGACGGCGATCGTGTCGCCCGCCGCGATGGCGTCGTCCGCCTTCGCGAATTCTTCGTTGCGCGCGAACCGAACGGGCGCGAGACGGCCGGCGAGCTCCGGATGGATGGCAACGAGGTGCTCGGCGAGCGAGCCGATCGTCGTCACCGCGGCGGGCAGCTCGAGGCGCTCTTCGTCGCGGCCGACGAGATCGCGCACGGCGGCGAAGTAGAGCACCGTGATCGTCACGGCGGCGTACCGGGCGGGGCGTGCGCGGTACGCCCGTGGAGCAGATCGACGGCATGCGCGAGGATCGGGGCGATGAGCTCACGCGCGCCGAGCCGAACGGCCTTCTCACTACCGGGCAGGGAGAAGACGAGCCGCGTTCCGATCGTTCCTGCGGTCGCGCGCGAGAGCATCGCGCGAGGGCCGATCTCGTCCCACGACATCCGGCGGAACGCCTCGCCGAAGCCGTCGAGTCGCTTGTCGAACAGCTTCTCGAGCGCCTCGTACGTCTGATCGCGCGGGGCGATCCCGGTCCCTCCCGAGAACACGACCGCGTCCGCTTCGTCGTTCTCCATCACCGTCCGGACGACCTCGAGGATCGCGTGCGGCTCGTCCGGGACGATCACGTGGCGGACCAGCGCGAACGCGGCGAGCTCTTCGGCAAGAGCTCTTCCGGAAGCGTCGTCAGCGGCCGTGCGCGTGTCGCTCACGGTGACCGTCACGATCCGCGGTGATCCAGCGCGTTCCATGCGCGTCAGCCTACACCGTCTCGGCGCGCGAAACCTCGGCCGCTTTCGCGCGTATCTCTCGGGTACGCGGGCGAGCGCGCCCCGTTTCCGCTAGGATCCTCCCGCTCGATGTACGCCTTGCCCGTCCTCCAGCCCCGCCGCGCCGAGAGCGCCGCGCGCATGGGTGTAGGCGTGAGCGCGGGCGTCACGCCTCCGCGGTCGGTGCGGCTCTCGCTGACCGACCGCTGCGATCTCGCCTGCATCTATTGCCGGCCGGACAAGCGCGACGGCTATCTCGACGAGCAGCTCGATCTCGACGCGTGGAAGACGATGGTCCGCGGACTCGTCGCCGCGGGCGTCCGGCGCGTGCGTCTCACCGGCGGCGAGCCGCTGCTCCATCGCGAGATCCTCCCCGTCGTCCGCTTCCTCGGGACGCTCGCGCTCGACGACCTCGCGCTCACGACGAACGCGACGCGCCTCGCAGACCTCGCGCGCCCGCTTCGAGAAGCGGGGCTCCAGCGCGTCAACGTCTCGCTCGATAGCCTCCAGCCCGAGCGGTTTCGTCGGATGACGCGCGGCGGGCGTCTCGGCCGCGTTCTCGCCGGCATCGAGGCGGCGACGCGCGCCGGCTTCGACGAGCTGAAGCTGAACGCCGTCGTCGTACGCGGCGAGAACGACGAGGAGCTCGAGGAGCTCGCCCGTTGGTCGTGGGCGCGCGGGATCGTGCCGCGCTTCCTCGAGGTCATGGCGGTCGGCGAAGGCGCGAACATGCGTGATCGCGTGGTCGCCGCGAGCGAGATGCGCGCGCGTCTCGCCCACCTGCTCGAAGACGGCGCGCCCGAGCACGAGGCGGGGCGCGGACCGGCGAAGTACGTCCGGGCGCGGCACGACCCCTCGAAGAAGATCGGCTTCATCACGGGCGCGACCGACACCTACTGCAAGGGGTGCGACCGCCTTCGCGTCGCGAGCGACGGAATGCTGCGGCCGTGCCTCGCCACGAACGACGGCCTCCCCGCCTCCGACGAAGCTCGCCGCGGCGACGTCGGAGCGGTCGCACGCGCGGTCGCCGAGGCGTGGACGGCAAAGCCCGACGGCGAGGTCTGGAAAGGCTGCACCGAGAAGACGGCGGCGGGAGTGTCGATGCGCGGCATCGGCGGCTAGGCCGCGGTCTTCAGCGCTCGTCGACCACGTCGAGGCCGACGATCTTCATGAGGCGGAGCGCGTTCGAGCTCTGCACGATGCCGGTTCGGAGCTTGTAGTCGAACGTCATCACGTCGCTTTCGACCTGCTCCTCGAAGTGCACGTTCTTCACCTGCGTCGGCATCTCCGCCTCGAGATCGCCGAGGCCGAGGTCGTGCGTCGAGACGGCTCCCATCGCGCCGCGCGCGACGAGCTCGCGCAGGATCGCGCGCGCACCGATGAGCCGCTCGCGGGTGTTCGTGCCGTGGAGGATCTCGTCGAGAAGGAAGAGCAGCGTCCCGGCCGCGCCCTTCTGCGCGTCGGACTTGCGCGCGAGATCGAGGACGAGCTTCAGCTTCTTCAGCTCGGCGTAGAACCGGCTCGTTCCTTCGTCGAGCGAATCGGAGACCCGCATGCTGGTCGCCACCACGAGGCGGCCGATGCGCATCGACTTCGCGCATACGGGCGCCCCCGTGTTCGCGAGCACGGCATTGATGCCGACGGCGCGGAGCAGCGTGCTCTTGCCGGACATGTTGGAGCCGGTGACGACGAGCGCATGGCCCGGAGCCGGGATCGTCACGTCGTTCGCGACGCGCTTGTCGGCCTCGATCAGCGGATGGCCGAGCGCCGTCGCCTCGTAGACCGCATGCGCGACGATCTCGGGATACGTGTGGTCCGGGCGCTCGAACGCAAAGCCGGCCAGCGAAGCGAGGGCCTCGAGCTCCGCGAGCGCGCGGAACCATCCGAACGCCACGCGCCCTGCGCGACCTCGCCAGCGATCGAGCGCGAGCGCGCACCAGAGCTCCCACATGAGAATGGGACCCACGAAGATGCGGAAGAAGCCGTTGTTCCTCGCATCGAGGAACGAGACGATGCGCGAGAGCGCCTGCATCTCGCGCGTCGCCGAGGTGCCGCTCTCGCGAAGGCGCCTCTGCAGCGCGAGGAGCGCCGGCGCCTCGAAGGCTTCGTTCTCGACGAGCGCAAGCATCGCGCCGTACCGGGAGAGCGCGCTCTCGCGCGACGAAGCAGGCTCCAGGATGGGCGCGAGCTTCTTGTGCAGCGCGCCGAAGATCGCGAAGCACACGAGGAAGGTGAGGCCGATGACGCCGCGGGGGAGCCGGTCGAGCGACGCGAGCGTGATCGTCGCGATGCTCGCAACCGGAACCCCGATCGCGACGACGAGGAGCCCCGGAGCAACCGCCGGCCCTGCGCTGGCCGCCTGCCCCGCCCACATCACGAAGGGACGCGGATCGGGCTTCTCTTCGTCGAGCAAGCTGCCGACGACGGCGAGCTCCTCGCGCAGCTTCACGCGCGGCGCGAGGTCACGAATCGCCGCCTGACGCGCGCGCACGCCGGCAGCGAAGTCCGTCTCGCCTCCGGTGCTCGCGGTTGCGTCTTCGCCCGAGAGCCACTTCGCGAGGACCTCCTCGCCGAATCGCGTCGACGTCGCGTCGACGAGCTGGAACAGCGACGCGCGGCCGAACACGTCGAGATCTCCCGCGTACGCGTGGGTCTCGACCGCGAAGCGCTCGCCCTTGCTGCCGAACGTGCGCCACTTGCCGCTCATCCGACCGAGCGCGCGCTCGTGGAAGCGCGCGGCGGCCTGCATGCGCTCCTTGGCCGCGTAGACCTTCGCGTGCACGACGACGAGCGCCGCGAACGCGAGCACCAGGCCGAGGACTCCCAGCCATGCCGCGCTCGGAAGGTGCACCCAGGCGATGGCGCCGACGAGGGCGACGGCGCCGAGGAAGGTCACGAGGCGCGCCGTCGCGAGCACGTTCGCGCGCGCCTCGAGCGCCGAGACCGCCTGGTTGCGCTCGGAGAGCGCCGCTTCGTGGACCTCGCGCGGAGTCTTCACCGAGGAAGGCGTCTACCACGCCCGCCGTCACGCGGCGCGCCGGCGACGGACGAGCGGGGCCAGGTTCGGGCGGGCCACGATGCTCGCGCGTGCCGACCGGCGCTTTCGCGTCTGCGTCTTGGCCTGCGATGCGGCGGCGACCGCGACCGCGAGACCAGGGAGCGAGAGCCGCGGGCCCGCGGCGGTGCGCTGCACGAGGCCGGCGCGCGCGAGAACGCCGAGCGCACGGACGACGGAGGTGGAGTCGGCGGCGACGCGCGTGACGAGCTCTTCGATCGTCGCGGGGCCACGACGGCGGGACAGGCGGAGGAGGGCGCGGAGGACGGCGAGTTCGGTCGTCATGAGCGGAGCATACGTGCAGCACTGAACAGACGTCCAACTAGTGCTGTCGATTTTTCCGAGGTGCGCGAGATCACTGCCGATCCGATGTTCAGTGCTTCGTGCGCCGCGGCGGGGCCTCCGGACGCGCACGCCCGGGTGCTAGCGTCGCGCCGCCATGGCCCGCCTGATCGCTCACTTCGTCACGATGGCCCTGAACAATGCGTGGGCGAACCATCGCCTCCTCGGCGCGGTCGCACGGCTCTCCGACGACGACTTTCGCGCGAAGCGAACGAGCTTCTTCCCCTCGCTCAAGGCCACGCTGAACCACATCGTGACGGTCGATTGGTACTACGTCGATGCGCTCGAGCGCGGGCTCCAGGGGCTCCCGGTCGACCCCGCCGCGCGGCGGGTGTTCGACCCGGAAGAGCCCTTCGACACGTGCGCTTCGCTCCGCGCTGCGCAGCGGAAGGTCGACGAGCGGCTCGTCTCCGCGTGCCGCTCGCTGACACCGGACGACCTCGAGCGGCGGATCGGCATCCAGCGCGACGTGGTCGTTCACGAGACGGTGACGCGCCTCCTCGCGCATCTCTTCCAGCACCAGGTACATCACCGCGGCCAAGCGCACGCGATGCTCGCGGGCACGTCGGTGCCGCCGCCGCAGCTCGACGAGTTCTTCTGCGCGGGCGACGCGAAGCTCCGCGCCGCCGACCTCGCGGAGCTCGGCTTGTCGGAGGAACGCATCTGGGGCGAAGCCCCGCGCGCTACGTGAGCGTCACGCCGAGCTGCAGGAGCAGGAACGACAGCTCGTCGGCGAGCTCGTCGGCGAGCTTGGTGACCGGCTTGCCGGCGCCGTGCCCCGCCTTCGTCTCCACGCGGATGAGGACCGGACGCGCGGGATCCTCCTGCACCGCCTGCATCCGCGCGGCCATCTTGCGCGCGTGCATCGGATCGACGCGCGAGTCACTCTCGGCGGTCGTGAACAGCATCGCCGGGTAGTGCTCGCCCTCACGGACGCGGTGGTACGGCGAGTAGCCGTAGAGGAACTTGAAGTGCTCCGGCTTGTCCGGGTCGCCGTACTCCGGGATCCACAGCTTCGCGATCCGGAACCGGTGGTAGCGGACCATGTCTGTGAGCGGCACGAGCGAGAGCCCGGCGCGGAACAGATCCGGGCGCTGCGTGACGGCGGCGGCGACGAGGAGCCCGCCGTTCGAGCCGCCGATGATGCCGAGCTGCGAAGGCGTCGTGATCTTCTCCTTCACCAGCGTCTCGGCGCACGCGATGAAGTCGTCGAACACGTTCTGCTTCTTCTCGAGCATTCCGGCCTTGTGCCAGTCTTCGCCGAGCTCGCCTCCTCCGCGCAGAATCGCGGTGACCCACACGGCGCCGCGCTGCACGCTCGCGAGCGCCCGCGCGCTGAACGAAGGCGTCTGGTTCACGTTGAAGCCGCCGTACCCGTAGAGGATCGTCGGGTTCTTCCCGTCTCGCTTGAGGCCCTTCTTCGCGATGACGAACATCGGGACCTTCGTCCCGTCCTTCGAGGTGGCGTAGAGCCTCTCGACGTCGATGTCCGCGGCTTGGAACTTCGCGCCGACGCGGTCCCAAGGGTCGAGCTTCGCAGCGCCGGCCGCGCGCCCGCGGAGGTCGACGCGGTGCACTTGCGCGGGAACGACGTACGAGGTGAACGAGACGAACGCCTCGTCGCTGTCCCATGCGCCGGTCGCCGTGGCCGAGCCGATCCCGGGCAGCGGGATTGGGCCACGCGTCTTGCCGTCCATGCCGAAGCGCTCCACACGGGTCGAAGCTTCGTGCATGTACGTCGTGACGATCTCGCTCTTCAGGACGGCGACGTCGTCGAGAACGTCGGGTCCTTCCGGCACGAGCTCCTTCCAGCTCGCGCGCTCCGGCTTCTCGTAGTCGACGGCGTACAGCTTGTAGCGAGGCGCGCCGTCGTTGGTCTGGACGTACAGCCGATCGTTCCGCGGGATGGGCTCGAACACCGCCTGCGCGTCTTTGGCGACCGGCACCCACGCGCTCTCTGCCTTGGCGAGGTCTTTCAGCCATACCTCGCTCTTGTCCCAGCCCATGTGCACGCGCACGACGAGCCAGCGGCCGTTCGGCGAGATGCTCACGATCGGCGTGTCGGTCTTCTCGCGCCCTTCGCCGAAGACGAGCTTGTCCGTCTTCGGGTCCTGGCCGAGGACGTGGAAGAAGATCCGGGAGAAGTACTTCTCGTCGCCCGGCGGCACCGTGCCGGCCTCCGGATACCGCGAGTAGTAGAAGCTCTTGCCGTCCGGGAGCCACGCGACGGACGCGTGCCGCGTGCGTTCGATGCGATCGACGAGGTCCTTGCCGGTCTCGACGTTGCGGACGAACAGCGTGCTCTCTTCGCTGCCTGACTCGCTGCGTCCCCACGCGACGAGCGAGCCGTCCCACGACGGGTACCACCAGTCGAGCGCCGTCGTGCCGTCTTCCGAGAGCGCCGACGCGTCGACGAGGACGCGGTCTTTGCCGCCGGCGCCGTCGCGAACGTAGAGAGTCGGCTGGTTCTGCGCGCCCTCGCGCTTCGTGTGGAAGTACCGCGTGCCGCCGGCTTTCGTCGTGCGCACGGCAGGCGAGCTCACGTACCCGATCTGGAGCAGATCCTTGATCTGCCCGCGGAGCGCTTCGCGTCCGCCGATCGCGTCCAGCACCTTGCGCGTCTGCGCGTTCTGCTGGTCGGTCCACGCGCGAACCTCCGGCGCGTCCGCTTCCTCGAGCCAGCGGTAGGGATCCGCGACGCGTGCACCGTGGATCGTCTCGACGAGATCGAGCTTCTTCGTCATCACTCCTTCGCCTCCGGCCGAAGCCCTCCCGAGCGCCGTCGGCCGTGCGACCGTGAGCGGCGGAACCGCAGTGGGCGGTGGCTCGCCGCACGCGGGAGCGAGGCCGAGGCCGAGGCCGAGCAGTAGAGTGACGACGACGGGAGCGCGCCTCATGGGCCGCGCAGTCTACCACTCTCTCTGGTAGGGTCCGGCGGCCCATGCGACCTCTCGTTCTGCTCTCCAACGACGACGGCCACGCGAGCCCGGGCATCCGCATCCTTCGCGACGTGCTCGCGACGTGGGCCGACGTCGTCGTCGTCGCGCCGGAGACCGAGCAGAGCGCCACGAGTCACTCGCTCAGCCTCCACCGTCCGCTCCGCACGAGGCTCGTCGAAGACGGCATCTTCGCGATCGACGGGACCCCGGCGGATTGCGTGTACATTGCACTCCACGCCGAAGAGCGTTTCCTGCCGCGTTGGCCCGATCTCGTCTGCTCCGGGATCAATCGCGGCATGAACCTCGGCCAGGATGCGTTCTACTCGGGCACCATCGCCGCGGCCCGCGAAGGCGCGCTCCGCGGGATCCCGGCGCTCGCATCGAGCACGCACGTGAAAGCCGATCTGCCGCGCGTCGCGGAGCTCGCGTCGCGCGTGGCTCGCGCGCTGTTCGATGCGACCGCGGGCAGCCTCGGTCCCGTGGTGCGCACAGCGCCTTCGCTCGTACGGAAGACGCCGCTCCTCAACTTGAACGTGCCGCTCGAGTGGACCGGCGAGGTGCGGCGGACGCGCCTCGGCGCGCGGCTCTACGAGGAGGTCATCGACTTCCGCCGTGACCCGCGCGGTCGCGAGTACCTCTGGCTCGGCGGGCCCGGCGTGCGCCACGAGCGCGACGACGGAAGCGACACCGACGCGTACGACGACGGCGCGGCCTCGATCACGCCGCTCGTCCTCGATCTCACCGCGGCCGACGACGGCGGGATGGCCGACACGGTGATCACGAACGTCGGCGCGCGTACCGCGGGAGCCGCGCTCGGACAGCGCTGACGCGCGCAGGGCGCTCGTTCAAGGCAGCTTCTGCGGAACGGGCAGCGTCAGGCCGGCGCGGACCTCCCGCACGACGGCCTCGGTGAGCGCCGCATCCGCGAGCTCGCACGCCTTGGAGACTTCGCCGCTCGTCACGCCCTTGCACTCCTTCCCGCGCTTCTTGAAGGCCTCGAGCACGCGCGGGCTCGAGAGGAGCGCATCTTTCGTGGGCGGCTCGAGCAGCTGCCACGCGAGCGGCGCGTGGCGAGGCGAGGCGGGCTTCGTCGTCAGCACCTCACCGTCGTCGAGCGTGTAGCAGTTGCCGTCCCAGCGCATGACGAGGTAGCCGCCGCCCGCGCCGACGACGATGCCGTTCTTCGGCGCATGCCGGCGCTTCAGCACGAGCACCTCTTCGCTCGCGCGGAGGTGCGCGCGCGCGCTCTTGCCGACGTCCGCATTCCACCCCTCGGTCTCGCCGCGCACCCACACCCGCGAGAACTGTGACTTGCCGTTCATCATCGCGAGCGCCGCGTCCGGGTACGCGCCGTCGCAGAGCCGTGCGACGAAGGCGGCGTCCGGTAGGCAGAGATCGTCCTTCGTCACCGCGCACGTCGTGAGGAGGTCCTTCGGCTCCCGCGCCGCCGGTTTCGCCGGGCTTGCGCCGCCAGCGGACGCGTCGTGCGGCGCTTCGCTCGGCGAGGCCCCTGGCTCCTGCGACGAGGCGGCTGGAGGCGCCCCCGACGCGGCGGGCGTGCTCCCGCCGCAGGAGGTGCAGGCGAACGCGGCGAACGCGACGAGCGCGAGAATGGGGCGAGGCATCACGGCCCGCGAGCATAGCGTCATGCCATGGCGTCAGGAGCCGGTGTGGCGACAGCCGCGCGTGCCCGAAATTGCGGTCGCGGGCCCGGAGGGGTGTACCTTTCGTGGCCATGGCCGTCGTCCGCCGTCGGAAGAGCCACTACCTGATCGACAAGCGCTTCCAGCTGAAGTGGACGGGCTACCTCGTGCTCGTCGTCCTCCTCGTGATGACCGGCCTCGGCGTCGTCATCGCCCGCATTGCGGGGCGCGCCTCCGACACGGCAGCCGTCGCCGTCGCGCAGGCCGAGAAGGCGTACGAGGAGTCGCGCTCGAACTCGATCCTCGCGCGGAAGAGCGTGGAGTTCGCCGCGCCCGAGAACGCGACGCTCGCCATGGTGATGGACGAGTCGCTCGCCGAGGTCGACAAGCAGTCCGCCGAGAACCTCGCCGACGTCAAGAACCGCCGGGCCGCGATCGATCGCGACCGCCGCAACGTGCAGCTCTTGCTCGTCTCCGCCGGCGTCGTCCTCCTCTTCCTGCTCGGCATCATGGGCATCGTCATCACCCACCGCATCGTCGGGCCCGTGCACAAGATGAAGCGGCTCCTCCGGCGCGTCAGCACGGGGCGGCTGGTCATCGAGGAGCGACTGCGCCGCGGTGACGAGCTCGAGGACCTCTTCGACACGTTCCTCCAGATGACGTACTCGCTCCGCGCGATCCAAGCCGCACGTCTCGCGACGCTCGACGGCACGCTTCGGCGCGCGGAAGGCTCCGGCGCCTCGCCCGAGGTGCTCGAGGGCATGCGCGCGCTCCGTGCGCAGATGGTGCTCGGCATCGAGCCGCGCCGCGCCTCCGTTCCCCCTCCCCCGCCGGTGTGACATGCGCGAGATCGTCGCTCCCGCCATCGAGCAACTCTGCCTCGCGTTTGACCGCGGCGGCTACAACCCGACCCCGATCATCGACCTCGGCGTGCTCGTCGCGAACGCCGACGGCAAGGTGACCGAGCGTGAGCGCGCGATCCTCCTCGAGGTGTTCCAGACGCTGCTCGACACGAAGCTCACCGCCGAGGTCGTCGATCACCTCGTGAGCGCCAGTCTCGAGGTCATCGAAGTGGCAGGCGCCGAGCCGCGTGCCCGGCTGATTGCGGCCATCCTCCACGACTGCGACGCGGTCGAGCCGGGGATCCTCGTCGCGCTCGCCGTCGCGTTCGCGAGCGACGGGCTCTCGTCCGCCGAGCGCGTCGTCGTGGAGCGCATCGCCCGCGCCGCCGGCTTGCCGCCCTCGCGCCTCGAGAAGCTCATCGCGGAGGTGGAGAAGCACGCCGACGCCGACCCGATCAGCGTGCGGAGCTCGCTCGCTCCGTTCCAAGCCGCGAAGCCGGCGCCCTGACCTGCACGCCTGCGCGGGCGTGCGGCTCAGCGGCTGCGCTGAAGGCGCGTGTACGCGCCGCGTGGGCACATGACGGTAGCCGCGGCGGGGAAACCGACGAAGGCGACGATGCCGAGGAGAAGCGCCGAGGTCGTCGTGCCGCCGAGCATCGTGAAGAGGTTATCGAGGAGCATCCGTCTCATCCTCCGGTGAGAGATCGCCGATAAACCGACCAGCCGGCCAGTATGTTTTGGCCAGCGGGCCAGTTTGTCAAGCCGAGCTCCTACAAATCGCCGCAACTCTTCGGAGTTCCTGTCAAATCTCGAACAGCGCCAGCGACGTGGCCTCGAGAGCGCGAAGCAGCTCGGCCTCCTCCTCGGGCTGGAACGGCGCCACCGAGTGCTGGAGAGAGAGGCCGTCGAGGGTCGCGAGGATCAGGCGCGGGACCGTCTCGAGCGACACGCGCGGGCGGAGCCCGAGCTCGAGGAGCTTCGTCAGCCCGTCTTCGACGATCTGGCGGCGCGTCGTGGCGAGCGCATCGGCGAGCGCCTTACGGATGGCGGCGTTCTGCCGGGAGAGCGCGTGCAGCTCGGTGAGGACGCGCATCTCGGGCACCGCGTCGCGGCGTACGGCCCACATCTCGAAGATCGCGCGGCGAACCCGCTCCATTGGCGAGCCCGGCTCGTCGAACGCTGCGCGCACACGCATCTCGATCGTCTCGCAGCAGCGGAGGAGGACGCGCTCGAGCAGCTCGTCCTTGCTCTCGAAGTGGTAGTGCACGGCGCCCTTCGAGAGGCCCGCGGCGTCCGCGATGTCTTGGATGCTCGTCTGCCCGAGACCTCGCTTCGCGAGCGTGGCGATGGCGGCATCGAGGACCTGCCTCTTGCTGTCCTCGCTCTTCTTGTAGCCCTGGGCGCGGCGCCCCCGGGTCGGTGTATTGGCCACTTGGTCAGAATCTAGCAGAGCGCTATGACGTGGGCTTGTCGCTCTCGCCGCTCGCCTTTTCCGCCTTCGCAGCGGAGCTGGCTACCCGGCCGGATTTCGCCGCGCCGCCCGGGATCGCGGCTTTGAGCTCTCCCATGCGGCGCGGGAGGAGCCCGACCAGCGCGAAGAGCGCGCCGATGCGTCCACCGATCGACGGGGCACCTCCGCGGAGCCGCGCAAAGGCGAGCGCGATTTGGCGAAGCGTGTCCGTGTACGGGTACCACCACATCTCGCGGAGCGCGCGGTTGCGGTCGACGAGCACGAAGCGAGGACGCGTGAGGTGATCGAGCGCCAGCGGCGACCCGGTGATGCCCCAGCCCGTCTCTCCGACGCCGCCCCACGGCGCGCTCGGCAGCGCGCCCGTGAAGGAGTGGTTGTTCACGGTGACGACCCCGGCACGTAGCTGGTGCGCGAGCTCTTCGCCGCGGCGGACGTCCCGAGTCCAGATGCTCGCGGTGAGGCCATAGCGCGACGCGTTCGCGCGTCGGATCGCCTCGGCCGCGTCCTTCACCTTCGTGATCGGGACCACGGGCCCGAACGTCTCCTCCGCGACGAGCGGATGGTCGTCCGCGTCGATGGTCACCACGGTCGGCCGGTAGCCGAGCTTCGACCGCGCGTCGTCGACGAGCTCGCCTCCGACGAGGATCTCGGCGCCCGCCTTGCGCGCCTCCGCGACGTGACGCTCGACGACCGCACGCTGCGCGGCCGTGGTGAGCGGGCCCACGTCTTCACCGACCCGCAGCGAACGCGCGACCGCGACGACTTTGTCGGTCAGCGCGGCGGCGACCTTCTCCTCGACGTACACGCGCTCGACCGCGCCGCAGTTCTGGCCGGCGTTCATCATCGCGCCCCACACGATGCCGTTCGCCGCGCGCTCGAGATCCGCATCGGCGAGCACGATCGCCGCGTCTTTTCCGCCGAGCTCCAGGGCACATGGGATGAGCCGCTCTGCGCACGCGTGGGCGACCTTGCGGCCGGACGCAGGGCTGCCGGTGAAGACGACGAGGTCGACGTCGGACTCGCAAAGCTTCGCGCCCGCGTCGCCACCGCCCTGCACGAGCGTCAAGACGCCGTCCGGGAGGAGGCCCTCGAAGAGATCGGCGACGAGCTTGCCCGTGCGCGGCGTGATCTCACTCGGCTTGAAGACGACCGCGTTGCCCGCCATCAGCGCCGGCACGAGCGTGCGTAGCGGCAGCGCGAACGGGAAGTTCCACGGCATGATCATCCCGATGACGCCGCGCGCCTCGCGGTGAACGAGGCCCGACTTCTTCGGGTACGACATGGCGTCGATCTCGGCCTCGAACGGCTCGAGCTCGCCCTCGATGATCTCCGACCAGTAGGCGACGACGTCCGCGCTCGCGAGCACTTCGCCGAGGAGCGCCTCGACGTCGGGCTTCCCCGTCTCGTCGTGGATCGTCTTCGCGATCGCCTCCGCGCGCGCGAGGATCCGCGTCTTGATGCCGGCCACCGCTTTGATGCGCTTCGCGAGCGGCACGGCTGCCCACGACGCCTGCGCGGCGCGTGCGCGTTTCGTCGCCTCCGCGATCGAGGCGAGCGGCGTCGCCTCGACGGCGTCGAGCGCAGCGCCCGTGGCAGGGCTGATCATCGCGAAGACCGGGCGTTCGGACGCTTGCATGCGGCGGCGGACTATACCGGATCGTCCGCGGTGAGGAACTCGGCGACGTGGTCCGCCACCTTCGGGGCGAACAGGATCGCGAGATGGGCGAGCCCCTCGACCTCGACGTCGCGTCCGCCGCGAAGCGCGAGCGACGAGCTCTGCTTCGGATGGACGATGTTGTCGTGCGTCGAGTAGACCGACAGCGTCGGGACGGTGAGCTTGTGCCCCGCATGCGCCTCGAGGAGCTTCGAGCCCTTCCGCATGCTGGTCGCGCCCACCCCGAAGATGGGGCCTTTCCAGGCGACTCCCGCGTGGGGCGTCGCGATCGTCACGCAGCGGCGGACCTTGAGGCGGTCGCGCCGTGCTTCGTCGCGCATCATCTCCATCGCGACGAGGCCGCCCATCGAGTGACACACGAGATCGACCTTCGGGCTGCCGGTCTCGGCGCACACGCGCTCGATGAACGCATCGAGGCGGGCCGCATTCGAGGTGAGAGACGCGAACCACGGATAGTTGAAGCCATACAGCGGAGAGAGGCCGCGGCTCGCAAGCGCGCGTGCGAGCCCGAGGAAGCCCACGCGGTTCTGCATGTAGCCGTGCACGAACACGATCGGCGTGCGCTTCGCCGCGGCGAGCCCTTCTGACGCGCTGCGGAGCAGAAGCGAATCCATTCGCCGCCCCACGAGATAGAAGAGCGGCAAGAGGGGCTGCGTCCACCCCGCGATCCAGACCTCGCGCACCAGCTCGCGGAGCGAGGCGCCGAGCTTCCGCGCCGTCGTGTGCCGGCCCATCAGCAGGAAAGAGCCGAGCGCGTAGCCGCCGATTCCGAGCGCGACGAGGAGCGTGGTCCCGCCCGCGGCCGCGAGCGCCATCTCCGTCGGGTCGAGAGGGGGAAGCCTCGAGGAGCTCACGTGCCGACCATGACGCCAGAGCGGAAGAACCGCTAATGGCCTCCGCCGCCCTTCACCTCGTTGACGAGGCCGAGGATCGTCTTCTTGGCATCGCCGAGCACCATCATCGTGTTCGGCAGGAAGAAGAGCTCGTTCTCGACGCCGGAGAAGCCCGTGTTCATGCTGCGCTTCAGCACGATCACGCTGCGCGCCAGCTCGACGTTGAAGACGGGCATGCCGTAGATCGGGCTCGCCGGGTCGGTCTTCGCGCCCGGGTTGACGACGTCGTTCGCGCCGACGACGAGGACCGCATCGGTGCGCGCGAAGTCGTCGTTGATCATGTCGAGGTCGAAGAGGGCGTCGTACGGAACGTTCGCTTCGGCGAGGAGCACGTTCATGTGGCCCGGCATGCGACCGGCGACGGGATGGATCGCGTACTTGACCTCGGTGCCGCGCTTCTCGAGAGCAGCCGCCAGATCGCGAACGGCATGCTGCGCCTGCGAAACGGCCATTCCATAGCCCGGCACCACGATCACCGACTGCGAGGCCGCGAGCACGGCCGCAGCGTCCTCGACGGTCGCTTCGTTGTAGCTCTTCGCCGGTCCGCCCGCGGCAGCCGCCGTCCCGCCGTCGCCCGTGCCGAACGCGCCGAAGAGCACGTTCGAGAACGAGCGGTTCATCGCCTTGCTCATCATCATCGAGAGCAAGAGCCCCGACGAGCCGTCGAGCGCGCCGGAGATGATGAGGATGTTGCTCTTCAGCGCGAAGCCCGTCGCGCACGCGGCGAGCCCGGCATACGAGTTGAGGAGCGAGATGACGACCGGCATGTCCGCGCCGCCGATCGGCAAAACCGCGAGGACGCCGAGCGCGAGACCCGCCCCGCACATCGTGAAGAACATCCACTGCGGCGCGGTCTCCGGGAACGCGACCTGGTAGCCGAGGAGCGCGAGCGTTCCGCAGAACGCCCCGATGTTCATGAAGTTCTGCCCTTTCCAGGTCACCGGCGCACCGGTGATGACGCCCTGGAGCTTGCCGAAGGCCATGATGCTGCCGGTGAACGTCAGCGAGCCGAGGAAGACCTCGAACCCGAGCGCGCCCATCGTCAGGCGGTTCATCCCGTGCTCGATCCCGGCCGCGGCCTGTCCGGCGTGGAGGGCCGCGGTGGCGCCGACGTCGCGGAGCTTGTGGTACTCGGTCACCCCGACGAGCGCGGTGGCGAGACCGCCGAAGGCGTGACTGAACGCGATGCGCTCCGGCATCTTGGTCATCGGGATGCGCAGCGAGATGGCCGTGCCGATGAGGGCGCCGAGGAGCAGGCCCGCCGCGATCCACTCGTAAGAGACGATCTCCTTCTTCACGAGCGTCGCCAGCACGGCGATGAGCATGCCGAGCTCGCCGAGGAACACGCCGCGACGTCCCTGCTCCGGCGACGAGAGGCCGCGCAGGCAGAGGATGAAGAGGATCGAGGAAGCGAGGTAAGCGAGGCTGATGAGCTGTTCGCGCACGGCTCAGGCCCTCCCCTTCGCGGCCGCAGAGTCTTTTCCGCTCGGCCCCTTCTTGAACATGCGCAGCATGCGGTCGGTGATCATGAAGCCGCCGACCACGTTGATGGTCGCCGCCGTCACCGCGATGAAGCCGAGGATCGACGAGACGGTGTCGTGATGCGCGCCGGCCGCGACGAGCGAGCCGACGAGGGAGATGCCGCTGATCGCGTTCGTGCCGCTCATCAGCGGCGTGTGCAGCAGCGGCGGCACCCGCGAGATGACCTGGTAGCCGACGAACGTCGCCAGCGCGAAGATGTAGAGACCGAAGACGAGATCCTCGCTCACGACGCACCTCCGACCGTGGAAGCAGCACCCGCGGGCCCAGCGACGTTCTCGCGTTTCGGCAGACCGAGCGCCTCGCGGACGCGGTCCTGCACCACCTCTCCACCGTGCGTGACGAGGCAACCCGCCGTGATCTCGTCTTTGAAGTCGAGCTTCAGCGCGCCGTCTTTGGTGACGTGAAAGAGGAGCTTCTCCATGTTGCGCGACCACATCTGGCTCGCGTGCACGGCGACGTTGCTCGGCAGGTCGACGGCGCCGAGGATCGTGACGCCGTGCCTCTGCACGGTCCTTCCGGCCTCGGAGCCCTCGCAGTTGCCGCCCTGCTCGGCCGCGAGGTCGACGATGACGGACCCCGGCTTCATGGCCTGCACCATCGCGTCGGTGACGAGCACGGGCGCGCGCTTGCCCGGGATGAGCGCCGTACAGATCACGACGTCCGCCTTGGCGACGTGCCGCGCGATGGCCTCGGCTTGCTTCCGCTTGTACTCCTCGGAGACCTCTTTCGCGTACCCGCCGGCGGTCTGGGCGTCTTCGTCCGAGTCGACCTCGACGAACTTCGCCCCGAGGCTCTCGACCTGCTCCTTCACGACCTTGCGCACGTCGAACGCTTCCACGCGCGCACCGAGACGCTTGCCGGTGCCGATCGCGGAGAGACCGGCCACGCCCGCCCCGAGGACGAGGAGCGTCGCCGGTGCGATGGTCCCCGCCGCCGTGATGAGCATCGGGAAGAACCGCGGGAGCGCAGCGGCCGCAGCGACGACCGCGTGATAGCCGGCCGCCGTCGCTTGCGACGAGAGGACGTCCATCATCTGCGCGACGGTGGTGCGCGGAATGAAGTCGACCGCGAACGACGTGATCTTCTTCGCGGCCAGCGCGCGCACGAGATCGTGGTTCACGAGCGGTAGCAGCGGGGCGAAGAGCGCGGCGCCTTCCTTCAGCGAAGCGACCTCGTCGACCGACGGAACGCGGAGACGCATGACCGCGTCGGCCGCCGCGATTGCCGCCGTCGCCGTCGGCTCTACCGTCGCGCCTTCTCTCCCGTAGTCCGCGTCGCTCGCGAGCGCACGCTCGCCGGCGCCGGACTCGACGACCACCTCGATCTTCTTCTGCCCGAGACGCTTCACCGAATCCGGAACGACAGGCACGCGTCGTTCGTGGCCGGCAGGCTCTTTGAGGACCGCGATCTTCATGGCGCGGGCGACCTTACACTGGCTTCGGCGGGCCGGGCACGCCCTGATGCGCTACGGTGTCGGCCGTGGACACGAAGGAGCTCGCAGGCTTGTACGCAGACCACGTTCGCGTGGTCGAGGCCCGTTATGCGGAGGCGGCCGCTGCGTCCGGATTCGACGTCATCGTCGTGCATTCGGGCACGCCGAAGAAGCGCACCGAGTTCGACGACCAGTACTTCCCGCTTCGTCCGACGCCGGAGTTCCAGCTCTGGGCGCCGCTCGTCGAGCCGGACTGCTTCGTCGTGTTCGAGAGCGGCAAGAAGACGACGCTGGTGTGGCCCGAATGCAAGAGCTTCTGGGAGCGACCCGCACCGCCCGACGCGACGCACTTCATGGGCGTGCTCGACGTACGCCGCATCGATGCGCCCGAGCTCCCGGCCGGAAAGCGCGCCGCATGGGTCGGAGAAGACGTCGCCAAGGCGGCGTCACTCGGCTTCGCGGGCGAGGTGGTGAACCCGCGTGCGCTCATCGCGGCGCTCGACCGTGGTCGCGTCCACAAGACCGCGTACGAGGTGGCATGTCTCGCGGAGGCAAACCGGATTGCTGCCGCCGGGCACGAAGCCGTGCGGCGCGCGTTCGAAGGCGGCGCGCACTCCGAGCTGGAGCTCCATCTCGCGTTCCTCGCGGCGACGCGGCAGGACGACCAAGAGACGCCGTACAAGAACATCGTCGCTCTCGGTCGCAACGGCGCCGTCCTGCACCACGTGAGCTACGGGCGTGATGCGACGCGCGCATCGTCGCTGCTGCTCGACGCCGGCGCGACGTACCTCGGGTACTGCTCGGACATCACGCGCACCTGGGCGCGCCCCGAAGTCGGCGGCAGCGGCGCGGGCGCGACGTTCGCCGGCATCCTCACGGCGATGGAGGCGATGCAGAAGCGCCTCGTCGCCAAGGTCGAACCCGGGATGCCGTACGAGGAGCTCCACGACGAATCGCATCGGCAGGTGAGCGCGATCCTGAAGGAGTCCGGCGTGGCGAAGGGCAGCGTCGAGGAGATCGACCGCGAAGGCGTGAGCCGCGCGTTCTACCCGCACGGCCTCGGACACTCGATCGGGCTCGTCACGCACGACGTGGGCTGCGCGAGCACGAAGCCGCGAGCCGACAACCCGTTCCTCCGGAACACGGCCGCCATCGCGGAAGGGCAGGCGTTCACGATCGAGCCCGGTCTCTACTTCATCGATGGCCTTCTCGCCGAGCTGCGCGGCAAGCCTGCGGGCAAGCTCGTCGACTGGCACCTCGTGGAGGCGCTCGCGCCGTTCGGCGGCATTCGTATCGAAGACGACGTGCTCGTGAGGAGCCACGGCGTGCGGAACTTCACGCGCGACGTCCTGCCGGTCGGCGGCGCCGTCGTTTGAACCGCGTCGGCACGCGAAACGACTAGCCGACCTGGGCGTCGAGCATCTCGCGGACCCGGCGCGTGAGCGTCGCGGACGTGAGCGGCTTCGGCAAGAACGCGAGCCGTCCGAGCTCGACGCCCTGGCGCATCACGGTGTCGTCCGTGTAGCCGCTCATGTAGAGGACCTTGAGCGTCGGGCGCGCCGCGCGTAGGCGCTCGGCGAGCTGGTGGCCGCCGATGCGCGGCATCACGACGTCGGTGAGCAGGAGGTCGATGGTGCCGCCTTGCTCTGCGATGAGGAGCGCCTCGCCCGCGTTCGCCGCCTCCAGAACCACGTAGCCGTTCCGCCGGAGCACGTTGCGTGCGAGCGCACGGACCTGGTCGTCGTCTTCGACCACGAGCACCGTCTCGCCGCGGCCGCGCGGAGCAGCGCGGTCGTCACTGCCGGCGCCCTTCGTCGCTCTTTCTTGCGTGACCGGCAAGAGCACCTCGAAGCGAGCTCCGCGATCGGGCGCGCTCTCGAGGCGGATGTGACCGTTGCTCTGCTTCACGATGCCGAACACGGTCGAGAGGCCGAGCCCCGTGCCCTTCCCCTTCTCTTTCGTCGTGAAGAACGGCTCGAAGACGCGCGCGGCGGTCGCCTCATCCATGCCATGGCCCGTGTCGGTCACCGTGAGCGACACGTAGCGGCCAGGTGCGATCCCCCACGCGCCTGCCTCGAGGGGCCCGACTCGAACGGCGTTCGTCGCGATCGTGAGGCGGCCGCCCGCGGGCATCGCGTCACGCGCGTTCACCGCGAGGTTGAGGAGCACCTGCTCGATCTGCCCCGGGTCCGCTCTCACCAACCCGGTGTCCGCCCCGGGAACCAGCGCGAGATCGATGTGCTCGCCGAGCAGCCGTCCGAGCATCTTCTCCATGCGCAGCACGACGACGCCGAGGTCGAGAACCTTCGGCTGGAGCACCTGATTGCGGCTGAACGCGAGGAGCTGGCGCGTGAGGTCGGTCGCCCGAAGGCCGGCCGCATGGATCTCCTCGATGTCGGCGTGGATCGGATCGTTCGGCGGCACGTCCTCCACGAGGAGGCTCGTGTAGCCGAGGATCACGGACAAGATGTTGTTGAAGTCGTGCGCGACACCGCCGGCGAGCTGTCCGATCGACTCCAGCTTCTGCGCTTGCCGAAGCTGCTGCTCCGTCTCGCGGAGCGTCTTCTCGGCTGCTTCTGCACGCCTTCGTTGCGTGACGTCGTGGACGATGGAGGCGACGCCGACCACCTGCCCGTTCGCATCGCGGATCGGCGAGAGGCGCACGTCGACCGCCACGGACGTTCCGTCACGTCGAAGCCGCGTGATGTTCTCGCACTCGACGGGCTCTCCCGCGGCGACGCGCGAGAGGCTCTCGGTCATCTCGCCGTGCTCGCTCGGGGGCGCGAGGATCGATGCAGACTGCCCGACGATCTCGTGCTCGGCCCATCCGAAGAGCCGCTCGGCGCCGCGGTTCCAGCTGACGATCTTGCCGTCGAGCGTGCGCGAGAAGATGGCGTCGTTGGACGACGCCACGATCGCGGCGAGCCTCGCCCGCGCGTCTTCGGCGCGCCGGCGCTCGGTGATGTCGAGCGTCGTTCCAATCACGCGCAGCGGGCGGCCGACTTCGTCGCGCTCGGCCATCACCCGCGCATGCACCCAGCGCACGGAGCCATCCGCACGCCGGATCCGCAGCTCGGCTTCGTGGGTCCCCGGCTCCGAGACCGCGCGACCGAGGACCTCCTCCGCGCGCGCGCGGTCCTCCGGGTGGATGAACGCCAGGAACTCGGCGAGCGTCGAGCGCTCGTCGGTGTCGAAGCCGAAGATCCGGAGCGTCTCCCGCGAGGCAACGAGCCGGCCCGCCGGCGTGGGCGGGGCCCACGTCCAGCTGCCGACGTGCGCGACCGCCTGCGCGTCTTCGAGCGCGGCGAGCGCCTCGTCGCGCTCCGTCACGTCGTGGACGTTGACGACGATGCCGGCGATCGCGGGCTCCTCGAGCAGGTTCGTCGCGGTGGCCTGCACCGTCCGGTACGCGCCGCTCTTGTGCCGGACGCGGAAGCGTGCGCGAGCCTTCGCTCCGGGACATCGCAAGATCTCGGCTTGCGCGCGAGCCACCGCGGCGCGGTCCTCGTGGTGCAGGAACGGCCACGTCGATTGCCCGACGAGCTCCTCCGGCGCGTAGCCGAGCACGTTTTTCACGGCCGGCGACACGTACACGATGGCGTCGGGCGCGGTGATGTACACGACGTCTGCGCTCGCCTCGACGAGCAGCCGGTAGCGGCGGGCGCTCGTCTCGAGCGCGTGCTCGGCCGCCTTCTTGTCGGTGACGTCACGAAGCACGGAGAGATGGCGGCCGGGCAGGATGTCGGCCGTGGCGCGGAAATCGGCGAAGCGAAGCGTGCCGTCGGGACGACGGACGAGAAACTCACCCTGCAGCGCGCGCGCCGCGAGGAAGGCTCGCCACGCGGCCTCGAAGTCGAACCCGGGCGGCGCGAAGTCCGCAGGGGTACGGCCGATCAGGGATGCGCGCGGAACACCGAACAGCTCGGCGGCCGCGTCGTTTGCCGCCGTCCACCGCCCCGTGTCGTCCGCGAGGACCATCGCGTCGAGGCTCGCGCTGAAAATCGCGCGGACCTGCTCGTCGACCTCCTGAAATGCCGCTCGCGCCGCCCGCGTCGTCGCGGACGACGGCGGGCCATCTTCCCTCGCCCTCTCCCGAGACACGGCGCGGAGCTTCGCGTACGCGTCCGCGAGCTCGCGCTCGAGCTCCTCGATCCTCCCCCGTTCATCCGTCACTCGAGCTCGTCCGCCTTCCCCCAACGACTCGCCGGGCGCCTGCCTCGGCGCGCGCATCCATAGATCAACCTCCGGAGCAATCCGAGCGCGGCGGCGTCACTTCTTCTCGAGCGCGATCGAGGCCGAGTTGATGCAGTAGCGGAGCCCGCCCTTGTCGCGTGGGCCGTCTTCGAAGACGTGGCCGAGGTGAGCGCCGCAGTCCGCGCAGTGCACCTCGGTGCGCTGCATGCCGTGCGAGCGATCGACCTCTTCCGCCACCTTCTCCGGGTTCGCCGGCTGCGTGAAGCTCGGCCAGCCGCTACCCGAATCGTACTTGTCGTCGGAGCGGAAGAGCTCGGCCTGACAGCCCGCGCACCGGTAGACGCCCTGCTCGTGGCAATCCCAGTACTTCCCGGTGAAGGCGCGCTCGGTGCCTTTGTTCCGCATGATGGCGTACTGCTCCGGGCTGAGCTCCGCCTTCCACTCGGCGTCCGTCTTGTTCACCTTCATCGTGTCCTCCAGCCCCCCGCTCGATTGCAACAGTACGCACCCGGGCGCGAGGAGGTTACCCCCGCACGGCGTCCACGTCCCGGATCGACGCCGGAGGCCCTCCCCACGCGCCGCGGCCAGGACTACCCTGCGCGGCGCTTGGACACCACGCCCGAAGTCGTGACGCGCGCGAAGGAGAAACCCCTCACCCGATCGGCCGTCGACGAGCTGGCGAAGAGCGCCGACGTCGATTCTGCTGCCGTGCTGGCGGCGCTGTCCGCCGGCGAAGCGCACGCGGCGACGGTGCTCGCGTACGCGTGCATGGCCGCGGGCCGGAAGCTCACGCCCGACTGCGTTCGCGCGCTTCTCGCCGACGTCGACACGGTGGACCACTTCGGTCCGCTGCTCTTCGGCTCGGGAGTCGACGCCGTCTCGACGCTGCTCGGCTTCCTCGAGGACGGTCGCGGCAGCCTGCACCGCGAAGCGCTCGCGCTGCTCGTCGTCGCCGAGCTCACGAAGGGGACGCGGCCGCCGCCGATCGCGCTGACGCACGCGCGCAAGCTTTGCCGGCGCGCGATCACCACGGAGACGTCGGTCGTGCTCGGCGGGGCGGCGCTGCGCTTCGACGACCACGAGCTGAACATCGTCGCGGCACAAGACATCAAACGCGCGTCACGCAGCAAGCGGGGGATCGAGGAGACGCTCGCGTCGCTACGCAAGCCTGCATCGGAGGTGCTCGGGACGACCGCCGCTCCGCGCGTCGTCGCCGGGTACACGGTACGCAAGGACGCGGCGGTCGGGCGCAACGATGCGTGCCCGTGCGGAAGCGGCAAGAAGTACAAGAAGTGCTGCGCGCTCAAGGAGGAGGCCGCCGTGCTCTCCGGACCGCGCATCGAGCTCTCGGCGCTCCATCCCGAGCAGGTGATGGAGATGCGGCCGGCCGAGCTCCGGAAGCTCGACGTGGAGAGGCTCCCCGCGCGCGTGTCACGGCCGGCGTTCCAGCGGGCTCTCGAGCTCTCCGAGTGGGCGCTCGCCGAGCGCATGCTGATCGCCGCCGAGGAGCGTGCGTCCGACAGACCCGAGGGGGCGGCCAACCTGCGCGCTTTCCTTTTCGAGATGGCGGCGAGGCGCGGCCAGCGAGAGCTCGCCGACCGCATGTACGCGTCGCTGACGCCGGCGCAGGCCGAGCTCATGGCGCTCACCCACGCGTGCCTGCATCGGACGCCCGACCTCGCCGAGCGCATCGAGAAGGAGGCGCTGCAGGCGCTTCGAGACGAGACCGACGGCGGCGCGGGGATCGACCTCGCGTACACACTGCTCCAGCACTTCCCTGCGCTCGGCATCTTCGTCGCGCGCGGCGCCATGCACGAAGGCCGCGTCAACGATTGCCAAGGACTCCTCGACGAGATGGAGGACGCGCGAGACCGCCTCCTCCTCCCTGCAATCGAGCCGTGGTGGGACTTCTACGACGCGATGATCGACGCAGCCGACGACCGTGACGACCGCATCGCGAAGTCGGTCGAGCAGGAGAAGCTCGCGCGGGAGCTGAAGAAGGCGCGTGACGAGAAGCGCCGCGCCACCGCGCAGCTCACGAAGCTGCGCGAGCGACTCGAGGAGCTCGACGCGCGCGCCGACGAGCAGCGCGTCTCCAAGCCGGCGCGCGCCAAGAACGACGTGAGCCCCGAGCCCGCCGCTGCGCCGGGGCCGGCGGGTGGGCCATCGCCGGAGCTCGAAGAGGAGCGCCGCCGACTTCGCACGAAAGTGGCCGAGCTCCGGCGCATCATCGAAGAGGGACAAGAAGAGCGCCGCGAGCTCCGGACGCGCCTCTTGCAAGCCGCCGACGAAGAACGCGACTCGCCGACGCCGGCACGCGCTGGAGCCGCTGCGGGTCGCAGCGATGCGGCCGACGATGACGGCGCGTTCGAGGACGACGAAGAAGCTCCGGAGCCTCGCGGCGTTCTCGTGCCGCGCTTCTCCGACCGCGCGGCGAAGGCCCTTCGCGAGCTCGATGCCGCGTCGGACGTGGTGCTCTCGCTCGTCGCCAGCCTCGCCGCCGGTCGCCCGAATGCGTGGTCCGGGACGAAGCAGCTGAAGAAGGTGCGCGGCGTGCTCTCCGCGCGCGCCGGCATCCATCATCGGATCCTCTTCCGCGCCTCTGACGGCGTGCTTGACATCGTCGAGGTCATCGCGCGGAAGGACCTCGAGCAGACGGTCACGCGCCTCGCCGCACGCTAGCGGCACGCGTTTCGTGCTAATCGGGCGACTCGCGATGCGATTCCTCCGGACGGTCTCCTTCTCCGCGCTGACGCTCCTCGCGGGCTGCGGCGGCTGCGACTCTTGCATGAGCAAGGAAGCGGGCGACGATGCCGCGGCCGTCGCGCCGACGCCCTCTCCCGCCGTGACCCCGCGAGCAGTCGACGCGGGCGCGCTCGCCGCCGACGTGGACGCCGGCGCCGACGCGGGCGCGGCAAGCCCACCCTCCGCGCCGAACTCGGTCGCCACCGCCCCGATTCCGTTGCCGCGTCCGAAGGCGCCGATGCCCATGGGCGCGTTCCAGACGTGCGGAGCCTACGACGGGCCGCTCTGCGAGAAGAGCTGCCCGAAGGGAGCGTGCCGGCAAGAGTGCGACGGCGTCGAATGCGCGCTCACGTGCGCGGGCGGATACTGCTCGCAGAGCTGCGGCGGCACCGCGACCTGCAAGCTGTCATGCGCGGGCGGCCACTGCGTGCAGGCGTGCGCGAACGCCCAGAAGTGCACGAAGGAATGCAGCGGCGGCGACTGCACGTGAGCGCGAGCGTCTAACCGCCCGAGCCGCCGCCCCAACCGCCACCGCGCGAGCCGCCGTAGCTGCCTCCGCCGCGATATCCAGGACCGATGATCGGCCGCCCGCGGGCGAGGCCGAAGCCGCCGCGCGCGCGTGCGTAGAAAAATGGGTCGTCGACGAGCGTGTACCGCTCGCGAACCCAGTGCGTACGCGGCGCGAGGCGGAGCGCCCAATCGACGCGCCACGAGCCCTCGACCGGCGGCGGCACCTGCGTGAGGAACGGCAGGTCGACCATGTGGATGCCGATACCGGCGGCCTGCCACGCGCGGAAGCTCGCGTGCAGGTCGTCTTCCTCCACCTCCGCGTCGTCGAGGTCTTCGACCACGTAGAGCACGCGCGTGATGCCTCGCTCGTGCAGCGTGGCGGCGTCGGGAAGGTCGCCGGCGAGCAGCATGTAGCGATTGTCGTAGACATCGTCGCCCGGGTCGTCGAAGCGATACGCGAGGCGCCACGAGTCGAGGAGGAACACCGGGTGCGCGGCGATGGCGTCTGCCGCGGGCAGCTTCGGCGTGAAGGCGAGGAGACCGGCGAGCGTCTCGTCGGCCGGGACCACGGCTTCTTGCGCGGGCCAGTTGTTGAACGTCACGATCGGCGCGATCGGCTCCCGCGCCGAACGCGTGAGCGCGGAGGCGAACGCGCACGACGCCGCGCCGCGTAGATCGACGACCCAGAGCGTGTCGGCCGGAAGGCCTCCGCGCGCGACGTTCTGCGCCGCGGCGGTCGCCTGCGCGACGACGTCGAGTGCCCGCACGTCGGGGAGCGTCGCCGTCGCGCCCATCGGGTCGACCGCCGAGAACAACGTGGCCTTCTGCCAGCGAGACCACGGGATCTCCGACGGCACCTGCCACGCGCTCGCGAGAACCGCCGAGGACGGCAGCGACACCTCCCGGCCATCGGGGACGTCCTCCGCCCAGAACGCGACGCTGACCGATGGCGTCCACGGCCGGAGCCCGCAGCCGGCCGCGAGGAGCGCGACGGGCAACATGCCGAGCACGCGCCTCATGCCGGGGCTCCGAGCGAGAGAGCCGGCCGAGCCTGCGACGCGCGCGTCCCCTCGACGAACACGGGAACGACGAGCGCGTCGTGGGAGCAATGCGAGACCTTCGAGAGCCGCGCGAGGTAGCCGGCGAAGCGCCCATCGAGGAGGTAGACGCCGAGCGTCAGGCAGCGCGGGCCCCACGGAGTGTCCACCGCGGCCGGCGGGACGTAGCGTTGGCCAATCCACACGTCGCCCTCCGCTTCGGCTTCGGCGACCGCTTGCACGATCCCGGCGAAGCTGTCGTTCGTCTCGAGCGCGCCGACGAACACGTGATCGCCGACGCGCGAGAGATCGCGCTTCACGACCCAGCGATCGCGTGCCGCGACGAGCGCCGCGCGATCGGCATCCGCGAATGCGATGGTCTCCGGGAAGACGCGTGAAGCGCCGACCGGGTCGAGGGCGAACGCACGCGCCATCGCGAGCTTCGACTGGGCGTGGATCGACGCGAACGAAGACACCGAGGCGAGCTCGCCGCGCTCGGTCGCCCGCACGAGCGCTTCGATGTTGCGCTGCCCTTCCATGTATTCGAGCGGGTAGAAGCGATAGAGGACGGCGATGCGCTCGCCACGGAACGCGAGCCCTTCGCCATCGCCCCGCGGCGCGGTGACCGGGACGCGCTTGGCGCGACCTCCGCGCTCCACGACGAGCCGCTCGAGCAGCGCGCAGACCTGCAAGTCCTCGGCGTAGCCGGTCGCGCACACGAGCGCGACGAGCCCGCGCGGTGAGCCCTTGCCGCCGGAGAGGGCGACGAGGCGATCGGCGAGCGCCGTCGCGAACGACGTCGGGTCCCAGCCCGCGTGGAACCCGGCGGCGCGCGCGAGCCGCGGAAGCGCGAGGGTCTCGTTGTGGCCGCCAGGGCAGTCGGCATTCACCTCGCACGCGACGAAGCGCCCGTCTTCACGAAGGAGGAGGTCGACACGCGCGAGGGACGTGAGATCACCGGCGGCGCGGGCCGCCGCGGCGAGCGCTTCGACGTCGGCATGCAGGCGATAGCGCGCACGCTCCGAGGGGCTCGATGCGGCCTCCTCGCCCGCGCGCGTGACGAGGGCGCACGCGGCCTCGGCAACGCCGATCGCCTCGGCGTGCGCAGCGGCATCGAGCACGAGCGGATGAATGTCGACGCGGCGCGAGCCGGCCACGCGCGCGTCCCACACGAGCCAGCGATGCTCGAGCTCCGTCATGAGAGAAGGAGCTGCGAGCGGATCGCTCGCCGCGAGCGCGACGACGCGAGGTGCGTTCACAGGTACCGCGCTCCGACGCGCTCGAACAGCGTGGGATCTTCCGCGCCGAGCCCGTAGAAGACGACGCCGACCTCCGGAGGCAGCGCGCCGTACGACCACGCGCCGAGCGCGCGCGCCGTGGACTCCGCGTCGTCGAACCAGAGCTCGTGTACTTCACCGCCGAACGCGCGGAAGCGCACGAACGGAGCGCCGGTGGGGCCGCGCTCGACGGGGCGCTCGCTGACCTGCGCCATGGAGATCGCATCGAAGTACGTGACCGACCGCCGTCCGCGCGGGCCGAAGTCGCTCCCGTACAGTGGATAGGCGAGGTCCACGCGGCCCGGTGCATCGCGGAGCGCGAGGCGCGCAGCGTCGACGGCCCATCCCGGCTCGATCGTCGGGCCCGGCGACGTCTCCGAGTAGTCGAGCGTCATCACGCGGAGGCGATCGACCACCGCCGCGATCTCCGGACGCGAGAAGGCCTCACCGCCGGGCAGGTCGCTCGGGATGGTCACCGAAGGCGGCACGAACACGCCGAGGCGTTTGCCCGGGCGCACGGCTTCGGCGACGGTCGTGACGAGCGCCGTCACGTTGCGCCGCGCCGTTTCGGGCAGCTGCTGCAGATCGAGCTCGACGCCGTCGGCCGGGGCGAGCGCGGTGACGAGCGTGTCCCGGAAGCGCATGCGCCACGCGGGGTCCGCGAGGAACGCGGCCGTCTGCGTGCCGTCGTAACGCTGCCCGCTCTCGTCCGTGAACGCGACGCCGAAGTGCACGCGGTAGCCCTCACGCTGGAGGTCCTTCGCCGTCGCATCGAGGTGCGCGGCGGCGCTCGGGTCGCGCGGGCCCACGGTGCCGTCTTCGCGCGGGATGAGGCAGAGGAGGATCACCTCCTGGGCCATGCGCTTCGCGCCGGGCAGCACGAGCGTCGAGCGCTGCCACGCGTCGACGACGCATCCGTCGATGACGACGGTGCCAGGGCGGATCGGCAGCGAGCCCTCGGCGCGGAGGCCGATGGTCTCGGTCTCTTCGCCGGTCGAGCCGCACCCTCCGAGCAGCGCCGTCGACACGAGCACGGCGCCGAACACGAGCGAGGAGATCGCACGCGAGCTTCTCATCGACCGAACTCCATGCGCAGCCCGAAGGTCGCGCCGTTCATGAACACGCCGTCGTAGATGCGCGGCGCAACCTGGAGGCACACGCGCGTCACCGGATCGAGGCGACGGCACGCCTCGAGCTCCGCCTGGAGGAGCGGCGAGAGCGCGGTGAGCTCGAGATCGTCCCAGCCGATGCCGGACGCGACCCCTCCGCGCACGGAGATGACCGAGAACCCCGCGCGAGCGGCGAACCCGAACATCCAGCGCCGCTGCTTCACGCGATAGCCGAAGCCGGGAAGGAGGCCGTCGAAGCGCGTCGTCGTCCACGGGCGGACCCGCGTGATCGACCCGTCGAGGCTCGTGACGACCGGATCGTAGAGCCCGCCCGCGGCGTAGCCGCCGATGCCGACGAGCGGCACGAGAAAGCGGTCGTTCACCGAAGCGCCGATCTCGAAGTAGCCCCCGAACGCAGTGACCGAGCCAGGCACCTCGAGGCGCCGCGACGCGAGCTCACGGCTCGTCGTGCTCAGCGGCTCGTTCGTGAGCTTCGGCAGTCCGCGCATCCACGCTCCGCCCGCGCCGAGCGCGACCTCGAGCTCCACGTCGGTCGCGTGCGCGTCGCCCGGGAGCGCCACCGTGGCGACGGCGAGCGACGCCGCGACCACCGCAAGGGACGCACGCCGTCGCGGGGCTCTCACGTGCCGAGGATCTCGCGCGCCCACCACCGGGACGGGAGCTTAGGACCGCGAACGTGGCCGCGGGAGGCGTGTTTCGCACGCCGCGCGAAATCGGTGCTTCTTGCAACGAGCCGTGACGACGCGTTCACTCGTCCGACGCAGCGGACGCGAGCGGCGGCGGCCCCGGCAAGCTGATCGGCCCGTCGTCGCGCGTGACCACGCCGCTGAGACGATGAGCGCCACAGATGCCGATGCGCTTCGCGCTCTCGTCGAACACCACGGTCTCACACCGGTGGCAGACGAAGAGCTCGGCGTAGTCGTACGGCGCGTTCAGGTGATCCGCGGCGAAGAGGCCGCGCACGCGATCGCGGAGACGCATCCGCGCGCCGTCGACCGGCACCCACGTCATGCGCCCGTCCGCAGCGAGCGCCTTCTTCACGTGCCCGCGCTCGATGGCTTCGTTCGTGAAGTCGAGCGCGCCGAGCTCGAGGGCCGCGCGCTCAAGCGACGCAAGCAACTGCCCGCGGACGCGCGTGACGAGCTCCTCGACGGTCGCATCGGAGACGACCTCGTCCGGTTCGTCGAAAACCGCGACGCGCTCGCCGCGCTTCGTGTGCCGCGTCGCGCGTGCGTACGGACCCGTCAGCCAGAGGACGAGGTCGAGCTTGTCCCAGCCGGTCGCAACGCCGGCCATGAACGCCAGGGCGGCGGCGCGGCATTCTTCGCTCACGCTCTCGCGTGTCGTCTCGTCGTCGAGGCGCACGATGCCGCGCGCGCTCGGAAAGGCCATCACGTACTTCACGGGGGTCTTCCTCGGGGACCTCGGACTCGCGTTCGGGCGCCCGGGCTACCACATGCAAGATCGATGTCCAGCCCAGGTACGGCCGGGCGCGGCGACGGATCGCCGCGCGCGTGCCTACGCAGCTGCAATCCGACGTAGAATCCGCAGCGTGACCGGCACGCGCCCCTCTGCGCCTCGCCCGCCGAAGCGCACGCGTGGCGGCACGCCACGGCCGTCCGCGCGGCTCGTGATGGCCGTCCTCGCGTGCTTGTCCTGCATCGTCGCCGCGTGCGGAGGCGGCGGCCCGAGCAAGCGCGCGCGTGGAATGGACCGCATCCGCGCGGCAGGAGTCCTCCGCTGGGCAGGCGACATCCAGGGCGGCGAGCCTTACGTCTATCGCGATCCGACCTCGCCGGACCGCCTCGTCGGCTTCGAGGTCGAGCTCGCGGAGGCGCTCGGCCGGGAGCTCGGCGTCCGTGCGGAGTTCGTGCAGAACGACTGGGCGAACCTCGTGCCCTCGCTCGAACGCGGAACGTTCGACGTCGTGATGAACGGGCTCGAGGTCACCGAAGCGCGCGCCGCCCGCGTGCTCTTCACGCGCCCCTACTACGTGTTCGCCGAGCGCCTCATGGCGCGGAAGGGTGACGGCACGATCGGCGGCGACCTCGCGTCGCTGCGCGGACGGCGGGTCGGCACGCTCGCGAACAGCCTCGCGTTCGAGATGCTCCGCGGCGCGGCCGAGCCCGTCGTGTACGAAGGCGTCGAGGAGCCGTACGTCGACCTCGCTCGCGGCCGTACCGATGCGGTGCTGCTCGACGACATCATCGCGAGCCGCTACGGCATGCCGAACCCGGAGCTCGAGGTGCGCGGCGACCTCCGCGACGGGTACTACGCGATCGCGGTGCGCACGGACGAGCCGGACGTGAAGGACGCGCTCGACCGCGCGCTCGCGCGCATCGCCGAACGCGGCGAGCTCCGACGCATCCTCGAGAAGAGCGCACTCTGGAACGCGCGCCAAGACCGCCTCGCGTCGTGGTCGGATGCCGATCAAGCGCGAATGCTCGGCCGTCCGCCGCCGCCGCCGGAGCTCGGAGCGGCGCACGTGGCGCTCTTCGCGAAGGGCGCCGCGATCACGCTGCTCGTCTCGTCGCTCGCCATGGCGCTCGCGATCCCCCTCGGCCTCGCACTGTCCTTGCTGCGCACGTACGGCGGCGCGACCTCACGGCGGCTCGCCGGGGCGTACGTCGAGGTCTATCGCGGCACGCCGGTGCTCCTCCAGCTCTACCTGCTTTATTACGGCCTCGCGCCGATCCTGAAGCTCGGCGCGCTCACCGCCGCGGTCATCGGGCTCGGGATGAACTACGCCGCGTACGAGGCGGAGGTCTATCGCGCGGGGATGCAGGCGGTTCCGAAGACGCAGATGGAGGCGGCCCTCGCGCTCGGGATGCCCACGCGCCTCGCGCTGCGCCGCATCGTGCTCCCCCAAGCGATCCGGCACGCGATCCCGAACGTGACGAACGACTTCATCGCGCTCCTCAAGGACAGCTCGCTCGTGAGCGTCATCACCGTCGTCGAGCTCACGAAGCAGATGACCATCACGGCGGTGGACGTGCGGAGCTGGGTCGGCCCCGGCATCCTCTGCGCGGCGCTCTACTTCGCAATGAGCTACCCGCTCGGCGTCCTCTCGCGTCGTCTCGAGAAGAAGCTGGAAGGCGAGCGGGACGAAGAAGAGCAGGAAGCGGCGCCGGCACACGTCGGAGGGCCTCGACCGTGAACGCGATTTCCGTAGAGGGCCTCACGAAGCGCTTCGGAGACCGCGTCGTTCTCGACCGGATCACGCTCGCGTTCGAGCGCGGGAAGGTCTCGTGCCTCGTCGGTGCGTCCGGGTGCGGGAAGTCGACGCTGCTCCGGTGCATCAACGGCCTCGAGCGTTTCGAGGAAGGGCGCATCGTAGTCGGCGAGCACGTCGTCGCACCGGTCGGCGGGCGCGTCGCCGAGCGCGCCGCTGGCGCCGTGCTGCACGCGGTGCGCCTCGAGGTGGGCATGGTCTTCCAGCACTACGGCCTCTTCGCGCACATGACCGCGCTCGCCAACGTGATGGAAGCGCCGGTGCACGTGCGTCGCGTGCCGAAGCGCGAAGCGCGCGAGCGGGCCGACGCTTTGCTCGCCAAGGTCGGGCTCGCTCACCGCCGCGATGCGTTCCCGCGCGAGATGTCCGGCGGCGAGCAGCAGCGCGTCGCCATCGCACGCGCGCTCGCCATGGATCCGCGGGTCCTGCTGCTCGACGAGCCGACGAGCGCGCTCGACCCCGACCGGAAGATCGAGGTCGTGAAGGTGCTGGAGGCGCTCGCGAAGGAAGGAACGACGATGATCGTGGTGACCCACGAGCCTGCGGTGGTGGAGCGGGTTGCCGATCGGGTGATCGCGGTCGGAGAGAGAACCGAGGGCAGGAGGCCGGGGACAGGGGACCGGGAACGGCGAAGGTGAGCTATTCTGTGAGGCGGGGTGATTGAGCCGGGGACAGTCATCGCGCAGCGCTTCGAGGTCGAGCGCCGCGTGAGCGCGGGCGGCATGTCGGCCGTCTTCCGCGCCGTCGACCGCCGCATCGGCGGCAAGGTCGCGATCAAGGTGCTCTACGGACGCGACGCCGCCGAGCACAAGGAGCGGCTCTATCGCGAGGCGCGCATCCTCGAGAAGCTCTCGCACCCCGGCATCGTGAAGCACGTCGCGCACGGCGAGACCGACAACGGCGACCCGTACCTGGCGATGGAGTGGATCACGGGGGAGACGCTCGGGCGAAGACTCGCGCGGACGGGTCTCTCGATGGGAGAGAGCGTACGCGTCGTCACGCGCGTCGCCGAAACGCTCGCCGTTGCCCACGCCAAGGGCATCATCCATCGCGACATCAAGCCTGGAAACCTCATCCTCCGCGACGAAGACGTCGATCGCCCCGCGCTCATCGACTTCGGCATCGCGCGCATGGGGCTCGGCCCGAGCGCGATCACCAACACGGGCGTCATGCTCGGCACGCTCGGCTACATGGCGCCGGAGCAGGCGCGCGGAACGAAACAGCTCGACGCGCGCGCCGACGTGTTCGCGCTCGGCGCGGTGCTCTTCAAGTGCATCACGGGCCTCCCCGCGTTCGCCGGCGACGACGAGATCGCCATCCTCGCCAAGATGCTGTTCGAGGCGCCGCCGCGCGTCCGCGACATCAAGAAGGACGTTCCGCCCGCCCTCGACGACCTCCTCGCGCGCATGCTCTCACGAGACCCGCTGCAGCGACCTACCGACGGAGGCGTCGTCGCCGCGGAGCTCGCCGCGCTCGGTCCGCTCGACACGGCAGGCACGCTCGTCACGCGCGAGACGACCCTGCATGCGGACGTCATCACGCGCGGCGAGCAGCGCCTCGTCAGCGTCGTCGCCGTCGCGTCGCATGCTCACGCCGAGTCCGACGAAGAGTCGACGATCCACGACGGAACCTGGCAAGGCATGAAGTCCCTCTCGGGTCGTCTCCGTACGGCGATCCAGCCCTTCGGCGCTCAGCTCGAGTCGCTCGCGAACGGCATGATCGTCGTTACGCTTCCCGGCCGGCACAGCGCGACCGACCAAGCGACCCGCGCCGCGCGCTGCGTCCTCGCGATGCGCGCCGCCGCACCGCAGATCCCGATGGTGCTCGCGACGGGCCGCGCCGTCCTCGAAGAGCGCGTCCCGATCGGCGACGCCGTCGACCGCGCGATCCGCATGCTGAAGGTGCACCAGGACGACGCGGTGACGCAGCTCGCGTCCGGCAAGAAGCAGCCGATCCACATCGACGAGGTCACCGCCGGTCTGCTCGATGCGCGCTTCACGGTGAAGAGCGACTCGGGGGGGCTCGAGCTCGTCGGCGAGCAGGCGAGCGTCGACGCCGGCCGCATGCTCCTCGGCAAGCCGACGCCGTGCGTGGGCCGCGAGCGCGAGCTCGTGATGCTCGAGGGGTACTTTGCGGAGTGCGTGGCCGACGACGTGGCGCGCGCCGTGCTCGTCACCGCACCCGCGGGCGTCGGCAAGTCGCGGCTGCGTTACGAGCTGCTCCGTACGCTTCGTCACCGCGGTGACCCGCACGAGGTTTGGACCAGTCGCGGCGATCCGATGCGCGCCGGATCGCCGTTCGGCATGCTCGCGCAGATCATCCGCTCGGCCGCCGGCGCGCAGGACGGCGAGCCCCCTCGCGTGCAGCGCGAGAAGATTCGCGCACGCGTCAGCCGCCACGTCCCGCAACGCGACCGCGTGCGCGTGACGCAGTTCCTCGCGGAGATACTCGGCGTCTCGATGCCGGAAGAAGACGACGTGCAGCTCCGCGCCGCGCGTCACGATCCCATCTTGATGGGCGACCAGATGCGCCGCGCCTTCGAGGATTGGCTCGGGGCCGAGTGCGCGCATCGGCCCGTGCTGCTCGTGCTCGAGGATCTCCACTGGGGTGACCTCCCGAGCGTGAAGTTCATCGACTCGGCGCTGCGCACGCTCACCGAACGACCGCTCATGGTGCTCGGGCTCGCGCGGCCGGAGGTGAAGGATCTCTTCCCCGACATCTTCGCCGAGCGTGGCGTCCAGGAGCTCCGGCTCAAGGAGCTTTCGCGCAAGGCGAGCGAAAAGCTCGTGCGCGGCGTCCTCGGCGAGACGGCCACGGACGACATCGTCCAGCAGATCGTGCAGACCGCCGGCGGCAACGCGTTCTACCTCGAGGAGCTGATTCGCTCCGTGTCGATGTCGTGGGTCGGCGTGCCCGACCGCCGCTCGTCGCAGAGCATGCGCGTGGCGGAGGCGGCGCGCTCGTCTGGTGACCCACGTCCGCGCGCGAGCCTCGCGCCGATGGCCTTGCCGGAGACCGTGCTCACGATGGTGCAAGCGCGTCTCGAGGCGCTCGAGCCGGAGGCGCGTCGCGTGCTCCGGGCGGCGAGCGTCTTCGGTCAGACGTTCTGGCGCGGCGGCGTCGTCGCCCTCCTCGCCGGCGAAGGCGACAGCGACGCGCACGTGACGGCGTGGCTCGACGAGCTCTGCGTCCGCGAGATCGTGACCCATCGCGAGCAGACGAAGTTCCGCGGCGAGAGGGAGTACGTGTTCCGCCACGCGTTCGTGGCCGAAGCCGCGTACACGATGCTCACCGACAAGGATCGCGCGATCGGGCACAAAGTCGCCGCGCAGTGGCTCGAGAAGATGGGGGAGAGCGAGGCGGTCGTCCTCGCGGAGCATCTCGAGCGCGGAGGCGAGCCGAAGCGAGCGATCACGTTCTATCGTCGCGCCGCCGCGCAAGCGCTCGAGGGCAACGACCTCGCCGCGTGCCTCGCCCGTGCAGACAGCGGCATCGCGTGCGGCGCCGACGGCGAGGTCCTCGGCCGCCTCCTCTTGCGCAAAGCGGAGGCTCACCGCTGGCGCGGCGAGAACGTGCTCGCGAAGGATTGCGCGGCGCAGGCGCTCGACCTCTTGCCGCGCGGCGGACGCCGCTGGTTCCTCGCTGCCGGGGAGACCGTCGAAGCGTGCGCTCGACTCGGAGCGGACGCCGATCTCCATCGCGCGGTCGACGAGCTGTGCGACGTGAGCTCCGCAGGCCAGCTCACGGCGCCGCATCTCGTGGCGCTCACCCGGGCCGCCTGCGTGCTCATGCAGGCCGGGAACTATCCGTCGTCGGACGACCTCCTGCGCACGATCGACGCCGCGTACGAAACCGCGAGGCGCACGGACGAGGACCCGCTGTCCGTCGCGCACGTGTACCGGACGCGCGCGTACCGCGCCCACGTCGCGGGCGACGCCGCGTCTGCGCTCTCGCTCTACAACGTGGCGATCCAGAGCTTCGAACAGGCGGGCGACACGCGCGCAGCATGCAGGCACCTCGTGAGCGCGGCCGCCGCATGCATCGAGCTCGGCGCGTACACGGATGCCGAGCGTGCGCTCCGCGATGCGCTGCAGTCGGCCGAGCGCATGGGCCTCTCCGGCGTGACGGCGAGCGTCTGGCACCACATGGGCATGCTCCTCGCGCGCCTCGGCGACCCGAGGTCCGCCATCACCCGCGAGGACGCGGCGATCGAGGCATTCGGCGCGCAGGGCGACCGCCGCATGGAAGCGGCCGCGCGCCTCTATCGCGCTCTGTTCTTCTCCATGGACGACCAGCTCGAACGCGCCGAGCGGGAGACGCTCGCCGCGATCGAGGCGGGCGTCACCCCGCCACTCCGTGCGTACGCGCTCGCGGTGCTCGGACGCATCCACCTCCGCGGAAGCGCTCCCGAGCGCGCGCAAGCGCCGGCGCGCGAAGCGATGGCCGTGCTCGATGCCCTCGGCGGCGTGGAAGAAGGCGAGTCGTACGTGCGGCTCACGTTCGCCGAGGCCCTCGAGGCAGGCGGCGACCACGAGGGCGCGCGTGATGCAATCGCGACCGCACGCGTGCGCATCCTCGAACGTGCGGCGATGATCCGCGACCCGCTCTGGAAGGACAGCTTCCTCGAGCGAGTCCGCGAGAATGCACGCACGCTCGAGCTCGCGCGCCAGTGGCGCGTGCTGTGATCCTCGCCCTGCCTCGCGCCTCGGCACGCCGCTCGCATCCGCCCCGAGCATGACCATCGATGGGAATGCTCCCTCCCGCGGCGAGCCCTCGCCCGCCCCCGTGGACGACCCCACCAGCCCGCCGCCGGCCGAGGACCCCGACAACCGCAAGGGCCCGCTGAAGGATCCTCCGACGAAGGAGCCGATGCGGCGCGATCCGCCGACGAAAGAGCCGCCGCGCGAGGATCCCCCGGCGCCGGGAATGCCGCCCAAGGACGACACCGCGATCGTCGGCTGACTCGCGTCGTGCGGCCGTAAAGAAACCGTAAAGATTCGTTTGGCACGTCCGTGGCGTCGTTCTCAGAGGCCCCCCGGCCTTCTACGGTCCACGCGCCGTGCCACCATCCATCACGACCGAGCCCAGCGCCGCGTGCGCCTCGTCCCCGAGCGCGCAGAACGTTTCCCCTCTTGAGCCCGGAGCGGGCCACGGCGGCGGCCGCCGCGCAGCGCTCGTCCTCGGCGCGATCGGCGTCGTCTACGGCGACATCGGCACGAGCCCGCTCTACGCGCTGAAAGAGTGCTTCAGCCCGGCGAACCCGCACCACGTCGCGGCGACACACGCGAACGTGCTCGGCGTGCTCTCGCTCGTGTTCTGGTCCCTCACGATGGTCGTCGTCGTGAAGTACCTGACGTTCATCATGCGCGCCGACAACCAGGGCGCCGGCGGCATCCTCGCTCTGCTCGCGCTGGTCCCGGCGAAGATGGGGAAGCGCGCACCGACCGCGCTCCTCCTCCTCGCGCTCTTCGGAACCGCCCTCCTCTACGGCGATGGGGTGATCACACCCGCCATCTCCGTCCTGAGCGCGATCGAAGGGCTCGAGGTCGCGACGTCTGCAGCGAAGCCGGCGGTGCTGCCGCTCACGGTGCTCGTCCTCGTCCTGCTGTTCGTCGTCCAGAAGCGCGGCACGGCCGGCATCGGGAAGATCTTCGGGCCCACCACGGTCTTGTGGTTCGCGGTGATCGCAGCGCTCGGCGCGCGGCAGCTCGTCACGTACCCTGCCGTGCTCGCCGCCATCGATCCTCGTCACGCGATCGCCTTCTTCGCGGCGAACGGCATGCACGGCTTCCTCGTGCTCGGCTCCGTCTTCCTCGTGGTGACCGGCGGCGAGGCGCTCTACGCAGACATGGGCCACTTCGGCCGCGGCCCCATCCGCATCGGATGGTTCACCGTCGTCTGCCCCGCGCTCCTCCTCTGCTACTTCGGCCAAGGGGCGCTTCTCCTGCGCGATCCGTCCGCGGCGGAGAACCCGTTCTACGCGCTCGTGCCTCCGTGGGCGCTCTATCCCGTCGTCGCGATCGCCACCGCCGCCACGGTCGTCGCGTCGCAGGCGCTCATCTCGGGCGCGTTCTCGCTCACGCAGCAGGCCGTGCAGCTCGGATACTTCCCGCGCGTCACCATCGTGCACACGTCGAAGTCGGAGGCCGGGCAGATCTACGTCCCCGAGATCAACGCGGGCCTCCTCGTCGCCTGCGTCACGTGCGTGCTGCTCTTCAAGTCGTCGACCGCTCTCGCCGCGGCGTACGGCATCGCGGTGACCGGAACGATGGCGATCACCACGATCGTCTACTACGTCGTCGTGACGCGCGCGTGGGGCTGGTCGCGCATCGGAGCCGGGGTGCTCGCGGGCGTGTTCCTCGTATTCGATCTGGCGTTCTTCGGCGCAAACGCCGCGAAGTTCGTCGACGGCGGCTGGTTCCCGCTGGCGGTCGGCGCGGCCGTGTTCGCGGTGATGACGACGTGGAAGCGCGGCCGCGCGGAGCTCGCCGAGAAGTTCCGCGCTTCGATGCTCCCGCTCGACGCCTTCCTCGCCGACCTCGCGACGACGAGCCCCCATCGCGTCCGCGGCACCGCCGTGTTCATGGCTTCGAGCGCGCAGGGCACGCCCCCTGCCCTCCTCCATCACTTCAAGCATGCGCACACGTTGCACGAGCGGGTCGTGCTCCTCACCGTCGAGAGCGCCCCGGTTCCGGAGGTCCCCGCGGTCGAGCGGCACACGACGGTCGACAAAGGCCATGGCGTCGTCCACGTGAAGGTTCGGTACGGCTTCATGGAGACGCCCGACGTCCCGCGCGCGCTCGCCGCGTGCCCCGAGCTCGCGCTCGACCCCGCGCGGACCAGCTACTACGTCGGACGCGAGACGCTGCTGACGGCAGGACGGTCGGGCATGGCTCGTTGGCGCAAGTGGCTCTTCGCCTTCATCGCGCGCAACGCGCGGCCTGCGACCGCATACTTCGGGCTCCCGCCGGGTCGCGTCGTGGAGCTCGGAATGCAGATCGACCTATAGGGCGCGAAAGTACGCCCGTACATTCCTCCTGTGCACCGCGCCGCCGCCCGCGTCCTCCTCGCCAGCCTCCTGCTGGCCCCGCGCATCGCGCGCGCAGACGAGGCGGAGGCACCGGCACCGGCGATCGAAGAGCCCGCCGCGGCGCCATCGAAGAACGAGCCTGCTCCGGGCCCCGTCGTCCAGCCGCCCAACATGGCCGCGACGCCCCCGCCGACCGCCCCTTCCGCGGGCGCCGAGAACGGCAAGACCGAGCTCCGCGTCCGGCCGACCGGCTACGTCGAGGTCTTCTACTCGTACAACCTGAACCGCCCCTCGAACGGCATCACGAATTACCGCGGCTTCGACAACCGCCACAGCGCGATCACGCTCTCGAACGTCGCGCTCGGTGCGACCTGGGACTACGGGCCGGTCGGCGGAAAGGTGATGCTGCAGGTCGGCTCGACGCCGGCGACCTACTACTCCGCGGAGCCCGCGCTCGCCGGAGCCGGTGGCGCGAACGCGACAGGCGCGGATCTCTGGCGCTACGTCCAGGAGGCGTACCTCTCGTACAAGCTGCCGGTCGGTCGCGGGATCGTGCTCCAGGCCGGTCTCGTCGCCTCGCCGATCGGCCCCGAAGCGTTCGCCGTGAAGGACAACTGGACGTGGTCGCGGTCGAACCTGTTCTTCGGGTTCCCCTACTACCATCTCGGAGTCCGCGCGACGTACGAGCTCTCGGACTCGTGGAGCGCGACGCTCGGCGTCTTCAACGGCTGGAACAGCGTCGTCGACAACAACGAAGCGAAGAGCGTGCAGACGAACGTGACCTACCGGCGAGGCGAGAGCTTCACGATCAACGCGCTCTACTTCGGCGGCATCGAGCGGCCCGCGGGAGCGCCCGAAGGCGAGTACTGGCGGCACGACTTCGACGTCGTTGCGCAGGTCCAGGCCGCGCCTGCCCTCGCGTTCATCGCCGAGGCGAACGCCGGCTTCGAGCCGACGCGGTTCGGGACGGCGGCCTGGGTCGCGGGCGCGCTCTCGGGGCGCGTGCGCGCAGCTCCGTGGCTGTACTTCGCGGCCCGCGGCGACCGCTTCCACGAGGTCCTCGCTCGCGAGCGGGGCGGCGCCGGGCGCACGAGCACGCCGCTCTTCTGGAACGGCGTCGAGTGGGTCACGTCGGCGACCGCGACGATCGATTTCCGCCCGCACGAAAGCATCTCGTTCCGCTTCGAGTACCGGCACGATGTCGCGGAGGCGCCGCTCTACTTCGGTCGCAACGTCGCCGGCGACGGGAGCACTGCGCTTCCCTTCCTGCCGAACGCGCGCACGCAGGACACGCTCCTCGTCGGCGCCACCGCCTGGTTCTGACCTGCGCGAGCGGCGCAACAGCACCGCCGCCCGCGCGTAGCCAGGCTCTCGCGTTTACTCGGCGTCCCCGCCCGGAGACGTCGTCCAGGTCTTCATGACCTCGTCACCGGGGCGGTCGACGTGAACCTTGTCGTCGACCGTCTTCACCCACGCGAGCGGGATGTAGTGGTGCTGGCCCTTGTCGTCCTTCGTGAGCTTGAGGCTCTGCCCTTCGATGTGGTCGACGGAGCCGAACTGCTTGTTCATCGAGCAGACGACGGGCATGTGCGGCTTGATAGAAGACGTGTTCACCATTCGTGACCTCCTGGTCTCCGAGGCTGCAACGCGCGTTCCGACAAAGGTTGGACAAGCGTCGAGCTACGCGAATCGAGGCTTCTCGATGCACCGCGCACCTCGCGCGTGACGGACGTCCAACCTCGACGCGGCACTTGGAGCGCACGCGCGTGTGGCGATTCGACGTGGCGCGCACGCGAGCGACGCTCGCGCGCGGAGCCTCTCAGCGCGAGCCGAAGAACACGTCGGCGTCGAGGCCCATCGAGCTGATGCGGAGGCGCGCGAAGATCTCGTCCGCACGCTTCGCAAACTGGTTCGCCTCCTCGAGCGCGGCCGGATCCGGAGTCATCTCGGTGGAAGCACGAAGCAGCGCCGCGTAGACGCGACAGCTCCGCGCGAGCTCCACGTCGTTGCCGATCTCTTCGAAGATCCAGATGGATTGCAGGAGATGCGCGCGCGCGGTCAGGAGGTCGTCACCGCCGGCGCTTCCCGCCGCCATCACTTCGCCGAGCGAGCGCAGCGCGACGCCGAGCTGCACCTTGCTCTGGATCTGACGGAAGATGTCGACGGCGCGAGCCGTGCACTCGCGCGCGCGCGTGTACTCGCGCTGGGCCAAGTGCGCCTTGCCGAGGCCGCGCACCGCCTCCGCGAGGCCCATCTTGTCGCCGAGCTCGTCCGCGATCTCTTCCGCCTGTTTCAAGTAGTGGATCGCTTTGGCGGCATCTCCGAGCCGGTTGTACGTCTCGCCGAGATTCGTCAGCACGAGCGCGAGCCGGTTGCGGTCGCCGGTCTCCTTCGCGACTTCGTGCGCCTCGAGGAACAGCGTGAGCGCCTGCCGGTCGTCGCGCTGATCTTGCGCGACCGTGCCCAGGTTGTTCAGCGAGATGGCCACGCCGACGAGATCGCCGATCTCGCGGCGGATGCGCAGCGCCTGCTCGAATGCATCGAGGGCCAGCTTGAACTGGCCGGAGTCCTGGTACACGAGACCGAGGTTGTTCAGGGACAGCGCGATGGAGCGCCGGTCGCCCAGTTTGCGGCGCATCGTGAGCGCACGCTGTGTCGACTCGAGCGCGCGCGGATAGTCGCCGCGGAGCCAGAAGAGCTTGCCGATATCGTCCACCGTGCTCGCGATGCCGCGGTCGTCGTGAGACTCCTCGAAGAGGGCGAGCGCCGCCTCGAGATGCACCTGCGCGTCGTCGAGCCGGCCCGTGTCCCGATAGAGCCGGCCGATGCGCGAATGCGCGGCCCCGCCCTTCGACTTCAAGTTGAGGCGATACGCGCGCACGAGCATCTCGTTGAAGGCGTCGAGCGCCTCGTCGTTCCGGCCGAGCACCTGGAGGACGTCGCCGTAGTGGTGGAGCGCGCGGAGCTGCTGCTCGGTCGACCCCTCTGCGCCGTCGCGCAGCAGGCCGAGGCCTTTCACGTAGTACTCGGAAGCCTTCGCGTTCGCGTAGCGCTCACGCGCGAGGTGAGCGGCGTCGAGGTACGTCGCGGCGGCCTGCACGACCAGCCCAGCGTGCTCTTGATGCCGCGCGAGCTGACCGATGTACTCCTCGTGCGTGCGGACGTGCGGCTTGAACGAGAGCCAGTCGGCGATGGCTTTGTGGAAGCGCTTCGCCTGTGCACGCGGGAGGAGCTTGAGGAGCGTCTCGCGCTCGAGATTGTGCTTGAACGCGAACTCTTCGTCGTCGGGGAACGTGCTGTCCGGCAGCGTGAGGATGTAGTCGCGTTCGGTGAGCTCGCGGAGGAGATCGCGAATCGCGAGCTCGTCGACGACGTTCGCCTTCGACCAGACGTCCGGCGCTGCGCCGTCGAGCCGAGCGATCGCGAGCAGCCCGCCGAGCCAGAACACGCTGCCCATCGTCGCCGCGCGCTCGAGCAGATCGCGCTCGTTCGGCGCGAGCGCGGCGATGCGCGCCTGGATGGCGTCTTCGACCGTGAGCGGGAGGCGCACCTCGGCGAGGCGATCGACGTGGATGACCCACGTCTCGTGCTCCGCGAATTCGTCCTTCACCTCGACGACGCCCATGTCGTGGAAGATGCGGACCATGCGCTCGAGCAGCTGCGGGTTGCCGCCCGCGAGCGTCGTCGCCGCCTCGACGAGGTCTTCGACCGCCTCCGCTTCGCCGCACGGCGCGAGCAGATCTTCCATCACGCGCGCCGAGTCCGTCTCCGTGAGCGGAGAGAGCTCGATGACCTTGTGCCGGTTGCCGCCCTGGCGCGGCCACTCGTCGCGACGCGCGATCATGTCGGGACGCGCGAGGCACAGCATGAGCACCGGCGCGTCGAGCGTGTCGACGAGGTAGCCGAGGAGGTCGAGCGATTCGTCGTCCGCGAACTGGAGATCGTCGAAGACGAGGACGATCGGACCGCGGTTCGCGAGGGCCTTGGGCGCGCCTCGCATGATGGAGTCTTCCGTCCGCGGCGGCTCGCGTCCGGGTGCGACGGCCGCGCCGTGCTCCGGATTCGTATCGCGCGAGCCCTGAGGGACGTGCCACGCGTCGGCCTCGAGGAACCGTTTGATCACGGCACGCCGCAGTTGACGCATCTGCTGGGCGTCCGTGCGGACGGCTTGGATGAGCGGAGAGTCGAGGAACTCGAGCTCGAGGAGCTGGCCGAGGAAGTAGCAGACGTCGCCGACCTTCCGGTCTTCGAGGACGGCCGCGACCTGCGCACGGACCTGCGCCTTCGCCGCCTCCGGGTCCATGCCTTCGACGATCCCGAAGCGGGCGCGAAGGACGCGCGCGAACACGTCGTACGCGGAGCCCTGATCGCGCGCGGAGCCGCGGTACACGCGCGGGCTCCCGTCGGGCGCGTTCCGCTGCCGCGAGAGGAAGTCTCGGACGAGCCGAGACTTGCCGATGCCGTTCGCGCCGACGAGCGTGACCGTGCGCGCCTTGCCGTCGTCGCGCACGGCACGGAGCGCTTCCTCCAGCACGCGAAGCTCGGTGAGCCGGCCGACGAGGACGGCTCGTCGATCGATGCTGCCGATGCCCGCAGGGGCGAAGCTGATTCGTTCCGTCATGACGACGGGCGGCTTCTACCATAGCGGCCGCGGCGGGCGAACGGTCGCGCTCGGCGGGCGGTCAAGCAGCTCAGCGCGGCTCGAGCACGCCGTCGGGGTCGTCGATGATCGGACCCGCGCTGCCGGGCGGCGTGGGTGTCGGCGCCGCGGGTGGCGGCGCGTTCGTCCCCGAGCCCCACGTCGGCTTCACGCCGGTGAGCGGCGCCGGGATGACCGCCGAGTCGAGACCCGGCACGACGGGCGCGAGGCTCGGCGTGACCGACTCGCCGCGCGCGGTCTCCTCGTCGTCGCGCTCGCGGGACGGCGGCGTCGGCGCAGGACGGCTCGGCGGCTTCGACGCAGGCGCGGCATGCGAAGGCGTCCCGGGTCGGCCGCCGTGAGCCACGGCCCCCGGCGTGCCGCGCGAGCCCGGATGCGCGGCGTGACCGTTCGAGGCGACCTGCGCACCGCCGTGGCGTCCTCGCTTCGCCGTCGGGAGCTCGATGCACTTCTCCATCGTCGAAGGACACGCGATGCGAACGTGGAAGTGGTCGTCGTGCGGGAGCGAGCCGCGAGGCTGCGCGAGCAGCTCGGAAGCGCGCGTGCGGATCGCCGGCGGAGCGCCGACCTTCTCGGCGTAGGCGAGGAGGCGATGACGGATCGGAGTCGCCACGAAGATGTGCGTCACCTTCGCCTGCGGGTCGGTGAGCAGCGAAGCGACGAGCGCCCAGTTCCGCGCATCGTCGAAGTGCGCGCCGGGCCAGCTCGGCGAGGTGCCGTCGCCCAGGAATGCGACCATCTGATCGGCATAGATCGGCTTGCCGGTCGCGTTCTTCACGTAGAAGCCGATGTCCGCGTCGCGGCCGCTCTCGTGCGAGGCGTGGTGATCGAGCTCCCCTCCGCCGGCCTTCGACAAATGGCCGACCGAGAGAACCGCGTCCGGGAACTGCTTCCGCACGTTTTTCGCCGCGCGATCGACGAGCCCGACGAGCGGCTCGATCCCCCAGCGAACGTCGGCGGAGGCGTAGACGGGATAGATGCGGAGGTACGGCGCGTCGCCGAGGTGCGCGCCGCCGACGAGCCTTCCTTCGGTGGGCGACCCGATGCTGGCGCTCGGCATCGGGGTCGCGCGCTGGGGACCGGAGCTCGGTCCGAGGTGCGCCGTCGTGCCATGCCGCGTCGTCGCCGACTTCACCCCGGCGGGCGCCGCCTTCGCCGCGGGCGTTGCTGGGCCGGCGCTCTTCGCCGCCGGCTTCTTCCCTGCCGGCGATGCGACGGGCGCTGCAGACGCAGCTGCAGGAACGAAGACGAGCAGCGCGGCGAGGAGGCAGTGCGGGCGAAGGGACGGCACGGTGGAGAAGAAGGCACCATACGGCGCCTCACCGGGCCAAGTTCCGGGCGCGATTGCTTACGTGCAATCCACACCGGATGCAGACCGCACGTATCGGGCGTTCAGTCAGGCGGCGTGACGCGACGAAGGCGGCGCGCTCTCGGCGCCTCCGAGCGCGCGGCCAGGCATGTCGGCGTTCGTCTCCGGCGTGCCGAGCTCGCTTTCGATCGCGGTTGCCGTCACCTCGCCGACGACCTCGGCGAGCGCCGCTTCGCCCATCGACGACGGCGGGGGGATCGACGCGCGCGCGTCGGGAGGATCGACGTAGTCACACGCGAGCTCCTGGACCGCCTTGGCGAAGATCGACAGCTCCGCGTGCTCCACGTCGTGCCGCCGCAAACGCGTCGTCCCGGCGGCCGCGAGCTCGTCGAGACGGCGCACGAGACCCTTCTTCGCGACCACGGCGCGGAGGTCGGCGCCCTCACCGAGGTGCTCCAGCAGCAGACGCACACGAACGCGCCGGATCGCGTTGCGCAGCGCATGGTCCCCACGGCGCGCGTGCCAGCTCGCGTTGATCTCGGAGTCGAGCGTCATGCTCCGGTTCGCGAGGTTCGCCGAGCCCATCGTGAAGAACTGGTCGTCGACGATCATCAGCTTCGAGTGGATGTACACGTAGCGCGCGAGCGCGCAGGTCGCGTCGGGCGTCGCCACGTTGTAGACGCCGAGCGCGTGACCATGCTCGGCCGCGGTGCGCTTCACGGCCTCGAGCACGTGCGCCTGCGGGTGCCCGACGGTGAACTCCTCTTTGAACTTCTCCGGCTTGTTCGGAATGACGATCACGACGTCGAGCTTCGGCTTCGACGCGTCTCTCATCCGTTTCACGAGCGCATCGCGTACGCAGCACGAGGTCAGGTACTGCGTCTCGATGTAGATGAGCTCGCGTGCGTCCCGGATCGCGCGCACGTACAAGTCTCGAATCTCGTGCACGAGCTCACGCCCGGGACCTTCCGGGACGGTCCGCGAGAGCGCGACGTCGGCGCGCGGTAGCGGAAGGGTCACCGGCAGGTCGATCCCGCCATCCCTCGGCGCGGTGTCGTCGATGAGCGAGGCCGGGTCGAGCTCCTCGCCCGTTGCGTACGACCACCGCATCGTGAAGAGGTCGACGAGCGAGCGCGCCGGCGCGCCGGTGAACACGGCCTGCACCTCGTGGTACGGCTTGTGGCATTCGCCGCTCCGGCCGAGCCGGTCGGGATCGCGCCCTAGATGGGCGGACGTGTCCCAGCGGTCCTGGCAGATGTCGCCGCTCCCCATGAACGCGATACGTCCGTCGATGATGGCGACTTTCTGGTGGTGCGACCCACCGAAGGGCACCGTCCCGTCGAACTTGAACTTGAAGCGGTCGGGAGTCGCGATGTCGAAGACGATCTTCTGCAGCACTTCGCGCTCGAGCGCGAAGAACAGGCTGTGGTCCCACGCGAGCATCCGAATCTCGAGCTCGGGGCGCTCGCGGCAGATCCGATCGAGCAGCGGGAGGAGCTCGTAGTCCTTGGGGTTCGCGCCGGGCGGCAGGTCCTCGCCACGGAGCAGCTGGACGTCGCTGTCGAACTGCCAACCCAAGAGGAGCACGCTGCGCTTCGCGCGCGACGCCGCCTCGTAGAAGGCGCGGTAGTAGTCGTGCGCGTCGACGAGCAGAGCCGCATCCGCCCGCTCGTGCATCCGCCAGCACGTCTTTTCGTCGAAGAGGCGATCCACGTCGGAGCGATGCCAAGCAGCTTTCGCGCCGAGAACGCACCGCGTCGAAGTCCCCGCGCGGAGCGGCACCACGCGCGTTCCGGGCGCGCGCGGAGCGTGGCAGAAAGGCACGCGCGAGGCGGCGGCGAGGCCCCGCTGGCGCGCCGTTGCCGTGCGCGGGAGAGCCGACTAGGGTGCGGCCGCGATGAACAAGGTCGTCAAGAGCGCCCGCGAGGCGGTCGCCGACATCCCCAGCGGCGCGACGGTGCTCGCCGGAGGCTTCGGGCTGTGCGGCATTCCAGAGAACGCGATCCGCGCGCTGAGCGAGCTCGGCGTGAAGGACCTCACGTTCGTGTCGAACAACTGCGGCGTCGACGACTTCGGCCTCGGCATCCTCCTGCGCAACAAGCAGATCAAGAAGATGGTCTCGAGCTACGTCGGCGAGAACAAGGAGTTCGAGCGGCAGTATCTCTCGGGCGAGCTCGAGGTGGAGCTCTGTCCGCAAGGCACGCTCGCCGAACGCCTCCGTGCAGGCGGCGCCGGCATCCCCGCCTTCTTCACGCCGACCGGCGCGGGCACCGCGGTCAGCGAGGGCGGCCTGCCGCTCAAGTACGCGGCCGACGGCTCGGTCGCCAAGGCGAGCCCGAAGAAGGAGACGCGCGAGTTCGACGGCCGGCAGTACGTCATGGAGCGCGCCATCACGGGCGACTTCGCGATCGTGAAGGCGTGGAAGGGCGACCGCTTCGGCAACCTCGTGTTCCGCCACACGGCCATGAACTTCAATCCGATGTGCGCGCAGGCCGCGAAGGTCACGATCGCGGAGGTCGAGGAGCTCGTCGAGGTCGGTGAGCTCGACCCCGATCACATCCACACGGCGGGCATCTTCGTGCACCGCATCTTCAAGGGCGAAGGCTACGAGAAGCGCATCGAGCGCCGCACGGTGTCGAAATGAGCCAGCAGAAGGGCCTCTCCCGCGAGCAGATCGCGAAGCGCGCCGCGCAGGAGCTGCGTGACGGCTACTACGTGAACCTCGGCATCGGCATGCCGACGCTCGTTGCGAACTACATCCCGCCCGGGATCGAAGTCGTGCTCCAGAGCGAGAACGGTCTCCTCGGCATCGGACCGTACCCGAAAGAGTCGGAGCTCGACGCCGACCTCATCAACGCCGGCAAGGAAACGGTCACGATGCTGAAAGGCTCGGCGATCTTCTCGAGCGCCGAGAGCTTCGCGATGATCCGCGGCGGGCACATCGACCTCGCGATCCTCGGGGCGATGCAGGTCTCCGCCCAGGGCGACCTCGCGAACTGGATGATCCCCGGCAAGATGGTGAAGGGCATGGGCGGCGCGATGGACCTCGTCGCCGCGGCCAAGCGCGTCGTCGTGATCATGGACCACGCCGCGAAGGACGGCGCTCCGAAGATCCTCGAGGCCTGCAACCTGCCGCTCACCGGCCGGCGCGTCGTGCACCGCATCATCACCGACCTCGCCTGCATCGACGTCACCTCCGACGGCCTCGTCCTCCGCGAGGTGGCCCCCGGCGTCAGCGCGCGCGAGGTGCAGGAGAAGACGGAGCCCACGTTGAAGGTGCCGTCCGATCTCGTCGAGATGAAGCTCTGAGCACGGCGTGCCCCCGCTCACCAGACGGACATGTCTCCGTCGAACGAACGGTTGTGGAACGTCAGCGAGAGCCCGCACGCGCGGCCGCCGTGGTCCAGCACGTTGACGCCGGCGTATGCCCGAACGAGATGTGCTGCGTGAACCAGACATCGGCGGCGAGGCGCGGCTCGACGAGCCAGCGCCCCGCGCCGGCGGACACGTCTCGCGGCACCACGGGTCCGCTCGCGACGTGACTGATGCTGGCATACGTGGCGCCGAACAGGACCTCACCGCGTAGGGACGCGCGACCGAGCGGGATGCGGTAGCCCACCGGCACTCCGCCGTGCAGCATGAAGACATCGACGCCCTTCGCATCGCGGAGCGTCACGTCGCGCGTGGTGAACGTCGTCGTCGCCGTGCTGCCGAGCGACACGCCGCCCTCGAGGCCGGTGTAGAGCTGACCCCAGACGAAGAGGCCGACCCCGCCGTCGAGGCCGAGCGCGGCGACGGAGCCCACGCCGAGCGCGCTGCCCGGGTACGAGAACGAGCGGTATCCCTTCGGGCGTTCGCGCTTTCCGTACTGCTCACCGAACGTCGCGCCGGAGGTCGAGAAGTCCGCGTAGCGAAACCCGAAGCGGAACGTGATCGGCGGGCGGCGTTCGATCGACCACCCTGCCCCGTACTGCGTGCACGCCTGCTCGCCGACGACGTCGCTCACCTCGACGCACTCGCGCCCGCGCGCATCGGCTCCGCGCGCGGCGAGCAGCCCGGCCGCGACGACCCATGCGCTCGCGGTTCGCCTCATGTGCTCCCCTCCACCGTGAGCCATCCGTCCCGCGACCGCGCGAAGCACGTTGCGCTCGGAACGGCCTCCGGTGCGTCCGGCGCGATGGCCTCCATCGCGAAGCAGACGCGCGATGCGCGCGTCAAGCCGAGCACGCGCACGAGCTCGTGTCCGCGCTCCGAGCCGCCCACGTGCAGGCGGACAATCTCGCGGCGCGGATCTTCGAGCGTCGGATCGAGCCGACGGCCCTCCGCGTCTTCGGCGACCATCCGAAGCTTCGCGAGATCGAGCGCCTCCGGGTGGGTGCACCGATTGCCGACGTGCAGGCGGAGCAGGTCCTCGCCACGCCGCGTGATTGGGGTCACCGCGACGTCGAGGCAGCCGAGCGTACGCACCGCCGGTGGACCGAGCTCCCGCGCGAGCGTTCCCGCGAGATACGGGCCCTGCGCGTCGGGGGCGCTCGAGGCGAGCGCGAGGAGGCCCACGTGGCACCCTGCGATCGCCCACGTGCACGCGAGGAGCAGGATGCGCATGACGGCCGCCCTCGGAGCAACGCGCGTACCGCGAGCACGCGCACGCGCATCCGACGCGTTTGGTGCGGATGCGCGCGGCGCGTGAACGCCGGTTCGCGGCGCAGGCGCGGCAACCTGCAGCGGACGCTCACTTCTTCGGCGTGGCCGACGACGCAGGCTTTGCGCTGCCCGCGGGCTTCGCGGCCGACGTCGCGGTCGACGTCGGCACAGGCTTCTTCCCCGCCCCCGCTGCGCCGGCCCCCCCGGACTTCGCGGTTCCTGCCGCAGTCGCGGTCGTCGTCGGCGCGGCAGTCGTCGTAGCCACCGCCGTCGTCGTGGCTGCCGCCGTCGACGCCGCGGTCGGGTCCGCGGACGCCGATGCCGAGGCGCTCGTCGTCGCCGCCTTGCCGGCTTCGGGCTCGTCGCCGCCCATCATCGCGCCCGCCACGGCCATGCCGGTGCCGAGCACGAGGACGCCGGCACCCGCGAGGAGGAACGTCTTCGCGCCCTTCGTCGCCGCCGAGAGCAGCTCGTCGCGCGACTTCTGCGAGAGGATGAGCGAACGCCACCCCGGAGCCGTGATCGCTCCGCCCTGCTCGGCGACGCGTCCACATGCGTACACGCGCGGAACGAGCGGCATGACCTCTTCTTCGACCGAGTACTTCGTCCCCATGCTGAGCATGCCGCTCTGCACGCGGTAGTTGCCGAAGGTGATCTCCGTGCCGGTGATTCCGCCGAGGAGCCCGGTGCCCTTCGTCTCGCGCTTCCACTGCGTCGGCTCGAAGTCGCCCCCCTCACGCGCATCGACGAACACCTGACCCGAGCCGTCGTCGATCGCGAACTGCGCCGCAACCTTCTGCTCGTCCAGCACCTTCGATTTGTTCGTGTCGCCCTCCTTCCACTCGGCGGTGCACTTGATGCGGTAGTAGAGGCAGGGCGTCCCGCTGAACGGAGCGATCAGCGGCTGACTGCACACGACCGCGCCTTGCGCGCTGATCTGCCCCTTCGGTCCGGCCACTTCGCGGCCTCGGCGCGCGGCATCTCCCGTCGGAACGAGAGGCGCGTCGGCGACGCGTCCCGCCTTCACCTTCTGGAAGATGCCCCAGATCACGCCGACGATCCCGAGCGCGACCGCCACCATCCCGATGCTCTGCAACATGATTTGTCTTCGCCTCCGTATGCATCGCGCCGCGTCACTCCCCCGACCGGCGCCGGCGGTCTGACGGCAGCGGCGAGCGCGGATGCATCAAAGACGCGTCAAACCTGCATCAAACGTGGCGTCACACGCGGACGACGGGCAGCCCGACAGCGAGCGCGTAGCCGTCGCCTCGTGTGACGAGGTGCTCCTTGAGCCCCATCTTCCGAAGCGTCGCGAGCGCGACACGGACGCGATGCGCCGCGGCCGCTGCGGCCGCTCTTTCGCCCGGGCAGCCCACCGCGAAGAGCGCGAGAGACGTCGTCGTCACGCCGGGCTGCGCGACCGCCATGCCGGCGAGATGATCGACCAGCCGCGCGAGGTTCTTTCTCCGCTCGAGCCCGACGCGCGCGCCGCCCGGCGGACGGAACCACCGGCCCGACTCACCGACCACGAGCGCGTCTTCGCGAGCGGCCGCGGAGGCGCCCGTCGGCGCGGCTGCCCCGAGCGCGGCCTCGAAGCGCGCGGCCACCGAAGAGAGCCCCGCGTGCATCGCCGCATCGCGCGCATGGGCGAGCAGCGCATACGCTTCTCCCTCGCGCCCGCGGGCACGCGCGACGAGCCCGAGGTGCCCGCGCGTCACCGCCGCGTCGAGCTCTCGCCCGAGGAGCTCGAAGCCGTCGCGCGCCGCGGAGAGCGCTTGCTCCGCAGCATCGAGGCTCGCCGGATCGCGTGCAGCGCCGAGCAGTGCAGCGCCGAGCTCCCGACGCGCTTCGCTCGCGAGGAGCAAGTCGCCTTCGCGGAGCGCGATGGCGGTGGACTCCTCGAGCACCGCGCGAGCGCGAGCCGGATCGTCACCGCGCGCGGAAAGCTCGGCTCCGAGCTCGCACAAGAGAGGTCCGGCGAGCGCGCCCTCGCCGGTCGTCAGCGCGACGGCGCGCTCGAGCCAGGTGCGCCGGACGGCGGCGTCGTCGATCGCCGACGCGGCACGATGCGCGCGCGCACGGAACCGGAGCGCGTTCGCCTCGCGAGCACGCGCGCCGACGGCCGCAAAGGCATCGCACGCTTTCTCGAAGAGGCGAAGCGCCGCCTCGGCCTCACGAGCGGAGAGCACCGTGCGTCCGAGCTCGACGGCGATGTCCGCTTCGAGCAGCGCGTCGCGCATCGCGCGCGCCATCGACTCCGCCGCGAGCAGATCGCGGAGCGCTGCCGGAGCATCTCCGTGCTCGTCACGACGGAGCGCGCCGCGGAGCAGGAGCACGCGCGCCGAGAGCCTCGGGTCGACGCCAGAGTCTCTCGTGCGTTCGACGACGGGAGCGACCAGCGCTGCGACGCCGGAGAGTGGTCCCGACGCGAGGAGCAGAGGCGCGAGCGCGACGAGCCCACGCAGGGCGGGCTCTGCGGCGCGCGCCGTCACGGCACCGGTGCCGAGCACGCGCTCCACCACCGCAAGCACGTTCGCTCGCTCGGCAACGAGCCACGCACGCGCCGCTCGGTCACGATGGGCAATCTCGGCGGCGCGCTCGGCGGCATCGACGAAGTACGCGGCGTGCCGCTCGGCCGCGGTCGCGATCGGCGCCGGGTGCGCGCGCGAGACGTACGCCCGCACGGACGCGTAGAGGTCGAAGCGTGCGGCGCTCGCATCCCGCGTGCGCAGGAGCGAGCGTGCACGAAGGGCTGCGAGCGCGCTCTCGTCACCCCATGCACCGGCGACCGCCATCGCCGCTTCGACCGTGAACCCGCCGCGAAAGACGGTGAGTGCCGCGAGCACGTCGCGCTCGGACGCGCCGAGCTCGGCGAACGATCCGGCGACCGCGTCGTCGAGTGAGGCATGTCGCGCGGCGCCGTCCGCGCTCGCGCGGCGGAGAGGCTCGGTCTTCGCGCGCAGCCTCTCGTGGAGCGCGCGTGCGCCGAGCACGGGAAGGCGCGCGGCCGCGATCTCGAGCCCGAGCGGAATGCCCTCGACGAGCATCGCGATGCCGCGCGCATGGACCGCATCCTCCGGCCGAAGCTCGAACCCCGCGGCACCGCGGCGGGCGACGGCGGTGAGCAGATCGAGCGCCTCGTCGCCGAGCGGTCCGAGCTCGTGAACGACCTCCGCAGCGAGCCCGAGCCGCTCCCGTGATGTCACGAGCACCTCGAGCTCGGGGGCCTGGCGGAGCCACGCGCCCAGCGTCGCACCGGCATGCGGCACGAGCGCGTCGAAGTCGTCGACGACGACGCGTACCTCTCCGCGTGCGGCGAGCGCGGCTCCCACGTGAGCCACGCCGTCTGCACCGGCAGGCACCGGAGCGCCGCACGCGAGCGCGAGCGCATCGACGAGCTCCGCGACGTCGCGCACGTCGCAGACGTCGCACGCGATCACGGCGGAGGGTCCGCGCGTCGTGGCGAGCGCGGACGCATGCTCTGCAGCGAGCGCCGTCTTCCCGATGCCGCCAGGGCCGACGACGGTGACGAGGCGCGCGCCGGATTCGAACCACGCGTCGATCGCGGCGCGATCGGCATCGCGACCGACGAACGGCACGGCGCGCGGCAATGCAGTCGTGGCTCGCGTCACGCGCACCACTCTGCCACAGGGCGAAGCGCGAGAGAGCCTGCTCCGCTACGATGGCGGCGGCATGCACGTGCGCCTCGATCGCTACGAGACCGCCAATCGGTCCGTTCAGACGCGCAGCTTGCTTGCGTTCGTGTTCGGCGGCATCGGCCTCGTCTTCTTCGGGTTCCTGACTTTCCTCGGCATCCTGATGACCGCCATGCCCGAAGGCGAGGGAGGCGGCCTCTGGGAGCGGCGCGCAGGGATCTTCCTCGGCCTGTTCGTCGGGTTCGTGCCGATGGTCCTCTCCGCGCTGGCCGTCGCGTGGGGCGTGCGGCAGCGCGCGCGCTTCCGCCGCCTCGGTGAGCTCGTCGCGCTGGCGCGCCATACGCCGCACGCGTCGACCGCCGAGCTCGCGCACGCGCTCCGGCTCACGCCCGTCCAGGCCGACGGGCTCGTCCTCGAGGCCACCACGCTCGGTCTCGTCGACGCGCGCGCGCTCGGCGCCGCAGCGCCGCCGATCCTGACGGCGAGCGCCGCGCGAGCAGCGAACGCGGCAACGGTACCTGCGGCTTCCGTAGGCGCAGCGCCGCCCGGGGCGGCTGCACAGCCTCGCGCCGTGACGTTCGGAACGGTGCTCGGCTCCTACCGCATCGAGGAGCCACTCGGCCGCGGCGGAATGGGCGCGGTCCACGCGGCGCGCCATGTCCGCACGGGCCGCCGGTACGCGGTGAAGACGATGCATCCGGGGCCGAGCGCGAGCGAGGGAGCGATCCGCCGCTTCGAGCGCGAGGCAACGGCGGCGAGCGCGCTCGGTCATCCGGGCATCGTGCAGGTCCACGACTTCGACCAGGCGCCGGGCGGCCTCTTCTACCTCGTGATGGACCTCCTCGAAGGCGAGACCCTCCAGGGCCGGCTCGCGCGCAGCGGCCCGCTTCCGTGGCGCGCCGCCCGGCGCCTCGCCCTCGAGCTCTGCGACGCGCTCGCGGCGGCTCACGAGCACGGCCTCATTCATCGCGACATCAAGCCGAGCAACATCGTGCTCGCGCGTCGGTCACGCGCGAGCGGCACCGAAGACGAAGACCGCGCGGTGCTCGTCGACTTCGGCCTCGTGAAGCCGCTCGCCGAATCGGGCTCCGCGGTGACCAGCACGGGAGCCGTGCTCGGGACGCCCATGTACATGTCGCCCGAGCAGGCACGCGGCGAGGAGCTCGACGTGCGCTCCGATCTCTACAGCGTCGCCGCGGTCGTCTTCGAGGCGGTCACCGGCGCGCCGCCGTTCCACGACCGGACGCTCGCCTCCGTGTACGCGCGGATCCTCGGGGAGCCGGCGCCGAAGGCCTCGCACGTCGCCCGCCGTCCCGTGCCGCCCGGGCTCGACGACGTGCTCGGGCGCGCGCTCGCGAAGGACCGCACGGCGCGCCACGCCTCGGCGCGCGAGCTCGCCGCCGCCTTCGCCGCGCTCGGCGGCGCAGACGACGAGGCGCGCGCACCGGCGACGCAGCGCCTCGGCGGCTGACGCGACAGTCCCGTCGCGAAAGTTCGTACGCGAATCATCCATCGCCCACCCTGGGCCCTCCATTGCCCACCGGCCGGCGCCTGCGCGCGGGCGTGGCGCGCGTAAGCGCCCGGATTCGCTTGGTGGTCGCCCCGGTGGGTCGATGTGGGTGACTGGCCTACCCGTTGCTCCCGTCCCGAACGCGCGCCCGGGACGAGAAACGCACCCGGCGCGCGGGAGAGATCACCATGCGTATCCACTTCATGTCTCTTGCCGGCCTCCTTGCTTTGGCCGCGGGCAGCATCGTCGCCTGCGCCGCCCCCACCGACACCGAGGGCACGAGCGATCCCGCCGGCGACGAGCCGGAGGTCGTGAGCGCGCAGAAGGCCTGCTCGAAGCAGAGCTACAACGCAGCCTTCGTCCGTTACAAAGCCGCCGTCGACCACGCGAAGGCACGCGCCCGCGGCGACGTCTGCGGCGAGGGCACGATGCTCTCGGACATCGGCAGCGACCTCGGCACGGCGGTCGCGACGTGCGGGCAGTTCCAGGGCGTCATCGCCACGAGCAAGTGGGCCCAGCCCGTGCGCGACGCGCTGAAGGGGAACCTCGCGCTCGCCGCGCTCGACGGGCGCCTCACCGTGAAGGACCCAAGTGGCAAGCTCGTGATGACGGGGCTGCGCGAGGCGCTCGCCGCCGGCGTCACCATCTTCGGCCCTGCGCCCGGCGCGTACGGCAACATGTCGAAGATCGCGTTCACGAGCGGCGGCAAGGCGACGGTCTCGCGCCTCGACGTCTCGGGTGACGGCATGCCCTCGTGGAAGGACTCGTCCGCGACGTACACCGTGAGCGGCACGACGATCACCGTCGTCGAGGGTGGCAAGAGCACCACCTACGAGATCGCGCCCGAGTCGTACGGTGCCGGCATCTACGAGCACCTTCCTGCGTTCCTGCTGAAGCCGAAGGGCGGCGGCGACGACTTCCGCACGATGCCGAGCGAGTGCGAGGCCTGATACGCTCGCGCGCGTGACCGCCGCCGCCACACGACCGAGCACGAGCCACGCGCGGCTGCCGCGCATTCCAGGGCCTGACCCGGCTCCGTATCTCGGCCCGATCCCTCACCTGCTCCGAATGCGTCGCGATGCCATCGGCACCGCGACGCGTCTGTTCGAGCGCTATGGGCCGCTCGTGCAGATCGTGCGCGCCCCCGTGAAGGTGATGAGCACGCACGGGACGGGCGTGTGCATCGCGACCGGCACCGAGATCAACCGCGAGGTCCTCACCGAGCACGCCCGCTACGAGATGTTCGCGCTGCCCGGTGTGTACTACCCCGACGACGACGTGCTCGCGCGGTCGAGCGAGCGCGGTTTCGCGCGCGGGATCCTTCCGCGAACCGAGCGCCTCCGCCCGATCCGGAGGACGCTCACCGGCCTCTTTCACGTGAACGGAGAAGAGCACCGGCGGCATCGTCGCCTGCTCCAGCCCGCATTCCACAAGCGCCGCATCGACGCGTACCGCGACGACATGGTGAGGCTGACGCGCGAGCTCATGGACGACTGGCGCCCCGGCGAGCGCCGCGACCTGCTCGCCGAGATGACCGAGCTCACGCTGCGCATCGCGACGAAGACGCTCTTCGGCGAAGATGCCGGCGACCGCGGCGTGACGCTCGCCCGCAAGATGCAGGAGTGGCTCCTCACGATGTTCTCGCCGGGCATGATGCTCCGCGTGGACGCGCTGGGCCTCCCGTACGCGCGGTGGCTCGACCTCACACGGTTCATCGACGACGAGACGGCGGCCATCCTCGCGGAGAAGCAGCGCACCGTCCGCGCGCGGATGGCGCGAGGCGAGGAGGTCGCGCCGGACATGCTGTCGATGCTCATCGCCGCGCGCGACGAGGACGGCAGCACGCTCGACGAAGACGAGCTCGTCGGCCACACCGGCGTCATCTTCGCGGCGGGCCACGAGACCAGCACGAACGCGCTCGCCTGGACGCTCTTCCTCCTCGCCGAGCACCCGGACGTCGCGAGCGAGCTCGTCGGCGAGCTCCGGTCGGTTCTCCACGGCGATGCGCCGACGGTCGAGCAGCTCGGCAAGCTGCCGTACCTCGACGCCGTCGTGAAGGAGAGCATGCGCGTGCTGCCGCCCGTCCCTCTCCACCCGCGCGTCGTTCGGGAGGACACGCAGCTCGGCGGGTACTTCATGCCGAAGCACACCGAGCTCTTCCTCAGCATCTACCACATGCATCACGACCCGGCCGTCTTCACCGAGCCGCGTCGCTTCCGGCCCGAGCGCTGGCAGACCATCAAGCCGAGCCCGTACGAGTACAACCCGTTCAGCGCGGGGCCGCGCATGTGCATCGGCGCGGCGTTCGCGATGATGGAGATCAAGATCGCGCTCGCGATGCTCCTCCAGCGCTTCCGCGTCGAGCTCCCCCGCTTCGCGCGGCTCGATCATCGCGTCGCAATCACGATGGCGCCGAAGCAGGGGCTGCCGATGGTCCTGCGCCGCGCAGACGGCGCGTGGCGCGGCGGACGGCGCGGCGTTCGCGGCCGCATCCACGATCTCGTGGAGCTCCCGTCGTGATCCACGGGCTCTTCGGTCGACCGTGGGTCGATCTCGAGCCGTACGTCGACACGACCGAGTTCGAGGCCCTGAACGAAGAGATCTGCCTCGCGCTCGCCGAGGTGCCCGTCGACTACACGGGCGGCAGCCATCGCTCGATGGACATCATGCCGGAATCGCGACGCGGCGAAGCGCACGTCGACTACGGCGAGGTCATCCGAGACATGACCCATGCGCAGTACGAGACGTTTCGTTCGCTGGCGAACGATCCGGAGGCCTATCCGCGGTCACCTGCGGGCGAGACGTTCGGCGAAGAACGTGACCATCCGCTGTCGCGCCGGCAGATGCTCTGGCTCGAGCACCGCTTTGGCGTGTATTTCCCGTGGAAGGTCTACGTGGAGATGATCCCGAATCGCCGGTGGGAAGAGAAGAGCGACGCCGCGGGAAAGGCGTTCACCCGCGTCGCCCGCACCTTCTTCCCGAAGACGGTCGCCTTCGTGGAGACGCTGCCGTTCGCGCAGATCGGAAGGTGCAACCTCATGGGCCTCGCCGCGAACGACCACGGCACCGTCCACCGCGACGGTGTTCCTTCCGAGAAGCCGAAGGTCGATCACTTCCTCACGTTCTGCCCGGGAGCGAAGAAGCGCCTCTTCCTCTGGGACGAAGACGCACGACAGAAGGTCGCCGTCGAGGGCCGCGCCTACTGGTTCAACGACTCCGACTACCACGGCGTCGAAGCCGACCCGTTCTTCCGGTACTCGATCCGCGTAGACGGCGTCTTCCGTCCGGAGTTCTTCGCGCAGCTCGAGAGCGATCTCCACCGATGAGCGACGACAACCAGAGCTCGGGGCGGGTCCCGTACGTCCGCGACCGCGTCGTCGACAAGCCGGGCATCGTCGGCGCACGTTGGTGGCACGCGTCGCTGTCCGATCAGCAGGCGCGCATCGCGCGACGCACGGCGATCCGGAACATCCTCGTGGCGGGAGGCGTCATCGCCGGCTTCGGGGCGATGCTTGCAATGTGCATACGTTCGGGCGGAGGGGCAGGTGGCGGCTCTAGCGGCGGCAGCCTGCCGGACGACGCGAGCGAGGCGCGGAAGTCGGCGCTCGACATGCAGAAGGCGTACGGCTGGAGCTTCGGCGCGATCGGCGAGGCGCTCGTGTTCGACGGCGTGACGACGAAGCCGTTCGAGCCCGGCGCGCTCGTCTCGCTCGCGAACGACATGTCGCCGCGTCAAGCGGAGCTCGTGCCGTTCTATCAGTCGACGCTCTTCGACGCGCCGTACGCGACGCCCTCGTCGATCGGCACGCTTCCGCCCGAAGAGGTGAGCGGCTTCACCACGCTCGCCGGCGCGATCCTGCCGATCCAAACGGCCGCGATGGATGCTGCGTACAAGCGGGGCAAATCGCTGGCGTCGCTGTTCGCGAGCCTCGCTGAATTGCCCGGTGGCTCGCCGGCGGATGCCAAGGCGGCTCTCGTGATCGATCTCGCCGGGCCGGAGGCGGTCGCGTTCGCGGCGGGCGCCGCCAGCGTGTTCGAGCCCGTGTTCCTCTTCGACAACTGGCCCCATCCGCGCGGCGTCGTGCGCGCGCAGGAGACGCTCTCCGCTGCGGCGTACTACCAGCCGCTGTTCCGCGCGGCGCGCACCGGAGCGTCGGGCGCGCCGAAGCTGCCGATGTTCGTCCTCGACCGGCGACGCATCGTCCCCTACGCCGACGACGCGACGCAGTTCGACAACCGGTACGTCGCGAAGATGCCGAGCCCCGCCTCGGCCATGAAGGGGCTCGGCGCCACGCACGTGCTCTACGTCGTACCGCTCCGCGCCGACGCCGGACGCGAGCTCGACGACCTGAACGACGACTTCGTCGCCTACGCCGCGGCGGGGCTCGACCTGAAGGCGCTCTCGCTCGACATGTTCTCGGCGGCGGGTGCGGACGCGGGCGCGGGCAACGTGGCCGACGCCGATCCTCGACCGCCTCTCGCGGACGGAAAGCCGCCGAAGGCGCCTACCGAGAGCGATCGCCTGCTCGCCGAGTCCGGATACGTCTACTACGGCGGCGCACGCGCCTCGCACCATGCGTTCTTCGTGGATTACCCCTGGGCGAAGCCGGCGCGCCCGGCCTCGTTACGCCCCACGAATCCAGGGCGCACGTACACGCCCGCCGCGAGGACGTCGCCGTTCTCGAGCGGAACACCGACCGGCGTGCATACGAAGCCGCGTCCGCCGACGTTCGGCACAGTGCCCGTCGTCATCGTCGTCGCGACCGGCGCGGTGCTCGGCGCGCGGTACTCTCGGAACGGCTCGTGGAATCGCGCCTCGGGCGGCTGGGGCGGTTAGCGCGATGCTGCACTCGATCTTCGCCTTCGAGGCTTGCGCGCGGTTCGAGCACGGCGGCCGCCTGCATTCCGAGCTCCACCGCCTCGTCACGTCGCATCCGCAGCTCGCGACGCTGCAGCAGAAGTGGGCGTTCTATCGCGCCGTCGTCGCCGAGCTCCTCGCCGGCTTGCCGCTCTTCGAGCGTGGCTGCTGGGACTACTTCGACAACGACGCCAAGGCGCGCGCCGACTACGACCAGTGGGTCGGCGGAATGGTGAGCGAGGAAGGCGCGCGCGCCCAGCCTTCGGGCCACGACCCGTATCGCGGCGAGGCACGCTATCTGACCTTCACGATGGCGTTCCTGCTCGTGCAGGGCTCGCCGACCGACATCGCCATTCGTCGCCTTTGCGACATCCCGCAGGCGGAGCTGTGGCACCGCTCGACGTTCCAGCGGATCTTGAGCGGCCTCGGCGCGCTCAACTTCGCGAGCATCAAGAGTGACGTCGCCTACCTCATCCCGCGCGACAGTGGCTGGGGCCTGACGCAAGACGACCTCGCGCAGCCGAAGTTCCACTACCTCCGCCCGCTCGTCTGAGTCGGCGTCGGTGGGACGCCGCGTGCGATGCGGCGCGAACGGGCGTGCAGATGTTGACGGTTCCGAAGCCCGGCGGCCATGTGGCGTTCACGGGCTCGTCCGCTAGGATGATCGACCGGAGCTCTTCATGACCTTCCGCTTTGCTTCCTCTTCGCGCGCGCCAGAAGCGCGCAAGCCAGAGCCGCGACGGGCGCGCCCGCTCGCCGCGCGCGTGGCGACGGCCTCGCTCCTCGCGGTCGGCGTCGTCATCACGGCGAGCTGCGGCTCGCGCACGGGCCTCTTCGGCGAGACCGACGAGACGACACTGCCGGACGGAGCCATTCGTCGCGACAGCGACGTCTTGCCCGACGCTCCGACGGACGGGCCGGTCGCGTGCACGCCGGGCAAGTTCACGTTCGAGGTCGCGGTCTCGCAGCTGATGTTCGTCATCGACCGTTCCGGATCGATGCGCTTCTCGCTCGATGGCCAGCGTCCGAACTCGATCACCGATCAGCTCCCGCCGGGCGTGCAGTCGCGCTGGGAGGTGCTGCGCGATGCGCTCTTCCAGACGATTACGCCGTTCGACAACTCGCTCGCGATGGGCGCGAAGTTCTTCCCCGAGGTGGTGGAAGACGGCGCCGACGTGACCGCCGCGTGCGCCACGGACGTGGGCGTCGCGATCGCGCCGGCGCGCGGGAACTCCGGCCAGATCATCGGCGTGTTCGACACGAGCGTTCCGCGCGGCGGCACGCCGACGGCGGAGGCGGTTCGTCTCGGCGCGCAGTTCTTGTCGGGCACGCGCGGCGTCGTCCGGTCGATGGTGCTCGCGACGGACGGAGCACCGAACTGCAACGGCGCGCTCGATCAAGACACGTGCACGTGCACGGCGACGCGCGCGAACGGCACGCCCGCGTGCAACGGCGTCGACGGCGAGTACAACTGCCTCGACGACCGCCGCAGCATCGACGCGGTCCGCACCATCGCCGAGACGCAGAAGATCCCGGTGTACGTCATCGGTATCGGGAGCACGGAGCGCCCCGAGTTCCTGAAGGTGCTGGACGACATGGCCGTCGCCGGTGGCCGTGCGCGCCCGACCGCGCCGCGGCACTACAACGTGCAGACTGCCGCGGAGATGAAGTCTGCGCTGCAGACGATCCAAGAAGCGGTCGGCAAGTGCACGTTCCTGACGCCTTCGGCGCCGACCGACCCGTCTGCCATCAGCGTCGAGGTGAACGGCGTTTCCATCCCGCGCGACACGACGCACACGAACGGCTGGGACTGGGTCGACCAAGCCTACGGCACGCTCACGTTCTTCGGCCCGGCGTGCAACCTCGCGTCCGCGGGCGAAACGCCGCAAATCACCGGCGTCGTGCGCTGCGACAACTGAGATTTGCGCGTCGGCAGCGCGCGAATTTTGCTGCCGCTGCGAACGCCCGCGAAGGAGATGCGGGTCCTCGATCGTCGAGGAGCCGAACCATTCGCGGACCCTCGCCGCAATTGTTCGGCGCTGCGCGAAGTGAGCTAGCCTGGTCGCGCCATGCGGGTCGTCGCGGACGCACTCTTCGCCTGCGAGGGGACGCGCGCACGCACCGCAAAGGTCGAGGCGCTCGCGCGGGCGCTCGCCGAGGTGCATGCCCGCGCGCCGGAGCGGCTTTCGTTCGTCGCGCGGTTCCTCACCGGCGTCATGCTGCCAACGGACGATCCGCGCACGCTCGGCGCCGGCGGAGCGCTCGTCTTCGAGGCGGCTTGCACGGTCACGCAGATGCCCGCGCCGGAGCTCGCGGCCCGCGCGCGGCGAGCCGGCGACCTCGGCACCGCCGTGGGTGAGGCCATCGAGGTGGCGCACGCGACGACGCCGCCCTCCGAAGGGCTCGGGCTCCGCCTCGACGACGCGCAGGCGCTCGCGGAGACGATCGCGAGCACCGGTTCACGCGCCGAGAAGCTCGCCGCGTTCGTTACCGTCCTCGGCACGTGCACACCCCTCGAAGGCCGCTATCTCGTGCGGGCGATTCTCGGAGAGATGCGCGTCGGCGCGAAGGAAGGCATCGTCGAAGACGCGATCGCCAAAGCCTTCGCGCGACCCCTCGCCGACGTGCGGCGTGCCGCGGGTCTCGTCTCCGACGTCGGCGAGCTCGCGCGGCTCGCCGCCGGCGACGAGCTCGGGAGCGCGCGCGTCGTGCTCGGCCGGCCCGTCGGCTTCATGCTCGCCTCCCCGATCGAGGTCGCACGCGGCGCGGACCTGTCGATGCCCCACGCCGTCGAAGACAAGATCGATGGCATCCGCGCGCAGGCGCACGTCTCGCGTGCGGGCGTGCGGCTCTTCGCGCGCGGCAAAGGCGCGGTGACGACCGCATTCCCCGACGTCGCGGAGCCCCTAACGGCGGCTGCCGGCGCGGACTTGCCCGAAGCGATCGTCGACGGCGAGATCGTCGTCGTCGGGCCCGATGGTCGCTGCCGACCGTTCTCCGCGCTCCAGCCGCGCCTCAAGAAGACGACGCCCGACGAGGACCTCGTGCGCGAGCACCCCGTCGTCTACCTCGCGTACGATCTTCTCTACGAGGGCGGCGAGGCCCTCCTCGATCTCCCCTTCTCCGAGCGACGTGCCAGGCTCGTGGCCTGGGCCGCGCGCGCGCCGGCGCCCGTGACGCTGCACGATTCGAGGCCGCTCGCAGGGCAGGCCGCGCTCGACCCCGAGTTCGAAGCCGCACGCTCGCGCGGCTTCGAAGGGCTCGTCCTGAAGCGCCTCGACGCTCCGTACGCCGCAGGCGTGCGAGGATTCGCGTGGCTCAAGGTGAAGAAGGCGCTGGCGACGCTCGACGTCGTCGTCGTCGCCGCCGAGCGCGGGCACGGCAGACGCGCCGCCGTGCTCAGCGATTACACGTTCGCGGTGCGCGACCCGAACGGCGAAGGGCTCCTCACCGTCGGGAAGGCGTACAGCGGGCTGACCGACGAGGAGATCCGCACGATGACGGCGCGCCTCGAGGCGAGCGCCGCGGCCGAGGAGCGACACGGCTGGCTCCCGGTGCGCCCCGAGATCGTCCTCGAGGTCGCGTTCGACGGCCTCCAGAAATCGAAGCGTCACTCCAGCGGCTTCGCGCTTCGCGTTCCGCGCATCGCGCGCATCCGCGACGACAAGACGGCGAGCGAGGCCGACACGCTGGACGCGGTACGTGCGCTCTGGGACGCGCAGCTGGCGAGCGGCCATCGCGAAGATTTCACCGCGGGAGATCGCCGCGCGCGCAAGAAGGCGGAGGCGAAAGAAGACGGCGCCGACGTCACCGGCGCGACCGCATCCGCCGCGCCGGCCCAGGTCGAAAAGAAGAAGAAGGGTCGCCGCTCGGGCCGCCGGCCCGACATCCGCGTGAAGGCGAAGCAGCTGAAGCTCTTCGACGACGACTGAAGCGGCCGCGCCGCGAGCAACGCCTACGCGCTGCGACTCAGCGGCAGCCCTTGAGGCTGCTTCCCGTGCCGTTGCAGGTGGTACCGGTGGGGCACTCCAGCTGCGTCGAGCACTGCTTCAGGCAGACGAGCTGCCCCGCTTTGTTCTTCCCGCACACCGCGCCGTCGGTGCATTCGCCCTGCACGACGCCGTCTTCCTCGCACGCCTCTCCGATGTCGCCCGTGCCGCACGCAGCGATGGCGACGACGAGGAGCCCGAACACGAACGCAAACCCCTTACGCATGGTGCGGCATCCTACTCGACCTTCGGCTCGACACCCATCTCCTTCAGGAGGTGGTCGCCGCCGTCCACCGCGTCGAGCAGCCACAGGACGTAGCGCACGTCGACGTGGATGCTTCGCGTGACGCTCGGGACGAAGACCCAGTCGGACGCCATGGCCTCGTAGTTCCCGTCGAAAACGAGGCCGACCAGCTCGCCCTTCGCGTTCAGCGTGGCCGATCCCGAGTTGCCTCCGGTGATGTGGAGGTCGGCGAGGAAGTCGACCGGCACGTCGCCGAGCCGCGGGTCGACGTAGGGCCCGACCTTCTTCGCACGGTGCGCCGCGACGAGGCGCTCGGGGACGTCGAACGGCTCCTTGCCCTGGTTCTTCGCAATCACCTCGCCGAGCACGGTGAACGGACGGTACGGAGCGGCCGCCGGCGTCGGGCGATAGCCGCGGACGGTCCCGTACGTGATCCGCAGCGTGCCGTTCGCATCGGGCGCGAACGGCTCCTTCCGGAACGCGCGGAGCGCCTCCATGTACTTCGGCTTCAGCACCGCCATGCGCCCGGCGAGGCGCTCTTGTCTCTCTTCGCTTTCCTTCAGCAAGGGCCGAAGAGCGACCGCGAACGCGATGAGCGGGTCGGTCGACTTTCTGAGGTCCGCCGTCGTCGCCGTGCGCAGCAGCGTACGGCGGACGCCGTCGTCGCCGAGCTTCGTCCCGTCGTACAGCCTCGCGACGTCCGTCTTGATGCGCGCGGCGTCCGGCGTCGTCTTTCCGAAGAGCGGAGCGAGCCCCGCCGCCAGCGCGTCCGGCTTGGCGGCCGCGCGCTCGAACGCCAGACGGAGGAGCGCCTCGTCGACCTTGCGGTGGTACGCGGTCGCGAGCGCGTTCAGCGCCTGCTCGTGCCTCGGCCAGTTGCGCTCCTGGTACTCCGGGTCGCGCTCGGCATCCGGCTTCGCGCGCTCCTCGGCCATCCGTACGATCACGGAGGCGGCGTTCACGAGCTTCGGGAGCTGCACCTCCTCACGGAGCCACGCGTCGAGGTCGCGGTGCTTCGACGCCGCCTCGATCTCTTTCGCGATGTCGTCGAGCGTCGCCGCGTACGAAGCCTTGCGCGCCGGATCGGAGTCGATGAAGGCTCGGAGATCTTTCTCGGCGCGCTCCTTCTGCCCGGCGAGGCCGCCCTTCACGAGGCCTTCGAGCTGGCCCTTCGTGTTCGTGAGGTAGTTGCCGAAGCGGCGCACGTACGACGTCGCGCGGATCTGCGCTTCCTTGTCGTCCTTCGTCGCCTCGCCGAGGCGCGCCAGGTACTCCTCGAAGAGCTTCTGCTTGCGCGGGTAGTTCCACGTCACCGCCTCGTCGACTTCGGCGCGCGTCTTCAGCGAGTACGTGCGCCCCGGATACCCCGCGACGAACACGAGGTCACCTTCGCGCAGCGGCTCCCGCGCGATTCTGAGGTAGTGCGGCGGCTTGTAAGGCACGTTGTCCGCCGCGTAGTCCGCGGGCTGCCCGTCCTTACCCACGTAGGCACGGAAGAACGAGACGTCGCCGGTGTGCCGAGGCCAGCGCCAGTTGTCGATCTCGCCGCCGTAGTTGCCGACGCCCGAGGGCGGCGCCCACACGAGGCGAACGTCACGGATCTCGAGCTGCTCGACCAGAAAGTGCGCCGCACCCTCGTAGAACGACGCCGCGCTGCAGCGGACGCCCGGGCGCCCCTTCTCGCACGCGGCGACGAGCGCCTTCTGCCGAGACTCGATGGTCTTGTACCGCGCGCGGTCGTCCTTCACCTGCGCGATGCCGTCCATGACCTTCGCAGTCACGTCGGTCACCGCGCGCGTCACGAACACGCGCGCCTGAGGGCCGTTGTTCCTCTCGTCGCCGCGCGTCTTCGCGAGCCATCCGTCCTTGAGGAGGTTCTGCGAAGGGGTGCTGTTGTGCTGCAGGGCTCCCGTCGCGCAGTGATGGTTCGTCGCGATGAGCCCTTCGGGCGAGATGAACGAGGCCGAGCACCCGCCGAGGCTGACGACGGCGCTCAGCGTGCCGGACGTGGGATCCGCGAGCGACGCCGGGTCGATGGCGAGGCCGAGCTCGCGCAGCTTCGCCGCGTGCTCGGTGATCTGCGCGGGCATCCACATGCCGCCAGGGTTCTCGAACGTCGGCGTGCGAGGCGCATCGGCAGCGGCCGTGCTCGCCGCGGAGCCGGCGAGAGGCGTCGGCGTACGAGCCGCGACGGACGCAGGATCGCCGCCGCACGACGCGCTCGGCAGCGCCGCGAGGACGAAGAGGGAGAGCGAGAGGAGCGAAGCCGGGCGAGACCGCATCGTGCGCGTGCTTAGCATCGCGCCTCGGGACGCCGCCAGCGACGAAGTGCCTCCCCGTCAGTGCTTCTCGCGATCGAAGCGCACCGCCGCGAGGGTCCCACGGAGGCGCGGGAAAAACGCGTCCGGCGCCCATCGCATCGCGAGCCGGGTGACGAGCGCCTCCGGCGCGCGCTGCGCGAGCCATCCGTAGAGCCGCGTGTACGAACGGCGCGTCGGTCGTCCGAGCGCGTCCTCGATCGCGCGCCAGCCTTCGCTCCGAGGCGCGAGCCACTGCGCGACGAACCAAGTCAGCGTCCGTGACCGCGTCTCCGTCGCGAGCTCCGCGAGGCGCGCGGGATCGAGCTCCGGACGCGCGGCGAAGCGAACGAGATCTTCCACCGACCACGATGGCGCGAGGACGAGCTTGTCCTTGAACGCGTTGACGACGAGAAGGAGCACGTGATCGTGCAGCTCGGGCACGAGACACGGGAACCCGAAGACGGCGTCGCCCCGCGTTGCGCGCGCGAGCATCGCCGCGACGTCGAGGCCGCACAGGCCGGGAGGCCCCACGTGCGTCTCCACGTCGGCATCGAGCCCGTTCACGTCGATGACGACGTGCGCGTACGCGGCCGAGCGCGACCGCACCCGATGGCCGCGCTCTCGGGCGAAGGCGACCACGCGCACGAGGTCGTGCTCGCGAACACGCAGATCCACGTCTGCGACCGGCCGCTCGGAGGGGTCCGCGTAGAGCGTCCGCGCGGTCACCACGCCTTTCACCGGGAGTACCGCGTCGATCCCGAGTGAGCTCGACAAATCCCGAACGATCTCCGCAGCTGCCGTCTGCCGGATCCAGACGTCCTTGGCGGGTGGGGACGTGTCGTACATCACAACGAACACAGCTTGCCTTCCCTGCAACCAACTGGCAATGAATGCGGCTCCCTGGCTTGGGGAGCCGTAGGGAACAGGGGCCAACCAGGTGACGGATTCACAAGTATCGCCGCGCCCGAAGCATTCGGTCGGCAGCGCCGAGTCGAACGCCTTGAGCGGCCTCTTCTGGTTGCTTCGCGCGATCCGGAAGCACTGGGCCATTGTCGTCGGCATCGTGCTGCTCGCCGGGGCCGGCTCGCTCGCGTACTCGAAGACGCTCCCGAAGGTCTACGAGGCGCAGACGCTCCTCGAGTTCGATCCCGACGTCATCAAGCCGCTCGGCAACAAGGCCGACCCGATGATCGGCTGGAGCGCGGTCTGGGACACGCGCGAGTACTACGAGACGCAGTACAAGATCATGCAGAGCGACCGCGTCCTCTCGACGGTCGTTCGTGATCTCTCGCTGCAGAACGACGCCGACTTCCTCGGTTACAAGCCGAGCGCGCCCGCCCCGCTCGACGCGACGATCGGGCAGCTCCGCGGTCGCCTCGTCATCGAGCCCGTGAAGGGCAGCCGGCTCGTCCTCGTGAAGGTGCAGGACAATCGGCCCGCGCAAGCGCGCCGCCTTTCGGAGGCGATCGCGCGCGCGTACATCCAGCAGAACCTCGACAAGATGGTGAGCGCCACGGGCGACACCGTCGTGTGGCTCTCGGGGCAGCTCGATCACTTCAAGCACGAGCTCGAGCAAACCGAGAACTCGCTCCACGAGTTCAAGAAGCAGAACGACCTGCCGTCGAGCACGCTCGACGACCTCTCGAAGATGATCCGTCTCGAGATGCAGGACTACGACTCGGCGCTCACGCGCACGAGGATGCGCCGCCAGGAGCTCGCCGCGCGCGCCGCGGAGCTCGGGAAGATCACCGCCGAGAACCCCGACCAGGTGCCCGCTTCGGAGCTCCTGAACAACACCTTCCTCGGCACGTTGCGCGCGCAGTACCAGAGCGCGACGCGCGAGCGCGCCGAGCTCATCGCCGAGGGCAAGGGCGAGAACCATCCCGCGGTGAAGAAGGCGGACGAGAAGATCGGTCTCGCGAAGACGCACCTCCTCACCGAGATCCGCAACATTCAAGGCGCCGTCGCGCGTGACCTCGCGGTCATCGAGCGCCAAGAGGGCGGCGAAGCTTCCCTCTACGAGGCCGCGCGCAAGCGGGCCGTCGAGCTGAACTTGAAGGAGCTCGAGTTCCACCGCCTCGACCGCATGCGGGCGCAGAACGAGAAGCTCTACGCGGTGCTGCTCGAGCAGCTGAAGGAGGCCGACCTCCGCCGCATGATGAACACGAACAACATCCGCATCGTCGACGTGGCGACGGAGCCGAAGGATCCGATCGCGCCGCGCGTCTCGGTGAACGTCGGCATCGCGCTGCTCGTCGGTCTCGTCCTCGGCGTCGGCCTCGCGCTCCTCCGGGAACAGCTCGACAACACGCTGAAGACGCCGGAAGACGTCGAGCAGCGGCTCGGCGTGACGTTCTTGGGTCTCCTCCCGGAGATCGCCGACGACGACACGGGCGACGGTCGGAAGAAGAAGGGCGTGCGGAAGCCGCGCCGCCTCACCACCGAGCTGCCTCCCGAGCTCCTCGTCCACGAGCGCCCCGCGTCCGGCCTCGCCGAAGCCGCACGCGCCCTCCGCACGAACCTCCTCTTCATGAACCCCGACGAGCCGTATCGTCGCCTGCTCGTCACGAGCGCGGCGCCCTCCGAGGGCAAGACGACGGTGGCGACGAGCATCGCGATCTCGCTCGCGCAGGGCGGGCAGCGCGTCTGCATCGTCGACTGCGACCTTCGCCGCCCGCGCCTCCATCGCATCTTCGACCGCGTGGGCGACGTGGGGCTGATGAACGCGATCCTCGGCGAGGTCTCGGCCGTCGACGTCGCCAAGCCGACCGTCGTGCCGAATCTCTACTCCGTGCCGTGCGGCCCGATCCCGCCGCACTCGGCCGACGTCGTCGCGTCCGAGAAGTTCGCCCGGCTGCTCGACGAGCTCTCGGCGAACTTCGACCGCGTGATCCTCGACAGCCCGCCGGTGATCGCGGTGACCGACTCGGCGATCGTGTCGACGTTGGTCGATGGCGTCGTCTTCGTCGTCCGCGCGTTCAAGTCGAGCGCGAGCGTGTGCGCCTCGGGCCTGCGGACGCTACGCGACGTCGACGCGCCGATCGCGGGCGCCGTGCTCAACGCGGTCAACCTGAACCGCCACGAGTACAGCTACTACCACTATTACTACTACCGCCGCGAAGGCTACGCGCCCCTCGCGGGGACCACGACGCCCGCGAAGGGCGGCAGCGAAGCGGGCGCCCCGCCCCCGCCGAACTGACGCGTCACGCGCGCGACCGCACAATGGCGGACGGCGTGATGCCGAGCACGCGGCGCACGCAGCGCGCCATGTGACTCTGGTGAGAGAAGCCCGCCTCGAGCGCGACCTCGCTGAGCGGGAGACCGCCCTCGAGGATCAGCGACCGCGCGCGCTCGACGCGCCGCTGGATCACGAGCTCGTGCACCGGCACGCCCAGCGAACGCTTCGAGAGAACGCCAAGATGCGAGGCGCTGACGCCGGCGACTCTCGCGAGCCGACCGAGAGAGACGTCGCCGCCGAGATGCGCGTCGATGTACTCGATGAGCCGCGCGACCTGCACCGGCGAGAGCGCCGCCCGCCGCTCCGCCTTGGCGCGATGATGCGAGAGGAGATGCACCGCGAGCGCGAGCCCGAGGCTCTCGCGGTAGAGGAGCCCGTTCGGCGAGCTCTCACGGTGCTCGGCGGCGAGCGCCCACGCGATGTGCTCGATGCGCGCGTCCCGCACGTGGCAGCGCGGAACGAGCGCGGCGCGCGCGGGGTCGAGGCCCATCTCCTCGGCCGCGAGCGACAAGAGCGGCGCCGGCATGCGCAGATCGATCGTGTCGCTCGCGTCGTCCTCGAACCAATCCTCCGTGATGCCGGCGGGAAGCACGTTGATGTGACCGCGGCTTCGCACGGCGCGTAGTCCGCTCGGCGCGCACGAGATGCGCGTCGGCGCGCCCGTGTGCACGCTGACGACATGGTCCGCGATGGCACGGTGACGGCGAGCCCCCGGCGACGTCTTCCGAAGGTCGACCCCGAGGTCCACGCGCGGTCGCGCCGTGCCTTCGCGCAACGTCAGTGTCGGCATGGTGCTCATCGACGCTAGAGCAGCGGACGCGCGCCCGCCATTCCACGTGCACCGCGCGCGGCCCCGCAGCATCGATCCGTGCTCTCGAAACGTGGGTTCGTGCAAGACCGGCGCCCGCGCGCAGCGCTACTCGTTCGAGCGACGACACGCTCGCGCCACGCGCGCACGAGCCAACACGAGGAGCTCTCGATGAAGCGACGGATCACGGTACTGGGCACGGGACGGATGGGATCGGCGCTCGCGCTGGCATTCACGGCGGCAGGCCACGAGGTCACGGTGTGGAACCGCACGCCTTCGAAGGCGGCGCCGCTCGCGGAACGAGGATTGCGCGTCGCCGCAGCGGTCGCCGAAGCGGTCGCCGAAGCGGAGATCGTCGTCGGCAACGTGAGTGACTACGGCGCGACCGCGTCGCTGCTCGCGCCGCGCGAAGCGGCGACCGCGCTGCGAGGCAAGGTGCTCGTCCAGCTCGCGACCGGCACGCCGCGGCAGGCCAAGGAAAGCGCCGCGTGGGCGGAGCAGGCCGGCGTGCAGTACCTCGAGGGCGCGATCATGGCGACGCCGAACGTCGTCGGTCAGCCGGATTGCACGATCGTGTACTCGGGGCCGCCGGCGCTCTTCGAGACGCACGCGCCGACGCTCGCCGCGCTCGGAGGCAATGCCCTCTACGTCGGCGCCGACATCGGACACGCGAACGCCCTCGACGCCGCGATCCTCACCGTGCTCTGGGCGTCGCTCTTCGGCACTTGGCACGCGGCGGCGCTCTGCGAGGCGGAGCGCTTTCCCGTCGATGCGTTCGCGAGCGCGCTCGGCGCCACGATGCCCGTCCTGGGCGCGCTCCTCCACGACTCGCTCGCGCGAATCGGCGAACGTCGCTTCGCGGCGGACGCGCAGACGATGGCTTCCGTGGAGACATGCCACGCGTCCGCGCGGCTCATCCACGACATCAGTCGTGAGCACGGCCTTCCTCTCGGGCTGACCGAGGCGCTCTCGACCGTGTTCGAGCGCGCGACCGGCGCAGGCCGCGGATCGCACGACATGGCTGCCGCCTACGAAGGGCTGCGGCCGCCCGCGCGCGCGTGACCGGGCGTGGCGCTAGAACCCGACCACGAAGGCGAACGCGCCGCCGATGACGGCGCGCACCTCGCTGTCGCCGCCGCCGCTGGGAACGACCAACGCGGGGCCGCCATCGACTCCGAGCTCGATGGCGACGCTCGGACCGAACACGTGGCGGTAGCCGAAGCGGCCGCGGCCGAGGATGAAGTTCAGTGCGACGTCCGACTCGCCCGACGAGAGCCGCTCGTAGCCGGCGCCGAAGCCGAGATAGAGCTGGTTCGACGCGAAGCCGTCGAGCGGCACGCGTCCCTCGAAGCCGGCGAAGGTGAGGATGCCGCCCGCCGACGCGCCGCGCTCGAGGACGCCCGCGTACCCGAGCTCGCTCACGAACGTCCACCGCGACGTGAAGGAGTAGCGCACGGTCAGCCCCGTCCCGAAGAACAGGTCGGCTTGGCCAGCGCCCGACACGTAGCGCGGCATGTACAAGAACGGACCGAGGACCCAACCGGTGCCGTGCCGGAGCGGAGACTCTTCGGCGGCCTCGGCGGCGCGCTCGCGCGCGGCGTAATAGTCGTAGCTGCGCTCTTGCTCGCCGGCGCGCGGGCCAAGCGTCGCGCTTCCGCGGCGCGACGAAGACGAAGACGATGCCGATGCGCCGCCCGATCCCGCCGAGAACGACGCGCTCGCCGCGTAGCCGGAGTCGTTGTCGCGATCGCGAACCTGCTGCGAAGAAGGACCGCCGATGCCGACCTGCTCTTCGAGACGCGCGAGCCGATCGCGCACCTGATCGGCGTCGGGTGCGTCGGGACGCGCGGTCAGGTACTCGCGGTAATCGGCAATCGCGGGAAACGGATGCCCGAGTTGCTCGTGGCAGAGGCCTCGATCCCGGCGCAGCGTCGGTTCGATCGTGACGCGCACCGCGGCATCGAACGCGGGCAGCGCGCCCGCACAGTCACCGGCCCGCGCGCGCTGACGTGCGACGTTCGCGTCTCCACCGCCGGCTTCCTCACGTCGCAGCGTGAACTGCGCGCTCGAGCGCGACGGCCCCGAGGGCGGCGCCGGCTTGCCCTGCGCCAGCGCGGGAGGCGCAGCGAGGGCAGCAGCGAGGTACGTCGAAGCGAGCAGCACCTTCCGCGTGCGCATGATGCCGCCAGCGTACGCCACGCGGATGCAGCGCTCCAAATAAGGGGACGTGCGCGCGTGACGTGCTTGCCGTGAACGTCAGTGCTTGGCGCCGGCGTCGCTGGTCGCTGCGCGCGCCGCGCTGGCATCTCGGCCGACCGTCGTGACGCCGGAAGCGCCGCCGTCACCAGTGCCCGCATCCGCAGCCACCGACGCTGCGCCGCCGTCCCCTGCCCCGGCGTCGGCTGCGGCGACCGACTCCTTCGTCGACCACGTCACCCGGCCGAAGCGCGAGGCGCGATGGAAGTTTCCCTGTCCGAGAATCGGAGACCACGCGGTGCCGCCGTTGTTCTCCATCGCGTAGAAGTTCATGCGCCACGTGTCGCCCGGCTTCGGCGGACGGTTCTTCGCGCCCTTCTCGAACGCGGCCCAGGGGATCTGCGCCTCGACGATGTAGCCGTCGTCCTTGTCGAAGGGCTTGTCGATCGTGCCGCGCACGAACACCGCCGTCTTCATCTTCGGATCCCAGTCTTCGTGGCCGTACGGCCCCTGCGGATCCTGCTTCGGCGCGTTGTACGCATCGAACTGGGACTTGAAGACCTTGTTCGCCGGATTGATCTGAATCTCGTAGTAGTCCTTGTTGTCCCCGTCGCCGTCGGGGTCGATCATGATCTCGGCCGTGTCTTTGGTCCACGTCATCGGCTGCCCGGTGACGGTCCAGTCCTTCGGCTGACGCTCCTTGTCGGTGAAGTACCCGAGCACGTCGGGGTCTTTCACTTCGATGAGCACATACATGTTCTCGTCGTCCCAGGTCAGCTTGGCCTGGCCGGTCACGGGATACGTGGATGCGTTACGCCCCGAGCCGACGTCGACGAAAGGGCCGGTGCTCGCGGCTGCCCCCCACGCGCGGTCGTCGGGCTTGCCGTCGATGACGATCTTCTCGCCCGGCGCGAGCTTCGTCGGGAACACCTGCGGAATGTCCGCCGCGCCGCGCTTGCCCTCTTCCTTCTTCGGCGCGACGCCCGTCTTGATCTTGGCGACCATCGCGCGGTTGTCGCCGTCGTTCGGGCCGCTGATGATCCGCAGGCGCGCGTCGCCCTTCCAGATGCCGACGTAAACGATGCTGTCCGGACCACGGAGCTCGCCCGGCATCGTGTACGTCTGCTCGTCGACGTACACCTTGCCGCGCTCCCAGCGATCGGGCCCGAGGACCTGGTGATTGCCCTTCAGCTCGCGGATCGGGCCGTTCGAATCGAGGTTCTCGGGCTTGTCGAAGCCCTCGTGGTTCACGTGCGTGAAGAGCTGCCAGCCCTCTTCCACCGGGTCGTCGCACCGCCAGTAGCTCGTGATCTTGACCGGCGCGCCCGGGCCCGCGAGCTCCGGCTCGATTTTGTAGCCGACCAGATGAATCCGGTTCTCGAAGTTGATGTCGACCTTCTTCGCGTCGGGCGGCACCGCGTCGAGGATGTAGGCCTTGAGGCGCTCTTTGTCCTCGGCGCTGATCTGCTGCTTGCCGCCGACGCACGCGGGCGCCGCGGCCGAGACGAACGCGAGGGCGAAAGAGAAGGTCGCGAGTCGAAGGCTTCGCATCGAGGCGGGTCTATCCGCCTCGCCTGCTGAAGGCAAGCCGCTGCAGGCGCGCGTGAGGCGCCCGCTACTTGCGGTTCTTCTTCCGCGCTTCCTTCTCGCGCTTCCGCTGCGCCTTCTTCGCGTTCTTCTCCTTGTCGGAGAGCGCCTTCATCTTCGTCATGCTCTCGCCGGGCGCGCCGCCGCCCATCCCGGGCATGCCGGGGAAACCGGGCATGCCGGGGAAGCCGGGCATGCCGGGGAAGCCGCCGCCCATCCCGGGCATGCCGGGGAAGCCGCCACCCATCCCAGGCATGCCGGGGAAGCCGCCGCCCATGTTGGCCATGGCCTTCTTCATGTTCTTCATGGCGCCGAGCTGCTTCATGCCCGGGATGTTGTTGAGGAGGCCGCCCATGCCTCCCATCCCGCCCATCCCGCCGATCATCTGCTTCATGAAGAGGAAGCGCTGGACCAGCTCGGTGACCGCCTGCTCGGGGCTGCCAGAGCCCTTCGAGATGCGTGCGACGCGGGCGGGCTCGCGGATGAGCGCGTACGGGTCTCGCCGCTCGAACGCGGTGAAGCTCGAGATCATCGCTTCGATCTTCACGAGCTCGCGGTCGTCGAGGTTCACGTCGGCCGGCAGCTGGTCCATCCCGGGGAGCTTCCCGACGATGTCCTTCAGGCTGCCCATCTTCTGGATCATGCGGATCTGGCCGAGGAAGTCGTCCAGGGTGAACTCACCCTGGAGCATCTTCATCGCGTCTTGCGCGGCCTTCTCCTGGTCGACGACCTCCTCGAAGTCCTTCATCAGGCCGACCACGTCGCCCATGCCGAGCACGCGGCTCGCCATGCCTTCGGGCCGGAACTCTTCGAGCTTGTCGGTGCCCTCGCCCATGCCGGCGAAGCGAACGGCGGCGCCGGTCACTTCGCGCACGCTGAGGGCGGCGCCGCCGCGCGCGTCGCCGTCGAGCTTCGTGAGCACGACGCCGGTGAGGCCGAGGCGATCGTGGAAGCCCTTCGAGACCTTCACCGCGTCTTGGCCGATCATGGCGTCGACGACGAGATAGATGTTCTCCGGCTGCGCCTTCTCTTTGATGTCGGCGAGCTCCTGCATGAGCTTCTCGTCGATCGCGAGGCGGCCTGCCGTGTCGTAGATGATGACGTCGCAGCCGCGGCTCTTCGCCTCGGCTTCGGCGCGCTCGCAGATCGTCACCGGCGACTCGCCCGGGATGCTGAACACCGGAACGTCGATGCTCTTGCCGAGCACCTGGAGCTGCTCGACGGCGGCCGGGCGCTGCATGTCGGCGGCGACGAGGAGCGGCTTCTTGTTCTCCTTTTGGAGGTAGCGCGCGAGCTTCGCGCACGTCGTCGTCTTTCCGGAGCCCTGGAGGCCGACCATCATGATGCCGGTCGGTCCTTGGCCCTTCTCGGCGAAGACGAGCGCCGGGCCTTCGGCGGTCATGAAGTCGACGAGCTCGTCGTGGCAGATCTTCACGAACTGATCGGCGGCGGAGACGGTGACGGTCTGCCCCCCCTGCCCCTTCGCCTTGATGCGGACGACCTCGCCGAGCGCCTTCTCCTTCACGCGCGCGAGGAAGGTCTTCACGACCCCCAGCTCGACGTCGGCCTCGAGAAGGCTGAGCCGCACCTCGCGGAGCGCCGTGTCGATGTTGCTCTCCGTGAGCTCGGTCAGACCAGCGAGCCGGTTTTTCGCCTGGCGGAAGCCCTTCGCGATCGCGTCGAACATGAATGATCCTCGCGCGCGGGCTTACCACGGACGCGCGAGGCCGGAAAGGCGCCCTCCGGACGCGACGCCCGATCGCCTCTGCTCTGCGCTTCTCGGCGCGCGTCGGCGCGCGCGTGCCCGCGTCGCCTACATACCTGCGCTCTACACGCTTTCGTGCTTGCGTCCGCTATCCGAATCGAGATATCTTCGTACGGTTGCCTCGGCGCCGGGCTCCGTCCGGGCCGAACGGAGGATCGATGCGTACGCGCTTCAGGAACGGGATCCGGTACGGGGTGCTCTCGCTCGCGGTCGCCGCCGCTTCCCTCGTCGCGCCGCGGCTGGCGCACGCCGAGACGGACGCGTTCGGCATCGGCGATGGCCATCGCGGCGCGTATGCAGCGGCCGGCGCCGACGAAGTGGTGAACTCGTATGCGCCGCTCACGAACGACGCGGCGGCGGGCGCGACGACGCTCACCTTCGGCACCGTGGTCGGCGACGCCGCCGGTTTCGCGCCGAACGACCTCGTCATGATCTGGCGCGCGACCGGCTTGCCCGCGGCGGAAGCGCCCTCCGGCGTCGCGACGATGATACCTCTCGCCACCGCGGGTGGCGCGGGTGGACCCATCGGCCGCTTCGAGCTCGCCCGCGTCCAGGCCGTCGACGTCGGCGCGAGCACGCTCACGCTGACGAAGCCGCTGACCCGCGCGTTCGCGGCGGGCGTCGCGCAGGTAATCCGCGTCCCGGAGTTCACGACCGTGAGCATCCCTCCGGGGACGAGCATCGTTGCGGCGCCATGGTCCGCCGTCGGTTCCGGCTTCGCCGGTGGCATCGTGGTCTTCCTCGCGAACGGAACCGTGACGGTCGAAGGCGCGATCAGCGCAGACGCGCGCGGTTTCCGCGGAGGCCGATCGGACGAGAGCCTGAACGAGCTCGCGCTGTCGTGCCCGAACGCCGACGGCGTGGAGACGCAAGGGTACGCGGCGAAGGGCGAGGGTCTCGTCGCCACCGCGTTCGGCGGTGCGGCGAACGGCGGGAGGGGCAATCGCGCGAACGGTGCGGGCGGCGGCAACTGCGTGGAGAACGGCGGCGGGGGCGGCGGGCACGCGGCGCTCGGAGGCGGCGGCGGCCGCGCGGTGCTCAATGCGGAGCGCGGCGGTCAGGGCGGCGCGCCGGTCGAGTACGCGCTGCTCGAGCGCCTTGCGATGGGCGGCGGCGGAGGCGCGGGAGAGCAGAAGAACGGCGTGGGCTCGGGAGGCGGCAACGGCGGAGGCGTGGTGTTCGTCCGGGCGCGCGCCATCGCCGGCGCAGGCGCGATCCGCGCGAACGGCGAGGCGGCGGCGAATGCGGGCATCCTCGGCGTCGAGAGCGATGGCGCGGGCGGCGGAGGCGCCGGCGGCAGCATCCTCCTTCGTGCGGTCGACACGATCGCGTGCGGCAGCGCCCAGACGCGCGGCGGAAAGGGCGGCGACACCGCGGTCGTCGGGCTCGGCACGTTCGGCCCCGGCGGAGGCGGCTCCGGCGGTCGCGTGCTCCTCCAGGGCAAGGCCACCGCGGCGTGCCCCGTCGACGTCGCACCGGGCGCACCCGGCGCAGCCGGCATCGGCGGCGAGCGAGGCGCGACGGCAGGTGGTAACGGCGAGACGCAACCCGGCCCGCCCGGCACGTTCTGCTTCTCGAACCCGGAAGCGAGCCCGCAATGCGCGGATCCCACGCCGGTGTGTGACGTCGCGATCGGCGCGTGCCAGAAGTGCAGTGGCCCTTTCGGCGGCGGCAGCCCGCTCGCGTGCCCCGTCGCGGTCGAGCCGGTGTGCGCCGCGGACGGCTCGTGCAACCCGTGCGACGGCGATCAGGGCAGCGGCGCGGCGCGCGCATGTCAGCTGACGACGAGCCCGCATTGTTTCCTCGCCGGACCCAATCTCGGCGCATGCGGCAGGTGCACGACGGATGCAGATTGCACGGGTCGCTCGGGGACGCGCTGCAACGCGACGGCGGGACGTTGCGGCACCGCGTGCACGAACGATGCGGAGTGCAAAACGGGCGAGTGGTGCGCCCAGAACGTGTGCATCCCGAAGACGCCGAACGGCGAGAGCGTCCCCGCCATTCCGCCGATCGACGGCGAGTGCACGCCGGCGAAGGGACAGCGCGTTTGCCTCTCGTCCGTGTGCGAGGCCGACGACGACCGCTGCGGTCTCCGTAACGGCTCGCCGTGCGAAGGCATCCGCGAGCGCTGCCGCTCGACGGTCTGCTTTCCCAAGGATCGACTCTGCGGAACACCCACGGGCGAGCCGTGCGGCACGAACGGAGAGTGCCGCAGCGAGCTCTGTCGAAACGGCGTTTGCGCGGGGTGCGACGACGACAAGGACTGCGGCGCGAGCCGGATCTGCGACGTGCCGAAGAACGAGTGCGTGCCGGGGTGCCGCGAGGTGAACGGCGTCAGCACCTGCGAGACGGGCACCGCGTGCAGCCGCAAAGACGGCGCGGTCGGCGAGTGCGTCCCAGCGGGCGGCGCTGCGCTGCCGCTCGACGCCGGGCTCATCGAGGGCGGAGGCTGCGCGTGCCGGACGACGCTGCCGGGCGCATCGTCGCCCGCGGCGCTCGCGGCGGCCGCTCTCGGCGTCGTGCTGGCGCTCTCCAGACGACGGACGAAGACGCGCGACGACGACGCAAACGCGAAGGACGAGGGCTGACGATGGCGCGACGAATCCTTGCTTCGAGCGCGGTCGCCGCGCTGCTCGTGACCGCCGCTCTGCCTGCCTACGCGCAGCGCGTGGAGGGCTTCGCGGTCGACCGCTTCGAGCCGGCCGAGCGCGGAAGCCAATTCTTCGTCGTCGACACCTTGGACCTGCGCGGGCATGGACGCCCCGCCGTCGGCGCGGTCTTCGACTACGGCTACAAGCCGCTCGTCGCCTACGATCTCGCCGGCAACGAGCGCTCCGCGATCGTTCGGCACCAGCTCTTCATGCACCTCGGCGCGTCGGTCGTGCTCTGGAACCGCCTCCGCCTCGGGGCGAACCTCCCCTTCGCGCTCCATCAAGACGGCGACCCGACGACGGTGAACGGCGTCGCGTTCAAGCCGGCGGACCAACCCGCGATCGGTGACCTCCGGCTCGCGGCAGACGTGAGGATCGTCGGCGAACGCACCGATCCGTTCACCCTCGCGGTTGGAGTGCGCGGCTGGCTGCCGACCGGATTCCGTTCGCAGTTCACGAGCGACGGCGGCGTGCGCGTCGGCCCGCAAGTGCTCGTGGCCGGTGACCTCGGCGTGCTCGCGTACGGAGCTCGTCTCGCGGCGATCGTGCGCGATCCAGAGCGTGGATCGTTCGCGGGAAGCTCCGTTGCGAGCGAGCTCGTCGGTTCGGTCGGCGTCGGCCTGAAAACGCGAGACAACCGCTTCGTGATCGGCCCCGAGGTCTTCGCGTCGAGCCCCTTCGACGGAAACGCCTTTTTCAAGACGCGGGGCACACCTGCGGAGTGGATCCTCGGCGCGCACTGGGATCCGGCACCCGGCGTTCGTCTCGGCGCAGGCGGAGGCGGCGGGATCACGCGCGGCTACGGCGCGCCGGTCGTGCGCGGCCTCTTCTCGCTCGAGTGGACGCCAGACGTCGACCGCCTCGACCGCGATGCCGACGGCATCCCCGACGACGAAGACGCGTGCCCCGCGCAGCCGGGACCGCGCCATGCCGATCCGCGGCTCCACGGCTGCCCGGTCGCGCCGCCGCCGCCGCCGGACCGCGACCAAGACGGCATCGTCGACGAGCGCGACGCGTGCCCGACCGTGCCCGGCCCGAGCAACGTCGATCCGAAGCTGAACGGCTGCCCCGATCGCGACCAAGACGGGGTACCGGACCACGTCGACGCATGCCCCGACGACAAGGGCGCCGCGAATGACGACCCGCGGAAACATGGGTGCCCGCCCGACCGCGACGAGGACGGCGTCGCCGACGCGCTCGACGCGTGCCCCGACGTGAAGGGCGTCAAGACCGCCGACCCGAAGACGAACGGTTGCCCTCCCGACACGGACGGCGACGGGATCCTCGACGGCGACGACGCGTGCCCGCAGGCGCCGGGTCCGCACAGTTCCGATCCGAAGAAGAACGGATGCCCGCTCGTCATCGTCACCGAAAAGGCCATCCAGATCACCGAGCAGGTGAAGTTCAAGTTCAACTCGGCCGAGCTCTTGAAGGAGAGCGATGGCGTGCTCGAGGCGGTGCGCGCGGTTCTCGAAGCACACCCCGAGATCACGAAGCTGCGCGTCGAAGGCCACACCGACAACGTCGGAAACGCGGCCTACAACAAACAGCTCAGCGGACGCCGCGCGGCCTCGGTGACGAAGTGGCTCACCGACCACGGGATCAAGAAAGAGAGGCTCGTCTCCGCCGGTTTCGGCATGGAGGAGCCGGTCGACTCGAACGACACCGAGCAGGGCCGCGCGAACAATCGACGCGTCGCGTTCACCATCCTCGGCAAGGACGAGACGAAGAAGACGACGCCAGGCGGGAGCCCGACGCCGTGACCTCCAGGCAGGTCAGATGCTGTGCTTGCGGCGCAGCGCCATGATCTGATCGTCACAAGGGCCGAGGCGCTCGAAGCCTTCTTTGAGGAGACCGTCGGCCTCGTCGAGCTTGAACGGGAGCGCCCGCGCCTCGTCGGACTCTTTCGTGATCGTCCCCTTCTCGAGGGAGAGGAGCCCTTGCTCGACCTCGCTCTTCAGGCGGAGCGCTCGCGACGTGGCCTCGGCAGAAGCAAGGCATGCGTCGCGCGCGCGGCACACGTCCGTCGCCGAGCAGCGAACGGCCCGGAGGGTGTCGACGGCAGAAGGCTTCGAAGGATTGTCGGCCTTGCGGAACCGCTCCACCGCGAAGACGAGCTGCTCGGCCTCCTTCTTCTCCGTCGAGTCGCACGCCGGGAGCAGCGCGAAGCTGACCCCGGCGACGAGCAGCAGCGTTCGGTGATTCACGACAGCTCCACCTTGCTCCACATCTCGCGCAGCATCTTCTCTTTTCGTCGATCCGTCCGCGTGATGATGCGCGCGACCCCCCAAGCCGCGAGGAGCTCTCCTTCCTGCCCGAGCGCCGGCAGGGTGCTCCGCCCAGCCACGAAGACGTTGCCGAGCGGGGTGCGAATCGGCTCACCGGCGAGGCCGTGGAGCTGAGGAGGCGTCACGCGGAACCGCGGAATCATCGGCTCGGGCTCGAGCGACCCGCCACTCGCGCGCAGGCGTGCGCGGTCGACGAGCTGCGCGCGACGCGACCACGAGGGCGGCCCGACGACGGGGTCGCCCGCGGTCGCCGTGCGGAAGTCCCAGAGCGGCCGGCCGTCGTGCGGAGAATCGCAGACCAGCGCATGCTGCTCGATGAACGGCAGCAGCTCTGCGACCGATGCGAGCACGTCCTCGCGTGCGCGAGCGAGCGATGCGCCCTCCGTGAGGAGGGTCTCGGCCACGAGCAGCACGGTGCCAGGTGATGCTCCCGGCGCCTTCTGCAGGTGAATGGGTGCGCCGTCCTTCGGCAGGAGGAACGATTCGACGGCGAGCGGCCGAGGCACACCTTCGGGACGGACGACGAGCGAGACGACGAAGCGCGAGTCGAACGCCGTCACGGAAGGTAGCTTCTCGTTTCGCGCGGGGACGAAGTCGCGCGCGAGATCGAGCACGGTGGCCGACGGCAAATCGGAGACGACGAACGTGACGCCGACCGGGTGCTCGTCGCCGTCGATGTGCACGCCGCGCACCTTGCCACCTTTGTGCAGGAGGAGCGCAGCGCGGTCGGCAAGCCGTGTGTCACCGCCGTGCGCACGGACCCGTTCGAGGAGGAAGTCGACGAGCTCGTCCTCGCCGGCGCCGAGCTGGGTCACGCCGCGCGTCCACGCGCCGTGCAGACGTGCGAGCGCAAGCGCGGGCAGCTCGTCCGCGAGATCGGTCGCGAACCGCGCCGGCACGGTCACCACCTGCCTGAACGGATGCTCGCGCGGGAGCTCGGCGAGGAAGTCGGAAGGTCCTTCGAGCCACGGCAGCGTGGCGACCACGCGCGCGGTCTCGCGCCTCTCCCAGAACCCGCCGGGCGGCCACACGGCGTCGCGCTCGAACGCGCCGTCTGCAACGCCGTTCGTGCGCGCGAGCTCCGCGTAGAGATCGTCGACGACGCGGCGGATGGCCGGGAACTCGCGATCGATCTCGCGCGCGAAGAGCTGCGTGTCGGGCGGGAGGTCGAGGCGCATGTCCGGCGCGAGGACCTGGAGCATCGGATCGAGAGACGTGAGCCGCCGCCGGAACGTCTGCGACTGCGCGAGCTCCACGAGCACGCGCGTCCACGCCGGTGAAGACGCGGAGAGGAACGTGAACGGCCGCCGCGCGAGCGCGAGACCGTCGTACGTGTACCCGGCGCGCCGGAAGCCGTGGCCGAGCACGAGCACTCGCCACGAACGACGCGCGAGCAGCGCCGCGGAGGCGAGCGCGCCGACGCCGGCGCCCAGGACCACGACGTCGTAATGCTTCGCCGTCGTCATCGGAGTCAGTGAGCGCGCACGCGAACGCGCGGACGCGCGCCGCCCTCGGGGCGGTGCACCTCGACGCGTCCTTCGGCGATCCATTGCAGCACGGCGGGCAAGAGCTCGTGCTCCTTCTCGAGGATGCGAGCGCGCAGGGCCTCTTCGTCGTCGTCGTCGAGCACGGACACGACAGCCTGCGCGACGATCGGCCCGGTATCCATGCCGGCATCGACGAGGTGAACGGTGCAGCCCGTCACGCGGACGCCGTACGCGAGCGCCTGCGCCTGCGCGTGTACGCCTGGGAAGGCAGGCAGGAGCGCAGGGTGGATGTTGACGACGCGGTCGGGGAACGCGCCGAGGAGCACCGGCGTGACGAGGCGCATGAACCCTGCGAGCACGACGCACTCCGCGCCGTGCGAGCGCAGCGTCTCGACGACCGCTGCGTCGAAGTCCTGACGGCTCGCGTACGCCTTGTGATCGACCACCGCCGTAGGAATGCCCGCTGCTCGCGCGCGATCGAGCGCCTTGGCGCCGGCGACGTTCGACACGACGACGCCGATGCGCGCCTCGAGGCGACGCGCGGCGATGGCGTCGATCACCGCCTGCAGGTTCGTTCCCGACCCGGAGACGAGCACGCCGAGCACGAGCGGTCCGCGCTGCGACGCATCGGCAGTCACGGAAAGACCACCCGCGCTTCGAAGTCGGTCCCCTCCGGCATGGCGACGACGTCGCCGAGCTCGAACGCCTCCTCCTCGCCGAGCGCCGTGAGCGCATCGAGCGTGCGCTGCACGTGCTCGGCGGCGACGACGAAGACGAACCCGATGCCGAGATTGAACACGCGCCGGAGCTCGCTCTCTTCCACGCGCGTCGCCATGAGCTCGATGATCGGCGGACGCTTCCACGTCGTCGTCAGCTTCGCGCCGAGGGACTCCGGAAGCACGCGCGGGAGGTTGCCCGGCAGCCCGCCGCCGGTGATGTGGCTCATCGCGTGCACGTCGACGCCCGCCGCCAGCACGGCCTGGACCTGCTTCGCGTAGAGCCGCGTCGGCGCGAGCAGGGCCTCGCCGACCGATTTTCCGGCGAGCGCTTCCGGGCGGTCGTCGGTCCCGAGCTTCATCGCGTCGAACAGGACCCGCCGCGCGAGCGAGTAGCCGTTCGAGTGGAGACCGCTCGAAGGCAACGCGACGAGCTTGTCTCCTTCGGCCACGCGCTTGCCGTCGACGATCTTCGCGCGCGCGACGACGCCCACGGTGAAGCCCGCGAGGTCGTACTCGCCTTCGGCGTACATGCCGGGGAGCTCCGCGGTCTCGCCGCCGAGGAGCGCGCAGCCGGCTTCGCGGCACGCGTTCGCGATGCCTTTGACGACGCTTTCCGCGACACCGACGTCGAGCTTGCCGGTGCCGAAGTAGTCCAGGAAGAAGAGCGGCCGAGCGCCCGTCGTCACCACGTCGTTCACGCACATGCCGACGAGGTCGTAGCCGATGGTGTCGTGAACTCCCGTGAGGAACGCGATCTTGAGCTTCGTGCCGACGCCATCGGTGCCGCTCACGAGGACCGGCTCTTCGATCCCGCCGGGCACCGCGCAGAGCCCCGCGAAACCGCCGACATCGGCGAGCACTTCGGGGATGCGCGTCGCCTTCGCGAACGGCTTGATGCGCTCGACGAGCTCGTCGCCCGCGTCGATGTCCACGCCGGCGTCGCGGTACGAGATCGTTCCCATGTTCCGGGCTCTTACCCGGCCTCCGCCGTCGCGACAACTGCCGGCCGCGACGGCGCGAACGAACCCGTCAGAGCACGCCGTCGCCGTCGCCGACGTTCTCCGGTCCCTCGACTTTCGTGAGCCGCTCGGTGAGCGCGCGCAGCTCGTCGCGCAGCTCGCCGAGACGAAGCCGGCCCTTCTTGCCGTCGTCGTACCCGCCTCGGCAGAGGACGCCCATCGGGACCTTCCTTGCGAGCGCCCGGAGCGCCTTGCCCTCGGCCGTGAGCTCGATGTGGACGACGCGTTCGTCTTTCGAGCTCCTCCGCCGCGTGACGACGCCCTGCTGCTCGAGGCGCTTCAGGAGCGGGGTGAGCGTGCCCGAGTCGAGCGCGAGGCGTTCGCCGATCCGTTTCACGCTCGCGCCGTCTTCTTCCCAGAGCACGAGCATGACGAGGTACTGCGGGTAGGTGATGCCGAGCGGCTCGAGCAACGGACCGTACGCGCGAGTCATCGCCCGCTGCGCGGCGTAGAGCGCGAAGCAGAGCTGATCATCGAGCGCGAGGAGGTCATCCTTGGCCGAGCTCATCGTCGCCTCTGCGCTCAAGCGAGGCGCAGGGAGACTTCGATGTTCCCGCGCGTCGCGTTGGAGTAGGGGCACACCTGGTGGGCAGCCTGGAGAAGTGCCTCGCCCTGCTCGCGCGTGGCGTTCGGCACCTCGGCGACGAGCTCGACCGCGAGCCCGAAGCCCTGACCGACCGCGCCGATCGAGACGTTCGCGGTGATGCGCACCGCTCCGGTGTCGATCTTCTGTTTGCGCGCGACGAGGGCGAGCGCGCTGCCGAAGCACGCCGCGTAGCCCGCCGCGAAGAGCTGCTCCGGGTTGGTGCCGCCCTGCCCGGAGCCGCCGAGGCCCTTCGGCGGGACGAGCGCCGCTTCGAGGACTCCGTCGTCGGTGCGGACGCGGCCCTCGCGCCCTCCGGTTGCGGTCGCGGTTGCCGTGTACAGGACCTTCTCGAGCTTCGCGGTGGACATACGTGACTCCTTCGGTGCCGGAAGCGACGTTCGCTCTCGGCGTCCACCAATACGTAGCGCACAATCGGTTTGCGCGCAACGTTTATTCGGTTGTTCGCTATCGAATTGCGATCAGGGCTTCGGTAGGTCGGTGGAGGTGAAACGGATCGGCATCGGCACGGAGTTGTCGAACGTCGAGCCGTCGCCGAGCTGGCCGACGTCGTTTCTGCCCCAACACCGGACGTAGCCATCGGAGAGGCGGACGCACGCGCTGTCGCCGGCGACGGCGAGCTCCGCGACGCCGACGAGGCCGTGCAGCGCGACGGGGACGGGGCTCGCTTCGTTCGTGCCGTTCGCGAGCTGCGCGACGCGGTTGTCGCCCCAGCACCAGACGGTGTTGTTCCGGAGGCGCGCGCACGTGTGCTTGTTGCCTGCGTGCACCGAAACGGCTCCTCCGATCCCGTGGACGACGACGGGCGCACGCGAAGGATTCTTCGTGCCGTCGCCGAGCTGGCCCTGATCGTTACTACCCCAGCAGGTGACCGTGCCGTCCGAGAGCACGGCGCACGCGTGGCTCTTTCCCGTCGTGAGGGAGACCACGTCGGCGCCGACGAGCACGTCGCTACCTCGTTCCCCTTGCCCGTCGCCGCCATCGTCGCAGCGGACGGCGCGAGGCTCGTCGAGGGCCGCGCAGAAGAACCCGCCGCCCGCGAGGAGCCGCACGCGCGCGCCCCGTAGGAAGCCCGCCGAGCGTGCGACGTTCGAGACGCCGTGCACGGGCCAGCAGAACGTTCCTTCCGTCGTGATCGCGCACGTCGCCGAGGGCGTCGCTGCGAGAGCCGACGCGGGCGGGAGCGGGCCCGACTCCATGGCAATGGCAAGCGGCTCCACGGACGCGGTCGCGTGCGCGGCAGGAAGGCCCGACGGAACGCTCTTCGCGCCGCGGCCCCAGCAGCGCACGTGGCCATCGAAGAGGCCGCACGAGTGGCTCGCTCCGAGCGCGAGCTCGGTCGGCCGGTCCTTCCACGGCAGGCGGGTCGCGAACGGACGCGCGACGAACGTCCCGTCGCCGAGCTGCCCCTCTTCGTTGGCACCCCAGCACACGAGGCCGCCCGTCTTCTCGAGCGCGCACGCGTGAGAGCCGCCGGTCCACACGCGCGTCATCGCGGGGGGCCGGTGCTTCTTGGGGCATCCGAGCAGCGCGAGCGCGCTCGAGACTGCGCACGCGGCGACGGTGCGACGCTTCGTGAGCATCGCTCGTCAGTGCACGCCGGCAGAAGCGAGCACGTTGGCCATGACGAGCTTCGCGCAATGCACGAAGATGATGATGCCGAGGACGTCGACCAAGCTGGCGATGAACGGCGTCGAGCTCGTCGCCGGGTCGACACCGAAGCGCTTCAAGATGAGGGGCAGCATCGCGCCCACCGTGCAGCCCGTCATGACGATGCCGACGAGCGTGAGCGCCACGGTAAAGGCGAAGTTGATGTGCTGCTCCGGGTACATGAGCACGCGGCCGAAGCCGATCGCGCCGAGGAGAATGCCGAGGAAGAGCCCCATGCCCGCCTCGCGGAACAGGATGCGCCACCAGTCCTTCGGCTTGATCTCACCGACCGCCATGCCGCGGATGATGAGCGTCGACGACTGCGAGCCGGAGTTGCCGCCGGTCGAGATGAGGAGCGGGACGTAGTACGCCGCTCCCTTGATCGCGTCGAACACGGGGTCGTAGTAGCGAAGCGCGGTCTGCGTGAAGAACTCCTCGACGAAGAGGATGATGAGCCAGACGCCGCGCTTCCGGATGAACGAGAAGAAGCTCGTCTTGAAGTACGGCACGTCGAGCGGCTCGACGCCGCCGAGCTTCTGCACGTCTTCCGTCTGCTCGAGCGTGAGGACGTCGACGATGTCGTCGATCGTGATGACACCCAGGATCGCGCCCTTGTCGTCGACGACGGGCATGACGTTGAGGTCGTACTTCGCCATGCGACGCGCGACCTCCTCCTGGTCTTCGTCCGGCGGCACGCTGATCACGTTCGTCCGGAGGATGTCGGTCAGCGGCTGGTAGCTCTTCGCGAGGAGGAGATCGCGGATCGATGCGATGCCGACGAGCGTGTCGCCCTTGCCGAGCGCGTAGACGTTGTAGACGTTCTCGGCGTGCTCTTCGCTGTGCGCGCGCACGGCCTCGATCGCGGCGGCGACGGTGACATCCGGCGGCACCGAGACGTACGCCGTGGTCATCAAGTGGCCGGCGCTCGTCTCCGGCCACTTCTCGATCTCGCGGACGTCTTCTGCCGCCTCGGGATCGACCTTCTCGAGCTTCTGGAGGATGACGTCGCTCATCGCGTCCGGCAGGACGCTGAAGAGGTCGGCGCGATCGTCCGGCGACATCTCGCTCGCGATCTGCGCGACGCTCATCGGGGCCATGAGCTCGGCGATCTCGCCCTGCTCGTCGTCCTCGAGGCGTTCGAAGATCGGCGCGGCATCTTCCGCCGGCATGCGCGCGAGGAGCTCCGCGGCCTCGTCGGGCTCGAGCTCGGCGACGATGTCGGCGAGGTCCTCCGGATGAATCTCGTCGAGCAGCGCTCGCACCTGATCCGGGTCCTCCTTGAGGACCTGCTTCAGATCGGGACCGAGAAGCGAGGCGAGACGCATGGGGGAGCCGGCACCATACCCCACGCCGCTGCACTTTCGCTACGATGGGAAGCCATGCGTCACCGGATCGACACGCACGCGAGTCGCCTTCCGCTCGCCGCCTTCGCCGCGCTCGCCGCGGTGGTCTTCGCGACGTCGGCGTGCTCGAGCGACGAGTCGCCGTCTCCCACCGGATCGAGCGGCAGTGGCGGCGATGCGGGTTCGTCGAGCGACGCCGCGGCGGATGCCGACACGGGCGCGGCCGACATCGTGGTTAACGCGTGCAAGCAGTTCGACGACCGCACGGCCGCCGGCGCTTCACGGACCATCGCCTGGCAGTTCCCGCTCCCTGCCGCGGATCGTTGCATCGCCGTCCGAGCCGGTCAGTCGGTCACGTGGACCGGCGACTTCACGAAATACCGCCTCGTCGCTTCCGGCGGCGACAAGCCGAGCCCAATCAGCGCGTTCGATCCGTCGAGCCCGTCGGTAACGTTCCCGAAGGCGGGCACCTACGGGTTTGGGTCGCCGGACGCGCCGGCGCTCGTCGGCGCCGTCCAGGTACGCGAGTAGGGCTCGCGCGCCACGAAGAGCCCGAGCTCGCGGGCAGGATCGACGAAGGGGACCGCGCGCGCGTTCGCCTGGATCCTTTCGCGCTCGCCAAGGGGACCGTGCACGAGCGCCGGCGCCGCGAGACCGAACGGCCCGGCGAAGACGGCATCACGCGGCCACGGTTCGTCGTCGAGCCACACGTCCCAACCGACCGGCGCGGACGGCGGCTCGACGAAGACATCGAGGCCCGCGAGCGCGGCCGGCAGCGTGGTCAGCGCGATCTCGACGCGCATGCCTCTTACCGCGAAGGCATCCTCACCGACTTCGACGGGGACGACGCGGACCTCACGCGCGGGCGCGGCGTCGCTCCCGACGACCATCGTGCCGACCACGCGGCGGGAGCGCCCCGCGGTCGCGAAGCGAAGCCGAAGCGGGCGCGCCGCGACGCTACCCGGCACGACGGAGGCGCGGCTGCCCGCGACGGCGGCTCCCGCAAGCGCCGCGTCGAGGCGCGCGCCCATCTCGGCCACCTGGTGCGGTTCGACCGTCGCGAGGTCGCGTTGCTCGCGCGGGTCGGCGGCGACGTCGAAGAGGCGGGCGCGACCAGGTGCATCGACGACGAGGCGGTGGCGTCCATGAAGAAGCGCGCGCGCGCCGCGATGCTCGCTCACGACGGCGCGAGGTTCCGGCTCCGGCTCGCCTCGTGCGAGCGAGACGAAGGAGCGGCCTTGGGTACGTGCGTGAGGCTCGAAGCCGAGGAGCTCGGCGACGGTCGGCGCGAGATCGATGGTGGCCACGGGAGCATCGACGACGATGCCCGCGGGGACGATACCAGGCGCGACGAGGACGAGCGGCACGTGGCTGAGAGCATTGCTGAAGCGGGATTCATCGCGCGCGCCGCGCGTCGCCGAGAGGACGACGATGGTGCGCTCGCGGCGATCCGAGGCTTCGATCGCCGCGAGCGTGCGCGCGAGCGCCTCGTCGCGCGACGCGTCAGCCCCGAGATGCACGAGCACGAAGGACGGCGCGTCACCCGCCGACCCGAGGGAGGCATGCGCGGCGATCCCGTGGGCGGCAAGGGAGGTCGGCAAAGAGGCGGCCGCGCCCGCGGCTGCGAGCTCGGTCGCGCGAACGCCGGCGAGCGCTACGGCGAGGCCCATTTCTGGCGAGGGCGCAGACGACGTCGCACGCGTGAACGTCGCTCCCCGCGCAGCCAACGCGCGTATGGCGGGCGACGTGGCCGCGGCGTCGGGCGGGAGCTCGTCTGCCCAGATCCACACGAGGCTGTAGGGCGCGTGCCGCCCGATCCCGTCAGGAACGACGAAGCCGTCACGCATGGCGAGGCCGAGGCGCTCGCGCGCATGCGCCGTGAGCGCGCCCCTGAGACGCGCGACCTCGTCCGGATGGGTCGACGCGACGTCGTGCGTCTCCGAAGGATCGAGCGCGGTGTCGAAGAGGAGCCAGCGCGGGGCGCTGCGCGTCGGCGCGTACACGAGCTTCCAGCGTTCGTCGCGCACCATTCGATGACGCGCGACTTCGACGACGTCGTCACGCTCGCCGTCGGCGCGGTACGGCAGGCGGAGCTCCGGCGCGAGCCCGGGCACGTCGAGCGTCGTCCATCGTGGCGTGCTCGCGAACGCGAAGCCCTTGCCGACCGCACCACCTTCGAGCGCCGGCGTGAGGTCCTTACCGTCGAGGCCGAAGGGCGGCTCGACGCCGGTGAGGCGGTAGAGCGTGGGCGCGAGGTCGACGTCGCGCACGACGGCCCGGACGCGCGCGGGCGCATGCTCCCGCCGCGGATCGCGAACGACGAGGGGCACGTGCGTTCCGGCGTGGCCGAAGAGATGAGGAGAAGCGCCGTTTCCGCGCGCGTGCTCGAAGAGGTGGTCACCGTGGTCCGAGGTCAGGACGACGATCGTGTCGTCGTCGAGGCCTTCGGAGGCGAGCGTCGCGAGCACGCGCGAAACGGCGTCGTCGACCGCCGCGAGCGCACCGTCGTACAGGCCGCGCACCTGCGCAGCGTCCGCGGCATCGAGCGAGCTCGGGAAGGGAGCCGCGTCGCGCGTTCGCGCCGCGTACTTGAACGCGCCGCGGTAGGCGCGATCGGTGTACTTCGCATGAAATGGCGAGGGAGCGGCGTACGGCGGCCCGGGCGTCGCGAAGAACGCGGTGAGGAACAGCGGGCGCTCGCGCCGCTCGCGCAGGACGGCCGACGCGCGCGACGCGATGCGCATCGGGTCTCGGGCGAGCGCGTCGACCGGCTCGACCTGCACGCGGTCGAAGCCGAGGTCGCGCGCCGAGACCGCCGGTGCGTCGCCGACCGCGATGCATTCGTACCCGGCACGCGCGAGGCGCGTGGGCAGCGCGTCAGGAACGGCGGCACCTCGCTCGCGGCCCGTCAGGAGCGCCGCGAGCGTGGCCTCCGTGTCGGCGCGGGAGACGTGCGCCTCGTCGAAGCTCGTCGCACGCGCGGCGAACGACGCGAGCGACGGCGTGACGCGCGACGAGAGGCGGTCGGCGCGAAGCGAGCCGACGACGAGGAGAAGGACATTCGGCCGGCGTGCGGTCGCGAACGTGCCTGCGGAGCGCGGCGCGGGCGTGCGCGCAGAGAGCGCGGCGGCGGCGGCGATGCCGACGAGCACGAGGAGCGCGACGAACGCTCGCCGCGGCATCCGCGCGAGGATGCGGCCGAATCGAACGATCGCGCGCCGGACGCGGGACGGCTTCGCCAGCGCGAACGCGATCGCGAGCGCGACGATCACCACGCCGGTCGGTCCGAGCACGTCGCAAACGAAGACCTGCAGCGTGCGGAGCGCGCCGCCGCGGCCGTAGAAGCAATCCGTGTACACCGCAGGCATCCGCGCCATCGACCACGCGAGGACCGCGGCCCCGATGCCCGCACACGCGCGGAGGAGCGCGAGGAGCCGACGCGTCATCGCTGGCGGGGCGCCCAGGCCGCGACGGCTCGCGAGAGCGGTCGCGGTCCAGCATCTCCCGCGGACGTCCGCGCCGAGAGGTCGGCGATCGCGCGGCCGAGCCTGGCGATCTCCTGCTTCGGCAGGTCGCGCGCACGTTCGCCCGCGGGTCCGCTCGCGCGTTCGCAGAAGAACGTGCGGCAGCCGAACGGGCGCGACGCGTAGACGAGGCAGCGCCCTTCGTCGGAGAGGAGGACGCAACGTCGCTCGTCGGTCGCGCCTGCTCTCGCGTCGGCGCCGCCTCGCACGACCGGAAGGCTCCGTCGCTTCGGCAGACCGCCGCGCGCCCGAACCGCGCGCTCGAGCTCGGTGAGCTCGACCTTGGTCGGGTACGGCTCGCGGCCGGTGACACCGAATCGGCAGCAGTCGGTGCTCGCGTCGCAAGAGAGCCCGAGCGTGAGCGCGTCGACCTCCGCGTAGATGGCGCGGAGCTCGGCGAGCGCATCCTGCTCGGTCGCGTCTCCCGCGCGCGAGCTCTGCCGTGAGCGGCGCTTCACCCGGTGCTCTTACCGCGTCTCGGAGCGCGAGCGCAAATGCGACATCCAATGTCTCGTCCCGACGACCACGGCGCGCAAAACCCGATATTCTCGTCTCGTGGCCACGGCTGCATCGCGTCCTCGTCTCCGTCCGATCGAAACGATCGTCGTCCCGGATCGCCGGCTCGGCCGAGCGCTGATGCTGCGCGACACCCAGGGCGTCGCGAAGACTCACGCCGTCCTCCCCATGGACCTCGTGCCGATCATCACGCGGTTCGACGGCCGAGCGACGTGCGAGGAGATCGCCGCCTCGGTCTCGCGCGAGGTCCGTGAGCGCGTCCCGGTGGAGCTCGTCGTGAAGGTGGCGACGGAGCTCGAAGACGGGCTCTTCGTCGAAGGCGCGCCGTACAAGCTCGCGCGTGCACGCATCGAAGCCGAGTTCGCAGACGCGGAGACTCGCGCTGCCTCGCACGCCGGCGGCGCGTACCACGGCGAAGCGAAGAAGCTCTCGCAGTACATCGAGAAGGAGTGCTTCGCGCGCGCCTCGACGAAGCCGAATGGCGGAGGTCGTCTCGTCGGCCTCGTCGCCCCGCACATCGACCCGTGGCGCGGCGCACGCTGCTACGGCGAGGCGTACGGCGTGCTGGGCAAGGCGCTTCCGGTGGGCGCCGACACGTTCGTGCTCTTCGGGACGTCGCATGCGCCGATGCGTGAGCCGTTCGCGCTCTGCCGAAAAGCGTTCGACACTCCGTTCGGTCCGCTCGAGGCCGACAAGGCTTCGATCGATGCGATCGCCGCGGCGTGCGACTTCGACCCGTACGCCGATCAGTTCAACCACAAGCGGGAGCACTCGCTCGAGTTCCAAGCCGTGTTCCTGCGGCACCTCCTCGGGAGCCGCCCGGCGCGCATCATTCCGATCCTCGCGGGGCTCGGGCACGAGCAGTACACGGGCAAGAGCCCGACCGAGAGCCGCGTCGTCGAGAAGTTCTTCTCGGCGGTGCGCCGGGTGGTCGAGGACAAAGGCGCCGTCGTCATCGCGGGCGCAGACCTCGCGCACGTCGGGCCGCGCTTCGGTGACGCGAAGCCGCTCGACGAGGCGGAGCGATCGAAGCTCGATTCGACCGATCGCGAATCGCTCGCGCACGCCGCGGAGCGTGACTGCGAGGGGTTCTGGCGACACGTCGCCGCCGACCTCGACACGAGGCGCGTGTGCGGGCTCGCGCCGATCTATGCGCTGCTTCGGACGGTGCAAGACGGGGCGCACGGGCACCTCCGGCACTACGAGCAGACGGTGGACCCCGACGAGGGCTCGATCGTGAGCCACGCGGCGCTCGGCTTCTACGCGTGAGCGCGTGAGCGCGTGGGCGCGTGGGCGCGTGGGCGTGAGCGCGTGACCGGGGCGCGTGGTAAAGCGACGGGCGCGTGATCGCGATCCCTCCCCTTCCCGCTCCGTCTGGCCCGAACCAGGACGGCGGCACGGCGACCATCCTCCCGCGCTACGAAGACGTGGCCCAGGACGGGCGCATGCAGCTCGCGCCGCTCCTGCCTGGCGTGGGGCAGGCCGCATGGCGGGCGCTCATCGCGCGGATGCCCGCGATGGAGACGTTCCGCGCGCAAGGCATCCTGCCCATTCTGCGGCGGCTCGTGGTCGTCGCCGAGGATCGCCCCGTCTCGGTGAGCGTGCCCGTGCACTACGAGGCGTCGTATCGCTTCGCGCGGGAGAAGAACGGCGACCGCCTGTTCCTCAACATGTGGGTCGAGGCGCGCGCGCCGCTCGCGTCGACGCTCGGGCCCGACCCCGACGCGGGGGCTCCGCGTGAGCTCGTCGGAAGGATCTTCGCGGAGCACGTGGTCACGAAGCCCTTCGCGCCGCCCGCCGAGCGCAAGGTCACGCGCCTCGAAGCGCCGGGCGTGCCCGAAGTGCCGGACGACGAGCACGTGTTCGAGCCGACGGAGGACCTCGGGCTTGGCGCGGGCGCGGGTGCGGAATCGCTCGAGCCGGCGGGCGACGCCGTGTTCGGGCTCATGCACACGGACTCGAACCAACACGTGAACTCGCTCGTGTACCCGCGCGTCTTCGAAGAGGCGCTCGTGCGTCGTCTCGTCCGCGAGGGGCGGCGTGGTGCCGAGGGTCTCGTCGCGCGTGCGATGGAGATGCGCTGGCGGAAGCCGTTCTTCGCGGGCGAGACGGCGAACATCGGCATGCGCCTCGTGGAAGCCGGCGATGGCGCTGCGAGCGGCGGCGGCCGCTTCCGCGTCGGTGCGGTGGGCGCGTTCACGTCGGCGAAGGACGGAAAGCTGCACAGCACGATCCGCGTGTGGATGGGGTGAGCGTCGCGCGCGTGCTGCGTGCGGGCGTCGTGCGCGCGGGCGCGAGCGTGCTCGTCGCCGCCATCGTCGGATGCGCTGCGGGGGAGCCGGCGCGTGCGCCGAGCGCGCGGATGGGGTGCCCGGCCGTCGAGCCGGGGGCCGCAGCGTTTCTCGTGCACGGTGCGCGCGTCACGGACGGCGAGCGGCGGCTCGATCCGGCGGACGTGCTCGTGGCGGGCGGCATCGTCGTCGAGGTCGGCGCCGACATCTGCTTCCACGCGCAGCCGGGCACCGTCGCGCTGGTGGATGCGCGCGGCGGCACGCTGCGCGCGACGACGTCCGACGCGCGCATCGTTCCGGGCTCTCCGGCCGACCTCGTCCTCGTCGACGACGCGACGGGCGCGCCGCGCCTGACGTGGAAAGCGGGCCGGCGCGTCGAGTAGGCCGACCCGGCCGACAAAGAGAGGCGGCGACCGAAAAGAGAGTGTTGACCGTCGCCGAGAAGCCGCGCTATGAAGCTCCCCGTCGTTCGGAAGCGAACGAAGTTGCGGGAGTAACTCAGTGGTAGAGTGCCACCTTGCCAAGGTGGACGTCGAGGGTTCAAATCCCTTCTCCCGCTCTAGCCAAACAGGGCCTGAAGCCACCCGGCTTGGGGCCCTTCGGCATTTCGGGGGCCAGGGCAGGCGCAGCAGAGGCATCGCCGCCTCCCTTCACCGCACGTTCGCGAGCCGGACGATCTCCTCCGACGACGCGAACACCAGATCCGCCGCCGTACGGCCCGTCGCGGCGGACGCACGGTCGACCAGATACACGCCGACGCGATGGCCTACGAACCGCTCACGCGTCGTCGCGGGATCGAACCATGGCGCGAGGTTCGGCTCGTCGGCGTTCGCGATCGCGGCGCGCGTCGGCGGCGCAGGGTCCAGCAGTGGCTCGCCCCAGAGCGGGCGCGAGCGCCCCGCGTCACGCTCGAAGGCCGTCGCCAACCCCTCGCTGACGACCCGATCGAGCACGCGAGTCGGTGACGGATACCTGCTGCGCCGCGCGAGGTGATGCAGCTCGTGGAGGAGGCATGGCCGCACGCGCTCTCGAATGGTTCGGCCTACGTCGCGGTCCGGGTCGAGCGTGAGCGCGACGTTCCCCGGGAAGCCCGCAGCGCCGCTCTCGCCGGTCTCCGGGATCACGTCCTTGCCGAAGCGCACGATCAGCGTGAGCCGGTCCGGCAGCCCGGGGAGCTGCGCGCGCGCATCACGGAACGCCTCTTCGGCCACGCGCGAGAGCTCGGCCTCTTCGGAAGCCGTGAGCTGTCGCCCCGCCGGCGGTCGCTCGATGTCGACCGCGCCCCGACGGCAGCCGAGCGCGCTCGTCGCAAGAGTCGCGACCGCCGCGAGAGCGACGACGACGACGAGCCGGCGAACGTACCCTCCCATCGACAGAGAGCGTCCGACGAGGACCCTCGCGCGGCAACACCCAGCCGTGCTGGTTCAGAAAGAGGATGTCGTCGAGCGGCCCGTCGATCCCACGCGGGCCGTCGTGCGATTCCCATCCGCCGGCGGTCACGACGAGCATGGCGCGCTTGCCCGGGATGCCGCTCCGCCGGGGCCCGATTGCGCCGGCTGTTCACCGAGCGCTACGTCCTCGCCGGCCGCGCGAAGCATCACCGCGATCCGGCGCACGCATGGCTGCGCGACCCTGTCGCCGCTGCCGTCGCAAGCTGACCATCGCCCCCGTCAGAGCTTCGACTTCCGCGCCAGCCACGCGTAGACGTTCTCGGCCTTCGTCGTGTTCAGCACGGTGTAGCGATGGCGCTCGTGGCCGGTGCCGACGCTCGGCGTCGTGAAGTCGGCATCGCCCACCTGCGTGAACCAGAACGCCCAGCGGCTGTCGAGGAACGAGCGGAGCTCCGGCTTGATCGCGGGGTCGTTCGAGTTCCGTTGCCCGTAATTGCCGAAGGGCACCGCGAAGAGCAGAGGCTCGTACGCCTTGTTCAACCGCGTCGCCAGCAGCGCTCGGCCCGCGTCGATGTCACCCTCCGCCCGCACCTTCCACGCCTCGAAGCTCTCGAGCGGCGCGTCGGTCGCGGCCGGATCGAAGCGGCGCACGGCGTACGAGGCCTCGTTGACGACGACGCCGTTCGCGTCGAGGCCCGACGGGATCTTCACGTGGCCTTCGTGCGCGTGGAGCTGCAGGTTCCAGCGCCCCGTCGCCGCCGCCGTTCGCCATTCGGTCCACCGGACGAAGTTGTCGTCCTTCGTCTCCGGCCGGTCGGTGATCACGAACATCGTCGCGCGCATGCCGAGCCCGGCGAGGACCGCATCGGCTTCGAGGTAGGAGCTCGCGAGGCCGTCGTCGAACGTGACGAGGATCGGCATCTCGGGGAGCCCGCGCTTGTCTCCATTCATGAAGCGCACGTACTGACCGGGCGTGATGGTCTTGTACCCCGCGGCCGCGACGGCGAGCAGGATGCGCACGAGCTCGGAGCGCGGCAGCGTGTACTCGTAGTTGTCCGGGCACGCCGCGGGGCAGATGCCGTGGAAGAGCATGACCGGCACGGCGTCTGCGCGGCGCGGAAGACGGACGAACTTCGCCTTCTCGGCCGCGGTCAGCTGCATCGGCGGCGCAGGGCGCGGGATGCGGTCGGACAGCACCGCGGACGACGATGCGCCGAGCACCTCGTCGTCGCCCACGTCGGCATCCGTCGTGGGCGCTGCGACGCAGGAGCAGATCCCCGCCAGCAAGAACGTCACGGCCGCCGTCAGTGATCGTGACGCCATGAGCCCGACAAACGGCGGCGCGCGCGCTGTCTTCAGAGCCCTTCGACGAATTCGACATCGTGTGCGCAGGCGCGGCCTCCTTTCTGCACGCAGCCGCGGGATGCGGATCCGAAGACTGGTGTGGACGAGCTCCGTCGCGGCGATCCTCGCCGCTGCGCACGCGGCGTGCGGCTCTTCGACGGCGGGCACCGAAAGCGCGACCGATCCGGCCGCGCCCGGAAGGACGGCGCCGCCCGGCGCCGCGCCGAGCCCGACCGCACCGACGGGCATCGGCGACGGCGGCGCGCCGAGCGGACCCGAAGGCGGCCCAGCGCGTCCGCCGCTTCCGCCTCCGGGTCCTCCGGTCGAGACGCTTCCGCCGAACGCGACGGGGCAAACGCCCGCGTTCGAGAACCAAACGCGAGCGCCCTCGCGCAAAGCCGGCGTTGCGTTCACGACGCGGATCGTCGCCTCGGGTCTCGAGATTCCCTGGGGCATGGCCTTCCTCCCGGACGGGGCGCTTCTCGTCACGGAGCGTCCCGGCCGCATGCGCATCGTGCGGAACGGCGTCGTGAGCGCGCCCGTGCAAGGCGTGCCGCCAGTCGATGCGGCCGGACAGGGCGGGCTGTTGGACGTCGCGCTCGATCCGGCGTTCGCGACGAACGGCCTCCTCTACTTCAGCTACGCGGAGGCACGTGACGGCGGCAACGGCACGACCGTCGCGCGCGCTCGGCTCGTGCGCGACGCTGGCGGCGCGAGCCTCGCCGACCTGAGCGTCATCTGGCGGCAGATGCCGGCCATCGCTTCGACGATGCACTTCGGCGGCCGCATCGTGGTTTCGCCCGAGGGCTACCTCTACGTCACGCTCGGCGAGCGTGGCAGTGAGCGCGCGGCCGCACGGCAGCTCGGCAGCACGCTCGGCAAGGTCGTGCGCATCACGACCGGCGGCGCGCCTGCGCCGGGCAACCCGTTCGCCGGCCAGGCCGGCGCGATGCCCGAGATCTGGACGTACGGTCACCGGAACATCCAGGGCGCCGCGCTGAATCCACTCACCGGCGAGCTCTGGACGGTGGAGCACGGCGCGCGAGGCGGCGACGAGGTGAACGTCGAACGCGCGGGCAAGGATCACGGCTGGGCGAAGGTGACGTACGGCATCGACTACAGCGGCGCGCCGATCGGCGAAGGCATCACGTCCGCTCCCGGAATCGAGCAGCCGATCTATTTCTGGGATCCTTCGATCGCGCCTTCCGGCGCCGCCTTCTACGAGGCCGATGCGGTGCCGGCCTGGAAAGGAAGCCTCTTCGTGGGCGCGCTCGCGGGCAAGCATCTCGTCCGGCTCACGATCGCCGGCGAGCGCGTCGTCGGTGAAGAGCGCCTCCTCGAGAACCAAGGGCGCATTCGCGACGTGCGCGTCTCGCCCGCCGGCACGGTGTACGTCTCGAACGAATCGACCGGGCAGATCCTCGAGCTCGTGCCCGTCGCCCCGTCCGGCGGACCGTAAACCCCGACCGCGGTGCTACGCTCGCGACCATGCCGAAACGCCGCTCGCGACGGCACGTGGACGATCTTCGCGGGCTCACGAAGCTCGCCGTCGAGGCGACCACCGGCGTCGCCGATGTCGTGCAGGCGATGCACACGGCGATCGGTGGCGCGCCCGCTCGCCTCTTCAGCGCACCGGTGTACGCGAGCATCCGAGGCATCACGTCCGTCGTCGGGAGCACGGTCGACTTTGCGCTCGCCCGCCTCGCGCCGCTGCTCGGTGATGCCGCCGAAGCTGCCCCCGGCGTCGAGCGCGAGACGGCGCTCGCGGTGCTGAACGGCGTCCTCGGCGATTACCTCGCCGAAACGAAGAACCCGCTCGCGATCGAGCTCTGCCTCCACCGCATGGACGACGCGCCGGCGCGCCCCAAGATCCTCGTCTTCGTGCACGGCTCGTCGATGAACCGTCACGCATGGCAGGCCGCCCGCGACCTCAGCTACACGCCGGTGCATCTCGACTACAACAGCGGGCTCCACGTCTCGACGAACGCGCGAAGCTTCGACGCCGCGCTCGAAGAGCTGGTCGCCTCGTGGCCCGTGCCCGTGGAAGCCATCTCCATCGTCGCGCACAGCATGGGCGGCCTCGTCACGCGCGGCGCATGCCACTACGCCGAGCAGTCGGAGCGCGCGTGGCGACGAAAGCTCCGCGCGGTCGTGTTCCTCGGGACGCCGCATCACGGCGCGCCACTCGAACGCGGCGGCAACTGCTTCGAGGCCATGCTCGGCGTCACGCGGTACAGCGCGCCCATCGCTCGCCTCGCCAAGATTCGGAGCGCGGGCGTCACCGATCTGCGTTTCGGCAACGTGATCGACGAGCACTGGCAGGGACGCGACCGCTTCGCCGTCGGTGAAGACGGACGCACACCCGTTCCGCTGCCGGCGGGCGTCGCGTGCTTCGCCGTCGCGGCGGAGAACGACGCGCTCGTCCCGCTGGCGAGCGCGATGGGCGATCACCCGCGCGAGGCGCTCACGCTCGGGTTCCCTCCCGACCACCGTTTCGTCGCGAAGGGGCTCGGGCACGTCGACATGCTCCGCTCCGCGGACGTCTGGGAGCGCATCGAGCGCTGGCTCGCCGACTGACGCGGTCTCGCCCCACGCATGCCGCGCGCTACTTCGCGGGCGCTTCTGCGACGGCCACCTTCTCCCGCGTCTCGTCGCGTCCCGTCCGCCGCGCGAGCAGCTTCGGATCCCGCGATTGCCCGAGCTCCTGCCGGCAGTACATGCAGCGGAACGAGATGTGATGCGGACGCGGCGTGATCCCGACCATGCTGAGCACGATCCAGCCCCACGTCGTGTACTCGGGCTCCTCTTGAATCGCAGGGTCACCGATGTGGTGACCGCAGTGGCACGCGCGTCCTTGGTCCATGCTGCCACCCCGAGCAGGGACCGTGCCGCGCACGCGCCGTCGGATTCCGGGCCGCGCGCGGAGCTCGGCGTGCCGAACCTTCGGCGCACCTGCCGAAAACTCGGCAGCTCGCGCGGTGGTCACAGCCCGAGCACGCGCATGCGGTACTGCAGCGTCGCTCGGCTCGTGCCGAGGAGCCGCGCGGCTTCCGACTGGTTGCCACCGGCGCGTTGCAACGCTTCGGCGACGAGCGTGCGCTCGAATGCGGCGACGCGCGCTTTCAGAGAGGGTGCCGCTCCGTCGCCGCGCACGCCCTCGCCAGAGGCCGCCTCGGTACCGGCGGTAAGCTCGGGGAAGTCCTCGATGCCGAGGACGGGTCCGCGCGCGAGCACCGCGGCGCGTTCGACCACGTTCTCGAGCTCGCGCACGTTCCCGGGCCACGCGTACGTCTGCAGGTAGGCGAGCGCATCCGCATCGATGGTGCGGCGCGGGAAGCCGCGCGTGCCGAGCTTCACGAGGAACGCACGGACGAGCGCCGGGATGTCGCCGGCGCGCTCGCGGAGTGGCGGAATGCGCAGCGGGAACACGTTCAGCCGGAAGAACAGATCCGCGCGGAAGCGTCCTCCCTTCACCTCTGCCTCGACGTCGCGGTTCGTCGCCGCGACGATGCGCACGTCGATCGGAACGGGCGTCGACGCTCCGACGCGCTCCACCTCGCGCTCCTGTAGAACGCGCAGGAGCTTCGCTTGTGCCTCCAGCGGAAGCTCCGTGATCTCGTCCAAGAAGAGCGTGCCGCCCTCGGCGAGCTCGAACCGGCCGATGCGCCGCTGATTCGCGCCGGTGAACGCACCGCGCTCGTGCCCGAAGAGCTCGCTCTCGAGCAACGTCGGCGACAGCGCCGAGCAGTTCACCTTCACGAGCGGCGCCGCTCGACGCGGGCTCATCTCGTGGAGCGCGCGCGCGAAGAGCTCCTTGCCCGTGCCGGTCTCGCCGAGGAGGAGCACGGTCGTCGACGTCGCTGCGACGCGCCGCAGCTCGCCCAGCGCTCGCGACAGAGCACGGCTCTCCCCGACGATCGAAGGAGCATGCCCCTCGTGCAGCTCCTCTCGCAAATACGAGTTCTCCGCTTCGAGCCGGCGCCTGAGGCCTTCGACCCGGGCGAACAGCGTCGCATTCTCGATCGCGATCGCGGCCTGCGCGGCGAAGAGCTCGAGCTCGTCGAGCTCCTCTGCAGCGAGCAGCCTGCGCGAGAACATCGCGAGCACGCCGAGCAACTCTCCGCGACACACCAGCGGATAACCGGCGAAGGAAGCGAGGCCGCTCTCGCGGATCCAGCTCTGATCGACGAAGCGCGGATCACCCGCGAGCTCGCTCGTGTAGAGCGGCGCTCGGGACTCGGCGATCTCTCCGATCTTGAGCGCACCCACGCGGATGCGACTGCGCGTTCCGTCGAGCCGTTCGGACAGTCCTGCGCTCGCGGCGAGCGTGAGCACCTCCGGATCCGGCGCACGCGCGAGCCAGATGCGGGCGAGCGCAGCATCGAGCTCGTCGACGAGACCACGCGTGATTTCCGCGAGGACCGCGTCGAGCTCGAGAGAGCTCGCGATGCGCAAGGTCACGCGCCGGAGCGTTGCGCTGTAGCTGTCGGCGCCGCCCATGAGAGGAGCCCCGACTGTACAACGTCGCCCTGGCGGCCGCATGGCGCTCGCGACGCGATACACTCTCGGGCGATGCGCGCCGACGAAGCCGACGCCGACACCCCGCGCTACGTAGAGGCGCCTGTCGCACGAGCACTCGGCGCGTTCGTGGCGTGCACGTGGACGGCGCAGTTCGCAGCGGGCGGGCGAGCGCACGTCGACCGCATTCTTCCGGATGGCTGCATCGACGTGCTGTGGACGGACGGCGAGCTCGTCGTCGCAGGGCCGGACACCCGCAGCGTCCTCGTCGAGACGAGCCCAGGGCTCCGCATCGTCGGTCTTCGCTTCCGTGCGGGCGTCGCGCCTGCTGCCTTCGGCGTCCCTGCGTCTGCGCTCGTCGATCGGCGCGTCGATGCCGCGGACGTGCTCGGGCCGCGTGCTCGTGCGCTCCGCGACGAGCTCTCGCGCGCGCGCTCGGCGCGGTCGGCGGCGGTCGTCCTCGAAGCACACGCGGCGCGGTGGATGCAATCCGCGGACGAGCGTCCGGACGTCGTCGTCGCAACGGCCATCCGTGCGCTGCAGCGCGCTTGCCGCGACGACGTCGGTGAGCCACGTCTTTCCCTCGCGACCCTCGCCGCACGTACAGGCATCAGCGAACGGCAGCTCCGGCGCCGGTTCGTCGACGCGATGGGGTACGGACCGAAGACGTTCGCGCGCATCCTCCGCCTTCGGCGCTTCGTCGCCGAAGCCGCTTCTCCCGATCCGCGCCGGAGCCTTGCCGATCTCGCGGCGACCGCCGGGTACGCCGACCAATCGCATCTCGCGCGCGAGTGTCGTGACCTCGCGGGCTGCACGCCCGGAGAGCTCGCGGGCTACCCGGTCACCGCCGCGTGAGCGTGTCCGAAATGTTCAAGAGGGGCACTGCGACGTCGCGATAGATCTCGCGGCATGGAAATCCTCTTCATCTCGAGCGTGTCACTCATCAGCGTTGGACCAGAGACGCGCGAGCTCATGACGAAGACGTTCGGGCTCCCCCTCGCGCCGCCCGCGCCGGGCGACGAGTACGTGTTCACGGAGAAGGTGGAGGGCGCGAAGCACTTCGGGGTGTGGCCCCTCGCGCAGGCCGCACAGGCGTGCTTCGGCACGTCGGAGTGGCCGAAGGAACGGCCGGTTCCGCAGCTCAGCCTCGAGCTCGAAGTGAAAGACGCCGCCGCCGTGGAGGCCGCGGAAAACGAGCTCCGCGCGAGCGGTCACACGCTGCTGCACGCGACGCGCACGGAGCCCTGGGGTCAGACCGTGTGTCGTCTGCTGAGCGCCGAGGGCGCGATCATCGGCGTGTCGCATGCGCCGTGGCTGCACGGCACGCACGGCGGCTGACCGCGGCTCACCCGAACCGCAGGAGCGGACGCGCGTACGGAAAGATCGGCCACGGGATCGTGAGAAGGACGATCCCGAGCGCGATCGCGATCACGATGGCCGTCGCCCGCTGGCGCGCAGGCTGCTCGCCGTGCCGCTTTCGCGCGCGCACGACGCCGGCGTGCAGGACCGTCGCGGCCACGATCATCCCGAACGCATGCTCGAGCGCGAAGAAGCGCAGCACGGAGCTCTTCATCGCGACCGAGCCCTGCGCGAGCATGCGCACGCCGAGCGCGCTCGTCCCGAAGTACATGAAGAGGCCGACCAAGAGCTGCGCGTCGAACATCGCCGTGAAGAGGCGGAGCGCGTGCGCATCGGCCTCGGTCCAAGCTCGCTTCGCACGGGCGGCGCTCACCGCGCGAACGAGCACGAGACCGCCGCTCCCGAGCACGAGCCAGCGCATGGCACTGTGCAGCGTGAGGACGACCTCGTGGAGGCTCACCGCGCGCGCTCGTTCACTCCGCGGCGGCGGCGGTGGAAGCGGCGGCCTCTGCAGCCCGTCCGACGCGCGAGACCCGCTTCATCGAAGCCTTGCCGATGCCGATCGCGAGCATCTTCTTGAACCGGGTGAAGACACCTTCTTGCACGTACGGGATGCCGTACTTCGCGCAGAGCGCCTCGACCTTCGGCTGCATCTCGCGATAGCGGAGCATCGGCATGTCCGGGAAGAGGTGGTGCTCGATCTGGTAGTTCAACCAGAGCTGCGCGTAGTCCACGAGCTCCGAGCCGGTCGCGTAATTCACCGACCCGAGCACCTGCCGCACGGCGGACTCGGCCTTCGTCCCCGCAGGCTCGTCGAACCGATAGACGTCGTCACCGCTGTGGTTCGGGCCGACGACGATGAACGTGTGGAGGTTCGTGAGCGCCTCCGCTCCGAGCGAGTTCACGAGCGCGCTCGCGGCCGCGAGCGGTCCGAGCGGAAGGAACAGCGCGGGCAGCGCGACGAACTGGAGCAGCGCGTAGGGCGCATAGCAACGCAGGTAGAGCGTTCGCTTGTAGCCCGCCGGCGGCGGAGTCTCTTCTTCGGTGAACGCGACGCTCTTGCCGCGCGAGAGCCACGTGTGAACGGTGTTCGGCGCGTAGTAGAACGGCCGCCAGCTGATCGCGAGGAGGCCCATCGCCGCGAGCTTCACCTTCGGCGACACGTCCGCTCCGCGCAGCCAGTGCGTGTTGCGCTCGACGAGGTCGGGGTCGCGCAGCTCACCGGTGCTGACGTGGTGGAGCACGTTGTGCTCGTACTTCCACGCCTCGGGGATCATCCAGTCGGGCCAGTCGAGGAAGCGGCGCCAGCCGGCGGCGAAGAGCTTGCTCGTGAAGCGCGCGGGGATCCCGGGCACGCGGTCGTAACCGCGATGGCCGACATGGTGCATCAGGAGCCAGCTCGTCGAGCGACCGAGCGCGAGGGCCGCCATGCTGACGGGGTTCGGGAACCACGCCGTCGCGAGGCCCACCGCCGTGGCGATGCGCCCGTACAGCTCGGTCCTGCGCAGGTGGCGGATGTCATCCTCGCCGAGGGCGTCTTCGGCTTCGCGCCGAATCTCGCGCAGCTCGCGGAGAAAGCCGTGGCAGTCGATGGCGGAGAGATCGAGGTCGTCGGCGCGCAAGGCGGACGACATTACCCGCTGCGCCGGCTCACGCGCTCGCCGAATCAACCTCGGCCGTGGGGAAACGCTGCCTACGCCGTTCGGATGACGAGCGGCGCTGCTCCGCATGCGCTACGGATTGCCGCGTGTACGGTCCGGGCTATCCCCACTATCCGCCGCCCCCGCCCCCGAAGCAGGGCCTCTCGCCTCTCGTCATCGTGCTCCTCGTCGTCGGGGGCATGTTCGTTCTCGGCGGCGGAGCTTGCGTCGTTCTCGGCGGCCTCGCGCTCGTCGGCGCAGCCAGCGCCACGCAAGACCCGAGCGTCGCGCCCGATCCGACCGCCGCGAATGCCGGCAACGGAGGCCCGGGCACGAAGGCGGGCGGCATCGCGACCGGCGGACCGACGCAACCGACCGGAGCCGCGGCGGCGCCCACGAGCACGACGCTCACGCCGCTCGGCGACGAAGACGACGGCGACGGGGACGGCGACGGCCAGCTCGCCGCGAACGGCCCCGCAGGCACCGCCGGGCAAGGCGCGACCGCTCAAGGCGCGGCGCCGACGAGCACGGCCTCCCCTGCTGCCACCGGCGGAACGAAGCCTTCCGGCGGAGGCACGTCATGGTTCTGCACCGCGAGCGCGTCGGTTCGCGTGTGCGGCTTCGCTGGCGCGTGCAACTTTCAGATGGTCTTCGGCAACGGTATCGCCAACGACCGCTTCATCGCTTCGCAGCAGGCGAAGAGCGCGTGTGAGGCGTCCGCGCGCGCAAAAGGCGCCTCCGCCGTGTGCGTCGTGCAGTGCTCGCCTCGCGGCGGCTGACCTCGCGCGTCCGCGTCAGCGACCCTGCAGCGCCGTGACGGCGCGGTCGATGCCGGCAAACGCCGCGACCACGTCGGCGTCCGAGCTCACGGGCACCGTCGATGCGCCGAGCGCCGCCTCGAGGCCGAAGAGAAGCACGATCTCCGCGAGCACGCGTCCGCGCTCTTGGCGCTTCGCGCGATGGTGCGTGCCTTGCGCGACCAGCTCGACGAGCTCGGCGAGCGCGCGACGCCTCGCCTTCGCCGTCGTGGTCGCCGTCGGTGCCTCGAGGATGGCGACGAGCTCGCCGATCGATGGCGCACGCGGAGCGGGCCGCACGTTCGCGAGCACATTGCGCAGCTCGGCGATCACGGCTCGCGCGCGCTTCTCGCCGGATGCGCCGGGCTTCGGCGACGTATCGAACACGAGCCGGTTCCCTGCCGTATCGGTCAGCCCGAAGGCCCACGCCACGTCATTCGCGAATACCGCGACACGCGGCGGATCGAGCCTCACGTCGTCATCGTAGTCGCGCGGGGGCGCGGCGTCGCTCCGTTGGGTGACAAACGAAACGGCGACCTCTCGACATATACCCAGCATGCAGACGACGACGACTCATCCCTCGCCTCTCGCTCACAGCCGCCGCGCCGCTCCGTACGTGCCCGCGTTCGACATCTACGGCGGCATTCATCGCGCCTTGCGCCTCGCGCTGACCGATCTGCTCGTCCGGATGGGAACGACGGTGCCGACCGATCCGGTCGAAGTGGGTCTGCGCCTCGGCGAGCTCGAACGCATGTTCGAGGGCCTCGCCAAGCACATCGCGCACGAGGAAGCCTTTCTGCATCCCGCGCTCGAGCGTCGACGGAGCGGGGCCGCGCGCGACCTCGATCTCGAGCACGAAGAGCACGCCTATGCGATCCGAAGCATGCGCGATCTCGCGAGCGCGCTCGCGGCCGGCGGCAGCGCGGCTCAGCGCGCCGGGCTCTACCGCACGCTCTACCTACGCTACTCGGCGTTCGTCGGCGAGACGCTGATCCACATGGCAGAAGAGGAGGCGGTCACGCAGCCGCTGTTCGACGAGCTCTATTCGGCCGCCGAGCAGCGCGCGATCCACGACGAGCTGATCGCCTCGATCCCGCCGCACGAGATGCTGGAGGTGCTGAAGGCGCTCCTGCCCGCCGTCGACCACGAGACGCGCGTGGCGATGCTCACCGACGGCAAGGCCGTGATGCCGCCGGAGGCGTTCGCGGCGATCTTCCACGACGCCTCCGGCGCACTCCGGCCCGACGAACGCGCACGGCTCGCGGCACGCCTCGGCGTGCTCTGAAGGCGCGCCGATCTCACCGCGCGATGAGGCGGTAGGTGACCGTGAACGCCACGCCACCTGCCGCCGCCGGGCACGACGCGGTTTGCAGCGTCCCCGTGAATGCCGCTGCCGGCACGGCGATGTTGCACGTACCGATCGTGTCGTTGAACGCGACGTCGGAGTCGAAGAGCTGGATGCCGAGCTTCGCCTGGAGATCGGCGGACGCGATCGACGTCAGGATCTTCGTCGTCCAGGTCGGAGTGAACGTGTCGTTCACCGTCGCGGTCTGCGCCGACGAGGCGCCTGACGTCACGATCGCGAACGGGTCGGGGTTGCCGTTGAAGCCGTCCCAGCTATCGCCGTTCGCCTTCTTGTTCGGGATCGTCGCCGACGCGAGCACGACGTCCCAGCGCGACGCGGTGTCGAGCGTGCAGCCTCCTCCCTGACAGACGCGGCCGCTGCCACACGCGAGGCACGCGCCGCCGCCTTTGCCACACGCGGCGGCGGTGTTCCCCGGCTGGCATCCGGCGGCGGTGCAGCATCCCGACGTGCACGACTGCGAGCACGTCGTCGCGATGCACGATCCCGCGTTGCACGCCTCGCCGGAGCCGCACGCGTCGCACGCGGCGCCGCCCGTTCCGCACGCCGCCGTTGCGGTGCCGACGTTGCACTCCCCTTTGGCGTCGCAGCAACCTGCGCACGTGTCGGGCCCGCACGGGGGGACGCCCCCGCTGCTGCCGCTGCTGCCGCTGCTGCCGCTGCTGCCGCTGCTGCCGCTGCTGCCGCTGCTGCCGCTGCTTCCGCTGCTTCCGCTGCTTCCGCTGCTTCCGCCGTCGCCTTCCGTCGCTGCGGCGAGGCCGTCCTTGATGCCCGCGAGCACGCACGTGACGGCCTCCGTCGAGATCGACGTCGCGAGGACCTTCGTCGCCGTCGCCGTGAGGCACGTCGAGAACGCGGCCTGGCAGGCGGTCTTCCCGAGCGAGCTCGACGTGCACGCCGACTCGATCTCTCCGAGCGGCGCCGCGCCGAACGGGAGAAGGCCGATGCCGATGCCCGGGGTGTCGCCGGAGCCGAAGAACGCCGTCTTGCACGCGTCCTCGGGGACGACCGAGCACGAGCCGCAGTAGCTCTCGGCGAAGCTCGTCTGCGCGGCCGTGGGCGTGACGTTGCCGAGCGACGAGCCCAGGCACGAGAGCGGGCTCGAGTCGCACGTTGCGCTCGACAAGCAGGTCGTCGCGGCATCGAGGACCGACGGGCTGAGAAGAGCAGCCGTCTTCGCACACTCGTTCTGCATCGTCGCGGCACACGACCCCTCGTCGCCCGAGCCCGACCCCGTGCACTTCGCGTAGGCGCTCGCGAGCGCGGTGCAGAAGGAAGCCTCTGGCGACGCGTCTCCCGAGGAGGACGACGACGAGGACGAGCACGCGAGCATCGTCAGCACCAATGCGGAGACCGCAGAAGCGACGGCGAGGCCGGACCTCGCCCGCTTCTTCGTGCCCGCGCCGCCGCCCGAACCGCCCGCCCCGAACGCATGAAAGGAATGCATCAACGGCCTCCGAGCAAGCAGCATACCGAACGGTCCCGCGCGCGAAACACGCGTCGAGCGAGCGCCGCACATGCGCGATGGGCTCGGATCGCTCCCGTCGTGTGGGAGCGGATCGCTCCCAAGCCGACACTGGACTATTCTTCGCCGTGCCCGATGCGGAACGACCGCGCGCCCATGGAAGGCTCGACGCTGGAGCGTCCTCGCGTCGAGACCGCCGCGGTCGACGTCGCTGCCCTGCGGCTCGAGGTGGTCGCAGGTCACGACGTAGGCAAGGCGCTCGACGTCGACCCCGACGGAGACCGAACGCGGATCTTCGTCGGCAAGAGCGACGCTTGCGAGCTCGCCATCGACGACCCGCTCGCCTCGCGCCGCCACTGCGCGTTCGCGGTCGAGGGCACCGCCATACGCCTGACCGACCTCGACTCGACGAACGGCACCTTCGTGAACGGCGTGCGCGTCGTCGAGGCGCTTCTCGCGGGCGGCGAGCTCGTGCGCGTCGGCGATACGACGATCGCCGTCCGGATCGGTGCGCGCCACCGCCGGAAGCTGCCCGGAGCGGCTCGGTTCGGTGGCGTGCTCGGCGAGAGCGCGGCCATGCAGCGGCTGTATCCGCTGTTCGAGAAGCTCGCCCGCTCTCCCATCCCGGTGATCATCGAAGGCGAGACCGGCACCGGGAAGGAGGTCCTCGCGGAGGCCCTCCACGACGCGAGCCCGCGCGCGAGCGGCCCCTTCGTCGTGTTCGACTGCACCACGTCCCCGGCAGCGCTCCTCGAGTCACGCCTCTTCGGCCACGAACGAGGCGCGTTCACCGGCGCGGTCTCCTCGCGTCCGGGCGTGTTCGAGGAGGCCTCTGGCGGCACGCTGTTGATCGACGAGATTGGTGACCTCGACATCGCGCTCCAAGCGAAGCTGCTACGCGCAGTGCAGACCGGGCGCGTCCAGCGCCTCGGAGCAGCGGCGTGGATCGCGACCGACGTGCGCGTGCTCGCGGCGACGCGACGGGACCTCGAGCGCGAGATCCAGGCGGGGCGCTTCCGCGACGACCTGTATTACCGGCTCGCCGTCGCGCGCGTCGAGCTGCCGCCGCTTCGTCGCCGCGAAGGCGACGTGCGCGTGCTCGCCGAACACTTCTGGGCGACGGCGGGGGGTGGCACGTCGCTTCCCCCCGACGTGCTCGCGCGGTTCGAGAGCTACGCATGGCCGGGCAACGTGCGCGAGCTGTACAACGCCGTTCTTCATCATGCCGCGCTCGGTGAGCTCGCCGACGATCGCACGCGCAGCGTGGACGAAGGCGCGTCACGCTCCTCGCGCTCGCCGGGGCCCGTCGCTTCCGATGTCGTCGCGTCGGTGATCGAAGCCCAGCTGCCCTTCCCTCGCGCGCGACAGAGGGTCCTCGAAGACTTCGAGGAGCGCTACGTCGACGCGGTGCTCGCGCGACACGACCACAACATCTCGAAGGCCGCCGCCGCGTCCGGTATCGCCCGGCGGTACTTCTACACGATACGTTCGCGGCGGGGCCGGTAGTGGGACGGCGCCTCGCAGACCGCTACGAGCTCGGCGCCGCGATCGGCGCCGGAGCAACCGCAACGGTGCACGTCGGTCGCCTCCACGGGTCCGGCGGGTTCACGAAGACCGTCGCGATCAAGCGCCTTCACGAGCACCTCGCGAAGGACGCGGAGCTCCGCGCGATCTTGCTCGACGAAGCACGCATCGTGAGCCGCATCAGCCACCCGAACGTGGTCGCCGTGCTCGATGTGACGGAGGACGCGGGGGAGGTGTTCCTCGTCCTCGAGCACGCGCGCGGCGCGACGCTGGCCGAGCTCGTGGAGCGCGGTCCGGTGCCGCCGGCGATCGCCGTCGCCATCATGCGCGATGCGCTCGCCGGACTGCACGCGGCGCACCACGCGCGCGATTCGAAAGGGGCGCTTCTGGAGCTCGTTCACCGTGACGTGTCGCCGAGGAACGTCATCGTGACGACCGACGGAATCGCGAAGGTGCTCGACTTCGGGATCGCCCGCGCGCGCGCACGCCTCCGGACGACGCGCGACGGGCACGTGCGCGGGTCGCTGCCCTACATGGCGCCGGAGCAGCTCCGCGACGAGCCGCTCAGCGCGCGTACGGACGTGTACTCCGCGGCCGTCGTCTTGTGGGAGGCGCTCACCGGTGAGCGGCTCTTCTCCGGCGACAGCGAAGGGGCCGTCGTTCGGCAGATCCTCGATCACGGCGTGGCGCCGCCGAGCGCGCGGCTCGCGACGCTGCCAAAGGCGCTCGATGCCGTGATGCTCCGTGCGCTCGCGAGCGATCCGAAAGAGCGTCCGCCCTCGGCGCTGGAGCTCGCGGTGGCGCTCGAGACGAGCGTCGCGCCTGCGAGCGCGTCGGAGGTGGCGCGCTGGCTCGAAGAGCAGTGCGGCCGCGAGCGTTTTGCAGAAGACCCGTGGGTCGCGGCGCCGGCAACCGCTCCGGAGAGCGCGGCACCGAACGGCGATCGGCGACCACGTGCGGCGCGTCTCCCTGCGCTCGTTGCAGCCTTCGTCATCGTGCTCGCCGCGGTCTCGGGCGTCGCCGCGATCCTCCGGCGGACGCCCGCGAGCGCGCCGCCCGTGGTTCGCGCCGCGGAGCCTGCCGCCTTTGCGTCGACCACGCGCGCCGAGCTCCCGCCGACGACGACGACGTCCGCGCCTGCGCTGCCCAGTTCGTCGCCGTCGTCCTCCGCCGCTCTGCCGTCGCGCGCGCCGGCAACGTCCGCGCCGGTCGTGACTCGTCCGGCCGCCTCGCCCGTCGCACCGCCGCCCGCCACCTCGGCAAGCGTCGTCGCGCGCGCACCGTGCCCGCCCTACTTCGTCGACGATGCGGGCGTTCGCCGGTTCAACCGCGAGTGCCTCGAGTGAACCGCCGAGCCGCCTCCGCGCTGCGCGTACCCGCCATCGCGTTCGCGTTCGCGTTCGCGTTTGCGTCACGTGCGACCCGCGCGCAAGCCGCGCCCGACGTCGCCGCGTGCGCGGATGCCGCCGAGCAAGGCCAAGAGCTCCGCGCCGCACAGAAGCTCGTCGTCGCGCGTCAGCGATTCCTCGCGTGCGCGCAGCGCGAGTGCCCCGCGGCCGTGCGTGACTCGTGCACCGAGTGGCTCGGCGAGCTCGAACGGCGCATCCCGTCCCTCGTCGTCGACGTCAAAGACGAGAAGCAGCACGACGTTCGCGACGTGACGGTGACGCTCGACGGCGAGCGACTTCCGGCGAGCGTCACGTCTCGAGCGGTGCACGTCGACCCGGGGCCTCACGTACTGCGTTGCGAATCCCGCGGCTACGAGTCCGTCGCCGAGGAGCTCGTCCTCCGCGAGGGCGAGCCGCTCCGCGTCGTGAACGTCACGTTGAAGAGCTCGGCACCTGTCGCTCTCACCCACGACGAGCCGCGACGGCTGCCTGTCGGCCCGCTCGTGCTCGGGGCAACCTCGCTCGTCGCGCTCGGCGTCTTCGCGGTGGTCGGCGCGACCGCGGCGAGCGACTACCGTACGCTCGAGCGCGAGTGTGCGCCGCGCTGCCCGAGCGAGCGAATCGACGGGATCGAAACGCGCTTCTTCGTCGCCGACGTCGCGCTCGTCGCCGGCATCGTCACCGGCGCGACCGCGGTGGCCTGGTGGCTCATCGGCGCGAGCCACACGCCCGCTGCTCGGCACTAGCGCCAATGCCGATCGTTTCGCGACGAACCCCCCGTCAATCGGGTGCGGATGAGAACATGACTCTCGTGCGCCCATTTCTCCCACGTGATCGCTGCGGCCGCTTTCGGCCCGTGGGGCGGCGAGAGGCCGTATGCGAACGAGCTGTGGCCGAAGGTGCCAGACGACTCGCTAACGATCGTCGACCCAAACTTCCGCGCAACCTGCGGAGATTGCGCGAGGGCGCCATGCGCTTCGTCTTACCTCCACGACGATCAGAGCGCAGCTACCCGCGTGCCGTGAAGATCAAGATGAGTGGCTACGAACGAAAGCGACCGACGACCGCGCGCCGGAGGCGCCCTCGTAAGTGAACGGCATTGGCACTAGCGCGCGGTCACTTCGCCGGCGCGCAGCAGCGTACGCCGGCGCGCGGCCACGGGATCTCGGCCGGGATGACGTCCACGCTCGCGCAGCTCGCGATCTCCGTCTTCGGCCCGGTGCCCATGAGCGCGCAGAACTGGCCCGTGACCGACGTGGGCCGGCACGCATCGATCCATTCGCCGACGTTGCCGACGAGGTCGAACAGCCCGGGATAGCCGCCTTCGCAGGTGCCGTCTGGCGGCCGCACCGCGCGCTCGCCGTCGACGCAGCGGCCGCCGACGTACTTGTCTCCGTAGCCGAAGCGCTGCGTTCCGTCCTTCGAGCACGCCTTCGCCCACAGGCTCTTCTTCGGGTCCGTAGCGTCGTCCGACGTGAGCGCGTGGCCGGCGACGCCGCCGCACAGGTCCTTGCCTGCCCAGAGGCAGTAGGCCTTCGCATCGCACCAGTCGATGCCGTGCACGGGGAACTCGGGCGTCTCCGGCGGAGGCGCGGGCACCCCGACGGACGCGACCGGCTCGAGCGAGTCGTTCGCGGCGCACTGCGGAAGGTTTGGCGGACCGCCGGCGTCGTTGCCGACCGCATCGACGAATCGCATGTATTGCGCACGCGTCACCTCGGTCGCGTCGATGCACACGTCACCGATGCGGACCATGCGCGGTCCCTCGCCGGAGGGGCAGCCTTCGCTCGCGTCGGCGGCGTGCGCGTCTTCGCCGCCGGAGTCCGGCAGCGCACCTCCGTCGTCGACGCCTCCGTCGCTGCCGGCGCCCAGCGCGCCGGCATCGAACACCGCGCTGCAGCCGGCACCTGCGGCGCACGCGGCGCACGTCGCGAGGACGGCCAGCACGAGGAGGTCTAGTCGGCGCAACATCGGATCCCGGCGAGCGGCCTCTTGAAGGTACGCGCGTACGCTTTCGCTGTCGTGCAATCCGCGAGCGTGTCGAGCGCGGCTCCGCCCGCGGTGAGGCACGTCGCGTCCATCGCCTCGGAGCTGCAGGCGTCGATCCACTCCTCGACGTTGCCGACGAGGTCGTAGATGCCGCGGTAGCCGCCCTCACACTGCCCGCTGCGGGCGCGGAGCTGACGAACCGTCGCGCACTCGCCGACCACCGCCTCGTCGCCGTAGGGGAGCCGGTTCGCACCAGCCTTCGAGCACGCGCGATACCATTCGTTCGCGCTCGCGTCGGCGAACGACACGGCGGTCGTCGTCGGCGTGAGGCTTCCGCCACCACGTCGGCCGCACAGCCGCTTCCCGACCGACGCGCAGAACGCGTCCGCATCGCAGAAGCTGACGCCGGTGACCGGCAGATCGCGCCACGCCGCGGGTGGTGGCCAGTTCTCGACGGGCACGTGGTTGCCTGCGCTCGCGCACGCGACCCGCGGAGACGGCGCGACGCCGCCGTCGATGCGCGCGAGGAACGCTTCGTACGCGGCATTCGTCACTTCCGCAGCATCGATGCAATAGCTGCCGATGCGCTTCATCGCGCCCCGTTCGCCGACGCACGGCGCGCTCGAGTCTTCTTCTTCCACTTCGTCGACTCGGCGGTCGACGACGGCATCGGCAACGCCCGCCGCGTCGGCACCGAGAGCCGCATCCGACGCGTCGCCCGCGCCGCCCGGTCCGAGCGCCGCGAGGTCGTAGAGCGCGCCGCACGCGCTCGCGCCGAAGACGACGAGACAAGAAGCGACGACGAAGCCGGCCCGGCGAGCGGAGATCGTCGCGCGCGGCTTCGGCGCGCCCGTCACCGGGTGCATCGGCGCAGGCCGTATGCGCTCGGGTCGGCATCGAACGCATCCGGCGTCTTCAGCGTCACGCCGGGCGTCCATCCATGAACCGCCGTGTCGTCGCCGAGCGTGTAGTACCAGGTGCTGTTGCCACCGGCGTGCGGCTGGCCGAGCCCCCAGCACACGAAGTAGCTGAACGACGTGCGGAGCGTGTTCACGACCGGCGAGCTCGTGTTGGGCAGCTCGTAGAGCGGCGTGTTCGCGCGGTTCTCGCAGTAGAGGCGCCCGTCGTCGCGCACGCCGCAACCGCTCGCATCGACGAGGGGCGCCGCGTCTTTCCCAGCGTCCATCGGCGGCGCTTCGGCGTCGTCGCGCGGGGCGACGTCGGGCGATGCATCGCGAGGCGGGCGCTCCGCGGCGTCTCCTTCGACGTACGCGACGGGCTCGAGGTCGACCACGGCGGCGCATGCGCCGAGGAGCACGGCGCTCGCCGCGACCGCGGCCCCGAGTCTCCGGCTCGCGCTTGCCATTGCCCACAACGATAGCATCGGTCCCGCGGCCCTTCCCCGCCGCGACTCTCCGTTGCGCAGGTCCTTGCGCAATCCTGTCGACGTCCAGTCCTCACCTGAGGCCGCGAGCCCGCACCACGCACGGACCGGCTGGCGAGCGACGCCGCGCGAGCTAGTGTGAGCGTGTGGACGCGGGCTTCGTCGTCGGCGGCAAGTACCACGTCGTCCAGCGCATCGGGCAGGGCGGCATGGGGGCCGTCTACGATGCGATCAACGTGAAGACGGGGCGCCGCGTCGCCCTGAAGATCATCGGCGAGCGCGCGCTCTCGAGTGGCGGAACGGGGCGCGTTCGCTTCGAGCGCGAAGCGAAGGCGGCGAGCGCCGTCGAGTCACCGCACGTCGTGCAGGTGCTCGATGCGGGCGAGGACGACGCGAGCGGCCTTCCGTACATCGTGATGGAGTACCTCGAAGGCGAGGACCTCCGCGGTGTGCTCGCGCGCGGCCCCGTCGCTCCCGACCTCGCGATCGCGATCGCCGCGCAGGTCTGTCGCGGCCTCGTCAAGGCGCACGAAGCAGGCATCGTGCACCGTGACCTCAAGCCGGCCAATCTGTTCCTCGCCGAGGTCGACGACGACGACACGCGCGTCGTGAAGATCCTCGACTTCGGCATCGCGAAGCTCGCGTCCGACGACGAGGCGATGCGGCTCACCGCAACGGGCGACGTCGTCGGCTCGGCTTCGTACATGTCGCCGGAGCAGCTCGCGTCGCCGCGCGACGTCGACCACCGCACGGACCTCTGGTCGCTCGGCGTCGTTCTCTACGAGATGCTGAGCGGCTCGTCACCGACCGGCCCCGTGGACGGCATCGGCGCGCGCCTCTACGCGATCTGCCACGTCGCGCCGCGACCGCTCGCCGATGTCGCCCCAGGCGTGCATCCGGAGCTCGCCGCCCTCGTGCACAAGGCCCTCGCGCGCGCTCCCCACGCCCGATTTGCGTCGGCCGGAGAGATGCTCGCCGCGCTCGAGAAGCTTCAGCCTCAGCGCCTCACGCTCCGCGGCGATGCGCTCGGTCTGCGCCGACCGGTCCGCCTCGATACGGCGCTCGCCCCGACGGCGCTCGAGCTCACCGCGACCGAACGTGAGTCGCCGCGCCGCGCGCGCATGGCCGGCCTCCTCGCCGCGGCGTTCGTGGTGCTCGCCGCGGTCGGTTCCGCGGGCGCGCTGTATGCCACGCGCGACGCGGCTGCCCCCGGCGCGACTCTCACGCCGCGAACGCCGAGCGCCGCCCCGGCGCGCGTCTTCGTGAGCCCGGCGTACGGAAAGGCGGTGCGCGTCGAAGCGTCCTCGCGCAACGTCGGCCGGCGCGTCGTCGTGACCCACACGCCGAGACGAGCGCCGCCGGCCGCCGATCCGAACGGTCGCGATCAGCTCTGACGCGCGCGTGCTCAGAAAGCGCCTTCGAGCTGGAGCCGTCCGCGTGAGCCGACCTCGAGGCGAACACCGCCCACGCCTTCTGCGCGCGGGGCGGCCGCCGACGACGGCGCGAGCACGATCATGAGGAGCCCACCGATGGCGAGCGCGCCTCCGGCGACGAAGCCGGCCGTCGCGAGCGTCGCCTGCATCGAAGCGCGATCTTCGATGGGATCGAGCCGCTGGCGCGCGGCACCGCTGCATTGCGCCGAGGGGTAGGTGCCGGTGCACGCGGGATCCCCGTTCACCGCGTCGGCGAGATCGCTGCGCGAACCGAGCGCGAGGCCGCCGAACACGGCGCCGGCGGTGAGCGCCGCGAGGCCGACGGCGCCGGTCACGTATCCGGCCGTGCGCAGCGGGTGCGGTCCGACGTCGGACGGCGGCGGTGCAGCGGACGCGACCGTCGGTCCGGGCGCGGAGGCGCCTCCGCGGAGCTCCACGTCGAGACGCACGGCGTCGCCCCCCTTGCCCGTCACCTCCGCGCGCCACGTGCGCCCATCCGGCGCGTTCGCGACGACGACGTGCGGCCGATCGGGGACGACCGCGATGGTCCAGGGCCGCGCGCCCGCGGAGACGCCGTCGACCGTCACGACCAAACCGGCGACGACCGGCTCCGGCTCGCGCAGGATGACGCGCACGAGCTTCTCGGCGACGCGCGCCGCGGCACGGCGCGCCGTCTCCACGCGGGCGTCGTTCCTCGCGACGGCGTTCGCCTCGGCGTCCTTGTACTGCCGGAAGGCGTCGGGCAGGCGTCCGAGCGTGACGTAGCAGTCGCCGAGGTTCAGCCGCGCGCCCACGCTCGTGGGCTCGTAGTCGATGCTCGCGCGGAGCTCCTCGATCGCGAGATCGCATCGACCGGCTTGCACCTGGCGACGGGCAGCCTCGAAATGAGCCTCCGCCCGCTGGCGATCCGTCGTCTGCGCCACCGCGGGATGCGAGACGCCGCTCGCCGCGAGGAGGAGGACGACGCCTGCGGCCCGCGCGCGCGAGATCACACGACGAGCGTAGTCATTTCCGCGGCCGAGGAACACCGAAGCGCTCCAAACGGGAGATCAGCGTACCGCGCGAGATGCCGAGTGCCTTGGCCGCGCGCGTCTGATTGCCGTTGTGTTGCCGCAGCGCCTCGAGGATCCGTCGGTGCTCGGCCTCGTCGACCGCCGACGCGAGCGAGCCGGCGCCGGCGCCAGGCGCGAGCTCGGCAAAGCGGATGTCGAGCTGCGACGCGGTGAGGACGCGTCCCTTGCCGAGGAGCACGGCGCTCGCGAGCACGTTGCGGAGCTCGCGTACGTTGCCCGGCCACGTGTGACGCCCGAGCGCCACGATCGCGTCGGGGCTGAGGAGCATGCGCGGCCGTCCGTGCTCCGCGGCCACCTCGGCGAGCAGCGCATCGGCGAGCGTCGCGAGGTCGCCCACGCGCGCGCGGAGCGGCGGCACGACGACCGAGACGCCCGCGAGCCGGTGAAGGAGTGCCGCGTCGAGCCGCGCGGCCTGCGCATCCGCGTGGAGGTCGCGCGCGGTCAGCGTCACCGTGCGGATCGCAGGGCCGGCGGCGAGCAACGCCGCGAGGAGCGCCGCCTGTACAGAGGGCCCGAGGAGCGACGGCTCGCGCACGACGAGCGTGCCATTCGCCGCGTCGGCGATGCGTTCCTCGACCATGTACGCGTTCGTCGTCGGGCTCGCGTGAAGCACGACGAGGCGGCTCCCTGCGCGACGCGACGAGGCATGGATCCGTCCGGCGAGGAACGACTTGCCGGTGCCGGCCTCGCCGACGAGCAACACGGGAACGTCGCTCTCCGCGATGCGCATGATGGTGCGTTCCAGCATGCCCGGACCGGCACCCGACGCCCCGGTCGACGCGAGGAGGTCGCGTCCGGGATCGCCCCCTGCGCGAACGACCAGCAGCGCCTCGCCCACCTCGATCGGCGAGCCGGGCGCGACGAGCACGACTTCTCCTCGGCCGAGCATGCGCCCAGCGACGAAGGTACCGTTCCTGCTTCCGCAGTCGGCGACGGTCACGTGCGCCCCGAGCGTCAGCTTCGCATGCGCTCGTGACAGCGTCGGATGGTCGACGATCACGTCGGCGTCGCGGCCACGGCCGACGACGACCGTTCCTTCGGCGGGAAGCGGATGCTCCGCCGAGTGCGTTCCGCAGAGCACGAAGAGCACGCGACCATGCGCGACTTGCCCGCTCCTCGCTGCCGTCTGCGTGTCCGACATTCGCTCGCCGACAACTAGCTCGTTTGCGCGCGTTCGGCGACTCCTCCAGCACGGCGAACGGCGCTCGAACGGCGCTCGAAAGCCGCGTTGTACAAATCTCTGAACGATTCGTTCAGCCGCTCGAGCGACGCTGGATGGTCCGCGCGCCCAGCTCTGCGAGGGCGGACGGACGCGGTCGGCGAGAGCCGCGCAGAAGCACGGATCGCGGGAAAAGTAGCGCCGTCCGGGCGTATCGATGCTCCGGGCACTCGCGTTGCACGGCGCGAGCTCCCATGCCCTCCGCGCTTCGCAGCTCCGTCCTCGCGTTCCTCGTCGCCTGCTCCGTCGGCGCTGCCGGTTGCACGGCAGAGACCACCGAAGAGGATCCCGACGTCGTCGACGTCGCGGAGGCTGCCGTCACCGCCGTGTCGTTCGACGTTCCTTGGATCTCGCAGAAGCCGGAGCTCCCGCGCGGCTGCGAGGTGACCTCGCTCGCGATGATGCTCCGGCATGCAGGCGTGAACGTCGACAAGATGACGCTCGCCGACGAGGTGAAGAAGGTCCCCTACGCGACGGGCGCGCTGCGCGGCGATCCGTTCGAGGGCTTCGTCGGAAACATGTACACGTTCGCGGAGCCCGGATACGGCGTCTACCACGGCCCGATCAAGGCTCTCGCAGACGACTACCTCCCTGGGCGCGTGCTCGATCTGACCGGCTCGTCGTTCGACGACGTGCTCCAGCAGCACGTCGCGAAGAAGCGCCCGGTGTGGATCGTCACCAATGCGCGCTTCGAGCCGCTCGACGCGACACGCTTCGAGACGTGGCAGACGAAGGCCGGCCCGGTCACGATGACGTGGCACGAGCACTCGGTCGTGATCGTCGGCTTCGACGCGAAGACGATCATCATCAACGACCCGCTCGATCCGAACGGCAAGAACAAGAAGCTCCCGCGCACGCCCTTCCGCCTCGCGTGGGAGCAGATGGGCAAGCAAGCGATCACGTACGTGCCGGCGAGCATGTCGGCTCCGGCGCTGCCGAAGACGAATGCGCCCGCGTGTGCGGGCAAGACCATTCCGAGCATTCCGACGAGCCGACCTGCGGGCCAGCTCGCGCCGTACGTTCTCGACGCGTCGCACGGGATCGGCCTCGCGGAGCTCCGACCGGGCGACGCGTTGAACCGCAACGTCGCCGGCGCGCCGTCGAAGAGCGTCGCGTTCTTCGCCGGCTGGGCGGACGCGCTCCGCACGACCGCGTGCGTCGTGCCCGCGAATGGAGGAACGACGGCGACCGCGCTCGCCTACGGGCCGGCCGCGCTCCGCGAGGTCACGCCCATTCGCTTCGAGAACAGCCCGGGCGGCTATCGCAGCGCGCCGATGGGCGCTGCCTGCAGCGTGCAGGCCGACGGTAGACTCTACTGCACGAACCGCGGCGGCGCGGTGATGCGCGCAACGCCGAACCTCGCAGCAGCGACGGTGAATCACCTTCGCACGACGTACAGCTGGTTCGAGTGCTGGGGCACGGGCGACCGGCACGCGGGCGGGAACACCACGTGGTACCGCACCATCGGAGACGACAATCCGTCGCGCGGCTGGGTCGCGGGCGTCGACCTGAGGACGCCCGACGCGTTCGACGCCGATCCTGCGGCACACGGTCTCCGGCGCTGCGCACCCTGAGCGACGGCGCGAAGAAGAGGAGCGTCCATCCTCGCAGTCGCGGCAGGGCGACGCCGTCGCGCTGTCGCATACGAGCACGCTGCAGTGCCGTTCGTGGCGGCATGACGCTCGCCGTCCCGAGCGGCTCGCCCGCAAGATCAACGATGTGCGGGCCGTACAAGGCACGGCTCGCGCATTGCACATACGTTCGACATGCGCTCGAACGCCGCCGAAGGAGCGGTCCGCTACGTCGTCAGTCGGACGCGATGCACGCGTCTCGCAGGCACGAAGAGCTCGCACTGCACGTACCGCGTCGAGTGGGCGATCAACCCGCACATGCAGGTCGGAGCGGCCTGCCCGGAGAAGGCGTTCGCGCAGCACGCGGCGTTCGTCGAGACGCTCCGAGCCGCCGGCGCGGTCGTGGAAGAGCTTCCTTTCGTGCACGGCGCGTTCGATTCGGTGTTCGCGAAAGACAGCGCGCTCGTCGTCCAGCGCCCGAGCGGAACGGTCGAGGCGCTTCTCGCCCATCCCCGGCACGCGGAGCGCCGGGCGGAGCAGCTCGCGCGCGCGCTCGCGCTCTTCGACCTCGGCGTCCACGTCACCGCGCCTCCGCGTTCGACGCTCGAAGGCGGCGACATCGTCGTTCTGCCGCGCGCGCGCGGCGCGTTCCTCGGCCACGGCTTCCGCTCGTGCGAGACCGTTCGCCACGAGCTCGAGGCGTTCCTGCAGCGAGAGGTCACGTGCCTCGAGCTCTGCGATCCGCGGCTCTACCACCTCGACATGGTCCTCTCCGTCCTCGATGACGGAACCGCGCTCGTCTGCGAGGAAGCGCTCTCACCGGCCGCGATGCGCACGCTCGCGGGACACCCTGCCATCACCTCCCTCGTGCGGGTGCCGCTCGAGGAAGCGCTGCGCTTCGGAGTGAACCTCGTGCAGGTCGGCCGCACGGTCGTCCTGGCCGGTGACTCACCCACCGTCGAGGCGGCCCTGAACGCGCGCGGCCTGCGCGTCGCGCGCGTCGTGCTCGACGAGTTCCACCTCGCAGGCGGGAGCGCCGCGTGTCTGTCTGCGCGCGTGCATCGTCAGGCGACCGCGACCGCGGCGACGACGCACGATAGGGCGGTCGTGACGGCAGCATGACGATGGACGCTGCATCACAGGCCTTGCTCGAGCTCGGGCACGCGCTCCAGCGCGATGGCTACTCGTTCGTGACCGTGAGCCCCGAGACCCATCGCCGCGTGAACGCGCGCGCGGAGCAGGCCGGCAAGACGCTCGCGCGAACGACGCGTGACGCCTTCGGGTGGAACCGTCCGTTCGACGAAGACGCGCTGCCGGCGCACGTGGTCGAGCTCGCGCGCGCCGCCGACGTCATCGCCGCCGATGGCCCCCACCTTCGGGCCCGCGTTCGGTTCTCGACCCTGCACGGCAGGCTGTTCGTTCATTCCGCGTACCCCACCGAGGCGAGCGACGCCGTCTTCTTCGGACCCGACACGTACCGCTTCTGCGATCTCGTCGTTCGCCACGGCGGCAGTGCCGACGTGGTCGTGGACGTGGGCTGCGGCACTGGAGCGGGTGGGATCGTCGCTGCGGATCGCGCGCGGCACGTCGTGCTCTCGGACGTCAACGGCTGCGCCCTGCGCCTCGCCGCGGTGAACGCGGCGCTCGCCGGCGTCGCGGGCAAGGTCGTCACCGTCGCGAGCGACGTTCTCGCCTCGGTGGACGGCCCCATCGACTTCGTGATCGCGAACCCGCCGTACATGCGTGACGGCAAAGGGCGCGCCTACCGCGACGGCGGCGGAGAACGCGGCGAGGCTCTCGGCGTTCGCATCGCGCGCGAAGCTCTCGCGCGCCTGGCGCCGTCGGGTCGGCTCGTCCTCTACACTGGATCGGCGATCGTCGGCGGCCGAGACGCGTTCGGCGAGGCCGTCTCGCGTCTCTGCGAAGAAGCGGGTGCAGAATACAAGTACCGCGAGCTCGATCCGGACGTCTTCGGCGAAGAGATCGAGCAGAACCCCGCGTATGCGGACGTCGAGCGCATCGCCGCCGTCGCCCTCGTCGCCGTCACCCCTGGACCGCGCGCGCGGCGCGCCACTTGCACCGAGCAGACATCATGAACGCCGTTCAGCTGCGCCCTTCGTACGACGTCGATCGTCTCCACCGAGAGCTCGCGGCCTTCAACCGGCGACGGCTCACGCCGACGTGCGGCTCCACGTCGTGGCGCGACGATCTCGCGGACGAGCACGCGTGGCGCATCGCCGAGGGCGAGCTCGTCGAGCGCGAGCGTCAGGGCATTGCGGTGCGCGCCGCTACTGCGCCGACGGATCCAGACGCGTTCGTCGCGTGGTTCGAGGAGCTCGCGAACACCGGCCCGGGCCAGAACGACCCGCTCTTTCCGTGGCTCGCCGAAGAGGCGCCGCGCGAAGCGATGCTGTGGTTTCTCACCCAGGAGGTCGCGGGCGAGGCCGGCTTCGAAGATCTCGTCGCGCTCACCCAGGTGAAGATCTCGACGCAGGCGAAGCTCGAGATGGCTCGGAACTATTGGGACGAGATGGGGCAAGGCAAGCGAAGCGGCATGCACGGCCCGATGCTCGAAGTGCTCGCGCGCGAGCTCTCGATCCCGCACGACGCAGAGGTGGTGTGGGAATCACTCGCGCTCGGCAACGTGATGACCGCGCTCGCGAGCAACCGCCGCTACGCGTACCACTCGATCGGCGCGCTCGGCGCGATCGAGCTGACCGCGCCCGGCCGTGCCGCGCTCGTCAACGCCGGCCTGAAGCGGCTCGGCGTCGGCGGCGAAGCGCGTCGGTACTTCGCGCTGCACGCTACGCTCGACGTGAAGCACTCGCTCGCCTGGAACAGCGAGGTGCTTCGGCCGCTCGTGTCCGAGAACCCGGCGACCGCGCGCGCCCTGGCCGAAGGCGCTCTCCTCCGGCTCGCCGCGGGCAAGCGCTGCTTCGACCGCTACCGCGTCGAGCTCGGGCTCACGCCGCGCAGCGAGCTCGCGGGCCCGCCGCGCAGCGTGCGGCTCGTCGGCGCGTCCGAACGCTGACCGGCGCGCCAGTCTGGCACAACCCCGTGGCGCGCGATGCGGCGCCCGCTGTGAACGCGCGGCTCCATCGACCTGACGGCGGGCGCTTCGCCCACGCACGATCCCTCGGGAAAACGCAGGCGTCGATGCGCACGGCGGAGCTCGGCGCGTCGCTTGCTGACGAGCAGTCTCATGCGCCTCGCTTCGCTTCCTGTCGCTACGCTCTTCGCCCTCTCGGCCGTGGCCTGCAGCGTGAACGCGGATCCCACCCCGCCCTCCGATCCGCCCGAGCCGGCGAAGGTCACGATCCCTTCGCCCCCTCCGTCGCCGCCGGAGCCTCCCCGCACGGCCACGCCGCGGCCCGCTCCGCCCGCCCCCCCCGCGAAGAGCCCGTTCGCGGAAGTCGTCGACGTGACGATGCGCGATGGTAGCGGCGGCGGCTGGCTCTGCACGGGCACGCTCATCGGCCCGCGCACCGTGCTCACCGCCGCACACTGCCTCGACAAGGCGTTCGTGAGCTACGCGATCGACGCGCGCAACGCTCCGACCTTCGCGCACGTCACCGCGCGGAACCCCGTGCTCTTCGGCGGCCCGCACGAAGAGGTCGCCAATCCTGATGTCGGCATCCTCACGCTCGATGCGCCGGTGGTGCTCGATACGTACGGCGTACCGACCGACGTGACGACGCTCCTCGACGCCGGAACGGCCGTGAGCGGCGCCGCGATCGTCCGTGCCGAAGAGAAGTGGGGGACGCCCTTCGGCCCGACGCCGTTCTTCCCGGTCACGTCGGCCGTCGAGCTCGGGTACGACCACGGCATCTCGACGCCGCTGTTCTCGAAGGGCGGCGATTCGGGCGCTGCGCTCTTCCTCGTCGAAGGCGGCGCCATCACCCACAAGATCATCGGCGTGGTCCGGCAGCCCGATCCTGCGCGTGGGCTCGATCAGCTCACGCGCGTCGACGGCGAGCTCCTGGCGTGGCTCGCCGAGCACGCGGACGAATGACCTAGCGAGGCACGCCCGGCATCGCGCGCCGGAGCGCGCCGTCGAGGAACGTCTGGTTCGGCGTGCCGAGCGCGACCCAGTACACGCCGCTCTCGTCGGCGCTGAGCCCGGACGGATTCGCTTGATCGATCGCGAGCGGCAGGAGGTCTTGGCAACCGGACGCGACCGTGCAAGCGACGACGCTCTGGCTCGCAGGTGAGCTCCACGCGACGTGGCCCTCTCGAACGACGACGGACGTGGGGCGTCCCTGCTTTCCAGCAAGGAGCCGAGCGCCGGTCCCATTCTTCGCGCTCGTCCAGACCGACCCGTCGAACGCGCCGGTCGTGCCGAGGTTCGCCCAAAAGAGCGCGCCTTCGGACGCGGCGAGCGCGAGCGGGCACGGCTGACCGCTCACGAGCACCGTGCTGCGCTGGTTCGCCGTCGACTTGTCGATGCGCCGCACGGTTCCGTAGCTCGCGCCGGAGTCGTCGTACTGCTTGCACGGATTCGTCTCGTCCGTGTCGTCGACGTCGGGCGCCGTCGTGTAATAGACCGCCGCGTCGTCGACGGCGATCGCGTACGGGATCAGGTTGTCGGGCAGCGTCGTCGCCGAGGTGAGCTTGATCGGGCTCGAGAGGTCTTCCTTGTTCGCGCGCCAGACGCCCGCGTTCCGGAGATTGTTCGCCTCGCTACCGATGACGGTCCAGTAGACGTACCTCTCGTCGACGGCGACGCCGATCGCGCCATCGGCGGGGAGCGTCTTCTTGTTGCCGCCACCGGCCTTGTCGGCGCGATTGATCGAGCCCGCCGTGTCCGTGTCCGTCCAGTAGATGGCGGTGTCGTCGACGGCGAGGCCGCCGACCGCGGTGATGCCCGCGGCGACGATCGCAGGCTCGGTGCAGCCGCATTTCGCGCAGCGCCTGATCTGCCCTTGGCCCGGGTACGCGTAGGTGAAGTACACGTCCGTCGCGTCGAGCGCGGTGCGGAGACCGCGGGGCGTGACGAGCAGATTCGTCGGCTCCCGCCCGGCAACGCAGCCCGCCTCGGCACCTGCGTCGATAGCGGCGACGCCCGTAGGCGCTTCCAGATCGTTGATGTCGATCAGCGCCGCGCACCCGGCGACGAGCGCCGCGAGCAGCGCGAGAGACGCCCGCCTCACCACGTGCCCTCGAGCCAAAGCGTCGTCGCGGACGCGCGAAGCGCCGTCGAGGGCCCCGGGCGCGCAGCCCCGGACGACGCCGAGGAAGGCGCGACGAGGACGAGCGTGATCCCGCCGGCGAGGAGCACCGCGCCCGCGACGAAGCCGATCGTCGAAAACGTCGCCGCGCGCCGCGCCGCCTCGTTGTCGCTCCGCGCGCCCTCGTCGGCGCAGACGCCGTCGTTCGGGCACACGTCCTTCGAGCTCTGGTTCAGCGACGTCGCCATCAGCCCGGTGACGGCACCGAGCGCGAGCCCCGCGACGCCGACGCCGCTCGCGACCCACCCGACGGTCCTTAGCGATGCCCCGTCGTTCGACGTCGCGGAGGCGCTGCTCGTCCGATCGCCATCGCTCGCGAGCGCCGGCACGGTGACCGCCTCGTTGCCGGACGGCGCAACGACGATGCGCGCGGTCCACGTCTTCTTGCCGGGCGCCGTCGCCGTGAGCTCGTGCTCGCCGGGATCGATCGGCAGGGGGGTGCCGAGGGCCGCGGCGGGGATCTCGTCACCGTCGCGACGGACGGTGACACCCGCGGGCGCGTCGACGCGGAGCCGCGCGAGCTTCGACTCGAGCTCCGCGGCCCGCGTTCGAGCGATGTTCTCCCAATCGCTGCGCGCGTCACGCGAGGCGCGCGACGCAGCCTCACGGAAGCGGGCCCATGCCGTCGCCGTGCGTCCCAGCTTTTCGTAGCAGTCGGCGAGATGGATCAGGGTGCCCGTGCCCGGATCGAGGCGCTGGCTCGCTTCGAGCTTCTCGCAACCTTCGCGCACGTTCCCGGCAGCGACGAGCGAGCGCCCCTCGGCGAAAAGAGCTTCGGCGGCGGCCTCGTTGGACGAGGGCGTCTGCGCAGCGGCCGTTTCGGCAAACGTGCCGAAGAGCACGAGCGCGATCCCCATCGCCGCGCGGCGAGCTCGAACCATCGCTCACCGAGCGTATCGCTACTTGCGTCCGATCGATCCGATATCGTGAGGGTCGGGCGCATGAGGCGGAGCCGCCGCCGGCGTCGCGGGCGTCGGCGGGGCGGCGGCTGGGCCGACCGCCGGTGACGCGACGGTCGGCGTCCCGGTGGTGTTCGCAGGTGCGCCGGACTTGGCAGACGGAGCGCGCCGCGGGATCGACGAAATCGGCGTCGTCGACGCGGCGGTCGGCGCGGCGCCGGTCGCCGCGGCCACTCCGGTCGCAGGTGGCGGCGCGACGGTCGGTGCTGGCGGGGGAGCCGTCGTCGCTTCGGCCGGTCGGTTCGCGCCACGGTCGTCCGGCAGCACGGGCGGGCTCGACGCCGCGCTTCGTGCAGACAGGGCCGCGTAACCGCCGGAGACGATCGCGAGCACGCCGACCACGGCCGCGGCGCCCACGAGCGCGGCACGCGAACGAGGACGCGGCGACGAAGGCGGACGGCCGGCCATTTGCTCGGTCTCCGCCCATGACACGGAAGTTCCGCCGTTCACGAGAACGCGCGACGACGACGAGCTCGGCCTGAGGCCCTCGGGCCGCTGCGGCGGAGGCCGGCGCGAGGCCCGCGCAACGGTCGAGATGCGCGCTGCAGCGCCCGGCAGCAGTCCCAGCGCATGCGGCTCGAGCGCGTGCGCGAGCTCCTCGACGGTGTGAAACCGTTGCGCGCGGTCCTTCTCGAGGCACTTGAAGATGATCTGCTCGACGGCCGGCGGCACGTCGCTCCGGAGCTCGCGCACTGCGCGAGGCGCATCGCGGAAGATCATCGCCGTCATCTCGCTCACCGATTCGGCCTCCCACGGAAGCCTTCCGGTGAGGAGCTCGAAGAGGATGACGCCGAGCGACCAGATGTCGGAACGCTCGTCCGCGTTCCTCGCCGCGCGGAGCTGCTCGGGCGCCATGTAACCGGGCGACCCCATGATGTCCGTCGTCTTCGTCAGCCCGAGATCCTGCGTCTCGTCCGGACGTTGGACGAGCTTCGAGATGCCGAAGTCGAGCACCTTCGCGAGCGGATGACCGTCGACGCCGCTCGTCACGAAGATGTTCCTCGGCTTGAGGTCGCGATGGATGATGCCGACGCCATGCGCTTCCGCGACGGCTTCGCAGACGTGCAGCATGTACGCGACCGCTTCGTGGACGGGCAGGCCGCCGCGCGCGTCGAGCATCGTCCCGAGGTCGCAGCCCTCGAGCAGCTCCATCACGAGATAAGGCGCGCCGCTGTCGAGCGTCCCGACGTCGAGGACACGCGCGACGTGCTGGCTCTTCAGCCTCACGGCGGCGCTCGCCTCGCGCGCGAACCGAGCGCGCGCTGCGGGATCGCGCGCACCGTCGTCGCGCATCACCTTGATGGCGACGCGGTGCCCGAGCTGCACGTGCGTCGCCGCGAGGACGAGCCCCATGCCTCCGGCACCGAGCAACTGGTCGATGCGGTACTTGCCCGCGACGACCTCCCCTTCCGCGACTCCGTACAACGCGCCCGCCGGCATCGTCGGCGGCGGCGCATCGATCATGGACGGCACCTCCCGAGGCTAGCACGCGGCCTGGTCGCCCTCGCTCTTCAACGAGCGCGACGGAAGAGGTACGCGTGCTCGAGGCGGACACTCTCGTGACCACCCCCCGCGCGCGACGATGCGAACGGGCCGAAACGGCCGACGCTGACGCGGCGCGGCGACGCCCCCGCCGTCGGCGCTAGGCCCCGGTGCGCGCCCGGCGCAGTTGCTCGGACAGGGTTTCGTAGTCGTACTTGCCGTCGTGCATCGTGGTGCCGAAGAAGAACGTCGGCGTGCTGTGGACGCCCGCAACTCTCCCCTGCTCGACGTCGTGCTCGACGCGACTCGCGAGCGCGTCGTCCTCGAGGCGGCCGGCGAGCGCGGCCATCGCGGACGCGTCGCCGGCCATCAGCTGGTCGTGGACGTCCCAGAAGCGCCCCTCCCGACCGGCAGCTTCCGCGAGGCGCGCGAGCTTCTCGGCGCTGCGATGGAGATGGCGCAGCGGAAAGTGACGGAACACGATGCGAACGTCGGGGCTCTCGCTCGCGATTCGGTCGAGCACCGCCTGCGCTGCACGCGTGTGCGGACACGCGTAGTCGCCGTACTCGATGATGGTCACTGCCGCGTCCTTCGGTCCGCGCACGTGATCACGGTCCGTCACCTCTGCCACGCCGTTCGCGTTCGTCGCCATGCGCTCTCCTCTCCGCGTTCGGAGGAGAGCATCGCGCATCGACGCTCTCCGCGCGCGCGGAGAGGGATCGCTCGCGCGCGACATCGAGGCGCGCGGTCAGCCGATCGGCGCGAGCTGCATGCGCGCGAGCTCCGCCGCACCCGCATCGCCGAGGATGTCGCGCTGCAGGCGCTTGTCGTCTCCGAAGAACGCACGGGCGATTGCGCGGTCGAGTCGCCGCGTCCCGACCAGCGCGAGGGCAGAAGCCTCGTCGCCGACGCCCTCGGCATACGTCACGCGCTCGTCTGCGCCGGGCGCCTCGCCGAAACGCTCCTGGAAGTACTGCATCGCAAGGCTGCGTGCGCGCGCTTGGTGGTCTCCTGTCACGATGACCTCGAGCGTGCTCCGCTCTTCCGCCGAGAGCGCCGCGAGCGCGTCTTCGACGGCATCGTGGAGCGCGGCGAGCTGCATCTTCGTCGCGTGCGCGGTGAGACGGAGCAGAACGGGACCGACCTTCGCGGCGAACGCGGAGAGCGAGCCCGCGTCCCGCGCTCGCCGTTCGGCATCGGTGAGAAGCGCGAGTGTCGCATCGAACGTCGCCTCGACATCGGCGAGAACCTCCCCCGCGGGGAGAAGGCCCGCCGCCGCGGCACGTGCCGCCGCCACATGCGTCGCCATCGTTCCGACGCCGCCGCGATCGTGCGAGAGCGCGGCGAACACCGCCACCGGTGCATGGGCGGCGGACTTCACGAGGTGGAAAGCAGGAGGCGTGAACTCGCGAACGTGACGCTCGCTTCCGCGGAACACGAGGAGCGCGTCGGCGAGGACGACGAACACCGGCGCGTCGACCTCGGCCTCGCTCCGTGCACGGCCGTACGCGTCGTGGAACGCGTCGTTCACCGCGTCGAACGCGGGCTCGACGCGCGGCGGCTCCGGACGCTGACCCATCCCGCGGCTCCTACCACGGCGTTCCGAGCGCGCCGAGCAGCGGACGGCGCCGCGCGTGGACGGAGTGCACGAGGTCGGTCATGCTGCGCTTCAGGTGAAGATCCGCTCCGGGACCGTGCTCGTGGGCGCCGCGCTGGCAGGCTCGGCCGGCTTCGCCGCGCCTTTCGTCCCGCTCGCGTGCTCCGCGGCGATACCGGAGGCGGAGCGGACGTGCGCCGCCGACCAGGCGCTCGTCGCGCCCCCCGCCGTATACCGAGGAACGAGCCTTCCTGCGAAGCACGTCGCGCTCACGTTCGACGACGGCCCGGGCACGAACACCGCCGCGCTCTCTGCGTACCTGAAGTCGCGGAACATTCGGGCGACCTTCTTCGTCAACGGCCGTTCCGCGCCGGCGCACCCGGGCGTGCTCGCCACGATCGCCGCGGACGGACACCTCCTCGCGAACCACACGCAGAACCACTACGACCTTCGCAGCACCGCGCAGTTCCCGCTGACGCCCGCCGGAGAGGCCGCGCTCGTCGACGAGCTCGCCGCGACGGATGCGCTCATCGCGCCGTACGTGCCGGACGGCGCCTTCTTGTTCCGCGCGCCGTACGGGTACTTCGATGCGCGCGCGTACGGCGTCTTGCATGCGTCGGCGATGGACAAGTACGTCGGTCACGTCGATTGGGAGATCGGCGCGCAGCGAACCGCGACGTTTGGAGCGGACTGGGCGTGCTGGGAGAACGCCCCGCGACTCAGCTCGAGACAATGCGGGGATCTCCATCTGAACGAGATCCGCGCGCGCGGGCGCGGCATCGTTCTCATGCACGACGCCGACAAGGGCAACGGCACCCTCAATCGCGACGTCGACGTGGGCACGGGCAACACGCTCGACATGGTGAGGACGATCGTGCCGGTGCTCGAGGCGGAGGGTTACACGTTCGTTCGCGCCGACGAGGTCCCCGCGATTGCTGCTGCGCTCCCCGTCGGCCCTGCGCCCATCGAAGGCGGCGCCGATGGCGATGCCGACGCGGAAGCCGATGCCGACGGAGGCGCCGACGCCGCGCCGAGCAAGGCTGCTGATTCGTCCGCCGAGCCGCCGCCGAGCCTGCCGCCCGACGGTCCCGGCGACGGAGCGGATCCCGCGTCCACCGGCTCGCCGGCCGCTCCCGCCACGGGCGCTCCCGCGGATCCCTGCACGCGCTGAGGGCCGGCAGGCTCATCGCGCGTGCCCGCGAGGATTCGTTCGCGATGTCTCGCGCGCGCTCGCGACGAGGCGCGATGACGGCGACCTTCCGGGCCGCGAGTCGCCGTGCGCAACGCTCGTGATCTGGCGAGCTTCCGCGGCGCGCGAGGCGCGTGGCATGCGCAGTGCTTCGCGGCGCCGCCGTGCCGAGCTCCCCGCTCTCGAAGCCGCGCGTATCCGTCGCCGTCGCAGGCGCGGTCGTCCTCGCCGCCGCGATTGCACATTTCGCGCGGCGTTCCGCGCACCCGTCGACGAACGTTGCTTCCGTGAGCGCAGCGAACGCCGCGCAAGCGAACGGCGCGGAAGCACCGCCGCGCGCCGAGCACACCGGCGCGGCACGGATCACGTCCGCGCCGCTCGCCCCCGCGCACGACGCGGCGCCGCACGGCGATGCGCTCGCAGCCCTGAGGCGCGGCCTCGCGAGCGAAGACGAAGGCACGCGTATCGCCGCCGTGGAAGCAGCGGTGAGCGCGACCGCGATCGAGACGCTCGACGAGCTCACGAAGTTCGACCTCGCGCGCGACCCGGAGACCGCGCCCACCGTAATTCACTCGGTCGCGATGCTCGGCGCGGCGGCCGACGGCCCGAAGCGCGATCACGCCGGGCGCACGCTCGCGCGTTGGCTGCGGAGCGAGATGAAGCGCGAAGGCGCCGACGTTCCCGGCAACGTCTCGAATCTCGTCGAAGCGCTCGGCAACGTGGGTGGGCGCGAGGCGGTCGATGCGCTCGTGGCGGCGCTCGACGGGAGCGAGCTTCCGCTGCACGTCGAGACGCTCGCCGTCACGAGCCTCGGCGAGCTCCACGACCCGCGTGCACGAGGCGCGATCGAACGATTCGCGGCGCGCGTGAATGCGCTGCCGAAGGCAGAAGGATTCGACGAGGAGCTGCGCGTCGAGGCGATCGCCGCCGCGCGCGCTGCGCTCTCGCAACTCTGAACGGCTCTACCCAGGAGGACTCGATGGATCTCGGAAAGGTGCTCGGACTCGCGCTGCTCGGCGCAATGGCGCTCGTCACGATCCCGGGCTGCGCAGCCCCGACGGAAAAGGGCGACGATCCCGCGAGCGACGACGCCGACGACGGCGCGGCGGACGACGGCGAGGAGAACGTCGGCACGTCGGCCGACGAGCTCTCCGCGCCGTCCTGCGCGCCTTCACGCGCACGTGGCGCGGTCACCGCGAAGCACCGGGCGCTCCTCGACACGATCGCATTCACGGAGGGCACGCGTGGTCGCGGGCAGGACGGCTACAACGTGACCTTCGCCTACCGCTACTTCTCGAGCTGCGCGCGCCACCCGAACATGCGCGTCTGCTCGGGTCGCTATTGCTCGACGGCGGCCGGCCGCTATCAATTCCTCACGACGACGTGGAACAGCCTCGGCTACTCCAACTTCGGCCCGGCGAACCAGGACCGCGGCGCGATGAAGCTCGTTTCGCGGCGCCGTGCGAGCGTGCCCCGGAACCGCGCGATGACGGCCACGGAGTTCGCGAACACGATGAACCGCATCTCGTACGAGTGGGCATCGCTGCCGCCGGGCCGCTACGGCCAGCCTTCGTACAGCATGGCGGCGACGCGTCGCCAGTACTGCCGGTTCGCGGGCTGCTGACGCACGCTGGGTCCTCTCTGCCGCAGTCGTCATAAACGCGGAGGTCGTCCCCGCAGCGTCGCCGCGCGCTGCTATCGTCCACCGCGATGGACGCGAGCGGCGCCGGTCCGGTGAGCACGTCGCGGCGTGCCGCGGTGCCTGCGCCGGCGCTCCGCCGTCTCGTCGCTGCAGTGGAGCGCGGCGTCGCGGCGCGCGCCCCGCTGACGCTGCAGCTCCTCGGGCGCGTTCTGCTGCACGCCGCGGCGGTCGGCGCCGCGGTCGGTGTCGCGTGCGTGCTCTTCGTCGAAGGCCTCGAGGTCGCGCAGCACTTCGTCCTCGAGCGGCTCGCTGGCTACGTCCCCCTCCGCGCCGCGGGCGAAGGGCCGCCGCTGCCGCAGCACGATCCGACGTTTCGGCCCGCGCTCCTCTTCGTCTTGCCCGCGCTGGGTGCGCTCGCGAGCGGAGCGATCGCGGTGTTCGCGCCGGAGATCCGCGGCGGCGGAGCGGACGCCGTGATCGACGCGTTCCATCACAAAGAGGGAGTCGTGCGCCGGCGCGTGCCGGCGCTGAAGGTCGTCGCCTCGATCTTCACGCTCGCGTTCGGCGGCTCCGGCGGACGCGAAGGGCCGACGATGCAGATCGGCGGATCGCTCGGCTCGATCGTCGGTCGCTACCTCCGCGTCACCGCGCGCGAACGGCGGATCCTCCTCGTCGCCGGCGCAGCCGCGGGGATGGCGGCGGTCTTCCGAACACCGCTTGGCGCCGCGCTCCTCGCGGTCGAGGTCCTGCACAAGAACGACTTCGAATCGGATGCGCTCGTCCCTTCCGTCCTCGCGAGCGTCGTCTCGTATTCCGTCTTCGTCGCTTCGTTCGGCGCGGGGGACGCGGCGAACGAAGCGCTCTTCGCGCATGCCGCGAAGTATCCGTTCGTGCCGGCGCATCTCTGGCTCTATGCGCTGATGGCGCTCGCGATCAGCATCGCGGCGGCGGTGTTCCTCCGAACGATGGGCACCGTGAAGCGCGTCGTCGATGCGCTCCGCGTCCCCTTGTGGGTGAAGCCCGCGCTCGGCGGCCTCGCGCTCGGCGCGCTCGCCACCCCGATCATCTGGGCGCTCGGCACGCGTATGGGCGATGGCCAAGGGCTCGGCATCCTCGGCGGCGGCTACGGAGCGGCGCAGGTCGCGATCACCGGCGCACCGTGGTTTCCGGGCGGTTGGCGCGGCGTGCAGCTCCTCGCGCTGCTCGGCCTCGTGAAGATGCTCGCGACCGCGCTCACCGTCGGGTCGGGCGGCAGCGCGGGCGACTTCGGTCCCTCGATGGCGATGGGCGGCATCTTCGGAGGCGCGTTCGGTCGCGCCGCGCAGCTCCTGCTCGACGACCCCCGCATCGATCCGGGTGCGTTCGCGCTCGTCGGGATGGGCACGTTCTACGGCGGGCTCGCGCACGTGCCGATCGGCTCGCTCGTCATGACGTGCGAGCTCGCCGGCAGCTACGACCTGCTCGTCCCGCTCATGCTCGCCGAGGGCATCGCCTTCGTCGCGCTACGAAACCGGTCGCTCTATCACGCGCAGGTCTCCACGAAGCGGGACTCGCCCGCGCATCGCGACGAGCTCATCTTCGACTTCTTGAAAGACATTCGCGTCGACAGCGTGATGGTTCCGCGCGGCGAGCTCGTGACGTTCCGGCGCGACACGCCCGCGAGCGAGGTGCTGCGCGGCGTCGCTTCGTCGGACTGGCAGGATGCGTTTCCTGTCTTGGACCGCGAAGGCGCGCTCGTCGGCGTCGTCACGACGGAGGTCCTGCGTGCGGCGGCGAGTGAGCCCGATCTCGGCGGCGTCGCGCTTGCGCACGACATGATGGGTCCGCCGATCACCGTGCTCGGGAGCGACGACCTCCACAAAGCGCTCGAGCTCATGCTCGCGCACGCCATGCGCGAGCTCCTCGTGCTCGATGGCGCGGGAGCGGTCGTCGGCGTCGTCGACGAAGCGGAGATCACCGCGGCGTATCTCGCGGCGACCGCGCGACCGGTGACTTGAGAAGCCGGTGACTGCCACCTCCGTCTTCGCCTTCATCCTCGCGCTGCTCGCGATCGGTCGCGTGCTCCGCGCGCGCGCCGTCGTTCCCGAGACCGCTTCGGACACGCTGAACGTCGTCGCGCTCTACGTGTGCATGCCCGCGGCGATCCTCTTGAACGCGCCGCAGCTGCAGCTCCGCGGCGAGCTCCTCGGTCTCGTCCTCGTTCCCTGGCTACTGCTCGCCGCGACCGTGGCGCTCGTCTACCCGCTCACGCGCGTGCTCCGCATGGAGCGGCCGACGAGCGCGTGCTTGCTCATGCAGGTACCGATGGGGAACACCGCGTTCATGGGCTATGCGCTCGTGCCCACGTTGGCCGGCAAAGAGGCGCTTCGCTACGCGGTCGTCTACGACCAGTTCGGCACGTTCCTGGTGCTCGCGACATACGGGCTCTTCGTCGTGGCCGTGTACGGCGGCGGACGCCGTCCGACGGCGGCGGCGGTGGTGAAGCGTGTCGTGACGTTCCCGCCGTTCCTCGCGCTCGTCTTCGGGATGACGCTCATGCCGCGCGAGGCTCCGGCGTACGTGACGAAGCCGCTCGAGATCCTCTCGAGCGCGCTCCTTCCCATCGTGGGTCTCGCCGTGGGGATGCAGCTGCGGCTGCACCTGCCGCGCCGGCACATCGCCCCGCTCGCGTTCGCGGTCGTGGCGAAGCTCGCCCTCGTACCGCTGCTCGCCGTTGCCGCGTGCGCTGCGCTCGGCGTCCAAGGCGACATGCGCGCCGCCGCGGTGCTCGAGAGCGCGATGCCCACGATGATGACCACGGGCGCGCTCCTCTCCATGGCTGGACTCGCGCCCGAGCTCGCGGCGGCGATCGTGGGGTACACGACCCTCGTGTCGATGGTGACGCTGCCGCTGTGGCAACGCGTGTTGTGAGCGCGCGCGCAGCCGTGACGTATGATGCCGCCGGGCATCGGAGACGACCGCGATGGATTTCACGCCGAGCGACAAGACCGTCACGTATCTCGAGCGCGTTCGCAGCTTCATGCGCGAGCACATCGCGCCCATCGAGCAGCGCTACTGGGCCGAGGTCCGGGAGCTGAACCCCGACGGCAACTTCCGCACGTGGAAGATTCATCCCAAGGTCGAGGAGCTGAAGGAGAAGGCGCGCGCCGCCGGGCTCTGGAACCTGTTCCTGCCCGACGCGAAGCTCGGCGCGGGACTGACGACGCTGGAGTACGCGCCGCTCGCCGAGGAGATGGGCCGGAGCTTCCTCGCACCGGAGGTGTTCAACTGCAACGCGCCCGACACCGGCAACATGGAGGTGCTGTTCCGGTACGGCTCCGAGGAGCAGAAGCGGGCGTGGCTCGAGCCGCTCCTCGCCGGGACGATCCGGTCGGTCTTCTGCATGACGGAGCCCGACGTCGCGTCTTCGGATGCGACGAACATGCAAGCGACCGCCATCGTCGAAGGTGACGAGGTCGTCTTGAACGGCAAGAAGTGGTGGTCGAGCGGGATCGGCGACCCGCGCGCGAAGATCGCGATCTTCATGGCACGTACGCCGGACGAGGCGCAGGGCCGCCACAACCAGCACACGATGGTGCTCGTGCCGCTCGATACGAAGGGAGTCGACGTCCGACGGATGCTGCCGGTCTTCGGCCACTACGACGCGCCGCACGGTCACGGCGAGGTCCACTTCACGAACGTCCGGGTCCCGCGCGCCAACGTGATCGCCGGCGTCGGGCGCGGCTTCGAGATCGCGCAGGGCCGCCTCGGCCCGGGTCGCATCCATCACTGCATGCGCTGCATCGGCGCGGCGGAGACGGCGCTCGACCTGATGATTGCGCGGGGGATGTCGCGCACCGCGTTCGGCAAGCCACTCCTCAACCTCGGCGGCAATCGAGAACGCGTCGCCGAGGCTCGCATCGCGATCGATCAGGCGCGGCTCCTCACCCTGTATGCAGCGTGGAAGGTCGACGAGCTCGGCGCGATCGGAGCGATGACGGAGATCTCCGCGATCAAGGTCGTCGCGCCGAACGTGCTCCAGCGCGTCACCGACGACGCCATCCAGCTCCACGGCGGCGCTGGCGTCTCCGACGACACCCCGCTCGCCGGCTTCTTCGCTCAGGCCCGCACGCTCCGGCTCGCCGACGGGCCCGACGAGGTGCACAAGGGCGTCATCACGCGCATCGAGCTCGCGAAGCGCGGTCTCTCGCGCCCGAGCTCCTGACGCGCCTACGCCCCGCGCGCCGTGCGCGTACGCCGGCGTGTGGCCTTCGTGCGCGCCCCGCGCTTCTTCGCGGATCCTTGTCGAGCCGTGGTGCCGCGGCGCGCCGACGGCTTGGTCTTCCGCGCCGCCTTCTTCTTGCCAGGAGCGTGAAGGTGCTGCGCGGCCCTGCGCGGCGCGCCGGGATGCGCGCGCTTCCACGTGTCGAGCTGCCGCTTGCGCTTTGCACGGAATCGCTTTTCGGAAGGCGTCGTCTTCGACTTCGCCTTCTTCCGGCAGCTGCCCTGCTCATGCTTCGCTTTGCCCGGCACGGGCTCGTAGCCGGGCCAGCATCGCGACGAGCTCTTCTTCTTTGCGCTGCGCTTCGGCGCGCTCTTCGTGGTCTTCGCCATGCCTGTCGCGCAGCAAGCTGCGAGCCACGATGCCGTGAAATTCGTTGTCCAGCCGCGCCGTCGCGGCGCGGCGATCACGCCGGCGCGAGAACGCGATGCACGCGGAGGACGCTCTCCTCGGCAGGAACGCCGAGGCGGAGCGGGAACCCGTAGTGTCCGGTACCGCGGTGCACGTAGAGCCGATCGCGGCCGCGTGCCCAGAGGCCGTGGTCGGGCATCTTGCTGCCGAGCAGCATGCGCAGGAACGTCCACGGGAGCCGCAAGCTGACGAGGCCGACCTGTCCACCATGCGTGTGGCCCGAGAGAACGAGGTCGGCCTCGCCGTCGGGCAGATGACGGAATGCGCCGGGGTCGTGGAGGAGGACGATCCGCGTCACGCCGGGCTTCCGCGGATAGGCGGCGCAGACGCGCGCGAGATGCCCGGCGCGGTCGCGCCACACGTAGTCCATCCCGACGATCTGGACGGGGCCGGCCTCGGTGTCGATCTCTCTCGCTCGGTCGACCAGGAGCTCGATGCCGTTCTCGGCGAGCGCGCGAACCACGATCGCGGGCGCCTCGTGGTCGTGATTGCCGTTGCAGGCGAACACGCGTCCGCGCATCGCGCGCAGCGGCTCGAGCGCGCGCAGGAGGAGATCGGGATCGCTCTGGGACTCCATCGTCAAGAAGTCACCCGTGAGGACCACGACGTCGGGCCTCGCGAGCACCGCACGCTCGGCGATTCGGCGAAGGCGCGCCACCGACATGAACGGGCCGAGATGCGGATCCGAGATCTGGACGATGCGCAGTGGACGCGGATCCGGCGCGCCGGCAGCGAAACCGGGGTGCGGTGCGAGCGGCCCCGCGTCGACGCCTTCCGGCCCTCCCGCGACGATGTCGATCTCCTCACGCCGCGTCGTCAGCGACTGCGCCATGCCGAGCGCGGCGAGCGCATACGGGATCCACGCTCCCCACGGACGGAGCCCGAACGCCGCGAGAAGCGCCCACGGCAAGGCCAGCAGCGTCCCGGCGGCGAAGAACGACGCCGGCCAGCTCACGAGCAGGCGATAGGGCAGCCGGCGCATGCGCGGACGCGCGAGCGCTGCGAAGTTCACGTACACGCTCGCGTGCAGCGCGGCGTAGACCGGAAGAAGCGCTGGAAAAAGCGGCGCCATCGCGATCGCCAAGAGCGTGTACACGCCCACGAGCACGGCCACGAACGTCGCGAACTGCGGGCCGCGGACGAGCCGCGCGACGAGCACCACGACCGCCCACGCCCCGATCGACAGCCCGGTGATCCACGTCATCGCCGCTCCTTCGATGCTCGCACGTCTCGCGCGTGGTGCGTTGACGACGCGCTTCCGCGATACTAGACATCCATCCGTTATTCCAACGGAGGCTTCCCCCATGTCGCTGCGGATCAACGACGTCGCGCCGAACTTCAAGGCCAAGACCACCAAGGGCCCGATCGACTTCCACGAGTGGATCGGCGACGGCTGGGCCATTCTCTTCTCGCACCCGAAGGACTTCACGCCCGTGTGCACGACCGAGCTCGGCTACATGGCGAAGCTCGAGCCGGAGTTCACGAAGCGGAACACGAAGCTCATCGGGCTCTCGGTCGACCCGGTCGAAGACCACGACAAGTGGGCGAGCGACATCGAGGAGACGCAAGGCGCGAAGGTGAACTACCCGATGATCGGCGACAGCGATCTCGCGGTGGCGAAGCTCTACAACATGCTGCCCGCCGATGAAGAGGGCACGTCCGCCGGCCGCACGCCGGCCACCAACGCCACGGTTCGTACGGTGTTCGTCATCGGCCCAGACAAGAAGATCAAGCTGATGCTGACGTACCCCATGACGACGGGGCGCAACTTCGACGAGATCCTCCGTGTGCTCGACTCGATCCAGCTCACGAGCAAGCACAAGGTGGCGACGCCGGTGAACTGGAAGACGGGCGACGACGTCATCATCGTCACGTCCGTCTCCGACGAGGACGCGAAGAAGCAGTTCGGCGAGTTCAAGGCGCTGAAGCCGTACCTCCGCCTGACGAAGCAGCCGAGCTGAGGCTCCTACATCCACGCCCCTATCGACGCCGCGAACTTGGTCTCGCGGCGTCGACTCCGATACGTCCGGGTCGATGCTCGACATCGATGCTGCCGCCAGCACGACCAAGCACGAGGCCACCGGCTTCCGCGACCGTCTTCCGACGCTTCCGTTCGATCTGAGCGAGTACGCTCGCGTGCAGACCGGGCCGGCGAGCTGGTCCGCCCGCGTCGACGACGGCGCGCTCGAAGCGTGGGCGAGCGACGACGACGGCGTCGCGTCCCGGACGACCGCGCTCCTCGCGGCGATCGGCCCGACCGACGTTCCGCGCGTCGTCGCGGCTCCGTCCGGAACGGCGCAGCACGTCTCCCATCGCGAGGCGTTCGTGATCGCGTCGGTCGATGGGCAGTCGAACGTCGATGCTCTGGTCGATCTCGTCGACCTGCCGGCGGGCGAAGTGCTCGCGATCGTTTGCAGTCTCGCCGCCCGCGGGATCCTCGCGGTCGACGCGGCGCCGCGCTGAACGGAAGGCCGCGCGTTCCGCGCCCAAGTCGGTGCCGTGCGGCGGCGTGACGTGCGCTGCGAACGGCGTATGATCCTTGCCGTGCGCCGTCGCTCGGGGGTCGTGCTCGCGGGTGCCTTCCTCGTTCTCGTCTCGTGCAATGCACTGACGGGCGCGGGCGACCTGCGCGTCGGATCCGAAGACGGCGTGAGCGAAGGCGGTGCCGCCGGGGAGGCCGGCGCGAACGGAGAGGCTGGCGCGAGCGGCGGCGACGGCGGCGCGACCGAAGACGGCGCGAGCTTCGATGCGAGCGTCCGACCGACGCTCGCGGAATGCGGCACCGACCGCGTTTGCCTGCCGAGCACGAACGGCTGGACGCCAGCGCTCTACGTCATCGTTCCCACGAGCAGCGCGTGCCCCGCCGAGTGGCCGCAAAAGAACACGTACCGCACGTCGGGCGGCGGAAGCTGCAGCTGCAACTGCGCGCCGACCTCCGGCTCGTGCGACGGCCCGCTCGAGGTTCGCAACGGTCCGAACTGCTCCGGTGCGGCCACGACGGTCTCGTTCGCGTCGGGCGTCTGTACGGCGCGTGCCGCGCTCGGCGCGCCGCTCTCGCTCCGCGCGAAGCCGACGAACCCACCGACCGCGTGCGCGGGGACGCCACGAAACGACCTCGACCCGCCGGAGAGCGCGATGACTTGCAGCGGTGCCGTGGCGGAGGCGAGCGCCGCGTGCGGCTCGGGCGAGGTGTGCGTACCGAAGCCGGCGAGCGGGTTCCCCCTTCCCTCCGCCCTCGCGTGCATCGCACGCGCCGGCGACGTCCCCTGCCCGGCCGAGCTCCCGTACCGCATCGTGGTGGGCGACGACGTGCAGGACCAACGCTCGTGCGCCGCTTCGTGCACCTGCAAGACGACCGACTGCACCGACGGCAAGCTCGAGGCGTTCGTGAACGAGGGGTGCACCACCGGTGTTGGTGACTTCGACGTGGACGGCGATTGCGTGAACGCCGGCTCGGCGAATGCGATGGCCTACAAGTACACCCGCGACCCTGGGTGCAAGGTCGACCAGCGTCCGGCTGTGCTCGGACGCGAGACGGTCATCGCGCCGCGGACGCTCTGCTGCGCACGTCCCTTCTGAGGAAGCGCTCGCGGTGCGCGGCCTCACCGCGTGACGCGTGCTACCGTTTCGTGCCGATGGAGTTGCACATCGGCCGCGGAGCCCGGCGCGTTCGACCGCTCACGAAGCTGGCTCTCGCGAGCGCGGTGGGCCTCGCCCTCGTCGCGTGCAGCGCGAAGGACGACGCCTCGTCGGCGCCGGCGAAGGCGCCTGCCGCGGCGCCGGTGACGCTCGCCTTTCCCGCCATCCCTGTCGCTGCCGGCCAAGAGGACACGCGCTGCGTGGTGATGCGCCTGCCGAACGATCGCCCGCTCCGCGTGGGTGCGATCAAGAACCAGCTCGGCGGCTCCTCGCACCACCTCATCGTCTACCGCGTGAACGACACGGAAGAGCGGACGGCGCCGTTCAAGTGCGACCCTTTCACCGACACGCTCGATCCGGCGAAGGGCTCACCGCTCATGGTGACGCAGAAGAACGAAGACCTCCTGACGCTCCCCGCGGGAGTCGCCTTCTCGCTCGACGCGCATCAGATGATTCGCCTCGAGATGCATTACCTGAACCCCTCCGCCTCGGAGCGCACGGTCTCCGCGACCACGACGTTCACTCCGATCTCGGACGACGACTTCCGCGACGAGGCCGGCTTCCTTTTCATCGGCAACCCGGACATCCGCATTCCTGCGAAGTCGGAATGGAAGCTCGGTCCGACCTTCTTCGAAGTGCCGTCCGAGCTCGCCGGCGTGAAGTACTTCGCGCTGACGGGTCACGAGCACCGGCTCGGAACGAACGTCCAGGTCGCAACGGCGACGGGTCCGGACGACCCGGGCACGATGATCTACGACGTGCCCGGTTGGACGTGGAGCGAGCCGAAGACGGAAGTGTTCTCGACGCCCATCACCCTCCCGGATCGCGGCGGCTTCAAGTTCACGTGCACGTGGAACAACACGACGGATCAGCGCGTGGGGTTCGGCGAGTCGGCGACCGACGAGATGTGCTTCTTCTGGGCGTACTATTACCCGAGCCAGGGCGCGCGCGTGTGCTTCCACACGAAGCAAATCCAGGCCCCCACCGGCCGCGACATCTGCTGCCCGGGCGACGTCTACTGCAACCTGGTCGAGGACTTCCTCTCCGGGAATTGAGAGCCCGCGACACGCCAGCGCGCGTTTCGGGAAAACTTCGCGCCTGCTCGCGCGTCGGTAGCGGCCATGCCGCGTTCCCCTCTTCGGCTGTTCCGCGCCGTGACCATCGGTCTTCTCGGCCTCGCCGGCACCGTCGCCGCATGCCGCGCGACCGAGGCACCGAAGACCAGGGCGTCCGACGCCGACGCTGGAGGGTCCGCCGCTTCCATCGACGGCGGCGCAGCGCAGCCGGCGCACGCGCGAGCCTCGGCGCCGCTCTTCGACGACGAACGCCCGACGGGACGGCTCGTCGCCTTCCGCGACGAGGCAGACGTTCGCGCGTTCGTCGCGAGCTGGCGTGAGCAAGAAGACGCGAGGCGCGCGCCGAAGAAGCCCGCGCTCCCCATGCCCGGTCCTGCCGATCTCGACGGAGGCGCGCCTCCCGCCGCAACCGCGGCGACGCCGTCACCGAGCCCCGCGAAACCGGGCGCGGCGCCGGCGGCGCGTCGCGCTGCCGGCGAGGCGCGCGCCGATGCGAAGCCCGCTGCTTCCGAATCGATCACGAACAATCAGCACGCGGAGGTCGACGAAGGAGACATCGTGAAGCTGCACGGCGATCACCTCGTCGTCTTGCGGCGCGGTCGGCTCTTCACGCTCTCCCTGAAAGAAGACAGACCGCGTGCGAGCGCGACGCTCGACGCGTTCGGCCCCGACATCGACCCGAGCGGCAGCTGGTACGACGAGATGGTCATCGAGGGGAACGACCTCGTGGTCGTCGGATTCAGCTACGCCCGCGGCGGTACGGAGATCGGCCTCTTCCGCATCGACGACGCGGGGCGGCTCACGTACCGCGGCACGTACCACCTAAAGTCGAACGACTATTACTCGGCGCGGAACTACGCGAGCCGCATCGTCGACGGCCGGCTCGTCTTCTACGCACCCCAGTATCTCTCGGCGTACGAGACGGATCTCACCGCGCACTTCCCGGCCGTCCGGCACTGGCGCAAGGACGCGGCGCCGAGCGAGTTCGTGCGGACGCTCGCGCCGAGCCGGCTGTTCCGCGTGGAAGACGAGCTACCGAGCACGTACGCAGCGCTCCACACCGTGACCTCGTGCGATCTCCGCGCGCCGAAGCTCGCGTGCGAGAGCACCGGGATCATCGGGCCGCCGGGGCGCGTCTTCTACGTCTCGCCGTCGTACGTGTACGTGTGGATGCAAGACTGGTCCGCGCGGACCGACGCCGGCTCGGCGCGTCCGAGCGGCGTCGTCGCGAAGCTGCCGATCCGACGCGGCAGAGGCGATGTCGGAGCCGTGCGCGTGTCCGGGATGCCGACCGATCAGTTCTCGTTCGAGGAAGACGCGGCGGGAGTCCTGAACGTGCTCGTCCGCGCCCAGTCGAACGGTGACGCCATGTTCGCGAGCGAGCGCACCGCGGGCGCGACCGCGCTCGTCCGCCTCCCCGCTCCGCTGTTCGACGCGGGGATGGCCATCGCGTCGCCCCGCCGCTACCGCACGCTGCCGCGACCGGACGGTTACTCCGTGCAGAACCGCTTCGTCGGCTCGTGGCTCCTCTACGGAGCAGGCACCGGCTACGTCACGTCGCACCAGGGAGGCGGCCAGCTTCATGCCGTCCGCTACGCGTCGGACGACGCGCCGATCACACTTGCGCTCGAGCAAGGTGTCGACCGCATTGAAGCGCTCGGTGACGACGCGGTCGTCGTCGGGTCGCGGAAGACCGACCTCGTCTTCTCGCCTCTCGAGCTCGGGGAGAGCGCCCGCGTGCGCCCGGGGTTCGTGCAGAAGAACGCAAGCCAGGGCGAGCTTCGCAGTCACGGGTTCTTCTACAAGCCTTCGGCAGGCGGAAAGGCGCGCGATGGCATCGTCGGTCTGCCGATCCGCAGCGCGGGCGCTCGCGGCGGGCGTTACCTGACGGAGGGGTCCGCCTCCGTGCTCTTTCTCGCAAACCGTGATCTCGAGCTGACGGAGCTCGGCGCGCTCGCGGCGAGCCCGCTGTCGACGGTGAACGACGGATGCCGCGCCTCGTGCGTCGACTGGTACGGCAACGCGCGACCCATCTTCGCCAAGGGGCGCATCTTCGCGCTCATGGGATACGAGCTCGTCGAAGGCCGCCTCGGCGCGCCCGCGGGCGACGGGCGAAACGGCGATGGGTCGGTCACGCGCCTCGTCGAACGCTCGCGCCTCTCGTTCGCGCCGCGAGGCGGTCCGCCGGCCGCGGAGTGGGACTGACGAAGGGCTTTCGCGTACGCTCACGCGGCCGCGATGGTGAACGCGCTGGGTGACGCCTCGGTCTCCGTCGCGCCGAGCGGCCGGACGCGACCGCTCCTCTTCGACGCGTTTCCGGCGCTCGCCGAGAAGGTCCCTTTCGTGCCGCTCGCCCACGCGCCGACCGCGGTCGAGCCGTGCAACGCGATCGGCGACTGGCTCGGTCGACGCGAGGGCGTGTTCATGAAGCGCGACGACCTCGTGTCGCCCTTGTACGGCGGAAACAAAGTGCGTCGCTACGAATACGTGCTGGCAGACGCACGCGCTCGCGGCGCGCGGCGCATCGTGACGGCAGGCGGCCTCGCATCGACGCAGGCGATGGCGACGACGCTGTTCGGACGTGCGCTGGGCTTCGAGGTCTCCGTCGTGCTGTTCGACCAGCCGGTGACCGCGTTCGCGCGCGAATCGGTGCGCGCCCTTGCCGCGGCGGGCGCAGACCTCGTCTACGGCGGTGGATACGCACGCACCGCGTGGCGAACGTTCGCAGAGCTCCGCCGCAATCGAAACGCGTACCTCGTGCTGCCCGGCGCTGCGGGGCCGCTCGCGAACCTCGGATACATCGACGCGATGCTCGAGCTCCACGAGCAGGTCGCGCGCGGGGAGGCCCCGCGTCCGGACGTGATCGTGCTGCCGACCGGCTCCTCGGGAACGCTCGCGGCGCTCGCCCTTGCCGCTGCGCATCTCGGGTGGCCGACGGAGATCGTCGGCGTCCGCATCACGACCGCGCTGGCGTGCAATCGGCTGACCATCGGCGCGGTCATGCGCGAAACGGATCGCTTCCTCGCACGGCACGAGCCGCGCTGGAAGCCGGCGCGGAGCCGCACGCGGTTCACCTTGTTCGGCGGCGCGCTCGGTCGCGGCTACGGCCATCCGACGCCCGAAGCCATCGAGGGCGCCGCGCAGGTGGCACGGCTCACCGGCGCACACGGCGAGGTGACCTACAGCGGCAAGGCGCTCGCCGCGCTGCGTACGCTCGTGCACGAGCCTCGGCATGCGGGAAAGACGTTCCTCTTGTGGAACACGCTCTCGACGGCGCGCCCGCCCGCACCTGCAGACGCGCCCGTGCCCCCTTCCTTCGCGTGGATGTTCGAAGGCGACGCGGTCGCCTGAGCGGTACCATCACGGGCGTCATGAAGCCGCTCCTCTACGCTGAGCTCGCGCCCTGGTACCGCCTCGTCGACCCGCCGGAAGATCACGGCATCGAGACTGCGTTCTATGCGCAGTGTCTGGCCGACGCGGCGACCGGCGACGCGCGCACGCTGCTCGAGCTCGGTGCCGGCGCCGGTCACAATGCTTCACACTTGAAAGGGCGCTTCCGTTGCACGCTCGTCGAGCCGTCCGAGTCGATGCGCGCCCTCAGCGTCGAGCTCAACCCGGAGTGCGAGCACGCGCCCGGCGACATGCGCGACGTCCGCCTCGGCCGCACGTTCGACGCCGTGCTCGTCCACGACGCCGTTTGCTACATGCTGACGGAGGAAGATCTCCGCGCGGCGGCGACGACGGCGTTCGTCCACACCCGGCCGGGCGGAGCCGCCCTGTTCGTGCCGGACTGCACGCGCGAGACCTTCGCGGAGCAGACGGAGCAACACGGCGGCGACGATGGCGCGCGCTCGGTGCGCTACGTCATGTGGACGTGGGATCCGGAGCCCGCGGACGGGACGTACCGCGTCGACTTCGCCTTCCTGCTGCGCGAGGGCGACCACGTGCGCGCGGTGCACGATACGCACCTCGAGGGCCTCTTCCCCCGCGCCACGTGGCAAGCGGTGCTCGCCTCGGCGGGATTCGACGTGGCGCTGGTGCACGGCACCGACGCGGAGAACTTCGCGCCCGACATGTTCTTGTGTCGTCGTCCGCGATGAGCGACGGCGACGGCACCGTGAGGGCGCCGGGTCAGCGCAGAGGGGCGTCGCGGCGCGACGGAGCTTCGACGGCGCGCGTGCAGAGCCTCTCGAGCGCGCCGACGAGCCACTGATGCGCCGGACCGATGGGCCGGTCGCGACGGTGCACGGCCGAGAACGTCAGCGTGTGCTCGTCGTCGCTCCATGCTTCGGGCCGCACGACGACGAGGCGACCCGCGGCGACGTCCGCGCGGACGAGGTGCTCCGGAAGGTTCCCCCAGCCGAGCCCCGCGCGCAGCATCGCGTGCTTCGTATGGAGGTCGGCGACGCGCCACGTGCGCGGCGAGAGCACGGCCTGGTCGGGGACGCCTTCGTCACCGTCGTCGCGCCGTTCGGAGAGCACGATCTGCACGTGATCGGCGAGCGCGGCCGTCGGCACGCGCGCCTTTTCCCGCTTCGTCCTCTTGGTCTTCGCATCGGCGTTCGCGAGAGGATGCGAGGGGGCGACGACGGCGAGCATCCTGACCGCCGCGAGGACGCGGCGCTCGAGGCTCGTCCGCGCGCCGAGCGGCCCTGCCACGCCGAGCGTGGCCTCGCCCGAGGCAACGCGCTCGGCCACGGCAGACATCGTCTGCGTGTCGACCCGGAGGTCGACGAGCGGGAACTCACGCGCGAACTCCACGCATGCATCCACGAGCGCGGAGACCGGGAACAGCGCGTCGACACAGAGCGAGACCCGCGCCTCGACGCCGCCGGCGAGGCCCGTCGTCAGCGTACGCAGCGAGTCCATTTCGCCGAGCACGCGCCGGGCAGCGCCGAGGAGGGCCGTTCCCGCATCGGTCAGGCGAGCGATCTTCGTCGAGCGGTCCCAGACCTGCACCCCGAGCTGCGTCTCGAGATTCGCCATCGACGTGCTCACTGCCGACTGCACGCGACGTAGGCGCCGCGCGGCCGCCGAGAAGCTTCCCTCCTCGACGACGGTGACGAAGGTTCGCAGCTGATCGAGCGTGATGGGGTCGAACATCCGCGCCGTCACCCTAGCGCGTCGTCGCCGCCAACGGCGCGCTCGCGTGCGCTGCTGCCCTCGGCGCGCGCCGCGGCGTGAGGTGATGAACGCGCGGTGGGGCGCCGGCGAGCACCGCCGCGAGACGACGCGCGGCGAGCTCCGCCTCCGGACGGAATGCGATCCGCCACGGACGCGCGAGTGGCCCGGCGTCGAGCCGTTTCACGACGACGTCTCCTGCTCCGAGGTACGTGCTCGCGATCCACTCCGACATGATCCCGATGCCGAGCCCGGCGCGCACCGCGTCGACGATGGCCTCGGTCAGCGGAAAGCGCAGGAAGCGGAGCTTGGGGCGCGACCGCCCGAACACGCGCGAGGCGAACCAACGCGCCTCGGCGGGCGGCGTGTGCGACGTCACGAGCGTGTGCTCGCGAAGATCGCGGCGCGTGAGCGTGGCGCGGCCGGCAAGCGGGTGGGATGCGCCGACGAGGAACACGATCTCGTCCTCGAAGAGCGGCTCCTCACGGATCGGCGCGGCGGCGCGTGCCGTCGTGAGCAGAGCGACGTCGACCTCGCCAGACGCGAGGGCCGGAGCCGGGTCGGCCGTGTGCTCGACCGCGAGCGTCACGTCGAGGCCTGGAGACGCTCGCTGGAGCGCGGCGAGCGCCGTCGGCAGCCAGCGATAGGCCGTGTAGCACTCGCATACGAGCTTGATGCGGAGCGCCTTCGCGGGCGCCACGACGCTCGCCTCGAGCGCGGCGAGCTGCGCGAGGAGCGCCCCTGCGCCGGCGACGAGGCGCTGCCCCGCCGCGGTTGGAGCGAGCCCGCGCGCGGTTCTCTCGAAGAGCCGCACGCCGACCTTCTCCTCCGCGCCGAGAAGCGCTCGGCTGACCGCCGACTGCGTGAGATGAAGGACCCCCGCCGCGCGCGCGGTGCTACCCGCGCCGGCCACGGCGAGGACAATCTCGAGGTCGCGCACATCGAGACGGGGCTTGCCTTGAGCAATGCGTGACACGCATTGGTCATAGCACATCAATGCGTTGGACGCGGACGGGCCGAGAACGCACGGTCAGGAGACGAACGCGGCCGGCGAACGGCCGCCCCAGGAGGTTTCGCGTTCATGAAGCTCTATTTCTCTCCGCTCGCCTGCTCTCTCGCCGCGCGTATCGCGATCTACGAAGCAGGCGCGACCGCCTCGTTCGTGGAGGTCGACGGCAAGACGAAGGCGCTCCCCGACGGAAGCGACTTCCGCAGCGTGCACGCGCTCGGGCTGGTGCCGGCGCTCGACACGGAGGCGCCCGGCGGCGAGCTCCTCACCGAGAACGTCGCGGTCTTGAAGTACCTCGCCGACCGCTTCCCCGAAGCACGGCTTGCTCCGGCCGACGCCCCCGCGCGCGTGCGGCTGGACCAGTGGCTCGGCTTCATCACGACCGAGCTCCACAAGGCAGTCTACGTCCCGCTGCTCGATGACAAGGCGCCCGAAGGCGCGCGCGCGTACGCACTCTCGAAGGCCGACGTGCGTCTCGCGTGGGCCGAGCGCCATCTGCAGGGCCGCGAGTTCCTCCTCGATGCGTTCAGCGTCGCCGATGCGCTGCTCTTCGCGGTCTTGAGCTGGTCCGTGGTGACGCCGATCCAGCTCTCCACCTACCCGGCGCTCGCCGCGTACCACGCGCGCCTGCTCGCGCGCCCTTCCATCGCCCGCGCCTTCGCCGAGGAGCGCGAGCTGTACGCACGCGAGCTCGCCCGCCACGCCGCGGCTTGAGGGCAGCCGGCGCGCTGCTCGCTATGCTGGCGGGGCATGCTGCGCCCCTTGCGCGAGAGACTCGCCGACGTTCCTCACGTAGGCCGCGTCGAGTGGATTGGAGTCAGACCCGAGCACGACGCCGAGCTTGCCGTGCTCACCCGCGCGACGCTCGTGGCGGGTCACGGTGTCACGGGTGACGTTGCCGCCCGCGGTCGTGCGGGCGGCAAACGGCAGGTCACGCTGGTGCAGCACGAGCACCTCGCTGCGCTCGCGTCACTCACCGGCGCTGCCGAGGTCACGCCCGCGATGCTGCGGCGGAACCTCGTCGTCCGCGGCGTGAACCTGCTCGCGCTCGTCGGGTTGCGCTTTGCGGTCGGCGACGAGGTGATTCTCGTCGGCACCGGCGCGTGCGCACCCTGCGCGAAGATGGACGAGACCATCGGACCTGGAGCGTTCCAGGCGATGCGTGGCCACGGCGGCATCACCGCAAGCGTGGAGCGCGGCGGGGTCATCGTGGTCGGAGCGGAGGTGCGCGCGCTCGGCCGGCCCAGGAACGGGTGATGCACGTCCCCGGTCATGGAAGGCTCCAACATCCACGAAATCATCGCGAGCGCGCTCGGCGCTGCGCTCTACGGCAGCGTCATTCTCTCGAGCGTCGCGATCACGCTCTACAGCGGGACGTGGCTCGTTCGGCACCGCCACGGTTGAGCCGCGGTGCGCTGTCGATTCACGGTCCGGGTGGCGCCTCCGTGATGGTGACGGTGGTGACGACGTCGCCTTGCGCGATCGCGCCGACGACCTCCATGCCGGCGAGCACCCGACCGAATACCGTGTAGCGGCCGTCGAGCGAGGGCTGCGGAGAGAGCGTCACGTAGAACTGGCTCCCCGCGCTGTTGGGCGCCGACGACTTCGCCATGCCGAGCGCGCCCGTATCGTGCCGGAGCGGGCTCGCCTCGTCGGCGATCGTGTAGCCCGGTCCACCGGAGCCGTCACCTGCGGGATCTCCGGTCTGCACGACGAAATCCGGAACGACGCGGTGGAAGCGCAGCCCGTCGTAGAAGTGATCGCGCGCGAGGAACACGAAGTTGTTCACCGTGACCGGCGCCGCCTTTGCGTCGAGCGAGAGCTCCACGTTGCCACGCGCGGTGACGATCGTCGCGCGGTAGGTCTTCGCCTTGTCGATCGTCATCGCGGGCGGTGCCGAATAGCGGCCCCCCGAGGGCGCGCCGTCGTCGCCCGACGAGCTGGACGCGCCCGACGAGCTCGCGCATCCGCTCGCGACGACGGTGAGCGCAGCGACGAAGGCGACGGCAACGCGTTCGCCCGCGCTCATCGGCGCACCGCACCGTGCGGAGTGCCTTCGCCGTAACCGGCCGCGGTCTGCACGCCGATGACGGCACGCTCGTGGAGCTCGTCCACGGTCCGTGCACCCGCGTACGTGAACGCCGACTGCACCCCGGTGATCATGTCGATGAGGATCGCTCCGACGCTCTCCTGGCCCTCGCGGATGTAGATGCGCGACGTGGAGATCCCCTCGCGGAAGAAGCCCTTCTTCGCGCGCTCGAACGGATCCTGGTCGGCCGTGCGGTCGTTCACGGCTCGCCCGCTCGCCATCCCGTAGTTCTCTTTGTAGAGGAGGCCGTCTTTGTCCTCCTTCACGTCGCCGGGGCTCTCGTACGTGCCTGCGAGCGCGGTTCCGATCATCACGCGCGCGGCGCCCGCTGCCAGGTACAGCGCGACGTCGCGAGGGTGGCGCACTCCGCCGTCCGCCCAGACGTGCTTGCCCCGCTCGCGCGCCGCCCGGGCGCAATCGAGCACCGACGTGAACGTGGGACGACCCGCGCCCGTCTGCATGCGCGTCGTGCACATCGCGCCCGGCCCGACGTTCACCTTCACGACGTCGGCGCCGGCGTCCATCAGCGCGCGCGTGCCTTCCGCCGTGCAGACGTTTCCAGCCACGATCGGCACCTTGCCGTCGACGAGCTTCTGCACGGCGCGAATCGTCTCGAGCATCCGCCGCTGGTGACCATGCGCGGTGTCGAGGACGATCGCCGAGACGCCGATGTCGAGGAGCTTGCGCGCGGTCTCCGGCGCCTGCGCGGAGATGCCGACCGCGGCGGCGACCATGAGCTTGCCGTCCTTGCCGAGCGCAGGGCGAAGCAGCTCGAGCCGCACGGCGTCGTCACGCGTGAGCACGCCGACGAGCCGGCCGCGATCGTCGAGCACCGGCGCGGCCTTCACGCGCGCCTCTTCCATCTGCAGAAACGCCTCGCGGTTCGAGATGCCGACCGGCAGCGCGACGAGGCGCTTCGACATGATGGCGGTCGCGACGGTGTATTGGTCACGGTCCTTCAGCGCGGAGTGCGTGATGACGCCGAGCGGACGCTGCTCGTCGTCGACGACCACGACGAGGTCGTGCGAGCGCTTGCGGATGATGCCCTGCACGTCGCGCAGCGTCGCCTTCGGCGACACGGCGAGCGGCGTGTCGTAGCGGGGATCGGCCTCGTGAATGTGCTTCACGATGCGCGCGACGGTGTCGAGATCCATGTCCTGCGGCAACACGCCGAGACCGCCGTAGCGCGCCATCGTCTCCGCCATGCGCTTGCCGGTCACCGCGTTCATGTTCGCGCTGACGATCGGATGCGCGCTGCCCGCAAAGTCGGGCGGCGAGAGGTTCGTGTCGAGGCGCGAGCCGCCGTCGAAGTACCCGGGCGTCAGGAAGACGTCGTCGGTGGAGAGCTCGAGCTCGGCATCACGGGAGGGGTGGAGGAAACGCACGGACCGGGACGGTAGCAGACGCTCCGCGCGCCGTGACGACTCGGCTCGCCGACCCGCGCCGGATCGGATAAGAGAGCGCCGTCGTCCGAGAGCGGGCGCGGCGCCATGTCGGGCGAGCCCATCACCTTCCCTCCCGAGCTACCGATCTCTGCGCGCGTCGCGGACATCGCGCGCGCGGTCGATTCGCACCAGGTCGTCATCGTCGCCGGCGCCACGGGCTCGGGCAAGACGACGCAGCTGCCGAAGATCGCCCTCGCCATGGGTCGCGGCCTCGAGAAGCGCATCGGGGTGACGCAGCCGAGGCGCATCGCCGCCACGAGCGTCGCTGCGCGCGTGGCGACGGAGCTCGGCTCGCCGCTGGGCACCGACGTCGGCTACCAGATCCGGTTCGAGGACCGGACGTCCGAGCGCACGTACGTGAAGTTCATGACGGACGGTATCCTCCTCGCCGAGATCCAGGGCGACCGCCTTCTCTCGCGCTACGACACGCTCGTCATCGACGAGGCGCACGAGCGGAGCCTCACGATCGATTTTCTTCTCGGGTGGCTGAAGAGGATCCTGCCGGAGCGCCCGGACCTCAAGGTCATCGTGAGCTCGGCCACGCTGGAGACCGAGCGATTCTCCACGTTCTTCGATGGCGCGCCGGTCATCGAGGTCGAGGGCCGCACGTTTCCGGTCGACGTGCTCTACGAGCCGCCGGACGACGACGCCGACGTGGCGGAGGCCGTCGCCCGCGCCGTCGAGAACGTGACGTCGCTCGATCCGCGCGGCGACATCCTCGTGTTCCTCCCTGGCGAGCGCGAGATCCGCGAAACCGAGGCCGAGCTCCTCGCGCGGAATCTGCGCCACACGGTGATCCAGCCGCTCTACGCGCGCCTCTCCGCGGCCGACCAGGCCAAGGTGTTCACGACGATCCCGCAGAGGCGCGTCATCCTCGCGACGAACGTGGCCGAGACCTCGGTGACGATCCCCGGGATCGTCTACGTCGTCGATACCGGTATCGCGCGAATCTCGCGCTACGACCCGCGCACGGGAACGACGCGCCTCCAGATCGAGGCCATCTCGCGCGCGAGCGCAGACCAGCGAAAAGGACGCTGCGGCCGCGTTCGGGAAGGAATCTGCGTACGCCTCTACGACGAGCAGAGCTTCGCCGCGCGCCAAGGCTTCACCGATCCGGAGATCAAGCGCACGGGCCTCGCCGGCGTCATCCTGCGCATGAAGGCGGGCGGTCTCGGCGACGTCGAGAGCTTCCCGTTCCTCGATCCGCCTCCGCCTCGGTCGATCACCGAAGGCTATCGCGTGCTCGAAGAGCTCGGCGCGCTCGACGAGCGGCGTGAGCTCACCGCGCTCGGCCGCAAGCTCGCGCGGCTGCCCGTCGACCCGCGAATCGCACGCATGATTCTGGCGGGCGCCGAGCTCGGGTGCCTTCGCGAGGTGCTCGTCGTCGCTTCGGGGCTCGAGATCCAGGATCCGCGCGAGCGACCGCGCGAAGCGCAGCAGCGTGCCGACGAGCTTCACGCGCGCTTCCGCGACGAGCGCTCGGATTTCGTCGGGCTCCTTCGCCTCTGGGAGCTCGTACGCGAGGCAGACAAGGCCGGGCGCTCGCAGCTCCGCCGGCGATGCAAAGAGAGCTTCCTCTCGTTCATGCGCGTGCGCGAATGGATGGAGGTGCACCGGCAGCTCGAGAACCTGGCGTCGGAGCTCGAGCTCGGCGGCGGCCCACGCAAAGAGCGCGGGGCCGCATCCCTCGACGCTCCCGCGGCTTCGGCGGCGAAGGAGGATGCTCTCCACCGCGCCCTGCTCACCGGCCTCCTCTCGCGCGTCGGCAAGTGGAACCCGGAGAATCGCGTCTACATGGGCACGAAGCAGACGCGGTTCGCGCTGCATCCGTCGTCCTCGCTCGCCAAGAAGCCACCGCAATGGGTGATGGCCTACGAGCTCGTCGAGACGTCGCAGCTCTTTGCCCGCATGGCCGCGAAGATCGCTCCCGAGTGGCTCGTCGTCGCGGCGCCTCACCTCGTGAAGAAGAGCTACTCCGACCCGCACTGGTCGGAGAAGGCGGGCCGCGCGTACATCCGTGAGAACGTGACGCTCTTCGGGATCACCATCGCGCGAGACAACCCGGTCGACTATGCGAGCGTCGCGCCGGTCGAGGCGCGGCGGATGTTCCTCGATCACGCGCTCGTCCGCGGCGAGTACAAGACGCGCGGCGCCTTCATGGCGGCGAACGCGAAGCTCTTCGAAGAGGTGGCACGGCTGAGAGACAAAGCGCGCCGCAGCGACATGCTCGCCGACGACGAAGCGCTCCTCGCATTCTTCGACGCGCGCGTCCCCGCAGACGTCGTCGATGGCAAGACGTTCGAGGCGTGGCGCGAGCGCGCGGAGAAGGACGACCCGCGGCTCCTCGTCCTCTCGATCGACGACGTGCTCGTCGGCGACCAGAAGCTCTCCCCGGCCGACTACCCGGACTTCGTCGAGCTCCACGGCACGTGCGTCCCGCTCACGTACCGGTTCGACCCCGCGGCCGACGACGATGGCGTCACCATCACCATCCCGCTCGTTCTTCTTCCGCAGCTCACCGACGGAGAGCTCGATTGGACGATCCCGGGCTGGCACGAAGAGAAGATCGCCGCGCTGCTCTACGAGCTGCCGCGCGCCATGCGACGCGACGTCGGTGACGTGCCCGCGGTCGCACGGGCGCTCGCGCCGAAGCTCGCGCCCTTCCGCGGTGCGCTGCTGCCGGCGCTCTCCCGCGCGCTCCTCGAAGAGACGGGCGCCGACGTACCGGAGAGCGCGTTCCGTCCGGACCTCGTCGCCACGCATCTTCGGCTCGTGTGCCGCATCGTCGACGACGCCGGCAAGCTCGTCGCGCAGAGTCGCGACGCACGCGACCTGCTCACCCGGTACGGAGCGCAGGCGCGGCAGGCCTGGAAGAACACGGCCCCGAAGACGCCAGCGTGGGAGAAGACGGGGCTCGTCACGTGGGACTTCGGCGAGCTCCCTGCATTCGTGATGCGAAGAGCCTCGACGAAGCCCGGCGCGCCGGAGGTTCGAAGCTACCCCGCGCTCGTCGACCGCCGCACGTCGGTCGATCTCGTGCTCCTCGAGTCCGAGGCGGCCGCCGAGGAAGCTTCGCGCGCGGGTGTGAGGCGCCTCCTCGCGCTCGGCGCACGCAGCACGCTGTCTTCGTTCACGCCGCGCCTCCCGTCACCCTTCGCAAAACCGAACGGAGCCCTACCCTCCCGCGCGGAGGCCGACGCCTTCCGAGACGTCCTCGTTCTCCGCATCGTCGACGCCGCCTTCGGGCTGTCCGAGGAGAAGCCGCTGCCCCGTGACAAGCAGGCGTTCGAGGCGCTTCTCGCCGCGGGTCGTGCGCGCATCGCGCCGGCGTTCACGCTTTTCGTCGACACGATCAAACCGGTGGCTGCCGAGCTCGACAAGACGCTGCAAGCCCTGCGCAGCGCCTCGAAGCATCCGAGCGGACGCACCGCGCTGCTCGACATCCAGGCGCAGCTCGAGGAGTTGTTCCCGCCGGATCTGCTCGCGTGGATCCCGCTCGCGCGTCTCGCCCACTACCCGCGCTACTTGAGAGCAGCGCAGACGCGGCTCGGGCGCGCCGTGACGGACCCCCGGAAAGACGCCGACAAGCTCGCGCCGCTCGCGCCCGTCGTCGCGGCGTTCGCGAAGAAGCGCGCCGGAGTCCGCGACGCGGCGGCCGTCGACGCGATTCGATGGGAGCTCGAGGAGCTACGCGTCGCGATCTTCGCGCCCGAGCTGAAGACGGCGTTTCCGGTGTCGCTCGCACGCACGGCGGCGAGCGTCGCTGCGCTCCGTGCGTGACGCGGCGCTCAGCGCGCAGCCCACCGGTCGGCGAGCGCGTCGACCGCGATCGCGTTTGCCGGCACGTCACCGAAGTGGTCGCTGCCCGCGACGTAGCCGCTCGTCGTGCCGAACACCGCGCCGCGCTGGACGTCGAGGAGCGGACCGCCGGAGTCACCCGGACACGAATTCTCCGTGTCCGAGAAGCCGAGCGCGAGCCCGAGGCTCCAGCGGTACTCCTTCTTCCTCTTCGTCCCCGCGCCGGGTCTCCTGCCGTCCGCGCCGGGGTTGCGATCGCTGCACCCGTAGCCGTAGATCGCGACGCGCGAGCCGAGGCGGGGCCATGCGCGCGCAACGACGTTCGGCCGCGCGATGCTCGCCGGGACGTCGCTCGCGAGCCTCACGAGCGCGATGTCCTTCGTGCGCCACCGCTGCGTGCCATCGAAGTCCGCCGGCGTGAGAAAGGAGTGGATGCGGTCGACCGCGAACCGCTGGCGATCTCCGGCCACGCGGCGGATCTCGAAAGCGTACGCCGGCTGCGCGGCAGTCGCGTCTTCGTCCTTCGGCAGCCCGGTGATGCAGTGCGCGGCGGTGAGGACGACGTTCGCGCGAACGAGCGTGCCGGTGCAGAGCCCGCCGCCATTCCAAACGATGCCGACCTCCGGCCTCTCGTACGTCTCGCTGCCGGCCACGACGGCGTCCGCGGCCGCTTCGGTGTCGTCCGGCGTCGCGTCGGCCGCGCATCCCGCAAGGAGCGTCGCAGCGGAGAAGAGAACCGCAGACCAGGCGCGCATACGACAGAGTACGACACTGGCGCCACGGCGCCGCTCGCGTTCGTCGACGCTTGATTCGCGAGAGGTTCCGGAGCTTTCAGCGCGAAGGACGGGCGACTCTGCGCGCCGGCTTCGCCTTTTCCGCGGCCGCGGCGCTCCGCTTCTTCGTCTTCTTGGCCTTCGGCTTTGCAGGGGCCTCCGGCTGCTCGGCCGCGAGATCCTCCCACCCCTCCGTCGCCGCCGAGAGCTTGTCCGACGCGACGAGGCTGCAGTACCGGAGCTGGCCCACGCGGCTCTTCGCGATGAGGCCGGCGTCGCAGAGCACCTCCCAGTGATGGGAGAGCAGAGCGACGCTGATGCCGAGCCGGTCGGCGAGCTCGGTCCCGCATTGAGGGCCGTGATCGGCGAGAGCGTCGAGGAGCTCGATGCGTCGGGGATCCGACAGCGCCTTGAAGACGCGAGCGCGCTCCTCGGTGCTCATTCGGCGCGACGACATCGCGGTCAGCGTAACGCGGCGGAGGGGTCCGGCATCCATACTCAAATCCTTGCTTGAGTATACGAGTATCCGGGAGGAATGACCGCCATGAATCGAAATGCTCTCCGTACCCTCCAAGCTCTCGCGCTCGTCGCCGCTGCCGGCACGCTCTCGGCGTGCGGTGGTCGGGACGCACGCGCGAGCGAGACCCAAGAAGCGCCGGCGACGAAGGTGACCGTCGCGAAGCCGCTCGTCTCCGAGGTGAGCGAGTGGAGCGAGCACACCGGTCGCGCCACGGCGGCGGAGACGGTGGAAGTGCGCGCGCGCGCGACGGGGCACCTCACGAAGGTCGCCTTCCGCGAAGGCGACGTCGTGAAGAAGGGTGATCTCCTGTTCGTGATCGATCCGCGACCGTACGAGGCCGCCGTCGCTCGTGCGCGCGCCGAGGTCGCACGCGCCCGCTTCGACCGCGCCTTCGCGGAAAAGGAGACCGCGCGCACGCAGAAGCTCTTTGCGTCGAACGTGATCGCCGAGCGTGACCTCGACGTGCAGAGCTCGAGCCTCGAGCAGCTCGGTGCGCGTCTGCAAGTAGCCGAGGCCGCGCTGCGTTCGGCGGAGCTCGATGCCGAGTACGCCTTCGTGCGGGCGCCGATCACCGGCCGCGTCGGACGAGTTCTCGTCACGACCGGCAACCTGGTCGGTCCTCAGCTACCGACGCCGCTCGCCACGATCGTCTCCGTCGACCCGCTCCACGTCTACGTGGACGTCGAGGAGTCGCACGCGCTCGCCCTCGCGCGGGCCCGCAACGAGCAGCGCACCGCGACGGCGCAGGTCGTCTTCGAAGGCGATGACCCGAAAGGCCGCGAGGGCGTCGTCGACTTCATCGACAACCGCGTCGATCCGCAGACCGGCACACTGCCGGTGCGCGTGGTCGTCCGCAACGAAGGAGGCACGTTGACGCCCGGGCTGTTCGGCCGTGTGCGGCTCCCGGAAGGCGCGGCGCACCCCGCGGTCCTCGTCGAAGACCGCGCCATCGTGAGCGACCAGGACCGCAAGCACGTGTGGGTCGTCGATGCCGAGGACAAGGTGCAGTACCGCGCCGTGAAGCTCGGGCCCATTCGTGACGGCCTCCGTGTCGTCCGCGAAGGCATCACCGCGAGCGATCGCATCGTCGTCCGCGGGCTGCAACGCGTCCGCCCCGGCGCGAAGGTCGCCCCGGAGCTCGCCGTGATGGGCGCGCCCGCCGAGCAGGCGCACGGAGGTGCACGATGAGGCTCGCTCGGTTCTTCGTGGACCGGCCGATCTTCGCGGCGGTCCTCTCGATCATCATCTTCGTCGTGGGCGCGATCTCGGCGTTCGCGTTGCCCATCTCCGAGTACCCGGAGGTCGTGCCGCCCACCGTCGTCGTCCGCGCGCAGTACCCCGGCGCGAACCCGAAGGTGATCGCGGAGACGGTCGCCGCCCCGCTCGAGCAAGAGATCAACGGCGTCGAAGACATGCTCTACATGGCGTCGAGCTCGAGCTCCGACGGCGCGATGACGCTCACGGTGACGTTCCGCATCGGGACGGATCTCGACAAGGCGCAGGTGCAGGTCCAGAACCGGGTCGCGCAGGCGCTTCCTCGGCTGCCCGACGACGTGCGCCGGTTCGGCGTGGTGACGAAGAAGAGCTCGCCCGACCTCACGATGGTCGTGCACATCGTCTCGCCGGACGGCCGCTACGACGACAAGTACCTCCGCAACTTCGCCGTCCTTCAGGTGAAAGACACGCTCGCGCGTCTGCCCGGGATGGGCGACGTGCAGCTGTTCGGCTCGGGCGACTATGCGATGCGCGTGTGGCTCGACCCCGCCAAGGTCGCCGCCCGCGGCCTCACCGCGAGCGACGTGGTGCGGGCGCTTCGTGAGCAGAACGTGCAGGTGGCCGCGGGCACGCTCGGCCAGCAGCCGGCGCCGACCGGGGCGAGCTTCCAGCTGAGCATCACCGCGCGTGGTCGCCTCGTCGACGAGGCGGAGTTCGGCAAGGTCGTCGTGAAGACCGCACCCGACGGCAGCAAGGTGCACCTCGAAGACGTCGCGCGCATCGAGCTCGGCGCGAACCAGTACGCACTGCGCAGCCTGCTCGACAACAAGGTCGCCGTCGCGATGCCGATCTTCCAGGCGCCCGGGTCGAACGCGCTCGCGCTGTCCGACGGCGTTCGACGCACGATGGCGGAGCTGTCGAAGTCGTTCCCGGAAGGCGTCACCTACGAGATCGTCTACGACCCGACGCGGTTCGTCCGGTCGTCGATCGAAGAGGTCGTGCGGACGCTCTTCGAGGCGCTCGCGCTGGTCGTGCTGGTCGTCATCGTGTTCCTCCAGACGTGGCGCGCGTCGATCATCCCGATCACGGCGGTGCCGGTCTCGCTCGTCGGCACGTTCGCGGTGATGAGGCTGCTCGGGTTTTCGATCAACGCGCTGTCGCTGTTCGGTCTCGTCCTCGCGATCGGCATCGTCGTCGACGACGCGATCGTCGTGGTCGAGAACGTCGAGCGAAACATCGGCCTCGGGCTCTCGCCGAAGGATGCAACGCGACGCGCGATGGACGAGGTCAGCGGACCGATCGTGGCGATCGCGCTGGTGCTCGCCTCCGTGTTCGTGCCCATCGCCTTCATCCCCGGTCTGACCGGCCAGTTCTACCGGCAGTTCGCGCTGACGATCGCCATCTCGACGATCATCTCCGCGTTCAACTCGCTGACGCTGAGCCCCGCGCTCGCGGCCTTGCTCCTCCGCAGCCACGATGCGCCGAAAGACGTGCCGACGCGCGTGCTCGACCGCGCTCTCGGCTGGTTCTTCCGGCCGTTCAACCGACTCTTCGAGCGCGCTGCGAACGGGTATGTCGGCGCCATTCGCCGGGTTCTACGGCGGTCCGGCGTGGCGCTCGTCGCGTACGGCGGCCTCGTCGCGCTGACGTGGCTCGGGTTCGTGAAGGTGCCGACCGGGTTCGTGCCCGGCCAAGACAAGCAGTATCTGGTCGCATTCGCGGAGCTGCCCGACGCGGCGTCGCTCGAACGATCCGACGAGGTGATCCGGCGCATGTCGCAGGCGGCCCTCGAGACGGAGGGCGTGGAGCACGCGATTGCGTTCCCGGGCCTCTCCATCGCCGGCCTCACGAACAGCTCGAACTCCGGCGTCGTGTTCGTCGGGCTGAAGCCGTTCGAGGAGCGCACGAAGAAGGACCTCGCCGGCACGGCCATCGCGGCGAAGCTCCAGAAGAAGTTCGCCGCGATCGAAGACGCGTACGTCGCCGTGTTCCCGCCGCCACCGGTGCAGGGGCTCGGGACGATCGGCGGGTTCAAGCTGTACGTCGAAGACCGCGGCGACCACGGGCTCGACGCGCTCGCAGGTGACACGCAGAAGCTCCTCGCAGCGGGCTCGAGGCGACCCGAGCTCGCCGGGCTCTTCTCCGGGTTCCGGGTGAACGTTCCGCAGCTGGAGGCCGACCTCGATCGAACGAAGGCCAAGACGCAGGGCGTCCAGGTCACCGACGTGTTCGACACGATGCAGGCCTACCTCGGGTCGGTGTACGTGAACGACTTCAACCGCTTCGGACGCACGTTCCAGGTGACGGTGCAGGCCGAGGCGCAGCATCGGCTCACGCCGGAAGACGTGCTCGCGCTGAAGACGCGCAATGCCGACGGCAAGATGGTGCCGCTCGGCAGCCTCCTCTCCGTACGGAGCGCGAACGGGCCAGACCGCGTGACGAGGTACAACGGCTACCCCGCTGCGGAGGTGAACGGCGCGCCGGCACCGGGCTTCAGCTCCGGTCAGGCGCTCGCCGCCATCGAAGCGACGGCGGCGGAGGAGCTGCCGCCGGGAACGCGCTTCGAGTGGACGGAGCTCACGTATCAGCAGATCCTGGCCGGCAACGCGGCAGTATTCGTCTTCCCACTGTGCGTGCTGCTCGTGTTCCTCGTGCTCGCGGCGCAGTACGAGAGCTGGTCGCTCCCGCTCAGCGTCATTCTCATCGTTCCGATGTGCCTCCTCGCGGCAATTGCGGGCGTGTGGCTCGACGGCTCGGACAACAACATCTTCACGCAGATCGGTCTCTTCGTGCTGGTCGGTCTCTCGTGCAAGAACGCGATCCTCATCGTCGAGTTCGCGAAAGACAAGGAGGACGCGGACGGCCTCGACCCGATCGCGGCGGTCCTCGAAGCGTGCCGCCTGCGCCTTCGTCCGATCCTGATGACGTCGATCGCGTTCATCATGGGCGTGTGGCCTCTCGTGTCGTCACACGGCGCGGGCGCCGAGATGCGTCACGCCATGGGCGTCGCCGTGTTCGCGGGCATGATCGGAGTGACGTTCTTCGGGCTCTTGTACACGCCGGTGTTCTTCGCAGCGCTGCGTCGGCTCGGTGCGAAGAAACGTGAGCGCGGCGCGGGTACGGGCGCGCGTGGCGCGCATGGTGGGGGGGGCGGCGCGCACGGCGGCGACCTCGGGGACGTGGCGGGCGCGGAGGGAGTGGGCGGGATCCCAGCCCTCTCGGCGCGCGTCCCGCTGCGGTGACGGCGGGGGGTGCGCGCGCGGTGGCGTTCACGGCGCCGCGAGGGCCGTGATCTCCTTCGCGGTCGCGACGTGCGCGCCGGGCGACGGCGCCTTTGCGCGAGCAATCATTGCGGCGGCAACGTCGCTGGCGCGCGTCGGCCTCAGCGAACCGAGCACGGGACCGAGCGCGCGGCCGACGACGAGGCCGATGCGCTCGAGGGGCCGGCTCTCCGCACGATCTCCATCGAGGATCGACGGCCGGAGCGCATACACGCTGTCGAAGTCGATGCGGGCGACGGCTTCTTCGACCTCGCCCTTCACGCGCGAATAGAACGTGCGGGACCGAGCGTCCGCGCCGAGCGAGCTGACGTGCAGGAACGTAAGGGCCCCCTTCTCGCGAGCCGCGCGCGCGAAGGCAAGGACGGCGTCGTAGTCGACGGCGCGAAAGGCTTCCTGCGATCCCGCCTTCTTGATCGTGGTGCCGAGGCAAGAGAACGCAACGTCGCAGCCGGGCAACGACGCGAAGCTGCTCGCCGCGCGAAAGTCCACCTGCCGCTGCTCGAGCCTCGCATGCTGCGTGGGCACGGGCCGCCGCCCGACGGCAATGACCGCTCCGAAGGCGGAGTCGGCGAGGAGCGCGCGAAGCAGCTCCCCACCGACGAGCCCAGTCCCGCCAGCCACCCAAGCACGCAACATCCGCGGAGGATAGCGCGGGCGGGTGGGCCGTGGGCGGGCGGCTCGTCTCGGATGCGCGCACGCGTTCTCCTTCCGCTCGCGACCGCTGCCGGCGCCTCCGCCTCCGCATCCGCATCCGCCCGCCCCAAGGCCTATCGTCTATGCTCCGCGCCGCCATGCTCCGCACCGTGCACGCTGCGCGTTACGTCATGCCTTTTCGGGAGGGCGGGTCCGTGCCCGCGCTCGTCGAGGGAGATGACCTCGGGATGTACGTCATGAAGCTGCGCGGCGCGGCGCAGGGGGCGAAGGCGCTCGTCGCGGAGCTCGTCGGCGGAGAGCTCGCGCGCGCCGCCGGTTTGGCCGTGCCCGAGCTCGTCTTCGTCTCGGTGGACGAGGCGCTCGCCTCCGCGGAGCCCGATCCCGAGCTCGCGCAGCCGCTCGAGGCTTCGAGCGGCCTGAACCTCGCGCTCGACTACCTGCCCGGGAGCATCACGTACGACCCGCTCGCCGGACCGCGCCCCGACGCGATCACGGCCTCGCGCCTCGTGTTGTTCGATTCGCTCGTCATGAACGTCGACCGCACTCCGCGGAATCCGAATCTCCTCACCTGGCACGAGCGCGTGTGGCTCATCGACCACGGCGCCGCGCTCTACATCCATCATGGCTGGGACCCTTCGAAGCCGCTCGAAGGCGCCGACGACCCCTTCGCGGAGATTCGCACGCACGTGCTCCTCGGCGCGGCGACCGAGCTCTCTGCCGCCGCGGGCCACCTCGCGCGGGCGCTCGATGACGCGCTGATCACGCGCGTCGTCCGCGCCATCCCGGAGGCATGGCTCGATCCCCGCGAAGGATTCGCCGACGTCGCCGCGCATCGCCGCGCGTACGCGGATCTGCTCCGCGCGCGCGTCGCGTGCCTGCCGGAGCTCGCGAAGGAGGCCGAGCGTGCCCGCGCTGCCGTTTGAGTACGCGGTCGTCCGTGTGGTGCCCCTCGTCGAGCGCGAGGAGTTCGTGAACGCCGGCCTCCTCCTCTTCTGCGAGGGAAGCGGGCTCCTCACGGTGAGGCTCGAGCTCGACGAGGCTCGCCTTCTCGCGCTCGCGCCCGACGTCGATCTCGACCTCGTGCGCACCCACCTCGCGACGCTCGCGCCGATCTGCCGAGGCGGCCCGGAGGGCGGTCCCATCGGCCTCCTTCCCGTGCGGGAGCGCTGGCGCTGGCTCGTCGCACCGCGCAGCACGATCCTGCAGACGAGCGCACCGCACGGCGGGCTCGCCGAAGACCCCGACGCGGTCGCCGAACGCGTGATGGACCGCGTCGTGCGCCGCCGCCGCGCGCCGCGCGACACCTGACGGCGCCCTCGACCACCTCCCCCGCCGCCGGAAATCGGGGGCAACCCCCGCCACTCGCGGGGGCGTCTCCCCTCGCTACGCCGCGCCGCTCAGCGCCGTGTCGTCAACCACGCATAATCGGCGCGGAGGTCGGCATCGGAGATCTTCGTCGCGTCGAACGCCGGCATGTTGCCCTTGCCCGCGCGCACGAGCGCGATGAATCCGTCCACGTCACGCGACCCCGGGATGCGCGGGAACGTGCCCTGACCCTCGCCGCGCGGCCCATGGCAACGCGCGCAGTTGTTCGCGAACGCAGCCGAGAGCCCCGACGTGCCCTGCTGCGTTCCCGAGCTCGAGCCGTTCCCGTCATCCGAGCTGCTGCATCCTGCAAGCGAAGCAAGCGCGGTCACCACGACGATCATCGACGTCACGCACGCGCGGACGCTCAGCACATTCCTCATCGATTCGTTTCCCTTTCGGTTCGTCCGCGCATCACCGCGGCACTCGATTCGGGCGCTTCTCGAACGGCTCCACGAGCCTTCACGAACGCCCGAAAATCCCAGCCTGTCAGCCGTCGGCGGCCGCATCCTTCGGCCCCGCGTCCATCGGCGGCGGACCGGAGTCTTGCGGCGGAGGCGTGGTCCCCGTCGACGTGGGCGGCGGAGGCGGCGGACGGTTGCCCGCGCCCGGCGGCAGCGGCGGCATCGACGGCGCCTCTGCGGGAACGTACTGCCCGTTCGTCTCTGCCGCGTTGTTCTTCCCTTCTCCGTCCTCCGACTCGTCACCGCCACACGCGACGAACGCGACGAGCAGAGAGCCGAGGCCGAGGAGCACGAGGCTCCGGCGGAGGGACTTCGATACGGTCATGGCCGTCACGCTATCAGCGTCTCGGGATACGTGGAATGTGCATGTGAATACGCCACGAGCGGCACCTCCGCGACGTCGTCACACACCACGCGTCGGCGTCGGGGAAGCGCCGACGACTTTCGCGACCTAGCCCGATGTTTGCTTGACGGAACGGCTCGCGACCAGGTTTCGTCGAGACCCGAGAGCGAGGAGAGAGGGAGCATGACCAAGTCGAGGAGCTACTCGCGTGCATCGCGTTCATCGCGTTCGAGCGGTGTCCAGGCGCTGACCGTCGGCGCGCTCGTGCTGGGCACCGCGTTCGCCTCGTCGGCGACGGGCTGTTCGTCGAGCGACGCAGACGACCCGTCGTCGCCGAGCTGCGTGAGCACCCGCGAGTTCTTCACGACCGAGGTGTACGGCAAGGCGCTCACCGCGTGCGCCGGCTGTCATACGCCCGGCGGCGCTGCCGATCAGCGCGGCGCGAAGTTCAAGATGTTCCGGGACACGTACCCGGACTTCGTGACGGCGAACCTCGAGAGCCTTCGCGACTACGTGAAGCTCGATTACGACGGAAAGCCGCTGTTCCTTCGCAAGCCGCTCGGCGAGCGCAACCACGGCGGCGGTCCCGTGCTCGCGGAGGGCTCGGACGAGTACAAGATCCTCACGAAGTTCGTCTCGCAGCTCCGCGACGGCGGCGAGAAGACGTGTGACGGCGCCGCGCAGCTCGGCGTCGACTACCTCTCCGGCCGCGAGACCGCGCGCAAGGCAGCCGTCGTGCTCGCCGGCCGCATGCCCACCGAGCAGGAGCTCGCGCAGGCCGAGTCCGACCAAGGCCTCGCCGAGGTCGTCATGAAGCTCACGAACGAGGAGCTGTTCTACGATCTCCTCCGCGAGATCTGGAACGACGCGTTGCTCACCGAGCGCGGCATCGATGCGGGCGTCGGCGCGACGTTCGACAACGCGCCGATGCTCTACGACGATCGCTACCCCGGCTATTCGCCGGAGACGCGGCAGTGGACGAGCGCGTCGGTCACGCAGGAGCCGATGCGCTTCATCGAGTACGTCGTCCGGAACAACCTGCCGTTCTCGGACGTGGTCTCCGGCAACTACCTCGTCGCGAACCCGTACACGGCGAAGCTCTACGGCGTTCCGCACGACAAGCCGATGAGCCCGGAGAACTTCCTCGCGTGGCAGCGCGTCGACTACACGCCGGTACAGAACTACGTCGTCGACGACGCGCCGCGCACGCAAGGCGTCCCCGTCGCGGGCGTCCTCACGACGCCGGCGTTCCTCAATCGCTGGGAGACGACGCGCACGAACAAGGGCCGGAAGCGCGCGCGCGTCGTGCTGAAGAACTTCCTCGCGACCGACATCCTGAAGTTCGCGCAGCGGCCGGTCGACTCGACGGCGCTCACGTCGGTCCAGAATCCGACGCAGAACTCCGCGCAGTGCTCGGTGTGCCATACGGTGCTCGACCCGATCGCGGGCGGGTTCCGCGGCTTCGACGAGCAGAACCTCGTGCGCTTCCTCGCCGACGACAAGTGGCACGACGACATGCTTCCGCCTGGCATCAACGGCGTGCAGATGCCGCCGACGAACTACGGCAACGCGCTCATGTGGCTCGGCGCGCAGATCCCGCGTGACTCGCGCTTCGGCATCTCCGTCGCGCAGGTCATGTACAAGGGCATCGTCGGTGACGAGCCGCTCTCGTTCCCGCAAGACAAGAGCGCGCCCGACTACCAGGATCGCGTGCGCAGCTACTCGATCCAGAACGATTGGTTCGTCGAGGTCGGGAAGAACTTCGCGGCCGCGAAGTACGATCTCCGCCGCCTCGTCGTCGACATCGTGAACAGCCCCTACTTCCGCGCGAAGTCCGGCGACCCGAGCAAAGACGCCCTTCACGACGGCCTCGGCCAGGGGCGCCTCCTCACGCCGGAGATGCTCGGCCGCAAGTATCGCGCGACCACCGGGCTCTACTTCTTCTCGAACGAAGCGGCGGCGAAGGACGAGGAGCGCGCGCGCGACGGCTACCTGCGCAGCGACCTCGTCGAAGACCGCGACTGGCGGCTCGTGTACGGCGGCATCGACTCGGGCGACGTCACCAAGCGCACCGAGACGATGAGCCCGATCATGGTCGCGACCAGCCAGTACACGGCGGCGATGGTGGCGTGCCGCGCGACGAGCTACGACTTCACGAAGCCGCAGCCCGAGCGCCGGCTCTTCACGACCGTCGACCTGAACACCACGCCCTTCACCATCCGTGCGAACGCGAGCTCGCCGCTCGTCGCCGTGCCCGATGCGGAAGGAAAGATCCGCGAGACCATCAAGCACCTCTACTTCCGCCTCCTCGGCGAGCACGTCGAGGCCGACTCGCAGGAGGTCTCGCGCACGTACTCGCTGTTCGTCGACGTGTGGAAGGATCTCGAGGAGACGAACCTGAAGGACGGTGGCCGCAGCCTCGGCCTCAGCAACGGACGCTGCGTCGCCGACACGGACTGGGACAAGCCGGTGCGGTTCGAGCCCGACAACGGCCGCCTGCGCCCGGTGTTCGAGAAGCTGCGTGAGCGCCCGGAAAAGGCGCCGTACGAACCGGGCATGCGGCTCGATCGCGACGAGAACTTCACGGTGCGCTCGTGGCAGGCCGTCATGACCTACCTCTTGAGCGACTACCGTTTCACGCACGAGTGACCCAGGCCGAAGATCGTTTTTTCCAGGAGCACACCATGGAGCGTCGCGATTTTCTCAAGCTGTCGGGCCTGACCGGTCTCTCTCTCCTCCTGCCGTGGGCGGCGTCGTCGCAAGCGCGCGCCGCCGAGACCACGTGGGGCGGCCCCTACTTCCTCCACATGCACGCGGGCGGCGGTTGGGACCCGACCATCCTCTGCGATGCGAAGGTCACCGCTGGCGGCGCAACGCCGGCCTACGAGAACCGCATCGTCACCGCGGTCACCGACCTGAACGGCATCATGCTGCCGACCGCGTCGACGGACGGGAAGTTCTTCCTCCGGGCGAACGGGGCGCCCGCCGAGGATCCCGCTCACTTCTTCCAGACCGTCGGGCGTGACGTCCTCGTCCTGAATGGCGTCGACACGCAGACGAACAACCACGACACCGGCGTGCAAGGCCTCGCGTGCGGGCACAACGACATCGAGCTGCCTGCGCTCGCCGCGCTCTATGCGGGTCTCGCGGCCAAGCAGCGTGACGTGCCGATGGCCTTCCTCGCGGGCGGTCAGTACAACCGGACCGGTGACGTCGTCGGGGTCTCGCGCTTCCCGGGCGACAAGATCGCGACGCTCGCCGAGCCGTTCAAGGCGGCGCCGAACGACGAGAAGGGCCTCCTCTCCGACGTCGCCAACCGCCGCATCCTCGAGCTGCGTGGCGAGCGTTACGCGGCGCTCGAATCGCAAGCGACGCTGCCGCGCAACAAGCGCACGCTGCGCGCGCTCCAGGACGCGACGCGCGGCGGGGCAGCGGTGAACCTGCTGAAGAGCGTCGCCTCGGCGCCGCTCCCCGGCATCGACACGTTCGTGAACGACCTCGCGCCGGAGACGCGCCCGTACCTCGCCGTGCCGCCGAACCAAGGCGGCCGCGCGCGGTTCATCGATCTCGGCGCGCCGCTCGAGACGATCCTCCGCTGCTTCCAGGCGGGCGTGTCCGTCTCCGCGACGTACGCGCAGGGCGGCTTCGACACGCACGGTCAGCACGACACGAACCAGTCCGGCGCGATGGCGTCGTTCCTCGCGCGTATTCGCTACGTGCTCCTCCGCGCGCAGCAGATGGGCCTCCGTGACAAGCTCTACGTCCTCGTCACGTCGGACTTCGGCCGCACGCCGCGCTACAACTCCGGCGACGGCAAAGACCACTGGAACGTCACGTCGACGCTCGTCGTCGGCCCCGGCATCCGCGGCGGCCGCGCGCTCGGCAAGACCGACGAAGGCCACAAGGCGCTCGCCGTCGACCGCGCCGCGCCGGCGAACCTGAGCGCCGGCGGCACGCGCATCCACCCGTCGCACCTGCACGGCGAGCTTCGTCGCGTGCTCGGCGTCGACAAGGCGGGCTTCATCAACCAGTTCCCGCTTCCCGCCGGAGAAGGCTCGCTGCCGCTCCTGGCCTGAACCCGCACTGCGTACGGCGACACGCGAGGGACGGCGCGACCGCCGCGCCGTATCCTCGCGCGCCAGACGCGCACCCATACGTGCCCGAAGTGCGAGTCTTGGCGGCGCGTACCGCTGATCGGTCGCGCCGCGGAGGCCGTTCAGGCGTGAACGCGGCTCAGGCGGCGCGCTTCGGGGCCCGCGGGCTCTTCTTCTTCGACTTGGCGGACGCCGCCGCGCCGCCGCGCGCGTTCTTCGCGCGCAGGGTCTTCGTGCGCGCAGGCTTCGTCGGCTTCGGCGCGGGCGGCTCGTCCGCCACGTCCGTCTCCTCGACATCGAAGCCGTACGCATCGGCGACGGCGCGCGCTGCATCGCGCGGGAGCATCGTCTTCGGGCCGACGTCGAAGAAGCCGCGTGTCACGAGCTCCGCCGCGAGCTGACCCGCGCTCATGCCGAGCGCCGCGGCGAGCTTGCCGATCGCAATCGTCGGTCCGACGACGACCGTCGGACGCGCGACACGCGGCGCCGACACGGGCGCGGCCGGACTGACCTCGACCGCGGCGTCGCTCCGCGGGGGGTCGCCGGTGACTTCCGACGTGTCAGGAGCGACCTCGCTCAGCGCGGCGTCGTCGTCTTCTTCGTCCTCGTCCTCGCCATCGTCCGTGGTCGGAAGGTTCAGCTCACGCGCGAACGCGAGGAGGTCGTCGATGCGGTCCGGCGGCGGCGCGAAGATCGACGAGGGGGGCGACTCGTCGTCGTTCTCCTCGGTGCGCGCGCTCAGCGAGGCGAAGTGACACTCCGGCTTCGGCGGTGCCTCTTCGCGGAGCGCCGCGACATCGTAAACGCGCCGCCTCACCACGACCGTAGGGCGAAGGTGATCGACGACGGTGGTGACGTCAGGGGAGGCGTTGGAGGCAGGAGCTCGGTGGTCCATGGCGGCTTCGTCGCCGCGTTCGTGCAACACACGGGCCACGAGTGGTATGGCAGGTCGGGTGACGATTCACGTCCTCGACGTACCCTTCGCGATGCGCGGCGTGGCCACCGTTCACGGGGCTCGGTGGGACAAGGACCACGGCGTCTTCGTCTACCAAGGCAGCGCCCTGCCGGAGCCGCTCGCGCCGCTTCGCCCGCAGCCGTACTCGTGGGAGCTCCGCGTCCAGCGAGAGCTCGCTCGCGAGGCCCCGCCCGCGCCCTCGCCGGCTGCCGGCGCCATCGTCCTCCGCCCCCACCAGGAAGAGGCGGTGACGAGCATCCTCGCCGCGAAGGAGGCAGGACGCGCCGGTTTCCTCCTCGCGGACGACGTCGGTCTCGGCAAGACGATCACCGCGTGGGCCGCCGTGCTGCGGATGAAGCGCGCACGTCGCGTGCTCGTCGTGTGTCCTCTTGCCGTCGTCGCGCACTGGCGAAGGACGATCGAGGCGCTCGGCGACGCGGGCAAGGACGTCACCATCCTGAACTACGATCGCCTCGGCAAGCTCTTCGACCTCAGCCCGGAGGCGCGGAAGAAGGTCCGTACCAAGAAAGGCCTGGCGCGTGCAGGCTCGGCGCCAGAAGTCGACGTCGTCATCTGGGACGAGAGCCATCGCTGCAAGAACCCGACGGCCGCGCGCTCCAAGCTCGCCGCCAAGATCAATGCGAGCGCCGGCTTCGCGGTTTGGCTCTCGGCAACGGCAGGGCAGAACCCCCTCGAGCTGTCCTATCTGGCGCCCCTCCTCGCGAGCCTCACGGGTGCGCGCGCCACGGAGCTCCGCGATTTCGAGAGCTGGTGCCTCGATCAGGGGCTCGGCGTCGCGCGCGGCGCCTACGGCAAGTGGGCCTGGCGCGGCGACCCCGCCGACTGCAAGAAGGTACACGCGCTCCTCTTCGAGCGGCCCCGCGGCGGTGGACCGCCCGGAGGCATTCGGCGGCGGCCCGAAGACATCGCCGGCTGGCCCGAGCTCACGCGCGCCCTCACGCCGATCGATCTCGGGCCCGAAGAACGCGCGCTCTACGACGCAGCGTGGACGGAGTTCCGCCGCACGATGGAGCTCGCGCCGCGCGGCCGCGATCCCAAGTCGTCGCTCGCGGCCGTGCTCCGTCTGAGGCAGAAGAGCTCGCTCGTTCGCGCGAGCGGCACCGTGGAGCTCGTGCGCGAGCTCCTCGAGAACGGCCACCAGGTCGCCGTGTCCGTCGCGTTCCTCGAGACCATCGCCATGCTGCGCGAGGCGCTCGAGCAGGGGCCGGGCGGCGTGCCGTGCGCCGCGATCCACGGCGGCCTCAACGCGAAGGCGCGCGAAGCGGAGCGGCTACGCTTCCAACGCGAGGAGGCTCGCGTCGTCTTCTTCACCGTCGAAGAAGGCATCTCGCTTCATCAGGGCGAGCACGGCACGTCGAAACGGTCGTCCGTCATCCACGACCTCCGCTGGTCCGCGATCCAGATGGCGCAAATCGAAGGACGCTGCCACCGCGACGGCCGCTTCGCACAGGTGTACTGGGCGTACGCCGACGGCACGGTGGAAGAGAAGATCGCCCGCGTCGTCGCGCGCCGCATCCAGAGCATGAAGGAGATGGTCGGCGACGACGTGGAGACGCTCCGCGAAATCGAGCGTCTCCTCGCCGCCGACTGACGCCCGGCCCGCCGGTGCGCTCAGGCGAGGTCGAACACGAGGACCTCACCCGTGGACTCCCCGTTCGCGCCCTCAATGCGAAGCGCGGTCTCGCGGGTGAGCGCCGCGCCATCTCCCGCAGACAGCTCCTTGCCGTTCACGCGCACGGTGCCCCGCGCGACGTGGACCCACGCGTGGCGACCTTCGGCCAGCGTGAGCTCCGCGCTCTCGCCCGCACCGAAGATGCCGGCGCGGAGAACGGCGTCCGCGTGGAGGGTCACGCTGCCGTCGCGTCCGTCCGGCGAAGCGACGACGCGCAGGCGACCGCGCTTCTCGCTCTCGCTGTACGTGCGCTGCTCGTAGCTCGGCGCGATGCCGCGCTCGTCCGGGACGATCCAGATCTGGAGGAAGTGAACCTGCTCCTTCTTCGACGCATTGAACTCGCTGTGGAGGACGCCGCTGCCGGCGCTCATCCGCTGCACGTCGCCCGGCTTGATGATCGAGCCGGTGCCCATCGAGTCTTTGTGCTCGAGCGCGCCGTCCAAGACGTAGGAGATGATCTCCATGTCCCGATGAGGGTGCGTGCCGAAGCCCTTGCCAGGCGCGACGCGATCCTCGTTGATGACGCGGAGCGCGCGGAACCCCATGTGCGCGGGGTCGTAGTAGTCCGCGAACGAGAACGTGTGGTGGGAGTCCAGCCAGCCGTGCTCTGCGTGGCCGCGCTCGCGGCCGGAACGGATCGTCATCATGGCGTTTGCCTCTTTCCGAAGCGGCTGTCGTCCGCCGCACGAGGCACTATGAGGGCGGAGCACCATCTTCGGAATCGGCAATAGGGAGATACCTATCATCTACTCGGGAGATGGTCTCCGCAGCGCCCTCCAGCGCGCCACTCACTTCGTGCGAAGCGTCTTCATCGCCGTGCCCCAGGCGACGACCTGGTCGAGCATGCCGCCGACGGACTTCTCGTGACGCGCGTCCGGCTTGAACGTGGTGAAGCTCTCGAAATCGGTGAAGAGCGAGAGCATGACCTGCGCGCGCACGTCGGCGACCTGGAGCTCGGCCATGACGAGCCGGAGCTGCTCGACGGCGCGCGAACCGCCCGCGCTGCCGTAGCTCACGAAGCCGGCCGCCTTGTTGTTCCACTCCTTGTAGATGAAATCGATCGCGTTCTTGAGCGCGCCCGAGGGACCGTGGTTGTACTCGGGCGTCACGAACACGAACGCGTCGAAGCCGTCGATCTTCGCCGACCAGGCCTTCGTGTGCTCCTTCGAGTACTGCCCCATCGACGGAGGAACGGGCTCGTCCAAAAGCGGCAGGTCGAACGACGCGATGTCGACGATCTCGTACTCGGCGTCGCCGCGCTTCGCGGCGATGTCGTAGACCCAACGCGCAACGGCTTCTGCCTTGCGGCCGGGACGCGTGCTTCCGACGATGATGGCGACCTTGATCATGAGCTCTCCTTTTCCCCTCGGACGAGGCGGAGAGAGCTACGACGACCGGGGCTCAGAAGCCAGGCGCAAGCGTGCAGGTACCCACGAGCGACGTGCCGTCGGTCTCGCACTTCACCTTCGACGGCGGGCACGCGGCGCACGCGACGGGATCGTTGTTCGACTCGCACTGCGAGGCTCGGGCGCGGAAGTCCGACGCCCATTCCTCCTGCGCCTCGCGCGAGATGGCGAGAGACGGGCAGCTGCACGGCTGGCAGAGATTGCCGACCGTCACCGAGACGCAGTCCGCGTCCGTCGAGCACGTGCGCGGGTACTTCCCACCGTCGAGCGGCTGCACGGGCGAGTGAGCCGGCGAGAGCGCGCACGACGACTTCTCGGATTCGGCAGTGACCTTGAGGGTGCGCGGCGGGCGACCGCTCGGCGCGCCCTCGCCGGCGACGTGCACCCGGTACTCGCCTTCCGGCAGCGCGGGGATCGTGCACGTCACCTTCGCGAGCATGCACACCGCGGGGCAACCGACGTCGCCTGCCGGCATGCACTGCGTCGCGGACATCGCGAGCGTGATGTCGGTGCCCTTCACGCTGACGGAGCACGGATCGAGCTTCGTGAAGCAGCCGAGGCACGAGTCGGTGTGGTCCACGTCGACGGTCACCGGCGTGCCCGCGCGCGCGGTGCCCGGAACGCAGGCGCGATTGCCGTCGACGTTCACCGACGAGCACTTCCCTTCCCCCGCGCCGCTCGAACCGCTCGATCCACTCGAACCGCTGGAGCCGCTGGAGCCACTCGATCCACTCGAGCCGCTGGATCCACTCGAACCGCTGGAACCGCCGGGCCCGCCCTCGACGACGCTGATGCTGCCTCCGCAGGCGGCGACGAGCACGAGATTCACGGCGAGGGTCCAGACGAGGCGACGCATGGGGCTCCGGTAGAGCAACGGTCGTGCCTCGCGCGCACGCCTGATTTCTGCAGCCGCGTACGATGCGGCGCGCGGCGTGGCACATCCTGGCGCGGCACCGCCGTCATGGTGCCGGTCGGCGGCGCGGGCGGCGAAGCCTGCGGCGCGCATCTTTGTAGGCGTCGAGCACGCGTCGGAACGCGACCGGATCGCCCCCGTGGTCCGGGTGCGTTTCGAGCGCGCGCTTTCGGTACGCGAGCTTGAGATCGTCTTCGGTGACGTCGCGGGTGACGCCGAGCACGGCCCACACCGAGTCGCTCGGAACCTCCGGCCGATCGAGCGACCGGCTGCGGGGCACCTCCGTCGACGCGCTCGGCCACGGGTGCTCTCCGCGGAGAACTCGAATCCACGCGCGTGCCCAGAGCGGATCCACGATCGTGAGCGCCGTGCCGGCCCGCTTCTCGGCCGCGGCGAGCGCGGCTTCGTAGCTCGAAGCGCCGCCGTCCGAGGCATCCGGCTTTCGGAACGGGACGCGGGTCGGCGGCGCGGTCCACCACGCGGCCCAGAAGAACCGACGACGCTTCGTCATCGTGATGGAGCAAGAAGGTGCGAAGAGCTCGGTCACGGCGCTTTCGTCATGGGACCACATGGCGCGCCGTGCTGCGCGGACGGCTTCGATGCGAGCCTCGCGATTGGACTCGCGCATGCGGCGCACGCGCGGACGTCGACAATCATCCCGTCGGGCCAGCGGACCACGATCCCTGCGAGCTCCTGCTGCCGGAGCACTTGCACCGGCGCGAGCTCGGCGAACGCGCTCTCTGCGTAATGCGCGCCACATCGGCAAGCCGGGTGGCGCCGCCGCGCCGTCTCGATGCGTACGGCGTTCATCGGTAAGGCCCCTTGGGCTTGCCCGTTCCGATGCCGCGCGCGCGGTCGATGTTGGCGCCTTCGAGCTTCGCGCCTTCGAGTGTCGCCCCCGTGAAGTCGCATCGTTCGAGGTTCGCCTCGGTGAAGTCGGCGTCGGTGAGGTCGCACCCCCGGAAGTCTGCCTTCTCCAGGTTCGCGCCGGCGAACACCGCGCCCGCCAGGCGAGAGCCGCTGAGGTTTGCCTTCTCGAGGTTCGCGCCGAGCGCGCGGATCCCGCGGAGGTCGGAGTTTCGGAGATCGATCTTCTCGAGATTCGCCGAGTCGAAGCATGCGCCCTCCGCCCGTACGTCGGTGAGCCGCGCCCTTTCGAGGTTCGAGCGTGCGAACGAAGCACGCGCGAGCGTCGCCCCCGCGAGGTCTGCCTCTTCGAGGTTGGCCCCCTCCACGTTCGCGCCGGTGAAGTCTGCGCCGACGGCGCGCACGTCTTCGAGGTTCGAGCCGCGAAGGTTCGCGTGCGCGAGGACGGCGTTCTCGAGGTTCGCCTCCTCCAGGTTCGATCCGTCGAGCTCCGCGTGGCGCAGGTCGGCTCCGCGGAGCGAAGCCTCTTCCAAGTTCGATTGCCGGAGCACCGCCCCGGCGAGCATCGCGCCGTCGAGCACGGCCTCTTCGAGGTTCGTGCCGCGTAGGTCTGCGCCCTGGAGCGCGACCTGTCGGAGCTCGACGCGCTTCTCGACCGCGTCATGGAGCGCGATCCGCATGTCGGTCGCGCGCGCGGATACGAAGAGGACCTGATGAACGAGGTCGCGGAGCTCGATCGGCATGACGTGGAGGGTAGAGGCGGCGCGGTCGCTCGACCATGACGTCGCTCGCCAGAAAGATTTGCCGAGCGCGCCACAACGCAGCGCACGCGGGGACCTTGGTTATCCTGCTCTCGCGATGGCGCGCCCGTCCAAGGAAGCCGCGGTCTCGACGCCGCTCGCGCCGGCCCTCCTCCGGTATGCCGCCGCGCGCACGTTGGACGTCGAGGCGCTCGCCGCTCATCTCGACGTGCCGGCCGCCGCCGCCGAACGTGACGAAGTGACGACCACGCCTTCGTGCCTCGCGGCAGCGCTCCGCGCGCTCTCGGAGCTCCTCGCCGAACCGCATCTCGCGCTCACGTTGCCCGCGGCCTTGCCGATGCAGCGGTACGACGCGGCGACGCTCGCGATCCGCAACGCTCGCACCGTGCGCGAGGCCCTCGAGCTCTCCGCGCGTTATGCGCCGCTCGTCTTTCCGGGGCTCGAAGCGCGCTGCGTGGAAGACGACGGAGAGCTCGCGTTCCACGGGCGGATCGGCGGTCACCCGCGCGGGCTCGGGTATGCCGTCGATGCGTTCGTGCTCGCGACCGTGCTCGGTCATTGCCGCCGCCGTACCGCCGCGGCGCTCGCTCCGCGGCGGGCATGGCTCTCCGCATCGCGTCCGACGACCCTCGAGCCGCTCTTCGCCGCGCTCGGGACGCGCGAGATCGAGCTCGGTGCAGAAGACATCGGGGTCGCGCTCGGCGTCGCCGAGGCCGAGCGCCCGCTCGACGGTGCCGACCCGATGCTCCTCGCCACCGCTCAGCATCTCGCCGCGGCGCAGCTCGCTGCCGCTCCGCGCCCGAGCGCATTCGCGGCCGCAGTCTCCGCGCGCGTGGAAGCGTCACTGCCGACGCTCGCGACGCCCGAAGAGGTGGCTGCCGCGATGCGCGTCAGCACACGGACGCTGCAACGGAGGCTGGAAGACGAAGGCACGCGCTTCTCGGAGCTCGTCGACGTCGTACGCGAACGGCAGGCGCGGCGCCTCCTCGGTGATGCATCGCTGCCTCTCGCGGAAATCTCGTTCCGTCTCGGGTTCGCCGACCTCGCGACGTTCAGCCGCGCGTTCAAGCGCTGGACCGGAACGCCGCCGGGCGCCTTTCGGCGGCGCACGACGCGCCTGAGCTGAACCGCGGCCCGTTTTCGGAGTTTGCAGCCGCGCGCGGGTCGTCGCATGGTCGGGCGATGAGCGGAACGCTTCCTGCGAACGAGCCGGCGTGCCTCGATGCGGTGTCGGAATCCATCGAGCTCGTCATCGACGCGCGCCCGCGCGACATCGGCGGTTTCTCGGTGCGCCGGGTCCTCCCGTCCGCGCAGCGTCGCCTCGTCGGGCCCTTCATCTTCTTCGATCACATGGGACCCGCCACCCTGCCCCCCGGGCAAGGCTTCGACGTGCGACCTCACCCGCACATCGCGCTCGCGACGGTGACCTACCTCTTCGACGGCGAGATCCTGCACCGTGACAGCCTCGGCTCGCACCAGCCCATCCGCCCTGGCGACGTGAACTGGATGGTGGCGGGTAGCGGCATCGCGCACTCCGAGCGGCTCACGGACGAGACGCGCGCGCGAGGCACGCACATCCACGGAATCCAGAGCTGGGTCGCCCTTCCCATCGAGCACGAGGAGACCGCACCCCGTTTCGAGCACCACCCGCGCGCGACACTTCCCGTCATCGAGCGGCCGCGCGAGAAGGCGACGCTCGACATTATCGCCGGAACGGCTTTCGGCGCCACGTCGCCTGCCTCGGTGCTCTCGCCGACGTTGTACGTCCATGCGCAGCTCGGGAGCGGCGCGCGGCTCCCCCTCGAGGCCGAGCACGAGGAGCGCGCCGTCTACGTGGTGGAAGGGGTGCTCGGTTGCGACGGCCGGCTGTTCCGCCCGGGCACGATGATCGTGCTCCGCCCTGGCAAGGAGGTCGTGCTCGAAGCCGACGAGCCGACGCGGATCATGATCCTCGGCGGCGCGAAGCTCGCCGGCAAGCGGTACGTGTGGTGGAACTTCGTGTCGAGCTCCGAAGAGCGTCTCGCGCGCGCGAAGGAAGACTGGCGCATGCGGAGATTCCCGGCGATCCCGGGTGACGACGTCGAATTCATCCCGCTGCCTTCCGATTGATGCGAGACACTGGCGCGATGCTCAGCCCTTCGCGCCTCCAGGAGCTCGAGGCCTTCCTCCTCGATTTGAATCGGGTGGCCGCAGAAGTCATCCTCCCGCTCTTCCGCGCAGACGCGGCCGTCGAGGACAAGGGCGGCGCGCGTGGCTTCGACCCGGTGACCGCCGCCGACCGCGGTGCGGAAGACGCCATTCGCAAGCACATCGCCGCGCACTACCCCGAGCACGGCGTCATCGGAGAAGAGCGCGGCGAGGACCGACCCGACGCCGAGCTCGTCTGGGTCGTCGACCCGATCGACGGGACGCGCGCCTTCGTCGCCGGGCTTCCGCTCTGGACGACGCTCATCGGCCTTCGGCACGAAGGAAGGCCCGTCCTCGGTTCGATCGGTCAGCCTTTCGTCGGGGAGGTCTTCGTCGGTCACGCCGGAGGCTCGCGCCTCGTCGCGCGCGACGGCGAGCGCGCGCTGCGAACGCGCGCATGCGCAACGCTCGCCGGCGCCGTCGTGGCCACCACGGATCCCGAGGTGTACTTCACCGAGGCCGAGCGCGCGGCCTGGTCGCAGATACGCGTCGCGTCGCGTCTCGCCCGGTACGGCTGCGATGCGTATGCGTATGCGATGGTCGCCGCGGGCACGATGGACCTCGTGCTCGAGAGCGGGCTGCATGCCTGGGACGTGGACGCCGCGATCCCGCTCCTCGCCGGCGCAGGCGGGCTCGTCACCGACTTCCGCGGCAACGCGGTCGGCGCCCACGGCGGTCAGGTGCTCTTCGCGGGCGACCGCGCGTGCCTCGACGAGGCGCTCGCGATCGTCCGCCCGGCCGCCCGCTGACGCCGACGGCGCGTCAGCGCGTGACGCGCGTCGGGTTGTGCGTGAACCGGTCGGCGAGCTCGTCCAGTGCGCGCGCCGTCGCGTCGTCGGGAGCTGCCTTGCGAGCGGCTTCGAGCAGGCTCGGAGTCCCCGGCGCATCGACGACGAGCAGCGCCTTCGAGGCCGCCTCATGCGCTTCGCCGCGGTAGCCGACGTACGCCGCGACGAGCGCGCGAGCGGCGATGGCGCGGGCTGCGGTCTCCTCGTCGCGCGCGGCGACGGTCTTCCACGCCCACGCGTTGCCGGCATGTCCGAGCGCCCTGGCGAGCACCTTCGCCGTCGCTTCGTCCGGCCGAGCCGCGAGACGGTCGGCAAGCGCCTTGGCGATGCTCGCGCGGTGGCACGCGCCCATGCCTGCGGCGATCGCCGTCGCGCGCTCGCCCGTGGCTTTGCCGAGCGCCGCCGTCAGTGTGCTCGCCGCGTCGGTCGATTCGAGGCGGCCGATCGCCTCGGCCGCGGTTCGCGTCATCTCCAGATCTCCATCGCGGTCGAGGAGCGCCGTGAGCACCGGCATCGCACGCGCGTCGTGGAGGAGACCGATCGCCTCGACGACGTCGCGACGAAGCGCTGCGCGATCCCCGTCCGGCGCGAGCGCGGGCGCTTCGAAAGCGGCGAGCTCGAGGAGCGGCAGGAGCGCCTTCGGGCCGAGCGCCGCGAGGTGCAACGCGATGGGAGCCTTCCGACCGCGCGCACGGCGATCGAGCTCGCGCGCGCGGACGACGACGTCGCGTACCGCACCGAACGAAGCGGGGTCGGCGGCGCGTGCTCTCGCGATGTCGTCGCGGAGTGCGGTTCGCGTGTGCGGAGGAAGCGTCGACGCATCGATCGCGAGCGCAGGCGCAGCCGACGCGGTCGACGGAGCGCCGAGCACGCACGCCGCGGCGATCGCCGCGAGGAAGATCTTGGTCGTCAGCATGGGCATGCTCCTCGTGCGCGCGCTCATCGGCCGCTCTCCCACCACTTCGCGTCGGGGATGCGGCGCCGCGTGTTCGTTCCGCAGTGCACCTCACCGACGCCCGCGTGGTAATCGTCCCAGTCTTCGGCGAAGTGGGCGGTGATGCCGAGCGCCGCGAGCCGCTCGCGAACGACCTTCTCGAAGATGTCCTCGCCGCCGATGACCGGACCGTGCGGCTTCGGCGCGACGAAGTGATCGTCGGCGATGTAGATGCCGTTCACCATCCCCGGGATGTACGCGGCAGAGAGGCCGCCGTACGACGTGTGCAGGAACGGAATCTTGACGATCTCGGCGTCGGTGAGCCCCGTCTCCTTCTTGAGGACCGCGACCTGCGCGGCCACCTCCGCGGCCGCTTCCGCGCTCGCGCTCATCACCTCGGTGTCGGCGAGCACCTTCGCGATCGTCGTCTCCGCGTCGTAGGGACGGCCGCGCTCGTCGTAGAGCTTCTTCGCCGCGAACACGGGTACGTTCCCGTGTCCGGCCGCCGCCGCGTCTTCGAGCATCTTCCTCGCCTCCGGGGCGTCGTTCACGAGGAGCGCCCAGCCGCGCGGCGTCTTCGCTTTGACGAACGAGACGGTCTCGTCGATGTGCCCGACCGCGAGCCAGGACGTGTCCACGTCGATCGGAGGCTGGATCGCTTGACCCTCGATCATCGTGGTGAACGTCTCGTCCGGGTAGAACGTCGGCGTCTTGCCGCGGAGGATGCGTCCGAACGGGAAGCTCTTGCCGGCGTGTGAGTACGGCGGCACGGTCTCGAGATTCCCGAACGAGTTCAGCGTGTCCATCTTCGGGGAATGCGTGCGCGTGAACTGCTGCACGCCCGCCGAGTCCTTGCCGCGGAACGACGTGAAGACGACCGCACCTGCGGGGCGGAGCGGATTCCGCGCGTCCGACGGCTCGAACACGTTCGCCGAACGCATGCTCACGTGAATGGCGTGCTGCTTTCCGCCCGCCGCGGGCATCGACATGTACGCCGTCTCGAAGAAGTCCTGCGTCCACGGATCCGGGTCGGCGATGAGCTCGGGCGCCGGCGCCTTGGCGGCCTCGCAGGCGCTCGCGAGATCGTTCCGCATGGCGCGGTTGCCCGCGGTGCGCGTGTCACTCACGAAGATCTGCTCGGCCGGAAGGAGGTGGTGATACGTCACGAGCGGCGCGACGCGCATGCGGACGACGTCGGAAGCCTTCTCTCCCGCGGCCGTCACCGTGAGTCGGACGTCGACGTAGCCGTCCCATTCCGACGGGTCGCGAACCACGTCCTTGCCCTCGATCGCGAGCTCGACGCCCGCGCGGAGCTCGTCGGTCGTGAGCGCCGCGCCAGGCGCGAGCACCTCGAAGTCCGTCGCTCCTGCCCCGGTGCGCTTGAAGAGCCTCACGTGCTCCGCGCCGTTCGCAGACGCGATGTCGACGACGGCGGTCGCGCCGTCCGGCGCGGCGGGCCACGGCTTCGTCGCGAGCTTCGCGAGGTCGAGGACGTCGTCCGCGCCGTTGACGACGTCGTCTGCCGCGTCGTTGCACTTGTCGAGGTCGACATCGTCGCCCGACGCGTCGCACCGCGAGGTGTCGTCGTCGATGTTGGCGAGGAACACCGCGCCACGCGTCGCGTCCCACGTGGCACGGTCCGCGTCCGACTCGTCGAAACGGACCTCGCCATCACGGTTCGAGTCGGCGCGCAGCTCGGCGACGACGGTCGCGACCGGCGGAGAGGTGGTCTCGGGCCCGGGCTTCTCACCCGCCTGCTCGATGGTGGTCGTGCACGCGGTCGCGGCGAGCAGGAAGATCACGTACCCGTCCACGGAGCGAAGGGGGCGTCGCATTCGAGCGGGGGTGTATTGCAAGAATGCCGCCAGCTCGCGGTGCGCCGGTCCGCGCGGCGCGCGCACGGCGGCGTCAGCGCCCGATCGCCGACCGTCAGGGCACTAGCGGTCGTGACGCGCCGCGCGGCCGCAGCCCGCGTGCGCGCTCAGCGAGACGGGAGGATGTCGATCGCGCCGAGCACGATGAGCTCGTCGATCATCTCGAGGGCCTCCGCGGGCGGCAGTTGGCAAACGTCGACGAGCTCCTCGATGGTGCGGATGCCGTCCATCTGCGAGAGGAGGAAGCCCTGACGATGATCGATCGGGAGCTCGACGACCTGCTCGGCGCGGAGCCGCGGGCGCGGCACGCTGCGCATGCGGTCGACCGGCGGCTCGAAGACGAGGTCCTCGAGCTCGAGCCACTCCTCGGGCACACTGGCGACGTCGACTTCGTCGTCGTACACCGGGATGAGACCGCCGAAGGGATCGCTCGCCTCCGGCGCGTCGGGCTCGACCTCGCCGCGAAGGATCGCGAGCAGGCGCGCATCGATCGCCTGCATGCGCTTCGTCATCTTCGCGTGTGGACCCGGCGCGGGAACGCGCGGAGTGCGCCGCCGCTCGATCGTGATCTCGTCGTCTTCGAACACGGGGCGCTCGTCGGAGGCCATCGTGGCAGCGGTACCGGCTCGCTTCGTCACGTCCGCACCTCCTCGTGCGGAGACAAACGGCAGAGCGGGCCGGACCTTGAGCGGTATCCTCGCGGCCATGCAAATGCGTCCGATCCCCCGAACGGGTGAGCTCGTGCCCGTCATCGGGCTTGGCACCTGGCAGACCTTCGACGTCGGCGCGACGCGAGACGAGCGGGCGCCGCTCGCACGCGTGCTCGAAGGCTTCCTCGCGGCCGGAGGGCGCGTGGTCGACTCGTCGCCGATGTACGGTCGGGCAGAAGCGGTGACGGGCGATCTACTCGGCGAGCTCGGCGCTTCGCCGCGCCCATTCCTCGCGACGAAAGTGTGGACGCGCGGGCGCGCGACCGGCATCGCCGAGATGGAGCGCTCGATGAAGCGGATGCGCACCGGCGTCATGGATCTCATGCAGATCCACAACCTCCTCGATTGGGAGACGCACCTCCCCGTGCTGCGCGAATGGAAGGAGCGTGGTCTCGTCCGATACATCGGGATCACGCACTACGCGCGAAGCGCCTTCGCGGAGCTCGAGCGCCTGCTTCGCACGGAGTCGCTCGATTTCGTCCAGCTGCCTTACAGCCTCGGCGATCGCGAAGCGGAGAAGCGCCTCCTCCCGGCAGCTCGCGACACCGGGACGGCGGTGCTCGTCATGCGCCCCTTCGAAGAAGGAGCGCTCTTCCGACGCGTGCGCGGCAAGGCACTCCCTGCCTGGGCCTCCGAGATCGGATGCGCGAGCTGGGCGGCATTCTTTCTGAAGTTCATCCTCGGGCACCCCGCCGTGACCTGCCCGATCCCGGCGACCTCCGATCCGGCGCACCTCGAAGACAACGTCGCGGCGGGGGAAGGCCCGGTCCCGGACGAGGCGATTCGTCAGAAGATGATCGCGCACGTCTTCGGCTGAGCGCGGCTTCACGCGATGCGTGCGCGGTGCCGGCGCACGTGCACGTGGATGGCGGCTCCCTCGGCGCGAAGGCGCGCGAGCTCGGTCGCGAGCACGCGGAGGCGGTCGTACGCAGCGATGTCGAAGCGGGGCGCCGGGCCCGCGGCGCTCGTGCCGTGCGGTTCACCTTCGGGCTCCGCGTCCGGCTGCTCGACGTCGAAGCGGTGCACGATGCCGCCGCCGCGCACGACGACGGCGCGCGCCGCTTGCCGACCGCGCTCGCGGAACACGACCGTGCTGTCGGCGAGGAGGCGGATCCGCCTTGCGCGCTCGACCACGAGGGCAGACGCGACCAGCCCGTCTGCGAGCTGACGCGCGACGGAGTCGACGTCCCAGCCCTCCGCCGGCCCTGCGTCCTCGGCGTCTGCGTCTTCCGCGTCGTCTGCGAGCGCGAGGTCTTCGCGGATCGAAGCCGCGAGCTTCAACCACGCGGGCGTCGTGCGAGGTCGCGCACCGAGGTACTTGTCCGCGAACCGCGCGTAGCCCTCGTCGAACAGCGCGTCGTCCGGCGCCCACCGCGGTGAGACACCGAGCGCGCGCGCGCGGAGCTCGCGCGTGCGAGCGGCTCCCTCGGCGAGCGAACGCATCGCGACGAGCGGCGCGACCGCGTGCTCGGAAGGCAGCGGTCCCACGCGGTGCCGCGCGTCCATGGAAGGAGCGACGCTCGCGAGGTCGACCGACGCGAACCACGTCGCGCGGCCGTCCGCGCGTAGCTGGACGTTGTAAGGCGGCTCGACGCGCTTGATCTCGTCGCATTCGAGGAGCGCGGCTTCGAGCGCGGTCGCCGTCTCCGTCACGCGCACGTCGCTCACCTGCGTCAGCATCTCGAGCGCACGTTCCGTTGCGCGCGCGGCGCTGGTGAAGTGGCTCGCGACGCGCTTCCGGAGGTCCGCGGCCTTGCCGACGTAGAGCACGTCGCCCGAGGCGCGGACGAACTCGTACACGCCGGGCGCGCGCGGCAGGCTGCGGCGCCGCGAAGGGGCGAACGTGAAGGTCCTCTTCTTCGGGCGCTTCGGAACGCGTTCGGTCTCGAGCCACGCGGCGAGCTCGCCCCAGGTCTCGATGCCGCGCGCGGCGAGCACGGGAACGAACGTCTTCCACACGAACGCGGTCGCCTCGACGTGACCGCGAACACGGCGCGCGAGCTCGGCGGGATGGCCGAGATGACCCGCCAGCGCGCGAAGGCTCTTCCTCGGCAGCTCGGGGTGGAGGCGCTGCGCAATCGCGTGCACGCACGCAACGTCGAGAGGCAGCTCCGCGCCCGCGAACAGCGCGCCGAGGAACGGGAGCTCGAACCGCGCGAAGTGGATGGCCGTCGGCATCCGCGCGCCCTCTCGCGTCGTCATGCGAATGAAACGCTCGAGCTCCGCGGAAGCCACGCGCGGCGGAACCGAGGCCGGGAGGCACGTCTCGTCCCAACCCGTCAGCTGCCGCACCGCGCGTGAGATGGGCCGATCGCTCGTGGGGAGGACCCAGCGCGCGTGCACGTCGGACGTGAGCCCGCGGGCGTCGCACGTCGCCCAGCCAATCTCGAGGAGATCGCCATGCGCGGGCGTCGCACCGGACGACTGGCAGTCCAGCACGAGCACGGGCAAGTCACGAAGAGGAGCTTCCATCGTGGAGCGCGCCGCATGCGCTGAACGCGAACGAGCACGTACCATGCGACACGCGCGTCGTCGACGCGGGCGTGACGAGCCCCTCTTGCGCGTCCGCAGGATGCGTGCCGGAAGTGGAACGGTACGAGATACGGAGTGAACGCCATCGCGCCTGAGGCGAACACGCATCAGCCGCTCGCCTTACTCGCGCACACACACCGCGGCCGCGCTCATGGCGAGCATGTGACGACGAGGCCGGTTCCGGCGGCTAGACTCACGCCCCATGCCGCGCAGCGAAGACTTCGGTGAGCACGAGGCGACGCTCGCGAAGCACTCGAATCCCCTCAGCGGGCCTACCGCACGAGACGTCGAGCTCGTGTGCCTGCACGTCGTGGTCGAGCGCATCGCCGGTGCCGACGCGAGCGGCACCCACGTCTTCGAGGGCGAGGTGTTCCGTATCGGCTCCCACGCCTCGAACGATCTCGTGCTCGACGATCCGACGATCTCGCGCTTCCACTGCCGCGTCGCGCGCGAGGGCAGCACGTGGCGCATCACCGACACGGGCTCGAAGAACGGCACCCGCCTCGGCGGAGTGAAGATCCTCGCGGCGGAGCTCGATACCGAGACCGTGGTTTCGCTCGGAAACTCGACGCTCCGGCTCAAACCCGTGAGCCGCGGACATGTCAGCCGCCTCGCCGCGACGCCGCTCGCATTCGGGGCGCTCGTCGGTCAGAGCGCCGCGATGCAGAGGCTCTTCGCGGTCGTCGAGCGCGTCGCGCCGACGGAGATCGACGTGCTCGTCCTCGGTGAGAACGGCACCGGCAAAGAAGTCGTCGCGACGGAGCTCGTCCAGCGGAGCGCGCGCGCCGACGGCCCCGTCGTCGTCGTCGACTGCGGCTCGATCTCCCCTACCCTCGTCGAGAGCGAGCTGTTCGGCCACGTGCGCGGCGCGTTCACCGGCGCCGACCGCGAGCGCGAAGGCGCCTTCGAGGCGGCCGACGGCGGCACGCTGTTCCTCGACGAGATCGGCGAGCTCCCGCTGGAGCTCCAGCCGAAGCTCCTCCGCGCGCTGGAGGCTCGCGAGGTGCGCCGCGTCGGTCAGACGAAGATGCGCCGCGTGGACGTGCGCGTCATCGCGGCGACGAACCGTGACCTCGAACGCGAGGTGAATCGCGGCCGCTTCCGCGAAGACCTCTACTATCGCCTCGCCAAGGTAGCCGTGCGCGTGCCGCCGCTGCGCGATCGCGTCGAAGACATCCCTCTTCTCGTGAAGTCGTTTCTCACGCAGCTCGGGCGGCGCGAGGCGGGGCGTCTGTTCTCGCCCGCGGTGATCGAGGAGATGCAGCTCCACGACTGGCCCGGCAACGTCCGTGAGCTGAAGAACTACGTCGAACGAAGCATCGTGCTCGACGACGTGCCGCCGCCTTCGCGCCGGAGCGGCACGATGCGAGCGTTCGCGACACCCATCTCGGCGTTCCCTCCGGAGCTCCGACCCGAAAGCGAGCCGCGCATCGAGCCGAACGACGTTCCGTTCCGTCTCGCGAAAGAGACGGCGATCACCGCGTTCGAGAAGGCTTACCTCGGGCCCCTGCTCGAGCGCTGCAACGGCAACGTGAGCCAAGCGGCGCGCGCCGCGCGCATGGACCGCATGTACCTCCACCAGCTCGCGCAGAAGCACGGGTTCAAGGTCGGTCGGAAGGCGTAGCGTCTGGCTCGATGCGTGCTCCTCCCGCGCCTCGGAGGACGAAACGCATGACGAGAGCCGCGCGCAAGCCCGAGATCGCCGTACACGGAGCCACCACTCCGCGAGCACCTTTTTCCGTCGAGAGCGGCACGTTCGCGAAAGTCGACGTACGCCGCGTGCTCGCGCGGCCTCATCCGGTCCTCGCGCAGCGTTCACGCGAGGTCGATCCGCGCTCTCCCGAAGTCGTGTCCCTCGCGAATGCGCTCGTGACGACGATGCGCGCGTCACCCGCATGCGTCGGGCTCGCGGCACCGCAGGTCGGCGAACCGGTGCGGGTCTTCTGCCTCGACGTGTCGGGCCACAAGAAGACGCGTTCGTGCGCCGGCTTGGTCGTGCTCGTCAACCCGGCGATCGTGTCCACACAGGGCCTCGTGACGATGCGGGAAGGCTGCATGAGCGTCCCGCATCTCACGGGCGACGTCACCCGTGCGCGCGACATCGTCCTCGAGGGTTACGAGCCGGGCACCGCGCGCTTCGTGCGCCTCGTCGCCGACGGGTTCGAGGCGCGCTGCGCGCAGCACGAGATCGATCATCTCGACGGATTCACGTTCGTCGATCGCGTATGCGATCCGAGCCGTCACCTCCACGCGCGCAAGACGTACGCGTGATGCGCGAACGCCGACATCTCTCCACGCTGGTACCCGCCCGCATCGTTGCTGCAGGACCCATCCCGCAATCGCGCAGCGCACGCGCGTAGGTACACGAAACGGCGCGTGGCGCAGGACGTGCTCGAAGGCGTCGCGTGGGAACCTCGCCTCTCCTCGACGTGGCAGCGCGCATCGTGACGGCAGCCGCGGCGGTCTTCGCGATCGCCGCCGCGCCCTCTTGCTCGTCGACCTTCCACGCGAAGGCGTGCAAGGCAGACGACGAGTGCGGCTCGGGTTTGGTCTGTGCGGAGCGAACCGAGCGGCCGGTATGCGTGGCCGCGGCCGAGGACCCCGTTCGGATCGGCATGAGCGCGCCGCTCACCGGGCCTTCGCAGGAGCTCGGGACCGAGATGAAGAAGGGCATCTCGCTCGCCTTCGAAGCGCAGAACGCGCGCGGAGGGATCCGGGGCCGCCGCATCGAGCTCGATTTCCGCGACGACCAATACCAGCCGGACAACGCGGAGAGCGCTGCGCGCGCGCTCCTCGACGTCGAGCCCGGCGCGACGGCAGCGAAGTGCCCGACGACGACGGCGCCCGTCGTCGCCGGCGAGCCGCCGATCGCGTCGAGCTCGCTCGTACGCGGTCCGAACGCGGTGCTCGCGCTCGTCGGTAGCGTCGGCACGCCGACGATGGTGCGCACCGCGCCGATCGCGGTCGAGACCGGGAGCCTCTTCTTCGGCGCGTTCACCGGCGCGGCGCGCGTCCTGCGCGACGACCTCTCGGGCCCGTGCCGCAGGTACATCTTCAACCTGCGCGCGAGCTATGCGCAGGAGGCGCGCGCGACGCTCGAGTTCTTCAGGAAACAGCGCGTGCCCGATACGCGGCACCTCGTGAGCTTCGACCAGAACGACGCGTTCGGGCAGGCCGGCTACGACGGCCTCGTCGCCGCCGTCACCGCGATGGAGGGCTCGCCACCGAGCGCGATCGCCCGGTTTCGCTACACGCGCGACGATCAGACGAGCGTGCCGGCGCAGGTGCAGGCCACCGCCGCGTACCTCGGCCGACTGCTCGCCGACAGCATCGGCAATCACGTCGTCGGCATCTTGATGACCGACACGTACGGCCCGGCGACGACGTACATCAAAGGGCTTCGCGACTGGCAGTACGCGGACGATGCGGAGCAGGCCTCGCTCGGCAAGGCGAAGCGGCTCACGCTCGTGTTCAGCAACGTGTCGTTCGTCGGACCGAACGCACTCGCCTCGCGCCTGCGCGACGCGGGCTCGGTGCAGACTCCCGACGGGCCGAGACCGTACACGACGGGCGTCTTCGTCTCGCAGGTCGTTCCGAACTACCAGAGCGACGACAGCGACGGTGTGCGCGACTACCTGCAAGCGCTCAAAGCGAATGGCCTCGAGCCGAGCTTCACGTCGCTCGAAGGATACTTGGCCGGTCGCGTCTTCGTCGCCGGGCTCGCGGCGCACGAAGGACCGTTCACGCCCGATGCGCTGGTCACCACGTTCGAGCGACTGCCCCCGCTGAACCTCGGCCTCGGCGCGACGAGCGGATTCACGAAGGACCGGCACGACTACTCGAAGTCGGTCTTCGGTACGGCCATCGCGCCCGACGGTCGCTTCACGAACAGCTACTTCTGGAGCGAGGGCAGCTCCATCCAACTCTTCGAGTGAGAACGATGGACCTCGCGAACCGACACGACGAAGCGTGCGACGACGAGGCTTCGGCGACCCTGCGCACCGAGCGCTTCGGTCGCTACCTCCTCTATCCCGCGATTGCGCACGGCGGCATGGCCACGGTGCACACCGCGCGGCTCGTCGGTGCCGAGGGATTCACCCGGCTCGTGGCGGCGAAGCGCCTCCATCCGCAGCTCACGGACGACCCCGAGTTCGTCACGATGTTCCACGACGAAGCGCGCATCGCGTCGCGCATCCATCACCCCAACGTCGTGCCGGTGCTCGACGTCGTCCGCGCCGGCACGGAGGTGATCCTCGTCCAGGAGTACGTGCACGGCGCGCCGCTCAGCCAGCTGCTGAAGGTCGCCCATCTTCGCGGGGCGGCGATGCCCGTCCACGTCGCCGTCGCGGTGCTCGCCGGGGTCCTCGCGGGTCTCCATGCCGCGCACGAGGTCCGCGACGAAGCCGACGCGCCGCTCGAGATCGTGCACCGTGACGTCTCCCCGCAGAACGTCATGATCAGCGTCGACGGAGTGCCGCGCCTCCTCGACTTCGGCATCGCCAAGGCGCGCACGAGCACGCATCACACGCGCGAAGGCGTCTTCAAAGGCAAGCTCGCGTACATGGCGCCCGAGCAGATGCGCATGGAGAAGGTCGACCGACGCGCCGACGTCTACGCGACGGGCGTCCTCGCCTGGGAGATGCTCGTGAACCGCCGCATCTACGATGGCCGGCACGAGCTCGCGTTCGTCAGCGCGGTCGTCGAGGGGCAGATCCCGAGCGTCACCGCGGCGCTCGAGGAGAGGCACGCGTCGATCGACGACGTGTCGTGGCGCGAGCTCGAAGAGCTCGACGCGATCGTGGCACGCGCGATGTGCGTCGAGGCCTCTGGCCGTTATGCCACCGCGGAAGAGATGCTCCACGCGATCATCGAGGTCCGCGCGCCCGCGACGGCCCTCGAAGTGGCGGCGTGGGTCCGCACGACGGCGGCCGAGTTCCTCGAGCAGCGTCAACGCACGCTCGCGCAGAACGAGGAGAGCTGGCGGCGCACGTCGGTGTACGGCCGAAGCGCGACGCCGGGGTCCGGCATGCGCGCGACGGCGCCGACGCTCGATGCGGCGCAGCTCGGCGCGACACCGCCCGATGCGCTCGCGCGGCTCTCGCCCGTGCCTTCTGCGGTCGTACGCGTCGCGCCGAGCTCGCTTCCTCCGCCCGAATCGGGGGCGTACCGCGCCGTCACGAGCCTCCCCCCGGCGACGTCGTCGCTCGCGCCGCACCCGTCTACCAGGCCGCCGGCTCGCAGCGCTCTCGACCTCGCGCGCGAGCGCCTTGCAGCGCCAGGTCTCTGGCCGTGGGTCGCGGCGGGCGGCGCGTTCGTTCTCGTCGGCGCGTTGCTCGGCTTCGTGAGCACGCCGACGGAGCTGCCGCCGCCCGCGGCAGGCACGCGCATGGCCAGCACCACGCGCGAGGAAACGAGCTTCGGCTCGGCCGCGCCGGCGCCGCCGGTCGCCAGCGTCACCGCGCCGAGCTCCGACGTTGCGGCGGCGCCTCCGGCAGCGACGACGAGCGCCGCGGCGCCCGTGGTCGCACGCACGCACCCGCCCGTGCAGTACGTCGCGCGACCGAGCCCACCGCCCCCACGCGTCGTCGTCACGCACGCGTCGCCGCCGGCGGCGGCAGCGACGGCGACCACGACGCCGGGAGCCGCCGCGGCCGCGCCCGCAGCGTCGGCGTCGAAGGCCGACTGCAATCCGCCTTTCTACTTCGAGGGCACGAAGAAGACCTTCAAGCCGAGCTGCCTCTGACGAGGCGCGCCCGCTCCCACGTGCGTGACCCGAGAAAGAGAAAGAAGAAGCCCATGACCGGAACCAGAGCTCCGTCGCTCCTCCGCGCCGCGGTCGTCGCGGCGTCACTCTTCGTCGCGAAGGACGGCATCGCCGCCTCGAAGGAAGAATGCATCGACGCGCACGGCCGCGGCCAAGACTTGCGTGACCGCGGGCAGCTCGCGCGCGCACGCCAGACGTTCCTCACGTGCGCCCAGAGCTCGTGCCCGTCCGTCGTCCAGGCGGATTGCGCACGTCTCGCCGAGGACCTCGCGCAGCTCGTTCCCACCGTGACGTTCAGCGCGCGCGATGCGAGCGCTGGCGATCTCCCCGTCACTTCGGTGTACGTCGACGACGTGCTCGTCACGTCCCGTCTCGACGACGGGCGCTCGTACGAGGTCGACCCCGGCAAGCACGTCGTTCGCTACGTCCACGAGGGGCGCGAGACCGCGCTGAAGGTCGTGCTGAACCAGGGAGAGAAGGGGCGCCTTCTCGTCGCCACGTTCGTCGATCGCAGCGCCTCGAAGCACGACGACCATGCCGACGTACCCGCACCGGAGAGCTCTCGTTCGATGCTTCCGCTGTTCGTCGCGGGCCTCGGCGCGGCGGCCGTCGTCACCGGAAGCGTCCTCTACGCCGCGGGCTCGTCGAACGTGCCGGACAGCTGCTCGATGGCGACGAAGGAGTGCGCCGCCCCGCCCGGCGATCCGGTGCTCGCCGAAGCCGGTGCCGGCGTGCGCCTCGCGAACACGGGCATCGGCATCGGCGTTGCCGGCGCGATCACGCTCCTAGGCGGTCTCGTCTGGTACCTCGTGCAGCCTTCGAGCGCCGCGGCCCCCGCCGACTCACGGCGTGCGCTGACGTTCCCGACCACAATCCGTTTCTGAAGAGCGAGAGGACCTCGATGGCCGACATCTTCCATTGTTTGCGCGTGAGCGCCGCCGCGCGCGACGTGTTCCGCGCCGTCACGACGAAAGACGCGGTGTTCGCCTGGTGGCGCAGCGAAGGCCCCGTCGTCGTGCGATGCCTCCGCATCGTCGACGAGAAGCGCGTCGAATGGCGCTGCGTCGACGGGCCCGCCGAGTGGATCGGCACCGACATCGCGTTCGAGGTGGCCCCCGACGGCGCTCGCACGCTCGTGCGTCTCGCGCACCGGAACTGGCGCGAGCCGACGGACACGTTCGCGCAGCACAATACGAGGTGGGGCCGCATGCTCGACGCCATGCGCATGCATCTCGAAACGCCGGAGCCGGACGACGTCGCGGTGTGAGCGCCTCGGTAATCAGGCGCTCGCAACGAGGCGAATCGCGCGCTCCGGGCACGCGACGACGCAGAGGCCGCACGCGCGACACGCTTCGGCGTTCGGCGTGTACGCCGTCTTCCGGCCGTGCGCGATGCTCCGGAGCTTCCCGAGAACGCCGAGCGCCGCGAAGTCGGCATCGTCCATGCGGCGCACCTCGAAAACGTCCTCCGGGCACACGTCGACGCAGTCCCTCTTGCCCTCGCACCGCGCGCGGTCGACCACCGGCTTCGAGGAGCCCGGCGTCGCTCGACACTCGGCGCCTGGCCGTTCGGGGTGACGCGCGGCGCGGCGCGCCTTCTCGGTGTTGCCGACGGGCTTTGCCATCCACTCGCTAGGATGCCCGAGGCGCGCGGCGGTTGCGAGCGAGGTGCGGACGACGTCGCGCGCGAGGCTGTGACGATGGGGATAGCGCGCCCGAAGCGGTGACGCGCGCCATGGGCGTGAGGTACGGTCTTCCTTGGGATGGCTCGCGCTGCGTCCGATTCCTTGGTCCCCGGCGCGCTCATCGCGGGGAAGTTCCGCGTCGAACGCGTCGTGGGCCGCGGGGGCATGGGGCTCGTCGTCGACGCGACGAACACGACGCTCGGGCAGCGCGTCGCCCTGAAGTTTCTGGCCACCGACGCGAAGGACGCTGCGGTACGCGAGCGCTTCGCCCGTGAAGCGCGCGCCGCCGTGAAGCTCCGGAGCGAGCACGTCGCGCGCGTCTACGATGTCGGCGACGACCCGGAGCTCGGGCCGTTCATCGTGATGGAGCTGCTCGTCGGCTCGAGCCTCGCCGAGGTGCTCGCGACGACCGGCCGCCTGCCCGCTTCCCGCGCGGCAGAGTACGTGATCGACGCGTGCGGCGGGCTCTCCGAGGCGCATGCCCGCGGGATCGTCCACCAGGACGTGAAGCCTGCGAACCTGTTCGTCACGACCGGTAACGACGGCAGAGCGATCGTGAAGGTCCTCGACTTCGGGATCGCGAACGTCGTCCACGAGTCGGCGAAGTCGAAGTCGGTCGGCAGCCCGCACTACCTCGCCCCGGAGCAGCTGTTGGCGGCGGGGACCGTCGATCACCGCACGGACGTGTGGGCCCTCGGCTGCGTGCTCTTCGAGCTCCTCACCGGCGGAAAGGCCTTCTCTGCTCCGCACTTCCCTGCGCTGGTCGCGAAGATCTTGGATGCCGCGCGTGCGCCCGTCCCGGACGGCGTCGACGTGCCCGCGCCGCTGCTCGACATCGTCGGCAAGTGCCTCACCGTCGATCGACAGAACCGCTTCTCCAGCGTGGCGGAGCTCGCGGTCGCGTTGCTCCCGTTCGCGCGAAAGCGCTCCCACGGCGTCGTGCTCGGCGCAGTGACTCGCGCGCGTAGCTCGGGTCTCGATCCGAACCTCACGATGCCGTCGTCGATGCCGCCGCCGCCGAGCGAACCCGGGGTCGACATCGGCGCCGCCGGCGCGCTTCGCCCGCGGCCTCTACCTGTGATCGCATCACCGGCGCTCGACTCCACTCCGCCGTCGCGCACGTCGCGGCCCTCGTCGCTCGCGCCGCCGGAGCCGACACCGCTGCCCGTTGCACGCACGCGAGCGCGCGCGCGTTGGCTGTGGCCGGCCGTCGTCGCGGTCATCCTGCTTGCCGTCGGCGTGGCTGCGTTCTGGCGACGGAGCGGCGACGACGGTGCGCGCGTGGCGAGCGCCGCGACGATTCCGCCGAGCGGTGGCGCAACGCCGGTCGCCGCGGCGCCCTCTGCCGAGGCCAGCGCGAGCGGCCCGGCCGGAGCGCTCGCCGTGCCGAGCGATGCCGCCTCGCCTCGGCCCGCGATCGCGACGACGCCGACGAGCACGCCCGCGCGGCTGCCCGCGGCGATGCCCTCCGTGCGGCCCGCGGCGGCCGACGCCGGCGCTCCCGCAGCTTCGACGCCGGCTGGGCGCCCGCTCGACATCGTCCGATCGCGGTAGTCCGCGTGTGTGTACCGGTGAGAGCCAACCGCGCCGCCGGGTGGTTTCCGAGCGGACGGACGCCGCAGCGGTCCGTATGCTCGTGCTCGGAGGCGACTCGCGCGTGAACGCAGCGGCCACGAATCGTGTCGAGGCGATCGTCGAAACGGGCCAGGTGCTCGACGGAAAGTTCCGCGTCGAGCGCATCATCGGCCAGGGCTCGATGGGGCTCGTCGTCGAGGCAACGCACCTCGCGCTCGACGAGCGCGTCGCGCTCAAGTTCCTGCGCCCGGACGCGCGTTCCACCCCCGACATCGTCGCGCGCTTCGCGCGAGAGGCGCGCGCCGCCGCCACGCTGAAGAGCGATCACGTCGCGAGGACGTTCGACGTCGGCACCCACGACGGGATGCCGTTCATCGTGATGGAGTACCTCGAAGGTCGCGACCTCTCGCAGATGGTCGCCGACGAGGGGCCGCTCCCGATCGAAGAAGCCGTCGCTTACGTGCTCGAGGCATGTGAAGCGCTCGCCGAAGCGCATGCACGCGGCATCGTCCACCGCGACATCAAGCCGGACAATCTGTTCGTCACGCGCGGGGAGACGACGCGCAAGCAGCTCAAGATCCTCGACTTCGGGATCTCGAAGGACGGCGTCGCGCGTGGACAGATGGACCTCGCCGCGAGCGAGACGACCGAAATCATGGGTTCGCCGCACTACATGTCGCCCGAGCAGATCCGCTCGACGCGCGACGTCGATGCGCGCGCGGATCTCTGGTCGCTCGGGATCGTGCTGTTCGAGCTGCTCACGGGGACGATGCCGTTCACCGGCACGGACGTGGCGCCGCTCATCGCGCAGATCCTCCACGAACCGCACCTCCGGCTGCGAGCGCTCCGACCGGACGCGCCGGAGGAGCTCGAGCGCGTGGTCGACGCGTGCCTCGCGAAGGATGCTTCGGCGCGCTTCGCGACGGCGGCGGACCTCGCACGCGCGCTTCGCCCGTTCGCGCCGAAGCATGCGCGCGGCCTCGTCGATCGCATCACGGACATCGCTCGAAGCTCGGGGGGCATCTCGCTCGCGCCGCCCGATTCGGTTCCGCCACCGGCGCTCGTCAGCGCGCCCGTTCCCGTCGCGGCGCCCGAGCCACCGGCTTCGACCGGCAACGGTCGCTCGCGCGCGACGTATGCGATCGTCGCGGGCGTCTTCCTTCTGGCGATCGCCGTCGCCGTCATCGGCTTCGCGCTTCGCACGACGACGAGCGACGTGCCGCTCGCACGCACGTCGACCAGCGTGATCGCGCCCACGAACGAGGTGGCGCCCACGGGCGCTGCACGCGGCGCGTCGACCCCGACGGTCGCAGGGGACGTCGCCGACGCCGCGCCGGCGCTCGCTCCGCGTCCCGGCACCGCCGCTGCGACCGCGCGAACGACGGCGCCGCGCACGCCCGCGCCGGTGATCATGCCTCCGGCGAAGCCGCGAGCCGCTCCGTCGGCGGTCGCGCCGGCGCCCGTCGACAGCGAAATTCGTCGCGAACGCTGACGCTCGCGCCCCGCCGGCAAACGCTTCCGGCACGCGAGGGACTGCAAATAAGCGCACAAATGCGGCAGAAGGCCGCGTATAGGTCGGAAGATGGCGCGAGGAGGCGAATGAGATCCGCGAAGCGATATCTGAGCTGCGTGCTTGCCGGCGTGCTCGGGGCGACGCTCGTCGCGCGCGAGGTCCGCGCCGACGACGTGGCCGACGAAGCCGACTTCCAGTTCCAGCTCGGCGCGGAGCGCTACGACCAACAAGACTACAAAGGCGCGCTCGAGCACTTCCTCGCGTCGAATCGGCTCGTGCCGAATCGCAACGTGCTCTTCAACATCGCGCGCACGTACGAGCAGCTGAAGCGCGCGCCCGACGCGTATCGCTATTACCTGCTCGCGGCCGAGAACGAGACGAACCCTGCGGGTAAGAAGCGCGCCGAGGACGCGCTCGCGCGCATCACGCCCAGCGTCGCCATCCTGAAGGTGGAGACCGACCCGCCGGGCGCGACCGTCTACCTCGATCGAAAGGACCTCGGCCCGCGTGGAGAGACGCCGCGCACGCTCGGCCTCGCGCCCGGCCGTCGCAAGGTCATCGTCGAGAAGGCCGGCTACGAGCCGCTCGAGTCCGAGGTCGTGCAGCTCGAGATCGGCAAAGAGGTGAAGCTCGATCTCAAGTTGAAGCTCATCTTCGGAACCGCGCGGCTCGAAGGCGAGACCGGCGCACAGGTGAAGGTCGACGACGAGAACGGCCCCTTCGCGTGCACCGTGCCGTGCTCGCTCGACGTCGCGCCGGGACACCACACGTTCTTCCTCTTCAAAGAGGGCTACCAGACCACCGAGATCCAGAGCGACATCGCGCCGAATCAGGTCACGCAGGTTCGCGCGAAGCTCGCATCGCAAACCGGCGCTCTCGTCGTCAGCTCCGACGTGCGCGACGCGCTGATTACGGTGGACGGGCAGGCGGTCGGCTTCACGCCCGCCGTCCTCAACGTGACCGTCGGCCGGCACACCGTCGCGATCTCGCAGCAGGGCTATCGCCCGTACGCTCAAGAGATCTTCGTGACGACGCGCCACGAGACGAAGGTCGACGCGCAGCTCTCGTTCGTCGAAGAAGTCAGCGCGGCCTCACGCATCACCGAGTCGGTCGAAGACGCTCCGGCCTCGGTCTCCGTCATCTCCGCCCAAGAGCTCCGCGCGATGGGATACCCGACGATCGCCGAAGCCATCCGCGGCGTGCGCGGCATCTACCTCTCGGACGACCGCAGCTACGTCACCGTCGGCGTCCGCGGCTTCTCCCGCCCCGGCGACTACGGCAATCGCGTGCTCGTCCTCCTCGACGGCCAGCCGATGAACGACAACTACATCTGGTCGTCGTACGTCGGCACCGACGGCCGCGTCGACATCGACGACATCGAGCGCATCGAGGTCGTCCGAGGTCCGGGCTCGGTGCTCTACGGCTCGAGCGCGTTCTTCGGCGTCATCAACCTCGTCACGCGCTCGCGCACGGAACCGACGCACGCCGAAGCGAGCCTCAGCACGTTCGACTACGGCATCGGCCGTGCGCGCGCGACGGGAGTCGTGCGCTTCTCTCCGGAGTCGGGCTTCTGGTCTACGGTGAGCGGCCTAAACGGCGCAGGGCGCGACTTCTTCTTCCGCGAGTACAAGTCCGACCCGCGCGATCCGAACGCGACGATCGGAGCCGACGGCCAGCCGACCGACGGCTTCACGCGTGGCAACGACCGGCAGTGGGCGGGGATGCTCACCGGGCGCTTCTGGTACAAGTCGTTCACGCTCCAGTGGTTCATGAACTCGCGTCGGAAGCACCTTCCGACCGGCGAGTACGACACGGTCTTCGGCAGCTCGCGAAACCGCTTCGTCGACACGCGCGGCATGCTCGAAGCCCGCTTCGAGCCTCGCGTGTCGAGCACCGTGCAGCTCCTCAGCCGAGCGCACGCGAACATGTACGACTTCGACGGGCACTCGGTGTATCGCCCCGAGGAGGAAGGTCCTTCGCGCGACACGTACCGCGGACGTTGGGGCGGGTTCGAGCAGCGCGTCGTCTACACGCCGTCCGACGCCCTCCGCCTCACCGTCGGCGGCGAAGTGATTCGCCACTTCACGACCGGACAGTCCGGCGCGAACGACGCGGGCGCTTACCTCCTCGACGACAACGGGCGGCCCGGCCGAAACGACCCGTTCACGGTCGGCGCCGCCTACGCGAACGCAGACGTCGCCGCGACGAAGCGCGTGAAGATCGCGGCAGGCGCCCGCCTCGACTACTACTCGAACCTGCAGAAGTTCGAGTTCCTGCCCGCGTTCAACCCGCGCCTCGCGGTGATCTTGAAGCCGTACGATCGCGGCAACCTGAAGATCATGGGCGCGAAGGCGTTCCGCGCGCCGAGCGTGTACGAGCTGCACTTCTCGGCGCCGTTCCAGACGCCGCCGACGAGGCTCGACCCCGAGCAGATCTACTCCGCCGAGATCGAGCACACCCACCGGTTCTCGCAGACGGTCAGCGGGACGCTCGCGGCGTATACGAACCTCGTCGAGAACCTCGTCGTGTTGAACGAGATCTCACCGGGCGTCGTCCAGTACTCGAACTCGCCGGCGAACGTCATCGTCAACGGCGGCGAAGCCGAGGTCCGTCGCGAGTGGCGGCAGGGCTGGATGATCGCCGCGCAGTACTCGTACCAGAACGCGCGCTACACCGGCGGCTCGGGCCTACGAGACGTGCCGAACACCGTCGCGCATCTCGCGTCCGCACGAGGCGCCGCGCCGATCCTCGGTCGAACGCTGATGGCGATGACGCGCTTCACCATCGAAGGACCTCGCCCCGACCGCAACGAGAATCCGGGAGATGCGCCGCAGGACCGAACGACGCCCGCCTTCGTCTGGGACCTCGTTCTCTCCGGCGAGATCGATCGCATGGGCATTCGCTACAACCTCGGCGCCTACAACGTCATGGACCAGACGTACACGGTCGTGCCGAGCGGCGAGTTCCGGCAGCGCACGATCGTCCAGAACGGTCGCACGTTCCTCGCAACCGTCGCCGTCAGCTTCTGAGGAGAGTTTCACCATGAGCCGTCGCGCGACTCTCGTGCTCACCCTTTCGCTCGTCGCTGGATGCGCCGCTCCGACCGAAGACGATCGCTACGGCGACCTCGAGGTCACGACGAACGCGCCGACCGCGGAGCAGCCGTTCGTGACCGCAGACGGATGGTCCGTCGACTACGAACGGCTTCTCGTGCACGTCGCATCGTTCGAGGTGGCCGGCGCCGACCGCGTCCTCACCGCGTCCGCCGCCAATCTGCTCGTCGATTACGCGAGCCCAGGACCGAAACCGCTCCTCGCGGCGACCGTGCGGAAGGCGCGCCTCTGGGAGGACGTGCACTTCGTCGTCGCGCCCGTCGGCGCCGAGGAGCTCACGCTCACCTCCGAGATCGCCGCGCCCGAGGTGGAGGCATTCCAGAAGGCCGGGCTCGCCGTGTTCGTCCGCGGCACCGCCACACGCGGGCCGGAGAAGAAGACGTTCGCGTGGGGCTTCACGTCCTCGACGCAGTTCGGAGCCTGCACGGGCGGGCTCACCGTCGCGCCCGACGAGGCGACGCGCGTGAACGTGACCATGCGCGGCGACGTCCTCTTCGCGGACGAGGCGAAGGAAGGCGCGACGACGCGCTTCGCGGCGATCGCTGCCGCCGACGCCGACAAGAACGGCGAGGTGACTCTCGAAGAGCTCGCCGCGATCCCGCTCGAGACGGCGCGTCTCGCCGGCGGCGCGTACGGCGGAGACGCGGCGAACCTCGCGGTCTTCGTCGAAGCGCAGACGGTGCGGCTGGTCGGCGCGTACGGAAGCGGCGGCACGTGCACGGGCGAGCCCGTCCTCACCACGACCGAGTGACCCGCGCGTCGAGCGGCGTTCCGCGCCGGCCGGCTTCCGGATGGGGCGCACGCGATCCAGGCGCGCCGCGCTGCGGCGAGGTAAAGGAGACGCGTAGATTTGCGCTCGGCGTGAAATAGGAGCCTTCGGTGAAACCCATGGGAAGCGTCCGTCGTAGCTCGGCTGTCTGGGGTGCAGGCGCCTTCGCGCTCGCAGTATCGGTGGCGTTCGCGCCGGGGTGCAGCAGCGAGCACGGCCCGGAATCGGAGTTCGGCCCCGGCCGCGCAGATGCGGCGGGCAACGGCGACCCGATCGCACCGCCGTTCCCGGAAAGCGCCGACGCAGGGGGCGACGGTGGCAACGGCCAGGACCCGCTGACGAACAGCTGCGCGACGGCGTCGGCCGAAGCGCGCCGCGTCCCCGTGTACATGCTCTTCATCATCGACGGCTCGGGGTCGATGGACGGCTTCGACGGGACGGGCTTCATCCCCGGCGAGCGGGAACCGGACCCCGCGAGCCCCGGGAGGGAGACCGGCAAGAAGTGGATCGCCGTTCGCGACGCGATGGCCGCGTTCTACGACGACCTCGCGACGAAGAAGGACCCGAGCTTCGCCGTCGGCATGTACCTCTTCTCCAGCACGGCGACGAAATCTGCCACGGCGGTCGACGTGCCGATCGCCTTCGTCGACGCCGCGCATGCCTCTGCGCTGAAGGCGCGGCTCGCTCCGCCTGTGTTCCCGACCGGGGGCACACCGCTCGGCACGAGCATCACCGGCCAGCTCGGGATCCTGAAGGCGTACACGCCCGCCGCGCCCGTCGAGCCGAACGGCAAGTACGTGCTCGTCGCGATGACGGACGGCATCCCCACCGACCCGAAGAACATGTCGCTCGACGCGGCGACCGCGGCCAAGACCGGCACTCCCCCGGTCGCGACGTTCGCGGTCGGCGTCGGTAACGAAGATGCGAACCCGGCGACGGTCTACGACGAGGTCTTCATGAAGGACCTCGCGATGGCAGGCGGCACGGCTGCGGCCGGCTGCAACCCGGCGTGGGGCAATGCCGACAAGACCGGCAAGCCGTGCCACTTCCAGATCACGCCCGGCTCGAAGACCGCCGCCCAAATCAAGACCGAGTTCCTCGCCGCCATCAACGCGATCCGCGATCAGGTGGCGAGCTGCGAGTTCCCGCTCACGAAGCCCGCCGGCGCCGGAGAGATCGACCCCGCGAACGTGAACGTGGTGAAGACGAGCGGCGGCAAGGACACGACCATCCCGCAGAGCCCGACGGACGGCTGGGTGTACGACGACCCGAACAACCCGACGAAGGTGTTCCTCAAAGGCAAGGCCTGCGACGACCTGAAGGCCGACCCCGAAGCGAAGATCAAGATCGTGGTCGGCTGCAAGACGGTCACCTCGCCTCCGACGAAGTGACAGCGGAGCCCCGCGCGCCGCTACCATGGCGCGCGATGGCAAGCCCCGGCAGGATCTCGGTCGAGAAGCGCGGACACGTCACTCTCATCGGTGTCGACCGCGTCGCGAAGCGAAACGCGTACGACACGTCGCTGTACCTCGACCTCGGGCGCGCGTACGCCGCGTACGAGAAGGACGATGACGCGTTCTGCGCGGTCCTCTTCGCGCACGGCGACCACTTCACCGGGGGGCTCGACCTCGCGGAGTTCTCCGCGAACTTCGCGCGCGGCGAGATGCCGATCGCGAGCGACGGGATCGACCCGCTCGGCCTCCGCGGTGAGCTGCGGAAGAAGCCGGTCGTGTGCGCCGTCCAGGGCATCTGCTTCACGATCGGCATCGAGCTGCTGCTCGCGACGGACATCCGCATCGCGGCGAAGAGCACGCGCTTCGGGCAGATCGAGATCAAGCGCGGCATCTACCCCGTGGGCGGCGCGACGATCCGCTTCGCCCGTGAGACGGGCTGGGGCAACGCCATGCGTTGGCTCCTCACGGGCGACGAGTTCGGCGCCGACGAAGCGCATCGAATGGGGATCGTCCAAGAGGTGGTCTCCGACGGCGAGCAGCTCGCACGCGCCATCGCGGTCGCCGAGGTCGTCGCCGCGCAGGCGCCGCTCGGCGTGCGCGCGACCATCGAGGCTTCACGGCTCGCGTTCACGGCGGGTGAAGCGGAGGCCGCGGCTCGCCTCCTGCCCGACCTCCAGCCGCTGCTCGCGAGCGACGACGTGAAAGAAGGAATGGCTTCGTTCCTCGAACGTCGCACGGCGAAGTTCACCGGCCGGTGAGCGCGTCGGGCGCTGCCTTGACCGTGGTACCAGGCAGTACCATACTCGTCGACGATTGGTACCGGGCGGTACCGGCGCACGCAGGAGAGCTCGCATGAAGTCGTTCTCGAACAAGGTCGCGGCGATCACCGGCGCATCCTCCGGCATGGGGCGCGCGCTCGGCGTCGCGCTCGCGAAGCGCGGCTGCCACGTCGCGCTCTCCGACGTGAACGAGAAGGAGCTCGAAGAGAGCGCTCGGCTCGCGCGCGCCCATGGAGTGAAGGTCACGACGCAGCGGCTCGACGTCGCCGATCGCGACGCGGTGTTCGCGTGGGCAGACGCCGTCGTGCGCGAGCACGGCAAGGCGAACCTCGTCTTCAACAACGCCGGAGTGGGGCTCGGCGCGTCTGCCGAGGGCTCCGCGTACGAGGACATGGAGTGGATCTTCAAGATCAACTTCTGGGGCGTCGTGCACGGCACGAAGGCGTTCCTCCCGCACCTGCGTGCGTCCGGCGAAGGGCACGTCGTCAACACGTCGAGCCTCTTCGGCCTGCTCTCCTTCCCCGGTCAGAGCTCGTACAACGCGACGAAGTTCGCGGTGCGCGGTTTCACCGAAGCGCTTCGCATCGAGCTCGAGATGACCGGCGCGCCCGTGAGCGCGACCTGCGTGCACCCGGGCGGCATCAAGACGAACATCGCGCGCGCCGCGCGCATGCACGCGAGCATCGAGCAGCTCGGGATCCCGAACGACGGTTCCAGCGCAGCGCGCTTCGAAAAGCTGTTCCGCATGACGTCGGAAGACGCCGCAGAGACCATCCTGCGCGGCGTGCAGGCGAACGCGCGCCGCGTTCTCGTCGGCACGGACGCGAAGGTCTACGACGCGCTCCAGCGGGTCGTGCCCGGCAAGTACCAGTGGCTCGTCGCGCAGGCCGCCAAACGTTTCGCGTCCTGAGCCCCTGCGCGCGTAGCGCGGCTCAGAGCCGGTTCAAGTAAGCCTTACGCAGGCAGTCGTACTCCGCCTGATCGAGGACGTTCATCCGCTTGAGGGCCTCGACCTGCGCCGCCCTGCGCTCGGCCTCTTCGGAAGGAAGCCGCGCGCCCGCCCCCACCGAGCACATCGAAGGCTCTGCTTTCGCTCCGGCAGGATCGCTCTTGGAAGGGCGCTTCTTCGAGCCGGCGTCGCTCGCGGCGTCCGGCGCCATCGTCGACGCATCGGCGAGCGCCGTGCCGGCCTCCGGATCGGTCCCCGCGTCGTCGGGCGAAGCGGACGAGCCGAGCAGCGCGGCGGCCTGCTCGACGACCTTCGTTGCGACGTTGACGAGCGCCTTCGAGCACAGGTCGTTGCACGTCGTCGCCGTCGCCGAGATGGTCGTCGTCTCGCGATGCACGACCTCGCCGTTCCGGTCACGGACGCGATAGCTCACCTTGAATGCGCAGAGCGCGGTGGGCTGCACGCACTTGGGAGAATCGTTCTCGAGGCCGACGACGATCTCCCCGTCACCCCCCTCGTTCACGAGCGAGAAGCTGCGGTTGTTCTGCTTCACCGCCTGGAACGCCTGGCGCGCCTCGGTGGCGTCCGCGCCGAAGACGTGCAGGCGCACGGCGAGACCGCTCGGCGGGATCGCGGGGATCTTCGGCGGCGGGTCGATGCACGCGGCCACCGCGGCGGCGCCGACGACGACGGAGACGACGGCGACGCGGAGGCGCGCGCGAGCCGGGACGTAGGCGGGCGAAGGGCGAAGAGGTCGCTTCATGCTCAGTTCTCGCCGCGCACGATCGCGGCGCGCTTCGCGCTGCACTCGGTCGCGCTGTAGGTGCCCTGATCGCAGAGTCGCTGCAGAGCGTCGAGCCGTCGTTTCTGGTCACGGGTCAGAGGCGCAGACGTCGCCACGGGCTTCGCGAGCGTGCTCTTGGGAGGCGCGGGAGCCGCGCCGACGGAGACGCGAGGCGTCGGCGTCGCGCCGGGCGGCACGTCGTTCGCCGCGACCGCGCTGCTCGAGGACGAGGAAGGAGGAGCCTCGCTCGCTTTGGCCGCGGACGCGGGCGGCGGCGGCGCGGCAGCGTTCACGCCTGCGCTCGCGACGGCAGCGCCGACGATACCGCTCGGCGCTTTTCGCGTGCCGCGCTCGACCAGCACGAAGATCCCCGCAACCAGCACCAACGCGGCGAGCCCGCCAGCGATCCCGGCGACGAGGCCTCTCCGCCGACGCTCCGGCTCGACGCCGGCGCCGTCGGCCAGCTCGGCGGAGGACGGCATCGCTCCGGCCGTCGACGCGCGGACGACGGCGGCGCTCGCGGGCGGCGTGCCGACCGTACCCGGCGGGATGTGGAACGACGCAGACCCGCGCTCGACCCGCACGCCGAGCGCATCGCCGAGCGCCGCGGCGGCTTCACCCGCGCTCCGGAAACGCGCGCTCACGTCGCGCGCGACAGAGCGCGCGAACCACGCGTCGAACGCCGGCCCGAACGGCGCTCCGCGCTCGCTCGGCGTCGGGATCGGCGCCTGCAGGATGAGCGAGTAGAGGTGCGCGAGGTTCTGGGCGCCCCAGAAGTCGGTCCCCATGAGGAGCTTCCACGCGACGAGCCCGAAAGCCCAGATGTCCGTCGCCGGGCCGATGAGCTCGACGCTCCCCGTCGATTGCTCGGGCGACATGAACGTCGGCGTTCCGAACACGAAGCCCGCCGCCGTCTGGATTTTGCCAGGTGCATCGGTGTCGCCGAGCCGCGCGATGCCGAAGTCGAGCAGCTTGATGCACGGCGAGCCGTCTTCACGATGCGTGAGAAACAGGTTCTCCGGCTTGAGATCGCGGTGAACCACGCCGATGGCGTGCGCCTTGTCGAGCGCACGCGCGGTCTGCTGGAGGTAGTCGACCACGCGCGCAGGCGGCAGCGGCCCGCCGCGCGCGAGGAGGCGCTCGAGGTCCTCGCCGCGGAGGTACTCCATGACGTAGAACGGCGCGTCGTCGAGGTCGGCGGCCGTGTCCGCATCGGTCACGCGGGCGACGTGCTCGCTCGCGATCTTCGCAGGCGCGCGAGCCTCTCGACGGAAGCGCTCGACGGCCTGCGCATCGCGGAGCACCTGCGGGTGCAGCACCTTCATCGCGAGCGACTCGTCCGTGTGCACGTGGCGCACGAGGTACACGGCGCCCATCCCGCCTTCACCGAGCTTGCTCTCGACGCGATAACGCCCCGCGACGACGCGTCCCGGCTCGAGCGCAGAGGTGGAGCCCGCCACGGCGGCGAACCCTACACGAGAGGGAGGCTCACGGCCAGGGCGCACAATCCCGCGCATTTCTCGCGGTTTCCGTAACCGAAAACCTCCGCGGGAACTATCGCGGCGGGGCCGTGTCAGGCCTCGAGAGACCCGCGCACGCCGCTGGAGTCGAGAGGCAACGATGTCGATCCGCAAGGCAGACGTCGTCGCGATTGCTTGCGCGGTCGCGGCGACCGCCGGGTGCGCGGCGCAAGCGCAAGACAGCTCCCGCGCGTACCCGGGTAGGAACCGGACGGAGACGCCTCTCGGCCTGACCGTCGATGCGCTCGTCGTTCGCCACGGCGAGCTCCGCATGAGCGCGACGATGGACGACGGCTCTCCGGACGTGGCCGTCCTGCTCGCGCCTCCGTGCGAGCCGACCGAGATCGGTCACGGGATCGCGACGCGTAGCGGATTCGTCTGGAGCCTCGGCGTGACCGATCTGGCCCGCGCTCTCGAGTGCCAGATCGTCGTCAAGGTGACGGTCGAGAACGAGCGCGGCAGCCTCGTGCGGAAGAGCGCCAGCGTCCCCGTGTCGAGCCTCCTCGTCACGACCACCGAGCGTGACGACGTCCAGGTCGTCAGCCTGGAGACCAGCGGCGCGACCAGTAAGCTCACGTTCAGGACGAGCGAGCGGGTACGTCGCCTCCACGTCGGCAACGTCCTCATCGGCGCGGACGACGAAGACGACGAAGACGACGACGACGCTCCGTTCCGCTCGTCCTTCGCCGTCGACAACGACGTGCTCGCGCGCGCGATCCTCTCGCGGCGGCGGCTCGTGGTGGCAGGCGTCGAGCTCGCGACGATCGCGGCGGTCGGACAGGCAGCTCTGGACCTCGCCGACGACGCCGCGCCGGAGGATGCGCGTGAGGCGGTGCCGGAAGGCGACGAGGGCTGAGCGCGGACGTGCGAGTGGCCGGAAAGCGGCCTCCGCGGAAGAGGCGAGCTAGCATCCCTCGGGATGCCTGCCGGCGACGCCACTCTCGCGAGCTCCAGCGCCGACGCGGCGACGCTGCGCGACGCGCCGCGCGACGACGCCCCGCTGACCTCGCTCGACCCGCGCGCGTCGATGTCGAGCCTCGCGGTCGGCGAGATCATCGGCGAAGGCGGGATGGGCGTCGTTCGCACGGCGGTGCAGCGCTCGCTCGAGCGCCCCGTCGCCATCAAGACGTCGCATCCGGGCGCCACCGAAGAAGACTCCGCGCGCATGCTGCGCGAAGCATGGGTGACGGGCTGGCTCGAGCACCCCGGAATCGTGCCGGTCTACGACATCGTGCGGGGCGCAGACGGCGCGCCCGTCGTCGTCATGCGCCGGATCCACGGCGCGACGTGGGAGGCGCTCGCGCGCGATGTGTCGTGGGCAGAGCGACAAGGCGCGCGCGACCTCCTCGAGCAGAACCTGCGCGTGCTCGTCCGCGTGTGCGAGATCGTCGAGTTCGCGCACGCGAAGGGCGTGCTCCATCGCGACATCAAACCGGCGAACGTGATGCTCGGCGCGTTCGGCGAGGTCTACCTCCTCGACTGGGGCCTCGCCGTCGCGCTCGGCGAAGAAGCTGCCGCCCATCTCCCGCGCGCCGCCACGGTGCGCGAGCTCACGGGCACGTTGATGTATGCGCCTCCGGAGATGACCGGGCTCGCGGGTACTGCGCTCGATGCGCGCACCGACGTGTACCTGCTCGGCGCCGTGCTCTTCGAGATGGCGACGGGTCGCGCGCCGCACGACAAGGGAACGGCGACACTCACGCTCGAATCGATCGCCGCCTCGCCACCGGCGGTGCCGGCGACCGTCCCTCGACGGCTCGCGGCGATCTGCACGCGGGCGATGCAGAAGTCTCGCGATGCGCGTCACGCGTCCGTTGCCGAGCTACGGCACGACATCCTCGACTTCCTGAGGTCGCGCGACTCGGAGGAGCTCGCGCACGCCGCGCACGTCGCGCTCGATCGGCTCGCGGCAGCATGCGCGCACGACGAGCCTCGCCGGCGCATCTACGATCTCTACGGAGAGTGCCGCTTCGCGTTTCGGGAGTCGCTGCGCACCTGGCCGGAGAACGAGGCGGCGAGGGCAGGCCTTGCCCGCGCCTCCACGATCGTGATCGAGCACGAGCTCACGCGAGATCCACGCGTAGCCGCGGCGTTGCTCGACGAGGCGATCGCGTCGATGCCGGTGCCGGTCGATTCCGTCGCCGTGGCGCCGGGCGAGCTCGCCGCACGGGTGCGCGCCGCGGTTGCGAAGGAGACGCGCGAGCGCGAGCGCATCTCGAGGCTCGCCTCCGACCACGATCAATCCGTCGGCATCGGCGCGAGGAAGGCGCTCTTCCTCCTGCTCGGCGTGGGCTGGTCGATCTCGCAGCTCGTCGCCGACCACATCGGGCCGCTCACGCATCTCCGTTTCGCCGTGGCGAGCCTCGTCCAGCTCCCGGTGCTCCTCGTCGCGTCGCTCTTCGCGCGCGATCTGGCGCGAACGCTCTTCAATCGCCGCATGCTCGCAGCGGTCGTCACCACCCTCGTCGGCCAGAGCGCGCTCTTCTTCGTCGGCGAAGCGCTCGGGCTGCCGCTCGCGCCGCTACGCGTGCTGCAGATCGGGCTCTGGACGCTGATGAGCGCCGCGCTCACCGTCCTCGTCGAGCGGCGCTTCTGGCCGATGACGGTGGGTCTCGGCCTCGCGCTCGGCGCGACCGTCGCGGTGCCCACGGCGCGCCCCTACGTGGCCGCGGCGGCGACGATGGGCATCACGGCCAACGTCGCCGTCGTGTGGAGCCGCAGGAGAGCGCGGGCGGAGGACTAGCCGCGCTTCTTCACGATGAGGCTGCCGACCGAGTATCCGGCGCCGAAGGAGCAGATCACGCCGATGTCCCCCGCCGCGATGCCCGCGCGGTTCTTGTGGAACGTGATGATCGACCCGCAGCTGCTCGTGTTCGCGTACTCGTCGAGCACCGACGGCGCCTCGTCGCGCGTCGCGTCACGGCCGAGCACCTTGCGCGCGATCCACTCGTTCATCGTGCCGTTCGCCTGGTGGAGCCACATGCGCTTGATGGCGGTGGGCGCGATACCGAGCGATTCGAGGTGCGCCGAGATGAGGTCGGCGACCATCGGCGAGACGTCCTTGAACACCTTGCGGCCGTGCTGGACGAAGAGCTTGTCCGCGGCGTCACGGTGCTCGGGCGCCGCGCGGTTCAAAAAGCCTGCGTTGTTGCGGATGTTGTTCGAGTACTTCGTGGCGAGCCGCGTCCCCAGGATCTCGTAGACGTCCTCGCCGCGTGCGCCTTCGAGCTCCTCGACGACGACGGCGGTGCACGCGTCACCGAAGATGAAGTGAGACTCGCGGTCCCGGAAGTTGAGGTGGCCCGTGCAGATCTCGGGAGAGACGACGAGCGCGCGCTTCACGGTGCCCGCCTGGACCAGATCGCGCGCCATGTTGATGCCGAACGTGGCCGACGAGCACGCCACGTTCATGTCGAACGCGAATCCCTTCGCGCCGAGCGCTTCCTGCAGCTCGATGCTGATCGCGGGGTACGGCCGCTGCAGATTCGAGCACGCGACGATGACCGCCCCGAGCTCGTCGGCGCCGACCTTCGCCTGCGCGAGCGCCTCTTTCGCGGCCGCGACGGCCATCTCGCACTGGACCGACTGCGTCTCGTTGTCACGCTCGGCGATCCGCGGCGCGAGGATCTCCGGGTCGAGGATGCCGGCGCGATCCATCACGTAGCGGCGCTTGATGCCCGACGCCGATGCGATGAACTCGGCGGACGAGCGCTCGAGCGCCTTCTTCTCACCGCGTGCGATCGCGTCCGCATGGCGCGCGTTCTCCGCATCGACGTACGCGTTGAATGCGGCGACGAGCTCGTCGTTCGAGATCGCCTGCGGAGGCGTGAACAGGCCGGTTCCGGTGATGGCGGTAGCGGGCATCGCGCCACCCCTCTACTTCCGCGTCGGCGCAGTGGCAACGTCGGAGGTTTCGACGCGCCGCGGCGTTCCTTGAAAAAAAGCGGGGCCGTGCTTTACACCTCGAGGCGGTCGCTGCGTCTCCCCCACAGGAGCCGTTCTTCACGTCCCCTCGGAGACCACCCGATGCGCCGCCTACCCCTTTCCTTCCTCTTCTCGTCGTCCCTCGCCCTCGCCGCGTTCGCCTGCGGCGGAATCTCGGACCCCACGCGCGGCTCGGAGCGCGTCGCCACGGTGTCCGGCGCCCTCACCGGCACGAGCATCCCGGCCAACGCGCGCGTCGCGGTCGTCTGGCGCAACGGCGCCGCCGGCGGCCTCCGGGTCGGCGATGACACCGCCGTCGTCGGCGGGAAGTTCACGCTGACGCTCGCCACTCCGCCGGACGCGTACTTCACGGAGCTCGAAGGCCGCTACAGCACGACCGAGCCCGCGCCGGCGCCGATCGGCCCCGGCCCCGCGCCGGAGCCTGCACCGCCCTCGAGCGGATCGAGCGGCTCGAGCGGCGCAAGCAGCAGCGGCTCGGGCGGCGGCAAGAGCGCGAGCGCCCTTCCCTTCGCGTCGACACTGTCCCCGCGCGACACCACGGTCGGCGGCAGCATCACGCAGCCGCTCGAAGCCGCCCTCGCCGGCTTCGTCGTCTACGCGGACGCGAACGGCAACGGCAAGCTCGATCTCGAAGGCCCGAACGGCTCGTCGCCGGACACGATCCTCGGCGGCAACGACGACCTCATTCTCGTCTACCTGCGCGACGGCGGGAGCCTCGACTACGAGAAGCTCCGCGACAAGGCGGGCATCCTCCCCGCCGCGGGCTACAACCTCGCGTGGGAAGAGGGCCGCTGGCTTCCGCTGAACGTCGTCGAGCTGAAGCTCCGCGCCAACATCGGCCTCCCCTCCGGCGTCTGCAGCGGCGCGGGCGACGCGCCGGCCGTCGGCTCGTCGACGAGCGGCTCCACCGGCGTCGCGCGTCCCACTGCCCCGGCGAACGAGGGCAGCGGCTCGGGCAGCAGCTCGGGCGGTAGCTCCGGCTCGGGTGGCGGCGCCGTCGGCGCGTACCCGCCGCCGGGTAGCCCGGGGCTCTACTGCTCCGAAGACGGCCGCAGCTTCTCGTACTCGCCGCCGTGCGGTCCGACCGAGCCGCCTCCTCCGCCGGGCCTTTGCAGCGGCGGCATCGATTACGCGACCCCCGGCTGCATGGGCTACGGCACGGCGATCCCCGACGGCGCGCCGATCCCCGAAGGCTGGCCGTGCCCGGTGACCGACGGCGGTCTCGACAGCGGTGTCGATGGCGGCGAAGCCGACGGCGGGGCGGCCGACGGCGGCGCGGCCGACGGCGGCGCGGCCGACGGCGGCGCGGGCGGCTGATCCGAGGCTCTTGGAGCTCGCTTTTCTTTCGTGCCCGAGGAGCGCGGTCTCACCCGAGCCGAGGTGAGCGACGTGTACAGGCGCTACGGCGCGCTGCTCGCGCGTCGTTGCCGCCTCCTCGTGCGCGACCGCGCCCTCGCGGAAGATGCGCTCCAGGAGCTCCTCACTCTCCTTCTTCGTCGCGGGCAGGCCATGCGTGAAGCGGAATCTCCCTACCGATGGCTCTGCCGCGCGGCGGACACCGCGTGCCTCGACTTGCTCCGCCGGCGCCGTCACGTGCAGCGCTCGGTCGATCTCGACGAGGTCCGCGAGCGCGACGAGCTCGATCGCATCGGACCCGCGCCGGGTGTCGATCCCGAAGCGCGCCTCGCGGTGCTCGAGTCTCTCGAGAGGCTCGACGAATCGCAGCAGGCGCTCGCGATCATGCTCTTCGTCGATGGGCTCAGCCAAGGCGAGGCGGCCGCGGAGATCGGCGTCTCGCGCGTGACGGTGAACAAGCGGACGCAGGAGATCCGCGCGCTCCTTCGGCTCGACCAGACCGGCGATCCGCCGTCGCGCGAGGAGGTCCGGTCGTGAGCGCTGCACCGCGCACCGCGCACCCGAGCGCGATTGCCCTCGAGGCGCTCGCATGCGGCGAAGACGACGCCGTCGTCGCGGGTCACGTCGCCACGTGCGCGGAGTGTCGCGCGCACGTCGATGCGCTGCGCGCGCTGCTGCGGGAAGACTCTTCGTCGGCGGATGCCGAGCGTCTCGTCACACGTGCAGCGGCGCACGACGAGCCGCGCCTCGCGCCGGCGCCGCTCGCCGACGCACGACGGCGCAAGGCATGGCTCCTCGCATCGTCGGTCGTCGCGCCGCTCGCCGCGGCCGCAGCGCTCCTTCTCCTCCTCCAGCCGCCGCGGCCGCCGCATGCCGGCGAGGGGACGACCGCAAACACCGCGTCGCGAGCGACGTCGGCGGTCGCTGCAGCGACGCCGCCAGGCAGCGAAGCCTACGCGACGACGTTCAAGGGCAGCGCGCACGTGGCCGTCGTGCGTGACCGCCGCGGCGATCAAGCGCGGCTCGTGAGCCCCACGATTCGCGTGTCGTCCGGCGATCGGCTTCGCCTCGAGGTTGCGCTCGACCGTGAGGAGGCCATACTCGGCGCCGTGATTGCGGACGACGGCAGCTATCTCGAGATCATGCCCGCCGCGGTGCGCGGGCCGGGCACGCACTTCTCGGAGAAGGCCGCGGGCATCGACGCGCATCCCACGGCCGGAACGCTCGTCGTCGGTACGCCCGAGGAAGTTCAGCGCGCGCGCGCGACGAAGCGGTTCGACCGGGTCCTCACCGTGCGCATCGAGCCTGATACGACCGGCGCTCGCGACGCGCACGACGGCCGAGACTCGCGAGACGGAAAGGCGGTGCAGCCGTGACGCTCGCCCGCTCCGTGCGGCGCTGGCTCGTCGGCGCGGCCGCCGCGGTCGTCGCCACCGCGAGCGCATCGGCGGCGTCTGCCGAGCCGGTCCGCATCCTCGTCTCCGCGGGCAGCAAGGTGGGCCTCCCGGCCGAGCGGCCGCTGAAGTTCGCGGGCGCCGATGCCACGCGCGTCCGTGACGTCGTCGTGAGCCTCGGCGGCGTTCGCCCCGAGCATGCGTTCGTCCTGAACGAGCCCTCGCGCGCGCAGCTCTTCGCCGCGCTCGACCGCGCGAAAGCCGAAGCGGCGAAGCACAAGACCGAAGAGGTCACGCTCCTCTTCTATTTCTCCGGCCATGGTGATCGCGACGCGATCCACCTCGGCGATGACCGCGTCCTCGTGACGGAGCTCTCCGCCAAGCTCGGCGAGGTGCCGGCCGGCCTCCGCATCGCGGTCACGGATGCGTGCCGCGCGACGCGTGACAAGGGATTCACCGCGGAAGAGCCGTTCGCGATCACGGCGACGAACGTTCCGCAAGCCTCCGGTCAGGTGTGGCTGCACGCGTCGAGCGACGGCGAAGCGGCACAGGAATCGGACGAGCTCCAGGGCGCGATCTTCACGCATTCGTGGCTGAACGGTCTGCGCGGCGCGGCCGATGCGAACGGCGACGCGCGGGTGACGCTCGACGAGAGCTTCGCGTTCGCGCACTCGCAGACGCTCATTCGGTCGGCGAAGAGCAGCGGCGTTCTCCAGAAGCCCGAGGCGGTCGTGAGCCTCCGCGAGGCCTCGCCCGTCGTGCTCACGCAGACGGCGGCGCGGCTCGCGACGCTGTCGCTTCCGCAGGGCAAAGACACGCACTTTCTCGTCTACTCCGCGGGCGCGAAGAGCGTGCTCTCGGAGGTGTGGAGCTCGCCCGAGCGTCGGCTCACCCTGCGTCTCCCGCCCGGCCGCTACGTCGTCCAGCGGCGTCACGGCGCGCTCGGAGCCGCCGCGCAGGTCGCCATCGGCGAAGGCGAGCAGCGCGCGCTCGAAGACCGCGAGTTCATGCCGGCGAGCCTCGAGGCGCTCGCGAAGAAGGGCGAGCTCGGCGAGGGTGACGGCGCGGCAACGCCGGACGCCGACCGCGTCGCGCCTGCCGCGCGCGAGGCCTCGTCGCATCACGAGCTGTCCGCGGGATACGACGCCGGGTGGAACGCGCGCACCGACTTCGTGCACGGACCGCGCGCGACGTACGCGTATGCGTTCTCGCGGTTCGCGCTCTCGATCGGCGGCGGCGCGGACTTCACCGGACGTACGCTTCCGGGCTCCGAAGAGAAGCTCGCCTCCGGCTACGGCCGCGCCGGTTTCGAGGCGCGGATCCCGCTCGGCCGCCTCACCCTGCGCCTCGGCGGCGGTGGTCGCGCCGGCGTCGTCGCGCAAAGCGTCGAGCCTCGCGCAGCCACCCAAACGGGCGTGCTCAACGCGCCTCCGGTCGCGGCTTCGGGCGACCGCAGCGCGTTCACGTTCGGCCCCGAGCTCTTCGTCGTGCTCCGCGTCCCCTTCGACGCGCGCCAGACGTTCTTCGCGGACGTGGGCGGCACCGGCAACGTCCTCTTCCTTCGCGAAGAGGGCGCGCTCCGCGGAATCACCGGCGCGCTGCTCGGCGCAAACCTGGGCGCGCGCTTCTAGCCGCCGCGTCGCGCCGGCGTTCGCCTCACGCCGCGGCCGCCGCGTGCGTGCGCGCGAGCCAGTCCTCCACGACCTGCGTGAACGCGTCGGGCACCTCGAGCTGCGGGACGTGCCCGACGCCTTCCCAGACGTGGAGGTCCCAACCGCGCGCCTCGGCCATCGCGCGCGCCGACTCCACCGGCACGAGGCGGTCGCGATCGCCGTGGACCACGAGTGTCGGAACGCGCACCGCGCTCGCGGCCTTCATGACCCCCTTCGCGAGGAGGGCCTTCACGAGGGAGCGCGCGGCAGCGAGGAACGCCGCGTGACCTTCGTCGCCCCACTCGCCCGCACGACGTTCCTCGGCGAGCGCCACGTGCTCGGCGAGGTACGCAGGGTCGAGGCCGCGGGCGTTCGCCGCGCAGAGGCGCATCATCTGGTGCACGAACTCCTTCGCGGTCAGACGCGACGAGTACTTGGCGAGCGCACGCTCTCCGAGCCACGGCACCATGTACGTCGCGAACATGAGCGCGACTTGGCGATCGAGCTTCGCGCCGCGCGCTCTCGGGAACGCTGCATCGACGAGAACGAGCGACCGCACGAGCGAAGGCGCACGAGCCGCGGCCATCATCGAGATCGCTCCGCCCATCGAGTTGCCGACGAGCGTGACCGGAGCCTGCCGCCCTCCGGCGACGTCTTCGACGAACCGCACGAGCATCTTCGCGTTCGACGCGATGTCGGCCGCGCGCCCGTGCAGGCGCGTACGACCGAACCCGACGAGGTCCACCGCGAGCACGCGGTGGTTCGCGGCGAGCTTCGGACCGACGCCGCACCAGTTCACGTGAGAGCCGCCGAGACCGTGCACCAGCACGAGCACGTCGCCCGTTCCGCCGTAGTCCACGTAATGAACCGGCGCGCCTTCGATCGCGACGCTCTTCGACTCGGGCTTCATCGATCGGTCCTCGTCCTCTCGTTCGTCTCGGCCCGGGAGGTTGGTACTCGCCGGTACCAGCGAGTGTGGTACCGTTCAGTACCAGATGCAAGCCGAACGGCGTCCGGCTCCGGCGACGGAGGAGGAGGCGACGCGTCGCCGCGTCGTCGACGGGCTCGCCGCGAGCATCGTCGAGAAGGGGTACGTCACGACGACGATCGCGGACATCGTCCGGCACGCGCGCGTCTCGAAGCGGACGTTCTACGAGCACTTCCGCGACAAAGAAGAGTGCTTCCTCGAGGGGTACCGTACGGTGAGCGAGGAGACGCTCGCGATCATCGCCCAGGCCGCCGCCGCGCCGGGCACGTGGGAGACGCGGGCGTACGTCGCGGCGCGCGCGTACCTCGAAGCGCTGGAGACGTTTCCCGCGCTGACCCGTACGTATCTCGTCGAGGTCTATGCGGCAGGGCCGCGGGCGCTCGAGCAGCGGCGACTCGTGCATGGTCGCTTCGCAGAGCTCCTGCGCGCGCTGTCGGAGGCAGCGCGCGCGGAAGAGCCAGGGCTGCGCGCGCTATCGCCTGCGATGGCGACGGCGGTGGTCGGCGCGATCCACGAGCTCGTGCTCGTCGAGCTGGAAAACGGTCGCGGCGGGCGCCTCGTCGATCTCGCCGACACGGCGACCGAGCTCCTCGTTGCCGTCGTCGCGCCGCCCCGCCCTGCCGGTCACGCGCGCCGACGCTGACAGCCCGCGCAGAACGTCGTCGTGCGCCCACCGAGCGCGATCCGTGCAAGCGGCGCCCGGCACCGGGGACATGGCTCGCCCTTGCGACCGTAGACGGAGAACGGATTGTCTCCCGCTTCGTCGGAGACGTAGGCGACGTCGTCGCCATGGCGCGCGGCGTCCGCGAGCGTGCGTTCGATCGTCCACGTCAGGCCGCGCGCGATGGCGCGCACGTCGGCCGGCGAGAGCGCCCCGGTACGGGACCGCGGATCGATGCGCGCACGCCAGAGCGCCTCGGTCGCCTGGATGTTCCCGATCCCGGCGAGGACACGTTGGTCCATGAGCGCCTCTTTCACCGTCGTCCGCCGACGCGCGAGCGCGGCTCCGAGCACCGCCGGATCGAGCCCATCGACGAGCGGGTCCGGTCCGAGCTCCGTCCATGCGGAGAGATCTTCGCGTGCGACGATGAGCGTCCCGAACCGTCGCGGGTCGACGTAGCCGATCGTCGCCGCGCGCCCTCTCTGCACGATCTCGAGCCGGGCGCGCTGCCAGCGCGGCGGCGGCGCGCCAGCCTCGCCACGTACCCAGCGGCCCGTCATACCCAGATGCGAAAAGAGGAGCGGTCCGCCGTCGAGCTCGATGCGGAGCCACTTCCCGCGACGCGAGACGCCGCGCACGTCACGACGTGCGAGCGCGCGCGCGAACGCCGCGGGCGAGCCCTCCAGGATGCCGCGCGCGTCCTCGGCAGCCGCGCGCACGATGCGCGCGCCGCGCAGCCACTTCGCGAGGAGCCTCCGTGCGGTCTCCACCTCGGGGAGCTCGGGCATGGATCGTCACCGTACTGCGACGCCCGAGCGCGTGTCGACGCGCGAGCTCACGGCGGACGCACCGCCGCCGCGCGCCGTAGTAGTCTCGCGGGCGCATGCTGGGCGAGGCCAAGCAGATCTATCTCGCGACGAGGAAGAAGCACGACCTCGTCTTCAACGTGTACTTCATGCGGCCAATCGCGGCGTTCGTCGTCGCGATCGCGGCGAAGACGCCGATTACGCCGAACCAGGTCACGCTCCTCAACCTGTTCATCTTCATCGTCGCGATGGTGCTGCTCGCAGCGTTGCCGACGTACGTGGGCGGCATCCTCGCGATCGCGGTGCTCGAGGCGAGCTACTGCCTCGATTGCGTCGACGGCATGCTCGCGCGTCACAAGAAGATCGCGTCGAAGGAAGGTCACCTCTTCGACTTCTTCACGGACGAGCTGAAAGCGGTGCTGCTCGCGACGTTCCTCGCGATCCGGCTCTACCGTACCGGCGGCCTCGGGCTCGACGCCACGCACTGGGAAGCGGGCGACGCGCGCTTCCTCTTCGCCGGCATGGCCGGCGGAGTGATCCTCGCTTCGGCGATCTCGATGACGAACTTCCTTCGTCGTCCCGAGGTGAGCGGCCGCGAATCGACCGTCGAGGCGCACTACGAGACGGTGCAGGAGGCGAAGCCGACCTCGCTCGTCGGTAAGGTGGCGGGCCTCGTCACGACGTTTCTCCGCTTCTTGAACCACTATCCGAGCCACATCTGGGCGTTTGCCCTGCTCGCGCGCTTCGACGTGCTGTTCTGGATCTACGTCTCCATCAACCTCCTCTATCTCGCGCGAGGCTGGCTCGGCATCGTGCTGCGCTTCGGTCGCCCGGCACGTTCGCGCTGACGCGCTCGCGCTTGTAAGAGCGCGCACGCCGCTGCAGGTTAGGCGGTGAAATGTCCACGTCTGCCCAGCTCGTGCGCGCTCCAGCCGTAGCCGGAGCGTTCTACCCGGCAGCGCCGAGCGCGCTCGCGGCCGCGGTCGACGGCTACCTGCGCGAGGCCCGGCCTGCCGCGCGCACGGGCCTTCCGAAGGCGCTCGTCGTACCGCATGCAGGGTACATCTACTCGGGACCGGTCGCAGGGAGCGCTTACGCGCTGCTCGCGCCGCACGCGGCGTCGATCACACGCGTCGTCCTCGTCGGCCCCGCGCACCGCGTGTACGTGGAAGGCGTGGCGGGGCCGGGAGCCTCGAAGCTGCGGACGCCGCTCGGCGACGTCGAGGTCGACGAGGATGCCCTCGCGTCGATCCGCGGACTGACGACCAGCAGCGCCGCGCACGCGCGAGAGCATTCGCTCGAGGTGCAGCTCCCCTTTCTTCTTCGCGTCGCGCCGAACGCGCACGTCGTGCCGCTCGTCGTCGGGAAGGCGGCGCCGAGCGAGGTCGCGCGCGTCCTCGAAGCGCTGTGGGGCGGCGCCGAGACGGTCGTCGTGGTGAGCTCCGATCTCTCCCACTACCTTCCGTACGACCTCGGCCGGCAGGTCGACACGCACACCGCGGAGCGCATCGCCGCGCTCGATGCCACTCCTCTCGAGGGCGAAGAAGCGTGTGGGGCGGCGGCCATCAACGGCCTCGTTCATGTCGCCCGCGCGAAGGGCCTCACCGGCAGCGTCGTCGACCTGCGGAGCTCGGGTGACACCGCCGGCTCCCGCGACGAAGTGGTCGGCTACGGCGCGTTCGCGTTCTACGAGGGGGCTGCGCGATGACCGAAGGTCGCGAGCTCGCTCGGTTTGCGCGAGAGCGCGTCGCCGAGCACCTCGGCGGGCCGGCCGCGGTGCGCCCGATCGGCGAGTGGACCAAGAAGCCGTCCGGTACGTTCGTGACCCTGCGCTGGAACGACGGTCGCATTCAGGGATGCATCGGCAACCTCGAACCGCGGCGTGCCATCGTCGACGAGGTCGCGCACAACGCCATCGCGGCCGCCACGCTCGACCCGCGCGCGGAGCCACTCACGCTGGGCGACGTCGACGAGCTCGATGTCGAGCTGTCGATCCTTTCGAGCCTCGAGGCCGTCGAGGCGCGGTCGGAAGACGAGGCGCTCGCGCAGCTCACGCCGGACGTGCACGGCGTGGTCCTCGCGCATCGAGGTCGGCGCTCGACGTTCCTGCCCGTCATGTGGTCACGCTTCGCGGACGGCCGCGAGCTGATGCGCGCGTTGCGCGAGAAGGCCGGCCTGCCGGCAGACTTCTGGGACGAGCACGTGAGGCTCTATCGCTACACGGTGGACAAGCATGTCGATGCCGCGCCTGTGAGCGTGAGCGGAGGCGCTCGGTGAGCGACGGCGCCTTTCCCGCGCGCTTCTGGCATCCGCTCGCCGATGGCCGCATCCAGTGCGATCTCTGCCCTCGCGATTGTCGGCTCCAAGACGGTCAGCGGGGCCTCTGCTTCGTGCGTGCGCGCGCAGGCGATGGCCTGGTGCTCACGACGTACGGTCGTTCGAGCGGCTTCTGCGTCGATCCGATCGAGAAGAAGCCGCTCAATCACTTCTATCCGGGATCGAGCGTGCTCTCGTTCGGTACCGCCGGCTGCAACCTCTCCTGCAAGTTCTGCCAGAACTGGGACATCTCGAAGTCGCGCGAGATGGACACCCTGGCGGACGAGGCGAGCCCGGACGCGATCGCGCGAGCCGCGAAGGATGCAGGCTGCACGAGCGTTGCGTTCACGTACAACGACCCGGTCATCTTCGCGGAGTATGCGATGGATGTCGCCGACGCGTGCCACGCGCTGGGCGTGCAGACGGTGGCCGTCACCGCCGGCTACATCCACGCCGAACCGCGGGTCGCGTTCTACGAGAAAATGGACGCTGCGAACGTCGACTTGAAGGCGTTCACCGAGGAGTTTTATCGCAAGCAAACGGCCTCGAGCCTCGCGCCGGTGAAGGAGACGCTTCGCTACCTCGTTCGCGAGACGAAGGTGTGGACCGAAATCACGACGCTCCTCATCCCCGGCCTGAACGACTCGGAGAAGGAGCTCACCGAGCTCTCGGAGTGGGTGGCGGGCGAGCTCGGCCCGGACGTGCCGGTTCACTTCACGGCGTTCCACCCCGACTACCGCATGACGAACATCCCGCGGACGCCGCTCGCCACGTTGCGCATGGCCCGCTCCATCGCGATGCGTGCGGGCCTCCGCTACGTGTACACGGGCAACGTCCACGACGCCGAGGGCGACACGACGCATTGCCCAAGCTGCCGCGCGCCAGTGCTCGTTCGCGACTGGTACGAGATCGTGTCGACGAACTTGCGCGGTGCCGCGGGGGGCGGCGGGGGCGCGGGCGCCGGCGGCGGGGGCGCGGCCGACGGGAGCGGGCGCGGCGGGAGCGGGGGCGCGGGCGCGTGTGGCGCCTGCGGAACCCCAATCGCGGGCCGATTTGGTCCGAGCGTCGGCGCCCACGGACGTCGCCGCGTGCGACTCGCGATCGGCGCGTGATGCGGGGTGCGTGATGCGGGGTGCGGGATGCGGGTGCGGGGTGCGGGTGCGGGCGCGGGCGCGCGACCGCGGCCTGCGCGCCGATTCGTTAGCCGGCTTACGATTCGAAGCTCGCTCCCCTGACCTGCCGCCGAGGGCCGGCCGGCCCGCAGCGAACGCCGTCGGCGCGCGCGGATTTCGTTAGCCAGCCAACGATCCCGCGCTCGCTCCCCTGACCTGCGCCGCCGCGCGCGGCCCGGTGGCCCGCGGCGACAGCGGCCGCCGCCGCGAGAGCCATTTCGTTAGCCAGCCAACGATCTCGGCGTCGCCGCCGCTCCCGTCGCGCGGCACCCCGCGCCCGGGACGCGAGTCTCCCCGATGCTCGCCCGCTGATGGCGCGCCGCGTGCCGGCAGGAGCACTTCGATTTGTTTAGCCAGCCAACGATTCCCAACTCTGGTGGAGCGACGCGCATCGCCGACGCGCGCCGGCCAGGCGGGATTCGTTCGCCAGCGAACCACCTCGCAAGGTGGCCCCTGCCCCGCGCTTCGCCACGGTGGGCCCGCGCCGCGCCCTGCGACGAGCCGCCGCCGAGCCGCCGCCCGGCCCCGCCCGCGCCACGCCGCGCGACGCCGCCGCCGAGCCGCCCGCGCGACGCCGCGCGACGAGCCGCCGCCCGGCACCACCCGCGCCGCGGCCGCCGCCTCGCTACGGCTGCGCCTGCACGGCACGCAGCGCGGAGTCGCTCGCGACGATGTATTCCTTCTTCGTGTTCGCGTCGCGTACGAGGAAGTAGAGCCAGCCGTCGGATCGGAAGTGCGGGAACACCGCGAACTGCCCCGGCGCCATGCGCGTGATGCGCGTCTTCTTCCCGGTCACGAAGTCTGCCAGGTAGATGTCCGCCGCGCCCTTGTCCTTGTACGCCGCCCACGCGTCGTCGGAGTCGAAGTCCTCACGCGTGAGGTAGTGGTGCGTCGTCAGGAAGCGCTCGTCGAACGAGAAGTTCGCCTTGTTACCCGGCATGCAGATGCGCCCGATCTGGCGCACGCTGAAGCGGTAGCCGTCGCCGCCCGGCTGGAACGTGATCTTGTCGACCGAATATCCGAGCGCGCCGTTCTCGCCCGCCACGCGGCTGCCGATCAGCTGCCCCGTCCGCGACATCATCGTGTCGCCCTTGAACGGCGTCCCTAGCTCTGCGTGCTGCTTGATCTGATAGCCCTCGTCCGCGTCGTTGCCGCGCGCGACGCCGACGTGGATCTTCACCGCCGCCTCGGGACCCGCGGTCAGCGCCAGGTCGACGTCGGACGCCGTGAGGCCTGGGTTGTCGCTCGCGAACTTGCTGTTCACGACGAAGATGTCGCTGATCGCGTTGTCGCCGCTGACCTGCCCGACCGTCTGATACAGACCCACCGAATCGAGACGCGAGCACTGCGGCTCGTCGAAGCTCACCTTCGTGACCTGCGGATTCTTGAGGAGCGAGAGCGAGCAGAACCGACCGCCGCCCTGGAACATGAATCCCTGGTTCGCCGGGAAGAAGTCCGGGTCGTAGCTGGCGTTCACGCCGATGTCGCGCGTCTTCGGGCCGGCCGGATCGAGCGCGGCGGAGAGATCCGCGATGACCGAGCCCATACCGTCGATGCGCGGCCCGCCGCCGTTCGCCACGAAGCGTCCGTCCGGGCTCGTGCGCATCCAGAAGAACGTCTTGTAGTCGAGCTCACGGAGCACGCGGAGGTTGTCGCGTTCGGGCGACCACGTCTTCGCGTACTCGACCGTGCGCGACTCGGGGAAGATGTCCTTCCCGTCCTTTGTCTTCTGATCGAAGCACGCGAGCGAGTCCTCGCTCGAGCAGCCGAACATCGGCAGGCGCGCGTCTTTGTTGACCGCGTACCAGCTCGTTGAACGGACAGCGCGCACGTGCTCGGCGAGCGCAGCGAAGTCGTCGGTGCACGAAGTCGGGCGCGGCTCCTCGACGAGCAGGTCGTCGAGCTTCGGCATCCCCTTGTCGACCCACGCGAGCACCTTCTCGAACTCCGCCGCGCTGAGCCGATCGTACGAAGGTTCGATGGGCATCAGCGTGTCGGCTTTGAACTGCCGATAGAGGTCCTCCTTGCCCTTGAACAGGCGGTCGAGGAGCTTCGTCTGCTTGTAGAGGAGCGGATGACGCTGCTCGTTGACCGTCGCGCCCACCGCGAAGTGCGTGCCCGCGGTCAGCATCCCGAGCTTCGCCGGCGCGAACCCCGAGCCCGGGTCCTCCGGGTTGCGGCGCATGAAGGCAATGCGCTCGTCGGCCGACTTCGACTCGTCGGCGAGAACCGCGATCGTCGACTTGTACGACTCGGCCCACTTCTTCAGCGTGAGCTTGTTCGGGTCGTGGCACTGATGGCACGTGGTCTCCGCGCGCTCTTCGTTCGGCAGCTTCGCGCCGAGCGTGCGCAGCGCAGCGCGTGCCATGTCGTCGTCGGTCTGCGCGCTCTCGCTCGATTCGACGTCGTCTCCAGCGGCCGAGCAGGCGGCGAGAGCAGCGAGGCTGAGCGCGGAGACAAGAGCGAAGGTTCGGGTTCGCATGGGGTGCCGGGCCGAGCGGTCTGCACGGGATGTGCCTGTCGGTTGATGTGGGCGAAACAGCGATTCCATGCTCCACGAAGCGGCGTGTAGGCGATCCGGTGGATCAACTTCGACATCCTTCCATGATCGTTCGCGTTTCAGACGCCCACATAGCGAAAACGTCGCACAAAAGCCTGGATCGTCGATCGCTCATGCTGCGCAACTCGCGCAGTCGTTTCGTCGGGGAATGTAGGTGACTTCACGACGGAGTAGTCGTGGCACGTACCGTGCTGGAGCTCGGCATCATGCCGTCGCGCCATCTCCGCTCCTTCGGACTCGCCGTCTCCCTGGCCGTCGCCGCGGGCTCCGCGCTCGTCCACTGCGCCGCTCCCGAAGAGGAAGACGAGCCGGTGAGCGAGGAGGCGGTCACGGGCGTGAACAACGCGCTCGGCCTCGGCCTTCGCTTCGACGACAAGAGCGGCCACGTCCAGGCGACGCTCCAGACGCCGCTCAAGGACGGCGAGAAGCTGTTCGTCCGCGTGCGACGCGGCAAGCTCACGCTCACCTCGCAGAAGGAGCTCGATTGCAGCGGCCTCACGCAGGCGCGCGCCATCAGCGGCTCCGGGCAGCGTGAGCTCACCGGCAAGATCGTCTACCAGGGCCCGAAGGTCGATCGCTCCGTCTTCGAGCTCGTGCACCTCTACGACGATCCGAACTGGGCGACGGGTGACGTTCCGCAGTCCGTGAAGGACGACATCAAGAAGTACGGTCCCGACCCGATCGTCGAAGCGTGCATCCTGAAGGGCGACAAGGTTCGCGCGAAGCTGCAGACCAACCTCGCCTATGCCTGGGACCAGGGCACGAAGGCCGAGAAGCAGCTCGCGGCGCTCTCCGCCGGCGGGATCCACCTCACGAACGCGGACGGTGGCCTCCAGGGCGAAGGCGGCGCCGACGAAGACGCCTCCACCGACGGCGGCGTCGTCGACAACGGCAACGGCAACGGCGGACAGGGCAACGGCCGCACGCTCGACGAGACGAACGTGACGAGCCAGATCGAGTACGGGCAGCTCTGCGTCGAGCAGCTCGGCGAGATTCCCTTTTTCAAGAAGCTCGGCCCCGGCAAGTACGACACGTTCGATTGCCGCAATCTCGTCGGCATGCACGACGACCAGCCCACCGGCCCGATCGACGGCGTCGAGGGCGCGATGATTCCCGTCACCGTCGACGGCGTCCCGCAGGACAAGTGCAGCCCCGGCCAGGAGCTCGGTCTCAACTCCGAGAGCTACGGCTGCATGGACAAGGCCGATCACGGCATGTTCCTCGCGACCGGCAAGACGCAGCCCGGACCGATGGTCGTCACCGCGAAGAACGACAAGGGCACGCACTGGCTGCTCCTCTGCCGCAAAGTCGCGGACGACGGCAAGGGCATGACGAAGACGACCGTGTTCAACGACATGGCCATGATCGGGACGAACCCGAAGACGGGCCGCACGTGCTTCTTCCAGAACTCGATCGGCTCCGGCCGTGACGGCTCGAAGGTTCCGCACCCCGCCGACGTCGACAAGAGCACCTCGGTCTGGTCGAGCAACGTCCAGAGCTACTGCTCGGGCAGCTGCCACGCGGAGAGCGCGTTCGTGCACTCGCCGTGGATCGACGGCGCGAAGCGCTCGAACGGCAAGCCGATCGTCCCGAAGGCCGGCGAGCACCCGGACTTCCTCGTCTCCGACCTCGCCGCTCCTTACAACATCGTCGCCGGTGACAAGCTCGGCTTCGACATCCCGAAGCAGCTCGTCTCCGACGAGGTCGGCGCCTGCAACAACTGCCACCGCCTCGCCGGCAACACGCTGAAGGACTTCGCGCGCTGGAGCACGGGCACGGGCGACGACTACTTCCAGAACATCACCGACTACGGCAAGAAGTTCGAGCACCAGATGTGGATGCCCCCGCGCAAGGATGGCCTGAGCGCGCAGAACTTCGCGACGAGCAAGTACGGCAAGGCGCTCGAGTTCATGAAGAAGTGCGCCGACAACCAGAACGCCGAGGGCTGCATCTGGGCGGATGTGCCGCGCGGCGACTTCAACAACCCCGCAGTCCGCTGACCCGACGAGCCGCCCGAGAGCGGCTCGGCTGCGACGAAAGCCGAGAGGCCGGCGAGCGTGAGCTCGACCGGCCTCTTTGCATGATGCACGTATCGCAACGGATCAGTGACCGCCGCCGCCGCCCGCGCCGCCGCCGCCCGCGCCGCCGCCGGCCGCACCCGCGCCGCTTCCACTGCCGCCGACGGCCGCGCCACCCGTACCGCCCGCGCCGCCGGTGCCCGTGCTGCCGCCGGTCGTGCCGCCGTACGAGCCGCTACCCTGCGCGCCCGCGCCACCGCCAACGGAGCCGCCGCCGTGCGACGAGCCCGAGCCGGTGCCCGTCGACCCCGAGCCGCTACCCGTCATGCCACGCGAGCCAGCGCCCGTCTGGCCTGCGCCCGTTCCTCCGGCACCCGTCGACCCGCCGCCGAGGGTGCCCGCTCCCGCGCGACCACCCGTCGTGCCGGTCGCCGTCGAGTTGGGGACGCCGGTGCCGCCGGTCGGATCGCCGCCCGCGCCGCCCGATCCCGCACCGAGCGAGCCGCCGCCGGTCGTCGAGCCGCCACCGATGCCGCCGCCGAGCGAACCAGGCGGGGTGCCGATCGAGCCGGCGCCGACGTGGCCGCCATCCTTGTTCATGTCACCGCCCGTCGCGCCGGTCCCGATGTGGCCGCCGTCCTTGAACGCGCCCTGATCGCTGCTCACGCCTTGGTTCCCCAGTGCGCCGCCACCGGCGAAGCCGCCCGCTCCGGTCGTCCCCGCCCCCGTGGTCGTCGTCGTGCCCGAGGTCGTGCTCGTCGTGTCGGCGGGGTGCTCGTTGTTGCGGCTGCACGCAGCGGCCGCGATGAGCGTCAACGTGCCCAGGATCTTCATCGTACGCATCGGGTTCTCTCCTCTTCGAGTTCTGGCTTTGCCGCGCCTGCTCTGCTGCCGCCGAGCTCGTGCGTGACGTGGTCTTGGTTCGCCGAGGAAGTGCAGCGTGCATGCCGCTCGACGCGGTTAGCGCATGCATGCTGCACGCGTCGTTTTCGTGGTCGTGCTCACGAAGACGGCGAGACGCGCCACACCGTCGGGACGTTCGCCGCACTCTCGCGGCGGTAGCAGGAGCGGGCTGCGCTCACGCGCTCACGCGCGGGCGAGCTCGCCGGCGAGGCAAGACGCGACCGCGCGTGCGCGTCCGCGCGTGATCAGTCGATGCAGAGCGAGCCCGTGCGGCAGGTGGCCATGCGGCTCAGGTGATCGAGCGCGTTACCGCACTTGTGATTTTGAATCTCCTGCAAACAATTCTGGAGCTTCTCGGCGCGGATGCCGCGCGGGCACTCGCCGGGGCGCAGGTCGGCGTGGAGGTCGTGGCTACGCTGGCGTCGGCACGCCGCCTCGTCGGTGAAACGTTCGTCCTTGCCCAGGTAGTTGCATGCCTTTGCGCGATCGCAGTACGCCTCGGTCAGCTGGTTCACCGCATCCTCGTTGCCGACGACGCCCGCGCCGGTGGTCGTCACCGGCTTCGCCGGCGCGCTCTCGTGATTGCACGCGAGGACGAGGACGCCGGCAGTCGCGAAGAAGAAGGCGATCGTGTTCTTCATGAGGTGCTCCTTGGAGGGGGTTCGTGTTCGCGCCGTAGCCAGGCAACGCGCGTACCGTGCGAGATGCGCCCGCGGTAAGCTTTCGCACGCGTGACGCACGCAACGGCGCCCGACGACGCGCGAAGCGTGGTCGGAAGCCGTCCGCGAACCGCCCATGAAGAAGCCCAGCGCGCTGTCGCTCGATCTGCTCGACAACCGGTATCCCTCCCTCCACGGCCTGCGCGTGCTCGCGATCGTCAGCGTCGTGCAATTCCACGTGACGTGGATCTTCGCGGGCGAGCAGGGCATCCGGATCGATCAGGAGTTCACCGTCTCTTCCCTGACGGTGTTCTTCGGGATGGACCTGTTCTTCCTCCTCAGCGGGTTTCTGATCGGCTCGATCCTCCTCCGATCGCTCGAGACCAGCGGGACGCAGAACCTCTACCGCTTCTACGTGCGGCGCATCTCGCGCACGTTCCCCGCGTATTACGTCGTGCTCACGTTCCTCGCGCTGACGACCGCGCTCACGCCGGAACAGCGCGCGCACCTGCCGTGGGAGTACGTCTACGCGACGAACTTCATGCCGCTGAACCGCGACAGGATCGTGATGTTCTGGGGCTGGTCACTCGCGCTCGAAGAGCAGTTCTATCTGACGGTTCCCCTCCTCTTCTTCGTCCTCCATCGTCTCCGGAGCGATCGCCTTCGCGTTGCCCTTCTCGTCGCCCTCTGGGCGAGCGCGCTCGTCATCCGCCTCGTCATCTACGCGCGCGGTCGGCCGTGGAACGACTTCCTCCTCTACGACACGCTCTACTTCCGACCGCACACGCGCTTCGACACGCTCGTGGCCGGCATCCTTCTCGCGTACGTCCACAACCGGTACGGCACCCGGATCGGGGCCTGGCTGAAAGCGCCGTTCCACCGCGCGCTCCTTTCGCTGCTCTCGCTCGCGTGCTTGTGGCTCCTCGTGCAGCCTTGGATGTTCGGCCCGGAGAACGTCCAGCTCGTTCACGTCTTCGCGTGGGGCTCCGTCACGAGCGTCATGTACTTCGCGTGGCTCTTGCTCCTCCTCCACGGCGATGCCGACGCGTTCGTCCCTCGCTGGCTGTCACTGCCGGTGTTCCGCCGGATCGCGACGCTCGGGTACGGCGTGTACCTCCTGCACATCCCGCTCTGCGATCAGATCATCGTGCCCATGGCGCGCGCGCTCGAGGCGCGCAAGGTACCGATGCTCGTCATCTGGCCGCTCTCGCTGCTCGCCTTGATGCTGCTCTCGCTCGCGTTCGGCTACGTGATGCACGTCACGATCGAGAAGCCTTCGCTGCGCATCCGTCAGCGCCTCGCGGCTTGACGCGTGGTCTCACGCTTCAAGGCTTCGGCTCGCCGCGCGGATCGAACGGCGCACCGAAGCCGACGCGCGGAAGCGTCACCGCACGGACCTCCTCGAAGTCGTCGGCGAACCACGTGAGCGCGTCCGGATCTTCGTCGAACACGAACCGTGCGCGCGAGGGTCCGGCGTCTGCGGTGGCCTCGAGAACGGTGACGCGCAGGCCAGGCACGGCGAGCGTCGCGCCCGCGCTCAACGGCGCATCGGCTGCACGATAGAGATTCCGCTCGCCGATCGGATAGAGGCCGCGCCCCGGCGGCGCGACGAGCTCGACGGTGTGCGGATCGCGGCGGAGTGCGAGCACGTGCCCTGCTTGCGCGAGGACGCACCACCGCGCCGGGGGGGCACCGCGTGGATCGAGCGCAAACGGCGCGAAGAAGTCACCCGCGAGCCCCCGCACGACGCCGATGCGAGCGCTCGCCGGGTCGGGCGCGCGGTCCCGCACGACTGCGACGCGCTTCGCGAAGTCCGCGCCGTCGAAGCGATGCTGCCGAGACGCAAGGAAGGCCACGCCGGGTCCGTGGACGAGATGCGCGAAGCCGAGCGCGGTCGCGACGAGCGATGCGAGCGCCGCCGCCTTTCGCGACGCCGGCGACGGCGCGCCGTGCGCCGCGCCCGCTCGCGCCGGAAACCACACCGCGTCGAGCACGACGGCGACCGTCGCCGCGATACCGAGCATCGCCGCCCCGAGGAGGCGACGCGATGGCACGACCGCGAGCGTCGGCACGAGCGCCAGCGCCGAGCCGAGAAGAAGCCATGCGATGCTGCTGCGCGTCGGCGACGCGAGATCTTCGCGCACGCGCTTCAGCGCCGCGGCGAGCAGCACGCCGCTGACCACGACCAGCGCGCCGAGCGCCCAGGCCCACGGTCCGGTACGAAGGCCTTCGGTGTCGAGCGAAAGCCAGCCCGTCGCGAGGAGCGCCACGGCGCGGAGCGGCGCCGACGCGAGGAACGCCCATGGCTCGTGGAGTGGATCGGAGTAGAAGCCCGACCCCGCCGTGCCGTAGCCGAGCGCACCACGAACGGCGAGATAGGCGAGCGCGGGCAACGCGAACGGTAGCCATCCGACGACGCGCCTCGCGGCGCGCTCCCGGCGTGCGACGTCCATCGCGACGACGTAACCGCCGAACGACAGCGCGTACTCACCACCGCCCAAGAGCGCGAGCGCGAAGAGCCCCGACGCGAGCAGCGCATCGCGGAGGGCTCGCCCTTCCCGGAAGGCGGCCTGAAAGCGCAACGCGAGCGCGCCGAAGGCCAACGAGACGAGCGACTCGCGATTCGCCACCCAAGCGAGGGGCAGCGCGTGGCACGGCGCGAGCGCGAAGATCGCCGTCGCGACGAGCGCCGCACGCTGCGGGAGCGCCGCGCGGAAGAGCGCGTGCGCGGCGAGGGCGGCCACCACCCACCACGCGAACGAGTGCAGGTGCATCGGCAGCGCGGCGTGCGAAAACGCGCGGTGGTCGAGCCAGAGGAGCGCGCTCGAGAGCGGACGGAAGAACCGAATCGTGAGGCGAGGGTCGGTCCACCACGGAAGGAGCCCGCGTGCGGTCAGCGCAGCGCGATCGCCGTCGCCGATGAAGTCGTAGAGGTCGAACGGCCCGCGCGCCGCGGGGAACGTGCCCTCCACCATCGCGCCCTGGAGATAGTCGTCGAGGAAGAGGGGCGCGCGGATGGCCGGCGAGAAGACGATGGCCCCGAGTACGACGAGCGCGCACATGAGCATCGCCGTGCGCCGTCGTCCAATCGACGTCTCTTTCAGATTGCGCGGAACGCGCACGCCCTCGCCCATCGAATCTTCCGGAGCAATATCGCGGAGGGAGCGATCGTCGGACGGAGGCATCGGCACGGCTGCTGTGAGGCCACGGGGACGCGGCAGAGAATCACGAGCTCCTTTACAGTGCCCGGACTCCCGTGAAGTACACCACCTTCTCCAAGTCGTTTGCAGTTACCGCGGTCCCGGTCGCCCTCGTGCTGGGCGCCGCGCTCGTCGCCGCGTGCGCGACCTCGGCGGAGGTGCCGGACGAGAACAAGCAGACGGCCGATCAGACCGCCCCCGCGGAGACGAAGCTTCCGCCGCCGTCGCAGACGGATGCCGCCCCCGCCGAGAAGAAGTGCGCTCCTTCGTGCGCTTCGGACTCGGACTGCGCGGCGACGTGCCCGGCGAGCGGAGGCGCGACCCCGTGCTGCGACCTCGCCACGAAGACTTGCTACAACTCGGCGTCGGCGACGTGCCCGAAGCCGGTCGTCGACTCCGGCACGCCGCCGCCCGCGTACTGAGTCGTCACTTCACGTCGTACGCGCGGACCTCGTTCTCCATGAAGAGCGGGACGAGCACGCGGCCTCGCTTGCTGTCCCACCCGATGTCGGCCGGAGACTTGACGTCTTCGATGATCGCCTTCATCTCGCCGCCGAGCTTCCCGCGGTAGACGGCGCTCGCATCCCAGCTCGAGACGAGCACGTCGCCGCCCGGGAGCGCGACGATGCCGTCGAGCGCTCCCTTCGGAAGCTTCTGCACGTCCGACTTCTTTCCCTTCGCGTCGAGCGCGTAGGCTTCGCCGCTCGTGAAGGTGACGACCCACGTCTTGTCGGTCGCCGCCGCGAGGATTCCGTTGGGGCCGCCGAGGTCCTTCGCCTTGGCGAGCGTGGTGAGCTTCTTCGCCTTGTCGATCGCGTAGACGGCGTCCGTTCCCGTGGGCTCGAAGCCTTTCGCGCCGGCCTTCATGCCCGAGTCGGAGACGAGGATGCGCCCGTCGGGCGTCGCGGCGACATCGTTCAAGAACGTCGCGCCGGGCACCTTCACCTCGCCGGCGGGCGACCCCGTCTTGCGGTCGAACATGCGGACCGTGTCGAGATCGGCCACGTAGAGGAGGTCGTTCGCGAACGCCATGCCCTTCGGGGCGTTCAGCGTGACCTTGTTCTTGCCCGCTTCGATCCACTTCAGCTCGAGCACCTTGCCGTCGGGTGACAGCTTGGAGATGAACGCCTTGCCGTCGGCGGCGACGGGCTGCCCCTCGATGTTGCTGACGAGGTACGCGTCGCTGGCATCGTCGTAGAGCACCGATTCCGGCGTCGACAAGCCGACGCCCTTGAACGTCACCGCCGCGGCGTGCGCGGAGCCCGCGTCGCTCGTCGCGCTCGCATGATCTTCGCCCGCATCGGCGCTCGCGGGCGCGGCATCGTGAGTCGAAGCGGTGCTCGTGGACGTGGCGACGGCGCTCGTGGTGGGCGCGCCCTTGTCGCCCTTGTCACACGCGGCGACGGACGAAAGCACGACGAGGAGCGAAGCGCAGAAGCATGCACGCGACATGGAGATCCTCCGAAGGTGGTTGTCCGCCTTCCCTACTCGGCCCGATGGCGGCGGTCGACGATGGGACGATCGGCGTGCGTACGGCAGTCCTCGCCCGGGGCGACGCCGATCCACACGAGGACCGCCGGCGGCTGCAGCCGCACGCGAAACGCGAGCGATCTCACGCGCGCACGTGCGCAAAACCTCCCGGCACGCCGCGTGAAGGAACGCGCGCTCGATGATCCGACGCACCGCGGGCGGCGCGAGCCTGGTCCTCGCCATCGCTCTCGCTGCGTCGACCGCCGCGGCTGCGCCCGCGGAGCGTGCCACGCCCGCACGTACGGTGAAAGGACGGCCCGCGCCGGCGGCCAAGCCTTCCGGGCGCGCCGCCGCGCCTCGTGGGCGTGCGACGGCTCCGCGCGCAACGACGCCCGCCTCGTCGCGGCCCGCGGCGTCTCCCGCGCCCGAAGCGCCGCCCGCGCCCGCAACGCCTCCTATCGTCGCCGCTTCCGCCCCGCCCGTCGCGGCATCTCCGCAGCCTCTCGCGTTCTCCACCTCGAGCCCTGGCGCGCCTGAGCTCGGCGCCGGAAACGATGCGATGCCGGCCGAACGCCCGGTCATGCACGAGACGCTTCGCCGTCGCGTCACCGTGATGCTGAACCCGCTCGCGTTCGCGATCGGCCGGTTCGGCGTCGACGGAGAGCTGCTCGTCGCGTCGCACCACGCCGTGCACGCGAGCGCGTACCTTCAGACGTTCCCGCGCGCGATGCTCGAGATGCTCCTCCCCTCCGCGGAGCTCGGCGAAGGCCCCGCATCCCTGCTCGGCGGCGAGATTGGCTACCGCTTCTACGCCCGGCCGGAGTCTGCGAGCGGCCTCTTCGTCGGCCCCTCCCTCATCGCCATGCCGCTCGCGTACCCGCGCGTCACCGAGCAGCTCCGCGCGGAGGTCGTCTCGTTCCACGCGTACGGCGCTGCGCTCGACCTCGGCGCGCAGGTCGTCACCGATTCGGGCTTCACGTTCGGCGGCGGCATCGGCGTCATGGCGCTCGCGTACACCCCGCCGGCGTCGATTACCCCACCGCCGGGCGCGAACGTGCCGACGTATCCGGAGCCACACGTCTTGCCGCGCCTCCTCCTCGCGGCGGGCTGGTCGTTCTGACATCCTCTCGCCGGTGAGCGAGAGCGGCGAGATCGGCGCGGAAGAGCGCGCAGCCTTCGACGCCGACGGGTTCGTGCGAAAGAGCTCGTACGTGTATCTCGTCGTCGCCGCGGCGCTCGCGGCGGGCGGCGTGCTCCTCCTCCTCGACGGGAACGTCCTCGGCATGGCGCTCGAATCGGCCGGCATGATCACCGCGGCCGCCGGAATGCAGCGCCGGCCGAAGAAGAGACGAGCCGCGCGAATCACCCTCGCGAAAGGCGCCGTACGGGCGAACGGAGACGTGCTCGCCGAGCTGCAGGACGTCGTCGGCGTCTCCGTCGTCGCGGAAGGCGATCGTCACGTGCTCTCGCTGGCGACCCGCGCGCGCGGCCGCGTGGAGCTCGAGCTCGGCACCGACGCCCAGGCCGCAGAGCTGCGCGCCGCGCTCGGCCTCGCGCTCGCGCGCTCCGCTTCGTACTCGGTCGAGGCGCACGCCGCGTTCGGCTGCCTGACGTCTCTCCTCGTCGCCGGTTTGTCCCTCTACTCGGTCATCCGCCTCGGCATGGTGCTCTCGTCGAAGACGGTGGTGTTCCTCGGAATCGGGGCTCCCTTCCTGCTCGCGGCCGTCCCCGTCCTCTTCGCGCGCCTTCGCACCGTGACGCTCACGTGCGGTGCCGAGGGCCTCTACGTGAGAGGCCTCGTCGGTCGCCTCGTGCGTCGCGGGTGGCACGTGCCTTGGTTGCAGCTCGAGGTGCTGAGCGACCCTACGCCGACGGTCATTGCGCTACGGCACGGCGCGAGGCTGCGCCGCTTCGAGCTCGGAACGGCGGCGCAGGTGGCGCGCCTACGCGAAGAGATCCGATCGCGCGCGGCAGCCGCGGTACGCGAGGGCGACGGCGACGGTGACGTCGGCGCCGTCCTTGCGCGCGGCGAGCGACGCGCCGACGAGTGGCTCGCGTCCGTGCGCGACCGCGCGCGCGGAGCCACGGAGGGGTACCGCGTGGCTGCGTTACCGGAAGAGCGCCTGTGGTCAGTCGTCGAGGACCCCGCCGCCGACCCGAACGCGCGCGTCGCCGCTGCCCTCGCGCTGCGCACGCAAGCCGTACGAGGGCCGCGCGTCGCCGACGTCATGCAGCGCATACGCGTCGCCGCCGGAGCGACGGCGCTCCCGGAGGTGCGCGACGCATTCTCCGAGCTCGCCGACGAGCCGGACGACGACCGCGCGCTTGCCAAGGCTGCACGCGTGGTGCGCTGAGCGCGACCTCACGCGCGCGTGAGGCGCTCCATGGCCGCGCGCATGGTGGCGGGGATCGAGACCGGCTTCATCGCGCGATCGACGAAGACGTGGACGAAATATCCGACCGCGCAGAGATCGTCCTCGCCGCGGCGGAAGATGCCGATGCCGTAGCGCACGCTCGACGTCCCGAGCTTCTCGACGCGAAGGCCCGCGTCGATCTCCTCCGGGAACGCGACGCTGCGGAGGAAGCGGCACTTCGATTCGACGCAGAGGCCCACGACCCCGCCGCCCTTCGGATCGAGCTCGGCCTCTTCGATCAGCCATCGATTGATGACCGTGTCGAAGTACGAGTAGTAGACGACGTTGTTGACGTGCCCGTAGACGTCGTTGTCCATCCATCGCGTCGGGATGGTGAGGAAGTGACCGAAGTCGCTGCGGCGGTCTTCCGGGGCGGCTGGCTTGTCGCTCATCGAGCTGTCTCCTCGCATGGCGCTGCGAGCGCGGCGCGGAACAGGCGCGCGAGCTCCGGCTCTCCCACCGGCACGGGCGCGTTGTCGAGGAGGCGCTTCTGCACGATGGTTCCTCGCACGAGCGCGTCGACGTCGCTCTCCGCGTAGCCGACGCGCTGGAGGCCGCGCGGCACGCCGGCCTCGGCCATGAGCCGTTCGAGGTGCGCGCCGAGAACTTGCCCGCACTCCTCGCCGGAGCGCGCATCCACGCCGCGCACGTCGGCGCCGAGGAGCTCGGCACATGCGAGATGCCGGTCCGGAGAAGCGCCGGCGGTGAAGCGGAACACCGAGGGCGCGCCGAGCACGACGGACACGCCGTGCGGCACGAGCGGTCCTTCACCGGGATAGCCGGGCATGCGGAACGACCGCGCCAGCCCGGCAATCGCGTACGCCATTCCGTGCGGCACGTGCACGCCTGCGTTGCCGAACGCGATGCCGGCGAGGGACGCCGCCCACGAGAGCTCGCGACGCGCCTCTTCGTCGGAAGCGTCGGCGACCGCGCGAATGAGGAACAATCCCGCGAGGCGCAGCGCTTCGCGGCTGCCGAGATCACTCCACGGGTTCGCGCCCTGGCTCATCGGGCGCGCGGAAGGTTGCGCGTCGCGCACGCGCGCGCGATGCGGCCGCGCCGTGTACGACTCGAGCGCGTGACAGAGGACGTCGAAGCCACTCGCCGCGACCACGGTCGCCGGCAGCGTCGCGGTGCACGTCGGATCGACGAGCGCCAGCGTCGGCCGCAGACGCCGCGATGCGATCCCCGTCTTCGCGTGCAGCGAGAGGACGTCGCACACTGCGATGCCGGTGGTTTCGCTGCCCGTCCCGCACGTGGTCGGACACGCGATGTGCGGAGGGAGCGAGCCGGGCACGGGCGCACCCGCGCCGACCGGTCTGTTCACGTAGGTGAGAAAGTCCGCCGGATACGTCGCGTAGAGCGCGGCCGCCTTGCACGTGTCGATGACGGAACCGCCACCGACGGAGACGTACGCGTCGAACGACCCCTCGCGCGCGAACCCCGCGGCGGCGAGGAACGAACGATCCGTCGGCTCGACCTCCACCTCGTCGTAGACGGCGACGTCGAGCCCGGCCGCGAGCAGCGCCCGACGTGCGATCTCGACGTGCGGGAGCCGCGCGAGCGTCGCGTCGGTGAAGAGGGCGACGCGCGATGCGCCGAGCGAACGCGCGTGGTCACCGATCTCGGCGAGCACTCCGGGACCGAACACGAGCTGCGAGGCGTCGATCGAGAACGCCTCGTCGCCGCCGGTCACGAGCCCGTGTGCGCACGTCATCGCGAGCTCCGGCCGGTGCTCAGTTGCAGTGCTTCGCGCACGCGTCGGCGACGCATCCATCGCGTGCGGCCGTGACCCGCTTGCAGGCCTCGGAGCGCGCATAGCAGCCTTCGATGCATTCGCAGTTTCGCTTGTCGCACTTGGCGACGCAGTCCTCGGTCGCCGAGTCGCACGTCTTCTCCGCACGGCGCGCATCGCCCTGAGCCTTGCAGAGACCGGCGACGTCGCGGAAGGCCTCGCACTCGCACGTGGGGAGCGGCGCCGCCGCGAGGCACGTGGTGCATGCCTCCGTGTCGAGCTTCGCCCATCCTGCGCGGATTTGGCACGCTGCGCGAACGTCGTTCACGCCGTTGTTCGGCGCGTCCTCGTCGCCTCCACATGCCGGAACGATCACGAAGCCCGTCGCGATGGCGACAACCACCAACAATCGTGAAGCAAGCACGAGGTTCAAGCTTCCACGCCCGCGCTCTCGTTTCAAGCGGAGCCACGGCGAAGCTCGCCGGGCGTCCGGGCACCCGCGGCGAGGCATGCACGGATGCATGCCTCGCGCGACGCGGCTCGCGTCAGCGGTTCGCCTTCTGACGCGCCTCGCCCTTCAGCTCGCGGGCTTTGCCCTCGGCCTGCATCTGCTCGTTGTCGATCACGGCGCCGACCCGATTCTTGATCGCACCCGTCGCTTCTTCGATGACGCCCTTCGTGCGCTCCGCGCCCTTGGCAGCTTCCTGGCGCGCCTCGCCCTTGAGCTCCTTCGCGCGACCTTCGGCTTCCATCTGCTCGTTGCCGATCAGCTGGCCGACGCCCTTCTTGATCTTTCCGCCGAGCTCTTCCGCTGCACCTTCGCTGCGATTGGACGCGTTACCCATGTGGACGACTCCTTGTGAAGCGCCGCGCACTGCGCGCGGCTCCCCGGAGTGGTTGCAGGCCGCGTGCCTCCGGCCGGCACCATCGGGTATCCACGTTGCAGCGTCCGTCCTTCACCAAAGGAGGTACAGGCGATGGCGACTCTCTCCACGACGGCATGGGTACTTCACGAGCTCGGACTCGCGGCAGGCTTCGGCGGAAACCTGTTCGGGCAGCTCGCGATGCAGCCTGCCGTCGAGACGATTCTCTCGAAGCGCGAGCGTGGCAAGGTCTCCCACGTGGCGTGGGACCGCTACAAGGCGGTGAATGGCGCTTCGCTCGTGTTCATGGCGGGCTCGTGGATCGCAGGCCGCGCGTTCCTGAGCGGGCGTGAGGTCGGGAAGACTTCGCGCGTGCTCACGATCGCGAAGGACGTTCTCGTGGGCGGCGCGGTCGTCGGCGGCGTCGCCGCGATGATCTTCGGGCGCATGCTCGACAAGGAGCGCCTGATTGCGAACGAGCCCCTCACGGTGAACAGCCGCCCGTCGGCAGAGACGCGCCAGCGCGTCCAGGAGCTCGAGCGCATCACGAAGGGGTTCGGCCTCGTCAACATCGTCATGAACGCCGCCGTCCTCGCGACGACCACGGTGCTCTCGATGAAGGCAGGGAAGTCCACGAAGTGGAGCTTCGTCTCGCAGCTGCTGCCGTGACGCAAGGTGCCGCGGGCGGCGGCTAGTCTCGCTCGCGAAGCCACTCGCCGAACCTCTCGCCCATCATCAAGGTCGGGAGGTTCGTGTTCGAGGTCGGAATCGTGGGCATGAGGCTCGCGTCCGCGACGACGAGGCCGCGGACGCCGCGCACGCGTCCGCGGCCATCCGTCGCCGCGAGCGGATCGCCTTCGCGCCCCATCGGGACCGTTCCGCACGGGTGATAGCCGGACCCGGTGATCTGTTGAATGGGGCTCTTCAGGTCACCGGCTTCGTTCCACGGGCTCCGCGACGGATAGATCGGGCGGGCGACCGCGCTGATGCTCTTCGTCTTCGCGAGGCGTCCGAGCCAACGGAGCGCCTCACGCATGGCCGCGAGGTCGCCTGCGTCCGTGAGGAGCGAAGTCGTGATCGAGGGAGGATCGGCCGCTCGCGCGGAGGTGAAACGGATGCGTCCCACGGATCTCGACTTGCCGACGACGGCGGCGAGCGTCACCGCCGGGAGCGCCAATCCGGGTAGCGGCACGAAAGACCCTGGCTGCAGCTGCATGTCGTTCCGGCCGGGCCCTCCCGTCGACGGCCAGCGACAGACGGTCTGGATCAGCGGGTGATCGACGCGCGAGAAGCCCGCCGTGCGAGGCAGGAAGAAGACGGCGACGCCGGGATGATCCCAGAGGCGAGCGCCTACGCCCGGCACGTCGGCCACGAGAGAGACTCCGAGCCGCGCGACGTCGACGGCGGGGCCGATCCCGGAGCGCAGGAGAATGCCGGGCGTCGCAATTGCACCGGCGGAGAGCACGACGCGATCGCCGAAGAGCTCGAACACGCGGCCGTGTCGTTCGACCTCGAGCCCTTGCGCCACGCGGTTGCGCACGAGCACACGGCGCACGACGGTGCTCGCGACGATGCGCAGGTTCGGACGGGCGCGCACGCGCGAGGTCAGGTATGCGCGTGCAGCGCTGATGCGCTGGCCGTCGATCTTGTTCATCGCGTGCGGCCCCACGCCTTCGAGCGTCGGATCGTTCGTGTCAGCGCACGCCGAGAAGCCGACGTCGCGGCACGCTTCGACGAACGCGGCCTGCCAAGGAACGAGCTCCGCCGGCGGGTGCCTGCGGATCGGAATGGGACCCGTGCGGCCGTGCCATTCGTTGTCGAAATCGAGGTCGCTCTCGAGCTTCTTGAACGCCGGCAGGCAGCGCTCCCACGACCACTCCGGCAGGCCGCGCTCGGCCCATTCGTCGTAGTCGTACGGCATGCCGCGGAGCGCGATGCACGTGTTCACCGCCGACGAGCCGCCGACGACGCGGCCGCGCGGGAAGTCCATCGCGAGCGCGCTCCAAAAGCGATGATCGGTCGCCTTGTACACGTAGCCCCAGTCGTGGCCGCGTAGCGCGTTCTGCCGACCGTCGCGTAGGCGATCCGGGAGGACATCGGGCTTCTCCGCGGCGTCCGGGTAGTCGGGACCTGCCTCGACGAGGACGACCTCGTGCCGCTCGTCCTCGGTGAGCCGGGACGCGATCACCGAGCCGGCAGAACCAGCGCCGACGACGAGCGTACGCATGACGACTGCATCCTAGCCAATCGCGTCACGAGCGGGCGCGGAAGAGCGGCCCGAGCGATGCGAGCCGCCTCTCGGCGACTTCTTCTTCGTCTTCGAGCACGGCTTCGACGCGCGCGCGGACGTCCGGGTCGCCCACGACGCGGACGAGCACGGCCGGCTTTGCTCCGTGACGCTTCGCGAGCACACGCGCGGCCGCCATCCGTTCGTCGACGCCCGCCTCGTCGTCGCGGAGCGCTTCCCAGAGCACGTCGGGCGCCAGCGCGGGCGCACGGTACGCGTGACCCTCGCGCGGCGGCGTGTCGAGCCGCGCGAGCCAGACGCGGATCGGTTCGTCGCCGCGCGCGAGCAGCGAGCGGCGCATCTCGTCGGAGCGCGGCTCGGGGGAGCCGGCCTGCTCGCGGTGCGTGTGCAGCGCGACGTGCTCGTCCCAGGCACCTCGCCGTATCGCGACGACCTCGCGCCTGCCCAGCTGACGGGCCAAGAGGACGAAGAAGCCGACGATGGCCGAGAGGACGCCGCTGATCCCGGCAGTCGCCTTGTCCGCGAACGGAAACCCGGCGCCGCTCGCGGCGAGCCAGTAAAGCGGTGCACACGTGAGCGCGACGACGCAGAGCACGGCCTGCACGGCGGCAAGCCTCCGGCGCGGCACCGGAAGCGCGAGCTCGCCTCTGCCGCCCGCGGGAACGCCGAGGGCCGACGTGATCTGCGCAACGGCGGCATCGTCCTCGACCTCGAGGAACACGAGAGAGCCGCGGCGCGAGAGGGCGATGCTATGGCCGCGTCTCGCGCGCACCACACGGCATGCCCCGACCTCGCTCGCGCGGAGGTGGAGCCCGGCTCCGACCACGGCTCCCTCACGTGCCGTGAGGAGGACCGCCTTGCCACGGCGCGTCCACGCGAGCCACGGCGCGATCCCGGCGAGCGCGATGACGATCGCGACGGCGGCGTAGGCGAGGTCGTGCGCCGGCCGGAAGAAGCGTACGCGGAAGACGTCGTCGGCGAGGACGGCCGCGAGGAAGGCGGCCGCGAGCCCGCTCACGGCGAGCGCGACCCGAGCTTCGTCACGCTGCGTGAGAACGCGAGCCCGGATCATGGCCGGAAACCGAACGCGCGACCGGGAGCCCCGATTCCGTCACTTCGTGACGACACGTAGCCCGCGCGCGGTGAGCGGGCTCAACGTGTCGAGATTCGAGATGGCGCAGCCCTCCACGTAGAGCCATTTCAGCTTCGTGAGCTCTTTGAGGGGGCTCACGTCGATGACGTTCGTGTGCTTGATGCTCAGCTTCTCGAGCTTCTTCAGCTTCGCGAGCGGCGCGATGTCCGAGATCTCCGTGTTGTCGAGCTGGAGGTCGGTGAGGTTCACCAGATTCGCGAGGACCGAAACGTCGCGCACGTGCGTGCGCCCGAGGTCGAGCGCGTCGAGCAGAACGAGCTTCTCGAGGGGCCGCAGGTCCGAGACCTCGTTGATCGAGGCGCGAAGTGTCTCGAGCGAGGTCAACGTCGAGATCGGCCGCAGATCGGTGAGCTTGCCCGGCCCTAGATACAGGTGCTTCAGCCCCGTCATCTTCGGCATCACGCACGGGTCGAGCTCGTCGAGCGACTTCTTCGTCGTGAGGTTCAGCGACTTCACGCTCGCCAGATCCTGAGGTCCGAGCTTTCCCTTCTCCTTGCCGAGCTTCTTCCGGATGTCCGCTTCGAGGTCGGCGTCCTCGATCGTGATGTCCGCGCCCGTCGGACATACGACGTCTTTCCTCGGCGCCGCGGCGGTGGGCGCCGCCGATGCAGAGGCCGTCGTCGTCGTCGCCGGCGCCGCATCGGCTGTCGCCGTCGCCGCAGAGCCGCCCGCCTTGGCGAGCAGCTCGGCTTTCTTCTTGTCCTCGTCGCACCCGGAGGTGGCGAACAGACCGACGGCAGCGAGGAGCAGTGCGGCGTTCCGGTTCATGGCGCCGGAGGATACGCCGCCTCGAGCGCAGCGTCGCCCCCGTCGCACGCCTCAGGGCGGCGATCAGGGAAGGCCGGTCGGGAACACGCCGCTCGCGATCGCGGTGCCGTCGTCGTTGCCGAACGTGCAGAGGAAGAACGTCTCGGAGTCCCACGTCGGCAGCGGGCCGGCTCCGCAGTCCATCGCGCCGTCGGTCATGCCGACCACGGTGACCTTCCCGGTCTGCGCGTCGACACTGATGCGGGGGGCGCTCTCCTGCCACTCGCTGCCGATCGAGCGCGCCCACGCGAGCGCGCCGCTCGGCTCCATCTTCAGCAGGAACACGTCCTTGTCACCGCGGCTCTTGAGAACGGTGTCGCCGATCGTGACCCTGTCGCGGAACGTCCCCGTCACGAACCTCGACCCCCGCGCGTCCTTGGCAACGGACGTCACCGTCGGCTTCTCGCCGGTCTTCACCAGCGCATCGAGGCCGGCGACGTGCACCGGCTCGCCCGTGTAGCTCGCCGGCGGTGTGCCCTCTTCCGGCGCCGGCCGCGCGCGCGTCGCCTCGACGGGTGTACCGAGCCCCGACTCCGCCGTCGTCGCTTCGCGTTCGACGGGCGCGGCGCAGTGCACGGCTCCCACGGCGAGCGCGAGGACCACGACGACGTCACGCATGTCCAGCCGCTTGCTTTGCATCATGGGGCGGTGCCACTTCCTTCGGTTCGACGACTGCTGGAAGCGAGGAACTGCAACGAGCGCGCCTGGCGCGACCGTGAGGTTTTCCACGCGGGAACCCCGGCAAGCGCGGTGATTGAGGGCGGCATGTGGCGGAACCGCGCGCCTCGTCGCGCGCGGACCGTCACGGCGCCGGCGCGAGCTCGACCAGAGCGTCAGGACGTTGGCATCCGCGATGCTCGCTCCTATCGTCTTGCCGATGCCCGAGCGCCGCTGCCCCTGCGGGCACACCCGAACTCACCCGGAGGTGCAGCAGGAGCCGGAGTACACGCTCTGGGGCTGGATCCAGCTCAGCATGCTCGGCATCACGCCGCTCCCGGATCGCATCGTGTTCCGCTGCATCCGCTGCCGGAAGAGCCTCGGCGTCTCGCGAGACCCGGCCTTGCTCCGGAAGAAGCAGATGCCGGAGGCGAGCACACCGAACGACGAGCCGGACGCGAAGGGCCCCTAACGGCGCGCGCGCCTCCCCTTTCTCCCGCCCACCGAGGCGTGCGAGCATGCGTGCTCCCATGGTCCAGCGCAGCGCCGCAGCCGAGATCGGGCTCTGCCTCCTGCTCGCCGCCGTCGACGGCGACGTGTCGGACCGCGAGCTCGCCGCGCTGACGACGCGCGTGGGTCAGCTCCTCGGCGACGACTTCGATCCGATGGGGCTGCCCGGCATCGTCGAGGGCGAGCTCGAGAGCATCGCCGGTCTCGGCGTCGACGAGTACGTCGCTCGCCTCCCGTCGCGCATCCCCGAGGCTCGCCGCTTCGAGGCGCTCCGGGCCGCGTGCCGCGTCGCGTGCGCGGACGGCCTCGCTCCGGAAGAAGAAGAGGTCTTCCGGCAGGTCGCCTCGGCGCTCGCCGTCGATGCTGCTGCGGTGCTCGCTCTGGCGTGCCCGCCGAAGTCCGAAGCGCCTCGGCGCTGAGCCGCCGCCGTCGCGTCCGCCGTCGGATTGTTCCCGCCCGGGAACAATCCGTTGCCGATTCGTGGGCTCCCGCCGGACAACGCCCGGGTGCATCGTCGCATCTACCCGAAGCAAGAGACCCGGACGAAAGGGAGACGCGACATGGAAACCACGACGACGACGACGCAGGGCACGACCACGACGCGCACGACCACGTGGACGCTGGATGCCTCGCACTCGCATGCGCAGTTCACGGTGCGCCACCTCATGATCTCGAACGTGCGCGGCGAGTTCCAGAAGCTCTCCGGCACCGTGACGTACGACGCGCACAACCCCGAGAGCGCCGTGGTCCGCGCCTCGATCGACGTCGCTTCGATCAACACGCGCGACGCGCAGCGTGACGCCCACCTCAGGAGCGGCGATTTCTTCGACGCCGAGAAGTATCCGACGATCGACTTCGTCTCGAAGAGCGTCCGCCGCGGCGACGACGGACTCCGCATCGTCGGCGACCTCACGATCCACGGCACGACGCGCGAGGTCGTGCTGGCGGTCGACGGGCCCACCGCCGAGCAGACCGACCCGTGGGGAAACGTTCGGCTCGGCGCCTCGGCGACGACCAAGATCAAGCGCTCGGACTTCGGAATGACATGGAACAGCGCGCTCGAGACGGGCGGCGTGCTCGTCGGCGACGAAATCAAGATCGAGCTCGACGTCGAGCTCGTGAAGCAGAAGTGAGAAGAGGACGACCATCATGCAGACGCCCCTCGGCATCCACGCCATCCACCCGTTGCGTGCGGCGCTCGTCGCCGCCGCGCTCGCGAGCACGTTCGCTCTCGCCGGCTGCGACGATCCGGCGAAGAACAAGGCCAAGGCCGTCTCGTCCGAGGCGGTGAGCGCGTCTCCGCAGTCCGCGTCACCGGGAGCCGCGCAGGGCACCGTCGCCTACGCCTTCGACCAGCAGAGCTCGAAGGTGAGCTGGACGGGCTCCAAGGTGACCGGGAAGCACGACGGCGGCTTCGGCACGTTCAAGGGAACGATCACGGTCGTCGACGGCGCGCCGGAGAAGAGCAAAGTCGACGTCGACATCGACGCGGCTTCCATCACGAGCGACACCGAGAAGCTCACGACGCACCTGAAGTCGCCGGACTTCTTCGACGTCCAGAAGCATCCGAAGGCGACGTTCGTCTCGACGGCGGTGAAGCAGGGCGGCGACAAGGGCGCGAGCCACACGATCACCGGCAATCTCACGATCAAGGGCATCTCGAAATCGATCACGTTCCCGGCGAACGTCGTCGTCTCGGGCGATCAGGTGAGCGTGGACGCAGAGTTCGCGATCAACCGGCGCGAGTACGATCTCAACTACGCGGGCATGCCGAACGACCTCATTCGCGACGACGTCGTGATCAAGCTCGCCATCAAGGCGGCACGCACGAAGGCCTGAGCCCTTCTCGGCTCCGGCTCCGACGACGCTCGGCGGACGCGGCGCTCGCGCTAGCATGCGAGCCCGATGACCCGCCGAGAGATCGTTCACGCCCTCGCCGGCGCTACCGCTGGAGCGGTCGTCGCGAGCGGCGTCTGGTCCGTGCAGAAGCCCGAGCCGGCACGCGTGCGTGCCGAGCCGGGCAGCGATGCGGCCGCGGGGGACGACATCGAGTCTCTGCGCGCGGCGAACGCGAACCTCGTCGAATCGCTGCAGCAGGCAGACAAGACGATCGCGCAGCTCCGTGAGCAGCTCGGTCCTGCCCCTTCGCCGCCGGCGTCCGGCGGTCCACCGCCCGGTGACCGTCCGTTCGACGGCGACGCGGGCTTCCGCCGGCGCAGCCGGGGCGAGCCGACGAAGGAAGATTGGGAGCGCATGGCGCAGCTCGGCACCGTACGAATGCGCGTGCCCTGTCTCCGCGACAGACCGTGGACGCCGCCTGCCCGCGTGCTCGATCGCCTCGGCCTCGCGCCGAGCGACGCGGAGACGATCCGGCAGGCGTACGAGCACTCGAACAAGCGCATGGCCGACCAGATCAAGCCGCTCTGCGCGAAGGTGCTCGGCAGCAGCGAAGCGGCGGACCGCGTGGGCCCGAAGGCGTGCTCCGACGCAATTCTCTCCGGCGGACGGCGCAGCGATCCCGAGGGAACGCAGAAGTCGGTCGTGAAGCTCGCGGAGGTGAACGCGGGGAAGAGCGACGCCAAGCCGAGCGACTCGGCGGTCGAGCAGCTGCTCTTCGCGATGACGAACGAGACGAAGGCCTTCGAAGCCGAGCTCGCGAGCAAGCTCGGCCCGGACGAGGCGAAGCGGCTCGCGTGGGCACCGGAGATGTGCGCCGACCGAATGATCGTCCGCGGCAGCGACCGTGAGGACACGGACGATAGCGACATGCCGCGCGCGCGGCGGGGACGCTGAACGCGATGCGCCGCCATGCCGAAGCGACCACGCGGAACCGTGAGCCCATCCTCGAGGTGCTCGTGCGCTACGTGCGCGAAGGCGCGCACGTCCTCGAGGTGGCGAGCGGGACGGGCGAGCACGCCGTCTACTTCGCGGAGCACCTCCCCGTCGCGCGCTGGCAGCCGAGCGATCCCGACGCCGGCGCGCGCGCGAGCATCGACGCGTGGCGAGAGGCTTCCGGCTCGGCGCGCGTGCTGCCGTCGCTCGCGCTCGACGTGACGGAACCGACGTGGCCGGTCACACGCGCCGACGTCATCGTGGCGATCAACATGATCCACATCTCCCCTTGGAGCGCTTGCCTCGGGCTCCTCGAAGGCGCGCGCCGGCTCCTCGCGCCGGACGGGATACTCTTCCTCTATGGCCCGTATCGGCGCGGCGGCGCGGCGACGTCGCCGAGCAACGAGGCGTTCGACCTGAGCCTTCGTGCGCGAAACCCCGCATGGGGGGTGCGCGACCTGGAGAGCGTCGTCGCCGAGGCGGACGTGCGCGGCCTCGCCCACGCCGAAACCGCGGCGATGCCTGCAAACAACCTCTCCGTCGTGTTCCGCCGGCGCGGCGGCGCATAGCCCTTCGCGCTGCTAGACTCGGGCCCCATGAGCCTCGCTCTCGTCGTCGCTGCGGTCGTGGTCGCATGTTTCCTCGCGGTTCGTGCTCGCGCGAAGAAGAGCCGGCGTGACGAGCCGTCGCGTGACACGACGCCGGCGCTCGATGCGTGGATCGCCGACGCGCTCGAACGCGAGCTAGCGGAGACCGTGCTCGGCGTCGCGCGTTCGACGCCCGAAGAGCGCCGGTCTCTTGCCCGCTCGCTCCGCGGCGACGCCGATCCGGACGTGGTCGCCCGCATCGAGGACAAGGTGCGTGCGGTCGAGCTGGAGTTCGTCCGTTATGCGCACGAGACCGACGCGGAGATCACGCTCCGCGTCCGCTACGAAGACGGCGCTACCGGCACCGCTTCACGTCGGCTCACGGCCGCGGAGCTCCCGGAGGCCGTTCGCGCCGACTTCGAGCGCCGCGGCGGCACGCGCGTGTTCCGTACCTGGGTCTTCCCGTGGTCTCGGGTGGTCGCTCTCTGAGCGGACGGGGTACCATCGCGCGCGTCCGATGCACGATCCCATCGCCCTCGCCGTCCCGCTCTTCTTCGTCCTGATCGGCCTCGAGCTGGTCTGGGCGAAGCGCCGCGGGGTGAGCGTCTATCGCTTCGCGGACACGCTCACGGATCTCAGCTGCGGGATCAGCTCGCAGGTGCTGCTGCTCTTCTGGGCGGCTGCGCAGCTAGCGCTGTACGCGTGGGTCTACGAGCACTGGCGGCTCTTCACCATCAGGCCGACGTGGCTTGCGTGGGCGGTTGCCTTCGTCGCCGTCGACTTCGCCTACTACTGGTGGCACCGGCTCAGCCACGAGGTGAACGTGCTCTGGGCCGCGCACGTCGTGCATCACCAGAGCGAGGACTACAACCTCGCCGTCGCGCTCCGTCAATCGGTGATCACGAGTTGGACGGCTCTGCCCTTCTACCTGCCGCTCGCGCTCCTCGGAGTTCCGACGCTCGTCTTCGCCGTCGTGCACGCCCTCTCGACGCTCTACCAGTTCTGGATCCACACGCAGCTCGTGCGCCGCGTGCGCGGTCCCATCGACTGGATCCTGAACCTCCCCAGCCATCACCGCGTGCACCACGCGATCAACGAGCCGTATCTCGACAAGAACTACGGCGCGACGCTCATCGTCTGGGACCGCCTCTTCGGCACGTACGCGCCCGAGGAAGAGCCCTGCGTGTACGGCATCACGAAGCCGCTCGGCTCGTTCGACCCGATCTGGGCGCAGGTCCACTACTGGGGGGACATGGCGCGCATGGCGCGCGCGGCGAAACGCCCGACCGAGAAGCTGAAGGTTTGGTTCGCGTCGCCCGCGTGGAAGCCGGAAGGTTACGTGGTCGAGGCGCCGCCCGTGCAAGGCCGCGAGAAGTACGACCGTCCGCTCTCGCGCGCGACCATGATCTACGTCGGCGCGCAGTACGCCGTCGTCGTCGTCGCCACGTTCTGCCTGCTGATGTGGCACCACGCGCTCCCTCCGGCGCTCGTCGCCGCGTTCGGAGCCGCCATCCTCGCGGCGCTCGTCGCGTTCGGCGCGCTGCTCGAGGGGCGTCGTTGGGCGGTCCACGCGGAGGCGGTCCGCCTCGTGCTCGCCGCCGCTGCCGTCGTCCTCTGGCTCAGGGCATGACCGCAGCGCCGCGTACGCGGCCCGCGTTCCTCGTCGCCGGTATCGTCGTCGCTCTCTTCGTCGCGTGGCAGCTCCGCGGCGCCGTCCGCAACCTGCTTCGTGGTCCGAAGGCGGCGCCGCGCATCGTCGCGCTCGAAGGCGAGAGCAAGGTCCTCCCGCTCGCTCTTCTGCGCGGCGACGCGGGAACGACCGAGACCCGCGCGACGACGCGCACGATCCGGGTACAAGACCACGAGCGCCGCTACGTCCTCGTGGTCCCCACCGCGATCGACCCCGCGCGCCGCTACCCACTCGTGCTCGTCTTCCACGGAGACGGAGGCGAAGCGGGCGGCTTTCACGGAGCGTTCCCGTTCGAACGCGCCTCGGGTGGAGACGCCGTGCTCGCCTATCCGGACGGTATCGGGTTCACGTGGGACCTCGAGACGATCGCGGGGAACCGCGACGTCGCGTTCGTCGAGGCGCTCGTCGACGCGCTCGCGCGTGAGCTGCCGATCGATCGGCAGCGCGTGTTCGGCACCGGCTACTCGAGCGGCGGGTTCCTCGTGAACGTCATCGCGTGCCAGAGGCACGGTCTCTTCCGCGCGATTGCGTCGAACGCCGGCGGCGCTCCGTACAAGCAGGCGCTCGTCTGGTCGAACGGGTACCCGCGCTGTCCCGGGCAGGCGCCGACCGCGATGCTCGCTCTCCATGGCGAGCGCGATTTCGCGGTGACGCTCGACAGCGGCCGCTTCTCCGCCGAGTACTGGGCGTACGTCAACGGCTGCCGCGCCGACGAGATGGAGCCGACCGGCTACGACGAATGCAAGGCGTACCGTGGGTGCCCTCGCGGCACCGACGTCGCCTACTGCGAGGTCGCGGGCCTCGGCCACTGGGTCTGGGACCGCGCGGCGGAGGCTTCGTGGACGTTCTTCCTCGTCCAGAGCGGCGCGCGGCAGCCCTAGGCGCCGTCGCCGCTCTTCTTCGCGCCGTTCGCGCGCGCGCGGTCGTCACGCACGACGTCGCACCGGCGGCTCAGCGTGCCGAGCTCGCGGAACAAGTACTCGCGCAGCACGACGACGCGTTGCGGAACGTAGCGCGCCGACGGATAGGCGAGATGGAGGACGGCGCCGTTCAGCGTCCAATCGCCGAGCACGCGGACGAGCAGCCCGGCGTCTTCCGCGCGGCCGCAGAGGAACTCCGGGAGGATGCCGATCCCGGCGCCGCTCATGACCGTCTTGCGGACGAACGACATGTCGTCGACGCCGATCGGTCCCGTGACCTCGACGCTCGCTTCGCGGCCGTCGCGGTGCGCGAGTGACCAGGTCGCCTTCCCTCCGGAGCCTCGGAAGACGACGCAATCGTGCTTCGCGAGGTCGGCGAGCTCGGTCGGCATCCCGCGGCGCTTCAGATACTTCGGGGCCGCGTACATCACGGAGCGAAGCTCCCCAACGCGACGCGCGATGAGCGACGAGTCGCGAAGAGGTCCGGCGCGCACGGCCAGGTCGAAGCCCTCTCCGACGAGGTCGACCACCCGACCGGTGAGCGAGAGGTCGACGCGAATGCGCGGATGCTTCCGCGCGAAGCGCGTCACGATCGGGGCGAGGGCCCACACGCCGAGATCCACGGGCGCCGTGATGCGCACCGGACCGCGGAGCTCCTCCTGCGCGTCGGCGGCGGCGGCGGTCGCTTCGTCTATGTCGCCGAGCGCGCGCGAGACGCGCTCGTAGAACGCGGAGCCCGCGTCGGTGAGATGCAGCTGCCGCGTCGTCCGGTGGAGGAGACGGATGCCGAGGTCTTGTTCGAGCTGCGCGACGCTGCGGCTGACGGAAGACTTCGGCAGGCCGAGGGACTTGGCGGCGGCAGTGAAGCTGCCGTCGACGACGACGCGCACGAAGGCGGCGACGCGATTCAGATCCATTGTTCGTCCAGTACGAACGACGCGTTGCTAACACGCGGCCTAGTGCGCACCGGTGCAACAATTAGGGTGAGAGGCATCTCGCAATCGACCTCTTCACGGAGACCTCCCATGAACGCCATCGCCAAGCTTCCCGCTGTCACCCGCATCCTCCTCGGCACCGTCTTCTTCGTGTTCGGCCTGAACGGCTTCCTCGCCTTCTTGCCGCAGCCGCCGATGCCGGCTGCTGCCGGAGCGTTCGTCGGTGGGCTCGCTGGTTCGGGATACTTCTTCCCGCTGCTCAAGGCCACCGAGCTCGCGGCCGGCACGCTGCTCCTCGCCAATCGGTTCGTGCCGCTCGCGCTCACCGTGCTCGCGCCGATCGTGATCAACATCGTGGCCTTCCACCTCGTCCTCGCGCCCAATCTGCCGATGGTCGTGTTCCTGCTGGCCGCCGAGATCTACCTCGCGTGGTCGTACCGCGCCGCGTTCCGTGGGGTGCTCACGGCGCGTGTCCAGCCGGCTCGCTTCGATGTCGCACGGCGGGCGTCCGTCGCGGCCGCCGAGTGACGCGCTCTCGTCTTCGTCCCTTCCTCTGACGCATCATCGTGCCCCCATGACGACAGCCCCGCTACGTGTGCTCGGTATCTCCGGCAGCCTCCGAAAAGGCTCGTTCAACACCGCCCTGCTCCGCGCCGCGGCAGGGCTCGCGCCCGAAGGGATGGTCGTCGACATCCACGACATCCGCCACGTGCCTCTCTATGACGAAGACGTGCGTGCGGCGGGCCTGCCCGAGCCGGTGCAGCGGCTGCGCGACGCGATCGCCGCGGCCGACGCTCTCCTCCTCGTCTCGCCCGAGTACAACTACTCGCTGCCGGGCGTGGTGAAGAACGCGATCGACTGGGCGTCGCGCCCGCCCGCGCAGCCGTTCGCGGGCAAGCCCCTCGGCATCATGGGCGCGAGCGGCGGCGCCGGCGGAACCATGCGAATGCAGTACCACCTCCGGCAAGTTGCCGTGTTCCTCGACATGCCGGTGGTGAACAAGCCGGAGGTCTTCGTCCGCAACGCGGCGACACTCTTCGATGCCGAAGGGAAGCTCACCGACGGGCCGACACGCGCCGTCGTGACGGAGCTCCTCGCTTCCCTTGCCGCTTTGACCCGGCGGCTACGCGCCTCGGCGCCGACCGCGTGAGTCGCGCGGTCCCCCCACAACGCAGTGAGGGCTCTCAGCCGTGGCTGAGGATGCTCATGAGCACGACGCCGAGGAACACGAGCAAGATCAGCGCGACGACGATGCGGCCGACGAGCTTCTGGCGACGGCCGCCGTCGAAGCCGGCGACGTCGACGGGACCGACCGCATCGAGGTCCAGCGACGCGCGCGGGGCGCTCCGGACCGCAACGCCGTAGCCCTGCGGAGGAATCGAGCCGCGCGGGCCCGGTAGCGCGACGGGCGCGGCGACGCGCTCGGCCTTCGACAGCGAGCCGGTCGCTTCCTCGATTCGCGGAACGCCCGGCGCGGGTGCGGTGAACGCCGGAGGCGCGACCGAAGGGCCGAGCGCGACGGGGATCGACGATGGGCCGAGCGCCGCGAGCCGCGACGACGCGGACGACGACGTCGACGACGCAGACGACATGCCGAGCGCCGCTCCGTGCGGAGCAGCGGCGGGCTGCGACCCCGACTCCGGCCGCGACGCGGCTTCGCGCTCGGCACGCTCGAGGCGTGCTTCGAGCTCCTTCTGGCGCGCGACGACGGGTCCGAGCGCGTCTTCGACGGCCGCGCGAACGATCGCCCAGACCTCTTCGCGCATCCCGGCGCCGAGCCCCGCGTTCGAAGCAGCGGGCGGAGGCGCAGGCGCCGCCTTCACGGCCGGGACGGCGCGCGCGGGCTCCGGCAGCGTCGCCGGATCGGGAAACGTCGTCACCGTGTCGGCGTCGTCCCAGCCGCCGTCCGAAGGCGCTTCTTCGCGGAGCCCCGTCGTCGGCGGATTCGGCGCGGGCGCAGGGCTCGCGGCGGTCGTCGAGCCGAGCGGCGGACGCACCGCCGCTGCGCTCCGCGTCGTCGTCGCTGCGCTCGACGTCGGACTCGCGCTCGCCGGCGAAGCGACGGCCGGCGCGCCAGGCGTGAGCGCGCTCGGCGCGAGGCCCGGCGACGTCGCCATCGGCGGACGCGGCGACGGAGACTTCGCTGCGGGAGTCGCTGGAACGGGAGGCGCCGCGCGCGGCGCGGACGGCGCTTGCGGTCGGTTCGGCGCCGCGGGGCGCGGAGCTGCGCCCTTCAGCGCATCGCGAGGCTCACTCACGTCTTCAGCCTCTCTCATTCGCGAGCTCGGCGCCAGTCCAGCTCGCACGTGTCTGCGCGAGTTGCGGTGCTCTTCTGCTCGCAGCGCCTACCTCTCTCGTGCTTGCGCGAAGGTCGTGCTTGACGACGGCGCGCGCATTGCTTCGACACCTCTCGGCATGGACAGGAATCAGAGGTGAGACGCGAGACGCCACGCACATCGATGCTTAACGTTTCGAGTCCGCTCGGAGCCTTCATTCATCCTCACGCGCGGGACGCAAAGTCATGAGCATCGTCGTGAACACGAACTCCACCGAAGCCAAGGGCACGAGCGCGAGCGTCACCAAGCGCCCGCGTGCAACCGCTCGGCGCGGACGCGCCGAGCACGACGTCCGGCCCCGCGCACGACGTGTCGCGCACGACCGCCGTGACCGTATGGACGTCGACGCGATGTACCTCGCCGAAATGGCGCGGAGCAACATCCTCTCGGCCGAGCAAGAGGTCGAGATCGCGCAGCGGATCGTCGGCGCGGAGCGCGCCATCATCGAGGCGCTCGTGAGCGCCCCAGCCGGCGCGCGTACGTTCGGCAAGCTCGAGGAAGAGCTCGCCGCGGGCTCGACCGACGTGCGCGCCGTCCTCCTCAACCCGGACCAGGCGGGCATCGACCTGCCGAAGATCCAGGAGACCGTCCGCGGCACGCTCGCCGCCATCCGATCGGGCGATCCCGACATGCGCAGCGTCGTCATCGACACGCTCGCGGGCCTTCGACTCGACGGCGAGCTCGTCGAGCGGGTGATCGGCTGCATCAAGAAGGCCGGCGAGGTATCGCCTGCCGATGCCGCCTGCGCGAAGAAGATCGACGACGCGCGCCGCGAGCTCCGCCGTGGCAAAGAGCGACTCGTCGTCGGCAACCTCCGCCTGGTCGTGCTGTTCGCGCGGAAGTACCTCGGTCGTGGCGTTCCGCTCCTCGACCTCGTGCAAGAGGGCAACCTCGGCCTCATGCGCGCCGCCGACAAGTTCGACCACACCCGGGGCTTCCGCTTCAGCACGTACGCGGCGTGGTGGATCAAGCAGGCGCTCCAGCGCGCCCTGCTCGACCGCACGTTGCGCCTCCCCGTTCACGTCGCCGACGACCGCCGCCGAATCGGGAAGGTTCGCGCCGCGTTCGTCACGAAGAACCGCCGCGAGCCGACCGCCGACGAGATCGCGGCGCTCTCCGGGCTTGCGAAGGACCGCGTCGAGAACATCCTCACGCTTCCGTCGCAGCCGGCGAGCCTCGACACTCCGGTTGGTGAAGACGGCGACGCGACGCTCGGTGACCTCGTCGCGAGCACGACGCCTCCGCCCGAGAGCGCGGTCGCGCAGCGTGCGCTCGGCGGTCACATCGAGTCACTCATGGGCGCGCTCTCGCCACGCGAGCAGCAGGTCCTCCGTATGCGCTTCGGCATGGGCGGCGCTCGCGAGCACACGCTCGAAGAGGTGGGGCGTGCGCTGTCGCTCACGCGCGAGCGCATTCGTCAGATCGAGAAGGTCGCTCTCGACAAGCTGCGAACGAAGTCGGACCGTGTGGAGCTGAAGAGCTACCTCGAGGCCTGACCTCGACTGAAAAGCGCTTGCCGCGCGGCGGCCGGGCCCCCATGGTCCGGCCGCCATGGGAAGCCTCGGGTGGAGCCGAATCCAATTCGGCTTCACGATCACGTACCACTACTTGTTCCCGCAGCTCACGATGGGCCTCGCCCTCGTGATCCTGGTCTTCAAGGCACTGGCGCTCCGCGCGAAGCCCGGAGACGCGCGGAAAGCGACCTACGACGATCTTGCTCGCTTCTGGGCGCGCATCTTCGGCATCAACTTCGCGGTCGGCGTCGTCACCGGCATCCCGATGGAGTTCCAGTTCGGCACGAACTGGGCGCGCTTTTCGGACTACTCAGGCGGCGTCATCGGGCTCACGCTCGCGATGGAGGGCATGTTCGCGTTCTTCGCCGAGAGCGCGTTCCTCGGGCTCTTCTTGTTCGGTGAGAAGCGCCTAGGTCCGCGCGGCCACTTCGCCGCGGGCTGCATGGTGTTCCTCGGGTCGTGGCTCTCCGGCTACTTCATCATCGCGACGAACGCGTTCATGCAGCACCCCGTCGGTCACGAGGTCGATGCGCAGGGCAAGCTCGTTCTCGTCGATGCGGTGACGTACCTCTTCAACGCGTGGGTGTTCTGGGAGTACGCGCACACGATGACCGCCGCGGTGATGACCGGCGCGTTCGTCGTCGTCTCCGTCGCGGCGTACTGGGCGCTGATGAACCAGCACGAGGCGCACGCGCGCACCGCGCTGAAGGTCGGCGTCGCCGTGGGCCTCGCCGCATGCGTGCTGCAGCTGTTCCCGACCGGAGACATGCACGGCAAGCTCGTCGCCCAGCATCAGCCCGTCGCGCTCGCCGCGATGGAGGGCAAGTTCGAGACGGCCTCGCACGCAGAGCTCGCGATCATCGGGCAGCCCGACGTGGAGCATCGCAGGCTCGAGAACCCCATCGTGGTTCCGTACGTTCTGTCTTTCCTCGCATACGGCTCGTTCGGCGCCACGGTGAAGGGGCTCGACGACTTCCCGCGCGAAGAATGGCCCGACAACATCGAGCTCCTCTACTACGCGTACCATGTGATGGTCGGGCTCGGGACGCTGCTCTTCGCGATCATGGCCGGCGCAGGAGTCCTCCTCTGGAAGGGTCGGCTGATGAAGACGCGACCCGCGCTCTGGGTGCTCATGCTTTCGTTCCCGTTCCCGTACATCGCGACGACGGCCGGGTGGATGACCGCGGAGCTCGGGCGGCAACCTTGGTTGGTCTACGGCCTCATGCGCACGGCGCACGGCACCTCGCCTCGCGTGAGCGCCGGGAGCGTCGCGTTCTCGACCATCGGGTACATGGGCCTCTACTTCGTGCTCGGCCTCCTGTTCCTCTTCCTCGTCGGGCGCGCGATCGCGCGCGGCCCTGCCGCCATCGCGGCCGGCGAGGCGCACTGATGGCAACCACTTGGTACTTGCTCATCGCGTTCATGCTGACGACGTACGCGGTGCTCGACGGCTTCGACTTCGGCGTCGGCATCTTGCATCTCGTGGTCGCAAAGACCGACGCGGAGCGGCGGGAAGTGCTCGGTGCGATCGGGCCGGTCTGGGACGGGAACGAGGTCTGGCTCATCGCGACGGGCGGCGTGCTCGTTTTCGCGTTCCCCCGCGCATACGCGGCCGCGTTCAGCGGCCTCTACCTGCCGCTCATGATGGTGCTCTGGCTGCTCGTTCTGCGCGGCATCGCCATCGAGTTCCGCTCGAAAGTCGACCATCCGCTGTGGCGTGCGGGATTCGACGGCATGCTGACGTTCGCGTCCGTCGTCATGGCGGTCGTGCTCGGCATCGCCCTCGGCAACTTGGTGCGGGGGATACCCGTCGACGAGTCCGGTTGGTTCCAGGAAGACCTCTTCACGAACCTGAGCCCGACCCCGACCGACGCTGGGGCTCTCGGAGCGATCGACGTCTACACGGCGCTCGTCGGGCTCTTCGCGCTGGCCGCGCTCGCCGCTCATGGCGCGACGTATCTCGTGTGGAAGACGACCGGCGAAGTCCATGCTCGGAGCGCACGCGCCGCGCGTCGACTTTGGCCCGTCGTGATCGGGGTCGGTGCCCTGCTCACCATCGCGACCGCCCTGACGCAGCGCGAGCACTTCGCGACCTTCGCGCATCGTCCGTGGTTGTTCCCGCTGCCGGCGCTCGCGGTCGCCGCCGCGCTCCTCTGTCCGCGCGCGATCGCGTCCGGCGCGGAGGGCCGAGCATTCGCGCTCTCGAGCGCGTTCCTCGCGTGCCTCCTCGCCGCGACCGTCGGCACGCTGTACCCAGTGCTCCTCCGCTCCACGATCGACAGCCGTTTCACGCTCGATGCGTTCAACACGTCGTCGCCGCGCGCCACGCTCGCGATCGGCCTTGCCGTGTGGCTACCCGCCATCGCGCTCGCCCTCGGCTACTTCGCGTATCTGTACCGCTCGTTCCGCGGGAAGGTGCGGGCCGAGGATCAGCACTACTGACGGGCGCGGCCGAGCTCGCCCTTCACGCCGGTTTCCGGGGAAGCCGCTGACGCGTGCGGAAGTATTCGCGCCAAGGATCCTTCCGCTGCTTCGCGAGCCGAACCCTCACGGTCTCCACGTTCCACGCGTCGCGTAGGCGCGGGTCGTCGAGCTCTTCCCACGCCACGGGGACCGAGACCGGCGCGCCCGGACGTGCGCGTGTCGAGAACGCGGCGACCGACGTGTTCGTGCGATTGTTGCGCAGGTAGTCGACGAGGATCTTCCCGGAGCGGTGATGCTTGGGGACGATCGCGACGAAGCGCTTCGGATCCTCGCGCACCATCCACTGCGCGAAGGCGCGCGTGAAGGCGAGGCACTCGTCCCACGTGGCTTCGGGCTCGAGGGGGACGAGCACGTGCAGCCCCTTGCCGCCGGTGGTCTTCACCCAGCTCGCGAGGCCGAGCGCGTCGAGCCGCTCACGTACGAGCCGCGCGGCGCGGACCACCTCGCGCCACGGCACGTCGGGCGCGGGATCCAAATCGAACACGACGCGGTCGGGCCGCTCGACGTCGGCTGCGCGCGAGCTCCACGTGTGGATCTCGAGGATGTCCATCTGCGCGAGCCCGACGAGGGCAGAGACGGTATCGGCGACGAGGTACTCCCCGAGCTTCGTCTTCTCGCGAATCTTCACGCGGCGCAGCACGTCCGGCCCCCACGCCTTCGCGTGCCGGAGATAGAGACCGCCCTTCTCCGTCTGTTTCCCCTCCGCCCAACGCACGAGCGTGAGCGGACGATCCGCGACGTGCGGCAGCATGTGCGGCCCGACCTCCTCGTAGTACCGCGCGAGGGCGAGCTTCGTGAGTCCCGTGGGGTCGAGCACACGCGCGGGATGCGAGAGCGAGACGCCGGCGACGTCGACGCGGTCGGTAGTCGTGGCCTTCCGCGCGCGCATCTTCGGCGAGACCGGTTCGGGCGGCGCGGTCGAGACGGGCGCGCGTGGAGGAGCGTGCGCGTCTGCGTCGATCGGCACCTCGCGCACGCACTCGTCCGGTGTCTTGTCGGCGCGAAGCCCCTGGAAGCTCGGATGACGGATGTGCCCGCCCTCGGTCCACTCGGTGAACTCCACCTCGGCGACGTGACGCGGCACGACGTGATGCGCGATGTCGTCGAACCGTGGGACGCCGCGGGCCGTGGGCTTCGCCGTGCGGTCGGCGTCGAGAAGCTTCGCGAGCGAGACCCGCGTCCGCTCGTCGAACCCAGTCCCGACCTTGCCCGCGTACTTGAATCCGCCTTCCTCCTTCACGGCGAGAAGCAGCCCGCCGACGGCGGCGCGCGTCTCGAGCAGCGGAAGGTAGCCGACGATGGCGAGCTCCTGCCGCAGGCGACACTTCACCTTCAGCCACGTCGGCGAGCGTCTTCCCGCCGCGTACGTGGAGCCTTTCTGCTTCGCGACGATTCCCTCGAGCCCGCGGCGGCACGCGAGGTCCAGGATGGCGCGCGGATCGCCGTCGGAGGCGGTCGACAGTACGATCGTCCCGGAGCGATCGATGCCTTTCACGAGAGCGGTGAGGCGCTCGCGACGGACCTCGATCGGCGCATCGCGCAGGTCTTCTCCGTTCTCCCAGAGGAGGTCGAAGACGAAGAACGCGACCGCCGAGCGCCGGCGCAACCTGTTCTGGAGCAGCTGGAACGAAGGGACGCCGCGCGCATCGAGCGCGCAGACCTCGCCATCGATGACGCACTCTGCGGCCGAGAGCGCCGCGACGTCGCGAGAGACCTCGGCGAACTCGCGCGTGTAGTCCTGCCCTTTGCGGCTGACGAGGCGCACCGCACCGGCCGCTTTCACGGCGACGATGCGGTACCCGTCCCACTTCAGCTCGTACGTGTAGCGGTCCGGCTGCGGCACGCTCTTCACGAGCGTGGCGGTCTGAACGCTCGACGCGCGGGCGACGAGATCGTCGAGGGTCGCTCGCTTCTTCGCCGCCACGCGCTCGCTAGCTTAGCTCGCTCGCACCTCGATCCGGCGCGGCCGCTTCGCTTCGGACTTCGGCAGATGCACGCGAAGGACGCCGTTCGCGAGATCCGCCGAGATCTTGTCGGCGTCGATGCCCTCCGGCATGGCGAAGGCGCGGCGGAAGTCCGCGGCGCGATACTCTTCTGCGAGCACCGCCCCCGGGGCCTCGACCATGCGCTGCGCTTCGAGCCGGAGCTCGCCGTCCTCGAATCGGATGTCGATCGCGTCCTTTGCGACGCCCGGCATGTCGGCGACGACGAGGTACTCACTCGCGCTCTCGAAGACGTCGACGCGCGGGCGCACGGCGGCGCGGCCATCTTCCGCGCGAAGGGGCTGTGCGGTCTGGGTGCTCGGCTTGGTCATCTCTTGGCTCATGATGTTTCCTCCTCGAATCTGCTTGGCGCGCGGACGGTGCTCACTGCGCGCGGACGGTGATCTGGCGGGGACGCGCTTCCGGCGCCTTCGCGAGGGTGACCGTGAGGACGCCGTCTTTCACCGATGCAGTCGTGCGCTCGGCGTCCACCTTCAAGGGCAGCGCTACGCTGCGCGTGAAGCGCACCGCGCCGCGCTCGCGGCGACGGACCTCGAAGCCCTCGGGCACGAACGCCTTCCGCTCACCGGAGACCGTGAGGACGCCGTCCTCGAGCGAAACGTCGAGCTCGTTCGAGGTCATTCCAGGCACGTCGGCGGTGACGAGAAGGTTTGCGCCGGCGTCGTAGACGTTCAGCCGAGGCCACGTGGTCGCAGCGAGCTGCTGCTGACCGCCGCGGACGACTCCCCATGCACCTTCGTAGTCGTCCCAGACGCGGTCCATCTGGCGACGGAGCTCGTCGAGCACGTCGAACGTGCGGTCGAAATCAGTGAAGCGAGAGAGCATGATGTTCCTCCTTGGACGCCGAGCGCTCGGCTCGGCGGCGGGTGGTCGTTGCGGAAAGTCGGTACGCCCGGACGGCGCGGCCGCGCTCCTGCACGCGCACGCACACGAGGCGCGCACGGTCGTGCGACGAAGGCGACCAACTCCGTAGCTCCGATCCACCGGAAGCCGCGCGAGGCAGCGTCAGGTGGGCCGAGCCTTCGGGACGCCCGGCAATCTGCGTACCGTCTCGGAGCAGTCAAGACCCCGACGCGCACGACGTGAATTGCCGAGGTCCGGCGGCGCGACGGGAGGTTAGGATGGCCCTCCGACGTGCCGCGCCAGAACCGTCCCGAGCTCGTTGCGGCGGCCGCCGCGGTCGCTCTCCTCGCGCTGGTCGAGTGGCTCGGCCAGCGCGCGACGAACGAGCTCGCCGAGACCGCGCGGTGGGTCGCGCACTCTCACGAGGTCGTGAGCCGCGTCGAGCAGCTCGCGCTCGACGTGACCGACGCGGAGAGCGTCCGGCGCGGATTCGCTCTCACCGGCGATGCGTCCGTGCTCCCCGACTTCCACGCGGCATCGAACCGCGCGCGGTCCGACTTCGGCGTGCTCCGCGATCTTACGCGCGACAACCCACGGCAGCTCGCACGCCTCGAGGGGCTCGAAACCAAGGTGGAAGAGCGGCTCGCGTTCCTCGCAGCGGCCGTCGAAGAGCGGCGCGTCGGCTTCGACCCCGCTGCCGAGGCCGACCGGACGCGTCGCGGGAACGCGCTCCGCGCCACGTTGCGCGCGGGTATCGACGAGCTCCTCGGCGAAGAGCGCTCCCTCCTCGCGGCACGCGAGCGCGACTCGCAGGAGAGCCTACGCCGCGCGAGCATCGTGCAGATCGCCGGAACGGCGGTGAGCCTGCTCCTCTTCGGGTTCGCGGTGCTCCGGCTGCGCCGTGAGAATCGCCTCCGGCGCGCGTCCGAGGCGCAGCTGCGCGACCGCGAACGTAGCCTCGCGACCACGCTCTACAGCATCGCGGACGGCTTCCTCTCGACGGACGCGGACGGCCGCATCGAGCGGATGAACCACGTGGCCGAGCAGCTCACCGGCTATCGCCTCGAAGAGGCGCGCGGGCGTTCGTATCGCGAGGTGTTCCGCCTCGTGCACGAGTCGTCGGCGAAGGAAGTCGTGAACCCCGTCACGCAGGCGCTCGCCGGCGACGTGGCGGAAATCGTCGACGAAGCCGTGCTCCTCGCGAAAGACGGCACGAGGCGGCGCGTCTCGGACACGGCGGCGCCGATCCGTGACGCCGACGGGACGCTCCTCGGCGCGATCGTCGTGTTTCGTGACATCACGCAGCCGCTCGAAGACGCACGGGCGCTACGACGCGCGAACGTCTTCCTCGACTCCGTCGTCGAGAACCTGCCGCTCATGTTGTTCGTGAAGGAAGCGAACGAGCTGTCGTTCGTGCGCCTGAACCGCGCCGGAGAAGAGCTCCTCGGGATGAAACGCGAAGATCTCGTCGGCAAGACGGACTTCGCGTTCTTCCCGGTCGAAGAAGCCAAGGCGTTCATCGAGAACGACCGGAAGGTGCTCCGCGAGAAGCAACCCGTCGAGACCGCGGAAGAGCCGCTCACGACGGCAAGCGGCGTTCGGTGGCTCCACACGCGAAAGGTCCCCATCCTGGGGGAAGAGGGCGATCCCGAGTACCTGCTCGGCATCTCGGAAGACATCACGGACCGCAGGCGGGCGGACGTCGAGCTGCGAGCCGCGCGCGATGCGGCAGAGACCGCCAGCCGGGAGCTCGAGGCGTTCAGCTACTCCGTCGCGCACGACCTCCGCGCGCCGCTCCGGAGCATCGACGGATTCAGCCAGGCGCTGCTCGAAGATCAAGGCGACCGACTCGACGACGAGGGCAAAGAATACCTCGCGCGCGTGCGCCGCTCGGCGCAGCGCATGGGCGAGCTCATCGACGACCTCCTGTCGCTCGCACGGGTGAGCCGGAGCGACTTCGCGAGGGCGACCGTGGACGTGAGCGCGATTGCACGCGACGTCGGCGAGCACGCGAAGGCCGATCGCAATCCGCGCGCGACGCTGGTCGTCCAGGAGGGTCTCGTCACCGAGGCGGACCCCCGGCTCCTCAAGATCCTGCTCGAGAACCTCCTCTCCAACGCGCTCAAGTTCAGCGCGAAGCGCGACAACGCGAGAGTCGAAGTCGGCGCCGCGGATGCGAAGGGTCGCTCCACGTTCTTCGTGCGAGACAACGGCGCCGGCTTCGATGTTGCGGCCGCCAAGAAGCTGTTCTCCGCATTCCAGCGCTACCATCGTCCGACCGAGTACGAGGGCACCGGCATCGGCCTCGCGACCGCCGAACGGATCGTGAGCCGGCACGGCGGCCGAATCTGGGCAGAGAGCACGCCCGGCGAAGGCGCGACGTTCTTCTTCACCCTCAGTCGCGGAGAGCCAGCCGCATGAATCCGAGCATCATCCTCCTCGTCGAAGACAACCCGGACGACGAGCTTCTCACCGTTCGGGCGTTCAAGAAGAGCCACATCGCGAACGAAGTGGTCGTGGTGCGGGACGGCGTCGAGGCGCTCGACTGGTTGTTCGGCACGGGTGACCACGCGGGGCGCGACACGTCGGTCGAGCCGCAGGTCATCCTTCTCGACCTCAAGCTGCCGCGCATGGACGGCCTGGAGGTGCTGAGACGCATCCGCGCCGAGCCGAGGACCGCGTACCTCCCGGTCGTCGTGATGACGTCCTCCAAGGAAGAGGAGGACATCGTGAAGAGCTATGAGCTCGGCGCGAACAGCTACGTTCGGAAGCCGGTCGACTTCGATCGCTTCGTCGATGCGGTGAGGAGCCTGGGCGTGTACTGGCTCGTCCTCAACGAGCGCCCGCGCCGTCCGCCGACATCCTGACGCAGGCAACGCTCCGCTGCGGCGGCCCGGCGCGTTGCGATCTGGCGCGCGGTTTGCGATGGATCACGTGCGGGGCGGGACACCGAGCATGACCGACGATGCATACCGGCTGAGACGAGCGCTCATGGAGATCGTCGCGCGCGAAGTGCGCAGCGAGCGCGTTCTCCAGGTGATGTTCGATCTCCCGCGTGACGTGTTCGTGCCGGAGCACTCCATCGTCGAGGCGTACGCCGATCATCCGCTCCCGATCGGCCACGCGGCCACCATCTCGCAGCCGACGGTCGTGGGTCTCATGAGCGAGGCGCTCGAGCTCGACGGGACGCAGCGGATCCTCGAGATCGGCACAGGCTCTGGCTACCAAGCCGCCGTGCTGTCGCGCCTCGCCCGGCATGTCGACACCATCGAGGTCATCCCCGAGCTCGCCGAACGCGCGCGCCGGGCGCTGCTCGAGACCGGCTGCACGAACGTCGACGTCCATCTGGGAGACGGCTGGCGCGGGCTTCCCGAGCACGCCCCGTACGACCGCATCGTCGTGACCGCGGCTCCCGACCATCTGCCCGAAGCGCTCGTCGAGCAGCTCGCCGACGGTGGCCTCCTCGTCGTGCCCGTCGGGCCGCAGACCCGTGACCAGCGCCTCGAGCGGCACTGGAAGAAGGACCGCCGGCTCGTGCGCGAGGACCTCGGCGCCGTTCGCTTCGTGCCGATGGTGCACAGCGAGCCGCCGAGAGGCTGACCGCGCGCAGCGTCACGGATCCTGACGCTCCGCGCCGCTACATCCCTTACGTGGGCGCCCGTCGACGCGCGCCGATCGGCCCATTTTTCAGGGCTCCGGCGCGCATGCTCCCGTTTGGTCCGCCGCTTGCGTATGCGTGATCCGACCTCGCGAGAGACGTAGCCGCGCGCGCGTTACCCGCCGCCGGCGCGAGGGACATTTTCCATCGAAAGGAACGGCCATGCGCACGCTTCTGGCCCGTACGGGCCTCGTGTTGCTCGCAGCCACGGCTTCCATGTTTGCCGGGTGTGCTGCCGAGCGTGATCCGATCAACCGAGTGCAGCCGAATGCGCTCCCGAAAAGCTTCTTCGTCGGTGCGGACCTCGCATCGGCTGCCGACGATCCCGAGTTCCGCATGAAGTCGTTCGTCATCGGCAGCGCGATGAGCCAGAGCGAGTACGGAATCGGAGAGTTCTCCGCGGTCGACCGCATTCGGTGGGAGATCACGGAAGGGATGCTCCTCGGGAGGCGCGCCTACCAAGAGGCGCCCGGCGCAGACAACCGCGGCGTTCCCGCGAGCGGCGTCGCCGGCGCGAAGGACAAGAACGTCACCGCCGCGCCCACGGGCACGATCGTAGCCGCATTCAAGATCGCCAAGCATTTCGACGTTCGACGCGAGTACAACCCGCAAACCGGCGAAGAGTCGAACGTCGTCGTCGAGAACGACAACGATCGTCCTTGGAACGAGCGCGAGTACATGCGTGTCGACTGGTCCAAGAACCTCGTCGAGTCGACGAACGACCAGACGCGGTTCTTCAAGACCGCGAAGGTCACTCCCGTCGAGTACAACGTGACCGATCCGAGCGCCGAAGATGCGCCGCACCTCGAGCTCGACGGCGGCTATCTCGACGTGACGAACAAGTTCACCGTCGAGGCCGACGACATCCAGTTTTCGTGGGGGTCCATCAAGCGGTGCATCCTCACGAGCATCCTCACCGGCGCGTCGACGTACGACTGCAACCCGCAGGAAGCGACGGTGCGTACGAGCTTTGCTCGCGTATCGCCGGAAGAAGACTTCGAGCGCTTCGAGGACAACTACGCGTGGTCGGACGTCGTCGGCAACACCGGCGGCGAGGGCGATGGCTACAACCCGTGGCTCGGGTCCGCGCGCACGACGTGGGATCCGCAGTACGGATTCACCGACGCGCAGACGCATCGCTACAAATCCATCCACAACATCTGGACGAAGAGCCACCAGACAGCTTCGTGCGGGTCGAACGAAGACGCCGACAAGAACGGCACGGCCGACGCGTGCGAGAACACGGTGACGCACTACGCTGGGCGCGCCGGCTCGCAGTGCGACGTCACCATCGGAAAATGCACGATTCCCGTTCGCGATCGCGAAGTCCGGACGATCGCGTATCACCTGAACCGCGAAGCGCCCGAGGCGTTCCAAGACAAGCTCGATGCAAGCGGTCGCGTCGTCGAGCAGGGCACGCTCGAGCAGCTCGGCACCGCCTGGAGCCAGATGCTCGACGTCGCGGTCGCCTACCGGCGCGAGGTCGAATGCCGCCGCACGGGCGACGGCGATCGCGAGAGCTGCCACGCCGAGTACTTCGAGAGCGACACTTCGCCGAACGCGAAGCAGGCGGTCGTCGTCGGAGGCTGGCTGACGGACAAGCCGAAGCCGCAGGCGGTCGACCACGGCAAGCCGGGCTTCTACGTCTGCCACAATCCGGTGCGCGCCTACGACCCGGAGGGCGTCTGCGGGAAAGCCGGCGAGCGCGCGCGCATCGGCGACATCCGCAAGAACCACCTCATCTACTGGCCGTACGAGTCGCGTGCGCGGTACGGCGGCGTCGGTTGGAACCCGCCCGACCCGGTCACCGGCGAGACGTTCGGCGCGACTGCGACGATCATGGGCCGCTCGGCGACGCGTGCCGCCGCGCAGCAGCGCGACATCATCCAGCTCGCGCTGGGCGACATCAAAATGGAAGACGTCCTCGCCGGCGTTCCCGCGGAACGGTACGGCCGCATGATGAAGGACGGCGCGTCCGCGCCGGAGGGCCTCCGCGTCGGCAAGACGCAAGCCGAGCTCGACAAGCGCGTCGCGCAGATCGACCTCGCCCACCTCCACGGGACGATCGCGACCCGCGCACCGTCCGACCTCTCGCCTCTCGGGCAGGCGCGACTCGACTCCGTCGCGAAGGCGAAGAGCACGGTCGACGGTACGCACTTCGAGACGGACCTCGCACGCATCGACGCGTTCTCGTCGAAGCTGAAGACGGCCGGCTTCGCCGACGACGTGCTGGCCCCGCTACGGGGGCTCGACCCGGCGAAGGTCGAAGCGATGCGGGCCTGGTTCGACGAAGACCTCGCCGCGCGCGGCGCTTGCTACCACGAGGCGTCGAACGGCGGCAGCGGCAGCCTCTACCTGACGTCGCTCGCGGGTTGGTTCCGCACGAAGTACGGGACACTCGACCCGAAGACGCGCGGCGAGCGCATCTACGACGACCTCGTGAAAGAGGCGATCAAGGGCATCGGCCTCCACGAGATCGGCCACTCGATCGGGCTCCGCCACAACTTCGCCTCGAGCTGGGACGCGCCGAACTACAACCCGCAGTACTGGCAGCTGCGCACCGCAGAAGGAAAAGCCACCGGCGACTGCAAGAACCCGCGCAGCGGCGACGCCGACAGCTGCATGGGACCGCGCTACCTCGACCCGATGACGCGCGACGAGCAGGGGCTCGCCGAAGAGTCGCGACCGGGGATCGACTACTTCGCGAACACGTCCACGATGGAGTACCAGATCGAGCGCGGCGGTGAGTCGGTCGGCCTCGGCACGTACGACCAGCACGCGATGAAGGTCCTCTACGGGCGCGTCATCGAAGCCTTCGACGACAAGCTCGTTCCCGCCGAGGACCAGAAGAACTTCGCGCTCAAGAACTACACGCAGCTGCAAGAGCGCGACCTCGTCGTGAACGGCCGCGAGGTCTTCTCGCACTACACGACGACGGCGCGGCTCATGAAGGTCTTCGACGCGAACCGCGACTGCCGTCCGGCCACGGAAGAAGAGAAGGCGGCGAACGGCTGGCGCATCGTCCACGGCAAGGTGTGCGCGCCGCAAGCGAAGGATCACTACGCCTTCGAGGACTACCAGAGCGGAACGGATCCGCTCGGCGCGGGCCTCGATCTCGTGAAGTGGCACGCCAAAGACAAAGAAGGCAAAGACCACGTCCGCTGGAACTACCGTTGGGGCGAGCAGTACGGCGCCGGCGGCTACATGCACACGACGATGATGGACGCCGGTGCGGACATCTACGAGCTGACGCAGAACCTCACGCGCTCGTTCGACCTCCGCTACCCGTGGTCGTACTTCCGTCGCGGAGACCGCGAGTGGTCCGACGAGTTCCTCCCGCAATCGACGGCCGCCGCGTACTTCGGCCGTCTGCGCGCCTACCACTGGCAGATCGCGCTCGACATCGCGCGCTCGAACGGCTCGAAGGACCTCACGAGTGACAACGGGCTGCGCCCGTACGTGATGGCGCAGGCCGACATCTTCGACTTCCTCCAGCGCGCCGCGCTCATGCCCGAGCCGGGCAGCTACGTAGCGACGCTCAAGGCGCCGACGGGACGCATGGTCTACGACGTACTGCCGACGGGCAGCGACAAGCGCGCGAGCTTCACGCTCGGCATCGGAGACGCCCGGTTCATCGCGGTCGACTTCGAGAACCAGAAGGGCGGCTCGTGGGACTACCAGAAGTACGTGCATCATGCAGGCTTCGAGGTCGAGAAGTCGCTGGCGCTCATGCAGCTCGTCGACCCGCGGCCGACGCTCTTCACGGTCGCTCGCGAGAACTACCTCGACGGCCGTGACGTGATGATCAGCTTCCGGAGCGATCTGCCCGACGGCGTCGACCGACTCCTCGGCGGCATCCTTTCCGAGGACTGGGAAGCCATCGCTCCTCACGTGGTCGGCGACGCCGCGACGGGCATCGGCACGCTCGACATCGCGTCGAAGAGCATCGCGCGCCCGCAGGGAGCCCAGATCGTGTTCCCGAACGTCGGCTACAAACAGCAGCTCGCCATGGCCATGTACGGCGCGATGTTCTCGCGGCTCTCGTCGGACATGACGCTCCTCAACAAGATGCGGCTCTGGATCGATGGTGACCGCGCGCCGACCGTCCCTGGAACGCGCGAGGTGCGCTTCACCGATCCGACGACGGGCTACGCGTGGGTCGCCGCGAAGTACGGTGACGACCTCGTCGACGGGAAGGCGGTCGACCATGGCATCGCGTCGCGCATGGTGGGCCGCGCGAACGAGCTCCTCACCCAGGCCTACGCCGTCCAGACCGACGCGAAGGGGAAGATCATGACCGACGCGAAGGGGCAGCCCCTCCTCGTGCTCGACGCGGGTGGGCGCCCGACCGAGATTTCGCCGGACGCGACGCTGCGCTTGCGTCGGTACGTCGGGCTCCTCGATGCGACGCGCCAGATCGCGCGCGTGCTCGACGGCCCGCTCGGAGGAGGAGGTGGCTCTGGCGAGTGACCACGCCGCGTGACGATGACGTGAGAACGCCCGCGCAGCGCCGCGCCCTCGACGGAGGGTCGCGGCGCTCCGCGTTTCAGAGCTGCGAGGCGCCCGGCGACGAAGGCGGCGTGCTCGGCGGAAGCGGCGCGTAGGGAGCACCGCCCGTGCTCGGCGGAGCGGGCGTGGCGACCGGCGCCACGGCAGGCGGCGCGGATGCGAGCTCGCCCGTGTACACGACGCAGGTGGCCCGATGGCTGCGAACCACGTTCACCGTGCCGTACGAATGATGCTGATAGGTACGCGGCGACGTCGCCACGCCCGTGCCCTGCGTGCTCACGCTCTGGACGCGGTCGCTCGTTCCCGTGAGCACGATGGCGTCGCAGCCGACGCGGGCCGCGCGGTCGCGCAACTTCGCGATCATCTCCGGCGTGCCGCCGCTCTGCGGCGACTGCTGCTCGATCTCGAACAGGCCCACCTCCACGTGCTGCCGCGGCGGCGTCTGCGAGAGGAAAACGTCGACGCTCTCGGGCGACCGCGTCGTGAGCGGCCGGGGCGAAGCATTGAGCGGTGTGAACGTGAGCTTGTGCCCGCACCCGACGAGGAGGAGGAGCGCGAAAGCGGCGACGCGTTTCATCGGGCCCGCGCGATAGCACTTTGCGTACCCCGCGGGAATGCAGCGGAAAAGAAGGGGCACGCGACGGTTCGGTGAGCGCGCGTTCACGCACCGCCGTCGCCGGCCGTTCACGCGTGCTCAGTGCGTGAGCACCACGATCGAGTACGGGCCGAGCGCGATGGTCGCGGTCACCGGCAGGCCATCGCGGCTCGCCGCGTAGGTCGATACCGGCGTCGGCGCCGCGCGTCCGAGATCGCTCCCGTAGCGCCTCGCGTCCGAGTCCACGCGAGCGACCCAGGTGCCGTTGTCAGGAACGCCGATGTCATAGCTCGTGTATCGCGTGCCGCCGAAGTTCGCGACGACCATCACGTCCTCACCGGGCGACGCCGACCACCGCCGGTAGACGATCACTTTGTTGCCGCCGCCGTCGTTCAGGTGCGTGACCGCGATGTTCTTGCCGAGAAGCCCTCCCGACTTGCCCTCGACGTTGCGGCGCAGACGGATGACGTCGCGGTAGAACGTGCGGATGCCCGCATTGGTCGTCGCCTTCGACCAGTCGAGAGGCTCGGGGTCGGGCAGGAACTTCGTGTCCTCGAGCATCTCCTGGCCCATGAAGATCATCGGCACGCCAGGCGCGGTGAAGAGAAGGCCGGCCGCGAGCATCGAGCGGCGCCGCGATGCGAGGCTCGTCGGGTCCGCGGGATCGATGCGCACGGGCAAGCGCACGCCGTCGTTGCCTGCCGTATCGTGGCTCTCGACGTAGAGAAGGCGCTCGAACGGCTCGCCGTTGTACGTGTGGAGAAGCGAGCCGCGAACGGCGTTCAGGTCCCGGGCGGCGTCCGCCGTCGCCGATGCTGCGCCGGCGACCGCCCAACCGAACCCGCCGTCCCATTGCGTGCCGAAGCCGAGCCCGCCGGAGGTCTCGGCCGCCGTGATCGTCGGCGATCCCTTGAGGTCTTCGGCGACGAGCAGTGATCCCGGCCTCGCCTTGGCGACCGCGCTGTTCATCCTTCGCAGGAGGTCGACGCCGCCGGGGACGCTCCCCTGCCCGTCGATGGCGCGCACGTTGGAGACGGAGTCGTGCCGATAGCCGTCCACTTTGTACTCGGTCGACCACGCGAAAACGTTGTCGACGAACATGTCGGCGACCTCTTTACGCGCGAAGTCCGGCCGAGGCCCCCACGGCGTGGCGCGATACGGCTCGTCCTCGAAGAAGTACACGCCGTTCGAGCCGCTGGCGCACGGCGCATCGAAGCAGCGCAGCGGGGCCTTGTCCCAGCCGTCGTAGTGGTTGAACACCACGTCGAGCACGACGGCGATGCCGCGCGCGTGCGCCTCGTCGACGAAATGACGGAGCTCGTCGGGCGAGCCGAATGCGGGGTGCGGCGCGAACCACTCTTGCGGGTTGTACCCCCAGCCGTTACCGCCGTGCGCATTGACCGGCATCAGCTCGACGACGTTGATGCCGAGCTCCGCGAGGGCATCGAGCTTCGCGGTCGCCGACGCGAACGAGCCGCTCGCCTTTCCGTTCGGCGCGTGGAAGCTGCCGACGTGCAGCTCGTAGACGACCGCCTGCTCGCGCGTGGGCGGCACGAACGACGGCGTCTTCCAGGCATACGTCCGCGGGTCGACGACGACGGACTCCCCCGCCTCGGTCGCGCGCGCGCGCGGGTCGACGCGCACGAGCTCGCTGCCGTCGCTCGCCGTGATCGCGAACCGATAGTGCTGTCCGGCCTTCGCGCCTTCGACGCGCGCTGCGTACGTCGCCGACGTTCCCGGCTCACGTGTCAGCTCGCGTCGCTTCGTCGCGCCTGCGGCCTCTCCGATGACGGCGACGGCCTTCGCGTTCGGCGCCCAGACGCGGAACTCGACGCCGCCTTCGTACGGCGTCGCTCCCACGTGCGCGCCGCTCGGCGGGACGGGAAGCGGCTCCGGCTTCGCGGGCGCAGGAGGCGTGACGACGACGGGAGCGCCCGGCGACGCCGGCGGATCCGCCGTCGGCGCGGGCTCTCTCGACTCCTGCGCCGCAGACGCACCGCACGCCGCGAGCAGCACCGCCGAGAGAGAAAAGAGCGTCCGCTTCGCCATCACGCACCGTCCGGGAAAGACCGCAGGCCAACGTCACGCACGCCTGAGTGACGGCCGGAGTCTCGCAGACGCCGGCCGCCGTGCAAACGCCGCCGCGTCGATCGGCGGACGCGCGACCGGATTGAGACGGCCCCACGGGTTCGCGCGCTCCTCACCACGGCGGCGGGCTATAAGCGGCCGCGTGACCGAGGGCTCGCACGCGCAGCGCATCGCGAGCCGCGCCCTCGCCGGCGCGGCGGCACTCCTCGTCGCTTCGCTGGCGGTGGCCGCGTGGCACGACGTCTCGAAGGCGTGGGACACGTGGTCCTACCACCTGCCATTCGCCGCGCGGCTCACCGGCATCGTCGACGGCTCAACGTACGTCTTCGGCCGCGGCAACCAAGCTCGCTTCGATGGCTTTCCTCTTTTCGGCGAGGTGTTGCAGGGCGTTCTCTGGCGGCTCACCGGCCGGCCCGAGTGCGCGAGCTTCGTCTCCATGCTGGCCGTGCCGGGGCTCGCCTGGTTCCTCGCGCGGACGTTCGGCGTGCGCGTGCACCTCACCGTTCTCGCGCTGCTCGCGATTCCGCTCGTGCAGATCCATGCGACGGGTTGCTACGTCGACCTGCCGGCGAACACGGCAGCGACCGCTCTCCTCCTCCTCGCGTACCGGCAGGTCGTCCGTCGTGAGCCGCCCTCGCTGCGCACGCTCGGCGCGGCCGCCGCGCTCGCTGCCGCAACGGCCAACACGAAGTTCCAGCTCGTGCCCGTGGTGCTCGCGGCGTCTGCCGTGCTCGTCGCGACGTCGCTTCGCGCCGGTTCCGAGCGCCGCTCGCGGCTCTTCCTCGTCGCCCTCGCCGTCCCCTTCGTCCTCGCGACGCCGCTGAAGAACCTCGCGCTGCACGGCAATCCGGTGTGGCCCGTGGAGCTCCGCATGTTCGGACGCTCCCTCCCTCACTTCGAGACCGCCTATGCGTCGAGCCCCGTGTGGCTCGAGAACGCGCCGCGCCCGCTGCGCTTCGCCGCGTCCGTGCTCGAGATGGGCCTCCGACCCATCGCGAGCCATGCGCGATGGTCGCTCGATCAGTGGACGCCGCCGAACGAGCCCGGCTACCGCATGGGCGGCTTCTTCCACGCCTACGTCGTCGTCAACGTCGCGCTCCTCGCGGCGGCGGCACTCGTGAAGCGAACGCGCGAGAGCCGCGTCGGCGTCGCGTTCGTGATCGGGCTCACCGCGTTGACGAGCGCGCTGCCGCAGTCGCACGAGCTTCGCTACTACCTCTACTGGATGCTGTTCCTCTGCGCCGTGAACCTCACGCTCTGGGCGCGCGAGGCGCCGGTCGTGACAGGCCTGGTCGCGGCAGCCGCTCTCTCGGTCGTCGCGTGGTCGACGCAAGGCGCGTATCTGTATGCGTCCGGGAGCTCGTTCGAAGAGCTCGTACGGGCGAAGGTCGATCGCGCCGCGCTCGACCGCGTGCCGGACGGAGCGCGCGTCTGCATTTCACGCGAGCCGTGGACGTTCCTCTACGCCCCGCGCTTCCACGCGCCACGCCGCTACGTCGTGCAGGAAGCCGAAGACGCGTCGGAGTGTGCAGGCGCTCCCTCGCTCGACGCACGCTGATCCCGAGGCACCTCACGCGCGGAGGCGACCGCGAGCGCTCGCACGAGCTCGGTCACGCGCGCCTCTTCGTGATGGCGACGCCGGCGTGAGAGCAGCGATTCGCGCACGAGCCAGATGACGAGCGGATAGAGCACGAAGTCGACGCCGCGGCCGATGCCGACGGCGTGCGCGAGACGGCGTGCGATCTCCGGGTAGACGATGAGCACACCGCCCGCGGCGAACACGGCAGCTTGCAAGAGGAGGAGCCGCCGATTCCTCTCGAGCGACACGAAGTCGTGCGCGAAGAGCGCGGCGAGCAGCCCGAGCAGCGCGACGGCCGCGGGAGTGACCTCGGCCTGCATCATCGAGGCTCTCCGCCGAAGAGGAATCCCTGGAACAGGTCGACGACGATCGCGACGGCGCCGGACGCGCGCTGCCCCTTCGCGCGCGACTCTTCGGTGTAGCGGACCGACACGGGGACCTCCACGACGCGGAGCTTGTCTTTGGAGATGTGCCGCGTGATCTCGGTCGCGTGCGCCATGCGGTTCTGGCGGATGCGCATCCCGGCGAGGGCGCGAGGCCCGAAGGCGCGGAGCCCGTTGTGCGCATCCGAGAGCCGCGCGCCGGTCGTCGCCCGCTCGAACGCGCGGGCGAGCCCGAGCAGCACGCGCCGCGAGCGAGGGACGTCCGAGCCTCCCGCGAAGCGGTCGCCGAGCGCCACGTCCGCTCCGGCGACGACCGCGTGCGCGACGGCGAGGACGTCGGCGCCGCGGTGCTGTCCGTCCGAGTCCATCGTGACGAAAGCCTCGAAGCCGCCGCCCTCCGGCTGCCATCGAGGATCGAGCGCGAGGCGCCGCGCGGTCTCGAGCGCGGCCCCCTGACCGAGATTCACCGCGTGGCGCGCCAGCACGAGGCGCAGCCCAGGCACGCGCACCGCCAGTTCGTCGATCGGCGGCGTGCTCCCGTCGTCGACGAGGAACACGGTGAGCGATGCGCGGTCCGCCGCGTCGGCCGCGAGCTCGGCCAGCGTGCGCGCGAGCCGCCCCTCCTCGTTGTAGGCGGGCATGAGGACGGCGATGCGCACGGGCGGCATCCTAGTCGCGACGTGCGCGACGGTCGACGCTTGCGTGCGCCGCTCCCCCTTGCCATCCTCGCGGCCGTCTTGAGCCGCACGGTCGTCTATCTCGACGGCGCCTTCGTCGCACCCGACCGAGCGCGCGTCCCTGTCACGCACCGCGGCTATCTCCACGGCGACGGCGTGTTCGCGACCATGCGCGCGCACGAGGGCGCGTGCTTCCGCCCCGGCGAGCACCTCGCGACGCTCGCCCGCGGTGCACGCATGCTCGGCCTCGAGGGCGCGCCGTCGACCGAGCGCCTCGCCGACCTCGCCGACGAAGCGGCTCGCCAGACCGGGGCGCCCGACGCGTACGTCCGCGTGACCCTCGCTCGCGCAGACCACGGTGACGCCGCGGTGACGAGCATCGTCGCGCGCGCCATGGACGTGCCGAGCGACGCGGATTACGCGCGGGGCATCGACGCCGTGACCGCCGAACGTCGCCGAATACCTGCAGAATGCATGGATCCGAGCATCAAGACGTCGAGCTACCTCCCGCAGATGCTGGCGCGTCGTGAGGCTGGCGCCCGCGGTGCGGCGGAGGCCATTCAGCTCGCCATCGACGGCTCGGTCGCGTGCGGCACGGTCTCGAACGTGTTCGCGGTGCATGGCGACGTGCTCTCCACGCCTCACCTCGCGAGCGGCTGCCGCGCCGGCGTGACGCGCGGCGCGGTCCTCGAGCTCGCGCGAGCCGCCGGCCTCGAGGTGCGCGAGGCTCGTTTCGCGCGTGAGGCGCTCGATGATGCCGACGAAGTGTTCTTCACGAGCACGCGCGTCGACTGCCTTCCGGCCGCGCGAATTGACGGGCGCCCGGTCGGGCGCGGAGCCTTCCCTCGCACACGCCAGCTGCGCGAGGCCGTGCACGCTCTCGCCGTACGAGAGACGCGGTCGCGGAGAGCGGCCCCGTGAAGAAGCGGGCCGTGCATCACGTCGCCACGCCCCTCGGCATCACGCGCTCCCTCGACGCGCTTCGTTCCGTCTTCCCGCCGCGCCGAGGCGGCTTCTTGCTGGACGGCGGCGAGCATGCGCTCTTCGGCGCCGAGCCATGGCTCTCGTTCCGCGCGCGTCGCACGCGCGAGAGAAGCGCCCTCGGGCGCCTTTGCGCGGAGGTCAGCGTGGAGGCACACGGGTCGCGGGTCCGTACGAGCGTCGCGGACCCGTTCGTGATGCTCGGCGAGCTTCTTCGGGAGCACGCGGTCGATCCGTCGACGTACGCGGCTGCGCCGTTGCCACTGCGCGCCGGAGCCGTCGGCTACGTGGGCTACGAAGCGGGGCAGATGCTCGAGCGCCTCCCTGCCGACCTCCGCACCGGCGAGGGCCTGCCGGACATCGCGCTCTTCTTCCACGACTGGGTCATCGCCCGCAGCCGAACGACCGGCGCGACCTGGCTTTCGGTCCTCGGCCGAGGCGACACCGAGGACGAGGCGAGGGCGGAGAGCGAACGAACGCGCGTACGCATCGCCGGGCTCGCGCGCGAGGCGTTCGCGGGAGACATCCGCGAGCGCGCGAGCGACGGCGCGTCCGGGAGCGACCTCGCGAGCGACGCTGCGCTCCTCGCTGCAGCAGGAGCGGTCGAGACCGTCGCGCGCGACGCCTACCTCGCGAAAGTCCGCACGGCGAAGGAGCACATCGCGGCAGGCGACGCGTTCGAGATCTGCCTGACGCACCGAATCGACGCGCCGTTCGACGGCGACGCGTTCGCGCTCTTCCAGGAGCTCCGGCGCGCCAACGGCGCACCGTATGCCGCGTTTCTCGATCTGCCCGAAGCCGCGATCGTCTCCTCTTCCCCGGAGCGTTTCCTCGCGCTCGGTCCGGACCGCATCGCCGAGAGCCGCCCGATCAAAGGGACGCGTCGACGCGCGGCGAACCGCGAGGAAGACGAACGACTCGCGGCGGACCTCCGAGCCTCCACGAAGGATCGCGCCGAGAACGCGATGATCGTCGATCTCGTGCGGAACGATCTCGGCCGCGTCTGCCGCTATGGTTCCGTCGTCGTCCCGGACCTCTATGCCGTCGAGTCCTACGCGACGGTGCATCAGCTCGTCTCCACCGTGCGCGGCGAGCTCGCACCGGGGCGCGAGGGCGTCGATCTGCTTCGCGCGTGCTTCCCACCGGGCTCGATGACCGGCGCGCCGAAGATCGAGGCAATGACAATCCTCGAGCGGCTCGAGCCCACCGAGCGCGGCGTCTACGCGGGCGCGCTCGGCTGGTTCGATTTCGCGGGCACGCTCGACCTCTCGGTGGTCATCCGTACGATCGTCGTCATCGCCGGCCGCGCGTACCTGCACGTCGGCGGCGCGGTCGTCTCCGATTCCGACCCGGCGGACGAGCACGACGAGTCGCTCGTGAAGGCGCGGGCGCTCCTCGCCGCGCTCGCACGTGCGGAGGCGGGATCGCGGCCGACGTCGAGCCGAAGCCCGGAGCTCGCGACGGAGGCGTCGTCATGACGACGCTGATCGTCGACAACTACGACTCGTTCACGTGGAACCTGGTCCAGCTCGTCGGCGATCTCGCGGAAGCGCCCGTCGTCGTCCGGAACGATGCGACCGACCTCGCAGGCGTCCGCGCTCTCGCCCCCTCGCGCATCATCCTCTCCCCGGGCCCGGGCCACCCGCTCGATCGCGCGCGCGTCGGCGTGTGCCTGCCGATCCTCGAAGAGCTCGCGGACGACGTACCCATCCTCGGCGTCTGCCTCGGGCATCAGCTCGTCGTCACGACCTATGGCGGCGCCGTCCGACGCGCGCTCGTGCCGATGCACGGCAAGACGAGCCTCGTCGAGCACGAGGGAGATGGGATTTTGGCCGGGCTGCCGAGTCCTTTCGAGGCGATGCGGTACCACTCGCTCGTCGCGGCGCCAGAGGCGCTGCCCGCGTGCTTGCGCGTCACCGCGTGGTGTAAGGACGGCACCGTGATGGCCGTTCGCCACCGGAAGAAGCCCGTGTTCGGTGTTCAGTTCCATCCCGAGTCGGTCGGCACGCCTCACGGGCGCGACCTCGTCGCTGCGTTCCTCGCGTGGTCGACGGAGGCGCGCCGCCCGCGCGCGTCGGGCGACGATCCGACCTTCGCGCCTGGAAGAGGAGCATGAACGAGCCGTCGAAATCCGCCGCCCGCTTCGCCGTCTCGCTGACCCTCACCGGTGCGCTCGCATCGGCCTGCGGGGGCGCCGCACACGAGCCGGCCGCGCCGGCCCTGAAAGCGCCCGGGGTGGCACAGGAGCCGGAGACCGACCCTGTTACGGTCGAGGAAGCGCAAGCCGCAATCGCGCGCGCCGCCGCCGAGCTCGGCGGGCGAGCGCCGAGCGCCGACGTCGAGCGCAGCGCGGGCACCGCCGATGCTCACACGCCGAAGAAGTCGACCCCGGCGACGGAGAGCGCGCCGGCGCCACCTCTCTCGCCGACGGAGACGCGTTGCGCGTCGCCGTGTCGCGCGCTCGGCTCGATGCGCCGCGCGGTCGCCGCGCTCTGCCGCATGACCAGCGCCGAGGACGCACGTTGCATCGATGCGCAGCGCACGCTGAAGGAGAGCGAAGTGCGCGCGGTACCGTGCACGTGCTGACCCGCGCAACGTGAACGCGCGGCTCCACGGTCGCGCGAACACGCGGAAAAGCCGTGCGATCGTCGCGTGAGGCGGCGTGCATGCGGCTTGCTCCGAGAGGCACGGCAACGATGAGGACGACCACGCCCCGCCCCCTGTTCGCGCTCCTCGCGGCGCTCGCCTCCGGCGCTCTCGCGGCCGGCTGCGCGAGCTCGCGCACGTCGACACCTCGCTCGAGGGTCGCGAGCGACCTCGGGTGCACGACGGAAGCGACCGTGGTGCAGAAGATTGAAGACGTCCCGGGTCAGAGGTCGGCGCGCTGGCAGGTGACCGGCTGCGGACGCAGCGCCGTGTATCTCTGCACGACGCCGGTTCGCGATTGTTGGCGCGAGGGCGAGGTTCGCACGGCCTCGACGGGCGGCGAATGACGCTGGCCGACGGCCCACCGTTCATTCTCTGACGCCGCTCGCTTCCGCCGCGCACGGGGGCGTGCGCGAAACGATCATCGCCGTGGAACGCTGCGATTGCCGCGCGGCACGCGCCTTGCTATCGGCCGCGGCGAATGAAGCGACCGCTCCTCGTCTCCGGCCTCCTCGCGCTTCTGACTCTTCTCCCGACACCGGCCGCTGCGCGCGGCGAGTTCGACCCGGCAGCGAACGGGATCCGTCTCGATCGGCGCGCGCTTCGCACGTTCGACTTCGAGTCTCCGGAGAGCCTTCTCGCGTTCCAGAAGGCCCGCTGGGTCGACTCGAATTCGCGCGCGCCCGGCGTCGAGCGCCTGCCGATCGCGAAGGCCGAGGAGGTCGCGTCGCTCCTCACGAGCGGTGAGGACGCGATCGAGGGCGCGCACGCGGTGCGTCTCGGCAAAGACGGCTTCGGGCTGGCGCTCGTCGACGATGCGCTCTTCTCGGAGGTGCAGAACGGCAAGCTCGAGGTCTCGCTCTGGGCGCGCTCCGACGGGACGAGCATGCAGCTCTCCGTCGTCTACAACCGCGACTCGGCGGGCATTCTGGTCGACGGCGCGCAGTTCGCATCCGTGCGCGCCGTTCGCACCGGCCGTGAGACGACGGACGGATGGGCCGAGTACGCGACCGGCCCGATCGACGGCTCGGTGTGGGGCGTGCCCGCACGCGCGATCGTCATCCTGCCCTCGTACTACGCGGAGCAGGGGCAGACGTTTCTGGTCGACGCGCTCGAGATCCGCGCCGCCGAAGGCAAGCCGCTCGCGCCGCTCGCGTGCACGCCTCAGACGGTGGACGCCGTTTGCGGCGCCGAGGGCGACTGCATGTACGGCCACTGCGTTCCGTCCACGTTCACGTGGGGTGTCCTTCCCTCGCCCTCGCAGCGCCGCGAGATCGCGGAGCGCTGGATTCAGTTCTCGACGCGCTTCAACGGCGACCGGAACGCGACGCAGAACGCAGAACGCATCCTCGCCCCGAACGCGCGGCTCCTCGCGCGCGATGCCGCCTCGTCACGGCAGTTCTTCGGCGGCCTCAGTCGCCTCGTGAACCTGCTTCGCGACAACCACACGTCGTTCGGAGTGCCGTCGAACTTCTCCACGTTCGCGCCGCAGATCCTCGGCAGCTCGTCGAGCGTGCTCGGCGCGTGCTTCGGCGTGATCGAGAAAGACCTCCTCGGCGGCGGCATGGGCTACGCGGTGTTCCGCGCGGCAGAGTCGCCGGTCACGAAGACACCGCTCAAGCGTGGCGACGTCGTGTTCGCGATCGATGGCCGCGATCCGAAGCAGTGGGTCGACGAGGTCTACGCGCAGGTCGCGACGACGCTTCCGAACGATCCCGACTCGGACTGGGGCGTCACCGCGAACGACCTCGGCCGCCTCGTCGCGACGCGCGCGTCGACGATCACGCTGCTCCGCTGCGCGTCGCCGTCGTCGTGTGACGCTGGCAACCGCGAGACGATCACGATCGACGTCGCGAGCGCGACGTACCGTGCGATCACGACGCCGAGCGTTGCGCAGGACGGCACGAGCAAGCCGTTCAGCTGCTCGCAGCGCTTCTCCGACGCCGTGAAGCCCAGCGGCGGGTCGGCGTCCGGTGAAGACAAGGTGGACGTAGCAATCGGTTCCGTCGGCGAGACGCGCGTGCAGTTCGACGGTTTCGTCGGTCAGGGCAGGTGGCAGTCGTCGATGACGAACGTCTTCGCGGGCGCGCCTGCTCGGGTCCTGATGGATGCGCGAATGGGCCACGGCGGCTACTACACGACCGTCGAGCACCTCTTCCACCTGCTCCGCGGAACCAGCGAGCCGATGGGCGTCCTCTCGATGGGGCGCGGCACGTACGATCTCGCCGACCCGCCGTGGCTCCTCGAGCGCCTCGGGCACTGCGTGAACGACCGCGGCGATTCCTGGGGCTGCTTCCAGGGCAATGCGAACGGCTTCTTCGCGTCCAAGGCGAGCCCGCCGGGAGCCGTCACGCGCATCGCATGGCTGAACACGTACGACGTCTCGGCGAACGACTTCATGCCGAAGCTCCTCAAGGGCCGCACGAACGTCCGCATCTTCGCGCCGCATCCGACGAGCGGCGCGTTCGGCGCAGTGACGTCGCTCCCGGCGACGTGGACCGGCTACTCCGGCGGCAGCCTACAGATCCAGGACGCGCGCTTCGCGAGTTCGCTGAAGGACACCGGAGCGGCACGTTGGGAAAGCGGTCACGGCGTCGAGCCGGACGTCGTCGTCGTCCAGAAGCTCTCCGACGCGCTCGCCGGCGTCGACACCATCCTTCAGGCGGCCACCGAATGGCTCGGGCAGTGAGGAACGGAACCATGAAGCTGTCGCTCGTCTCCTCGCGATCGTTCGCGACCGTCGCCGCATTCGCGCTCCTCGCCGTGGGGTGCACCTCGGAAGACGCTCCTCTCAAGAAGGCGCCGCCTCCGGAGACCACGCCGGCGGAGACGACGCCCGCCCCGGCCCCGCGGAAGCTGGTCGAAGGCAAGGTCCTACCGACGTCCGCCGTGAACCTCCTCACCGATCCTGGCTTCGGTCTCGTCGGACAGGAGACCGGGTTCGGCTCGTTCATCGCGGTTCACGAAGGCGACTTCTCGCAGGTCGACATGACGACGTCGTTCGACAGCCGCTCCCCCGCCGGCTTCGCGGGGAACGTCGCCGTGATTCACCCGGCCGGCGCCACGAACACGGCTTCCGAATCGGTCATGCTCCTCGCGAGCTTCCAAGGCGGCGAAGGCCCCTTCCGCGCGCAGGTTTGGGTCTCCCGCACGTCGATCTCGGGCGCGCCGCTCGAGCTGACGACCGACGAGAATGGCGTGCACGCCACGGTGACGGACGGTACGCCGGATGGCGAAGCGTTCGACCTGCCGCCCGCGGAAGGCATGACGCGCACGAGCGGCGGCCGGACGTGGGTGCTCTTCCGTGGCGAGGTGCCGAAGGCGTTGCCCTTCGGCGGCTTCTTCGTCCTCCGCACCGGCACCGCAGGCGGGAAGTTCCTCGTCGCTGCCCCCGAGGTCGTCGCGCAGCCGCTCGAAGCGGCCGTCGTCGCGACGACGAAGAGCCTGGGCTCGGCAGCGGCGCTGCGTGCGCGCTCGAAGACCTCGGCCGAGAAGACGGCGATCGCGCGCTACAGGGCCATCCCGCCGAGGCTCATGCCCGTCAGCCCGTCCGCGCGTCGCGCCGATTGACCGCGCGCGTACGTGCGTAGAGTGCGTGCGTGCGGCGTTCGAAACGGCGAAGCCCGCCCTCGCGAGTTGCGAGGAGCGGGCTTCGTACGTCTCAGCGAGGCCGAGCGATCAGGAGATCGCTTCGCGCGCCTGCGGCTGCGTCGTCTGCTCCGCGCGGGCGCGAGCCCAGCGCTGGATCGTACGACGGTCGATGCCGAGGGCAGCCGCCGTGTGAACCTTGTTCCCGCCGAAGCGACGGAGAGCGTAGTCCACGTAGACGCGCTGGAAGCGGTGCATCGGGACGAGCCCTTCGGCCGCCTCGATGAGGGCTTCGAGGGCGTCCGGCGTCGCTTCCTTCGGAAGCGGCGTCGAGCGGCGCTGCACGACACCGCTGTTCGGCGCGGTGACGGAGGCCGGCGCGCTCTGACGAGCGTAGCGGCGCTTCAGATCGACGACGGCAAGAAGCTGGCCGATCTGCGCGGCGGCGAGCTCGATGGAGCTGCCGAGGACCGTGCTCGCACCGAGACGCGCCGCCTTGACGGCGAGGTCGGTGTTCTCCGTCGCGACGAGGACGCCCGCACCGAGCGCAGCGCGCCCGACGAGCTCCAGCACCTCGTCGTCGGCGAAGCCGGCGGCGGAGATGATCACGACGTCAGCGCCCTCGAGCGCCTCCTGAGCGGCACCGCGCGTGGAGACGCGGCGCACCGAGCATCCCTGCTCGCGAAGCGTGCTCTCGAGACCAAGACCCTTGTCACCCTCGATGAGCACCGCACTAAAACGAGCCGACGGATTCGCGCTTGCGACGTTCACGCTCTATATCGCTCCCTTCTCCTCCGTCGGCGGGACATCCCGCGCCGTGAGGAGGCGTGGCCGGCCCTTCAGCACCTCGCGTGCCACGGCGCCCTGCCGCAAAAAAGCTCCAGGTTTCCGCGGAACGTGGCTGTTGGTGATGTGGCCGATAGCCCCTATGCCGCAGTGCCATGGGGCAATTCGACACGCTGCCGCACCTGGCGGTCCGTTCCGCGGCTCGGGGCCCCTGACGTGAAGGCCGCTGCGGCGGCTTGCTGATGTAGGGTATCCCTATGAAAGTCGCGACGAAATTCGCGCTTGCGTTTCTCGCGTGCGGCATCTTGAGCGTGCTCGTGTACTCGTCGGTCGCGGCGTCGCGCGAAGCCGAGCGGATCGAGGAGACCGTTGCGGAAGATCTCGCGTCGCTTGGTCGCACGCTCAGCGTCTCCGTGATGTCGGTCTGGGCCGGCTACGGGGAAGAGCGCGCGGTGGAGCTCGCCGGCTATCACAATCGCGACGAGTCGGTCGACGTCCGGTGGACGTGGCTCGACGTCGACAGCGAGCACTCGATGGCGCCGCGCGCGGGCGTCTCCGTGCTGCCGTCACTGCGACGCGGAGAGCAGGTGACGTGGATCGGCGCACGTCCCGACGGGACGCGCCTCGTCTACGCGTACATCCCTCTGCTCGCGCCGAGCAAGCGGCCTGCTGCGCTCGAGATGTCACGACCGCTCGTCTCGCAATCGAAGGTCTTCTGGCAGGAAGTCCGCGAGCAGCTCGTCGCATCGACGCTCGTCGTGGCGTTCGCGACGATACTCGCCGTGCTCCTCACGCAATGGATCATCGCGCGGCCGCTCGCGCGCGTCTCCGAGCAAGCTCGTCGCGTCGGCGCGGGCGACCTCTCGAGCCGACTGCCGGTGCGCGGGTCCGACGAGGTCGCGTCGCTCGTCGCCGAGCTCAACGTCATGGTCGACCAGCTCCGCGACGCACGCACGCGCGCCGACCTCGAAGCTGAGAAGCGGCTCACGGCGCTCGAGCAGCTGCGCCACGCCGACCGCCTGCGCACGGTCGGCACTCTCGCCTCCGGCATCGCGCACGAGCTCGGAACTCCCCTCGCCGTCATCGCGATGCGCGCGAAGATGATCGCGTCAGGCGAGGTGCCGAAGGAAGAGGCTCCGGAGAGCGCGAAGATCATTGCTGCGCAGGCCGACCGCGTGACGAAGATCGTCCGGCAGCTGCTCGACTTCGCACGCCGAAGAACGCCACGACGCGCGCTCAGCGACGTCGCCGAGCTCGCGGAGCGCGTGGCTTCGCTGCTCGGCAGCCTTGCCAAGAAGTCGGGCGCGACGATCGAAGTGGCGAACGTCGTGCGACCGATCATGGCCAACATCGACGGCTCGCAAATCGAGCAGGCCCTCACGAACCTCGTCATCAACGCGATCCACGCGATGCCGAAGGGCGGCACCGTCACCGTGTCCGCCCGCCGCGACGAGGCCGCACCGCCGCACGCGGCCGGCGCCGTGCGCTCCTGCGTGCTGCTCGAGGTGAAGGACGAGGGCGAAGGCATCGCGAAAGAGAATCTCGAGCGAATCTTCGAGCCCTTCTTCACGACGAAAGCGGTCGGCGACGGCACCGGTCTCGGGCTCAGCGTCACCCATGGCATCATCGAGGACCACGAAGGCTGGATGACGGCGGCGAGCGAGGTCGGCAAAGGCAGCACGTTCACGCTCTTCCTACCCGTCTGACCGCTTCGGTTCGTCGAGACTGCGCAGTAACATCGCGCCATGCCTTCTGTGTTCCCCGAGCCTCGCCATCGCATTCTTGTCGTCGACGACGAGCCGGAGATGGCGACGGTCATCGAGCAGGCGCTCACGCGGCGGAGCTACCAGGCGACGAAGCAGCACAGCGCCGACGCGGCGTGGGACCTCCTCGAACGCGAAGACTTCGACGTCGTCGTCACCGACATCAACATGAAGGGCATGAACGGTGTCGAGCTCACCGAGCGCATCGCGCGCAATCGGCACGACATCCCGGTCATCGTGATCACCGCATTCGGCTCGCTCGAGACCGCGACGGCCGTGCTCCGCGCCGGCGCGTACGACTTCATCACGAAGCCCTTCGACATCGATCAGCTCGTCGTCGCCGTCGAGCGCGCCGTGCAGAACCGTCGCCTCCGCGAAGAGGTCAAGCGCCTCCGCGCCGAGGTCGCACGCGCGCAGCCGGGACCGGGGTTCGTCGGCGACAGCATCGCGATGCGCAAGGTGCACGAGACGATCGCACGCGTCGCAGAGACCGACGCGACCGTGCTCGTGACCGGCGAGAGCGGCACAGGCAAAGAGCTGGTCGCGCGCGACCTCCACCGTCGCAGCAAGCGCCGCGAAGGCCCGTTCGTGGCCATCAATTGCGCGGCGCTTCCCGAAACGCTGCTCGAGAGCGAGCTCTTCGGCCACGTGAAGGGCGCCTTCACCGACGCCAAAGCGATGAAGAAGGGTCTCTTCGTCGAAGCGACGGGGGGCACGCTGTTCCTCGACGAGATCGGCGAGATGCCGCCCGGGATGCAGGCGAAGCTCCTCCGCGCGCTCGAGGAACGCGCCGTTCGGCCCGTCGGCGGTACGGCCGAGACGTCGTTCGACGCGAGGCTCGTGGCGGCGACGAATCGCGACCTCGAGTCACTCGTGGAGAGCGGTCGCTTCCGCGAAGACCTCTACTACCGCATCAACGTCGTGCATATCGCGCTGCCCCCGCTGCGTGCGCGCGCGAACGACGTGCTCGCGCTCGCGCAGCAGTTCATCACGCGCCACGCCGAGCCGATGGGCAAGAAGGTGCACGGCTTCTCGAGCGCCGTCGCCGAGCGGCTCCTCAGCTACTCGTGGCCGGGCAACGTCCGCGAGCTCCAGAACTGCATCGAACGCGCGCTCGCCCTCGCGCGCTTCGACGAGCTCACCGTCGAGGACCTGCCGCCGAAGGTGCGTGACTTCAAGCCTTCGTTCGTCGTGGTCACGACCGACGACCCGACCGACCTCATGACGATGGAGGAGGTCGAGCGCCGCTACATCCAGCGCGTGATGGAAGCGGTCGGGCAGAACAAGACGCAGGCCGCGAAGGTCCTCGGGTTCGACCGCACGACGCTCTACCGCAAGCTCGAACGCTACAAGCTCGGCGGACCTCCCTCCGGCGGCGGCAGGGAGTGACTCGCGCCCGCTCGCGCGAATCCTTCCTTCGAATTCGTAGTTCCTAGTCGATAATACCGACTCTCGCGGCGTACGTGGTCGCGCCGGCGCTGGCGGGCGCCGTTCGACCACGAGAGCCCCCGAACGTCGCCTGCAGGCATCGGGGTGCGCAGAGGTGCGCTCGCGCCCGCAGACGCAATTTCCCCGGCAAATGACCGACGTCTCAGGGCCGTCTCGCGTGCGTTGAGACGCGTTTGCGACTCACACGCGCGCGATTCGTCGCCGACCGCCCCCGGCCGTCGTCGCGCAACCGACGCGCGCGCGTGGCGCGTTACAGCCTGACACTCATTTTCGGCTGCAATTGCAATTCGAGAAATGTGCATATCGAAGGGACGTAAAAAGGTTACGTGGCCCTGTCCCGTACCCCGGTTCGAAATCGCAACGGCGGCCTTCGCGCCGTGGTTCGTGGATCGCTCGCCGGAGTGGCCGGAGCGCTCGCCCTCGCGGCCTTCGGAACCCCGGACGCCCACGCGTACGTCGTGAAGAAGACGTCGCGCGGCGAGCTCGTTCACTGGGAAGAGCGCACGGTCACCATCGCGCTCGACGCGTCGCTGGAGGCGAACGTCCCCGACGCCGTCGCCGCGACCCGTCACGCGATGGCGGACTGGAGCGGAACGGTCGGTGCGCCGGAGATCCTCGAAGTCGGCGGCGCCGACGCACCGACGAAGCCCGGCTTCGATCAGAAGAACGGCGTCTTCTACATGCCGAAGGGCTACGCGCCCGCCGGCCGCGCGCTCGCGGTGACCGTCCTCACCTACGACAATGCGACCGGCCGCATCCTCGACAGCGACGTCATCTTCAACGGCGCATACAAGTTCGCCGTCCTCGAGTCGCAGGTCGCCGATCAGACCAAGCACACGACGAGCGGCACCCGCCCGTCCGCGACGGACGGCATCACGCACGACGAGCGCGAAGTCGCCACCGACAACGTCTACGATCTTCACCACGTCATCGCGCACGAGCTCGGGCACACGCTCGGCATGAACGACGAGATGGATCGCAAGGACGCGCTCATGTACCGCTACTCGGCGCCGAACGACGCGACGATGCGGGCGCCCGCGTCGGACGACATCGCCGGCCTCGCGGAGCTCTACGCCACCAAGATCGAAGCGGGCGGAAGCGGCTGCGGGAATGCGACCGTCGCACCGAAGAAGCCGTCGCACTCGGCCTCGCAGCTCGCGCTGGTCGCGACGCTCGGCTTCCTCGCGTTCCTCGTGCTGCGCGGTCGTAGCGATCGCCGCGCGCGGTTCGCCTTCGTCGCCGCCGCCGCTGTCGCCGCGTACGCCCTGTTGCCGTCGGTCTCGACCTCGAACGCCGGCGTCGCGCGGGCGAGCGAGCTCGCGCCTGGCCACGCGCGCGCGAAGGTCCTCGCCGCGACGACGACGATGGAAGACGGGCTCTTCAAGACGACCTACAAGCTCGCGACCACGGCGTGCCGCACGGCGAGCTGCCCGAAGCTCGGTCACGGCGCGGCCTGGGGCGGCACGAGCGGCAACATCCGCCAAGAGGTCGGCGGACAGTTCGCTCCGACCGCGGGCGAAGACGTCGACGTCTCTTTCGCGAAGCTCCCGAGCGCGATCGCTCCGCTCACGCAGCCGCTCGGTGCGCCGCGGTCGACGGACGAAGCCGTCACCGTGCTCACCCGCGCAGAGTGATGCGCTCAGGCGCGCGTCGTCGACCGCATCGCGCCGCGCGACGGGCGCCACGAGCCGCGCGTCGGAAGCACGCGCTCGAGGACGAGCACGCTGTTCCGCGCGAGCGTGATGCTCGCGGCGGCAGGTAGCTCCAGCTCGCCCCCGACGGAAGCGCGCGTGGTGTCGATCCGCATCGCCCAGCGCTCACCCCAATCGACGTCCGGCAGCACGAACGGCACGTCTTCGCGGGCACCGTTGAACAGCAGCAGGAAGGAGTCGTCGACGACGGGCTCGCCCATCGCGTCGCGCCAGTCGAGCGCGTCTCCTGCGAGAAGGAGACCCAGCACCGCAGCCTTCGGCGCCTTCCAATCCGCGACATCCATCTCGCGGCCCTCGGGGTGGAACCAGGCGATGTCCTTTTCCAGCTCGCTGCCGCGGACGTGCTCGCCCTTCAAGAAGCTGGGACGGCGGAAGACCGGATGCCGCTGCCGGAATGCGAGGACGTCACGCGTGAACGCGAGGAGCGACGCGCGTTCGTCGTCGAGATCCCAGTCGAGCCACGAGAGCTCGTTGTCCTGCACGAAGGCGTTGTTGTTCCCGCACTGCGTCTTCCCGAGCTCGTCTCCGGCGGCGAACATGGGAACACCTTGCGAAAGCGCGAGGGTGACGATGAAGTTCCGCTGCTGGCGCACGCGGAGGGCGAGCACCTCGGGATCGTCCGTATCGCCCTCGACGCCGCAGTTCCACGACGCGTTGTCGTCCCACCCGTCCCGGTTGTCTTCGCCGTTCGCCTCGTTCCGCTTCTTCTCGTACGAGACGAGATCGCGAAGGGTGAACCCGTCGTGCGCGGTGACGAAGTTGATGCTCGCGTGAGGATGCCGCCCGTCGTCTTCGTAGAGATCGCTCGAGCCGGTCAAGCGATAGCCCATCTCGCCCACGGTCCACGTCTCGCCGCGCCAGAAGCGGCGGACCGCATCGCGGTAGCGGCCGTTCCACTCCGTCCAGAGCACGGGAAAGTTTCCGACCTGGTAGCCGCCGTCGCCGAGATCCCACGGCTCGGCGATGAGCTTCACGTTCGACAGGACCGGGTCCTGGTGGATGATGTCGAAGAATGCGCTCAGCTTGTCGACCGCCGCGGACTCGCGCGCGAGCGTCGAGGCGAGGTCGAATCGGAAGCCGTCGACGTGCATCTCCGTCACCCAGTAGCGGAGGCTGTCCATGACGAGCTTGAGCGTCTGCGGATGCAGCATGTTCAGGCTGTTTCCGCACCCCGTGTAATCCTCGTACTGGGACCGGTCCGCCTGGCTCAGGCGGTAGTACGTCGCGTTGTCGAGACCGCGCAGGCTCACCGTCGGCCCGAGCGCGTCGCCTTCGCCGGTGTGGTTGTAGACGACGTCGAGGACGACCTCGATGCCGGCGCGGTGGAGCGCCTTCACCATCGTCTTCCACTCGGACACTTGCGCGCCTCGCTGCGAAGCCCACCGCTGGTCGGGCGCGAAGAAGCCGAGCGTCGAGTAGCCCCAGTAGTTCGACATGCCGCGCGCGGCGACGCTCCACTCGTCCATCGCTTCGTGGATCGGTAGGAGCTCGAGGGTCGTCACGCCGAGCTTCGTGAGGTGCTCGACGACGGCAGGATGGGCGGCGCCGAGATACGTGCCGCGGATCGCCTGAGGGACGTCCGGGTGCTGCATCGAGAGGCCCTTGATGTGCGCCTCGTAGAGCACCGTGCTCTCCCAAGGAACGAGCGGACGGCGATCGCCTTCCCAGTCGAAGCGGTCGTCGATGACGACGGCTTTCGGGATGCCGCGCGCACTGTCGCGGAGGTCTGCGGTGCGTTGGTCGGCGGCCGCGGTCGTGCCGGCGAGCCCCTTCTTCGGGGCGCCGGTGAACGCGAAGACGGGCTCGGCGTAATCGATCTTGCCCTCGATGGCGCGCGCGTACGGGTCGACGAGCAGCTTGCGCGCGTTGAAGCGCATGCCGCTGTCGGGGTCGTAGAGGCCGTGCGCTCGAAAGCCGTAGCGCTGCCCCGGCCGCAGCCCGGGGACGTAGCCGTGCCATACGTGTGCGGTGCGCTCTCGAAGCGGAACGACCGTCTCCGCGCCCCGCTCGTCGAACAGGCACAGGTCCATGCCCGTCGCGTGCTCGGAGAACACGGCGAACAGCACGCCTTCGCCGTCGTACGTCGCGCCGAGCGGCGTGTGCCGCCCGGGCCTCAGCGTGACGGCGCTCGCCGTCGTCGCGGCCTTACCCATCTTTTCGTACGTATCACGATCGGGCGGAGCCCGCGGGCGCGGTCAGACGCGGCCGTGCTTCGCTACGCGCGCGCGAATCGCCTCGAAGCGCGCGGCGAGCGCGGGATCGTCACGCAGCTCCTCGACGGGACGCGGCAGGCGCCACGACCAATTCTCCTCACTCACCGTGCCAGGGAGGTTGATGCGCGCCTTGTCGCCCAGGATCTCGTTCACGAGGACGAGCGTGAGCTCGCTCTTCGCGGAGAAGAGCAGATCGAGCAGCGCGAGCTCACGCTCTTCTTCCGGAAGGTCGAGCGGAATCTCACGCAGCTTCGCGAGACGCTCACGCTCCCAGTCTTCGAGCTCGTCCCACCACTTCGTGATCGGCAGCGTGTCGTGCGTGCTCCACGTCGCGACGGAGAGCTCGGGGAACGTTTTCGGGTCGTATGGCATGAAGCGCTGGTCGCGCTCCCAGGGCAGCACCTTGTACCCGGGCATGCCGAGCTTCTTCATGGTGGCGCGCACGAAGGGCGGAATGACGCCGAGGTCCTCCGCGATGACGGCGCCAGGGCCGGCCGCTTCGAGCATCGCGCGCAGCACCTTCTCACCGCGCGCCTCCTGCTCGTCTTCCTCGGCAGGGAGGAACTCGCCCTTCTCGCCTTCCTTCTTCACCCACTGCCGGAAGAAGCCGACGAGATGGTCGATGCGGAACCGGTCGAACAACGCCGCGGCGTGCCGTGCCCGCATGCGGAGCCATGCGAGGTCGTCCTCGTCCATCGCGTCCCAGTCGTAGGCCGGCAGTCCCCAGCTCTGGCCTTCCGCGCTGAAGTCGTCGGGCGGGGCGCCGAGCGACACGTCGGTGAGGAACTGGTCGCGATGCGCCCAGACGTCCGCGCTCTCGCTGCCGACGATGAAAGGCATGTCGCCCATGAGCGCGACGCCGAGCTTCTTCAGCTCCTCCCGCGCCGCGTGCCACTGCTCGTGCGCGACCCACTGCAGGTACATCTGCTCGAGCACGCGCGTGCCGAGCTCGCCGTCGTCGCGTGCATCGGTGGCGCGGGCGAGCACGGATTGCGCGCGGTCGCGTTCGTCGGCCGGCCACGTCGACCAGCCGTACCCTTCGTGCGAAGCGCGGAGCGCCATGTAGAGGGCGTGGTCGCGAAGCCAGGCCGCCTCGCGCTCGACGAACTCTCGGAACGCCTTTGCGCGCGGCCCGCCTGCCGCGAGCTCCTTGCCGCGGAACGCGTCGAACGCCGCACGCAGGACACGCCTCTTCAACGGGCGCACGGCGCGGTAGTCGACGCGCGGCAGCGACCGGACGCGCGCGAGCTCCGCCTTGCCTTCGGCGCCGAGCGTCGCACCGATCGCCGCCGCATCGAGATCGGGGACGGCGCCGACCGCGATGTAGATCGGATCGATCGCGAACGCGGAGAGAGCGCCATAGGGGCTCGTCTCGCCGTCCGACAGCTCCTGCGTCGGCAGCACTTGGACGAGCCGCTGACCGGCGCGCAGCAGCCATGCCGCGCAGAGCGGCAGATCGGTGATTTCGCCGATGCCCCAATCCGTACGGCTACGGACCGAGAACAGCGGCAGCGTCACCCCCGAAACCCTCGACATGAGGCCACGCTCCTTCGCATACGGCGTGCGGAGGCGCAAGGTCCCACACGCCTCAAGGCTGAGGTGCGCCGCCCTTCCGCTGCCTGAAAGCGTACGCGGCACGGGAACTCCGACGCCGCTGAGGCACACTATGGGAGGTGCGCTCCGGGCTCGCGGTCACTCTCGGACTCTCGCTCGCCCTCCACGCTGCGACGGCGGCGTTCTTCTTCGTCCCGCGCACGAGCTCGCCGGCACCCGCGCCGGCCGACGACCCCGCGCCGCAGCTCGCGGGCGAGACGTTCGAGCTGCCGGCGCCGGACACGGCGGATACGCCGCTCGCGAACGCGTCGCCGTCGCCGAACGCGGTGGCCGCGCCCGCGCCGGCCGAGGTCGGTGACGCGCCCGCGCACCCCACGCCTCCTGCGCATGCACGTTCGGGCGCGCGGCCCTCGCATCAGGGTCGCCCTTCGGCCGGCAAGGCCGCGGCGAGCGCCGATGACGGTGCCGCCGGGCAGTCCGGCGCGGGCGGGCTTTACGGCGCGGTGGGTGACCGCTCCGCCGCCGATCTCGCGAGCGCGTTCACGCGTGGCTTCCCGCAAGCGGCGAGCGGAGATCCCGCATGGCGCACGGTGCCACTCGGCGCGGCGGGCGAAGCCGTCGTGACGCTCACCCTCGACGAGACCGGGCACATCGCGGACGTCGCGGTCACCGGAACGCCGAGCGGGGCGTTGGCCGCGGGCGTGCGGCGTACGCTGACGCTCATTCGGGCGCGGCCGTTCACCGCGCGCACGAAGACGACCCGCCTCCGCCTTTCGGCGACGGTGAGCGCCGACACGGTGCACGACGGCCTCCACGGCGACGTCTTCGCGATCGGAGGCAGCATGGCGTCCGGCGAAGGCGCGGCGTTCTTCGCGCTCGCCATCGGGCGCCGCATCGATCTCCGCGTACGCGTGCAGTGAGGCCGCGCGCGCGTCAGCGACGGACGGTAGCGCCGGCGTCGGCGCGCTCGAGCACGACGACGCTGCCCTGACGGAACGTCATCCGGTACTCCGGCGGGACGAGCTCGAGCGCTTCGTCGCTCGGCTCCCACATGAGGACGTGATCGTAGAGAGGCGTCGCGTCACGCCAGAACTCCGCCCAGCGATCGCGGTAGAGCGCGCGGCAGTCGTCGACCACCACGGTGGGTGACTCGCAGAACGAGCTCGCCGACTTCATCGTGGCCGCGAAGTTCTCGAGGACGAGCTGGTTGAAACGCACCGGCGGCGGCGCGCTGTACATCACCGGGAACGAGCGCGAATGCGCGAAGAGCAGCGGCGCGCTCGTGTACTTGTCGGTGACGTAGAAGCCCCACGCGTGGAGGAGGCTCCGCGTGTTCTCGCTCGTGCCCTTCTGCTTGAACACGAGCGGGAGGAGACGCGCTCCCTCGGGCACCGCCTGGATGCCTGCGGTGAACCGCTCGCGATCGCGCTCGAGGCGAAGGAAGTCCGCGCCCATGCCCGCGCTGTAGAGAACCGCGGAGACGCCGAGTACGGCGATGACCTGCTTCGGAAGGCGCTCCGGAACGCGGAGCAGCATCGCCATCCAGAGGAACGGGATGAGGCGCGAATTGACGTGGTACCAGTTCGTGACCTTGTACGGCGTGCAGCAGTACAGGACGGCGAGCGCGACGACTGCGAGCGGCCCGAAGAACGCGGGCGACTGGCGCCGGCCGACGACGCCGTAGACGGCGAGCAGAACGCACGGCACGAGGCTCGTGATCGAGAGCTTCGTGAAGCCCCAGAACCACTCCGCCCAAAGGTTGTAGGCGAGCTCCCACGGCGCGATCATCTTCTGGTGGTGGACGAACGCGGTCATCGGGCCGACGTTGTCGCGGAAGTGCTGCACGAGCGACATCAGCACGAGGGCGGTGACGGGCAGGAGCGGCGCCGTCATCGCCCAGAGCACCCCGAAGCGCTTCTTCCACGTGCCGTGCGAAGGCCGAACGGCCTCGAGCACGACGAGCATGTGCACGACGAGCAGCGGGAAGACGTGGGCGTACCACGTCGCGGCGCCGAGCGCGGTGCCGAGGAGCGCGTTCCTCCAGCTCGGCGCCTTCCGCTGCTTGTCGAGCGCCAGCAGGAGCCCGAACGCGAGGGGCACCGCCAGCGCGAAGTCGAGCATGCCCATCGACACGAACCAGTTGTGGACGAGCGGCCAGGCGAAGAGGCTCGCGATGACCATGCGGCGGCGGCTGCCCGTGATTCCGAGCACGAACCGCGGCATGACGAGCGCGTTCGCCGCGAGCACGAGGAGCGCGAAGAGCCGCGCGGCGAGCTTCACCCCGGCCACCTTGCCGACGACGTAGAGCCACGCGAAGAGAGCGGCGTTCGTCTTGAAGAAGCCGTTGAAGACGAGCTCCGGATACTTCTCCGGGTGCTCGATGACGGTGACGGCGGCGAGGTGGTTCGGCAGGTCCTGATAAGGAGGGACCTCCGTGAGCGCGAGCGGCCAGGCGCCGACGACGAAGAGCGCCGCGCTGACGACCAAGGCGAGCTGCGTGTCCGTCAGTTTGAGGCCACGGCGGAGCTCGCGAACGAACCCGCCGGACACCGAGACGACACCCGAGGTCGTCGGGACAGGCGAGGTCGCCTCGATCGTGGCGCGTTCACGCGCAACGACGAGGCGCGGGCGCGCGGTGGCGACGAGGTCGGAGTTGGACATCAGACGGAGCGCTCTCGGTCGGTCATTCGGCACGGAGCGTCGGGCAAGAAGCAAAACGAAGCCCAGACGGCGAAAGCATGGAAAACCTAGGCGCGGGACACTAACCCGAGCCGCGGGGGGTGTCCACGTAGCACAGAAATCCAGCCCGGCATGACTCCGCGATCAGGGGCTCCGCCGCAGCGCAGCAATTCCGCTGCTAGCCGAACCGCTGCGCCACCGTGTCGCGAAGCGCCGCTCGAGGTGACCCTTACGCCTGAGCTGTAGGTAGGCGGCATACCTCGTGAAGGACGTCCCATCGAAGCCGATGGTTACCTCGTCCGACGACGCCAAGTACCCGAAAGCTGCGACGGAGTCGCACAAGGTGCGCAAGATCACGTGGATCACCCGCCCCTCGGCATGGGCGGCCTCGCTGCTCCTCGCGACGGCGAGCGCCGGTTGCGCCGCCGAGACGGCGGGCAGTGACGCGGTACGCGCCCAGGTCGTCGCCGACACTTCGGACACCTCGATCTTCGGTGGCTCGAAGGACGACGACGGCGCTTCGCTCGCGGGCGTCGTCGCCCTTCGCGTCGGTTCCGGCGGGACGTTCGAGCTCTGCTCCGGCGCGCTCATCGCGCCGAACGTCGTCCTCACGGCGCGCCACTGCGTGACGAAGAACGTGACGACGTCGGTGGCTTGCGACGAGAACGGCAAGTCGGCGAACGGCAAGCACGTGGCCGAAGACGAAGAGCTCGCGAGCATCGGCGTGTACGTCGGCGCTTCGCCGAGCTTCGCCAAGGCGCCGGCGGCGCTCGCACGCGCCATCGTCTCGCCGGCCGGTCCGTACCTCTGCGACTCGGACATCGCCGTCGTCGTCCTCGACCGCGCGGTGGACGGCATCGAGCCCCTCCCGGTTCGCATCCACTCCCCTGCGCGCGCCGGCGAGACGATCCGTTCGGTCGGCTACGGCCAGAACGACGCGCGGTCGCCCATCGGTACCCGCTTCCGGAAGGACGGCGTCTCCGTCCTCGCGCAGGGCAAGGCAGTCAGCGCGAGCAAGACGCCGCTCGGCCCCCACGAGTTCGAGGTCGGCAAGTCGATCTGCCAGGGCGACTCGGGTGGTCCGGCGATCAGCGCGGACAGCGGCGCAGTCATCGGCGTCGTCTCGCGCGGCGGCGGATGCGAAGACGACTTCGGCCACATCTACACGACGACGGCGGGGTTCCTCGAGATGTTCGACAAGGCGTTCGCCATCGCCGGCACGCGCGCGACGCTCGAGCCGGGCGACGCGGAGCAGGCCGCGAGCGGCACGAACACGCCGAAATCGGTGAGCAGCGCCGCCGCCGACGAGGCCTCCGCCGAGTCCGTCGCTGCGGCGTGCAGCGCGGGTCGCCGCGGCGAAGCGCCCGCGACCGCGGGGCTCGGAATCGTGGTCGCCGCGGCGGCGTTCCTCGGCGCGCGTCGCCGTCGCGCCTGAGCTCGAGCCCGCTGCGCCCGCGATGGCGGAGCGCGGCGGACGGAAGGTACGCTGGCCGGCCGATGCGTCTTCTGCGAATACGGCTCCGTCACGTCGGGCCGTTCGACGACACGACGATCCCTTTCGGTGAGGAGGCCGCGCACGAGGATGCGGAACGACCGGCTGGCGATCTCGGCCCCGAGCCCGTCGTCGTCGCGGCGCCGCGTCCGGTCACCGTGCTGTTCGGGGGAAGCGGCGTCGGAAAGACGTCACTGCTTGCCGCGCTCTCGGTGACGCGCCCCGGGTACGCCGTGCCGCCGAGCCCACAGCCCACGCGCGTGCGTTCGCCGGACGAGCCCCCGCACGTCGTGACCGAGTGGCTGCTCGGCGAAGACGATCCCGAGCGGCCGCATCCGCTCGTCGTCGCGAGCCCTACCGCGGTGCTTCCCGCCGAGCCGCAAGACGCGGCGGTGGCGCGTCGGCGCGAGCAGGCGCTCTTCGACCGGAAGGCGCAGGGCGAAGGCGGCTTCGTGTTCGTCGGCTTCTCCGGCGCGCGCTGGTTCTCGCGCACGCACGCGACCCTCTCTACGCCCGAACGCTCGATCCTGCGCTACGACGTGCGAGCTCCCACCGGGTTCGACGATCCGACGCGCGCCGACCTGACGCGAGAGACGAAGCAGGTGCTCGCCTACGCGGCGATCGCGCGCGCGCTCGCCGGAGACCGGGCGGAGCACGTCCAGCTCACGCGCTTCGACGAAGCGCTCCGGCGAACCGTGGACATCCTCTTGGAACCGTTCGGCCTCACGTACGTCGGCGTGAGCCCGCTGACGCTCGAGCCCGAAGCGCGTGAGGGCTCTCGCGTCGTGCCCTTCGACGCGCTTCCGCGGCCCGCGCGCCATCTCGTTTCGTTCGGCGCGCTCACGGTGCGCGCCCTCTTCGCGGCGTATCCGGGCGCCGAGGACCCGCGCGAGCGAGAAGGCGTCGTCGCGGTCGACGACGTCGACGCTCAGCAAGATCCCGCGATGCTGCGCGGGCTCGTGCCGCTGCTGCGCCGCACGCTCCCGAACGTGCAATGGATCCTGACGACCGCATCGACGCAGCTCGCGAACGCGTGCGCGCCCGGAGAAGTCGTCGCTCTACGCAGGACGGACGAGCGCGTCGAAGCCTCGGAAGGCCTCCTCCACTGACCTAGTGCGCCTCGCCCCAGTGGACGCCGTTACCGACGTCGACGACGAGCGGCACGTCGAGTCGGAACGCGCCCTCCATCGCCGCCTTGATGGCCTGCTCCGCCTCGGCGACCTTCCCCTCCGGGACCTCGAACACGAGCTCGTCGTGAACCGTGAGGATCATGCGAGCGCCGGGCACGACCGCTCCGTCGCCGAGCGTGATCATCGCCCTTTTCAAGATGTCGGCCGCGGTCCCTTGGATCGGCGTGTTCTTCGCGACCCGTTCGGCCTCTGCGCGCAGCCCGCGATTGTTCGAGCTGAGGTTCGGCAAGAACCGGCGGCGGCCGAGCACGGTGCGGACCGCTTCGCCCTTCCGCGCGCCTTCGACCGTCTGGTTCATGAAGTTCCGCACGCCTACGAAGCGTCGGAAGTACGCGTCGATGAACTGCGCGGCCTCCTGGCGCGTGATGCCCTGCTCGCGCGCGAGGCGCGTTTCGCCCATGCCGTAGATGAGGCCGAAGTTGATGGCCTTCGCGCGGCGGCGCATCTCGGAGGTGACCTGCTCGCGCGGCACGTCGAAGATCAGCGCGGCGGTGTGCGTGTGGACGTCGACGTTCTCGCGGAACGCGACGCCGAGCTGCTCGTCTTGCGCGAGGTGCGCGAGGACGCGCAGCTCGATCTGCGAATAGTCGGCGCTCACGATGCGATAGCCCTCGGGCGCGACGAAGGCCGACCGCACGAGGCGGCCGACCTCGGTGCGGATCGGGATGTTCTGCAGGTTCGGATCCGTCGACGAGAGACGTCCCGTCGCCGCGACCGCCTGCTCGAACTTCGTGTGAATGCGGCCCGTTTCCGGATTCACCGCCCGCGGAAGCGCGTCGAGGTACGTGCCCTTCAGCTTGTCGAGCTCGCGGTATTCGAGGATCACCTGCGGAAGGGCGTGCTTGTCGGCGAGCTCGTCGAGCACCGCCGCGTCCGTCGAGCGGCCGCCTTTCATCGTCCGCTTCACGACCGGGAGCTTCAGCTCGTCGAAGAGGATCGCTTCGAGCTGGTCGCGCGAACGGATGGCGAACTTGCGGCCGGCGAGCTCCTGGGCGCGAGCCTCGAGCGCTTGGCACTCGATCTCGACTCTGGCCGCGATCGTCGCGAGCTTGCTCGTGTCGACGAGGACGCCCCTTCGCTCCATCGCCGAGAGGACGCGTGACAGAGGCAGCTCGAGCTCGTCGTACAGAGGCGTCAGCTTCTCCTCGGCGACGCGCGGATCGAGGCGCTCCGCGAGCGCGAGCGCGAGCTCCGCGTGCGGGGCCGAGTAGGTGGTCGCGCGTTCGACGTCGAGTTGGTCGAACGCGATGCGATCGGCCTTTTTCCCCGTACCCGCATCGAAGATCGGCAGCTCGGTGCCGAGCTCCCGCCGGACGAGATCCTTGAGGTCGTTCGGCGCCTCCGGGTCGAGAAGATACGCAGCGAGCATCGGATCGCTGATGCTGCCGGCGAGCGGAAGCCCATGCCGCGCCAGCACGTTTTCGGTGCGCTTCAGGTCGTACCCGACCTTCTTGACGGCGGCGTCGGCGAGCGCCGGCGCGAGCGCATCGCGGATCTCGTCCAGCGTGAGCTGCGCGGGCGCACCGAGGTACCGATGCGCGATCGGCACGTAGAACCCTTCGCCCGGCGCGACGGCGAGCGCGATCCCGAGCACCTGCGCACGCATCGGGTCGGGCGTCGTCATCGCGACGTCGAGGGCGAGCGTCTTCCGCTCGGTCGCGCGCGCGACCACCGCGTCGAGCTCGGCGCGGGTGAGCACGTGCCGGTACGCGCGCGCGATCGGAGGCGCCGTCGCGGGTGCGGCACGCGCTGCCGCGGCGACCATCGCGACGGCGCGGCCCGCGCCCTTTTCGCCGACGACGGTGCGCTGACCGGACTCGAGCCTCGCCTGCGCCGCGCTGATCTGATCGAGAAGACGCGTGAACTCGAGCTCGAGGAACAGGCGCTTCAACGCCTCGACGTCGGCGCCGCCGTAACGGAGGTCCTCTTTGTTCCAGTGGACGTCGATGTCGCGTTTGAGCGTGACGAGCACCTGCGAGATGCGCGCGTCGGCTTCGTGGAGCCGCAGCATTTCCTTGAGCTTCGGCTTCTTGATCGCATCGAGGCTCGCGTAGATCCCCTCGATCGTGCGGTAGGCCTTCAGCAGGTCGGCCGCCGTCTTCGGGCCGACGCTCGGGACGCCCGGAATGTTGTCCGACGTGTCGCCGGTGAGCGCGAGGAGATCGCGGAGCTGGCTCGGCGGAACGCCGAACTTCGCCTCCACCTCCGCGGGACCATAGGTCTTGTCCCGCATCGAGTCCCAGAGCACGACGCGATCGTCGTCGTCGTGCACGAGCTGCATGAGGTCCTTGTCCGCGCTCACGATGACGACGCGGACGTTCTCGGCGACCGCGCGCTCGACGACGGCCGCGATGAGGTCGTCGGCCTCGACGCCATCCTGCTGATAAATCGGAATCTTGTACTGCCGGACGATCTCCTCGGTGCGCGTCAGCTGCTGCGAGAGGTCGGCGGGCGCGGCCTGACGGGTCGCCTTGTACCGCGCGTCGAGATCCTTCCGGAAGCTCGGACCGCGGCTGTCCATCGCCACCGCGAGCATCGTGGGACGCCGCTCGTTCACGACCTTTTGGATCATGTTCGTGGTGCCGAGCGTCGCGTGCGTGGGCTCGCCCTTCGCGTTCGAGAGGGGCGGCAGGGCGTGGTACGCGCGGAACACGTACCCAGAGAGATCCACGAGATAGAGGACGTCCTCGCTCCCGGGCGGCGGAAGGACAGCGGCTTGCGGCACGGCGCACACCGTAGGAGCCCCGGCAGCCGGTCGCAACGCTCGAGGCCGGCGCCGCCCGGCGCGCCGGCGAGGCGCCGCGCGGTGCGGCCCCGCGGTTTCCCTTTTGGGCGTGGAAAAGGTACTCTTTGAACCGATCCGAACGCTCGCGCGTCCAAGCACGCGAACCGCGTGCGCTCGGCCGTTACCTCTTCCTTGCGCGCGCCCTGAAGACCTCCCCATGACCCAGCCCGAAGTGCCTACGTCGACCAGCCTCGTCGCGGGCAAGTACCAGCTCGTCGCGATGATCGGTCGCGGCGGCATGGGGTCGGTCTGGGAGGCGCGCCACGCGTCGCTCGGAACACGCTTCGCGATCAAGTTCATCGAGGCGGAGTACGCCGACAGCCAAGAGGCGCGGAGCCGGTTCGACAAGGAAGCGCGCGCCGCCGCGACGATCCAGTCGAAGCATGCGATCCAGATCTACGACCACGGCGTCACCGAAGACGGCAAGCCGTACATCGTGATGGAGCTCCTGCAAGGCGAGCCGCTCGACAAGCGCATCGAGCGCCTCGGCCGGCTGACGCTGCAGGACACCGCACGCATCCTCCACCAGGTGTGCCGCGGGCTCGCGCGCGCGCACGAGCGCGGCATCGTCCATCGCGACCTCAAGCCGGAGAACATCTTCATCGTCCGCACGACGGAGGACGACGACGAGATCGCGAAGGTCCTCGACTTCGGCATCGCGAAGATCCAATCGAGCACCACCAATCCTGCGATCACGTCGAGCACGAAGACCGGCGCGGTCCTCGGGACGCCCTTCTACATGTCGCCCGAGCAGGCGCGCGGGCTCCGCAACGTCGATCACCGCACCGACGTCTGGTCGCTCGGCGTCATCGCGTACAAGTGCGTGACGGGCAAGCTGCCGTTCGACGGCGAGTCGGTCGGCGACCTGCTCGTGAAGATCTGCACGGCGCCCGTTCCCCTCCCCTCGCAGTCGCTTGCCGGTCTGCCTCCGGCGTTCGACGCGTGGTTCCTCCGCGCGCTCGAGCGCGAGCCGGATCGCCGCTATGCGACGGTCACCGAGCTCGCCGAGCAGCTCGCCTTCGTGGCCGGTCTCGGCCTGCGCGGCTCGGTCGCGAGCGGGCCTGGCGGGCACTCGAACGTCTCCACGGTCGCCGCCGGCGTCGGCTCCGGCGGCGGGCCGATGGCGACGCCTCAGCACGTGGGCCCCTACGGTTCGAACCCGAGCTACGCGCCGACGGCCACGCCTCCGCCGGGCGCGATGACGGCGGCACCGTTCACGTCCTCGCAGCCCGTTCCCGGCGTCCCCTCCCGGTCGAAGTGGATCGTCGGCGTCGCCGCGGTCGCCGTGGGAATCGGCGCGGCGGTCACCGGCGGCATCATGATCAAGCAGCGGCACGACGCGGCCGCGCAGAACGGCGTCGGTCTCACGTCCGCGCCCTCGACGGACCCGTCCGCGCTCGATGGAAAGCCGGGCGATACGAAGCCGTCCGAGGCGAAGAACGCCGACAAGGGCGTCGATCCACTCGCTGACGCGCGCGACGCAGGCACGAACCCGGCGACCGCAACGAGCGTCACGTCGCCGCCGTCCACCGCCGCCACGAGCACGCCCGTCGTCACCGCCGGCGGCAAGACGGCGACGCTCGCAGGCAAGACGCCGACGACCGGCGCCGCGAAGCCGCCGAAGACCGCCGACAAGCCGCCGCCGCTTCCGCCCGCGAACACGCAGCCCGTGGTGGCGACGCCGCCTCCGACGCCGCCGCCCGCGACGCCGCCTCCGGCGCCTGCGACGCCGGCGAAGAAACCGAACAAGAACGACCCGGGCTACTGATCGCCTCTCGCGAGGCGGCGACCCGCGCACGACGACTCTGATAGGCTGCGCCCAGCTCAGGAGCGCGAGCCCATGAAGATTCGCTTCGCTTTTCTCTCGTTCGCTTTCGTCGTCGCTTCCCTCCTCCTGCCGACGCGCGCGCGCGCGCAGATGTCCGATACGGAGCGAAAGTCGGCGGCACGTGCGGCCTATACCGAAGGCGTGAAGCTCCAGGACGACGGCAAGTACGCCGAAGCGCTCGTGCGCTTCGAGGCCGCGCAGAAGTTCTTCGACGCGCCGACGCACCTCCTCCACATCGCCGAGTGCCAGGCGCTCTCGGGTCGCCTCGTCGAGGCAACGGAGACCTACGAGCTCCTCGCGCGGAAGCCGATGCCGGCGGGCTCGCCCGAAGCCTTCGTGCAGGCGCAGCAGCAAGGACAGGCCGAGCTGCCGGCGCTTCGCGCGCGCGTACCGACGCTGCGAGTGACGACGCGCCCGGACGCTTCGCAGCTGCCCGGCCTGCAGGTGAACGTCAACGGCGTGAACATGCCCACCGAGCTTCTCGGCATCGCGCGTCCCCTCAATCCCGGTGTGTACCGCTTCACGGCGCACGCGCAGGGTTGGACGACGGAGCGTGCGGTCGATGTCCCGCTCGCCGAGAAGGAGCAGAAGAGCATCGAGCTCGTCCTCGTCCAGCGCGCGGGCGGCCCCGTGGTCGTCACGCCCGTTCCGCCGCCGTACACGCCGGGCGCCGGCGGTGCTGGCGCGGGCAACGTCGGGCTCCAGCCGGACCGCAGCGGTGCGAAACCGGCCGCGGCGAGCGATCCGCCTTCGTCGTTCGGCCTCCTCTTCGGCGTCCGTGGCGGCGCCTTCATCCCCGCTGGCAGCGTCGCGACGAACGTGAACGTCGACCAGTTCGCGAACGCGGGCGGCGGCTTCGGCATCGACGCGTACGCGCGGCTCGCGCGCATGCTCCTCCTCGGCGGCACGTTCGAGTACGGCGCGCTCGGCACGCCGAACACGGTCGCGAACGCGGTCGGTGACTTCAAGACGTCGGCCTCCACGAACTACGTCGGCCTTTCGATCGGCATCGTCCCGAACGTCGACCGTGTCTCGTTCATCGGCGACGTCGGTATCGGCTCACGCGGCTTCTCGTACAAGGCGTCGCCGCTCCAGAGCTCGTCCACCGGGACCGAGATCTCGACGCGCGGTCTCGAGTTCGCGTTCGGCGCCGGCATCTCGATCCCCGCCGGACCGGTCCGCATCGTCCCGAAGGCCGGCGTGACCGTCGGCTCGTTCGGCTCCGTCGAGCGGAAGGACGGCAACGTCACCCGCTCCGGCGATCTCCTCGACGCCGAGAAGGCGACCCACGCGTTCCTCTTCGTGGGCCTCGGCCTGTACTACAGCTTGCCGTTCGGGCCGAAGCCCGGCGCCGCAGCGCCGCCGCCCGCCCCGTAGCCGCGCTGCCCGCGACTACCCGCCGGCTACTACCCGCCGGCTACTAGAGGAGAGGGCGTGAGCGCCCCACGGCACTTGGTCGCGCGACAATGACGCATCGCGCCACCTACAGCAGGGACAACGAGGTACAACGAATTACAAGTCGATGACAAAGCACCGCCGTACGGGTGCTTAGCTCAGCGCCATGCAAGTTGCCTTGTGTTTCGCGTACTTCGCCGTGCTCCTCCTGCTGGCGACGTACGGGCTTCACCGGTCGCACCTCGTCCTCACATGCCTTCGCCACACGAAGAAGCTCCGTGAGCTCCGAGAAGGCGCGCCGCGGCTGCCGCTCGATGCCGATCCCGCGTCTCTTCCGCACGTCACGATCCAGCTGCCGCTCTACAACGAGGCCACCGTCGTCGGTCGGCTCCTCGAGCAGACGGCAAAGATGGCGTACCCGCGCGAGAAGCTCGAGATCCAGGTCCTCGACGACTCGACGGACGAGAGCCGTCAGATCGCGCGCGCCAAGGTCATGCAGCTGAAGAACGCGCCCCCTCCGATGACGGAGGGCGCGCGCGCCGACTGGGCGGGCGATCTCGACATCGTCTACCTGCATCGCGTCGATCGCACGGGTTACAAGGCGGGCGCTCTCGACGCAGGGCTCAAGGTCGCGAAGGGCGAGCTCGTCGCGATCTTCGACGCCGATTTCATCCCCGGCGACACGTTCCTTCGTGACCTCGTCCCGCACTTCGTCGGTGAGGAGAACGCGAAGACCGGCATGGTCCAGGCCCGCTGGGGTCACATGAACCGCGAGCTCTCGTGGCTCACGCGCGTGCAGGCTCTGATGCTCGACGGGCACCACCTCGTCGAGAACCGCGCGCGCGCCGCGGCCGGCTGGCTCTTCAACTTCTCGGGCACCGGCGGGATGTGGCGCAAGGAAGCCATCGCGACGAGCGGCGGCTGGCAGCACGACACGCTCACCGAAGATCTCGACCTCTCTTACCGCGCGCAGATGGCCGGTTGGAAGTTCGTCTACCGCGAGAACGTGGTGACCCCCGCCGAGCTCCCCGAGGACGTCAGCGCGTTCCGCGCGCAGCAGTTCCGTTGGGCGAAGGGCACGGTGCAGACCGCGCGCAAGTTGATGAAGCGCGTCATGACGTCGGACCTCACGCTCATGCAGCGCATCGAGGCCTTCTTCCACATGACGCCGCACTTCGCGTACCCGCTCATGGTGGTGCTCAGCGTGCTGCTCCTGCCCGCGCTCATCCTCATGCCGGCGACGAACCCGACGACGATGCTCCTCATCGATCTGCCGCTGTGCATCGGCACGACGGGGTCGCTCCTCGCGTTCTACGCGATGGCCGAAGCCGCGCAGGGTCGCCGCCGTCTCGACGCGGTGAAGACGCTGCCGGCGCTCCTCGCGCTCGGCGCCGGCCTCGCGCCGCACCTCACGAAGGCGGTCTTCGACGGCCTCCGCAACATGGCCGGTGAGTTCGTCCGTACCCCGAAGCACGGCGAGACCCACAGCCACCGGTATCGCGCACGCGCCGACCTGCCGACCGTCGAGGTCCTCCTCTGCCTGATCTCGTTCGCGAGCGTCGTCGCCTCGCTGGAGACCGGTCACTGGTTCGCGACGCCGTTCGCGATGCTGTTCACGTTCGGGTACGGCTACGTCGCCACGCTCGTCGCGACCGAGCAGCTCGCGCGTCGCCGTGCCGCGCGCCTCGCCCCCGCGTCCGCGGCGGGTGAGCTGGACAGCGTTCCGCCGCCGGCGCCCGCGGCGTCCGAGGAGCTCGCGGCCTGAAGCGCGTGGAATTCCGGCGTGTTCGCGGGCGCATTCGTCGCTCGCGACCGCCGGAGCGGGCGCGACTTGGCGCCACTTTTCCGCTGGCCGGCTTTCTATAAGCCGTTTACTATCCGGTACCTGCGAGGTTGGCTGGGGGCCCCGAGGTCGTCGTCAGCCGAGAACGGCAACCGAACGCGCACGACGCGAGAACCTGTCGGGGGAGAGAGACGATCATGACGAAGGCCGAGATCGTCCAGGCGCTGTACACGAAGGTCGGTGGCTTCTCGAAGAAGGAGTCGGCGGACATCGTCGACCTCGTCTTCGAGATGATGAAAGAGACCCTCGGCCGCGGCGAGAAGATCAAGATCAGCGGATTCGGGAACTTCGTCTTGCGCGACAAGCGCCAGCGTCCCGGTCGCAACCCGCAGACGGGCGATCCGATCAAGATCAGCGAACGCCGCGTGCTCACCTTCAAGGCGAGCCAGATCCTGAAGCAGGCGCTGAACGCAAAGGCCGGCGCATCGTCGCCTCCCGGACCGCGCATGGACGGCGCCGCGCGCGTCGACGGTGCACGCACGGACGGCGCGGCCCGGCTCGATGGCGCTCGCGTCGACGGCGCTCGCATCGACGGCGCTCGCATCGACGGCGCTCGCATCGACGGCGCTCGCATCGACGGTAGTCGCGTCGACGGTAGTCGCGTCGACGGCAGCCGCCTCGACGGCGGCTCCTCCGGCATGGGCGGCACGCTGAACGTCCCTTCGTCGACGATCGGCGTCAGCGAAGCCTCGAAAGAGTAAGCTGCGCGCGCAATGACGGAGCTGCCCTCGAAGCTCTTCTACAGGATCGGCGAGGTTGCCGGTCTCGTTGGGGTCGAGCCTCACGTGCTGCGGTACTGGGAACGCGAGTTCCGCAGCATCCGTCCCACGAAGAGCGCGAAGGGCCAGCGCGTCTACTCGCGAAAGGACGTCGAGAACCTCCTCCGCGTGCGCGACCTGCTCTACCGCGATGGCTTCACCATCGCGGGCGCGAAGAAGCGCATGCAGCGCGCCGCGTCGGCCGAGCCCGAGGCGCCGACCGCCGACGCCGAGCCGGCCGCCGACACCGACGCGGGCAGTTCCGCGCATCTTCCGGCCGTCGTTCTCGCGCCGATCACCGAGCGGCGTGCGCCCATCACCGAGCCGCCCGTGTCCGGCGAGGTCCCGATGCAGGCGTCCGTCCGTGCCAAGCTCGAAGCGCTGCGGAGCGAGGTCGAGGAGTTTCTCCTGGAGCTCGAAGCCGACGGCGTTCACGCGCCGGCGCGCGTCCGCGGCGCCTGAGGACTTCGATGAGGCCGACCGTCGTGGCGGACGCGCCGCCCGCGTGGCGGCCGAGCACCCTCGAAAAGCCGCCGCTCGGCGCGGCCACCGGCGCCGAGTTCACGACGTGGGACGCGCATCGTTCTCCGGAAGGTGATGCCGCGCTGCTGGTCGCGTGCATCGAGACGCCGATCCCGGGATGGGTCGAGGACATGCGGCCGGCCATCGGCGGCCGCACCATGGCCGTCGCCGGCGCCGCCGTCGAGCGCATCACCGGCGTGCCCGTCGAGGCGCGCGAAGACGGCGACCGCTCGGTGCTGCACATCGCCGGGGCTCCGGAAGGAACGCCACGGGCGGGGACTGCCCGCACGTTCCTCGCCTTCCACGAGGATCACGTCGCCACGTGCTTCGCGGTGTGCGCCTCGGCGTCGAGCGCGCCGAAGCCGCGGGGAGATCTCGCGTGCGACGCAAGCGTGACCGGCGCGCGCATCGAAGGCGGAACGCCTCCGCCCGCGCCGGGGCTCGTCGTCGGCTCGGTGAGCTGGGCGGTGAACCATCCGCTGCGCTCCGCGGCGGGAGGCGCGCTCCTCGTGACCGCCCTCGGCGTGCTCGCCGTCGTCGCGCGAAGGAAGCCACGCTCGCGGATCTAAGGCGGATTACGCACTACCCACGGCGCCCGCGGGTTGTGTTAGAAGGCGGCCACACATGGTCTTCCGCCGCCATCGCTTCCTTGTCAGCGCCCGGCCCCGCGGCCTGTGCATCGCGATGATCGCGGCCGGCGCGCTCTACACCGGAGCCGCCTCGGCGCAGTCGAGCGACGCTCCCGCGCAAGCCAACGGGCCCAGCGGCTCGCAGCCGTCCGGCGACACGTCCCGCAGCGGCGACGCGCGCGACAACCTGATCCCGCAGGACGCGAGTGCGAACGGCACGGGCACCGGCCCGGGCGCCACGTCCGTCGATCCCGCGAGCGACCAGCGGAAGCTGCTCGAGCAAGGCCAGCGCCGCCCGACGACGGACGGCACGATCGGCGCGCGTCCTTCCGAGGTCTACAGCGAAGACTGGTGGGCGCACACCCGACCGATCTTCGAGATCCACGGCTACTTCCGCACGCGTGGCGAGCTCTATCACAACTTCTCGCTCGGTCGCGTCGGCGACCTCCAGGGTCTCTGGCCGCAGCCGCTCGACCACAGCTACACCGGCTACAGCGGCACGGGCGCAGCCCCGCGTCAGGTGCTGCTCTGCGGAAACGGCGCGAACCAGCCGTGCGAGGACCGCACCGAGTCGCACGCGAACCTCCGGCTGCGCCTCAATCCCGAGTTCCACATCTCGGACAACCTGCGCGTCATGGCGCAGGTCGACATGCTCGACAACCTCGTGCTCGGCTCGACGCCGGATGCGTATGCGATGCGCCCGGGCGGCAACGGCTTCAGCCCCGCGACCGGGCAGAACCGCGGGTACGCGCCGCTCAGCGCGTTCTCGACGACGCAGAGCCCGCCCACCGCGGGCGTGAACGGCTACCGCAACTCGATCGACGTGCAGCGTGCGTGGGCCGAGTACGTCACGCCCGTCGGGCAGATTCGCTTCGGACGCATGCCGAACCACTGGGGTCTCGGCATGCTCTTCAACTCCGGAGACGGCCTCGACCACGACTACCAGACGAACGTCGACCGCATCATGTTCGTGTCGGGTCTGAAGTCGATGGACCTGTACTTCGGAGGCGCGTGGCAATTCGCGTCTTCGGGTCCGACGAACCAGACGCCGTACGACGTGTACGGTGGGCAGCCGCGCAACACGGCGAACCTCGCGAACGTCGACGAGTGGTCCGCGTTCGTCGCGCACCGCACGAACCCCGAGCTCCAGCGCCTGAAGCTGTCGCGCAACGAATTCGTCCTGAACGGCGGTCTCTACGCGACGTACCGGAAGCAGCACCTCGATGTCGCCGGCAACCAGACGCCGCTCACCAGCGACGCGACGGCACCGAACAACGGCCTCGAGCGCCGAGGCGCGCAGGCGATCATCCCCGACATCTGGATTCAGTTCCTCTGGAACAAGCTGCGCCTCGAAGCGGAGCTCGCTTCGATCTGGGGCTCGGTCGAGAGCTCCCCGGCGCGCGCGAACCCGAACGATCCCCTGAAGCTCCGCATGTGGGGCTTCACCACGCAGGCCGAGCTGCGCGCCGTCGAAGACAAGCTCCGCGTGCAGTTCGGTGCGGGCTGGGCGAGCGGCGACCCGAACGTCGAGGGTCTCGCACCGGGGAACAACGGGCTCCAGCCGCGCCTCAGCGAAGGCGCCATCTCGAGCTTCCGGTTCCACCCTTCGTACCAGGTCGACTACATCTTTTTCCGGCGCATCCTCACGCGCGTCCAGAACGCGTACTACTTCCGGCCGAGCGTCGAGTACGACTTCCTCCGCAACCCGAACGGGCAGAAGCTCGGCGGCGGCGCGGCGATCATCTGGAGCCGCGCGAGCGAGTTCGTCCAGACGCCCGGCAACAAGCGTGACCTCGGCGTCGAGCTCGACCTCCAGGTCTACTACCAGTCGAAAGACGGGAACCTGAACGACGACCCGAACAAGCTCGGTGGCTTCTACGCCGCGCTCCAGTACGGCGTCTTCTTCCCGCTCGGCGGCCTCGAGTACCTGCCCGGTGAACGCGCCACGGCCGCGCAGAACAACATCAACCTCGACATCTCCACGGCGCAGACCGTTCGCCTCATCATGGGCGTCCTCTTCTGAGCGGCGCGCGCGCGTACCGATCGCGTGCGGCCGCCGTTTTCGCTACGTTGAGCGCCATGCCGAGGGCTCCCTCTGCGGGTCTCTCCTCCCTGGCCCCGCGCCTGCGCGTGGGTACCGCGGTCCTGGTCGTGGCGACCGCCGCTTCGTGCACGAGCGCGGACGGTGAGGTTCGCGGCGGCGAGGCGCGATTCGACGCGGCGCTGCCGCAGCCGTTCGACGCTGGCGTGACCGAGGAAGCAGACACCGAGGCGTCTCCGACCAGCTGGCGCGGCATCTACCGCGACATGTTCGGACGCAGCGCCGTTTCGGGCTGCGCGGGCGGCGGAACGTGCCACGACGCGCTCGGGCGGCAGGGCACGAGCGTCTCGCAGTTCGTCTGCGGAACGGTCGACGACTGCTACGACTCCATGCGGAACAAGGGCGCCGACCCGAAGACGTTGAGCGGCCTCGTCAAAGACGAGGACGTCGCAAGTCCCGACGACGCGCGCCTGTTCAAGGTGCTCCGCATCCGCCAAGCGGATGGCACCGTCGCGAACAACCTCGACATGCCGCTGCAGCCGCGAGATTTCGCGTTCACGCAGGAGCAGGTCGAGCGCATGAAGACCTGGATCCGCAACGGCGCGAAGAAAGACTGAGCGATGGCGAAGCTCCTCATCGTCGACGACCAGCGAAACATGCGGACGACGCTCGCCATGATGCTGCGCGGCGCCGGCTTCGAGGTCGACGAAGCGCAGAGCGGCGAAGAAGGGTCGGAGCGCGGCGGCGCCGGCGCCTACGACGTCGTGCTCACCGACCTGCGCATGGGCTCGAAGGACGGCATCGAGGTCCTCCGTGCGGTGAAGACGGCGCAGCCGATGACCGAGGTCATCGTGATGACGGCGTACGGCACGATCGAGAGCGCCGTCGAAGCGATGCGCTTCGGCGCGTTCGACTACATCCAGAAGCCGTTCACCGAGCAGGAGCTGCTCGTCAAAGTCGGCAAAGCGCTCGACAACCGGCGCCTCGCGGGCGAGGTGGCTTTCCTCGCCGTCGAGTTCAAGGACCGATACAAATTCGAGAACATCGTCGGCCGCTCGGGACCCGTCCGCGAGATCCTCGGGCGCGTCGTCCGCATCGCGCCGACCGACGCGATCGTGCTCATCACCGGCGAGAGCGGTACCGGCAAGGAGCTCGTCGCCAAGGCGATCCACGCGAACAGCAAGCGCGCGGACCGCATGTTCGTGCCGGTGAACTGCGCCGCGATCACGGACACTCTCCTCGAGAGCGAGCTCTTCGGGCACGCGAAGGGGTCGTTCACCGGCGCGGTGAACGCGCGCAAAGGGCTCTTCGAGGAAGCCGACGGGGGCACCTTCTTCTTCGACGAGATCGCCGAGACGTCACTCGCGTTCCAAGCGAAGTTGCTCCGCGCCATCCAAGAAGGCGAGATCCGGCGCGTCGGCGAGAACCGGCCCGTGCCGGTCAACGTTCGCATCATCGCGGCGACGAACCAGGACCTGCTCACCGCGATTGCCGAGAAGCGCTTCCGCCAGGACCTCTACTACCGCCTGAACGTCGCGCGGTTTCAGCTGCCGCCCCTGCGGGACCGCCGCGAGGACCTTCCCGACCTGCTCACGTACTTCATGGAGAAGTACAACAAGAAGATGGGCACCCGCGCGCGTCTCGACGAAGGCGTGCTCGAAGCGCTCGTGCACTACGACTTTCCCGGCAACATCCGCGAGCTCGAGCACATGATCGAACAGGCGGTCGCGCTCGTGCAGAATGGCGTGGTCACGAAGGACGACGTGCTCCCCGAGAAGCGCCCCGAAGAAGCCGCCGGGGCGCGCACCGGCCGCACGCTCGCCGACGTGGTCGACACGGCAGAGCGCCAGGCGATCGAGGGCGCGCTGCGCGACTGCGACGGAAGCCGCGAAAAGGCCGCCGAGCTCCTCGGCATCTCTTCGACCACGCTCTGGCGCAAGATGACGCGACTCGCCATCCACTACGACGCACGCGGCTGAGGTGCTTGCGCGAATTGCGCGCGCAGACGGTCTGCAGACGTGAAGGCTTCGGCGTCTCGCCTGCGCCTCCGTCCCAGGTTTGAACTCGGGGCATGCACTTGTGAAAGAAAACCGGTGGGTCGATCCCCGGATTTACGGCGTATAGGGCTGGCATTTGGATTGCTAGTTGCCATTTCGGGATGCAGACCGTTCTCCTCGTCGACGCCACGCCGGGCGATGCCACCGTGCTCGCAAGCGCGCTCCGCGTGGAGGGCTTTCAGGTCATCCTCGTGCCCTCCGCGGTCGCCGCTCGCGAAGCTCTGACGAAGGCGGCCCCCGCCGTCGCGATCGTCGACCTGATGCTTCGCACCGATGCCGGCGGAAACGGCCTCGAGCTCGCGCGCGAGCTGAAGTCCACGCACCCGGGCATGCGGGTGTTCCTGACGAGCGCGTATCACTTGAGCGAGCGGCAGCTCGAGCGCGCGGACTGCGGCGTGAGCGGCTTCATCCCGAAGCCGTACGACGTGACGGAGGTCGTCGCGTTCCTCCTCGCGAAGGTGTCGAGCCCGCCGAGCTCGCGGCGCCTCTGGCACGCCGAGCCCTCGTCGGGTCTCGTCAGCGTCGTCTCGCCGTCGCCCCGTACGCGCGCGAGCTGAGCTCAACGCACGAAACCCCCGGAAGAAGTGGTATAGGCGGCGCCATGCGCGTCGAGGCGTTCGACTACGCGTTACCGCCCGAGCTGATCGCGCAAGAGCCTGCGCCGGTTCGCGAGGCCGCGCGGCTCCTGCTCGTCCCGAGCGAAGGCCCGTTCGGGCACCGAACCGTGGCCGCTCTCGACGAGCACGTCGAAGAGGGCTCGCTACTCGTGCTGAACGACACGAAGGTCGTGCCCGCGCGAATTCTCGGAACGAAGGAAGGCACCGGCGGCAAGGCGGAGATCTTCCTCGTGCGGAAGCTCCGCGACGAAGGACCGAATCGAGAGCGCTGGCGCGCGCTCGGTCGCGCATCGAAGGGCCTTCGCGACGGAACGCGGATCACCAAAGACGCGCTCGTCGTCACGCTCGTCGGCAAAGGCGATGATGGTCTCTTCGAGGTGGAGCTCACGACGCGCGACGGCTCGTCGGTCGAAGAAGCGCGAAGGCGCGCAGGGCGCATGCCGCTTCCGCCGTACATCAAGCGTGAGGTCACGCCCGCCGACGAGGAGCGCTACCAGACCGTGTTCGCGCGCGCCGAGGGTGCCGTCGCCGCGCCGACCGCCGGGCTCCATCTCACGCCCGCTCTCCTGAAGCGGCTCGAGGGGCGCGGCTGCGAGATCGCGACGTGCACGCTGCACGTCGGGCTCGGCACGTTCCAGCCCGTCGTGGTCGACGACCTCGACGAGCACCCCATGCACGCCGAGTACTTCGAGGTCCCGCGGACGCTGGCGACCGCCATCGCTCGAACCCGGGCACGCGGCGGAAAAGTCGTCGCGGTCGGCACCACCGTCGTACGCGCGCTCGAGTCGGCGTACGACCCCGAACGGCTCGGGCACGTGCGCTCGTGCGCCGAGGAGACGCGCATCTTGATCCAGCCTGGGCACCGTTTCCGCGTCGTCGATCGCCTGCTCACGAACTTCCACCTACCGAAATCGACGCTGCTCGCGCTCGTGTGCGCCTTCGCTGGACGCACGCGCGTGCTCGACGCCTACGCGGCCGCGGTGCGCGAGAAGTACCGTTTCTTCTCGTACGGCGACGCGATGCTCGTCGACCGCGCCCCGGAGGCCGCATGACGGCGCCGCGCACCGCCGGTTTCGGGTTTCGCGTGCTCGCGTCGTCGGGTCATGCGCGCGCGGCGATACTCACGACCCCGCATGCGGAGGTCGAGACGCCAACGTTCATGCCCGTCGGTACGCAGGGAAGCGTGAAGGGCCTCACGCCGGACGAGGTCGCCGCGACCGGCGCACGCATCGTCCTCGGCAACACGTACCATCTGTGGCTCCGCCCCGGACCGGACGTCGTCGCCGGTCAAGGCGGGCTGCACGGCTTCACGCGCTGGCCCCACGCGATGCTCACCGACTCGGGCGGATTCCAGGCCTTCTCGCTCGGAGCGCCGGCGCCGACGACGCGCGCGGCCCGCGATGGCAGTCAGGCGGGTGCCGGCAAGGCACCGCCGGCCGTGAAGCCGTCGCTGGTGAAGCTGGAGGAAGAAGGCTTCACGTTTCGCTCGCATCTCGACGGAACGCGGCACCGCCTTACGCCGGAAGAGGCCGTGCGCGTCCAGGGGCTGCTCGGCGCGGACATCCAGATGCAGCTCGACGTGTGCCCGCCCGGCGAGTCGACGCGTCCGGTCGTCGAAGAGGCGGTTCTACGCACGACGCGGTGGGCTCGTCGTGCGCTGGCCGCGGCACGACCCGCCGGGCAGGCGCTCTTCGGCATCGTCCAGGGCTCGTGCTTCGTCGACTTGCGGCGTCGTCACGCCGAGGAGCTCGCCGGTCTCGAGGTCGACGGCCGCGGCTTCGACGGCCTCGCGCTCGGCGGCTTCTCCGTCGGAGAGCCGATCGAGAAGATGTACGAGACGCTCCACGAGATGGCGCACGCCGTCGACCCCGAGCGGCCGCGATACCTCATGGGCGTCGGCACGCCGCGCGACCTCGTCGAGGCCATCGACGCCGGCGTCGACATGTTCGACTGCGTTCTGCCGACCCGCAACGCGCGAAACGGGCAGGCGCTCACCCGGTTCGGGCGCGTCGTCATCAAGCAGTCGCAGTGGCGCGACGACAGGCGCCCCATCGACGAGGAGTGCGGGTGCCCCTGCTGCCGGGGAGGCTATTCGCGAGCCTACCTTCGGCACCTCTACCTCGCGGGTGAGATGACGGTCCTCCGCTTGCTCAGCGTGCACAACCTGCACTGGTACGGCGAGCTCGTCGCCGGCGCGCGCACGGCGATCCGCGCGGGCACGTGGGCGTCCTACAAGCAGGCGGTGCTCGCACGTCTTTCCGCCGGCGAGTGACCTGAAGGCGCGCCCCAGCGTGTTTGCCGAGCGGCCCCCGAGCCGGGTACGCTGGTCATCGCCGGATGGGGGACGAGAAGAAGCAGATCGGGCGCATCCTCCTGAAGCGCCGGCTCATCTCGCAAGAGGAGCTCGAGAAGCAGCTCGAGAAACAGAAGTCCGCGCAGGACGGCGTGCCGCTCGCATCGCGCATCGCGCAGAGCGGAGCGGTCGCCGAGACGGAGGTGCTGCGCGCGCTCTCCGAGCAGTTCGGAGTGCCCGGCATCGATTTGAACCAGATCGCGATCGCCGTCGAGCACCTCGACCTCGTGCCGCGCGAGGTCGCCGAATCGAGCCGCATCCTCCCCGTGCTCGCGCGTGACGACCGTCTGTTCCTCGCGATGGCCAATCCGCGCGACAAGCGCGCGATCGACGAGCTGGAGTTCGTGACGGGCCGTCGCGTCTATCCGTACGTCGCGATCACGAGCACGCTCGAGAAGACGATCCTCGCCGCGTACGCGACGAAGGAGGCAGGCAAGCCGGTCTACGTTGCGCCGAATGCACCCGAGGCGGCGGTCGAGCGCGCGCTGGCCTCGACCCCGCAGCCCCCCGGCCGTCGCGAGCGCGACAGCGTCGAGCCTGGCTCGCCCTCCGTCGTGCTCGACGCACAGATCGAGGAGGTCGCCGCCGAGGGCAGCGTGTCGACGAGCGACTTCGGCTCGCTCGGCGAAGAGGTCTCGCGCGTCGAGATGCTGCCCGAAGAGCTGCGCGTCGCCGCCGGCGGACAGAGCCCGAAGGTGGGCGGCAGCGGAAAGAAGATCCTCGTCGTCGACGACGACGAAGAAATTCGGAAGCTCGTGCGTCGTCTGCTCTCGGACAAGGGTCACGACGTCCTCGAAGCCGATCGCGGTCTCGTCGCTCTGCGACTCGTGAAAGAGCAGACGCCCGACCTCATCTTGCTCGACGCGATGCTCCCGGAGCTGCACGGGTTCGACATCGCGCGGCGCATCAAGGGTAGCGAGCGTTACGGCAGCATCCCCATCGTCATGATGAGCGCCGTCTACCGAGGGTGGCGCATCGCGGAAGACCTGAAGGCGAACTACGGCATCGAGGACTACGTCGAAAAGCCGTTCCGCATCGCCGAGATGGTCGCGAAGGTCACGCGGCTGCTCGAGCGCGGCGCCGCCGGACCGCCCTCCGTCGACCCGGAGCAGATCACGCGGGACGCGGCGAAGTACCTCGATGACGGCATCGCCGCGTACAAGGCGGGCGAGATCGATCTGTCCGTGTCGCTCCTGCGGAAGGGCATCTCGGTCGATCCGCTGGCCTACCGCCTCCGCTATCACCTCGCACTGATCTACGGGAAGCTCGGGCAGATCTACGACGGCATCACGGAGCTCGAGCGCGCCGTCGACCTGAATCCCAAGCACTTCCCCGCCCTGAAGAACCTCGCCGTGCTCTACGAGAAGGCGGGCTTCCGCAACAAGGCCGTCGAGATGTGGGAGCGAAGCGTGCAGGTCGCGCCGGACGCCGAGACGCGCGAGTCGATCAAGGCGCACCTGCTGAAGCTCCTCTGATACCCGCCGTGCGGCTGAGCGCGTGGCCCAAGAAGAAATTCCGAGATCGGGTCAAAGCGGCTACGCTACGCCCCGTAAAGCGCTCAGGTGATCGGTGAAGTTCCTCTGCGACAGCTGCAAGGCGAAGTACCAGATCGCCGACGAGAAGGTGGCCGGCAAGACCGTCCGCATGAAGTGCCGCAAGTGCGGGCACCAAATCGAGGTGCGCGCCGCGGTCACCGAGACCAGCGTGTCCGCGGCCCCGCCGACAGCGCCTGACGCGCCGCGAGCGCCCGCGGCAGCGAAGAACAGCCTGGCGACGAGCCTGTCGGCGACGAAGCCGCGCGCTCCGAGCGCTCCTTCCGCGGGCGCAGGTGCGGCCGCCGGTGCTGGCGGAGGCGCGCTCGCCGGTGCGTTCCAGCGTACGGTGCAAGACGGAGGGTCGAGCGCGCATGGTAGCTCGCAGCCGAGCGCGATCGAGCTTTCGGTCACCGACGAGTGGTACGTCGCGATCAACGGCGTTCCGGTCGGCCCCGTTCGCATCTCGGAGCTCCGACGCAAGGCCGCGTCCGGCGCGGTCACCGAAGACTCGCTGTGCTGGCAAGAAGGGCTCGAAGAGTGGCGGCCGGTCCGCAGCGTTCCCGAGCTCGCCACGATCGTGCGCGAGGCGGCGCAGGGCAACCGCCCTTCGCTCATCTCGCCACCGCCGGCGGATCCGCGCATGTCGGCGCCGCCGCGTGCGCCGCAACGACCGGCCGCCCCGCGGGCGCCGGAGGCGGCGCGCCCGTCGTCACCGCCTGCCGAGCCTCCGCGCCCGTTCGCGGCGCCGTCCCGCAGCAACGTCGTGCCGCTGCGCGTCGCGGCTTCGTCGCCCTCCGACGAGGTCGCCGCGCTCGCCTCGCCCCTCGCGGGCGGCGCATCCGCCGCGCTCGCGCCGCAAATCCAGACCCAGCCGACGCCCTCGCCGGCTCCGCAGATTTCACCGGCGCCTCCTCCGCCTGCGCCCGCGCCGCCTGCGCCTGTCGCCGTCGCAGACCCTTTCGCGATCCCGCCTGCGGCCCCCGCTGTCGCTCCGCCCGCAGCTCCCGCGGCAGCGGCGGCGGTCGCCGCGCCGGCCCCGCCCGCTCGACGCGCAGGCGTCCCGCTCTGGTTCTGGCTCGTCGCGCTCTTCACGGTGAGCTTCGGCGGCGTCGCCGCGTACGCGCTCTTCTTCCGGCAGCCGCCTCCGCCGGCTCCCGTCGTCATCACCGTCCCCGCGGCGCCGACCACGCCCGCGGCAGATACGCACGACATCCCGCCCCCTCCTCCGAGCGCGGAGCCCACGGCCTCGGCGAGCGCGAGCGCGACGACGAAGGTCGCGGTAGGCGGGCCCCCGAAGGCCAACTCTGGCGGAGCCACCCCAGCGACCCCCGACAAGAAGACCGCCGATCTCAGCGGCCTCCTCGGCGGCGGCGGCGCCGGTGGACCGGGGGTCGGCCCGGGCAGCTCACCGGGGGGCGGAAACGGCGGTGGGCTCGATTCGTCGTCGGTCGAGCGCGTCGTCGCCTCGCATCGCGCCGGCGTGAAGCGCACGTGCTGGGAGCGCGGCGGAGCGGACCAGAAGTCGAGCGTGAACGTCACGGTCAGCGCGACGGTCGGTCCCGCCGGAAACGTCGTCGGCACGTCGTCGAGCGGCGATGATCCCGTCGTCGCCAAGTGCATCGAGAACCAGGTGCGCTCGTGGATGTTCAGCGCGCCGGGTTCGACCACGACCGTGAACATCCCGTTCAAGTTCGTGCGCCAGTAAGCCGCCGGCGAATCCGCGCAACGGCCCCGGCATGCCGGCCGACGTGGTGCTACGTGAACGCCATGCGCCGTCTCGTCGCCGGTCTCGCGCTCGTGCTGGCCGCCTCCGCGAGCGCGCCTGCGCGTGCCGACGAGCTCGCGCCCGAGCTCGAGACGCAGGAGCTCCACCAGCGCGCCGAAGGCGAGCTGCGCAAGCTCGTGGCAGCGCTGCCCGAGAAAGATCAACGCCGCCTCGCGGGTCTCTACCTCGTGTTCGACGCAAACCCCGCCGACCCGAGCGCGATGGTCGCGTGTGACGACGACGGCGACTACGTGATCGTGATGACCGACGCGATGCTCCGCCTCGCTTCGGCCGTTGCCCGCGCGCAGAGCTACGACGAGGCGAACGGGTCCCGCACCATCGAAGAGTACGCGGCATTCGTCGGTCGCGTGCAGGTCCCCGGCCGCAGGCTCTTGCCGCCTCCGCCGGGCTCTTTCGTCGCGCAGAAGCCCGCGCCGACGCAGGAGACGCGGCTTCGCGAAGCACTCTCCTTCGTCGTCGCGCGTGAGCTCTCGCACTTCCGCGCCGGCGATCTCGTCTGCCCGCATCCGACGGCCACACGCGAGAGCGGCGACGATCAGTGGACGCGCGACGAGCAGCGGAAAGCACTCGAAGCGGCCGCGTCCGTGTACCCGGGACGCCCGCAGGAACGCGACAGCGAAGCTACCGTACGCGTGCTCGACGCGGGCCGCTCCGAAGAAGGCGCGCTCGGTCTTCTCCGCTTCTTCGCGCAGCTCGAGCTCGAACGAACGACGCACGCGAGCCGCTTCGTCCCGACGTATCTGCTGCAGCATCCGAGCGCGACGACGCGCGCCGCCGCCGTACGCGTCGCGGCGCAAGCGCATCGCAATCCGTGAGCAACCGGAGCGCGGTGCGGCCGAAGAAGCCGCCCCGTGAACATCCTCCGCCTCGAACCGAACGACCCGAGCTACCCGCCCCAAGTTCTGGACCTGGACACACCGCCGGTCCTCACGACGACCGGCCCCATCCCGCGCGTCCGCGGCGTCGCGATCGTGGGCTCGCGGACGCCGATGCGCGAGGCCGAGATGTACGCGCGAGATCTCGCCCGCGCGGTGGCCAGCGCGGGGTTCACCGTCCTCTCGGGAGGCGCGCGCGGCATCGACGGCGCGGCGCATCGCGGAGCGCTCGACGTCGGCGGCTCCACCTGGGTGGTGTGCCCGTCCGGTCGGAATCACGTCGCCCCGCCCGAGCATGCGGGGCTGTTCGAAGACGTGGCGGCGACGGAAGGCTGCGGTCTCATCTGGCCGTTCCCGGACCACTACCAAGCAGGAGGCAATCGGTACCTGCTCCGTAACCGCGTGCTCGTCGCACTCGCCGAGGCCGTCGTCGTCGTCCAGGCCCGCTACAGCTCGGGTTCTCTCAATGCGGCGAACACGGCCCTCGGCCTCGGCCGGCGCGTATGGGTCGTAGGCGCGCCGCCCTGGGGCACGTGGCGTCACGCGTTCGGCGGCTCCCGCGAGCTCCTCGCCACGAAACCCCGCGCCGCGCTCCTCGCCGGCACGACCGAGCTCTTGGAGGAGCTCGGGATGCGTTCGAAGCTCAGCCGTTCGCGTCGCAAAACAAAAAGCATGCCCCTTTTACTACCTCCGGCGCCGGTCCCGGACGACTCCTGGAGCGAGGACGAAAAGCGTGTGTTCTCGGCTATTTCAGCAGCCCCGTCGCACCGCGACGAAGTGCTCTCCAGAGCCGACCTCGGGGCCGGCCCCGCCGCAACGGCGCTCTTGACGCTCGTGATGAGAGACGTAGTAGTAGAGGGCCCCGAAGGGTTCTTCCGCCGGAAAATGGCGGGATAACTGTCGGGTACTGTTTGAGTTTCCGGGAGTCGGGGGCACGGAGCGCATGGGCAAGACACTCGTCGTCGTCGAGTCTCCGGCGAAGGCCAAGACCATCAAGAAGTATCTCGGCGGCGGCTACGAAGTCCTCGCGTCGAAGGGTCACGTCAAGGACCTGCCCAAAAAGATGGGCATCGACATCGAGAAGGGCTTCCAGGAAACCTACGAGATCGTCCCGGGCAAGGAGAAGGTCCTCGCCGAGCTCAAGGCGGCGGCACGCGATGCCGAGGACATCCTCCTCGCGACCGACCCCGATCGCGAAGGCGAGGCGATCGCGTGGCACCTCGCCGAGGAGCTCACGGGCAAGCCGAACAACGCAAAGCGCGTCGAGTTCCACGAGATCACCAAGAACGGCGTCCAGAAGGGCGTCGCTTCGCCGCGGGCGCTGAACAAGAACCTCTACGACGCGCAGCGGGCACGCCGCGTCCTCGATCGCATCGTGGGCTACGACGTCTCGGCCCTCGTCTGGTCGAAGCTGGCCTTCGGGCTCTCGGCGGGACGCGTCCAGAGCGTCGCGCTGCGGCTCATCGTCGACCGCGAGCGCGAGATCGAGGCGTTCGTTCCGGAAGAGTACTGGAACATCGGCGCGCAGCTCGCGCAGGCCGTGAAGAACGGCGGCAAGAAGCATCCGTTCGCCGTCCGCCTGACGCAGGAGAACGGCAAGAAGCTCGAAGTGAAGGACGGCGAGACCGCCGCCCGCGTGAAGAGCGACCTCGAGGGAGCGTCGTACCGCGTCGCGAAGATCACGACGTCGGAGCGGAAGCGGAAGCCGTACGCGCCGTACACGACGAGCAAGCTGCAACAGGACGCCGTCAATCGTCTCGGCTTCGGCGCCAAGCGCACGATGCAGGTCGCGCAGGGTCTCTACGAAGGCGTCGACCTCGGCAAAGACGGCGGCCCCGTCGGTCTCATCACGTACATGCGTACGGACTCGACCCGCGTTTCGCCGGACGCGCTGAACGCCGCGCGCGACTACATCGAAGCGAAGTACGGAAAAGACGCGCTGCCGAAAGACGCGAACGTCTTCAAGTCGAAGAAGAACTCGCAGGACGCGCACGAAGCGATCCGCCCGACGTCGCTCGACCACACGCCCGAGACCGTCAAGAAGCACCTCAAGGACGAGCAATACAAGCTCTACAAGCTCATCTGGGAGCGCTTCATCGCGAGCCAGATGAAGGACGCGATCTTCGACCAGACCGCGGTCGACGTCGAAGCGACGGCGACGTCGAAGACCACGTACACGCTCCGCGCGAGCGGCCGCGTGCTCAAGTTCGCGGGCTGGCTCGAGGTCTACGGCGCGAGCGTCGAAGGCGAGACGCAAGCGGGCGCCGAAGAGAGCGACGACAAGGCCGACGGCGACGGCAAGGGCGGCGAGCCCGCCGAGGGCGAGGCCTCGCTGCCGGAGCTGAAAGAGGGAGAGACCCTCGCGCTCGTTTCGCCTCCTGGCGTCACCGCCGAGCAGAAGTTCACGCAGCCGCCCGCGCGCTACAACGAAGGCTCCCTCGTCCGTGAGCTCGAAGAGCGCGGCATCGGGCGCCCGTCGACGTACGCCGAGATCATCAGCAAGGTGCAGGCGCGCGACTACGTCGAGAAGGTCGACGGTCGCTCGTTCCGTCCGACCCTGCTCGGCCGCATGGTCGTCGAGGGGCTTCTCCGGAGCGAGCTCGAGTTCATGGACCCGACGTTCACGTCCTCCATGGAGCAGGAGCTCGACGAGGTCGAAGCCGGCAACGAAGAGCGCACCGTGCTGCTCGCGCGCTTCTACAAGAAGTTCCGTGAGCAGCTCGATCGCGGCAAGAAGGGCAAGCGCTGGAACCCGGAGCCCGAGCCGCTCGGGGAGCTGTGCGACGCGTGCGGCCCGAACGGCTCCGACGAGAAGCTCCGCGCGCTGCCGCAGGGTGAGCTGTCGAAGCGCTGGTCGAAGAACGGCTGGTTCGCCGGCTGCTCGAACTACCCCAAGTGCAAGAACACGCGGGACATGGGCTCTGACGGCAGCGGCGCGCCGCCTCCGCGCGAGACCGACATCGACTGCGAGAAGTGCGGCAAGAAGATGGCGATCCGCAGCGGTCGCTACGGCGAGTTCCTCTCGTGCACGGGTTACCCGGCGTGCAAGAACGCGCGGCCCGTGCCCCTCGGCGTGCCCTGCCCGAAGTGCGGTGGCGACATCATCGAGGTCCGTCCGAAGAAGAAAGGCGGCAAGACCTTCTACGGGTGCAGCCGCTACAACGACGAGACCGTGAAGTGCGACTTCAAGCTTTGGCAGAAGCCCATCCCGGAGCCCTGCCCTGCTTGCGGCGCGAAGTTCCTCGTCATGGGTGGTACGAAGGCGAAGCCCATGATCGCGTGCGCGGACAAGGAGTGCGGGTACAAGCGGTCGCCGGATCAGCCGAGCCCGTCACCGGAGCCCCCGCCGCACGGCGTTGCCGGCTCCGCAGCGCTCTCGGCCTGAGCCGCGCGCGGAGGACGACGAGCCGCAGGCCTCCGCTCAGGTGATGCGCGCCGCGTAAGCGACGCCATCGCCGAGCGGCAAGATCGCGCCGCGGAGTGACGGCTCCGACATGATGCGCCGGTTGAACGTGCGAAGCGCCTCGACGCGCTTCGCTTCGCGCGCCGGCACATCGTTCGCGGCGACGAATCCCTTCCACAGCACGTTGTCCGCGATGAGGACGCCGCGCGGTCCGAGCTTCGGAAGGAGGACGTCCAGGTACTCCGGATACTCCTCCTTCACGCAATCGATGTACGCGAGGTCGATCTCCTCTTCCGCCGCAGCGATTCGGCGGAGCTCGCGTAGCGCCTCGCCTTGGCGCACCTCGATCTGCGCGGCGAGACCCGCGCGTTCGATGAACGCACGTGCGACGGTGACCATCTCCGGGTCGTGCTCGATGGTGACCACGCGAGCATTCGGTCCCGCGGCGCGCGCGAGGACGATTGCGCCATAGCCGATGTTCGTGCCGACCTCGACGACGTTCCGGGGCGCCGCTGCCCGCGCGGTCACACTGAGGAACGAGGCAACCTCCGGGTCGCTGATCGGCTCACCGCGCTCGCGCGCGAAACGCTCCATCTCGGCGAGAAGCGGATCCCGCGGCGCCTCGATCGCTTCGAGATACGCCGCCTGATCCGCCTTCAGGATCGCGTCTGCAGTCTCCTTCACGGCCGGACTCCGCCGGTGCTCACTTCTTGCCGGGCGGCTTCGCCTTCGGGTCGACGATGTCTTCCTTCATCGGCGCGATCGCGGCGATGAGGTCGTTCTGCTCGTTCTCGCCGACCTTGTTCTCGTCGAGCGCGGCCTTCAGCGCCGAGACCGTCGCGTTCCACTCGGCGTCGGTGATCTTCATGCCCTTGTGGGCATCCTTCATCGACTTGCCGTTGTACTCGCAGTCCCCGCCGGACTCCTTGCAGATCTGGTCGATCAGGTTGTTCCGGAACTTCTCGATGCGGTCCTTCGGCAGCTTCGCGATCCGCTTCTTCGTGACGTCGTTGGACGCCATGTTCTTCATGAAGGCGTCGACGACCTTGGTGATGCCTTCCTTGCCGCCCAGCCGCTCGAAGAGCGACTTCGGCTTCGGCGGCTCCGGCGGCGCTGCATCCTCGGGGCCCGCGTCGCTCACGGTCTCGGTGATCAGCGGCTCCTTCGGAGGCTTCTTTCCTCCGCACGCCGCGAACGCGAGCGCGCCCGCTGCCACGACGAACGAGCACAGGATCAGACGAATCCGCATGGGAAGCTCCGGAGCAAGCCCGAGCGCGTGACGCACGCTCGCCCGGGTTTCAGCGAGGGTTTCAGCAGCCTCATGTATAGGCGTCGCGCCGGAGGGGGGTCCAGAAAAAGGCTCCGTCGCGTGGCGCCGACGGAAGTAGGCATCCGCGCGGAAGGCGCTGTAAAACGAGGGGAGTGAGCAGCTCTGCGCGGCCGCACGTCGGCTCCTCGTCGCCTGCCGAGACGAGAGCTTCGGCGAGCCCGCCGAACCCCGCCGGTTCGGAAGGGACGGCTACGTCCGCGCCGATGCCGACGTTGTGCATGCTGCTCGTCGGCGATCGCGTGGTGCTGCGGGCGAATGCGCCTCCGGAAGCGGAGTACGCGCTCTTCGAGATCGGCGACATCGAGCTCCGCTCGAGCGAGCCCGGCCGCGTGCGGGAGCACGGCTACCAGACGACGGCGGCGCGCGCACGCGCGCGGCTCGCGCAGCTCGGCGTCACTGCGTCGCTCGCCCGAGACTGCGCGATCGCGATGCACCCCGTGCTCTCTTCGGCGTACGCGCGCGGCACCGCGGTGCGTCACATCGCGCGCTACCTGGGGGCGCCCGAGCTCTTCCAATCCGACACGTACGACGCCGGCTCGCAGACGTATCACGGCGTCTTCGTCGACTTGCCGACGTTGGCGAGTGACCTTGCGCTGAGCGCGGCAGGCATTGCCGTGCAGGCGCTCTACCTCGCGCTGCTGCTCGAGACGGAGCCGGACGACACGACGGTGTTCTTGTCGACGGACGCATGGACGCGCATTCGGAAGCCCGGCGAGCGCACGCATCGCCGGCCGAATCTCGGTGCGGTTCGCGCGCTCCGCCCGGCGCTCGTCGGTCTCGCGGGACGCGCGCCTCAGCCGGTCGTTCGCGAGCAGCTGGCGCGGGCCGACGTCATTGCGTTCATCCGTGCGCGCGCCGACGCCGCCCCGGACGACGACGCGCGTGCGCTCTACGCATCGCTCGAGCGGGCGATCTCCGTTCGCGAGATGCCCGATCGTGGCCCGCTCGCCGCGCCCGACCTCTGGGCGATCGAAACCCGGCTCGACACGGGGAACCTCGAAGGCGTCCTCGAGCTCGTCGAAGAAGTGGAGCGCACGCGCGGGCGCACCCCGGGGACGACGTATCTGCGCGCGCGCGCGTCTCTCGCGCTCCACCTCGAGCCTCCGAAGCTCGTCGCGGAGCGTGTGTCCGCGCTCGCGCTCTCCATGACGTCGTTCCAGGAGCTCTGCCTGCTCGCTGCCGAGGCGTGGCTCGAGGCCGGTGACTCGCGGCGCGCGATGCCGTACGCGCGCGATCTCGTGGACGCGCCGGGCGTCGACGAAGGCCTGCTCTTGCGTGCGCAACGGCTCCTCGCGCGCGCAGTCGGCGCGGCCCCCGACCGACTCACGACGCACGCCGACGCGCTCGCGGCGGCGCCGCTCGCCCCGAGCCAGCCGCCTCCGCCCGTGCGCCCGTCGATGCCACCGGTCTCCGCGCCGGAGCCCCACGTGCAGCGTTCCTATCCGCCCGCGAAGAGCCGTGTGCCGACGGCGCGTGGTGCCGCCGCGCCGGGTGATGCGGAGCCGACGCCCCCGGAGCTGCCGCCGCCGCCGCCTCCGGATCCCGCGCGGCCGAGCCCGGCGCGCGACGGTCGGCTATCGGCGCCGCCGCTCGCGCCGGCGTCGCCGATCCCGCCGCTCGCGATGCCGCCGAACGCGCGCCTCACCGCTCCCGCCGCGCCCGCGTCCGTGCGGCAAGCGAGCGGCCGGCCGCCGCCGATTCCGCCGGTGGCCGCCTCACGTCCTCCGCCGCCCGTTCCGCCGAAGCGTACGCGTCCCGAAGGTGCGCCGGTGCTGCCGAGCGCGCCGCCGCCGCCGCTCGATCTCGAGCTTCCCGCGCGCGATGCGCCCGCGTCGTTCACGCTCGACCTGCCGCGACCGGATGCCGGCGGGGCGCGTCCCTCGTCACCGCCACCGTCGCAGCCGCCAACGACTTCGCAGGCACCACCGCGGCCGACGGAGACGCGTCCGCCTCTTCGGCCTTCGCGCCGCATGGGTGCCGTGCGGCTCGAAACGCGTGCGCCGCCTGCGTTCGACCCTCGCGCAGAGCCCGACTCGGACACCGACGTCGCCGCCGCTGCCGAGCGCGGCCGCGCGCGGATGTCGCCCGTGCCGCCCGCGCCGCGTGTTCCTCGTGACGAGCCGGCCGGACCGCGGCCTGCGCGCTCTCACGTTCCGCCGCCCGTCGACGCGCACGCGAGGCCGACACCGATGCGTCCGCCGGCGTCGTCGCCGGTGCCGCCCGTGCGCGCGCCGCTCGCGACGCCCATCCTCGACGCCGACCTTCCTCCGCAGTCGACGGAAGAAGTCGCGCGCACGATCGAGCGGGAGAAAGACATCCAGCGCCGAGGCGCGGCAGCACCGGCCAAGAGCACGCTGCACGGCGCATCGCTGCCGCCGTTTCGCCTCGAGAACCCGCCGCCGCTGCTGCCTAAGGCGCCGCTGCTGCCGAAGCTCGGCCCGGCCGACGAGCTGGCGGAGCACCTCTCTCTGCCGCCCGGGCTCACGGCAGAGCCGCGCGCGGAAGGCGCATTGCCCGAGTCGGTGCTCGAGGCCCGCGTCGTCTTCACGCAGCTCGCGCGCGAGCTCGGCCTCGATTTTCGCCTCCGCCGAGGCATCGAGCTGCGCGCGGACGTCAGCGGCATCGAGGCGATGCAGGCGGTGCTCCTCGAGCGCTTCCCCGATCACAGCATCCCGTCGCCAGAGGCTGCGCTCGAGCTCCGCCGGCACGGCGCGTTCCTGAGCGAGATCCTCGCGCGCCGCCTCGACGCGGAGTGGGTCGACATCTCGCCGAACGAGCTCGGCTACTGGGCGATGATCATCCCGCCGGATACGCGCGTCTGGCCGTTCGGGCGCGTGGCGCGGCTCATCGAGATGGGCCACAAGGAGCGCGACCTCGTGAGCTACTTCTTCGAGCTCTCGTCGCGCGCGCGTCGCCGCTGAGCGCCGGCCGCCCGGAACGCCGCGCACGCGGCGGGTAGGTTGCTAGACTGGAAGAGGCAATGCCGCGCATCCAGCTGGAACAGGAGCAGATCGAAGAGGCGTCGGATCTCGCGGAGAGCTCGACCGAGAGCTTCGACCGCATCGCGTTCGCCGAGCGCGCGATCGCGCTCGTCCGGCCCGAGAAGACGACGGTGGCCATCTGCCAGGGAACGCGCCGCGTGCGCGTCGATGCGGGCCGGCAATGGGGCGGCGATGCCGATGCGCGTTGGGCCATCCTGTCCGTCCCGCACGATGCTTCGCGGCGAGCCATCGCGCGCGCGGTCCTCGAGCTCGGCGCGCGGCGTTCGCGCCCGTTCGCGCTCGACGTGTTGCTTCGTGCGAGCGACGCGTCGTGACCGGCGAGCCGAACTACATCACGCGAGATGGCGCGCGCCGCATGCAGGAAGAGCTGGTCCTCCTCCGCACGAAGCAGCGGCCGAAGATCGTCCAGGAGGTCGCCGACGCGGCGGCGCAGGGCGATCGGAGCGAGAATGCCGAGTACATCTACGGCAAGAAGAAGCTCCGCGAAATCGACCGGCGCATCCACTACCTGACGAAGCGTCTCGAGTCCGCACGCGTCGTCGAGCCGGCCGACCGCGGTGACGCCGACGCGAACCGCGTGTTCTTCGGCGCGACCGTCGACATCGAGGACGAGGACGGCAACGCGGCGACCTACCAGATCGTCGGCGCCGACGAGATCGATCTCGCGAAGGGGCGCATCAGTTACAAGTCGCCGCTCGGACGCACGCTCTTGAAGCGCAAGGTCGGCGAGACCGTGGTGTTTCGCAAGCCGAGCGGCGAGACCGAGCTCACCGTGCTCGCGATTCGGTACGAGTGACGCGCTGTGCGCGCGACGCAGAACGCACGAACGCAAAGAGGGCGCGCTCTCGAAGGAGCACGCCCTCTCGCTTTCGCAGCGCTCGTGCGCCGCTCGTTACTGCGCCTGCTTCACCGTGACGCGGAAGCCGACCGACGTGCCGTTCGTCTCGCCGTGCAGGTAGCCGCTCGACGCGATCGTGCCGTTCGCCGGGTTCAGCACGCGGCTCTTCGGATCGTTCTGGCCGGGCGGCACCGCGATGTCGCCGTGCGCGAAGCCGTTCTGGCCGTGAACGGTGCGCGGCGTCGAGTCCGCGTTCTTCACCACGAACGTGATGCCGTTGCCCACCTGCGTCTGGAGCTCCGCAGGCGCGCTGCCGAACGCCGGGCCGCCCCAACCGTCGACGAGCTTCGCGCCGCCGCCGGCCGCGAGGAGCGCGGCCGAGTTCACCGGGATCGTCAGCGTCACGCGCGGGTTGATCTTGAAGTTCGCGTTCGCCGTCGCGCTGACCGCACCGGCCGTCGCCTTGACGACGAGGGGAATCGACGTGTTCGGCGCGGACGGGACCGCCGTGTACGGCACCGTGATGGTCAGCTTCGCCGTTGCCGGCGTCGTGTTGAGCGTGACCGTCGCGGGCGAGAACGCCGCGGTGACGCCGGCCGGCAGGCCCGTCGCGGTCAGCGTCGCATCACCCTTGAAGCCCTGCTTCGGCTCCACGGTGACGTTGATGTCGAGCGTCGTTCCGAGGTCCGTCGCCGGCGTCGCCGTGCTCAGCGTCACGCCGAGCTCGCCGGCCGACGTGCCCGGGTTCGAGGGTGCGGACGGGGGCGCTTCCGAGTTCGGGTTCGGGGCGTCGTCCGGATCGGGGACCGCGCCCTCCTCCTCGCTCGGGTCGTTCGGGATCGCCGGCGCACGCGTGCGCCTCTGGATGCCCGACGACGAGCTCGCATCTCCACAACCCATGACCGAGACCGTGAGCGTTGCGAGTCCGATGGCGACGAGCAGGGCGTTCCGCATGGGCGCGAACGACTGCAAGGCCGGCGCCAAGAACGGATCGAGATCACTCCAGGGAAGACCACCTTGTGCGCCTGCGCGAGACGCGCGGACGTAGGCGCGTAGAAGCCGCTTTTTCCGGGGTTCGCGCGCGAAAATTCCGGCGACGATGTGCGCAGTTACGGCGTCACCTGAGGTGTCGCCGACCAGTCTGGACGCCCTCGGATCCACGTCGTCTGCGGGCGGCGGCCCACACGAAGAGGGGGATCAGCCCCGCGGTGAGCCACGTTCGATCCGGACCGCGCGCGTCGGCGCCGACGGCCGTGCATCCGCACGCCGAACGGCGCGGCGGCGAAGCCTCGCCGGAGCCCTCCGCCGTGCCGGCATCGCGGCGGCGCTTTTCGGAAGGCGCTCCCGCCTCGCGCGGGAGGAACTGCGCGTAGACCTCGGGCCAGGCGTCGCTGCAGAGCGTGTCCGGCGCGTCGGCGCCCGGCTTCGCGCCGCACGCGAGCGGACCTTCCACGTCGGTGAACTTTCCGATCGGGGTGACCGTGCGGCCGTCGTCGGTCGACATCCCGACGCTCGGCCCGCCCAGGGAGAACGGATTCTCGCAGACGAACAGCCGACCGGCCGAGGCGGCGTGCAGACAGAGAACGCCGTGGTTCGACACGCGCTCGAAGTGCTCGCCGCGGTCTCTCGAGAGGAAGAGGCCGTCGTTCGGCAGGCCGGAGCCCGCCCAGTACGTCGCTCCGTCCGCGCTCTTCGCGAAGCCGAACATCGCGCTCTCCATCGACAGCACCTCCTTAAACGTCTTGCCCGCGTCGGCCGTGACGAGGACCGTGCTGCCCGTCGTGTGGAGGTGCCGAACGAGGACGCGCGCCGGGTCCTTCGGATCGATCGCCGCGATGTAGAAAGGGCCGACGTGCGCGAGCTCGTTCGCTCCGCCGGCGAACGTCTTGCCGCCGTCGTCCGAGCGCCAGAGCCAGCCGCGCACGGTCCCGTAAGGCTGACCGCTCACGTAGAGGCGCGATGGGCTCGAAGGCGCGACCTCGATCGTCATCGGGTGGATGTTCTCCGGAAGCTGCCCGCTGCGCTCCCACGCGCCCGCGAGCCCCTTCCGCCGCCACACTGCGCCGCGCTTGTCGGGCGCGCCGGTGAGGACCCACGCGGTCTCGCCGCGCGTGTCGACGGTGATGTCCTTCACCTGCTCGCCGTCGAGCTCCCGCGAGCTCTCGACCGTGCAGCCGTCGACCGTGGAGACGAGGCCCCGCTCGAGGCCGACCCAGAGACGCCCGTCGCGCGTGACCGCGATAGGGGGATCCCAGATCCCCGAGTACCCGAGCGCGCGCTCGCAGATCCACCGCCAGGACTTTCCCGCGTCGCGCGACACGAGGATGCCGAACGTCGTCCGCATGAACACGACCGCGCCATCGCCTCCGGGCACGGTGAGGATCGCCTGCGCTTGGGGGAAGCGGCCGTTCGCGCGCGCCTCGCGAACGCCCGAGGTGCTACAAACGAAGGCGCTCGCGATGAGACACGCCGCGGATCGAACGAGAGCGGATCGCACGGGCACCTTCGTCCTATACCTCGGTATCGGCATCGTCGGGGCGGCCGCGCTCACGAGCGCGGGCTGCTCGGGTTGCGGCAAGAAACGAGGTCCGGAGGGCGCAGCGGGTCCTGCCGTGACGACGCCGGGCGCGAAGATCGACATCCCCATCGCGCGCGCGGCCTACGTCACGAACAACGGCTCCGACTCGATCAGCGTGCTCGATCTCGACGGGGATGCGGTGGTCCACGTTCCCGTGGACATCGACAAGGACGCGCACGAAGCGCCGCATCACCTCGCGATCGATGCGGCGACGAAGAGCGTCTTCGTCGCGCTCGCCTTCCCCGCCGACGTCAAGGCGAAGCCCCGGGACCCGCACGGCGCCCACGGCAATGCGGAAGACTCGGGCCAGCTCGCACGCCTCGACCTCGTGACGTTGGGCGTACGCGAGACCCGCGAGGTAGACGAAAACCCAGGCGACGTGGTGCTCACCCACGATCGGCGCCGCGTGCTCGTCACGCACTTCGACATGAAGCGCGCGATGGACGTCGCCGCACGCGGCGGCGGGAGCCCTTCCACGATGTTCGCGCATCTCATCGTCTTCGAGGCGGCCAGCATGAAGCGCCTCGCCGACCGCGCGGTGTGCACGGCGCCGCACGGCATCGTCACCACCGCCGACGACAAGACGGCGTTCGTCGCGTGCTACGGCTCCGACGAGCTCGCGATCGTCGACCTCGAGGCCGAGGGCCTCCCGACGTCGCGCATCCCACTCGGCGCCGCGCAGGGTGTTCCCGGCGTGCCACGTTACGGTCCGTACTCGGCGACGCTCTCGCCCGACGAGAAGCTCGTCGTCGTCGCCGATCTCGAAGGCCAGGACGTGCGCGTGCTCGACCGCGCATCGCGGAAGTTCCTCGCCGACCGGACCGTGCCACTCGCCGCGAAAGCCTTCATGCCGGCGTTCGTCGGCGAGCACACCATCCTCGTTCCTCTGCAGTCGCCGGATGGCCTCGCGCGCGTCGACCTCGAGCACGGCAAGATCGAACGACGCACCTCGTTTCCGAAAGAGCAGTGCGCGCTCCCCCACGTCGTGCGCGTCGCGAAGGACGGCCGCGTGTACCTCGTGTGCGAGGGCGATCACCGCGGTCCCGGCTCGGTGCTCGAGATCGATCGCGAGTCGCTCGCGGTGAAGAAGACGTGGGCGGTCGGCGCGTATCCCGATGGGCTCGCGTTCGGGACCGAGTGAGCCGCGGGCACGCCGCATCACTGAACATCGAGCTAGGAGTGGCGGTTTTCAGCTGGTCGCGTGGGCGCAACTCGGTTACGCCCGCCCCCGCCATGAGGTCGTACTACTCGTGCGTGCTCGTCTCGGGGGCCGTCGTGGCGCTCACCGTCGTGTCTTGCACGCGCGCCGCGCCGGCGGAACGCGCCGAGCTCGTCGGCGCAGCGACGCTGCAGCTCGGCACGATCGCGCCGGCGGCGCCTGGCGAGGCGAACGCGAAGGTGAAGACGGCGCCTGCGACGAAGACCGCCGACGAGAACGCGTGCCCCGCCGGCATGGTGCTCGTCGATGGCGAGTACTGCCCGGACGTCGAGCACAAGTGCCTCGAGTGGATGGACCCGCCGACGAGCCGCTACGCGCAGTTTCGCTGCAAGCGATACGAGAAGAGCGCGAAGTGCCGCGCGCCGCGTGTGCACAAGCGCTTCTGCATCGATGCGACGGAGCGGACCGAGGACGGCTCTTCCCTGCCCCGCCACTTCATGTCGTGGACCTCCTCGAAGGAGCTCTGCGAGAGTGAAGGCGGTCGACTCTGCCGCGAGAGCGAATGGATCTTCGCCTGTGAGGGCGAGGAGATGCGCCCGTATCCGTATGGCTGGGAGCGGGACAGCGCCGCGTGCAACGTCGACATCGACAAGAACATCGGGAAGGTCGGACGCCTCGTCGACCATCGCAGCCCCGCCGGCTCGCACGCGAAGTGCGCGAGCCCGTTCGGCGTCCAGGACCTCGCCGGCAACGTCGAAGAATGGACGCAGGCCGACGGTCCCGGCCAGGGCTCGAAGATGGGCTGGAAAGAAGTGCTGAAGGGCTCGTGGTGGATCCCGAGCCGCCACGCCTGTCGGCAATTCCAGGTCGGTCACAACGACGTCTACAACGGGGCCGAGACCGGGACGCGCTGCTGCAAGGACGCGCCGCCGCGCGAGGTCGCCTCGCGCTAGAACCAGCGCTTCGCCTTGAACCAGGCGATGATCGACACGGCCACGAGCGCCATCAAACCGAGCGCGAACGGATACCCCATCGGCCACTTCAGCTCCGGCATGTGCTCGAAGTTCATGCCGTAGATGCCAGCGATGACGCTCAGCGGAAGCATGATCGTCGACATGATGGTGAGCCGCTTCATCACCTCGTTCATGCGATTGGATTGCATGCTGAGGTGCGCCTCGAGGAGGCTCGTGACGAGCTCGCGATAGCTGTCGACGAGCTCGGTGACGCGCGCGAAGTGGTCGTAGACGTCGCGGTAGAACGGCACGAGCTCGCGCGGGATCTCGTCGAACTCCGCGCGCGCGAGGCGGAGCAGGATCTCGCGCTGGTAGATCGTGGTCCGGCGCAGCATCTGGAGGCTCCGCTTGATGCGGATGATCTGCGGGATGACGGTCGGATCGTTGGTCTGGTGCGCGTCGGCAGCATCCGCACCGAGGATCCGTTCCTCGATGCTCTGGATCTTCTCGTCGAATCTATCGACGAGCGGGAGGTACTCGTCGACCATCCGGTCCATCAGCGCGTGCGCGACCCACGCGGGCCCCTTGCGTAGGAGCTTGCCGGCGTGGCGCATCACCTCGTTCTGCACGGGCGCGACCGCGCAGACCTTCTCGTCGTGCGCATGGGTGACGAGGAAGTTCTTGCCGATGAGCAGATCGAGCTCGACCAGCTCGAGCGGCAGGTCCTTCGACTCGCGGTCGTCCTCGCGGAGTCCGTGGATGATGATCTGCACGTAGTCGCCGAAGTCTTCGACTTTCGGTAGCCCGACGTCGTTCCAGACGTCTTCCACCGCGAGCGGATGGATCTTCAGCGCCCCCTCGAGGAACAGGTTCGCGCGGTCCTCGCGCTCGTCGAGCTCGACCCAGAACATCCGCCCTTCGGCGTGCGCGCGTTCGACGTCTGCGTAGTCGGACGTCTCGCGCACCGAATCACCGTCGAGGACGAGCGCTTTCACGCGTCCACCATACCGAAGGCGTGCGCGTGCGGGTCAGCGCTTCTCGGCCAGGATCAGCGTGCGCGGCGATTCGCACCCGAAGAAGACGCCGGGGGTGCCCGTGCGCCCGCTCACCTCGGCGACGCGGAAGCCGTTGTCGTGGAGCATCTTCCCGAGCTCGTGGAGCGCGTAGGCGCGAATCGAGTACTCGATTTCCTTCGTGCGGCCGTCGTCCATCATGAGCGTCCGCTTCACCTTCATGCGGCTCGTGATGAAGTCCATCTGCATCTCGTCCATGCAGATGCACCCATCGCCCTCGAACCACGCGAGCGAGGGCGCCTGCCGGATGATGTAGTCGCGGTTCACGACGTCGAGGAGGAACTGCCCGCCCTTCTTGAGCGCGCGATGCACCTTCGCGATGACGGCGGCGTTCTTCTCTTCGTCGAAGTAACCGAAGCTCGTGTTCCACGAGAAGATGCCGTCGAAGGTCTCCTCGAACGTCATCTCGCGCATGTCGCCCTGGACGAAGTTGATCTTCTGGCGGCGGTCCTGCGCTTCGTCCGACGCGCGCGCGAGCATGGCCAGCGAGAGATCGAAGCCGACGACCTGGTAACCGCGCGAAGCGAGCTCGACGGCGTGGCGGCCGGTGCCGCACGCGAGGTCGAGGATCGTCGCGCCGGCTTCGCAGCCGAGGCTCTCTTCGATGAAGTTCGCTTCGCGCGCGATGTCCGCATCGGTGACCTTCGCCATCGTGCGGATGAAGTCGTCGTTGAAGAGGTCTTCCCACCACGGCCGCGTCTTTTTGCGGTTCGCAGCGGCCTCGTTCATCGGCGGGGGCGCGAGCGCCGCGGGCATGTAGCCGAAGGGTCCGCCCGCAGGCTGCTGCCGACGCGCCATCGGCGTTCCGGCAACGGGACCTTGCGGCTGGGTCTGGGCGGGCACGCTCGGGGCGGGCGGAGGTACGGAAGGCGACTTCGCGCTCGGCGTCGCGCTCGCGCCGGACGGAGAGGACGGCGTGGTCGTCGTCGGACCCGACGCGGGGCCGCCCGCCGAGGGCATCACCAGGGGAGCCGGCATCGCCACGGGCGGAGCCGCAGGCGTGACGCCTGCCATGAGCGCAGTGGCCGTCACCGCCGACGCCGGCGACGTCGCCGCTTTGGCGCCACGCAGAGGCGGAGGCGCGATCGGGATGCTCTCCACGCTGACGAGATCTTCGGGCTCGACCTCGGCGACCTCGCCGGGGTCGGTCACGCGGTCGCCGTCCTCGACGCGGATCTCTTCGGCATCGAGGACGACCGGCAGGCGCGGGTGCGTGACCGCGTCTTCCGGAGTGTCGCGCGTCATCGCCTCGTCGTCGGTGTCGATCGGGATTTCTTCGGACGCGGGAGGGAAGCTCGAAGGCTCGCGGCGCTCGTCGCCGTCCTCGCGCGCGAACGGCTGGACGTCGTCCGCCCCGCGCGTGAACGTCCGCTCTCCGTCGTCGATCAGCGTGCGACCGTCGCGCATGGCCGCTTGCGCCGCCGCGGCCGCTGCATCGTCGCCGCGCGTGACGAGGCGCTCGCCTCCGAGGTCACCGCCACGCATTGCGCCGAAGTCGCGGCGGTCGCCGAGCGACGCCGTGCGATCCGCGACCGTCGGCTGATACGGCGTCCACCCCGCCTCTTGCGCGACGTCGATCCCCGCGGCGCGCCGCGCGCTCGCGTCCAGGTTTACCGCCGCGAGACGAGCCTGCAGATCCTCCGGCGGAAGCTCGAGGGTATCATCGGGACCGCCGACCGACACGATGCGTGTAGGTTGCACGATACCCATCGGCATCACGGCCGTCGCATCGTCGTCGAGCGCGGCGGCGAACGCTTCGGCGGGCGTCGGCGTGATCGGGGCGACGGCGGGGACGCCGCTCACGGGCGTCGTTGCGGGGAGCTGCGGTCGCGAGATCTCGTCGTCGGGAATGCGCAGCGTCATCTTCGACCGCTTGCGCGTGTCTTTCGCCGGATCGGCGGCCTTGACGCGGTTCGAGCTGCGGTCGCGACGCGGGGCGGCGCGGTCGTCTCCCATGGGGCTGTCGAGGCGGGCCTCCGTGTCGACGGGCGGAGGGGCGAACGAAGGGCGGTGGCTAGGGCGGACGGGGGGCGCGGGCGCGGTCTGTTCGTCCTCTCCGAGGATGATGTCGTCGAGCGGCTCGACTTCCGGAGGGGCGAGCTTCGTGGGCCCGTCGCTCATCCCTGTCCCCCCGCTCCTTTCCCTGTCTTGCCGGATTCGCGGTGCCGCGCGAACGGCTGACCGAAGCGAACCGGCCCCTCACCGACGAGCCACTCGGCGTTCGCATTCTTCTCGAAGAAAACGACGGCGGTGGAGCCGAGGCGGAAGATGCCGACCTCGTCACCGCGCGAGACGCGGAGCGGTGGATTGTACGGGTGATGTCCTTCGGTGACGTCGCGATCGTCGATGCCGGTGACCGTGATGCGTCCGACGACCATCGCGGCGACCATCACGATGGTGACGCGGCCGAACCCTGACTCCGGCGGGGTGTCGATCGCGATGGCGACGCGGCGGTTCCGAACGAACAGGTTCGGCACGTACCGGACGCCGATCTCGTTGACCGGGTAGTAGTCGCCCGGCATCGAACGAACCTCGGCGATCACGCCCTCGACGGGCGAATGAACCCGGTGGTAGTCGCGCGGTGAGAGATAGACGACGCAGCCCGTGCCCCCGTCGTAACGGCGCGCCTCTTCGGCATCACCGACGAGCTCGTCGACGCGGTACGGACGCCCCTTCACTTGGAAGGCGCGGCCGTCGACCGGGCCGATGGAGTCGATGCGTCCGTCGGCCGGGCTCACCGCGATGCGCGGGTCCTCGGGCATCTGACGGGCGCCGTCGCGGAGCGCACGCGTGAAGAACTCGTCGAAGCTCGTGAACCCAGAGCTCTTCAGACACTCGTCGAGCTCGACGCCGTACGCCTTGCAGTAGACGTTGACCACCGCTTTGCCGAGGGGCTCCGGCCAGGGGTAGTCGGCGAGACGGCCCATCGCGCGAGTGATCCTCGTCCGCGGCAACACTCGGAGGATCTGGGCGGTGGCGTACGTGATCGGTTTCATGGTTGACGTTCGCGCGCCCGTTCGTGCGCCGTGCGTGGGGTAGACGGCACCGTGCTCACGGAAGTGCGGCAGCCCGCGGGGCGACCAGCCGCTTTCTTTCGGGAGATTGTGCCGTTACGAATTATGCCGGCCGGCCGCGGCGAAGGTCAACGCGAGCCTCGATGGCGGCGTTCAATCCTGCCCGAGATCGGGCTCGGCGCGCTGCTTCGCAGCGTCGCACAAGGGAGCACCCGGGCTTCCCGGCGGCAGCGCGGCGTCCGCGCCCAGCCCCTGGCAGGCGGTCTCGATGCCGAACGGGTCGTGCGAGAGCGCCTCGGCGAAGGAGGCGTCCGCCGTCGCCGCGTCGCCGCGAGCGCGCGCGAGCCGGCCGCGCATGGCCCAGCACGGACCGAAGCTCGCGAGCCACTGCGTCGGGTCGGAGACGAGCGCCTCGGCCTCCTTGCCCTTGCCGGCAGCCTCGAGGACGCGCGCGCGGAGGTACCGGAGGCTCGGATCGGTGAGCATGCTCTCCGGCACCTTGTCGACCTCGACCAAGGCCTCGGCGGCGTGACCTCGTCCGAGGAGGAGCTCGGCCAGACGTGACCGCTCGCGGGAGTCGCCGAGGCCCGGTGGCGAGGCGCCGAGACCGAACATGGGCGAGAGCGGCTCTTTCGCCCGCTTCGCGAGCTGCGCGCGCCACTTCGCGTCCCAACCGGCGAGCGTATCGCCGCTCGTCGCCTTGAGCGCGTCGTCGACGCTGTCTGCGGTGCGCAGCGCGACGAGCAGCTTGGGCAGCGCCTCGTCGCCTTGGCTCTCCACGAAGAACTTGATGAAGCTCGTCACCTCCGCGAACGCGACCATCGCCGCATCCGCGCTCGGCAGCATGGCGATGGAGGGACCGAGCTTGTCGAGCGCGAGATCGAGCTTCAGCTCCATGCCGCGCATGACGATGCTCTCGGGCGATGGCCGCTCGTCGAGCGGTCCCGGCGCGCGCCACCGGACCTCTTCGCGACGGGCGACGCCCTCGTGGAGCCAGAGCGGCGCGCGGTCGTGCGTCTGCATCGAAATCGCGAGATGCGTCAGCTCGTGCGCGAGCGTGTCGCGGAACGGATAGCCGTGATGGCTCGCGCGCGGCGAGAGCAGCGTGACTCTCCCCCACTTCGCGACGGCGACGGTTCCCGTCGTCTGCGCGGCCTTGTACGGCAGGCCGGTCATGGCCGAGAGCGAGAGGAGATCGCGCACGACCGTGATGCGGAGCGGATTCTTCCACTCCACGCCGAGGTCACGGGCGAGAGATGCGCGCGCGAGCTTCGCGGTCTCGACGAGGACCGGCCCGAGCACGCGGTCCGCTTCGTCGTGGTAGCGGATGACGATGCCGCTCGCGTCGTCCTTCTCGACGACGGTCGCCGCGGTGACGCGCGCGCACCCGCGGGCGACATCGGCGATGACGCGGCCCTCGTCGGACTGGGCGACCTCCGCGCGCGCGAGGAGCGCGGCTGCGAGGTCGCAGTCTTCCTCGTACAGGGCGAGGCGCGCCTTCGCGAGCACGATCGCCGGGCTGTTCGGGTCGGCTTTCGCGAGCTCGGCGCGCGCCTTGTCGTACTCGATCGCGACGGTCAGCTCCGCGGCACGCGCGGCGTGCCCTTTCGGATCGTCGAGGACGGCGGCGAGGCCTGGCGAGCTGTCGGCTCCCGCCCGCGAAGGCCCGACGAGCGCGACGAGCGCGCTCGCGACGAGCACCGCTCCGCTTCTCCACGCATGCTTCCGCGCAAGGCTCATCGCAAGAGGCCCTCTGCGTAACGCTTCACGGCGTCTTTCAGCCTTCCGCCGCTCGGCTGTCCGAGGCCCTTGATGACGCGCTTCCGGAACTCCTCGGGCCCTTTGTGCGCATCGGCTTTGGGGATGTCGGCGTGGTCGCGATCGAGGTTGCCGTCCTCGCCCTCGCCGCGCTCGCCTTCTTGATCGCCGAGCGCCGAGCGCGCCATGTCGAGCTTCTGCTGCGCCTCGCGCTGATGCTGGAGCCCCTTCTCGGCGTCGCCTTGCTTCAGGGCGTTGGCAGCGTCACGCGCGGCTTGCTCCGCGCCGCGGAGCGCTTCGAGAGCGGCCGGAGGCAGCGCCTCCTGATCACGCCCCTTCTTCGAGACTTCGTTCGCGCGGTCGGCGAGCTTTCCTTCCGTGTCACCGTGCTCCTTCAGCTCCGGAGCAGCACGCTGCGCCGCTTTCTTGCGCAGCTCTTCGAGCTTCTCTTCCGCCCATTTCAGCTCGGCCTCGAGCGCACGACGAGACTCGTCGATCGTCTTGTCGGCGTCGGCGCCGCCGCTGCGACCCCAGCGATCGCGGCTTGCTGCACGCTTGGCTTCGTCGAGGGCGCTCGCGGCATTCCTTCCGCTCTGGACTGCGTCGGCGGGGCTCCCCTGCTCGAGCGCGCGCGCCATCTGCTCGGCGTGCTCACGGGCCGCCGCGCCTTTGCTCGTCCACGAATCGCTACCACCGCCGACGCTCGGCAGCGGCCGCGCAGCATCGCGGACCTTCTGCGCGTGCTTCTTCGCTTCTTCGGAGAGCGCCTTCAGGTCTTCGTCGTTCGAGCCGCCGGCGAGCGCCTGCTCGACCTTGCCCATGTTGCCCGCGTGCTCGGCGGCGAGCTTCTCGAGCTCCTGCGCGGCCTCTCGGAACGCCTGATCGACTTCGCTCCCCTCGCTGTCGCCGTCGGCACCGGGAGTGCCGCGGCCACCGCCCGACTCGCCGCCGGCATGCGAGGGGCGTCCACCACGCGACCCGAAGGACGGATCGGGCTGACGGAGGCGGGCAGCCAGGTCTTGCGCCGCGAGAACCGTGTGCGGAAGGTCGTCGGCCTTGCGCGCGCGAGCGATGCGCAACAGATCCATCTGCACGATCTCGCCGATGTCACGCCCGAGCGCGCCGAGACGACGCATGGCGCGGCCCCCGCCTTCGAGGACGAGGACGGCCGCGTCCATGCGCTGCTCGCCGCGCGCCTTCTCGGCGGGCTTCTGCGCGAGCCCGGCGCCGACCCCGAGATCATCGGCGACGTCCGCGAGCTCTTTCGCCACGTCGCGCGTGTCGCGAAGCCCCTGCCCCTGCACGACGGCGTCGACGACCAGCGTCATGCGCTCGGTGGCCTTCACCACGGCGGCATGCGCAGCAGTGCCCGGCGAGCGCGCCTGGTTTCCGACCGCCTCTTTCAGCTTGCGCATGCGGCCGCGCAGCATCGCGCCGAGGCGGCCAGGAACGCGCAGACCGGCGTACGACGTCGAGAGCGTGCTCTCGAGCAGCTCGTTCACGTCGTCGTCGAACCGCGCCTCGCGATCGAGGAACTCGCGTCGCTGCTTCATGTCCGTCGGAACCGCGTGCTCGATTCGCCACGCGAGCGCGTCGACGAGCGCATCACGCAGACGCACCAGCGCCGCGAGGCGGCGCGCCTCCGGCTCGCCGACGTCCGGCGGCACGACGATGATCGCTTCGCTCGCGCCCCACTTCGGGCCCGTGATGGGATCGTTGTCCTTCGCCTCGACACGGATCTCGATGGGCGCGTGGCTCTTCTTGATGAAGGCATCGTTCGCGCGAAGCGTGTAGCCGCCGCGGTCGGTCTTCGTCTCGCCGTCGAGCCGCGCGAGGACGCGCCGCTCTTCGCGCGCCGCAGCCCGCATGACGAGGTGCACCTCACGGAGGCCGTGGTCGTCGACCGCCTCGTAGTGGATCGGGATCTCCGAGGGCTCTTCGGCGCCGCCCAGCATGATGCGCTTCGGCGCGCCGGCGAGCGACACGACGGGCGCGGCGTCGGGGATCGACTCGACCGCGGTCTCCTGCGCGTCGGGAACGACGACGCCGCCGAAACGCGCGACGACGCGGAGCTTCACCGTCTCGGCGAGAGGCCATCGGGCGACCACCTGCCCGGTGCCGTCGTCGACGAACGGTACCTCCGCCGTGCCGTCGGTGAGCAGGAGGCGCCGGCCGGAGTGCACGGGCACGCCGCGCATGGTGAGGAGCGTGCCGCGCGGAAGCGCGACATCGTCGTACGGCACGAGACGGCGCTCTTCTTGATGGAGGTAATCGGGCGGCCGCGCGCGGAGCTGCGGTTCGGCGAGCCACGCCATGCCGATCGGCGCGACGCCGTCGCGCGCGAGGAGAACGTCGAAGCCTTCGACGACGCCCCACGGATTCGTGGCGCACGCCGCGATGTTCGTGACCACGAAGCCGATCGACATCGCGGTGAAGATGAGCGCGAGGCGCGATGCGCCGCGCGTCACGCCCTCTTTCGGGAGCGCCGCGAGCGTACGCCGGACGTGGAGCTCGGCGAGCTCGACGGAGGCGCCACGCGTTCCCTCGGTGCGGAGGAGCGAGAGCGCACGGATCGCGCGACCCGCGAGCTCCGGTTCGACGAAGCCGGCGACGCGCTGGATGGTGCGCGCGGGGTCACGGAACACGCGCGCATCGAGCGCGGCGAGAACGCCCGCGACGGCCGCCGTCGCGACGAGGATCGCGAGTGCGGCGAGCCGCGCGCCCGGCGTGCCCATTCGCGCAACGAGCATCGCGATCGTCGTCGCGAGGAATGCCGCTGCGACGAACGCTCGACGACGCGGCATGCGCACGGTCGCGAGCCATGCATCACGGAGCGCACGAAGCGGCTCGGGGAGCGGCGAAGGAGAGGCCATCCTTGGTGCGGGCGGCACGAGGCGCGTCCGACGACGACTCTAGCTCACTGGCCCGGAGGCGGCGACGGCGGTAGCGGGAACGTCGGGAAGCCGCTCGGGATCGGGAAGCCGCTGGGGATCGGGATCGCGCTCGGCATGGGGAAGCCGCTCGGGAACGCGCTCGGGAACCCGGACGGGATCACGAACGGAGGAACGGCCGTCGCGGTGCCCGACGGAGCCGTGCTCGCCGACGGCCGCGGAGGCGTGCTCGCCGAAGGGCGCGGCGCCGTAGGCTGAGCTTGGGGAGGCGGCGTTGCCGGAGAGAGCGGCGTCGCCGTGGTCGCGACGGGCGTCGTCGTCACCGCCGGCGTCGTCGTCGTCGCGGGCGTGGTGAGCGTCGTCACGGGCGTCGCCGTCGCGAACGGATCCGGCGGGGCGGGCTGCGCAGGCGTCGTGCCGATCACGTACGCGACGACCGCGCCCGCCCCGAGGAGCAGCGCGATGACGGCGAGCGCGATGACGAGCCCCGAGCCCCCTCCGCGTTTCTTCGGGGCGCGCGTGGGCGCGTCG